>TARA_R110002012_G_scaffold249057_4_pt1 | contig 388403 bp, 354 predicted proteins | sample TARA_R110002012 | Tara Oceans TARA_R110002012 (sample SAMEA4396515) | marine metagenome | biome: Westerlies Biome; feature: [DCM] deep chlorophyll maximum layer (ENVO:01000326); material: water (ENVO:00002006), including particulate matter (ENVO:01000060) such as... | depth 40 m | reverse complement strand
CCCCGCCAGCCACTAAAAAAAGCAATTCAGGGGAGGTGTTGATTTTCAAGAAGAGGAGGCGCTGTCGAGCCCGATTGACGGGCAGGGCAGTACAACAAGTGCGTTAACAAACTTCATCGATCAGGGAGATGATACAATGACGACGAGACGCGACTTTATGAAAAAAGCCGGTATTGTAACTGCTGCAGCCGGTACCACAGCGTTCGCTTCGCCTTACGTCAAGGCGCAGAACGCAAAGATCACTTGGCGTTTGCAGACATATGCGGGCCCGGCACTGGGCGAGCATGTGATCAAACCGGCGATTGATGCCTTTAACAAGGTCGCCAATGGTGAAATGGAAATCGAGCTTTACTATGCCGATCAGCTGGTCCCGACCGGTGAACTTTTCCGTGCCATGCAGCGTGGTACCATTGATGCGGTTCAGTCAGACGATGACTCGATCGCAGCCCCAGTTGATGTTTCGGTCTTTGGCGGTTATTTCCCATTTGCCACCCGCTACAGCCTTGATGTTCCGGTCCTGTTTGAAGAATACGGCCTGAACGAAATCTGGGAAGAAGCATACGGCGAAGTGGAAGGCGTTAAGTGGCTTTCGGCTGGTTCGTGGGATCCTTGCCACTTTGCAACTGTTGAGCCAATCCACAGCCTTGCCGACCTTAAGGGCAAGCGCGTCTTTACCTTCCCGACGGCGGGTAAGTTCCTGTCACGTTTCGGGGTCGTTCCGGTGACGTTGCCATGGGAAGACATTGAGGTTGCAGTTCAGACCGGCGAGCTTGACGGCATCGCATGGTCGGGCATTACCGAGGATTACACGGTCGGTTGGGCTGATGTGACCAATTACTTCCTGACCAACAATATCTCCGGTGCCTGGTGTGGTTCGTTCTTTGCCAATGAAGAACGCTGGAACGAGCTTCCGGACCATCTGAAAGTGCTGTTTAAATTGTGCATGGACAGTTCCCACTATTATCGTCAGCACTGGTACTGGGGTGGCGAAGCCAAACTCCGTACACAGGGCACAAAGATGAAGCTGACCTCAATCCCGGACAGCGAATGGGCAACGGTTGAAGCCGAAGCACACAAGTTCTGGGATGAAATCGCACAGACCAGTCCGCGTTGCGCGAAGGTTGTCGATATCTTCAAGCAGTATGCTGCGGTGATGGAGAAGGCTGGTAAGCCGTATCGTTACAGCTAAGCCGATCAATTGAGCGGGCAGGGCACCAGATGTTTCCGGATATTCGGTGCCCTGCATCTACTTGAATTTGAAGTATTTTTAAGTTGTAATAAATAATACAAAAAATCAAAATTTATGTATATTTGTTCGAAAATGTAATATATTTTTCGTTGAGAAAATCAAAAAAATGCGTCGAGAAAGCCGGGAAAAACGACCAATTTGACGTAATAACAAAGCCCAAATAACAGGAGGCCACCGATGCAGGCGCAAGATGTCAAAACCGCCGATGACGCACGAAAACTTATTCAGGAACGTGATATCAAATTCGTCAAAATCGGGGTGTTCGACGTCGATGGAATTATGCGCGGCAAATATATGCATCGCGATAAATTTTTGTCGGCTCTTGATTCCGGTTTTGCTTTTTGTGACGTGGTTCTGGGCTGGGATTCAAATGATCAGCTTTATGATAAATCGGAATTCACCGGCTGGCATACGGCCTATCCGGATGCACCGGTGCGGGTGATCCCGGAAAGCTGCCGTGAATTGCCAATGGAAGACGACACAATCCTGTTTCTGGGTGAGTTCGAAGGACGGGCGGAAACCGTTTGTCCGCGTGGAACGTTGCGCCGTGTCCTCGATAAGGCATCGAACATGGGATACGACGTTTCAGCCGCGTGCGAGTTCGAATTCTTCCTGTTTGAGGAAACGCCGCATTCCGTGCGGGAGAAAAACTATCGCAATCTGACCAACATCACGCCGGGTTTCTATGGGTATTCGATGTTGCGCAATTCAGTGCACTCGGAATTCTATCGCGACCTGCTTGAACTTGGCGAAAGCATGGATTTCCCGATTGAGGGATTGCATACCGAAACCGGTCCGGGGGTTCTCGAAGCTGCGATCATGCACGACGAGGCTCTTATGGCTGCTGACAAGGCGGCACTTTTCAAGACCTTTACCAAGGTTTTGGCGCAACGGGCCGGTTGGATGGCAACCTTTATGGCAAAATGGTCGCCCGATTGGCCGGGACAGTCCGGGCATATGCATGTCTCGATTAAGGGCAAGGATGGCCGTGCTGCATTCTATGACGCTGATAAGCCCGACAACATGTCCGATGAAATGCGCTGGTTCCTTGGCGGGCAGCAGAAACTGATGCCTGAGCTGCTGTCGATGGTGGCGTGCACGGTAAATAGTTATTCCCGTCTGGTTCCCGGTTTCTGGGCGCCAACGACGGCGACCTGGGGTGTTGAAAACCGTACAACGGCTCTTCGGGTCATTCCGGGGAGTGAAAAATCGCAGCGGGTTGAATATCGGATTGCTGCGGCGGACATAAACCCCTATATCGCGCTTTCGGCAGCGATTGGTTCAGGACTTTGGGGGATCGAGAACAAGGTGGAGCCGGGTGAAATGGTTGTCGGCAACGCCTATGAACAAGAATTCCCAGAAGACGTGACATTGCCAGCAACGCTTTTTGAGGCCGCCGGACGCCTGCGCAATTCCGAAGCGGCAAAATCGTTGTTTGGCGAAGAATTCGTCACCCATTACGCCCAGTCACGCGAATGGGAAGAGCGCGAATTTCGCAAGGCGATTACCGATTGGGAATTGCAGCGTTATTTCGAAATTATTTGATCGGGACTATCGAGTGGAACCAACCCTGTTGATACCTCGATCAAATCACTCATCACATCTTTAACTGTGAGGCACTATGTCTGAGAGTTTACGCACTATCTCGCCCGTTGACGGTTCGGTTTATGTCGAGCGCCCGCTTGCTGGTGCGGCCGAGATCAATACCGCACTTGATGTTGCCCGCGCGGCGCAAGCCGAATGGCGCAGCGTACCAGTTGCAACCCGTCAGGAAATCCTGCGCAAGGCCGTTGCCGCCTTTGTCGCAAAGAAGGACGAAATTGCCGCAGAAATCAGTTGGCAAATGGGTCGTCCGATTTCCCAAGGTGCAGGCGAGGTTGCCGGTTTTAAAGAACGTGCCGATTACATGATCGACATCGCGCCCGAAGCCCTTGCCGATTATCATCCGGGTGAGAAGGACGGGTTCAACCGGTTTATTCGTCGTGAGGCACTTGGCGTTGTTGCAATCATCGCGCCCTGGAACTTCCCATACCTGACGGCGGTGAATGGTGTTGTGCCGGCCTTGATGGCAGGCAATGCCGTGGTTCTGAAACATTCGCATCAAACCCCGCTGTGCGCAGAACGCTTTGCACAGGCGTTTGAGGCCGCAGGCCTGCCCAAGGGACTGTTTCAGTATCTGCATCTTAGTCATGCCAATGCTGAAAAACTGATGGGTGATGTTCGCGTCGATTATGTCAATTTCACCGGATCGGTGCCCGGTGGTCACGCCGTTCAGAAAGCTGTCGGCGGTAAATTCATCGCAACCGGCATGGAACTGGGCGGTAAGGATCCTGCGTATATCCGTTCTGATGTCAATCTCGACCATGCTGTGGAAAACGTTATTGACGGTGCATTCTTTAACACCGGTCAATCTTGTTGCGGGATCGAACGTATTTACGCCCACGAAAGCGTCTTTGACGCGTTTGTCGAAAAGGCGGCTGATCTTGTTGGGCAGTACCGACTTGGCAGCCCGATTGATACGGATACCAATCTTGGTCCGATGGTGCGTGCATCCTCGGCGGCATTTGTGCGCGGTCAGATTGCCGATGCCGTCCGTGACGGGGCAAAGGCCCTGATTGATCCGACAAAATTTGCCGCCAACGCAGAAGGGACGCCGTATCTTGCGCCGCAGGTTCTAATCAATGTTGACCATTCCATGCGTGTGATGAGCGAAGAAAGTTTCGGTCCGGTTGTCGGCATCATGAAAGTCAAATCGGATGCAGAAGCCATTTCATTGATGAATGACAGCGAATTTGGTCTGACGGCGTCAATCTGGACAACAGATGAGGATGCGGCCCTGAGCATTGGTGATCAGCTTCAGACCGGGACGGTATTTATGAACCGGGCGGATTATCTTGATCCTGCCCTTGCGTGGACCGGGGTTAAGAATTCAGGACGGGGGTGTACGTTGTCGAAAGTCGGCTATGAGTCTCTTACCCGTCCTAAAAGCTTCCATCTGCGGACAAAGATTTAACGACGCCGATTGGCGCAAAGGATACAGACATGACTAAAAAGATTGTTGGAAACTGGAGCTTCCCGACCTCTGTTCGCTTTGGTCCGGGCCGTATTTCCGAATTGCCTGATGCCTGCAAGGCGACAGGCATGAAAAAGCCGCTTCTGATCACGGATGAGGGTCTTAAAGACCTGCCGATGGTGCGTGATGCGATTGCCGCAAATGAGGCTGTTGGAATTCCGACCGGCCTGTTTGCCGGGGTCAAGGGCAACCCTACGGGCAAGAACGTTGATGATGGTCTGGCTGTTTACCGGGCAGGGAGCCATGACGGCGTCATCGCATTTGGCGGTGGGTCGGGGCTTGATGCGGCCAAGGCCGTTGCCCTGATGGCCGGACAAACCCGTCCGATGTGGGATTTCGAGGATATCGGTGACTGGTGGACGCGTGCGGACCCAGACGGTATTGCGCCGATTATTGCCGTGCCGACAACATCGGGCACGGGGTCTGAGGTGGGCCGTGCCAGTGTGATCACCAAGGAAGACACTCACGAAAAGAAAATCATCTTCCATCCCAAGATGCTGCCAGCCATCGTTATTTCTGATCCCGAACTGACGGTTGGTCTGCCTGCGCATGTGACGGCAGCGACGGGTGTTGATGCCTTTGTGCATTGCTTTGAAGCGTATTGTGCGCCGGGCTATCACCCGATGGCCGAAGGTGTTGCACTTGAGGGCATGCGCCTGATTGCTGAGGCCTTGCCGCGCGCCTACGATAACGGAAGCGACATCGAGGCCCGTGCCGATATGCTGGCTGCGGCATCCATGGGGGCAACCGCGTTCCAAAAGGGACTTGGTGGGGTTCATGCACTGGCCCATCCGGTCGGGGCGATTTTCGATACCCATCACGGCCTGACCAATGCGATTTTGCTGCCCTATGTCATGCAGGCCAACCGCCGCGCAATTGAAGAAAAATGCAAGGTCGTGTGTCGTCTTTTAGACCTTGCGTCACCCGGTTTTGACACCTTGTTTGAATGGGTTATGGCGTTTCGTTCACGGTTGGGGGTGGTTAATACACTGGCCGAAATCGGTGTTGATGTTGATCGCGCCGACGAAGTTGCGGTCAAGGCCAAGGGCGATCCGTCTGATGGTGGCAACCCGATTGAACTTTCGGTTGCCGACTATACGGCGATATTCCGCCGGGCCTGTGTCGGTGATCTCGGCTAGGGGCATCGCGTAAACGCGTCTTTTGCGGGATCAGGGTGTTGGAATGAGGGAAGCATGAAAATTTTAATTGTCGATGGCAATGTGCGTGCAGTGAACGAACTTAACCGTTCTCTGGGCGGAACACCATCTGGCGAGGGATATGAAGCCGCCCTTAAGCACCTTGATCCCGATCTTGATATCACGATCATTCGTCCTGCTGATGATGGTCCTGACTGTTTGCCAAGCGGGGCAAAGCTCTCGGATTTTGATGGCATTGCCTGGACCGGATCGGCGCTGAACGCTTATATCGACGACGAAGCAGTGCTTAACCAGTTACCGCTTGCGAAATTGACGGTCGCCAGTGGTATTCCGGTATTTGGCAGTTGCTGGGGCATGCAGATCGTTGCGCGCGCGTTTGGCGGGCAGGTCCGTGCCATCCCCAAGGGGCGTGAAATTGGCATCGGGCGCATGATCCAATTGACCCCGGAAGGTGTCAGCCACCCGATGTACTCGGGAAAACCGGCGTGTTTTTCGGCCTTGACGGTTCATATGGATGAAGTGTCCGTTGCGCCCGAGGGGGCGGTTATTCTGGCGGGCAACGATTACAGCGACATTCAGGCTTTTGTCATGGAGAATGACGGGCTGCGATTCTGGGGTGTGCAATATCATCCGGAATATACGCTTGCGGAACTGGCGGCAATTTTCCGCCGTTATGGGCAGCGTCTGATTGATGCGGGTCTGTTTGCCGATCAGGGTGCACTTGATCGTATGGCAAACGACTGGGAGACCCTGCATAACCATCCCGGACGGAAAGATTTGGCGTGGCAATATGGCGTTGATGACAATGCGCGTCTTGCGGAACGCCGTATGACCGAATTGGGCAATTGGCTGGCGTCAATCTGAGTTGGTTTAAGCTACTGTCGCGGCCGACGGTGCGCGCAGGCGTTTTTCAACGGCGTAATTATGAATGGCAACGCCTGCGACTTCAAAGTCGCGCCGTTCGACGACCTTAAATCCCTTTTTCAGCAGGAAGCTTTTGGCAAGTTCGCTGGCCTCGCAATACATCTTACCAAGGTTGTCGGCGGTGGCCTTGGCTTCGATCGCGTCATACAGGGTGGAGACGACGCCGGTCCCGGCGACGTCAGGATCGGCATACAGAAATTGGATGTGACCATCCGCCTCGAGATCGCCAAACGCGACGACTGTGTCGTCTGATGTGACGGCCACAAAGCCCGTGCGTCCATCGTTCATCAATTCGGTCAATCGGTCCGCATCAGGGGTAAGCTTTGCCCAGACGGCGACTTGTTCCGGGTGATAGCGAAGCTTGCCAAGTGCGGTCACAGCACGAAGATAAATCGCCGTCATCTGTGGCGCGTCACTATCTTTGAACTGGCGAATGGTCGTCATTCCTGTGGTCCCCACGCGGTATCGAAAAAGGCAACTTCAAGCGATGTCGCGCGGCGGAAATGATCAAGGCATTGCGCGCGGTCATCGGCCGATAGACCCGGGCCACACTGATCAAGCTGATCGTTTAGATAGGCAATCACACTTTCGAAATACGCACCGATGTGAAGATCGAGCCATTCGGAATACCAAAAGTCATCCGGGCGTTTGGCGATGGCCGTGTTGACCCGGTCTGCCCAACCAAGATAGGTGCCTTCGGCAACAGCCAAAACCGCAAGCATGTTGGTGTAGCTGTTGCTGTTTGTTGCATCGGTCATCAGCTGTTTGAAGGCTTTGGTTGCGGGCCAGTCGGGTTGATTTTCGCGGTCCGCGTCTGAAACGCCAAGCGCGTCAAATGATCGTTCGAAATAGGTGTTTTCAGCACCGGTCACAAGGGCAAGGAACTGACACCCTGGAATGCGGTCCTTTAGCGTTGGTGCACGGGAAACTGCCGCGGCCAGCAAGGCAACAAACCGGTCAATAAAACGATGATCCTGAATAAGATAATTTTTCAGGTTGGCGCCGGGCAGGGCACCGTCACCCCATGCATCGGTAAACGGATGGTGTGTTACCCGTTTCCAGTCATCACAGACCGATGCTTTCAGCCAGTCGGAAAATGTGCCAGATGGGTGATTTTCCTGCCAAACCGGAAAGTCATCAGCGGGTTCAATTTTGGGTGCAGGTTGCGTCGCGGCGAGGGTGCTCATGTATCGGATTTCCCATTCAAGTTTCTTGTCTTTTGGCACGTGCGGGGCATCGCGACAAGATACTGGCAGCGTAATTCCATTGTTGGCACAGATTTTTGCGCTACGTTGCGCCATGTCAATGTATTCCATTATTTTATGATGTAATGGTTATGTGGTGTTTTACCAGTATCTGTTGACGAGGAAGAACCATGAAAAATATTGGCGGGTTGGATCGTGTCTTTCGGATTGTTCTTGGGCTCGCACTTTTGGCCATACCGTTCGTGATGGTTAAACCTGATGATGCGATTGTCGCGTTCGGGGCTTATGGCTGGCTGATGGTTGCCGCCGGGGTTGTGATGCTGGTGACGGCAGTATTCCGGTTTTGCCCGTTGTATCGCGTTTTGGGGATACGGACCTGTTCGACGCGAATGTAATAGGCGGAAAATGAAGATAGCCATCCGGTAGATATCTAGTGGACGGACATCGAGGAAGATGGGTTTTTGTCTGTATTTTTCCCACAGGCAGTTGCCATAGCCGCCAGATAATGGCATCGGTTATAGCAACTGCTGTAAGGGGACAGACAAAAATGAAACGCTTGAGTGATGAGCTGACCGTATCGCCGCAATTGCCAATAGAGGCCATTGACGAGATTGCCAAAGCCGGTTTCAAAACCGTCATTTGCAATCGCCCGGATGACGAAGATCCGGGGCAGCCATCATTCGCGGAAATTGCCGCCAAGGCAGAAGCCGCGGGCATGAAAGCGATTTTTCAGCCTGTCGCCAGCGGCAATGTTGCTGATGCTGATGCCGATGCGTTTGCCGCCAATCTTGCCGCGGCAGAAAAGCCGGTATTTGCCTATTGCCGCAGCGGAACGCGCTGTACGATCCTGTGGTCTTTGGCCAGTGCGGGTAAGCTGCCGGTGCAAGACATCATCAAATCAGCGTCAGATGCCGGATATGATATGTCGCCGTTGGTACCACGCATTTCCGCACGCGGCTGAGTGTTGGGTGCTTGCATGAAGTGCCGCATGGCATAAATGCGCGGCACGCTTACCGAAATTGCACTATTGCATTTAAACGTTTCGTGTCGATATGACGCCGTGACATGCTTTGAATGTCGTGGGTGCGCAACGCAGGTGTGATTTTGGGCCAACTTGATGACAGCCAGATCGGGTTTCGATTGGCACATGACGGGGATCTTGATGCCCTGTGTGATGTTGAAAACCGTTCCTTTGACATTGACCGACTAAGCCGCCGGGCGTTCAAACGCTTTATCGGCAGCGAAACCGCACGTCTGCGCGTTGCGGAATGTGATGGCGCGGTCGTTGGCTATGCCTTGGTGGTGTTTCGCAGCAACGTAGCGTTGGCTCGGCTTTATTCGATGGCGGTCGATCCGAACTTTCGCCAAAAGGGCATCGGGCGCGCGCTTGTGGGGCAGGCAGAGGAGCTTAGCCTTGATTACGGCGCGCCGATTTTGCGGCTTGAAGTCAGTCAGGGCAACGCGGTTGCCATCGCGCTGTTTCATGGTGCCGGTTACCGTGAATTTGCGCTGTATCCCGATTATTATCCTGACCATTCCGATGCCCTGCGTATGGAAAGGGTTCTTGTGCCCCAATCAATGCGCCTGCCATCGCCGATCCATTTTTATCACCAGACCCTGCCATTCACCTGTGGTCCGGCGTCCTTGATGATGGCGATGAATGCGCTTGATCCGTTGGTTGAAATGGACAGGAGCCTTGAAATCGCATTGTGGCGCGAAGCCACCACTATTTTCATGACATCAGGTCACGGCGGCTGTGGTCCGTTGGGCTTGGCATTGGCGGCAGATCGACGCGGGTTTAACGTCGAGGTCTTGCGCAGTCGCGACGGGCCGCTTTTTGTTGATTCCGTGCGCAAAGCCAAAAGCCGCGAAGTGGTCGAACTGGTGCATTATGATTTTGCCCGTCAGATCGAACAGGCAGGCATTCCCGTATCTGTTGGTGCGTTTGGCGTGACCGAGATTGAAAACCGTATGCGCAACGGCCAGATGGCGCTGGTTCTAATCAGCCAGTACCGCATTTACGGCGATAAAATTCCCCACTGGGTGGTGGTGTCGGGCTTTGATGACCGGTTTGTCTATGTCACCGATCCTGATATTGGCGATGATCATGACCCGTTTAACGGCAGTGATTGCCTGTCATTCCCGATCCTGCGTCATGAGTTTGATCTGATGGCGCGCTATGGCCGCGATAAAGTGCAGGCGGCGGTGTTTGTTAGCAAAAAGGCCGGGTGATCCGCGCTTTCGATCCCCGGCCTTTGATTTGTCTGCACGCCGCGTGATTAAGGACGGGCGATCTTGCCCAGAAGATGGGCGATGATGCGGCGATAAAGCTCCATCCCAAGCACGGCATCCTCAACCCCGCCGTCGATGTTGGGGTTATCATTGACCTCAATCACCATCGGACCGTTTGGGGTTTCTTTCATATCGACACCATAAAGCCCGTCGCCCATCAACCGTGCGGCGGCAAGGGCGGTTGTGACGATGTCTTGGGGGGCGTCTTCGATGGCGACGGTTTCAAACCCGCCTTCTTCGTAACTTTTACCGTCGTCTTCATGTTTGACGATCTGCCAGTGGCCCGGCGCCATGAAATAGCGGCTGGCAAAAATTGCTTCGCCGCCCAGAACGCCAATGCGCCAGTCAAAGGTGGTTTCGACATATTCCTGAATGACCAGTAATTCGGAATTCTTGAACATGTCGCTGGCAACTTCGGCCAGATGTTCTGGCGATTTCACCTTGCGCACGCCGCGTGAAAAACATCCGTCGGGCACTTTCAGAACCGACGGGAAGCTAAACTGCTGACCGATTTCGCCAATGCGGCGCTTATCGAAAATCGCACTTTTCGGCGCCGGAATGCGGTGCGTGCGGAGCAATTCGGCCAGATAGACCTTGTTGGTACAGCGCAGCATCGAGTCCGGGTCATCAATCACCGGGATGCCTTCCTTTACCGCGCGTTTGGCAAAGCGATAGGTGTGGTGGTCAAGGGCGGTGGTTTCGCGGATCAGAAGAGCATCAAATTCTGACAGATGATGAAAATCCTTTGCCGTGATCAATTCGGCGCGTGCGCCAAGGTCGGCTGCGGCCTGCACGAAAAGGGCAAGGGCGTCTTTGTCTGATGGCGGCATGATTTCGTCGGGGTCGTGCAGGATTGCCACCAAGGCGGTGGGTTGGGTGACGTTGCCCTGTTTGCGCACACGTCCACGTAAATAGGCGCGCAAGGCGGCTTCAAATGCGGTCATATGGCCGCTGTTAAGCTGGCTTAGTGATGGGGCTTCGATTTCGCGCAAGGAGGCTTTGCCATCTTTATTGTTCAGATGCAGCCGCAGGATCGGGCAGCGGAACTGATCAAAGGCCCGCTGGGCGATGTGGCGAAACCGTTTATCCGTGCTGCGCCCGAAATAGACATCAACATAGGTCGGATGATCGCCCGGTTTTGTCAGCGCCTCGGTAATTTGCGGGCCAAGATCATTGCGTGCGGCCTTTTGCAGGCGTTTCCAGTTCAGGTCCAGCAAAACATCGGCTTCGGGGATCACGCGTTCAGCGCGGGCCGCGGCCAGCAGGCTGCAATAATAACCACGCGACAGATATTCATAGGACCGGCACAGGTTGATTACACGGCGGTTGCGCACCCCGTGATCAAGGGCGAGATAATCGCGCACCCGCATGACGCGCGCACCCGAAACGGCAAAGGGGATGTCAGACAGCCGATCAACAAGGATGAGCGGTGCACCAGTTGAAACCGCAGGCGACTTTTCGGCAATGACATCATAAAGGTCATGCTGCAAACGGATGCCATCCGCACCATCTTCATAATATCCGGGCAGGTCGGAAACTTTTTGATATCCGTGACGTTCATAAAGGCCACGCGCGGTATCGTTTTCGATGCGCACTTCAAGGCGAATGCGAAGACAGCCAGCTTCGATGGCAAGGTTTTCCATCCCGGCCAGAAGTTGCGTGCCCAGACCGATGCCCCGCCAGTCTTTGGAAATGGCCAGTGAATATATCCGTGCTGTTATCGAATTTTCGCGCAACAACAACAAGCCGTAGCCGACAACGTTGGGATGTTCGCCGTCGCCGGCGTCCGCGACAAGAAGACGCGCCGAGCTACGGCGCAGAAAACGCAAAAAGGATGCACGTGTGATACCATCACTTGTGAAATTCGCTGTCTCAAGTGCGCAAAGCCCGTCAATATCGGCAGGCATGGCATTACGAAGAATGACTGCATTGGACTGTGTCGATGTCACGAGATGGATCTCCTGCAATTGGGGGCACGCTGCATCGTGCATTCAACCCCCGGTACGCTCAATGTATTTTTCTGACAAGTGCGATTATGGGTCATTGCCATGCCATTTTTACATGCGAGTTGGCACAGCGGGTCCTCGACCTGTAGAGTAATTGAAAATATGGTGTTTTCAGATAACTGCTTTAAAAGTTGTTCTGATCCCAATAGGCGCCATCGCCGTAAATGATAGCAAACCAAAAGACTGTTATCGGTCAAAATAACGGCCCCCAAAGGCCCGGTTGGAACGAAGCAAAAGGATACGACGTTTTTTGACAGACTGCATGTTCCACAACTTCCGGTCTTATGGCCGACGTGTTGCATTTGTACCGCTTTTAATGGCGGGAACGTTGCTTGCAGGCTGTTCGTCGGATGAGGGCGCTGTGGGGTTTGGCTTTGGCGAGGATGAAGCCGTTCAGCAGAACGACCTCCGTTCGACCATTCCCTATGAAGTGGAACTTACCGGTATTGATCCGCAAGAAGAACAATTGATCGCAAGTCTGAATGATGCAAGTACCGCACGGCGTTTGCAGTCGCGCCCGACCGCGTCACGTGCCGGTCTTCAACGCCGGGCCGAAGATGACATTGAACGGTTTCAGGCTGTATTGCGTTCAAAGGGTTTCTATGAGGCGCAGGTCACCTTTGACATTGCTGAAAAGGTATCAGCTGATCCGGTCGATGCCCAATCGCCCGACGCCGAAGATATGCCTGAAAACGCATCGGAAAACCCGACAGAAAATAAAAACGGCGATATTGACGCCAGTGCTGCGGGCAGTGAACAGGCCGAAGGTGCCGATGCGCCAACACCGCTTGTTCTGAGTTATCAGATTGATGTCGGAACACCTTACCTGATCGAGGCGGTTGATCTTAAAACAACTTATCCCGACAAGGTGATCGAGCGCGCCGCAACTGATGCCGAACTTGAAGCAACCCATTTGCAAATCGGACAGCGCGCCACGGCGGAACCGATTATTCTAGCCGAACAGTATGGCGTTGATTTACTGCGTAGCCGCGGGTACCCGTTGGCGAAGGCAGGGAAACGCACCGTCATGGCCAACACCGCCAATAAGACAATTTCCGTAACATATGCATTTGATGCCGGGGCCGAGGCCAATTTCGGCGCAGTCAATGTCAATGGTGCAGAGGAAGTCGATGCCGACTTCATCGCCGGTTACCGGAGTTGGGGGGCGGGCGAAAAATACGATCCCGAACAGGTCAGAACCACGCGACGTGATCTTGCGCAGTCCAATCTGTTTGACAGCGTTATCGTCAAGCCGGTTGGCCCCATCAGTGACAGCGGCGAAATTCCCGTCGACATCACAGTGGTTGAACGCAAACACCGTTCGATCGGTGGTGGTGTTAACTTTTCGACCGCCGACGGGCCGGGGGCCAATGCGTTTTGGGAACATCGCAACCTGTTTGGTGCGGGCGAAAAATTGCGGTTGGGGGTTGAGGCTTCTGGTCAGGAGCAGGGGCTCACAGCAGAGTTTCGCAAACCGCAGTTCCTGCGTCGTCGTCAGGCCCTTGTTGCCGAGGGCAATGCCAAGAACCATGATACCGATGCGTATCAGGGGGAACTGGTCGACAGCTTTGTTGGTGTCGAACGCAGGCTGGGTGAAAACTGGTCGGGGACATTTGGCTTCACAGCGGAATATTCCGACCTGACCGGTGCGGATTCCCCCAATGAGCAATTCTATCTGGGCGGTTTGCGCGGCATTTTAAAGCATGACAATACCGACAACCCGCTTGACCCGACCGAGGGTAACCGTCTTGAACTAAATGTATCGCCCTATGTCGGGTTGACCGATACCGACACCAGCTTTACGTCCGTTTCACTGGGCGGGTCGCAATATTTGTCGATTGATGATGACGGTGATTATGTTATGGCCGCCCGGGCGCGGACCGGAACGATTATCGGGGAAGAACGCGGCAACTTGCCATCGAACAAACGGTTCTATTCCGGGGGTGGTGGTTCGATCCGGGGCTATGAATATCAAAAGGTCGGGCCGCTTGCCGATGATGGCGATCCGGTTGGTGGGCGTTCTGTGCTGGAAGTCGGGTTTGAATTCCGTGCGCGCATTACCGAAAGTTTTGGCATCGTGCCGTTTATCGAAGGCGGCAATGTGTATGAAAGTAACAATCCCGACGACATTTCGTTGCTGTGGGCGACTGGGCTTGGTTTCCGCTATTACACGGCAGTCGGGCCGTTGCGCTTTGACGTCGCCGTGCCACTTGATAAACGTGAAAATGTTGATGACGATTATCAGTTCTATATCAGTCTGGGGCAGGCATTTTGACCAAGTCTGATCCCTTGTCCCCACGTCCCACCCAGCCCGCCGCATCGAAACGCCCGTTGAAAAAGTGGGCGCGCCGAAGTGCGATGGCATTGGGTGCGTTCATCGTGCTTTTGCTGGTGATCATTGGTGTTGCCGGTACCGGGCCCGTTTTGCGTGCGATCACACCGATGCTCAATGAAACGGTTGCTGCGGCCACTGACAGCCAGTTTGAACTTGGCCGGGTTGAAGGCAGCATCTGGACCGGATTGCAGATCGACAGCCTTTTAATGGCCCGCGACGTCGATGGTTTCCATCTTGAACTTAATAACGGTGTGTTTGACTGGTCGCCCCTAGCCCTTCTGATGGGGCGGTTACAGATTGACCGGGTGTCAATGGCGCGCACCAGCGTGATCCTGCCAGATGGAACAGCACCATCCGAACCCGAAGAAGAAACCGACGAAGAAAGTTCCGGATTTTCGCTGCCGCTTGAGATCGGGCTGGATGAACTGGCCCTTGATGAGATCGCGATTGTTGATCCGATATCGGGCAAAAGCTTTTTGTATGAACTGCATGCCAGTGCGGCGGTGGGACGTAATCTTTCGGCCAAGGCGAAACTTGATTTAACCCCGCTTGATGGTGGTGCGGATCGGTTGACGGTTGATCTGGATTTTGATGGGCCAGACCAGAAACTTCGTGCCGACATTGACGGTAAGATTGACCGCGAAGGCCTTGTCATGACACTTGCCGGGCTGGATCCGGAAAGTGCAGCTGACATAACGATATTGCTCAAGGGGGCGGGGCCTGCGAACGACTGGAAGGGTAATATCGACCTGTCGGCCAGTCGTTATGCGACCCTTCGTGGTGATGTTGGTGTGCAACTGTCGTCGGATGCAGTTGGTTTTGGCTTTGACGGCGGGTTGGAACCGCTTGAGCTGATTTCTGATCAATTGCCCGAACAAGTGCGCAAGGTGATCGAGCTTGGCATTTCCGGGGCGTTTGACCTTGAAAGTGACCATCTTTCGTTTGACCGTCTGGCTGTTGAGATGCCCGGTGCGTTGGATGTGTCGGGTACGGCGGATATCGATCTTGCCGAAAGTCAGGTTGCGGCAAAAATATCGGCCAATGTCGATCCGGTTTTATCGTCCCTGATCGATGATCAGGTCCGCTGGGGGATGCTTAATGTTGATCTTGCCGCCAAGGGTGGTTTTGATCTGCCCGACGTGCAGCTTTCGATTAATGGACGCGATATAGAAACGCCGGTTTCAACCATTGCGGGACTATCGGCCCGTGCCGACCTTGCGCCGGTATCTGGCGGGATTATTGGCGATGATGATCTTGCGGCATCGGTTACGGTGACCACCAAAGGCCATGTTTGGCAGGATGATAGTCTTGGTGCGATTGTCGGGGACAATCAGTCTCTGTCGCTTGAAAGTGTGATTTCATCGGACTTTGCCAATATCAATCTGCGTCAGCTGTTGCTTGAAACGCCCGCGATGACGGTGCGGGGGCAGGCAATGCTTGATGATGCCATGGTTGTGTCTGATGCGGGTCTGACGGCTGATGTGGCCGATCTTTCGATCTTTGGGCCCATTTCCGGGCTTGATTTATCCGGGCAGGGGCAAGTTTCCCTGACGGACATAAAATGGTCGATGGAAAATGGTGGCGGTTTTGACGTTGCGGTTAATGGCACGCAAACCGGATTTGGCATTTCTGATCTGGATCGGATTGTTGGCCCGTCACCAACCCTTGCCGGATCGGTTGCGATCAGCCCGGCATTTGATATGGCCATTGACCTTAATCAGGTTCAAACCGCCACAGTGACGGGGGCGGCAATGGTCGATCTGACTGAAACATTTGGTCAAATGGCCATCGACGCCAATCTTGATATCGCGCCGGGAACCGTACCGCCGGGGATCGGGGTTGCGATTGCACCGGCGAAATTGACCATCGCACTTGATGGCCCGACCAGCGCACCAGCCGGGGTGATTAACCTTAGCACCGCCAAGGTCGATGCGGCGGGGCAGCTTCTTGAAAACGTCAAGCTTGTCAGCAAGATGGGATGGTCGGCGCAATCGGTGTTGTCACTGACGAATACGGTCAAATTCAACCGCGCGAATGCCAAATATGATCTTGCGGCCAATGTTGTTCTGCCAAGTGACGCCTTGCGGGTTGAGGGCATTTCCCTGAGCGGGGAGCATATTGACCTTCGCGGGGACATCACCCTGCCTGAATACGCCGTGCCGATGCAGGGCAAATTTGCATTGTCGAAACTTGATGCGGTGATGCTGTCTGATTTTGGTGTGCCCTTTACCAATGGTGCAATGACAGCCGACATCGCGCTGGTGCCTGACGGTACACAGCAAACCGTCAATGTGACGGCGACGACCAAGGGGTTGCGTCTGGAGGCTGCACCGGGTGAAGACCCGGTCAGGGTCGATCATATCAATCTTGCCGCAGACGTTGCCAATGCGTTTGAGGCCCCCGGGATCAGTGCGACCCTTGAAGGCAAAGATATCTTTGCCAGTGACGTTGCGATCAATGACGTGACGGTTGGGGCTAACGGTGGGCTGGACGCGCTTGATGTGTCGCTTAAAACCCGTGGCACATGGCAAGCCAACGTTCCGTTTTCAGTTGATGCGCTTACCAAGCTTGGCCTTGGTGATGATCTGCGCGTGGATGCCAGCAAATTTGATGTCTTTATCGCAGACCAAAAAATTGCCTTGCGTGAACCATTAAGCTTTGTTCAGAAAAGAGATGGTACCCAGCAGCTTGACGCCGATATCACAGTTGGCAGTGGTCAGTTGCGTGCGGTTCTTGACCATAAGGCAAAGCAGATGATTTCTGCGGATGTAACGCTTGAGGGCGTTGATCTTGGCCCGTGGGGGGCGATTGCCGGGTTTGATGGCCTTGACGGGACTGCGAACCTTGCGGCCATGCTGCGTGAAAAGCCGGGTGAGACGCCAACCGCATCGGTCAAAGGTCAAATTGACGGCATTACTGCCAAGGCGGCAAAGGGGCTCAAGCCGCTTAAAATGGATTTGGACGTCAGCCTTAAAGATGCCGAGCTTTCTGGTGCCGCATCTCTGGGCAATGCTGATCAGCAGATACTGAAAGCCAATGGTAAGGTGCCCCTGGCGATTTCAATCCTTGAGCAGGAATTTAGTCCCGATATGTCGGCACCTGTTGTCGGATCGGTGCGTCTTGACGGTGAGATTGCGGAATTCTGGCCTTATGTCCCGGCGCCTGATCATGATCTTTCGGGCAACATCAAGCTTGCCCTTGATGTCAGTGGGCGTCTTGATGACATCGCGTGGAAAGGTGACATCAAGCTTGCCGATGGTGCGTATGAAAACCTTGAATACGGGACCATTATTGATGGGCTGACATTCACCGGTGACTTTGACCAGACCGGGCTTTCGATCCCGTCTATAACTGCGACCGATGGTGGTTCGGGGACACTTGATGGGTCGGTTGACCTGGCCCTTAATCAAGGATCAATGGTCAAATACGATGTCGGCCTTAAGCTTACCAATATGGCGCTGTCGCGCAAAGATGAGCTGCAATTCTGGGCTGATGTTGACACATCTGTCACGGGTACCGAAGGCGGGGCGGACATCAAAAGCACCGTGACGCTTCAGCGCGGTGAGGTCGACTTGAGCCTTGCCTTGCCTGAATCGGTTCCAAGCCTTGATGTTGCCAACCTTCCGGGTGCGCAGGAAGAAGCAAAAGCCAAAAAAGAACAGGAAGCAAAAGGCGGCTTTGTCGGCAATCTGGATGTAACGGTGAATATCCCCGCACGACTTTTTGTCCGCGGTAAAGGGCTTGATTCCGAATGGGGCGGCACGCTTGATATTTCAGGCACAACCAATGATCCGCGCATTGTCGGCAAATTGTCGGCGTTGCGCGGGCAGCTTGATATTATTGGCAAAACATTCGTGATCAAGGATTCCAGCATCACGTTTGCCGGCGCATCCCCGCCTGATCCGATGCTCGACATCAAGGGGGTCTATACAACGTCCGAGCTTGAAGTCACCGCAGGTTTTCAGGGGCCAGCAAGTGACCCTGAGCTTGTACTGACGTCTAATCCGTCCTTGCCGGAAGACGAAATTCTGTCTCAGGTCCTGTTTGGCAAATCGCAAGGCAGCCTGAGTGCGATTGAGGCGGTCCAGCTTGCCAGTGCGGTCAATGAGCTTTCAGGTGGTGGGTCGGGAATTGATGTTGTCGGCAGTGTGCGCCGGTTCATCGGGGCCGATGTCTTGCAAGTTGGTGGTGGTGAAGACGGGCCGGAGGTCAAGGTTGGCAAGTATCTGACCGACGGGGTCTATGTTGGCACCAAGGCCGGTTCAACGCCGGGATCAAGCGGGGTCGAAGTCGAAATTGAAATCACTCCGAACATCAGTGTGACCAGCGAAACCACCGAGATTGATAGTACTGCTGGTATTCAATACAGGTTGGATTATTAGCGGCTGTCTCAGGCGAGGGTGAGCTCGCTGATGTCGACCAATGCCCCGTGACGGCCAATAACTCGGCCTGCAACTTGTTGCGCAATTACAACGGCCTGAGGGGTTGTCTTGCCGTGCGACTTTGCACCAAGGAACGCCCCGTTAAACGAATCCCCGGCTGAGGTGGTATCGACAATGTCGGTGATAACGGGGGGCGTGATCGACCCGGTGTCGCCGGTTTGGGTTGTATAGAATGTCGGATCACCGCCCGACTTTACGATGACTTCCGAAGCCCCGGCAGCCAGCCATCGCTTAGCGGTATCGGTCGGGGATGCGTCACCAAACACGGCCGCATCATCATCAAATGTCGGCAGAACCGTGTGGCATAGCGGGGCAATCGCCTTATAGGCGGTAATGGCGGTTTTGCTATCAGACCAAAGACGCGGGCGGTGATTGGTATCGAAATAAACCTTGCCACCCTGATCGGCGAAATCAGCCACCAGCTTGATCATTTTTGTCCGATCTGACTCCGACAGGATCGCAAGTGTAATTCCCGAAAGATAGATGCCGTCCAATTGTGCAAAGGCGGTTCTGATTTTATCGTCATGACCATCAGACAGCATTTGTTTGGCCGCAGCATGTGCGCGCCAGTACGAAAAGCTGCGTTCGCCATGGGCATCGGTCTGAATGGCATAAAGGCCGGGCAAGGCACCGTCAATCTGGCGCACGAGGTCGGTTCCAATACCGTCTTGCTGCCATGCGTGCAGCATCGCGTTGCTGTAGGGGTCTGTGCCCAATGCGGTGATGTAGGATGCCATGTTAGCGCTAACATCGTTGGTGTTCTGCGCTTTCCCATCAGCAAGAAGACGCGATGTCCGCGCCATATAGGTCGCAGCGTTTAAGGTATCCCCGGCAAAGCCAAGCTGTGCGGCGCCAAAAATCGCATCGGGTTTTGAGCCCGAAAGTTCGATCATGCATTCACCGATAAAGGCAATATGGGACATTTGGGGACCTCTGATGTGCGATGCGGGGGCTGGCGGTGACGGGATTAATCGCCGATGGGTTGGCGACCGGTCGGCGGGTTAAGCGGTAATAACGAAGACCGAATACGGCGCAGTTTTTCCTTGGCCTGATCAGGCATGCGACGTGCAACGGCGGTGGCGATGACATCAATCGTTGCCAGAAATGCGTGTCGGGTGGCGGTCGGTTTATAGATATCGGGGTTTTCAGGCATATCAATCGCCACCACCAGATCGCTCTCGGCCGCAAGGGGGCTGTCGGGATGGGTCAGTGATATGACCTTGGCGCCATATTGCCGTGCAATGGCCGCAGAATGGATCAGCTCGGTCGGTCGGCCGCTGGTGGAAATGGCAAAAATCACATCCTCCGGGCCAAGGGTGGACGCCAGCATGCGCTGTAAATAGCCATCACTTTGCGATTGTGCCGGAATGCCGAGCCGGAAAAAACGGTTGGCGGCATCAAAGGCCACGGTTGTTGAACCGCCCCCGACGCCCAAAAAGGCAATCTGTCGGGCCTTGACCAGAATGTCGGCCGCCTGATCAACCTGATCGGATGAAATCTGATCACGTAGCAGGCGGAGGTTATCAATGATCACGCCAAGAACGTGGTTTGATAAAACATCGGCAGCGGTGGTGTCGTCCGAGATATCCTCGGACGTTAGATATTGCATGCTGACGGCCAAATTTTGCGCCAGCTGCATTTTGAAATCGCGAAACCCGTCACAGCCCAATGTACGACAAAACCGGATCACGGTCGGTTCGCTTACACCAACATTTTCGGCAAGCTCCGACAGGGCAATGGTGGTCACCGCTTCGAGATGCTCGCTGACATAATCGGCAACCTGTTGTTCGCGGTTGGGGAATTTCCCCGATTGACTGCGCAACAGACTGATGATGTCGGCTGTTGGTTGCATGGGTCTTGTCCGGTGCTGTTCAAAGGACGGGCAGGGGTGCCATTAACGGCACCCCCTTGGGAAGTATCACTATTCAGGCTTATAAGCGATAGCTTCAATTTCAATCTTGGCGTCCACCATCATCTGCGATTGTACCGTGGAGCGTGCAGGGCGCTCGCCCGGGAAAAACTCGGCATAGACGCGGTTGAACGTCCAAAAATCGCGTGTATCGGCCAGCCAGACATTCATTTTGAACACATCATCAAGCGTGCACCCGGCAAGTGCCAAGGTCGCCTTGACGTTTTCCATGGTGCGACGGGTCTGATCTTCGATGCCGCCATATTCGATTTCACCATTTTCTTTCATGGCAACCTGACCGGAAATATAGACGTAGTCGCCGGCACGAACGGCGGGTGAAAATGGCAGCTTCTGTCCACCGGCACCGCTGCGTTCATTGCCGTAATGTTTGATCGCCATGGATAATCTCCCTGTTGTGGCTGGTGGGGTCGATTGAAAACGACGCCCGTCTGAAAATGTAGTTTAACTACATAAATCAGCTTTTGGAGAAGGTCAATAGTGGAAAAATCGCTCGATACATGTCAAAAATATGTAGACAAGCTACAAAATGATACTCAGTATGTAGAAAAATTACATAAAAGATTCATCAGCGGAGAGTTTGGCGAAGATGGCATTACGCCGTGTTGAAACAGCAGCAGCAACCATGAGCCGGTCTTTGAACTGGGTCGTCGAACGCGTTATCGCGGTTTTGATGTTGACCCTTGTTCTCGATGTCTGGCTTGGCGTTATTGATCGATACATCTTTCATTGGCAGTTGCCTTGGCCCGAAGAGCTGGCGCGTTATTTGATGATCTGGTCGGCCTTACTGGCGATATCGGCCGGGATCGCACGGCGCGAACACATCGGCATTGGCATGGTTGTTTTAAGTCTGCCGATGCCGCTGCAGCGATCCATCCTGTTTCTGGTCGATCTGATCGCATTGTCGGCGTTTTTGTATCTGGCGATTTACGGATTTGATTTTGCCATGGGCGGCATGAGCCGACAGGCCATGATTTTTGGCATGTCCCTGGCGCTGCCTTATGCGGCTGTGCCGGTGGCGTCATTGCTGGCGGCCATTCAGCTTTTGCTTGTTGCCTTGCGCGATCAGGGCCGCTTCGTTCCGATTGATATTGCGGAGGGCGCAGAATGATCGTCGCCATTATCTTTGTCGTTCTGATGGTTTTGGGTATGCCGATTGGTTTTGCCCTTGGTGTCGCCGGTGTTGCGGGCCTGTTTGATATGGGCGGGGGGATTTTCTTATCCCAGGGTCCAAGCAAGGTTTTCAACGGTCTGAACGTGTTTCCGTTCCTTGCCATGCCGTTCTTTATTCTGGCCGGTGAGATCATGAACCATATCGGCATCACCAGCCGGTTGGTGCTGTTTGCTCAAGCACTTGTCGGGCATCTGCGTGGTGGCCTTGCGCACACCAATATGCTGGCGTCTGTGTTCTTTGCCGGATTGACCGGGGCGGCAACCGCCGATGCGGCCGCCTTTGGCAAAACCCTTGTGCCGGCCATGGTCGAACGCGGTTATCGCCGTGATTATGCCTGTGCGGTGACGGCGGCGGGATCGATCATTGGTCCGACCATTCCACCATCGGGTTTGATGGTTGTGTATGGGTCGTTGATGGGGGTTTCGATTGGCGGGCTGTTTGCGGCCGGTATTTTGCCCGGGCTTATGATTTGCCTGATTTGCATGACCGTGATTGCCGTAACGGCACGGTCCAAGAACCTGCCCAAAAATGAACGCCGGGCATCGCTTTTGGAAGTCTGGAAGATTTTCAAATCATCGATCACAGCGCTCATCATGCCGTTGATCATCCTTGGCGGTATTCTGGGTGGGATCGTCACCCCGACCGAGGCGGCATCCGTCGCGGTTGCATACGCCTTATTTATCGGTGTGTTCATCTACCGGGCCCTGACATTCAATGCCTTCTTCAGGATGCTGATCAGAACGGCGCGTGTGACCGGGGTGATCTTTGTCATCATTGCCTTTGCATCGATCCTTGGCTGGTGGCTGAGCTTTAACCGCATCCCGCAAGAAGTTGCGAACATGGTTCTGGGCGTTTCGGACAACCGGTACATCGTCATTTTCATGATCGTCGGCATGCTGCTGATGATCGGCATGGTGATGGATATCAACGCGATCCTGATCATTCTCGCCCCGGTTCTGGTGCCACTGACCATGCAGATCGGGATGGACCCGATCCATGCCGGGATCATCTTTGTTCTGGCGCTCAATATTTCACTGATGACGCCGCCCGTCGGGGCTTGTCTGTTTGTGCTGTCATCAGTCACGGGTGAAAAACTTGAAAAAATTGCTGCGCAGCTTTGGCCGTTTTTGCTGGCCGAACTGGGTGTGCTGTTCCTGTTTGCCTTTTGGTCGGACTTGGCCCTCGCGATACCGCGATTTCTGGGTTTCCGCTAAGCACGGGGCATCGAAATAGCCCCCGGTCAGGTCCGGGCCGGGGTGCGACATGAACCAACAATCGGACACCATAAAGTCGTTAATCAAGGAGAGGCAGTATAATGAAAACCGCAAAACGTTTGGGCGCAGCCGCCCTGGCAACCGCAATGCTGATGGGCAGCACGTCAATGGCATTTGCCGAGACGAAAGTCCTGAAATTCGCCCATGATAACAAGGCCGATCCGTTTGAAAATCCGGCCCATGCCTGTACGGCTGTTTTTGCCAATATCGTCGAAGCCGACACCAATGGCGAAATCGAAGTTGAAGTCTATCCGTCCAACCAGCTTGGTTCGGCTGCTGAACATGTACAGATGGTGCGTGATGGTATCATTCAGGCAACCCTGACTTCGACCGGGGCGTTGGCATCCTATTACCCGCGTATCGACGTTTTGAACCTTGCATTCGCCTTTGACAGCAACGCATCGACCTATGATGTGTTTGATGGTCCGTTTGGTGAAAAACTGGCCGCAGACATCGAAGCAACCCTTGCCGATGTCAAGGTTCTTGGCTTCCCCGATACCGGCGGGTTCTTTGCCGTAACCAACTCCAAACACCCGATTGCCAAACTTGAAGATTTCGAAGGCATTCGTGTGCGCACCATGTCGCTGCCATCGCATCAGAAAATCATGCAGGCACTGGGTGCCGAAGCCTATCCGATGGCATGGGGTGAAGTTTATGCCGGTCTTCAGACCGGTGTGATCGATGGTCAGATGAACCCGGTTCCGACCGTGACCTTTGCCAAGTTCAACGAAGTACAGGGCTATCTGACCCTGACCAACCATCTGTTTTCGCCCTATACCATGATGCTGTCAAAAGCATTCTGGGATGACCTGACCGAAGACCAGCAGAAAATCGTGCGCTATGCCGCCCAGTCTTGCGTTGTTGCAAGCCGTGGTGTTTCGCGTGTGATCGAGGCATCTGATCGTGGTTTGGCCGGTCTTAAAGACAAAATGGAAATCACCGCATTGTCGGCTGAAGACCGTGAAAAGTTCAAAGAGGCAACCCAGCCGGTCGTGATCAAACACGTTCAGGAAAGCCTTGGCGACGAAGGTGTTGAGTTGCTCGACCTGTTCAAAGCAGAAGTCGAGAAAGCCAACGATAATCGCTACATGGCTGAATAAGCCTTTGCATTGTTGAAGGGGCGAGAACCTCGCCCCTTCAAACCCTAAACCGTTATTAAAAGACCAAAAACAAAAGGCACGGGCCATGCGGATTTTTTGCGCCTCGATTGCAACCGAGACCAATACATTTTCACCTTTACGGACTGATTTTTCCGATTTTCAGGAAAGCTTTTATGCACCGCCGGGTCAGCATCCGGTCACCCCGACCCTGTGCAGTGCCGTCTTTACCGAAGGGCGCCTGCGGGCCGCCAAAGAAGGCTGGGATTTGATCGAAGGAACCGCTACATGGGCGGAGCCCGGCGGGCTGGTCAACCGCGAAACATATGAGAAACTTCGCGATGAGGTCCTTGGCCAATTGCGGGCCGCCATGCCGGTTGACGGTGTTATCCTTGGCCTGCATGGCGCAATGGTCGCACAGGATTACCTTGATTGTGAAGGCGATCTGATTGCGCGCATTCGCGCTATGGTCGGGCCGGATGTGGTGATTGGTACCAGTTTTGATCCGCATAGCCATTTGACCGATTTGCGCGTGAAAAACGCTGATGTCATTGTCGCGTTCAAGGAATTCCCCCATACCGATTTTGTCGAAACAGGGCGCGCGGTTGTTGACCTTGTCTTGAAAACGCTGCGGGGCGAAATCATTCCGACCAAGGCAGTATTTGATTGCCATATGATCGAGGTGTTGCCGACGTCGCGTGAACCGATGCGATCCTTTATCGACCGTGCCAAGGATATGGAAGGCACGGGCGATATCCTGTCGGTATCGTTCATCCATGGATTTATGGCTGGTGACGTGCCTGACCTTGGGGCCAAGGTGATTGTCACCACCAACAATAACCCTGCGGAAGCCAAGCGGGTTGCAAACGACCTGGGGGTCGAGCTGTTTGGTTTCCGTGGGGCCACCCGACCCAGTTTTGTCACACCGGACGTCGCCCTTGACCAGGCGTTAGCATCGGATGCCAAACCAATCGTTCTGACTGATGTCTGGGACAATCCGGGCGGCGGGGTGCCCGGCGACAGCACCATGTTGCTGCGCGCGGTGATGAAACGGGGGCTACGTGATTTTGCCGTGGGCACCCTTTGGGACCCGATGGCGGTGCGGACCTGTTTTTCGGCCGGTGAGGGGGCGACTTTGCCGCTTCGTTTTGGTGGGAAGACCGGCGCCCATGCCGGCGCGCCAATTGATGCCGAGGTCAAAGTCAAAAAACTTGAACGCAATGCGTGGCAGTATTTTGGCGAAAGCATCGTGCCACTTGGTGATTGTGCGGTGATTGAGCTGCCGGGCGGTGGGGAGGTAATCCTGAATTCCAACCGGTCGCAAAGTTTCGATCCCAGCCTGTTTTCGAATATGGGCATTGATCCAAAATCAAAAAAATATCTGTTCATCAAATCGACCAATCACTTCTACGATTCCTTTGCCAAGATTGCCGGCGAAATCATTTATGTGGATGTGCATGGTCCCTATCCGTCGGATCCTAAAACCAACGGATACCGTCATTTGAACCGTCCTCTTTGGCCAATTGTTGATGATCCGTTTGCTGCCAAGGCAAGTTGATGATCAAATGCCCTTCGCGTCACCACCGAAAATGAAGGACGGTTTTTATGACCCGCTCACCGCAATATTCTGAACTTGATACCCCATGTGCGGTGATCAATCTTGATACCGTGGACCGCAACGTAAATGCCTATCAGGCCTATTGCGACACACATGGTATTGCATTGCGCCCGCACATCAAAACCCACAAAATCCCGGCATTCGCCAAACAGCAACTGGCCGCCGGGGCCAAGGGTATTACTTGCCAAAAAATTGGCGAGGCCGAGGTTATGGCCGATGCCGGGCTTGATGACATCCTTTTGACCTATAACGTGCTTGGGGCGCGCAAACTGGCACGTCTGCGCGCGTTGTTTGACCGGGTGAAAACGCTACGCGTGGTGGCCGATAATGCGGCCGTGGTCGAGGGGCTTTCGCGTGCCTTTGCCGATAGTGACAAGCCGCTTGAAATCCTGGTCGAATGTGACACCGGGGGTGGGCGTTGTGGGGTTCAAACGCCAAAGGCGGCGGTGGAACTGGCGCAGAAAATCGAAAGCCTGCCCGGTGTATCCTTTGCCGGTTTGATGACCTATCCGTCGGCTGGCGGTGGCCCAAAGGTCGGCGGGTTCTTTGGCGATGCGATGGCGTTGCTTGACGGGCTTGGTATTGCCTGCCCGATCAGAAGTTCCGGCGGGACGCCCGATATGTGGAAGGCACACGAAGTTGCCCATGTCACCGAGCATCGCATCGGGACGTATATCTATAACGACCGGTCGTTGATGGCGCGAGATGTGTGCGGTGAAGACGATTGCGCGTTGCGGGTTCTGACCGAGGTGGTGTCGCTTCCGGCACCGGGGCGGGCCGTGATTGATGCCGGGTCAAAAGTTTTGACATCTGATTTGTTGGGGCTTGATGGATTTGGCTATGTCGTTGGCCATCCCGAGGTCGATGTGGTTGGCCTTTCCGAAGAACACGGTGTTTTGCATTTCGAGCCGGATTTGACGCCATTTGAAATTGGCGAACGGATCGAAATCATTCCCAACCATGTTTGTGTGGTCAGCAATATGCTTGATCAGGTGCATCTGGTGCGCGGCGATACCGTGAAAACCGTTAATGTCGCGGCGCGCGGCAAGGTTCTTTAAGGCCGTTAATCTGGATCGTGATTGGGCAGATAACCGGTAAATCCGGTAATCAGCCACTTACCACTGTCCTGTTTTTCGCAGTAATAATGGGTTTTCCAAAGCAGACGGTCTTCGGACCCGTCTGCTTTTTTTATGCGCCCGTTAAAATGTTTGCGGACCAATGCGCGGTTGCCGATGATGTCGATTTTATCAAGCGTGGTGGCGCGAAAGACTGCCGTATAGAGGTCTTCGGCATAGGGCACATCCTTAGTCGCAACTGCTTGGCGCAGCCATTCATCCCGGTAAGCCGCGAGATCGGGGAACATCATTTTCCATACGTCGGGATCATCGGACCTGCAGGCATCAATCGCGTAAAACCCATCGGCCTTGAAATCATCTTCGACCATCGACCAGTCGGCGGCGACAAAGGCGGCAATGTCGCGCGGGACCAGCATGTGCCAAATCTGATTGCGATCAAGGTCGGATGCGGGGAACGGGCTTTGAGTTGGGGCAGTCGTCATGATCTATCCAGTTGATCTGAAATTGCTTTCGCGCATTTTCGCATTCCGGTCGGGTAGGTTCAATCATTGTTGGCCATTGAGTGCAAAAAATACGTAGAGCGCATGTGAAGTATTTGCAAATGGTCAAAAATTAAACAAAGATCGTTGTAGAATAGTCAATCGTATACAAGACAGACCCGTAAATTCGAGGTGGCGGATGAGTTGGGGCGGTTTCACAGCAGCAGAATTGGAATGGCAATATAATCCGCGCGAAACCGTGCCGGAGTTCATGACCCATTTCGACCGCTTCGTGAAATTGTCTGATGAGACGCGGGCACAACTCAAACCTAAAATCGATGTCCGTTTTGGCGACGGGCCAAAAGAAACCATGGATGTGTTTCTGTCGGCCGATGCAGGCGCACCAGTGCATATCTTTTTCCATGGCGGCTATTGGCGCAGTCAGGACAAAAAGGATTATGCCTTCGTCGCCCGTGATTTGGTGGCGGCGGGCTTTACGGTGATTTGTGCAAATTACGATTTATGTCCCGGTGTGACGGTTGCCGACATCACCCAGCAAGCGGTGCGTTGCGTGAAACATGTCTATCAGCATGTGGGTGAGTTTAACGGCGATCAGGACCGGATTTCAATTTCAGGTCATTCGGCAGGTGGGCAGATTGTTGCGCGACTGGCGTCCTGTGACTGGGAAGATATCCTTGGCGATCCCAACCCGTTTTGTGCTGTGGTGCCGATTTCAGGTGTGTTTGACCTTGAACCGGTGCGCCATACAACGATGAATGATGACATCCGCCTTGATGAGGCATCGGCGGCGGACAATTCACCGATGCTTGATGCGGTGCCGGTGGATGTGAAAATGATGGCAATTGTTGGTGGCAATGAAAGCCCGGAATTTGTTCGGCAAAGTGATGCCTATGCCGCGTATTGCAGGCGTTCTGGCCTGACCGTTCCGGTCTATAAGGCGTGGGGGGCCAACCACTTTACCGTGCTTGAAGAAGTTTTTCTGGGCACTGGATCACTGTTTGGCCATCTCAAACGGTTTTTGCAGCCGTAAAACGACGGCAATTCCCAAAAAAAACAGCATAAAAAACCAGTCCTCTTCCTGTGACTGAGACGATGTGACGTGGTATAAAAGAGGCCGCTACCACACTGAAATCAAAAATAGTTATACAGGAAGGCTCATGCGTTTCGTTTCGGCAGAAGATATCGACAAGTTTGTTTCGCCCCGTGATCTGGTCGAAGCCCTTCGTGACGGGTTTGCACAAGGGTGTGAGGCGCCGCTGCGCAGTCATTTCAACATGGAACGCAGTAACGAGGATGATGCGACCTTCCTGATTATGCCAGCCTGGCAAAAAGACGGTGCGGCGGGGGTGAAGGTCGCCGCCGTGGTGCCGGGGAATTCGGCGCGGAACCTTCCGGCGGTGTCGGGGACCTATATTCTGCTTGATGCGGTGACCGGGCAGCCATCGGCGGTGATTGATGGCACCAAATTGACCACACGTCGCACGGCGGCGGCATCGGCACTGGCCGCGGACTACCTTGCGCGTAAAGATACCACCGACATGGTGATGGTCGGGTCGGGGGCGATGGCGCCGCAATTGATCCGCGCACATGCATCGGTCCGCCCGATCAAGAATGTCACAATCTGGAACCGCAATGGCGATAAGGCAAACAAGCTTGCGGGCGAGATTGCCGAACTTGGGTTTAATGCCACCGGCACGGATGATCTTGAAGGTGCGTGTAAAGCAGCTGATCTGATTTCATGTGCGACGCTTTCGACCGAGCCGCTGGTACGTGGCGATTGGTTGCGTGATGGCACTCATGTTGATCTGGTGGGCGCGTTCAAGCCGACCATGCGCGAAACCGATGATGCGGTGATGAAAAAATGCCGCATCTATGTCGATAGTTTTGAGGGCGCGAGTGCCGAGGGCGGTGATGTGGTGCAGGCAATCGACAGTGGTGCGATTGCAAAATCCGACATCATTGGCGATCTGTTTGGCCTGACGCGCGGTGAGGTCAAGGGCCGCGAAAGTGATGGCGAATGCACGGTGTTTAAATCGGTTGGTCATTCACTGGAAGATTTCGCCGCCGCCGTTGCCGTGGTCAAGGCCGTCGGGAAATGATCAGTACGGATCTTTTTGCGCCACAACCGCTTGAGGCATATCGCGGCACGATCAAACCGGAATGGATTGATTTTAATGGCCATATGAATGTCGGCTATTACGTGGTGGCGTTTGATCTGGGCTCGATGGCGTTTTTAAACGCGGTCGGGATGGGGGCAACCTATCCCAAGGAGCGCGGTGGATCGACCTTCGGTCTTGAAATGCATGTGACCTATGACCGGGAAATTCATCTTGATGCGCCGTTTGTGATCCATACGCGTGTGCTAGATTGCGATCCGAAACGCATTCACATGTATCATGAAATGCGCCATGGGACCGAGGGTTGGCTGGCATCGACCAACGAAATCATCACCATGTATATCAATATGGAACAGCGGCGTTCCGCACCGTTTCCCGATGACATTATGGCGACACTCAACAAGATCAAGGACGCGCATGCTGGTCTTCCGGTTCCGACCGGGGTCGGGCGCAAGATCGGTATTCGGCGTTAATCACCAAATTCGGTGACATAGAGGTCACAAACCTCGTCACTTTGATGGTTCACATCCTGTGCGCGGAGGTAGCGCATGCCAAGTTTTTGCAGCAACCTCACCGAAGCCGCATTGTCGGGCAGGGTGTAGCCATAAAGACGCGTCAGGCCGAGATCGGTTTTGGCATATGTCAGCAATGCCGATGTAACCTCAAAAGCATATCCTTTGCCCTGATGCGCGGTGGTGATGGCATAGCCGATATCGGGTGCATCAAGGGCATCACGTTTGACAATCCCGATCAGGCCGATGCATTCAAGACCGGTCTTGTCGGTGACGATATAGGAACCGAAGCCGTTTTGATGGTAGCTCGAAATGAGTCGTTCATCGATATAGGTCCGTGCGGCGTCAAGATCGTGAATATTGCGATCACCGATGAAGCGTATCCAACCGGGTTCGTTGAGCAGTTTTAACATAAACGGCGCATCGTCATGGGTGGCGTGGCGCACGATGGTCCGCGCCGTTTCAAGAATGATCATCAAACTGTCCGTGTTATGGTGGCACGAATGCCATCCTATCTGTCGATCACAAATATAAAAGCAGGCTTTTAATTTTCATCCGGTTGGAGGACACAAATGTCGGGAAAACCCATCAAACTGACTTTCGATGGCGCACATGGAGCCAAGCTCGCAGCACGTCTTGACCTGCCAACTGGACCGGTAAAAGCATATGCCTTGTTTGCGCATTGTTTTACCTGTAGCAAGGATTTGACGGCATCACGCAAGATTGCCGAAGCCCTGACCATGGCCGGGATTGGGGTTTTGCGGTTTGATTTTACCGGACTTGGCGGGTCGGGTGGTGATTTTGCTTCAACCAGTTTCACATCCAACCTTGATGATCTTGAACGGGCGGCTGATTTCCTGCGCGCCGAGTTTGAGGCCCCAAAACTCCTGGTCGGTCATTCGCTGGGCGGGGCGGCGGTTCTTGCGGTGGCGGAACGCATTCCCGAGGCAACCGCAATCGCCACCATCGGCGCACCTGCCGATGTTGATCATGTCACCCATAACTTTGCCGATCACCTTGAAACGATCAAGAAAAACGGCGAGGCAGAAGTATCATTGGGCGGGCGACCGTTTGTCATCAAGCGCAAGTTTGTCGATGATCTGGCAAGCCACGATCTTGCCCGGTCGGTCGCACAGATGAAAAAGGCGCTTCTGGTGTTGCATGCGCCGATGGATCAGACCGTGGGGATCGAAAATGCCGGTCGGATTTTTGATGCGGCAAAGCATCCCAAAAGTTTTGTGTCGCTTGATCACGCGGGCCATTTGCTGCGTGATCCGGACGATGCGACCTATGCCGCGTCGGTGATTGCGGCATGGGCGCAACGTTATATGCCGATGGGCCCTGCAACCCCGGTTGAAATCGGCGAAGGGGTGATGGTGCGTGAAACCGGGCTGGGCAAGTTTCAGTCCATGGTGGCGGTCGGGCGTCATCGCATGCTGGCCGATGAACCGGAATCGGCTGGCGGGCTTGATAGCGGCCCGTCGCCTTATGGCTTTTTATCAACCGCCCTTGGCAGTTGCACGGTGATGACCGTGCGCATGTATGCCGATCACAAAAACATCCCGCTTGACGCGGTTCGGGTGGAGATCCTGCATGATAAAATCCATGCCGATGACTGTTCGGAATGTATCGGTGACCATTTGCAGAAGGGCGGTAAGATCGACCGGTTTGAACGCAAACTGACGTTTATCGGCAATCTTGATGCGGATACACGGGCCAGATTGCTTGAAATTGCCAATAAATGCCCGGTGCATCGCACCCTTGAGGCAACGTCGCTGATTGTGACGCGCGAAGAGCGGGATTGAGCCGTTTGAAGATCAAAAAACGCCCGGTAGATTAATCTGACCGGGCGTTTCTTTTTGGCGTGTCAAAGATTACGGCTTTGCCGCAATAATCATGAATTCGACCAGAAAATCAGGGGTGGCAAGTTTGGCTTCGCCACAGGCACGGCCCGGGGTGTGACCCTGCGGAACCCATGCATCCCAAACTGCGTTCATGGCGGCGAAATCTTTCATGTCTGCCAGCCAGATGGTGGTCGACAGGATGTTTTCTTTGCTCGAACCGCATTCGGCCAGAAGGGCATCAACCTTTGCCAGACATTCTTTGGTCTGGTTGGTGATGTCACTTTTGGCGTCGCCAACTTGACCGGCAAGATAGATGGTGTTGCCATGGACAACGGCCTGGCTCATGCGTGGGCCGGTGTGAAAACGTTGAATGGTCATGAAACTCTCCTTGTGGGGTTTAGTATATATTATTCAATAATACGAATTAGCTAGCACGCTTTTGCACGCCGCACCAGTCGGCAATGAACAGGGCAAGAACCTCGGTGACTTCCATCATCGATGCGATTGAAACACGTTCATCAATGCCATGAATGCGTTCGGCTTTTGGGCCATAGCAGGTTGCCGGGATGTCGCCATAAATCTGGAAAAACCGGGCATCGGTTGTCGCGGTCGAGGCATAATTTTTGATCGCGCATCCGGTGACTTCCTGATGGATGTCGCCCATCATCGTCATCATCGGATGATTGACATCCATCTCGCATCCTTCGGCCTGAAACCCGCGATAGGTGATGTCAAACGACGCACCCTTGCACGCCGGGTGATTGTCAATCGCACTTTGTTTGACCGCCTCAATCGTTTCGCGGACTTTTTCAAGTTCCATGCCGGGGTAAAACCCGACACGAATATCAGCAGTGCATACCGGCGGCACGGTTGATGCCCATTCGCCGCCGTCAATTTTACCAAGATTAAAGTTCACCGGGTGAACATGCGCGCCATAGGTGGCATGACGGTGGGTTGGATGGTTCCAGATTTCTTCGACTTCTTTAAGAACTTCAAAAAAGCCAAAGACGGCTTCAATCGCGTTGCTGCCCGCCGAGGTATCAAGAACATGCGCCGGGCTACCCGACACATGAAGTTGAAACCACATCACGCCAAGCTGGGCGGTCATAAGGGTTTGGTTGAACGGTTCGGGAATGATCGCGCAATCGGCCTTGTACCCGGCATGAAGACAGGCCAGCGCGCCGTTGCCCGTGCATTCTTCCTCAATAACCGATTGTAAAATCACCGGTGCTGCGGGTTCCAGCCCGATATCGTGAAGGGCGCGAAGCGCGTGGCAATAGGCAATGATCCCGGCCTTCATATCCCCGGCACCGCGCCCATAAAGCCAGTCACCCTCGACATAAGGATCAAACGGGCCGCGCCGCCATTTGCTTGCGGGGCCGGTTGGCACAACATCCATATGGCCATTAAGGATCAGGCTGCACCCGGTTGGGTTTTGAGGGCGGTGCAGGCCAATGACGTTCTCGCGTCCGTCATAATCATCAATCACCGGCGGGGAAAAGCCCGGTTGATCGCGCAGCGCGTCGATATCAATTGCAACCCGTTCGACATCAAGGCCCATGTCGGAAAACTGATCGGCAATCCAGCCTTGTGCGGAGGCTTCGTTGCCGAGCAAGCTGTCATGACGCACCAGCGCACACAGGTCATCGACCGCCTGCGTCGTGCTATTTGATACGGCCTTGCGCAAGTTGTTGCGGTCAAAGCGGGTCATTGATGTGTCTCCGTTCAGGCGGTGCAGCCGGTTATTTCCCGGTCACCAGCGACGGGCGGGTTGCCGAGAGCGCATCCTCGGTAATGCCAAGCTTTTGCATATGGGCCGGGATGCCGTCGCCACAGATCAGGCTGGCGGCATATTCCCCCATGGCCGGTGCGGTTTGAATGCCATATCCGCCCTGACCGGCCAGCCAATAGAAACTGCCATCAGCCGGATCAAATGCTGAAACCGGGTCGCCATCTGCAAAGAAGCTGCGCAACCCGGCCCAGCTTTCGCCGGGACGGCGGACTTCGATGCTGGTTGCGGTCATCAGCCGGTCAATCGTGATCGCGATATCGAGTTCTTCGGGCTGAACATCATGGGGTTCGGTCGGGGTGGTATCGGCGGGGGAGACCAGCAACCGTCCGGCGTCTTCCTTGAAATACAGGCTTTCATCAAGGCTGGCGACCAGTGGCCAGCCATGGGCATTCACATCCGATGGCAAATCCACCATTACGGCTGTGCGGCGTTTGGGCGTAATGCCAAGCGGGTTGACACCGGCCTTGGTGGCGATGTCATCGACCCATGCGCCTGCGGCATTAACGATGATATCACCGCTGTGGGTTTGCCCATTGCCAAGGGTTACCTGCCATGTGCCATCGGTTTTAGTGATCGCACTGACATCGGCCTTGGTGATCAACGTTCCGCCCAGTGATTTGAACTGGCGGATAAAGCCCCAATGAAGTGCGTGAACATCAATGTCCATGGCATCAGTTTCATGGGCCGCACTGGCAATCAGATCGGTATTGATCACCGGGATGATTTCTTTGAGCTCGGCCGGGGTCAGGGAAACAAAATTTGCCCCGTTTGCGCGGCCTTCGGTCAGGATTTCGTCAAGTTTGGCTTCTTCGCCGGGGGCGGCGGTCATGATGATGCCGCGCGGGGTCAGGATCGGGTGGTCGGTAAACCCGTCGGGCGGAGTGATGAAGAAATCCCGACTTGCAGTCGACATCTTGCGAATGATTTTGGGGCCATAGGTTTCGCTATACAGGGCCGCAGACCGGCCGGTGCTGTGATACCCGGGCTGGTCTTCGCGTTCCAAAACCGTGACGGACTTTCCGGCCTTTGCCAGAAAGAATGCCGCAGACATACCGGCGATACCGCCGCCAATAATCAGGATGTCGGAATGGGTCATTTGGGGCCTTCTGATGTCTAAGCGTTTTTTGGGGCGTTTTTGTCGTTGGTGGTGCGAAACGCGCTGATGAATTGATACAGGTTTTCTGCCAGCGTGTTACTGACATAACCCCCTTCCTGCACTAGCACGGTTGGGCACTTAAGGGTGCCAATTTTTTCACCGATTTTGGCAAATCCGTCCGGGCTGACGGTCAGGCCGCCAAACGGATCATCGCGCGATGCATCAAGTCCAAGGGCGATGACAACCGCACCAGGATTGAAATCATCCATCACCGCCAATGCCCGGTCAAGTGCGCTGAGAAAGGCCGCATCACCGCTGCCAAGGGGCAGGGGATCGTTATGGTTAAAGCCAACCCCGGCACCTTCGCCACGTTCCTGCGCATGGCCCCAGAAAAATGGATAAAAATCACTGGGGTCGGCATGGATCGAAAGCGTCATGACATCATCACGGTCATAGAAAATATGCTGCGTGCCATTGCCATGATGCAGATCGACATCAAGGATCGCCACCCGGTTATATTTGGCGCGCAATTCCTGTGCGGCAATCGCACTGTTGTTGAGATAACAGAACCCACCGGCGATGTTGGAACTGGCGTGATGGCCGGGCGGACGACACAGCGCATAGGCGGTGTTGGCGCCGTCATCACGGACATGGCGCGTGGCGGCAATGGCGGTTTGCGCACTGGCATAGGCCGAATACCATGTGGTTTCCGATACCGGACAGGACGTATCGCCCAGATGGAAGCCTGCCTTGCCGACATGGTGACGCGGATAGGGACCATTGCGATCAAAGGGATGAATATTGGGGATCACCAGTTCCGATCCACCGGCAGCCTGCCATTGCAGGTAGATGGTTTGAAGGAATGTCAGGTAATTGGCATCGTGAATGGCGGCAATCGGGTCCATCCCGAAATCACGGGGCGCATGCAGCGAGAGCCCAAGGCGCGATACCGCCCCGCTCAGGATTTCGGCGCGTTCGGGGACTTCGGGGATCGGTTTGCGTTCACCGGCAACAATGAATGTTTTGCCGTGATGGCGTAACTGATCGTCTGAGAAATAGGCATGCATCATAGCTGCCGCCTTTCACGTTAAGCGTGGTCGTAACGGGTGATGGCGTCTTTGTTTCTTGGCGCTGGTCGCGCGATGGTGTTTTGGCTAAAAGGCAACCTTATCGCCGCCTTTCAGCCCAAGTTGAGCACGGGCATCATTGGGGGTTGCGATTTCAAGCGATAATCCGTCAAGAACCTCGCGGATTTTACGGACTTGGGATGCGTTATCGGGGGCCAGTTCACCCTTGCGCAGATAGAGGTTGTCTTCCAGCCCGACCCGCACGTTTCCGCCCATGTCGGCGGCCATGCTGGCAAGCGGCATCTGATGGCGGCCCGCGCCTAAAACCGAAAACTGGTATTGGTCGCCAAACAGCTTGTCGGCGGTACGTTTAAGATGGGCGAGGTTATCCGGGTCGGCACCAATGCCGCCCAGAATGCCCATTACAAACTGGATGAAAAGCGGGCCTTTGATCAGGCCGCGGTCAACAAAATGAGCCAGCGTATAAAGGTGCCCGACGTCGTAACATTCAAATTCAAACCGCGTGCCATTGGCATCCCCCAGATCGGCGAGAATGGTTTCGATGTCGGCAAAGGTGTTTTTGAAAACAAAGTCGCGGCTGTTTTCAAGGAATTCTGGTTCCCAGTCATGTTGCCAGTCACGATCCACCACAAGGGCGGGAAATAATCCAAAATTCATGGTTCCCATATTCAGCGATGCCATTTCGGGGGCGGCAATGCTGGCGGCGCGAATGCGGTCCTTGACCGTCATGGTCATGCCGCCGCCGGTTGATATGTTGATCACCGCATCTGTTTCGGCCTTGATCTTGGGCAGGAATTCTAAAAACAGATCGGGGTCGGGGCTGGGAAATCCGGTTTTGGGATCACGCGCATGCAGATGCAGGATCGATGCCCCGGCATTGGCGGCATCAATCGCCTGTTTGGCAATGTCATCGGGGGTGATGGGCAAATGCGGGCTCATGGATGGGGTATGAACCGATCCCGTAATCGCACAGGTAATGATGACTTTGCGGCTCATGAGAAGGCTCCGGCAAGGGCAAGTTCGTCCTGAAGGTCGCTAAGGGCGGCGCGCAGCGGACCCAGAATGTCGGCAAACTGATCCGGGGTGATCGACATCGGCGGGCAGATCATCACATGATCGCCACGATACCCGCCGCGTGTGCGGCGCCAGTAAATGATCAGGCCCATGTCATAGGCGATATCGACCAAACGGGCGGCTGCCGTATGTTTGGGATCAAGTGGTTCCATGGTGCTGCGGTTTTTAACCAACTCAATGGCGAGCAACAAACCAAGGCCGCGCACATCACCGATCATGGTGAAGTCATCGGCAAGTTTACCAAGTTCGGCCTTTAACGCAGCCCCACTGGTTGCGGCATTTTCAAGAAGTCCGTCCTCATCAATGACATCGAGAACCGCATTGCCCGCCGCACAGGCAAGCGGATTTCCGGCATAGGTATAACCATGAATGAACCCGCCGTGATCCAGCACCGGTCCGACAATGCGGTCGGGCGCAATCATCGCGCCAAGTGGGGCGTATCCTGCGGCCAATCCTTTGGACACGGCAAGGATATCGGGCGTGATGCCCCAATGTTCGGCGGCGAAATATTTGCCGGTACGACCGGCACCGGTCATGACCTCGTCATAGATCAGAAGGATGCCGTAGTGATCGCAAATTTCACGAATGCGGTGATAATAACTGTCGGGTGCAACCAGTGCCCCGGTCGCCGCCCCGCCAACCGGTTCCATGATGAAGCCAAGGACGGTTTCGGGACCCTGTTTTAGGATTTCAGCCTCAAGCATGTTGGCATATTTGATGCCGCGTTCATGGTCGGTCAGATCATCGCGATCCAGATAACAGGTCGGGGCGGGGATTTTCGGTTGATCAACCATCATCGGTGCAAAGGGCGCATGCATTGGCGTATAGCCGGTCAGGGCCAGCGCGCCCAGTGTTGCGCCGTGATAGCTTGGAAACCGTGAAATAACCTTGGTGCGTTGGGCATCACCCTTCGCCAATGCATATTGGCGGGCAAGCTTGATGCAGCTTTCGACTGCCTCGGACCCACCAGACACAAAGAAGACCCGTTCCAGATCACCCGGTGCGCGTTCAGCCAAACGCCACGCAAGGTTTTCCGCCGCATCATTTTCAAAATGCAGGCGATAGGCAAAACTGGCTTTTTCAAGCTGTGCATTCATCGCGGCGATCACGCGCGGGTCGCTATGGCCGATATTGCTGACCATGGCGCCGCTGGATGCATCGATATAGCGTTTGCCATCGACGTCCCACATATAGACGCCTTTTGCACGGTCAATCAGCGGACGGCGCGACCGGCTTTGGTAAAACAGGCGGGATTCCCGGTTGTGACCGACCGGGGCTTTGTCGGTATGCGTCATTTTTGGTGGCTCTCCTGATCCGGTCAGATTGGCAAGTCGATCTTGGTGAAATCAATCCTGGTGACCGGGCAACAACACACAATTACGAGCAGCGATATGCATAAAGATATCGGCACCTTCCTGATGGGGGCGGGCATCTATCGGATTTATGACCTGCCAGTCGCGGCCATTGGCTTCGACAAAATATCGGGCCTGTTGACCGAGATAATCGACCGTCTTGATCTTGCCGGGAATGGAAATAACGCCGTCACCCGATCCGTCCTGTTCGGACAGACCAATTTTTTCCGCTCGAATGACCGCACGGACGTCTTTGGAGCCATTGGCCTTGGCCGTTTGTTCATCGGTGGTCAAAAGTGTTTCGCCCGATTGCAAGTTTACATTGGTAAAGGCCGCATCGGGACCGCCAAGGGCACCGGCAATGATATTTGAATGGCCAAGGAAGTCGGCAACAAAGGCCGACGCCGGATTGTTATAGACGTCTTGGGGCGCGCCTTCCTGTTCGACAAAGCCATTGTTCATCACAACAAGTTTGTCAGACATCGCCAATGCCTCGGACTGGTCATGGGTGACGAATACCGTGGCAATACCCAGTTCGCGCTGAATGCGTTTAAGCTCGACGCGCATTTCTTCGCGGAGATTGGCATCAAGGGCCGATAGCGGTTCATCAAGCAGCAAAACATCGGGTTCGATCACAATCGCACGGGCCAGTGCAATACGCTGCTGCTGCCCGCCGGAAAGCTGATTGGGATAGCGTTCGGCAACATTGGGCAATTGTACCAGATCAAGGGCCCGATTGACCTTGTCGCGGATGTCAGACTTGCTGATTTTGCGGTATTTCAGGCCAAAGGCAATATTGTCGAAAATCGATTTATGGGGGAACAGGGCATAGTTCTGAAACACAAGGCCCAGATTGCGCTTGTGGATCGGCAGGCTGTTGACCCGCTTACCCCGGATCAGTAAATCGCCCTCGGTGATGTCGGTCAAACCGGCAATCATGCGCAATGTCGTGGTTTTTCCACAGCCCGACGGACCCAGAAACGTGACGAAACTGTTGTCTGGTACGGTCAGGTCAATGCGTTTGACGGCAGTAAATTCGCCGTAGCGTTTGACGACATTTTGCAGTTCAACGGCGTTTTCGGTGTCTGCCATTGTTATATACCCTGTCAGAAATAAGCCGCACCTTGAAAAAGGCGGCGAAGGTGTCCTGGCCGGTTGTGCAATGGCCAGGACACCGGTTCACGTAAGCAGGAACGGCTTAGTAGCCGCGCTGCACACGGGAGAAGGTTTTCGACCAGTCAGCTTCGTTTTCGTTCCAATACGCCGGATCGAAGAAGCTGAGTGATGAAAGCGTTCCGGACGGATCGAATGCTGGCAAGGTCGGGATGATCTTGCCAAGTTCGACTTTGTTCGGATCAAGGGCAGGCGGATAGCTTTGACCTTCGGCAACCGCAATCGCGACTTCGGGTTCAAGCATGAAGTTCAGAAGCTCTTCACAGGCGGCCATCGGGCTTCCGCGCAGGACAAAGATGCATTCCTGCCACCCCAGGCCACCAGCCGGATCATGATAGCCGATGTCATGGCCCTGATCCTGAAGTGCCTTGATACGGCCAGACCAGCCTTCGGTGACATAGATTTCTTCTTCGGCCAGAAGGCTCATCAATTCCGCCCCTGAACTCCAATACTTAAGAGCCAGATCACGGTGCGAACGGATCATGTCCCAAACCGCATCAATGTCCTTGATGTTGTTCGGATCCTGATCGGACTGAAGTGCGCCGTACCAGATACGGGTTTTCCATTCGCCCCAGCCGCCGATTTTGCCTTTGTAGGCTTCATCGACCATCAGTTTTGCACCTTTGGCCTTGGCTTCTTCATCGCTGATGTATTTGCGGTTATAGGCAATGCCGGTGGTGCCATAATCATATGGTACAGCCGACAGTGTGCCGCCGGTGATTTTGCGCAGCGGCTCAATCAGGCTGGGGATGACGTTTTTCAGGTTTGGAATGTTGTCTTCGTTCAGTTCCGACGTCAGTTCCAGACCATGATAACGGGCATAGTCAAACACACCGGAAAGATGGGCGAGGTTAAACTCACCCGGCTGACCGGCTTTGACACGTGCGATATATTCATCCGCACCGCCAAAGGTGCCCGAGACAACGTCGATGCCGGTTTTTTCGGTATAGGGCGCGAAGGCATATTTTTCAAACGCCTCGGACACAACGCCGCCCCAACCGTCAAAGCGGACCTGTTCAGGTGTGGCTGCATGTGCCTTGCGGGCCAGCATGCCCATCGGGCCACCCGTGACACCGGCAACAACACCGGCAGCACCAAGGGCGGTCAGGAAAGTACGGCGGCTGATGTCACCGTCGCGATAGCGATTAAGCAGGCGTTCGTAACGTTTGGTATCGTCCATTTAGGCCTCCTGATAAGGAATTATCCGTTAATCGGTTATGTTCTTGGTCGTTGTTATTGTATTGGTCTTGTTGTTGGTTTTGGCGGTTTCCCGCGATATTCAAGGTCCGTATTAGGCAGTTTGTTCAGAGCGGTTACTTGCACGATTGCTAGCGCGTATTTTGCGCATTGAAAGAACGCGTGATACCGATGCCGCCACCAGTGGCAGCGCAATGGTAAAGATCACCATCACAGCGCCCAGCGCGTTGATTTCCGGGCTGATGGAATTGCGCAGCATGGCGAAAATCTGGGTCGGGACGGTTTCAACCCCACCGGGTTTCCAGAACAGCGTGCCGGTGATGTCATCAAAAGAAATCGTGAATGAAAACAACATCCCAGCCAGCACCGCCGGGAGCATCAAGGGCAGGGTGATTTCAAAGAATGTCTGGATCGGTGTGGCGCCAAGGCTCATGGCGGCTTCTTCGACGTCGCGACGGATGGAGACAAGCCGGGCCTGAACCACCAGCACAACAAACGGTAGGGTAAAGACCACATGCCCCATCAAAAGAAGGCCAAAGCTTTTGGGCATGGACAGGAACTGCAAGAACAGCAGCAATGCCACGGCCAGAACGACTTCCGGGATCAGGATCGGGGCAACCAACAGGGTCGAAATGGTCCGTTTTCCCGGAAAATCGTATCTGACCATGGCAAGGGCGGCGAGGGTGCCCAATGTGGTCGAAATCGCACTGGTCAAAAGCCCCAGCAAGAGTGAAGTTTTAAACGCCCGCACAATGGCGTCATTGTTCCAAAGCGCATCAAACCAGCGCAACGAGAATCCCTCGATCGGAAAGCCGCCAAACTGATTGGCGTTAAACGCCAGCAGGATCACAACCGCGACCGGGGCAAACAAGAACAGATAGACAAGGATCGTGGCAATTCGGATCAGGGACCAGCCAGACATGATTTTCATCTTCTTGCCCCTTACTTGAAACTCTTGGCGATTTGATCGACGCCAAGATAACGGGTGTAGATGACGACCAGCACACCCAGAAGGGCCAGCAGGACGAGTGAAAGTGCCGATCCAAGCGGCCAGTTGAGCTGGGTAACGATGGCCTCAAACACCAGGTTGGCAAACATCGCATCGCGCGGTCCGCCCAGAACAATCGGGGTGATATAGGTGCCCGCTGCCAGCACAAAGCACAAAAGCGATCCGGCAGCGAGGCCTGGCATTGAAAGTGGCAGGGTGACTTCGCGAAATGCCTGCCATCCCGTGCAGCCAAGACTTTGGGCGGCTTCGGTCAGGTTTTTATCAATGCCATCAAGGCTGACATAGACATTGAGGATCATGAACGGCAGCAGATAATGGACCAGACCCAATACAACGGTCGTCTGGTTATAAAGCATCTGTATCGGTTCATCGATGATGCCAATCGACAGAAACAGCGTGTTAAGCGCGCCCGATGTGCCCAGAATATTGATCCATGACATGGTGCGGATGATGTAGCTGATCCAGAATGGCAGCATCAGCATCAAAAGCAAAAATGCCTTGGACTTCATCGGTGTATTGGCAACGAAATAGGCCGGGATATAGCCAACAAACGCACAAATTACCGTAGTGTAAAAGGCGATGGCAAAGGTCTGAAACAGGATATCGCGGTAAAACCGGTCGCCCAGCACTTCAATCCAGTTATCAAGATAAAAGCCAACCTGATCCGCCCCGGTCGCGGTGCGCAACCAGAACGAATACACGACGATAAACAGCATCGGGATGATCAGAAGCAACCCGACTGTTGCCAGCGATGGTGATAACAGCACCCACGGGGCTCTGCGCTCCCCGGCGATATCTGCGGCCATTTATGCCTCCCGTTATATGCTCCGGCTGTGCCGTGCGAATTTATTTGGCCGTGATTAAATGGTGAAGCTATTCCACCCCAGACTTGCATATAGCGCAAATAGATAAGTAGAATAGATCCCATAGCCAATGGCTATGGGGGCAAAGGAATGGGGAGAAACGGGTATGAATGAACTGCTGCGCCGCCAGTTTGACTGGAACCTTTTGCATACCTTTACCGTGATTGTCGAAGAACGTTCGATCACCGGGGCGGCCAATCGGCTGTTGTTGCGCCAACCCAGTGTCAGCAACGCGTTGAAGCGGCTTGAAGACCAGATTGGTGCGCGACTGATTGACCGGGAACGCGGCCGGTTTGAGGTCACCGAACAGGGATTGGCACTCTATCATGAGTGCCGGGAAATCTGCGGCGCTATTGGGCGACTGTCTGATGTGATGTCAGACAGCGGCAATCAATTGACCGGGCATTTGCATCTTTGGTTGGCCAGTCATGTGGTGTTTCCACCACTTGATGATGCGTTGTTCGAGTTTAACCGATCCCATCCGGAAGTGACCTATGAGATCAATGTCGCAACATCGGGCCATGTGATTGATCAGGTCCTGTCCCAGCAGGCCAGCTTTGGCATCTGTCTGGTTCGCGAACAGCATCCCCGATTGGAATATCGCCGGCTTTACCGCGAACATTTTGGGTTTTTCTGTGGGCCAACGCATCACTTGTTTGGCCGAAAGGACCTCAAACTCGCCGATTTAAAAAGCGAGGCCTTTGTGTCCTTCTCCACCGATCAGCTTTCCGATGCGCTGGCACCCGTCGCCGTATTGCGCGCGCAGGAAGGGATGAAAGGCAAGGTTGTCGCGGTCAGTCCGCATCTCGAAGAAGTCCGGCGCTTGATCAATGCCGGGCTTGGCATCGGCCCGCTTCCGATCCACGTTGTGCAGAATGCCACGGAACGCGGGCAGCTTTGGCGGTTGCCGCCCTATGACGCGCCGCCCGCAATTGACATTTACCTTGTCACCAACCCGCGCATGTCGCAAAGCCGTGCTGAACGGTTCTTCATCGACAATCTAACGGCACGGTTGGAAAACGCGCCTGAGGGGTATTTTGTGTATCCATAATCACGGGATCAGGACTTGCGCGATGACACTGATTGCGTAAGCATGTCTATCATTGAATGCCAACCATCAGGATTGAATATGAAGCTGGTCTATTTTTCCTGGGTCAAAGACCGTATCGGCATGGCCGAAGAAACCGTTGAGCTGCCTGAAGATGTGAAAACCGTTGCCGATCTTTTGGTATGGCTGCCCGGTCGTGGGGCGAACTTCGCCGATGCACTGGCCGAACCTGCCATCATTCGAGTTGCGGTTGATCAGGAATATGCAACACCGCAAACCGATGTGACCAAGGCATCGGAAATTGCCCTGTTTCCGCCGGTAACAGGCGGATAGGCTGTATTTGAATTCCTCATACAAAAATGGCGGCACATGATTGAGCCGCCATTTTTAATGTGATGATTTGAAATCAGTCTGGTGCAGATGCGGTCTGTGTCAGACTGTCAAAGAATTCCCGACGGCCCAAGGTGCCCGATATCTTGCCCTCACGGGTCAGGATGACCGGGTTCTGGGTGATCGATCGCATTTCAATCAGGACTTTAAGCAGCACATCATCAGGTGCGACAAAGATCACCGAGTTATCGGTGGCATCAAGATCGACGGGCAGGGTGCCATCATATGTGATCAGCTTGAGCTGCCCGCTTTCAGCCGTGCTGGCGGCCTGAACCACCCCATCATCAAGCGTGATGCGAAGATCTTCATCGTCAATTGTGATGTCACCGGTTGCGTCGCGTTGATCCTTGGTCACGCGATGCATGATTGCGCGACCGCGCAGGATATTGACCGGGTTCATATGTGCAACAAAGTCGGCAACATAACCATTGGCCGGACGAAGCGCGATGTCTTCGGGCGTGCCATGCTGAACGACATAGCCGCCTTCCATGATCGCAATGGAATTGCCAAGTTTCATGGCTTCATCAAGGTCATGGCTGACAAACAGGATGGTTTTGTTCAGCTTTTCCTGAAGATCAAGCAATTCGTCCTGCAAACGGTTGCGGATCAGCGGATCAAGGGCCGAAAACGGCTCATCCATCAAAAGGATCGGCGCGTCGGTGGCAAATGCACGGGCAAGGCCAACACGCTGCTGCATACCGCCCGACAGTTCATGGGCATATTTATCCGCCCATTGATCCAAACCGACAAGAGCCAGCTTTTCATCAACGATGTCGCGGCGTTCCTTGGGGGCAAGGCCGCGGAGCTCAAGCCCGAAACCGACATTCTCGGCAACGGTCCGCCACGGCAGAAGGCCAAATTGCTGAAACACCATGGCAACACACTCACGGCGCAATTTGCGCAAGGTCGGGCCATCGCACTTTGTGACGTCGACCGACCAGTCGCCATCATATACCCGTAGCGACCCGCGTGAGACTTTGTTCAACCCGTTCACACAGCGCAAAAGCGATGATTTACCAGACCCTGACAGGCCCATCAAAACGCAAATCTCGCCCTGTGGGACATTGAAGCTGACATCGGCAACGCCAAGGACATTGTTTGTCACCTTGGCAATTTCTGCGCGTGTTTTGCCGTCATCGAGCAGTTTTAGCGATTCTGCCTGACGGTTGCCGAAGATCACGTCGATATTATCAAATTCAACAGCATTGCTCATGATCACTGCCCCGATGTTTCGTTGTTATCACGACGGCAGATGCGGTCCAGCACAATGGCAAGGATCACAATCGCAAGACCGGCTTCGAACCCTTGGGCAATGTTCACGGTGTTCAATGCACGCACAACCGGTTTGCCAAGGCCATCTGCCCCGACAAGGGCAGCAATCACCACCATAGAAAGCGACAACATGATGCACTGGGTCAGACCGGCCATGATCGATGGCATGGCGGACGGCAGTTCGACCTTAAACAGCAACTGGCGCGGCGTGCAGCCAAAGCTTTCGCCCGCTTCAAGCAATGCCTTTGGCGTACTTGAAATGCCAAGGTGTGTCAGGCGGATCGGGGCGGCAATGGCAAAGATAACGGTTGAAATCAGTCCCGGTACAACGCCCAGACCAAACAGGATCAGGGTCGGGATCAGATAGACAAAGGTCGGGATCGTCTGCATCAGATCAAGAACCGGCCGCATGGCTTGATACAGCCATGGGCGGTGGGCGGATGCCACACCCAGCGGCACCCCGATAACCATGCAAAACAGCGACGCATAGATCACAAGCGCCAGTGTTTCCATGGTTTCTTCCCAATAGCCAAGATTGACAATCAACAGCAGGGAAAGAACGGTAAAGGCCGTCAGTTTCCAGGATCTATGCAGTGCTGCCGCAAGCACGCCAAACCCGGCAATAATCAAAAGCGGTGGGAGCCACAGCAGAAAATCGATGGTGTTTTCAATAATGAATTCAAGAACATCCGAGATGGTATAGAAAACGAAATCGGCATGTTCGTTCAGCGCATCCATCAAAGACGAAATCCACTGTCCCAGCGGAATTTTGGTTTCCGTGAGCCATTCCATGGGAATATTTCCGTTTGTTTTTAAAATCAGTTAAATGCACGATACGCCCACGCAAAGGTCCGAATTATCGGGTGCGGGGCGTATCGGCAGGATCATAAAACCGGACGTTGCCGGTTAGATGCGAAGCTTACAGGCCAAGATCGTTTTTAAGGGCGGCCTTTGCATCGCCACCGTCAAAGGTGGTGACACCATCAAGCCATGCATATGCCGCGTCCGGGTTGGCTTTAAGCCAAGTGGAGGCTGCTTCGGCCGGGTCGGTGCCATCATTTAGGATCGCATCCATGATTTCGTTTTCCATGGCGAGGCTGAATTTCAGGTTGGTAACGAATTTACCGGCATTCTGACATTCATCTGTGTAGCCGGCTCGCAGGTTGGTATGAACCGTGGCACCGCCAAAGTTCGGACCAAACACGTCGTCGCCACCATCAAGATAGGCCATGTCGTATTTCGCGTTCATCGGGTGCGGTTCCCAACCCAGGAAGACGATGAACTGATCACGCGATGATTTACGCTTAACTTCCGACAGCATGCCCTGTTCAGAAGATTCAACCAGTTCAAAACCGCTGAGACCGAACTGATCGCCATCGATCATGTCTTGGATCAGGCGGTTGCCATCGTTGCCCGGTTCAATGCCATAAATCTCGCCATCAAGTTTGTCTTTGAACTTGGCGATATCAGCGAAATCTTTCAGGCCTGCGTCATAGGCGTTCTTGGAAACCGCAAGGGTGTATTTCGCCCCTTCAAGGTTTGCACCGGCGCTAACAACCGTTCCTTTGTCAAGGTACGGCTTGATGTCAGCGGCCATGGTTGGCATCCAGTTGCCAAGGAATACGTCAACGTCGCCATTTGCAAGGCTGGTGTAGGTGACAGGAACCGACAGAAGTTCGGTTTCGGTGTTATAGCCCAATGCGTCGAGAATAACCGATGCGGTTGCCGTGGTTGCGGTGATGTCGGTCCAGCCAACATCAGAGAACGTCACGGTTTTGCAGGCTTCGCTATCAGCAGCCTTGGCACTTGCCGCACCAAAAAGTGCACCGGCAATAATAGTGCTGCCAAGAAGACGGCCGAAAGTGGAAAGATTGGTCATGTTTCTGGTTCTCCCTTGTGTAAACCTAATGTTACTGCGGACCGCAAACGGCGGTCTGCAGAAGCTCTCGGTTCCGGAGGCCAGACGAACATCAACGCAATATCGTTGTCGCTAACACTCGCCCAGAGCCGTACGAAAAGGTTCCCCCGAACCTGTCCGTATGGACCGGAATAATCACAAAAACAGCCGCAAAGCCGCGCAGCAAAGGAAGCACCCTTGATCATTGCGCCGCAAATATCGGCGTGTTTTATTGATTGATTGTTCAATTAAAATACAGCATATTCCCGATACGTCAATTGAGAAGGGTTAAAAAGTACGCTGCATGACGTTGCGGCGGTTTCAAGCCCTTCAGATCGCTTTGAATTGGATTGCTTGAATGCCCAAAGTTGGTATGCAGCCTGTACGCCGCAGGCAGTTGATCGACGCAACGATTGAAACCATTCACCGCCATGGGTTTGCCGATACGACGATTTCGCGTATCGCAAGTGCGGCGGGGATGTCATCGGGCATTATTTCGCATTATTTCGGTGGCAAGAACGCGTTGCTCGAAGCAACCATGCGTTTTCTGATGCAGGAATTGCGCAACGATTACCTTATGCGTCTGGACCGCGCCAAAACGCCGGTTGATCGGCTCGAAGCGATTGTAAACACCAACTTTAATGAAGAACAATTCACCCCGCAGGTGACTGTGGCGTGGTTATCCTTCTGGGCGCAGGTGCCGTTTTCAAAGGCGTTGCACCGGATCAACAGCATCTATTTTCAGCGACTGGCATCCAATTTACGCCACGAGCTGCGCCAGCTGACAACAGATCAGCGGGCAGACGAAATTTCGGCCGCAATGGCGGCCATGATTGATGGCATCTGGGTACGTTCGGGGCTTTCGTCCGGGCGCGCAGATGTCGGGGCCGCGCGTGTGATGGTGCTGGGTACCATGCATCTCTATTTGGCCAATTCGCCGGCGCGCTGAGCCGAACAGACACACCAAGATTACGGTCGCCCGGTTAGGATGCGGCCCGCAGGAGTTTTGACATGAGCCTTTACCAGATACAGAATTTCATCAACGGCAAGAAAACCAACGGTTCTGGCGCGGAAATGACCACGCTGAACCCCGCGACCAATACTGTTCTTGCCAAGGGCAATGAAAGTACAGCCGCCGATGTTGATGCGGCGGTAAAGGCCGCACGGGCCGGATTTGAAATCTGGAAAGCGACACCTGCCGCTCAGCGTGCGCGTGTGTTGTTCAAGGCCGCCCAGATTTTGCGCGATCACAACGATGAACTGGCACTGGTTGAAACCCGCGACACGGGCCGCGCCATTCAGGAAACCGAAATTGTCGATGTGGTTTCCGGTGTCGAGTGCCTGGAATATTTCGCTGGTGTCGCCGGGAGCCTTGCCGGTGAGCATATCGACCTTGGGGCGAACTTTGCCTATACCCGCCGCGAAGCGGTTGGCGTTTGTGCCGCGATTGGCGCATGGAACTATCCGATCCAGATCGCCTGCTGGAAAGCTGCCCCGGCCTTGGCGTGCGGGAATGCGGTTGTTTACAAACCATCCGAAGTCACTCCGCTGTCGGCGATTGCGGTGGCCGAGGCATTACAGGAAGCAGGTCTTCCAGATGGTGTTTACAATGTCGTGCAGGGTGCGCGTGAATGTGGTGCTTCGCTGGTTGAGCATCCCGGCGTGGATAAAGTATCGCTGACCGGGTCGGCGGCAACCGGGGCCAAGGTGGCATCTGTTGCGGCGGGCGGTATGAAGGCCGTGACCATGGAGCTTGGCGGCAAATCACCGATGATCGTGTTTGAAGATGCCGATCTTGATAATGCGGTGTCGGGTGCGCAGATGGCGAACTTCTATTCATCGGGGCAGATCTGTTCAAACGGGACGCGGGTTTTTGTCCATGAAAGTGTCGCCGATGCCTTCATCGAAAAACTGATCGCGCGCAGCAAGGATCTTGTGCTGGGCGATCCGGAAAAGCCCGATACACAGGTCGGCCCGATTGTGACCAAAACCCAGTATGACCAGATCATGTCGTTCATCGAAACCGGCAAGAAAGAGGGCGCGAAATGCGTTCTGGGTGGCCATGCGGTTTCAGACGGCATGCCAGAAGGCGGTCTGTTTGTTGCCCCGACGGTTTTTGCCGGATGTACTGATGACATGACCATCGTGCGTGAAGAAATCTTTGGTCCCGTAATGTCGGTTCTGACATTCACTGATGAAGACGAAGCCATCAAGCGCGCCAACGATACGCCATATGGCTTGGCCGCAGGCGTCTTTACCAAGGATTTGTCGCGCGGACATCGTGTTGTATCGCGCCTTGAAGCAGGGACCTGCTGGATCAACACCTATAACATTACCCCAATTGAAATGCCGTTTGGTGGGGTGAAGAAATCGGGTGTGGGTCGTGAAAATGGCCGTGCGGCGATTGAACATTATACCCGCATTAAATCGGTTTATGTCGAAACCGGCGATGTAGAGGCGCCGTACTGATTGGCTTTTACCAATCAGACAATGGCTGCGCGCAACGCTTGAAAGATAAAGGGATCAAACATGTCGACCCCGACCAAGACTGAAAAATATGATTACGTAATTGTCGGTTCCGGCTCCGCCGGGGCTGTTTTGGCCAACCGGTTATCTGAAGACCATGATGTTAAGGTTCTGGTCCTTGAAGCCGGCCCCGTCGATCATTGGTGGGATTGGCGCATTCATATGCCAACTGCTTTGTCTTATCCGATGCAGTCGGAAACCTATAACTGGGCCTATTGGACCACACCGCAAGCCAATCTGAACAACCGCCGCATGGAAACGCCGCGTGGGCGGGTTTCGGGCGGTTCAAGTTCGATCAATGGGATGGCCTATGTCCGTGGTCACGCGCTTGATTACAATCGCTGGGCCGAAGAAGACGCCGCACTTAAGGAATGGGATTATGCGCGGTGCTTGCCCTATTTCCGCAAGGCCGATACCCGTAATGAAAATACCGGTGGCGATGAATATCACGGCGGGGATGGTCCGCTACATGTGACCACCGGGGCGTGCCAAAATGATCTTCACAAGGCATGGATGAAGGCAGGTGTTGAGGCCGGATATACCCATACTGACGATCAGAACGGCTATCGCCAGGAGGGGCTTGGGACCATGGATATGACGGTCTATAAAGGCCGTCGCTGGTCCACCGCACAGGCGTATCTTCACCCGGCTGCCAAGCGTGATAACGTCACAGTTTACAATAAGGCATTCGCGCAGCGCGTTGTTTTTGAAGGTAAACGTGCGATTGGTGTTGAGTTCATCCATGAAGGCGAAACAAAGCGTGCGGTGGTTGAGCGTGAAGTCATCCTGTCGGCGGGATCAATCAATTCGCCCAAACTTTTGATGTTGTCGGGCATTGGTCCAGCGGCTCATTTGCGCGAACATGGCATTGATGTTGTCGCCGATCTTCCCGGTGTTGGTGAAAACCTTCAGGATCATCTTGAGCTTTATGTTCAAATGGAATGCACCAAACCGGTCAGCCTGAACAGCAAGCTTGATTGGTGGAGCAAACTTAAGATCGGTCTGGAATGGTATCTGTTTAAAACCGGGCTTGGTGCGACTAACCATTTCGAGGCGGGTGGTTTCATTCGATCCAAAGCAGGCGTCAAGCATCCGGACTTGCAGTATCACTTCATGCCAGCGGCGATTAACTACAATGGGTCGAAGGCCGCCGAAGGTGATGGTTTTCAGGCCCACATTGGTCCGATGCGATCGAAATCACGCGGCACGGTGCGACTGGCATCAGCCGATCCCAAAGACCGTCCGATCATTGATCCAAATTATATGAGCCATCCCGAAGACTGGGAAGAAATGCGCGCATCGGTGCGCCTGACCCGTGAGATATTTGGTCAGGAAGCCTTTGCCGATTTACGCGGGCGTGAAATTGCTCCTGGCAAGGATATCCAGACAGATGCGGAAATTGATGCATGGGTCGCCGATCACGCCGAAAGTGCCTATCACCCGTCATGTTCATGCAAGATGGGCAGTGATGACATGTCCGTGGTTGATGCGCAAACCCGTGTGTATGGCGTCGAAGGCCTGCGCGTGGTCGATAGTTCAATCATGCCAACGATTGCCACAGGTAATCTGAATGCGCCGACCATTATGATTGGCGAAAAGGCGGCTGATATCATTCGCGGGCGTGATCCGCTGGCACCATCGAATGCGCCGTATTTCGTGCATCCTGAATGGGAAACCAAACAGCGTTAAAATGCTGCGAGGGACGCTATTTGCTCTTAAAATCCCCGGTCGATTGGCCGGGGATTTTTTGTTTGGGTGATTGCATTCGCATCATAAGCAGGTGATCATTCGAACATATTGTATCGACCACATCGCACTTTCCCGCGACCCTTTAAAGTATCCTGTCATGCAAGAAATCAGTCTGCTGAATTCCGTTATTGGTCCCGTCATGCGTGGGCCGTCAAGTTCGCACTGTGCTGCGCCCTATATGATGGCGAAACTGGCGCGTGAACTGTCTTGCTCAAACGGGGAAGTGTTGAAAGATGCGGTTGTGAGGTTTGATCCACGCGGCTCTTTTGCGCCGGTGTATAAGGCGCAAAGTTCGGATGAAAATTTTGCTGCCGGTCTTGCCGGGGCGCAGCTTGCCGATACGGATTACCGCGATATCTTACCGCGCGTGATGCGGGGTGAGGGATTTCAGTTCACCATTGAGATATGTGAGCTTGAAAACAACAACCATCCTAACCGCGTTGACCTTGAACTAACGGTAGAAACCGTCGAGGGGGAAGCGCGAACCGATCTGTATGCCGGTGCATCAGTTGGCGGGGGGATGTATTACATCGACGCGATGAATGGTGCGCCGGTTTTTCAAACGGGTAAAAGTGCTACTGTCTTTATCTGGGGCGAAGCGGCGGTTTTGGCGGCCGATGGTATCGCCGGGCAACTGGCGGCGGGCGGCAACAAGCTGTTTGGAACATCGGTTGATCCGGAACGCAACCGCATTGAAGTTTCCCTGCAATCTTTGCCGGGGGCGGATTTGATTGCGGCTGTGCGTGGGCGTGAGGGTGTTAACGACCTTCGGTATGCTGATGCATCGCAATATCCGGTTTGTGCGACCGAGGATTTGTTTTCAACCAGTGATGCTGTGATCTCGGTTGCCGAGGAGCAGGGCGGATCATTGGCCGATGCCGCCCTTGTGCTGGAGGCCAAACGCCTTGGCCTGTCACGCGACGCGACGCGCGTCCTTTTCCGCGAACGGTGTGAGTTGATGCTGCGTGTGGTTGCCGAAGGGTTCGATGCCAAACCTGAAGACAACGTGATGCGGTTTTTAACTCTGCGCGCACGGAAGGTCCGCGATGCCAATCTGCCATCTGGTCTTGGCGGTGCGGTTTTGCAGGATGCCATGGCGGGCGCATTGTCGGCGATGGAGCGTGATTCAAACCGGGGGCTGGTCTGTGCAGCACCAACGGCGGGCAGTGCCGGTGTTGTGCCCGGAACGCTGTATGGCTTGATCCGCCATGGGATTGATATCGAAGGTGCTACTGACGCGCTGCAAGTCATGGCGGTGATTGGGGCTGTGTTTGCTGCACGTGGGACATTTGCCGCCGAATGTGGCGGATGTTCGGTCGAAACCGGCGCATCGGCGGCAATGGCAGCAGCGGGTGTTGCGCAAGCATACGGCGGGGATGCCAAACAATGCTTTGACGCAGCCGCGATGTGTTTGATGAATACGCTTGGCCTGGTCTGTGATCCGGTCGGCGGGGATGTTGAAGTTCCGTGTCATGCGCGCAATGTCGCCGGGGTATCACACGCCTTTTCATCGGCGACGGCCATTCTGGCCGGGTTCGATGCGGTTCTGGCCTATGACGAACTGGTTGATCAGACAGTGAAAATTGGTGCGATGATGCATCCTGATTTGCGCTGTACGGCGCGTGGGGGCTGTGCCGCAACCAAAACTGCTCTTCGCATGGTCGAAGCCGTGACCCACGGGGCTTAAGACTCTGTTTTAATTGCGTAGGTCTTGGTCGGTGAGATTAAAAAGGGCCGCAGGTATCGCGTTCTATACGCGTCTTTGCGCAATCCTTTTTCCTTGGCGATGCCTATTTTGGTATAATCGGTGAAATCCATCCAAATACAGCTGGAAACGGCTGTTTTCCCTTGATAGATGCCCCTGATCGGGCAGGATGTCGCGACAAAGAACAACCAAATTGAGGCTCCCTCGTGTTTACCCCGAATTTGCTGACCGCCAATGACAAGGCAGGAACCTATCCGGCATCCTATTATGCCGCGACCGCCAATACGACCGCACCGTTCGAGACAATCGAAGGGGATCAGTCGTGCGACATTGTGGTCATCGGTGGCGGCTTTACCGGGTTGTCATCGGCCTTGCATCTGGCCGAACGTGGCTTTGATGTCATCCTGCTTGAAGCCCATCGGGTTGGCTGGGGCGCATCGGGCCGCAATGGCGGGCAGGTCGGATCGGGCCAGCGCCGCGAACAGGATGACCTTGAAAAGATGGTCGGGCGCGATGATGCCAAAAAACTGTGGGATATCGCCGAGCAGTCCAAGGACATCGTCAAATCCCTGATCACCAAACACGACATCAAATGTGATTGGAAACCGGGCATTTTACATGCCGACCATCGCGCGCGGTTTGTGTCAGATACCCATGCCTACACCGAAAAGCTGCAAAGCGAATATGGCTATAACCAGATCCGCAACGTTGACCGTGCTGAAATGCGCGAGATGCTGGGGACTGAGTTTTACCATGGCGGGTCGCTTGATATGGGGGCGGGGCATATTCACCCGCTGAACTTCGTGCTTGGCATTGCCAATGCGGCCCGCGCTGCAGGGGCGCGCATTTTTGAAAATGCGATGGTGACATCCTATGAAAATCAGTCGGGCAAGGTCACGGTTAAAACCAGCAACGGTGCGGTTGTTAGCGCTAACAAAGTGATCCTTGGCTGCAATGGGTATCTTGATGCTCTTGAAGACCGTGTGGCAAAGCGCGTGATGCCGATCAATAATTTCATCATTGCCACCGAACCGCTTTCCGATGATTTGGCGCGTGATTTGATCCGCGATGATGTGGCGGTTGCGGATTCAAAATTCGTGATCAACTATTACCGGCTTAGTGCGGATAACCGCATGCTGTTTGGTGGCGGGGAAACATATGGCTATCGCTTCCCCAGCGACATCAAATCGTTCGTCTCACCCCATATGCTGGAAGTCTATCCGCAGCTCAAAGACGTTAAAATTGATTACGGTTGGGGCGGGACGTTGGCGATTACGATGAACCGGATGCCGTTTTTCCGTAAGATCGAGGATAATGTCTTTACCGCAACGGGTTATTCCGGGCATGGGGTTGCGATGGCAACCTTGGCCGGGCAGATCATGGCCGATGCGGTTGCCGGAACAATGGAACGGTTTGACGTAATGTCGAACTTGAAAATACCGGCATTCCCCGGCGGCAAGACGCTGCGGTATCCGATGCTGGTGGCGGCTATGGTTTGGTACTCGATCCGCGACCGGCTTTAGGTCCTGATCCTAAGCCGGTTCGCTTTGTTTGGCTGTGGCTGTGGCTGTGGCTGTGGTGTCTGAGACGGCATCGCTGGCTTTTTCGTCAATCCTATCTTTCGCGCCAAGTGCGATAAGGCGGGATTTTGTTTTTCGCCAGCTTTGTGGGTTTTGGGCGAGGGTGGTTGTGTCACTAAACGACACATCATAGCCGCGATTAAGTGCGGCCTTCATGGTGGCGTTGACGCAAAAGTCTCCATCCAATCCGACGATGATGAGTTTGCCAACCTGATGCCGGTCCAGAACCAGGGATAATTCGGGTTCATGAAAGGCGTCTGCGCGTGATTTAACGATGTCGTGGTCAATATCGCCATCAATCCGGGCATCAATGTCGAGTCCCTTTGATTTCGGGCAGCCGCGTCCTTCATTGAGCAATTTGACAAGAAAGTTGACGTACCAGCCAGCGAAGGTTTGTCGGATTGAAATGACCGGAAAGCCATTGGCGTTGGACGTTTCGACCAGTTTGTTGATGGCCATGATGCCATTTTTCATCGCGTCGGCAGGATAGGTGTGCCTTGCGTTATCCGATGTGAAATCGTCTTGCAGGTCAATCAGCAGAAGGGCAGTGTTTGGACGTGACGCCGGGTCAATTGTCGGGCCAATGCTGATGGCCAGATGGCGGCGATGTCCATACAAAGTATAGGCAATCAGTGCAACCAGCAGAATGGCGGCGACAAGGATCGCAAACCACATCGTTATTTTCTCCGTTTTTGTTTCAATCGGGAATGGGTGCAGACCCTAGTCAAAACCGATAATGCACAGATTGATGGATTTTCTTATGGGTTTCAATGTCCTGATGTCCGCAAAAGGGATATCTTGGGGTGAAAACATCATGAGACCAGCGTTGTCATGCACGCCAAATCTGCATCAACTCTTTGCGTTTCGGGATGTTGGGGGTGTTGTTTTTTACATCACGAAGGGGCTGAGCTGCCTTCTGGCACGTCATGGGGCAGGTTCCAGCCGAAATAGACCTCGACCGATGTAACACGGCCATCACGGATGGTCAGAATTTCGGTATTTCGAAAACGGCGGCCAGTATTGATGTCCCCTTCATAGGTGACAAAAACGTCATCCCCGTTCGCAACGAGATGTATAAGGTTGAACCTGTCAATCCGTTGATGATTGGGCCAGCAACATTCGAAATAGGCGTTTCGATCCAACTGGTTGTCGAGCGGGCTGGTAAACCGGAAATTATCGGAAACCAGACGCTCGATCGCATCGCGGTCCGAATTTTCATAGGCCTGGAAATAGCGCTGGGCAATGGCAAGTGTGTCAGACATCGGGGCACCTTTGGTTTGATACATCGTGCAGTCGAGGGCACGGTATCAAAACTGATTGCAAAATGCAACTGGTGTGGCGTTGCCTATTGATCCGGTGTCCAGCTTGCGACCGGGTCATAGCGTTCGCCCTTGGACAGGATTACCCCATTGTGGGCCGCGATCCCGACTTCAAAGCTTGATGCGATGCGAAGGGCGCGTTCCATGAAATGCTTGGCCGCGGGTTCATCGCAATATTCCGAAAGGGTCTGTGCAAAAAGTTGCAGCCAGCGGTCAAAATGATGGCGGGTGATTTTAAGCGGCATGTGCTTTTGCATCGGACGCCCATCGTAATTGCCGGTTGCCAGTGCGACCGATGACCAGAACATCACCATGCGATCAAGGTGAGTGTCCCAGTTTTTAACTTTTTCCTCAAACACCGGACCAAGCATGTCGTCTTCTCGGACCTTGGCGTAAAATCCGTGAACGATATTTTTGATCATGCCCTGATCAATCCCGGTGTCTTCCTTGATCCGCCGGGTGGCGATTTCGCGGCGTTCCTTGATTTCGGCAAGGGTTGGCTGTTTGTCAGACATGGTGAATCGGCCTGTGATGCGGTCAGGATGTCACAGGATTAGCGCAACCTGCGACGGTTCATCATGACATATGTCAGTTTGCCCAATTACGCAAACCGATCCCGTAATCCGTAATATCGATAGGCCGCTGACCGGGCGACACGGCGCAATTTTGGCAACGGGAAATTATCCATCGGGGTCCCAAGAACCGCGCCCAGATCTTCGTTGCCAATTGCACCTTGCATCCGTTGGGCCAGAAGTTTGCCGCCCTGACTTGCCAGCGCAACCCCATTGCCATGCCAGGCAAGGGCTGTCCACACATCCCGATAACCGGGAACCCGCCCGATATAGGGCCGCCAGCTTTGTGACAGACAGGCAAGCCCATTCCAGTGATGGGTGAGCTCAACATCACGCCATGCCGGGAACATACGGTTAAAGTTGCTCAGCAAGTCGCGTTTGCCCGCGTCAAAGGCCGCCGGGGTGGCGGTAATGCCGCCGCGTCCACCAAACAGAAACCTGTTGTCGGGCAGTTTGCGGAAATAATGCAGTAAAATCCGGCTATCAAATGCCATCAGGTCGCTGGTCCAGCCCTGTGCGGCAAGTTCATCGTTGCTCATGGGGCGGGTGACAAAAATCCCCGAAAAGACCGGCATCAGCTTGCCCCCAATCCAGTCGGGCAGGTTTTCCGCACTGTATCCGTTGGTGGCGATGATGATCTTATCGGCAGTGATTTGGGTTGCGCCTGCATGCAGGGTGTATTTGCCGTCAGCTTCGTCAAAACGGTCGATCTTTGCCTGTTCGAATATTCGAACACCGGCCTTGATGCACTGTGCGTGTAATCCGATCAGATACTTCATCGGGTTAAGGCCAAATCCGGCTTTCACATGCAGCCCGCCGTATGTTTCCCCGGCATTCAGGCCACGTTCCACAAGGGTATCACGATCAAGAAGTTCTGATTTAATGTCAGTGAAATGGTTGAGTTCGTCGATTTCTTCGTGCAGTTCACGCACCCGGTTGGGTTTATGAGCCAAAACGACCTCGCCATCCGAATGGCGGTCGGCATCAATGTCCCAATCGCTCAGGCGTTGATCGACCAGCTCAATTGCATCGCGTTGAATACGGGCAAATTTACGGGTTTCATCCACGCCAAATCGTTTGGCAAGATAGCCGTATCCCTTGCCACTGCCGCCCATGCAACAAAAACCGCCATTACGTCCCGATGCACCCCAACCACTGCGTCCGGCATCAAAGACGGTAACATTTGTGCCGCTCGTCGCAAGTTCCAGGGCCGCTGACAAACCGCAATACCCGCCGCCAATAATCGCGACGTCGGTTTTAAGCGCGCCATCAATCGGAAGCTTTTCGCAATCTGGCAGTGGTGCGGCACTTTCGACCCAATAGCTGTCGGGCAGGGTGTCAGTTTGATAGGCGGCGGGCTGGTAAATGCGTTTGAGCATGGGGCACTCGTTGCGATGGGGTAAAACGATGGGATCGGATGCGCGGGATTAAAAATACCCGGCGATGATAGGTCATGCCGGGTATTTCGTTAAGTCACAGAAATTGTATGATGATTACATTTTACCGATTTTCTTGGCAGTATCATCCAGTGCCGCACGGAGCCGTTTGACCAGCTCGTCGACTTCGTCGTGAGTAATGCAAAGCGGTGGTGAGAGAACCATACGGTCGCCACAGGCCCGCGAGATGACACCATTGGCAACGCATGCATCGCGGCAGATGGTGCCGACGGTGCCCGGCTTATCAAATGCTTTGCGGGTTTTCTTGTCATCAACCAACGGCATGCCAGCAATCAGGCCAATCGCTTCAACCGCCCCGACCAGCGGATGGTCTTTAAGGGTGTCAAGCTGTTTGCGGAAATACGGGCCGATGTCATCACGGACCCGTTCGACCATTTTTTCATCGCGCATGATGCGGATGTTTTCAAGGGCGACGGCGGCCGCCGCCGGGTGGCCGGAATAAGTAAAGCCGTGGGTGAACTCACCGCACTGATTGATCAAAACATCGGCAACACGTTCGCCAACCATAACCGCCGAAATAGGAAGGTAGCCAGACGACATACCCTTTGCCATCGGCATCAGATCGGGTTTGATGTCAAAGGTCTCAGACCCGAACCAATTGCCGGTCCGGCCAAAGCCGCAAATGACTTCATCGGCAATCAGAAGAATGTCGTATTTTTTGCAGATACGCTGAATTTCTGGCCAGTAGGTTGACGGCGGAATGATTACGCCGCCAGCCCCCTGGATCGGCTCACCGATAAAGGCGCCAACGCGGTCTGCGCCAAGTTCCTCGATTTTTTCTTCAAGCTTGCGCGCGGTCAGCAGACCGAATTCTTCGGGGGTATGGTCGCCGCCTTCGCCGTACCAGTAAGGCTGATCAATATGAACGACATCGCGCAGCAGTGAACCACCCTGTGCATGCATACCCGACATACCGCCAAGCGATGCACCGGCCACGGTCGAGCCGTGATAGGCGTTCTTGCGACTGATGATGTGGGTGCGCTCAGGTTTGCCCTTAAGATTCCAGTATTGATGCACCATACGAACAACCGTGTCGTTCGCTTCAGACCCGGAATTGGCGTAGAATACGTGGTTGAGGCCTTCGGGCGTGATTTCGGCGAGAACTTTGGAAAGCTCAATCGCAGGCGTATTCGCACACTGGAAGAAGTTGTTGTAGTAGGGCAGTTCAAGCATCTGCTTATAGGCCGCTTCGGCAAGTTCCTTGCGACCATAACCGATATTGACACACCAGAGGCCCGCCATGCCGTCAAGATAGCGCTTGCCGTTGGAATCCTCGATAAACACGCCCTTGGCGCTGGTAATAACGCGCGTGCCACGATTGTTCAGGTCCGCCGTATCGGTGAACGGATGAATATGGTGTGCCTGATCTATGTCCTGCCAATAGGCGGTTTTGTCGAAATTATTCATAGCGTCTCCTGACAGCGGTACTTGCCTGTTTTGTGCGATATGTTGAACATCTGCTTTTAGTGTTCGTTTTTTTGAACACCTTTGCAAGAGGAAATTTTGGATAATATTTTGCGGTAAAATGCGTTGTTTTTTGTTATCTGCTGGTTGTTGTGGGATGCTGGTGTCCGCTGATTAATTTCACGTATTCAGAAATTGTGCGCTGCGCGAATTGCACGATATATCGCACGAATGGGCTTGACCGGGGCTGTTTGGCACGGCACGATGCGGCAGGGATAAACCCTGCGAATACGAGGCCTTTTCTGGGAGTATAAGACGATGAACAAGTCGTTCGTCGAAGACAGTAGGGCAGAAGCCCAACGATTCTTTGAAGAAAATCCTGATATCGAACTTATTGAATTGCTGATCCCCGACGTTAACGGGGTGTTTCGTGGCAAGCGAATCAGCAAACAGAAATTCCTTAAAAGCTTTCAGGAAGGCGTTAATCTGCCGGGTTCCGTCTGTCTTGTCGATATCACCGGTGACAATCCGGAAGGCACGGGACTTCTGTGGTCCAGTGGTGATCAGGACAATATAGCAAAGCCGATCGCCGGTACGCTGTGCCGTGTTCCATATGGCGAACTGCCTTTGGCCCAAGTGATGATGAGCTTGTATAACCTTGACGGTTCGCGCTTTTTTGCCGATCCGCGCAATGTTTTGCAGTCGGTTGTTGATCGCATGGCCGCGGACGGTTTTTATCCGACTGTGGCACTTGAGCTTGAATTCTATCTTGCCGATCAGGATCGGGAAACAGCCGTGCCATTGCCCCCGCAGCCGCTTGGTGGCGGGATCGCATCGGATGGTGTGCAGGTTTATGGTCTTCAGCAGATCGAAGATTTCGAACGGGTTCTTCATGATGCGGTTGCCGAACTGAACCGTCAGGGTATCCCGGCCGATACCATCGTTGCCGAAGCAGGCCCCGGACAGTTTGAAATCAATCTGGGCCATGTCAGTGACCCGATGATGGCCGCAGACCATGCCATGCAGCTTAAACGCGTGGTTAAGGGCATTTCATGGGATCACGGTGTGACCGCGACCTTCATGGCAAAGCCGTATTCTGATCAGGCTGGTAACGGCTTGCACGTCCATGTCAGCTTGCGCGATGAAGACGGCAACAATGTTATGTCGCCCAAAGGCGATGAAGAAGTGTCAGACAATCTGCGCTTTGCCATTGGTGGCCTGCAGGAAGCGATGTTTGAAAGCATGGCGATCTTTGCGCCGAACCCGAATTCATTCCGCCGTTTCCAGAACAAGGCCTATGCGCCGATGTCGCCGAACTGGGGTCTGAACAACCGGACTGTGGCATTGCGTATTCCTGCTGGCAGCCCAAAAGCCGCACGTGTTGAACACCGTGTATCTGGTGCGGATGCAAACCCGTATCTGGTTTTGGCCTGTGTTTTGGCTGGCGTGCATTACGGCATGAAAAACAAGCTTGATCCGGGTGAGCCAACAGTTGGCAACGGCTATGAACAGCACGGAGGCAAGATCGTCCCACGCAGCATGATTTCCGCCCTCGACCGGTTTGTCGAAGGCGATATCGTCAAAGAATATTTGGGCGAGAAGTTTGTTGAAGTTTTCGACATTTGCCGTCGTGCCGAATATGACGAGTTTTTCTCTGAGGTGACCCAGCTTGAATATCGCTGGTACCTTGATGCGGTTTGACCGCGCATAAAAATATAAAAAGCGTGCGATAGGGAAAAGAACAGGAATGTCACAGAAGGTAGGGGATCGCCTGAAGGCTGTGCGCAGCATGTATGGGCTGTCACAACGGGAACTGGCACGGCGTGCCGGTGTCACCAACAGCACGATTTCGACGATTGAACAAAACCGCGTCAGCCCGTCGATTGATAGTCTGGCCAAGGTTTTGGCAGGAATCCCCATGACCCTGATCGATTTCTTCACCATCGATCTTGATACCGGTGAAGAGATTTTCTTTAACAAGGAAGATCTTGTTGAGCTGGCCGACGGGACGATGTCGATGCGTCTTGTCGGGGCAACGCGCAAGGATCGTAATTTGCGTGTTCTGCATGAAACCTATCCGGCTGGCGGTGACACGGGTGACAAACTGATTGTCCAGAAGGGTGAAGAAGCCGGTGTTATCGTGCGTGGCAAACTTGAGGTAACCGTTGGGGAGCGGGTCAAGATTCTTGGCCCGGGGGACGCATATTATTTCAATGCGGAAATCCCGCACCGTTTCCGAAATGTCGGGGATGGTGAATGCGAAGTTGTCAGTGCCGCGACCCCGCCATCTTATTGATCACGTCACAAAACGGGCAAAATGCCCGTGTATGTTTATCGAAATCGAACAAGGCCCAAAGCGCCATCCGTCAGGAGACTTCCGATGACCAATCCGTTGAATTTTGAACAGCTGACCGCACAGGCCGCAGCCCTTGATATTCGCAATAAGGCGTTCATCAATGGCGCCTATGTCGATGCGGCATCCGGCAAGACCTTTGACTGTATCAGTCCACGTGATGGTTCGGTTCTGACCAAGGTTGCCGAATGTGATGTCGAAGACGTCAACCGCGCGGTGGCGTCAGCCCGTGCTGTGTTTGAAAAAGGCAGCTGGTCCGAAGCCGCGCCGGCAAAGCGCAAGGCAATCCTGCTGCATTTTGCCGATCTTCTCGAAAAGAATGCTGCTGAACTCGCCTTGCTCGAAAGCCTTGATATGGGCAAGCCGATCACGCTGGCGTCGCGCGATGATATCCCGCTTTCATACAAATGCATTCGTTGGTATGCCGAGGCGATCGACAAGATTTATGACGAAGTATCGTCATCGGAAATCAATGCAATTGGCATGATCACCCGTGAACCGCTTGGCGTGATTGCGGCTGTTGTGCCTTGGAACTTCCCGTTGATGATGGCGGTGTGGAAACTTGGCCCGGCCTTGGCGATGGGCAATTCCATTATCCTTAAACCGGCCGAACAATCGCCGCTTACCGCCCTTCGTGTGGCTGAGATCGCGGTTGAAGCGGGTATTCCCGAAGGTGTCCTGAACGTTGTTCCGGGCTTTGGCCCAACAGCGGGCAAGGCGCTTGGCATGCATGAAGATGTTGATTGCGTGACCTTTACCGGGTCTGGCGAAGTCGGCAAGCTGTTCTTGCAGTATTCTGGTCTGTCAAACATGAAGCGTGTTTGGCTGGAATGTGGCGGGAAAAGCCCGAACATCGTTCTGGCCGATTGCCCGGATATGGATGCGGCTGCTGCGGCTGCCGCAGGTGGCATTTTCTATAATCAGGGTGAAGTCTGTACCGCGGGTTCGCGCCTGATTGTCGAAGAAAGCATCAAGGACGAACTGATCGAAAAAGTCATTGCTGCGGGTGCAAAAATGCAGCCGGGTGATCCGCTCGATCCCAAAACCGAGATGGGTGCGATTGTCGATGAAGGTCAGATGAACCGTGTTCTGGGCTACATCGAAAAGGGTTCTGCCGAAGGCGGCGTTTTGCGTACTGGTGGTAAACGTGCGCGCACCGAAACCGGTGGTTATTACGTTGAGCCAACCGTGTTTGATGGTATCAAAAATGACATGACCATCGCCAAGGAAGAAATCTTTGGCCCGGTTCTGTCGGTTATTTCGGTCAAGGACTGGAAAGAAGCTGTTCAGACCGCAAATGATACGCCATATGGTCTGGCCGCAGCCGTCTGGACGCGTGACATCAACAAGGCACATCTGACCGCAAAGAAACTGCGGTCTGGTCTTGTCTGGGTCAATTGTTGGGACGGTGGCTCCATCACCATGCCGTTTGGTGGCTACAAGCAGTCAGGGACAGGTCGCGACCGCTCCCTGCATGCGTTGGACAAATATTGTGAAATGAAGTCGACCTGGATTGCACTGGGCGACGCGTGACCGAACTTTAATTCTTCTGAGCTTCATTCAGAGATAAGGGATGAAAAATGAGCAGCACCGGGGTCATTGATTCCAAAGGCGGCGATAACGCCTTTACGGCGAAATCCGTGCATCAGAACACCAGCGAGCCGATGTATTCCGGCGCACTGTCATTCATGCGCCGAAAATATTCCCGCGATCTTAGCGGCATTGATGTGGCGGTAACAGGCATTCCCTATGATCTGGCGACCTCAAGCCGACCGGGCACGCGACTTGGCCCGCAAGGTGTGCGCCGTGCCTCGGCCAATCTGGCATGGGCGCCGCACTTTCCGTCAGGGCGCGATATTTTTGCCGAACTGTCGGTGATTGATTACGGCGATATGGTTATTGATCCGGGCCATCCGGAAAAACTGCCCGACATGATCGAAGACCACGCGCGCGATATCGTGCAGTCAGGATCCAAGATGCTGACGATTGGTGGCGATCATTTCATCACCTATCCGGTGTTAAAGGCCCATGCCGAAAAATACGGCGATGGTATTTCGCTGATCCAGTTTGATGCCCATTCCGATACTTGGGAAGATGACGGCGACCGGATTGATCATGGCACCATGTTCTGGCATGCAGCGCAAAAGGGCATTGTCGATCCGTCAAAATCCATTCAGGTCGGCATTCGCACCCACAATGAGTCGGCGCATGGGTTTAACATCCTGTATGGCCCGGATGTTCAGAACATGTCGATTGACGCCATTGTCGCGAAAATCAAGGAAACGGTCGGCGATCGTCCGGCCTATATCACCTTTGATATCGATGGTCTGGACCCGTGCTATGCACCGGGGACGGGAACACCTGTTCTGGGTGGGATGACCACCCATCAGGCCGTTTCGATCCTGCGTGGCCTTGCCGGGCATATCGATCTGATCGGTAGCGACGTTGTTGAAGTTTCCCCGCCGTATGATGTTTCTGACATCACATCGCTTGCCGGGGCGACAATGGCATGGGAAATGCTGAACATTCATGCGGTTAACCGTTCGAAATAAGCATTGCGACATAAGTGTTTAACGCATTGGGCCGGGCTTATTTCATGAGTCCGGCCCTTGTTTTTTTAGATTGCTGTGCTCTTATGTCGTGAAAACATCACTTAGGAGAACGACATGAAACAGATTTCCATTTCCATGCTGACAATTTGCGGCATTGATGAGCTGCCAACCCATCGCAGCAGTGCTGTTTCACATGTGCTGTCCATGATTGATCCTGATCGGGATGATCCCGATGTTTTTACGCATTACAGCCCGCATGAACGGACCTTGCTGCGGTTTCATGACATTATTGATGATAAAGCCGACATGATTGCTCCGAGCCCCGGCATTGTCGAAGAGGTGCTGCGTTTTGGTGAAGTACTGAAAAATACGGTGGATCAGCGGTCAAACGGGCATTTGCTTGTTCATTGCCATATGGGGGTGTCACGTTCGACTGCGGCAATGCTGACATTGATGGCACAAGCGCAGCCTGACCTTGACGAAGATAGTCTGTTTAACGAGCTTCGGACCATTCGGCCGATTGCATGGCCAAATTCACGCATGATTGGCTATGCCGATGATTTACTGGGTCGTGATGGCCGGTTGGTTGCGGCGTTGCATCGCCATTACCGCGCACAGCTTGATCGCGATGCCAGTTTTGATGAGTGGATGCGGTCCCTTGATCGTGGACGTGAAGTGGATCAGGGGTGGGCGGTCTGAGTGCCGCGCGGTCATAGTTCGAAGATCGGAAAACAGGTCGTTTCGAAAGATACGGCCTAATTCCTTTGCGTGATGAATTGAATCGATTTAAAAGCGGTGCGTCCCACAGCAAATGATATGATCCCGATCCATGATCCGGGTGATAAAAACGGAGAAACGTAATGACGGCAAAAGCTGTTTGCCTTGGGGAACTTCTGATCGATTTTGTACCGACCGTGACGGGAACCGGCCTTGCCGATGCGCCTGCTTTTGCCAAGGCTGCGGGTGGCGCGCCGGGGAATGCGGCTGTGGGATTGCAACGTCTGGGTATTGAAACCGGCTTTATTGGCAAATTGGGCGATGATGCCTTTGGTCATTTTCTGGTTGATACGCTTAAAAGTGCCGATGTCGACACATCCGGTATTGTCCTGACCAAGGAAGCCCTGACCGGGCTTGCCTTTGTGTCGTTGCGCGCTGATGGGGAACGGGAATTTTCGTTCTATCGCAGCCCGTCGGCCGACATGCTGCTGTCACCGGCTGACCTTGATCAGGATATGCTGAAATCTACCGATCTGTTCCATTACGGAACGCTGTGTATGATTGATGATGATCCGCGTGCCGCGACGCTTGAAGCGATCAAGATCGCGCGCGAAAACGGTGCGATTATTTCCTGTGATCCCAACCTTCGTTTGCCGCTATGGCCAAGCGAAGAGAAAGCGCAGGAAATCCTGCGTCTGGCGATCAGTCAGGCCGACATTGTCAAAATGTCGGATGAGGAAATCCTTTTTGTATCGGGCAAGGATGACCTTGAAGACGGCATCAAGGATTTGTGGTGTGACGGATGGCGGGCCTTGGTTGTGACCTATGGCCCCAAAGGATCGCGCTTTATCACGCCGGAATTTGATGGTTTTGTCCCGTCTTATAAAATCACGGCTGTTGATGCCACCGGGGCGGGGGATGGCTGCACGGCGGGTTTCCTGTCGCGGCTTTTAAAAGATCCGGATTTGCTGGGATCAGAAGAAAAACTCCGCGACGCATGTGCCTTTGCCAATGCGGTGGGGGCGATTACGGCCACCAAACGCGGTGCGATCAACGCGCTTCCGACCGAGAAAGAAGTCGAAGCCTTTCTTTCCGCGCGTTGAGGATTTAGGAATACCGTGTAAGCGTGGCGGCAGCCCCATCACCGCCACACTCTTTACGCAAACTGTCCCACAAACAGTATGATCATCGTGCTAGGCTGCCTGGCATGGTGATTGTGTGTGAAATGATTTGAATTGGCCGAGGGTGGTATGTCCGCAGATAAAATGACCGATAGCTGGGAAAAACTTGATCGCCTTGGTGCGGATATTTCCGAAAAATTGAACCTGCGTCAGGCGTTCGCCGACGATCCCAAACGGTTTGATCGCTTTAACGTGTCACTGGATGACCTGTTTGTTGATTATTCGAAAAACCTGATCAGCGATGACGTCATGGTCGCCCTACGCGAACTGGCGACTGCGGCCAATGTCGAAGGTTGGCGCGACCGGATGTTTGCCGGCGACCGGATCAATGTCACCGAGAATCGTGCTGTTCTTCACACGGCCCTTCGCAATCTTGATGGCGGTTCGATCGAGGTTGATGGCGCAGATGTCATGCCCGCGATCAAGGACGTTCTCAGCCGGTTAAAAGCCTTTGCTGCGCGGGTTCATTCGGGCGCGTGGAAGGGCCATACTGGCAAGAAAATTACCGATGTCGTCAATATTGGCATTGGTGGATCGGACCTTGGTCCGGTGATGGTTAATGAGGCGCTGCGCCCGTATCACATTGACGGCATCCGATGCCATTTTGTGTCGAACGTCGATGGCGCGCATATTGTCGATACGCTGAAACACCTTGATGCGCAAACAACGCTTTTTATCATCGCATCCAAAACCTTCACCACTGATGAAACCTTGACCAATGCCTATTCGGCGCGTGATTGGCTGATTAAGGCATTGGGCGACGAAAATGCCGTTGCTAAGCATTTTGTCGCCGTTTCAACTGCGCTCGATAAGGTCGCGGCATTCGGGATTGATACCGATAATGCGTTTGGTTTTTGGGACTGGGTTGGTGGGCGCTATAGCCTGTGGTCGGCGATTGGCCTGCCGATCATCCTCGCCGTTGGCTATGACAAGTTCGAAGAATTGCTGCGCGGTGCGCAGGCGATGGATACTCATTTCAAAACAGCACCGCTTGACGCCAACATTCCTGTGACCCTTGCCCTGATTGGGGTGTGGTATCGCAATGTGTTGGGCGCATCGAGCCAGGCCATCCTGCCATATGATCAGCATCTTTCGCGGTTGCCTGCCTATTTGCAGCAGGCCGATATGGAAAGTAACGGTAAATCAGTGACCCGTGATGGTCAGCCAATTGCCTATGAAACCGGCCCGATCATCTGGGGGGAGCCCGGCACCAATGGGCAGCATGCGTTTTATCAGTTGATCCATCAGGGAACCGAACTGATCCCGGTGGACTTCTTAGTCGCGGCCAAGGCGCTGCATCCGTTGTCGAACCATCATGAAAAGCTGGTTGCCAATTGCTTTGCACAGGCCGAAGCCCTGATGCGCGGTAAGACCGAAGCAGAAGTTCGTGATGAGCTTGCTGGTGGTGATCTGTCCCCGGCGGAGATTGATGTGCTTGCCCCGCAAAAGGTTTTTGCCGGGAATAAACCTAGCACCATGATCCTCTATAAGCAGCTTGACCCGTTTACGCTGGGCCAGTTGGTGGCGATGTATGAACATAAAATCTTTGTTCAGGGTATCATTTGGAATGTGAATTCCTATGACCAGTGGGGTGTTGAGCTTGGCAAACAATTGGCCAAGGAACTGCTTCCGATGGTACAGGGCACTGAAAGTGCTGCATCACGTGATGCCTCGACCGCGGGGCTTGTCAAACAGTTGCAATCGTTACGTAGCTGACTGCCGGGGGTGGTCATCGCGTGCATTTAATGCGTGAAAAGAGCGACGTTTGCTTTGTCTAACGTCGCTCTTTTTGTGAGCGCTGGTTGCGGCATCTCTCCGAACAATATCGCACCGTGTCCCAACAATCCTTCCATTTACGCCGCCATGAAAATGGTCGATTGCAGGCCGGGCATGTCTTTTGTGGCAAGTCGGCCTTTGAAGGGCGTTGTCCGTTTGCGTTACGCGGCATGTTGGTATGTTCTGTTGTTAGCGCTACCCAATCAGGGTTTGCATCATGGCGTGCGCGGCGGTTTGGCCGCTGCGCCATGCGGCTTCGACCCGCGCGCCAAGGCACCAGTCACCTGCGGCAATCACCCGACCATTCATACCGTTCAAATAGCTTTTGCCAAGCGGCACTTCCGTACGGGCATAGCGCCAGCGATGGGCGGCGATGCTATGCAGTTCGGGCAGTTTGACACCACTTGCGGTGCGAAGGGCCGATAGAAGCTTTTCAATTACCCGGTCTTTGTCTTCTTCGAGATGGTCGCGCGACCATTGTGGTGTTGCGTGCAAAACCCATGGGTCGGGGGTGCGGGGGTGAAAGACGCCTTCGTTTTGTGTGCTGCGTGCCGCCCAGCTAATTTCCGGAGACGGATAGAGCATGGCATCAAAGGCCGTCGGCAGCGGCTTTTCAAATGCCACCATCACCGCCCAGCAGGGCGCCATCACCACATCACCAATCGGATCAAAACGGGGGCTGAGCGGGCGTAAAATATCCGCAGTTTGTGGTGCGGGTGCGGAGACAATCACACCGTCAAATGGCCCAAATGTGCCATCAAGATCATCATGCAACATGAACTGGCGCGGGCCGGATGGCTCAATCGCGATGATGCGATGCTGTTTTTTGATGTCAAATTCATCCACCAGCGGATGGATTAGCTTATTCATCTGTGGTGCCCCCTGAAACCAGCAATCAACTGCAAGGTTACCGACCATGCTGGTCTGCGCTGTTTGATCAAGTTGCGAGATGGTATCTGGGTTTTGTGCGATCTGGTCGGTAGAGGTTATCGATCCACTTTCTATGTCGCCGCGATGAAGGTTCGGGCGCCAGTTTCGCGCGGATTTATGGTCGGTTGCCTGACGCAGGAATGCATCAAATCCTGGATTTCGGGCAGTCACATATTGAGCACCATGATTGAAATGACCAAAATCGGTGCGCCGGGATGCCAGACGTCCGCCAAGCCCACGGCTTTTTTCAAAAACGGTGACGTTCATTCCAATGTTATGCAGCGTGCTGGCGGCTTTTAGACCGGCCATTCCCGCGCCGATAACGGCGATGTTAATCTGTGGCATGAAGGCAATCCTGTCTGGCTTGGGTCCTGACAACGCGACGGTTTGACTATTATTACGGCTTCGCACGCCGATTGGAGCAGTCATTGCCGAAAGATATTTATGAAACGGTCACCATTCGGTCATCAAACCGTTACAGCAAATCCGCAGGTTGTCTGTTTTTATGAACCATTTACCAAGGGGGAATTATGCGTTCTTCACTTCTGGCAACTGCCGCCGTTTCCGTACTGCTGAGTGCCTGTGCCGGGACCGCCAGTAACAGTGTCATGATGGCCGATGGGAGCACCAACGTTGGTGCACATCCACTCACGATTGTCCCGATGGGCGAATATCGGACAGGAATGCTTGACGAAAGTGCGGCTGAAATTCCGGCCTTTGACCCGGAAACAAAGCGTATTTTCGTGGTCAATGGTGCCGACAAGGCGATTGATATTCTTGACATGTCGAACCCGGATGAACTGACCAAGGTCGGTGCCATCACACTTTCGGCGTGGGGCAAGGGTGCCAACAGCGTTGCGATCATGAATGGGGTTGTCGCGGTTGCGGTTGAAAATGCCGACAAACAGGCCTCCGGACAGGCTGTGTTTTTCAATACTGATGGCGACTTCATCTCGGCTGTTACCGTCGGGGCATTGCCCGACATGATCAAATTCAGCCCGGATGGTAAACATGTTTTGGTTGCCAATGAGGGTGAGCCGAACGACGCCTTTACCAACGATCCGGAAGGCAGTGTTTCGATCATTTCACTGTCAGGCGGTGTTGATGGGCTGAGCGATTCTGATGTGCGCACAGTTGATTTTACGTTCCTCAATAATGCCGACCTGCCATATGGCATGCGGACATCAAACCCCGGCACCTCCAGCGTCGCGCAGGATGTCGAGCCGGAATATATTGCGGTTAGCAAAGACAGTAAAACCGCCTATGTCTCGCTTCAGGAAAACAACGCGGTCGCAATCATTGATATCGAAACCGCAAGCGTTGTCCGCATCGCGGGTCTTGGTTTCAAGGATCATTCGGTTCATGCGTTTGATGCCAGTGATAAGGATGGCAAAATCAACATCCGCACATGGTCGGTGATGGGCATGTATATGCCAGACACCATTGATGCGATTGAGATTGGTGGCAAAACGTGGGTTCTGATCGCCAACGAGGGCGATTCACGTGATTACGACGGTTACAGCGAAGAAACGCGTGTTGGCAAGCTGACGCTTGATCCGGTTACCTTCCCGAATGCAAGCAGCCTTCAGAAAGATGAAAATCTGGGCCGGTTGAAAACCACAACCGCACAGGGCGACACCGACGGTGATGGTGACGTCGATGTGATTTACAGCTATGGGGCGCGGTCGTTCTCGGTCCTTGATGCCGATGGCCAAATGGTCTTTGACAGTGGTGATGCGTTTGAGCAGTACTTGGCAGCAAATTACGCAAATGTATTTAACGCATCGGATACCGAAAACTACAGCCGCGACAACCGTTCTGATGACAAGGGGCCAGAACCCGAAGGCATCGCGTCGGGCTATGTCAACGGCACGCCTTATGCCTTTATCGGTCTGGAACGTCAGGGTGGCTTTATGGTTTATGACCTGACAAACCCGAGCAACCCGCAATTTGTTACTTATCACAGTGATCGTCGTTTTTCGGGCAGCCCGGAACATGACACTGCTGGTGAACTCGCACCTGAGGGTTTCCAGTTCGTCGCGGCCACTGACAGCCCGACTGGCAATGCGATGCTTGTTGTTGCGTCTGAAGTATCGGGCAGCACGAAGGTTTATGACCTGAAATAGTCCATCACATCACAGGATGTAAAGGCGTTGAAACGCATTGGAGAAAGCCGGGTAAAGCCCGGCTTTTTCTTTTATCAGCGACAATTGGTAAAATGGTTCAAACCGTTGGCATTATCGACTAAACTCCGCCCAAGGTCCTGATCGGGCCTGTCTACCATAGGGAGGTGGGGACTCTGACTACGCGACGTGAACCTCATATTCTGGTTGTCGATGACGATCAGGAAATCCAGAAGCTTTTGAAAAAATTCCTGCTGCAACATGGCTTTCGGATCACCACGGTGTCTGATGGTAATGAGATGCACAGGGCTTTACGTGACTGGAAAATCGATCTGGTGATTCTTGATATCATGTTGCCAGGTGAAGACGGCTTTGCATTGTGCCGTGACGTGCGTCGTACATCCAAGGTGCCGATTGTTATGCTGACGGCGGTGGGTGAGGATACGGACCGTATTCTTGGGTTGGAACTTGGTGCGGATGACTATCTGACCAAGCCGTTCAATCCGCGCGAATTGCTGGCACGTATTCGTGCCGTGTTCCGCCGGTTTGAAACCGGTACCGCGGGGCCGGTTGATAACGAAGTCGCGCCAACCAAACGGATCATTTTTGGCGAATGGACCCTTGATATCGGGTCACGTGAATTGCTTGATGCCGACCGTGTGGCGGTTCACCTTTCAACAGGTGAATTTTCGCTGTTGCTGGCATTGGTGAAAAACAACAAGCGTGCGCTTTCACGTGAACAACTGGTTGATATCGTGCGCGGGCAAAGCTCGCTGCCGTTCGATCGCAGTATCGATATCCAGATCAGCCGCCTGCGCCGCAAAATCGAAAAAGATGCCAAAAACCCCAAGCTGATCAAAACCGTGCGCGGTATCGGTTATCAGTTCTGCGCAGATACGCAAACGCTTTAGGGTCGGCTGATGGGCGGTATGTTCGCGGAATTTAGCAACCATCTTCGCCGCTATAAACCGCGTACCCTTGGCGGGCGCATCTTTATGCTCATGATGCTGGGCGGTGTGATCATCGCCATTCTCAGCACCATGGCATCCCTCTATGTCATTGAGCGTAACGAGCGGATCGGGCGGGCCTATACACTGGGCTTTACCATCCGCGAATTGCTTCGTATTGCCGAAAATCCCGAATTTGAATCCAATATTGTCGATATCGCGGCGCGCGATGGCATGGCGTTACGGATTTTGCCCCCTGATGATCTGGGAACGTTGCTTTTGTTCTCCCGCCCGGCACAGCACATTGCCCTTCCGGTCAGGTTGGCCAACACCGGGTGGCCGATTTCGGTGAAGGTTCATTTTCTGCGTGGACGGCTAAGTGCTGAACAGCGCGCCGTCATCGAGGCCACCGAAAATCCCAGCCTGTTTCTCGCCGAGCTGTCGCGCGAAATTGCGCGGCTTGGTCTGGAAGCCCAAGTTGAAATTATGATGCCATCGGGCAAACGGTTTCTGGTGAGCCATGATGAACTTTGGGCAAACTATTCGTCGCCGTCGCTTGTTTTCTTGATGTTTTTGATGGGGGTCGCCGCCGTTTTGGCGGTGTTTGCAGCCCTTGCTGATTTGCTGGCTGGACCGTTCAAGAACCTGACACGTGCCATCATCAATCACGGAGATGAAGTCGATAATCCGCCAGTCGAAGAACGTGGCCCGACCGAAGCCCGGTCGATGGCAGCAGCCTATAACGATTTACGCGAACGGATATCGCGCATGCTAGGCGACCGAACCCGGATGCTGGCGGCGATTTCGCATGACTTGCGCACACCCAGTACGCGGTTGCGTCTGCGGGCAGAATTTATTGAAAATGATGAGTTGCGTGAAACGGTCCTGCGCGACCTTGATGAAATGGACAGCCTTTTAAACGATGCGCTGGACTTTCTGGGCGACTGGATTCAGAAGGAAGAAGAACGCACCGTTGATTTCGTGTCCGTTCTTGAGGCGATCTGTGACGATTACGCCGACCTTGGTCGCCCTGTGTCCTTTGATGGCCCTCAACCGTTGCAATTCAGTTCCGTCCATACGGTGTTTGGCGGCGGGGATGAACCACATTCCTTTGGCGGCAAACGCAGCATTCGTTTGTCCTGTCGACCGGGCACCCTAAAACGTGCCTTTACCAACCTGATTGAAAATGCCCTGAAATACGGTCATCGGGCAAAGGTCAGTCTTGAGGCAACAGCCGACACGGTTTTGGTCACGATCCGCGATGAAGGCCCGGGTATTCCCGATGAGCATCAGGATAAGGTGTTTTTACCGTTCTATAGGGTTGAAGGATCACGCGCGCGAAAGACAGGCGGCAGTGGCCTTGGTTTGTCGATTGTCAAAACCGTAGTTGATGCCCATGACGGTCATATTGCGTTGCGCAACATGCCGGGCAGGGGGCTTGAGGTGATTATATCGCTGCCCCGTCGGGTTACGGTCAATCCGTGATCTGTTGAATGCGGTAACAAAAAAAACGGCCCACAGCGGGACCGTTTACAATCTACGTGAACCTGCAATTTGATGCATGTTCTGACGCCGCCTTCGATTTGGGCATACGACAAAAAGAAGAATGGCGGGTGGCCCCCAGAACCACCCGCCAGTCAGATCAGATCCGCAACTCGGAATCCGGGTCAAACAGACTGATCTGAGACATGTCGGCCGAGAACGTCATGCTCTCGCCCGGTGTTGGTGCCCGGTCTGGCCGGACACGCGCGACGATTTCTTTGCCGGCAATTTCAATCACGGTCATGGTGTCGGCACCTGTCGGTTCGATCACTTCGACCTTGCTATCGAAATTGACGTACTGGCTGTCGGCAGAGTCTGAGCTGCTACGTTTGTGCGTAAGCGCCTCAGGACGGATGCCAAAGACAACCTTTTTGCCAGCATATGCGCGGTAGCTTTCCGGTGCTTCAAACAGTGGAAGGCTGATCGGGCTGCCTTCGCGGTCAATATGAACCGAAAGCGTGCCATTTTCATCGCGCAGGGTCGCATCCATAAAGTTCATCGACGGTGAGCCGATGAAGCCGGCAACAAACATGTTGTTCGGGCGCTCATAGATGTTCTGCGGGGTATCGAACTGCTGCAGGATACCACCCTTCATGACTGCGATCCGCGATGCCAGTGTCATGGCTTCGATCTGATCGTGCGTCACATAGACAATGGTCGATCCAAGGCGCTGATGCAGTTTCTTGATCTCGGTACGCATATCGACGCGCAGCTTGGCATCAAGGTTCGAAAGCGGCTCATCGAACAAGAAGATGTCCGGATCACGTACAAGCGCACGCCCCATGGCAACGCGTTGACGCTGACCACCTGAAAGCTGGGCTGGCTTACGATCCAGAAGCGGTTCGATTTGCAGAAGTTTCGCAACATCGGCAACTGCCTTGTCACGTTCCGCGTTTGAGACGCCCCGGATTTCCAGACCAAAGGTGATGTTCTTACGCACCGTCATATTTGGATAAAGTGCATAAGACTGGAACACCATGGCGATGTTACGGTCTTTGGGGTGCACGTCATTAATGACGCGATCGCCAATGCGGATTTCCCCGTCCGTGGACGTTTCCAGACCTGCAATCAGGTTCAGAAGGGTCGATTTACCGCAACCTGATGGACCGACAAGGACGAGAAACTCGCCATCGTCAATCGACAGGTTGATTTCCTTGAGAACTTCAACAGGGCCAAATGCCTTGCGAACTTTATCGAGGGTGAGTGATGCCATTTGCTTATCCCTTCACCGAACCAGCGGTCAGGCCGCGGACGAAGTATTTGCCTGCCAGAACATAAACCAGCAACGTCGGAAGACCCGTCAGCAGAGCTGCGGCCATATCAACGTTGTATTGCTTTACGCCGGTAGTGGTGTTGACGATATTGTTGAGTGCGACAGTCATTGGTGCGTTTGCGCCAGAGGCGAATGAGGCACCAAACAGGAAGTCATTCCAGATCTGGGTGAACTGCCAGATGACCGAAACCACGATGATCGGGGTCGAGATCGGCAGAATGATACGCCAGAAAATGGTGAAGAAACCCGCACCATCAATGGTAGCTGCCTTGACCAGTTCGTCGGGGATCGAAACATAGTAGTTCCGGAAGAACAGGGTGGTAAAGCACAGGCCATACACGACGTGGACCATCACAAGGCCCGGGGTCGAACTGGCAAGACCAAGCTTGCCAAGAACCTGCGACATCGGCAGCAGAACGACCTGAAACGGAATGAAGCAGCCAAACAGCAGAAGGGCAAAGACGATGTTTGCACCCTTGAACCGGAATTTGGTCAACGCATAGCCATTGATCGCACCAAGGAAGGTCGAAATCAGAACAGCGGGAACCGCCATTTTGACCGAGTTCCAGAAATAGATTTTGATACCCGTACATTCCACGCCGACACATGCCTCGTTCCATGCATAGTTCCAGGCATCAAATGTGATGACACGCGGAAGTGAAATCAGGGACCCTTCGCGAATTTCGTCAAGCGACTTCAATGACGTTGAAATCATGACAATCAGCGGGAAGAGGTAGTAGATCGCAAACAGGATCAAAACGAGATACAGCAACCCGCGCAGTACGACGTTTTTCCAGCCTGCGTCTTGGCTATAGGTCTGAATATCAGCCATTTTTCTTGCCTCCGCGCAGTTCGGAATACAGGTACGGCACAATGATCGCCATAACGGTTGCCAACATCATCATCGCACTGGCCGCGCCAATACCAAGCTGGTTGCGCTGGAATGCCATGGTGTACATGAAGGTTGCCGGAAGATCGGATGAATAGCCCGGGCCGCCACCGGTAAGGGCGATGACCAAATCAAAGCTTTTGACAGCCAGATGGGCCAGAACGACAATCGCACTCAGGAAGACCGGGCGAATTGACGGAATGATAATGCCGAAATAGATGCGGGGCAGGCTGGCACCATCCATATAGGCTGCGCGAATGATGTCTTGATCAACGCCGCGCAATGCCGCAAGGAACATTGCCATGACAAAGCCCGATGCCTGCCAGACGGCTGCGATGACAACGGTGTAAATCGCCATGTCTGAATTTACCAGCCAGTCGAACTTGAAGCTCTCCCAGCCGAGGTTATGCATCATGCTTTCAAGGCCAAGGCCCGGATTAAGTAGCCATTTCCAGACAGTACCCGTCACAATGAACGACAGGGCCATCGGATAGAGAAAGATCGTGCGAAGAGCGCCTTCGGCGCGAATACGCTGATCGAGAAGAACTGCCAAAAGGCACCCGATAAACAGGCAGGTCACAATAAACAGACCGCCAAATATAAACAGGTTTTCAATGGCAACATGCCAGCGCTCCATCTGCCACAGACGTTCGTACTGCCGCAAGCCTGCCCAATCCCAAACGGGAAGCATGCGCGACTTGGAAAACGCCATATAGCCGGTCCACAGGATAAACCCGTAAACGAAAAACAGGGACGCAGCAAAGGACGGTGCAACCACGATCTTGGAAAGATGACGTTGGATGCTGGCCGCCAGGTTGCTTTCGGTGCTTTGAGAAGCCCCCATACCCTTTGCCTCAAAAGTTAAAGTAGTGGGAAGCAGGCCCCGGAAATCCGGGGCCTGCGCGCTATTCAGACAGCAATACTGTTCTGATCAGATGAGATTAGTCTTTGGCCAATTCAACAGCTTCGACCAGACGCGAGACGGCTTCGTCAGATGTCATGTCGGAGTTGAAATGTGCTGTCACGACGTCGACGATGGCACCTGAAAGGTGACCGCGAAGCGCCATGCCATGTGCCATCGACGGCAGGAAGCCGCCAACATCCTGAGCAGACTTGAGGTCAGCTTCGGATTTTTTCGCACAATCATCAAACTTGTCCATCGGAACGCCAAGGCGTGCCGGGATCGAACCTTTGAGAAGGTTGAAGGTTTCCTGGAACTTCTCACCAACAATCAGTTCAGCAAGCAGCTTCTGGCCGGCAATTTTGTCGTCGCCAGAAACGTTGAACATTGCAAAGCTGTCGGTGTTGAACAGGTAACCATTTTCTGACGGGGTCGGTGCGCAAAGGAAGTCTTTGCCCGGTACTTTACCAGCAGCAAGGAATTCGCCTTTGGCCCAGTCGCCCATGATCTGCATGGCGGCATCGCCATTCATGACCATTGCGGTGGCAAGGTTCCAGTCACGACCCGGGAAGTCAGCATCTACATATCCGCGGATTTTACGCATCTGGTCAAACACCGCTTTCATGGTGTCGGAATTCAGCGCGTCGTCGTCCAGATCAACGAGTGCTTCCTGATAGAATTCCGGACCGCCAAGGCCAAGAACGACGGTTTCAAAGATGGTTGCGTCCTGCCAAGGCTGACCACCATGGGCAACCGGCGTAATACCAGCAGCCTGCAGTTTGTCAGCAAGGGCATTGAACTCGTCCCAAGTGGTCGGAACCGTATCAGCACCGACTTTTGCCAGAAGGGTCGGGTTTGCCCAGATCCAGTCAACGCGGTGGATGTTCACCGGAACAGCAACATAGTCGCCTTTGTACTTCATGACGTCCTGGATTGCTGCCGGAATGACATCATCCCAATTTTCGGCTGCGGCAACGTCGTTAAGGTCGGCAAGTGCGCCTTCTTCGGCCCATTCCTGGATCGCCGGACCTTTAAGCTGCACAGCAGCCGGTGCATCACCCGACAGAACGCGCGAACGCAGAACGGTCATGGCTGCATCGCCAGCACCACCAGCGACCGGGCTATCGACCCATTTGCCGCCTTTGGCTTCAAAATCTTCTTTAAGAGCTGCGACAGCTTTTGCTTCGCCGCCCGAAGTCCACCAATGCAGGACTTCAGCGGTTGGCTCGGCATGAGCAAAGCTGGCAGTTGCGAGAGCTGATAACGCCACACCTGTGGCGAGGATGGTTTTGCGCAGATACATTATATGTTTCCTCCCTGGCTTTAAACCAATTACAGCGACAACATGCTGCGAGAGGCGATCTATTGCATCCACAAAACTGTAACAGGGCGTTTCCAGAATGCGAACTGAAACAAAGTGTTACAAAAATAACATGATAAATACCGATAATACACCAGCAGGCGATTATTTTTATCCATCACATCGGAATGACAGTTGTTCCGTATGGGAATAATTAGTGGCGGACTATCCCCAAACCTGTGCGCCTCTGTCCGAAGTGCGCAGGTGCAAGTTTATCAAGTTACCAAGTTATCAAATTGTTTTTGTATGAAAGATCGGAAATTCTGTGTTGCTGAAATATGGAAATGACCCGTTGCACACGCGTTGAAGCTGACATGCAACATGCAACGGGTCCGTCCTGTTTTAGTCGCGTGCAAGGTTGATATTTTCAAGCAGCTTGGCGACAGCACTTTCTGATGCCATGTCTGAATTGAAATGTGACGTAACTGTATCGATGATCGCCCCGGTCAATGCACCAGGCAATGCCATATCGACCCCAACTGATGGCAAGAACCCATCAGACACCTGAGAAGCCTGCATGTCTTTTTCCGATTGCAGGGCGCACTCGTCGAAATCGTCCATCGGCACCCCAAGGCGCGCAGGAATGGAACCTTTGAGAAGGTTAAAGGTCTCTTGGAACTTTTCGCCAACGATGAGTTCGGCCAGAAGTTTCTGACCCGCAATTTTGTCGTCGCCCGAAACGTCAAACATTGCAAAGCTGTCGGTGTTAAACAGATAGCCATCGTTTGATGGTGTTGCTTCACACAGGAAATCCTTGCCCGGTTCTTTGCCAGCAGCAAGGAATTCACCTTTGGCCCAGTCCCCCATGATTTGCATGGCGGCCTTGCCATTCATCACCATGGCCGTCGCAAGGTTCCAGTCGCGACCGGAAAAGTCGGCGTCTACGAAACCGCGCAGGGTGCGCATTTGATCGAACACCTTTTTCATCGTGTCCGATTTCAGGGCATCTTCATCGAGGTCGATCAATGCCTTTTGATAAAAGTCGGTGCCACCAATTCCCAGAACGACGTTCTCGAAAAGAATAGTTTCCTGCCAGGGCTGACCACCAATTGCGAGTGGGATGACACCTTTCGCCTGAAGTTTTTCGGCCACGGTGTTGAATTCGTCCCATGATTTGGGAACTTCCGTTGCTCCGACACTGGCAAGAAGTTCGGGATTTGCCCAGATCATGTCTGTCCGGTGAATGTTCACCGGTACTGCAACATAATGGCCGTCATACTGCATCAATGTTTGCAATCGTTTGGGCAGGACATCGTTCCAGTGTTCTTTTTCTGCGACCTCATCAAGGTTCGCCAATGCGCCCTGATCCGCCCATTCTTGAATGGCAGGACTTTTAAGTTGTACGGCTGTCGGGGCGTCTCCTGAAAGAACCCGTGACCGCAAAACGGTCATTGCGGCAGATCCGCCACCACCGGCAACCGGGCTGCCGATCCATTTTCCACCGTGATCTTCAAAGTCCTTTTTGAGTGCCGCTGCAGCCTTGGCTTCCCCACCGGACGTCCAGTAGTGCAGAACCTCAACTGTTGGTTCTGCTTGTGCAACGGTTAGGTTCAGGAGCAAAGCGGGCAGACAGATCGCTGCGTGTAAGGCAAGGCGTTTTGAGAATTTATGTGTGCGGTTCATTTTTTCCTCCCGGAATTTTTTATTTTGACCGGAAGACCTTAACAAGCAGATCAGAATGTTTGCACTTACAGAACTGTAACGAATTACGTCTAAGGGGCAAATTGAAACAAACTGTTACCAAAAAATGTTAGCGCTAACATGGTCTGTATCTCTTTATTTCCCTCAATAAATTGATGTTGGTATTTTAATTATTTAATTCTAATATATGGACTGTGAAGTGGGTGTCTTTCTAGCATCAGCGCGGAAAATTAATGCAGATTATATGATGTTAGGGGGAGAGAAGAAATCGTTAGGCAATAGCGAAATTGTTGCGTTGCGATGTAGCTTGGCTATGTGTGGCTGTTACCAGTGTAGCGCGAAAAACATAGCTATTAGTCCAAAGCTTAACGGTAAGTTCCAACGATACGCTGCTATCTGTGAATTTTTGGAATAGATGATATGCAAACTTAGGTGATTGAGGATCGAAAGAGTTTTGGACATATTGCATCGCAGAAGTTGACGAGCAGAACGCGCCAACAAATACAGAAGCTCAAAACGATCAGGCTTTAGGCAGCGTTCTTTTTTTGTAACCCAAGGAGGTTCAACATGATCTTATCTAGTATTTTTGTTGCTGTTCGCCGTTGGGCCTATGCTCGCTCTGTTGCGGATGAACTTTACGGTCTTGATAAACGCGACCTTGATGATGTCGGGATTTCCCCATGGCAGATCCGAGACGTTGCACGTAAGGCAGCTCGCGACGCGATTGCATAACGCCAGCGATATATAGGCGCCTTTTCAATAAGGGAATGCCATGCGAAAGCCGGACATCTGTCCGGCTTTTTGTGTTTCTGGAGGTGTGTTTGGGGCGGGGACTTAAGAGCCCAAACCGATCTGCAAGCCGTGCACGCACAGAAATTTGGGCCATTCGCAAGAATGACACCTTCCGCGATCAAGCCCGCCAAATTGTTGATCAGCGCGGCAGTCGTACCTTCAAACAACGCAGACCCGCCAGTGGTCGTGATACGTCAGATACGCAGATTCCCTTTGATTTCTGACATGTTTCGAAAAGTACCCGTCATAACAAGGTGGGTTGTTCCGAACGTTTGATCAGTTTGCCGGCATCAAGCTGGCGCAGGAACATGTCAGCCTGCGTGATCAGATCGCGTTTCGTATCATCTTTCATTCGGGCCCAGTTGCGATAGGGCATGCCAAGACGCGGGTTTTTACCAAGTTTATCGGCATTGCGATCAAGGAAGTGCCAATACAGCGCATTAAACGGACAAGCATCCGGGCCAGTGTTCTTGCGCGGTGAAAACTGGCATTCAGCGCAATAATCCGACATTCGGTCGATATATTTACCACTGGCGGCATAGGGTTTTGATGCCATGACCCCGCCATCAGCATAAAGCGCCATGCCGAATGTATTGGGCAACTCGACCCATTCAAACGCATCAATGTAAACGCCAAGATACCAGTCGCAGACCTCTTTGGGGTCAAGTCCAGTCAGCAATGCAAAATTACCAATGACCATAAGGCGTTGGATATGATGACCATAGGCGTTTTCAAGAGTCTCGCCAATCGCCTGATGCAGGCAGTTCATCGGCACATCCCCAGTCCAGAAAAAATCAGGAAGGGGGCGTTCCGCCTTGAAATAATTGTCTTTTCCGTAATCTGGCCCCATGAACCAGTACAGCCCTCGAACATATTCCCGCCAGCCCAGAATTTGGCGAATAAATCCTTCAACTGCGTTTAAGGGTGCCATGCCGTCATAATAGGCCTGTTCGGCCGCGCGACAGACTTCATCAGGTAGCAATAGGCCAACATTGATATAGGGGCTGATCAGGGAATGATAAACGGTGGGACTTTTAACCGTCATTGCATCCTGATAATCGCCAAACTTGGGCAGTCGATGAGTGATGAAATGATCAAGTGCTTCCTGTGCATCTTGTCGCGTCACCGCCCAGCCAAATGTATCCACCGTACCAATCGCGTCTGGAAAATCGTCGGTCACTGTCGCCAGAAGTTTCTGGGTAAGATCGTTTGGCGAAAACGATTTTGGGGCAGGGGGCGTGACATCGTCGGGCAGACGTTTGCGATTGTCGTGATCAAAATTCCACTGACCGCCGACGGGGTTACCATCGGGTTCCATCAGAATTCCGGTGTCACGTCGCAAACCGCGATAGAAATACTCCATCCGAAGTTCTTTTCTGCCCTCGGCAAAGTCGGCAAAGGCTGACAACGGAGCAAAGAAACGGTCATCAGGGCGAATGGTCAGTGAGACATTGGCTTCTTGTGGCCATCGATCAACTTCGCGCAGGACCCGCCATTCGCCGGGTTCGGTAATGATCACGGACGATATATCGTGCTTGGCCACCGCCAATTGCAGCGCATCGGTGAAGCTGTCTGTCCGGTGATGTATGTAATCAAAATATTCGACAGTGAAGCCTTGTTCGCGCAACTCGGTGGCAAAGTGGCGCATGGCCGATAGGATCAGGACAATCTTTTGACGATGATGCGCAACATAGAGTGCCTCGCACCGTGGTTCGGCCATGACAATCAGGTCATGGTCGGGATTGGCATCAGACAGGCTCGACAGGGATCGACTCAGCTGATCGCCAAGTACGAAACGGATGGTGCTATAATGGGACATTATATTCTGCATCATTTGATTGCATAAGAGTTACGACTCGTACGAACCAAAACCACCAAAAGATCGAAATTCGTTGGAAATTTCGCTAAGCGATTTGCATTCTCATGTGGCAGTGTGCGAATGATTTTTACTAAACCGCAATTGAAACCGGATTTTGGGAAAAACGCCTAAATTATTGATAATGGTAATCAAAGGCGTGGTTTTCCCTTGAAACAAGGGTGTATGGTTACCAATATCTGGTCAGCCGAACCATCAGGAGAGCCACGATGAAAGGTGATCCCAAGATCATCACGTATCTTAATCGCATTTTGACCAGCCAGTTGACTGCGATTAACCAGTATTTCCTGCATGCCCGTATGCTCCGTGACTGGGGTGTCGAAGAAATGGGCGAGTATGAATACAAGCTCTCGATCCAGGAAATGAAACGCGCCGATGACACCATCGAGCGCATTCTGTTCCTCGAAGGGCTGCCCAATCTTCAGAACCTCAATAAACTCATGATTGGTGAGAATGTTGAGGAAATCGTCACCTGCGACATGAAGTTTGAATTGGCTTCCTTGCCGCTGCTACGCGAAGCAATCACGGCCTGCGAAGCCGCCGAGGATTTTATCACCCGCGACCTGCTGGTTAAATTCCTTGAAGCACAGGAAGAGCATGTCGATTGGCTTGAGACCGAGCAGTGGCAGCTTGAGAACATTGGAATGCAGAATTACATCCAGAGCCGTTCGGGCGACGGCGATTAATCAGATCAGGAGCTTACGCCATGAAGGGCAGTAAAAAGGTTATCGCCGCGCTAAACAAACAGCTTACCGCTGAATTGTCGGCAGCCGATCAATATAATACCCACGCAGAAATGTACGCTGATTGGGGTCTGCATGCGCTGTATGAACGCATGCATCATGAAAAGGACGAAGAGCTTGAACACGCAAAGCGTTTGATCGAGCGTATTTTGTTCCTTGAAGGTGTGCCAGATACCGCATCACGTGAGCCGATCAAGATTGGCAAAACCGTGCCCGAGATGATGAAAAATGATCTCGAACACGAGTATCATGTGATCAATCTTCTCAAAAAGGCGATCAAAATTGCCGAAGCAGAAGACGATTTCCAGACCCGGAACATGCTGACCGTGCTGCTTGATGATAGCGAGGAAGACCACGCATATTGGATCGAACAGCAAATTCGCCTGATCGACATGATGGGTCTGCCAAACTACATCCAGTTCAAAGCCGCAGGTGAACCAACCCCGCAGGGGTAAGGCTTGATACGTTAAGATCAAAAAGGCCCCGGTGCAGTGTTGCATTTCGGGGCCCTTTTGTTTGTTGCGACCTTGCTTTGGCATTTGGTTTGCGGTTGTTTGATTTTCCTGCTTGACCTTCCAGTTGCTGGAAGGTCTATCGTCGCCTATATCAGACATGAAACCACGTTAAGGGTTCAGGAAAATGAATAGCCGGACAGAAGCAAGAGACGCCGCGATCAACGATCCTGCGTCAGACGCCAAAACACCACAAAGCCCAAGCACCAACAGCCGCGACGTGAACCTTGAAATTACCGGTATGAGTTGTGCCGGATGTGCCGGACGGGTGGAAAAGTCGGTCGGCGGACTTGAGGGGGTCACAAGCGTTGATGTCAATCTTGCCCTCAATACCGCACATGTCGCCTTTGATGGCGACAAAGTGGGGGTGCGGCGCATTGCGCAGGCGGTCGCGGATGCCGGTTATTCCGTCGCCGAAGAAACCTGGTCCTATGACATTGATGGCATGACCTGTGCCAACTGTGCCGGTCGTGTGGAAAAGGCATTGGCCGCATTGCCCGGTGTGACAGAGGCCACTGTGAATTTTGCTCTTGAGCAGGCCAGCATCACCGCACTTCCCGGTCAGATGAGTGATGAAATCGCTATCCGTTCGGTTGAAGATGCCGGATATCATGCGACATCACGGAATAAATCATCTGCAAACGACAATAATGATAGCGAAACCGCGGCGCGGTCAAACAAACCGGTTGACCGGTCGTTGCTGTTGCTGGGCGCGTCGGTTGTTCTGACCGCACCGCTGGTGCTTCAGATGATCTGGATGTATCTCGGCGTTGAATATCATTTGCCTGCGTGGGTTGAACTTGCCTTGGCAACACCGGTTCAGTTCCTGATCGGGTGGCGGTTTTATCGCGGGGCGTTTGCTGCACTACGCCATCGCAGTGCCAATATGGACGTTCTCGTCGCATTGGGCACGTCATCGGCTTATTTCCTGAGCCTGTACAACATGATTGTCGCCCAGAGTGGCCAATCACATCTGTATTTTGAGGCGTCTGCCGCCATCATTACCCTGATCCTTGGCGGTAAGATCATGGAAGATCGCGCCAAACGTGGGGCATCTGCCGCCATTCGCGAATTGATGGCATTGCGTCCGCGCCGTGCCCGAAAAATCATCGATGGCAAGGACATCGATGTTGCCATCGACGAACTGAAGGTTGGCGATATCGTGCGGGTACTGCCCGGTGAACGTTTGCCTGTTGATGGCATTGTTGACGCTGGCGAAAGCGAACTTGATGAAAGCCTGATCACTGGTGAAACGCGGCCGATTGCGCGTGTGGCTGGGGATGAGGTTGTCGGTGGGGCGGTCAATGGCACCGGACGAATTGATATCAAGGTCAGTGCTGTTGGCGATGACACCACGTTGTCGCGCATCATTCGCTTGGTAGAAAAGGCACAGACCGGCAAGGCACCCGTTCAAAAATTGGTGGATCGTGTTTCTGCTGTCTTTGTCCCCGTCATCATCGTTATTGCGCTGGTGACGCTGGCTGGTTGGTTGTTCGCCGGTTTCGGGGTGGAAGCATCTATCGTTGCGGCTGTGTCAGTGCTGGTGATTGCGTGCCCCTGTGCGCTTGGTCTTGCAACACCAACGGCGCTGGTTGCCGGTACGGGCAGTGCGGCGCGTGCGGGTATTCTGATCCGCAATTTTGATGCGCTTGAACAGGCTCATAACATTGATACCGTCATCTTTGATAAAACCGGCACCCTGACCGAAGGCAGCCCGACGGTACGCGATGTCAAACCTGTTGACGGTGTTGATCAAAATGATCTTTTGCGTCTTGCCGCCGCGGTTCAGGCGGCCAGCGAACATCCATTGGCTCGTGCTGTGGTGTCGATTGCTCGTGATCAGGGGATGGATATCCCAGATGTGACCGAGTTCCGGGGTAAAACCGGTGCTGGCGTGATGGCAACGGTCGAAGGCAAATCTGTTGTCATCGGAACGGACACCATGTTGCGCGATCAATCAGTTTCCATGCCGGATGCCGATGTCATTTCGGCTGATATTTCGCAACATGAGGCGCGTGGGCGAACCGTCATCCTGATCGCGATTGATGGCAAATATGGGGGTTTTATAACCCTTGAAGACCGCATTCGCGAAAGTGCCAAACAGACGATTGCCGACCTTAAGGCGCGCGGGATTAACAGCATCATGCTGTCAGGTGACAGCCAGGAAGTTGCAAGCTATGTCGCCGAACAACTTGGTCTTGAACGCGGTGAAGGGCGTATTCGTCCGCAGGACAAGGCGCTAGCGGTTGAAAAACTGCGTAAAGAAGGCCGTCATGTCGCCATGGTTGGCGACGGGATCAATGATGCACCAGCGTTGGCCGCAGCGGATGTCGGTATTGCTATGGGCGGGGGAACCGATGTTGCCATGGAAACGGCTGGCATTACCCTGATGCGTTCCGATCCAGCGTTGGTGGCCGACGCCATTGATATTTCAATCGCAACCCGTCGCAAAATTGCCCAGAACCTGTTTTGGGCCTTTGCCTATAACGTCATCGGTGTTCCTTTGGCTGCCTTTGGTGTGCTGAGCCCGGCGATTGCCGGGGCAGCGATGGCGCTTAGTTCCGTATCGGTTGTCAGTAACTCTGTGATGCTGCGACGCTGGAAAGCGCGGGGGGCACAAAAATGAATATTTCCGACGCGGCAAGTGCTTGTGGGTTGTCCGCCAAAACCATCCGGTATTACGAAGATATCGGTCTGGTGACGCCGGGACGTCTTGCCAATGGTTATCGCGATTATGGTGAGGATGATTTGCACAAGTTGCGCTTTTTACAGCGTGCACGCGGGCTTGGGTTCTCGGTTGAGGATTGCCGCGTGTTGTTGTCGCTGTATGAAGACCGCAACCGCGCGTCATCGGACGTCAAAAACATCGCAAAAACCCATCTGGCGGAAATCGAACGCAAGATTGCTGAGTTGCAAAGCCTGCAAAAGACATTGTCACATCTGGTGCATGCCTGTCATGGGGATGATCGCCCGCATTGCCCCATCATCAATGATCTCGCCAGTTAAAAACGCGTGATAAAAAACAAAGAGAGAGTTCACAGTGAAAGATAAAGGCGTTTTCGTCATCGGCGGGGTGGTTGGTGCCGCCATTGTTTATGGCATCATCACTCTCTTCGGACCGGGGGCTGGTGGGGATCAATCCGTTGAACTTCGCCCGGATGATTTGAAGTTGGTCGCACTTGGCAAGAAAGTCTATGACGCCAATTGTGCGTCGTGCCACGGTCGGCAATTCGAAGGACAGGACAACTGGCGTGAACGCGATGCCAACGGATTGCTACCTGCACCACCTCATGATGAAACCGGACATACGTGGCATCATCCTGATGCGGTGCTGTTTGCTCTAACCAAATATGGGCCATCGGTCATGGCCGGGGATGATTATCAGTCGGCGATGCCCGGTTTTGAGGATGTCCTGACGGATGAGGAAATTCTGGCCAGCCTTTCGTACGTCAAAAGCCGTTGGCCCGACGAAATCAGGCAACGCCACGATCAGATAAACCTTTCTGCCAAGCAGCAATAAGCCAGACCAGAGGCCAACAGACAGCAAAGCCCGCATCAGAAGCCAAAGTGCTCCGTTGCGGGCTTTACGTATTTTGGATCTGTCTATTCAGGCGGTGATCAGAGACGGGGCAGGGTAATGCCCACAGTCGTTCCTTTGCCAAGCGCACTTTCGATGCTCATGCGGCCACCATGCAGTTCCACCAGAAGCTTTGCCAGCGGCAAACCAAGGCCGGTCCCTGTGCTTTCCTTAACTCCGGAAGGATGAAGCTGTGCAAACCGCGCAAAGGCGCGCGGGATGTCATTTGGGCTCATGCCGACACCGGTATCTGCGATGGAAATCGTGATGTCCTTGTCCGTCTGGGCAAGGTCAACGGTGATGACACCGCCATCTGGGGTGAATTTTGCCGCGTTGCTCAGGATGTTGATCAGGATTTGCTTTATCTTGAGCTTGTCACAGCGCATCGGGACTGGTGTTTCGGCAATATTGAAGTGCAGGCTGTGCTGGTGGCGGGAAATATCTTCACGTGCAAGCTTTGTTGCTTCTTTGATAACGCACACAAGGTCTTCGTCGTTTAACTGCAACGTCATGGACCCTGCCGACAGCTTGGAAACATCAAGAACGTTGTTGACCAGTTCCAGCAGGTGCTTGCCAGCCTCAAAAACATCGCGACCACAATCACGGTATCCGTCGGTAATATCGCCAAGCACGCCTTCGGCAATCAGTTCGGAATTGCCGATAATTGCATTCAGCGGTGTGCGTAACTCATGGCCCATATTGGCGATAAAGTCCGATTTTGACGCATTGGCATCGGACTGATTGCGATTTTGTTCCATCAGGCTGCGTTCGGCCTGTTTTTGACGATCATTTTCAAGAAGTGTCATCAAGACAGCCGTGCGGGTCTCATTGTTCTGGAAGTATTCCAGCGGCGCAATCGACAGGTCACAGACATGGCTGTCGTTATTTGCGCTGACCAGCACAATGTCACCGCGCCAGGACCGCCCGGATGCGAAAACATCTTCAATGTCGTTCAGAAGGCCTTTGGACAGGAAGCCGGCGGTGGTGCCCAGCATGCGTTCCTTGGAAACGCCAATCATCCGTGCAATGGCTTCGTTACATTGCAGGACCTTGCCGTTGCGATCACAAATGATCGCGGCATACGGAAGGGCGTTAAGAACGACCTGATCTGCCAATGGTACGGTATGCGTGCCAATCGGTGTATTGCTGGTCATGTCGTCCCCTGATCCCATCATTCGTCAGTAACGCCCGTTCAAAAACGTTCGATACCTAACCCCGTTAGTGGAATGTCTGGGCGTTTGCGGCTTATCAGGTCGGCGATTGCCTTGCCTGATCCACAACTCATTGTCCAACCCAACGTCCCATGCCCCGTATTTAGAAATAGATTACCATATTTTGTGCCGCCAAGAATAGGGGCAGAATCCGGCGTAACCGGGCGCAGGCCTGACCAAAACTCAATTTTGGACCGATCGCCGGAATTCGGGAATAATTCGAATGCTTTATCAACAATCAACTGTTTACGACGTTCGGACATTCGCAGGGAATATCCATCCAGTTCGGCTGTTCCCGCCACGCGAAGCCGGTTGCCAAGGCGCGCATAAACCATTTTCACACTGTCATCAATCAGGGCGGTTTGCGGAGCACCATCATGCCCGGTGGTATCGATGCTGATCGAGTAGCCCTTACAGGGATATATCGGAAGATGGATACCAAGGGGTTTGGTCAAAAACGGGCTGTAACTGCCCAAGCAGACGACAAAGGCATCGCCGGAAATCTTCCCTTGATCGGTGCGCACAGACGTAATGCGCCCCTGATCATGGTTAAGACCCGTGATCGTGGTGCCAAATTTGAAAATTGCGCCACGTTCGATGCATTTTTCTGCCAGAAGGCTGGTGAATTTTTGCGCATCCCCGCTTTCATCGTCGGGTGTATAGCTGCCGCCGATGATGCGGGCCTTGCTGTGACGCAAGGTTGGTTCAATCTCGTAACATTCTTCGGCACTGACCACGCGCCGGTTCAGACCAAAGTCACGCATTTGCGCGGTGGCTGTCTCAACCGCGGTTAATTCATCGTCATCACGGCATATGTGCAGGATGCCCTGTTGGCGGTGATCATAGTCAATGCCGGTATCCTTGCGCAGTTGCCTTAGGCATTCACGGCTGTAGACGGCAACCCGCAACGCCTTTTCAAGGTTCTCTTTGGCCCGTGCATCGGTGCAATTGCGCAGGAAGCGAAGCCCCCAGGCAAAAAGCTTTGGGTCAAAGCGCATCCGAAACAAAAGGGGGGCTTCTTCGCGGCCCAGCCATTTCAGGATTTGTTTGGGAGTGCTTGAATTGGCCCAGGGTGTTGAATGACAGGCCGAAATTTGCCCGCCATTGGCAAAGCTGGTTTCCTGTGCGCTGGCATGTTGGCGGTCAATGACAGTAACCTGATGGCCATTTTCCAAAAGATACCAAGCCGCCGTCGTCCCAATGACGCCAGCGCCCAAAACGACAACATGCATGCCGGAAAAGCCTCGTTGTGAATTCTCGCGTATGCGGGCCGATCAGACCAAAACACCGATGCAAATGATCGTAACTGTCTTAACTGTCTGACTCGCGAAATCGTTTGCAATATACTGAGGCGAAAAACAAATGGCTACCGATGTCTGTTGCTGATTTACAATCGGTGCTTAGGTTGACTGAGCAGAGGATGTTGATAGGGAATGTTGGTAGGGAATTTTGAGGGTGAAAAATGTTTGAAATTCTAACAACCGACCAGATGTATGACGCTGACCGCAAGACGATTGATGGTGGCATTCCCGGTGATGTCCTGATGGAAAATGCCGGGCGAACGGTGTTTGAGGAAATCATACGCCATTGGTCACCCAGATCAGTTTCGGTTCTGTGTGGTCCGGGCAATAACGGTGGTGATGGTTTTGTCATTGCCAGATTGCTGCGTGACGAAGGCTGGTCAGTGCGGCTTGGGTTACTAGGTGAGGTCGAACACCTTGGCGGTGATGCGGCCACCCATGCGCAAAAGTGGGACGGTGCAACCGAACGCTTATCACCAGCATTGGTGGTTGGTGCGGATCTGATTGTTGATTGTATTTTTGGCGCGGGGCTGGCGCGTGACATTACTGGCGACGTTGCCGACCTTGTTGCATCGGTCAATGACAGCATGTCTGTGGTGGTTTCGGTCGATGTGCCAAGCGGTGTTGACGGAAACACCGGGTGCATTATGGGGTGTGCGATCAAGGCGGATCTGACGGTGACATTCTGTCGGGCCAAGCCGGGGCACTATTTGTTGCCGGGACGGCAGCTGTGCGGTGAACTTGCCATCCGTGATATTGGCATTTCCGATCAGATAGTGTCGGAAATCCGTCCGACATGCTGGCGCAATGATCCGGTGTTGTGGCGGGCTGGTATTCGCTGGCCGGGGCTTGATGGTCATAAATATCATCGTGGCCATTTGCTGGCTTTTGGTGGGACCATTATGACGGGGGCGACACGGCTTGTCGCGCGCGCAGCACGGCGTTCGGGTGTTGGGTTGTTGACCATTGTTTCCGATGCGTCTGTATTGCCGGTCTATGCCGCCGATGCCCCGGGCACTATGACGGCATCCATTTCCGGGCTTGAAGCCCTTTTGAACGACTGTCGGCATAATGCTTTTGTTGTTGGGCCGGGCTATGGGGTTGGTGACAGTACGCGCGGTTTGGTGTTGCAGCTTTTGCATCTTTGCCGATCAACCGTGTTGGATGCGGACGCGCTGACCAGTTTCTCCGACGATCCATCCACATTATGTTTTGCCGTGCAGGGACCAACGGTTCTGACGCCGCATGAAGGCGAATTTACACGCCTGTTTCCCGATATTGACGGCGATAAGCTGGCCCGTGCGCGTGCGGCGGCCAAGCGCAGTGGTGCCACGGTACTGATAAAAGGGGCGGACACCGTTATTGCGGCCCCGGATGGACGTGCTGCCATCAGTGCGGTTGATGCCCCATGGTTGGCAACAGCCGGGTCGGGGGATGTTTTGTCCGGAATGATTGCAGGGCTTATGGCGCAAGGCATGGAGATGTTTGATGCGGCCTGCATGGGTGTTTGGTTGCACGGACGCAGTGGCACAGATATTGGGCCGGGTTTGATTGCCGAGGACATCCCCGATCATTTGCCGGTGATCTTGCGCGAATTGTGGCTGGCATCGCGCAAATAGCTTTTACTTAGCCTTTGCGCGGTCATTTCGATGACATCTTTGTTGCGACGCTAGACGCAACACATAGCAACCCCGATATACCAAGACATCAAGCATGACAAAGCGATGCGTACCTTGTGCCGTCATGCCTGATTTTGAAATCGTCGGCGCAGTACAATATTTCTCCCAACAGAGCGTTGGAGGTCATCATGTCGCAAACATTTCTCGACAGAACACTTGATAATTTGCGTAGTGCGTGGCGTGAACTGCGTGACAGTTCGGTTGTGCGCAGTTTGGGACGCGATGAAAACCAGAGCCGTCAGGAACACTGGCGTCGGCAGATTGCTGATTGTCTTGCCGGGCGCGGTGGGGCGGTGTCGGCACGAGGGCGTGCGGCCGCTCTTGGTCATGATTTCTTGCGTCTTGATGACGATGGCAAGCGGGCTTTCTTGCACTTGCTGGTCAATGAATTTGGGATCGATCGTGACCGGGTTGCGGCCATCATGACAGATTGGGATATGGCCGATGATCTGGCGGAAAGGGCGTTGCTCGAATCTGAACTGCGCGATGCGCTTGTGCCACCATTTCGATCAATTCTCAAGGAATTCAATTCGTTACCGCAGGGGGTGAAGTTTCTGGTTGATCTGCGCGGTGATCTTTTGCGCTGGCGCAAAGAAGCCCCCGGACTGGCAATGTTGGAACGTGATCTTAAGACCTTGCTGGCGGGATGGTTTGATATCGGGTTTCTTGAACTCGAACGGATCACGTGGAATTCACCCGCGTCGCTTCTGGAAAAACTGATTGCCTATGAAGCTGTTCATGCCATTCAGAGCTGGGATGATTTGAAACGTCGGCTTGCACCCGACCGGCGTTGCTTTGCCTTTTTCCATCCGGGGATGCCAGATGAACCTTTGATCTTTGTCGAGGTTGCCTTGGTCAATGGAATAGCCGGAAACATCGACAAGCTTATTCAAGCCGACGATGATGATGAAAGTCATGATGGCGATAATGCGGGATCAGTCGAGAGGGCTGATACAGCAATTTTCTATTCCATTTCCAATGCGCAGGCTGGTTTGGCCGGGATCAGCTTTGGTGATTTCCTGATCAAGCGGGTGGTAAGCCAACTGCAACGCGATTTGCCGCATCTGAAACAGTTTTGCACCTTGTCCCCCATACCGGGGCTGCGGACATGGATGGATCGTCAGCTTGACGCCATGGCAAGGGGGGCGGAAACAGGCTTGCCCAAGGTCATCGAAGCGGCATTAAACGATTGTGATGAATTGATGGGGCCAAAACCACCCGCGCGTAGCCCTGATGCTGTGGGGGAACGCACCAAAACCAATATCGAGTTTCTGACAGCATGGTATCTTCTGAATGCCAAACGACCGGAAACCGGGGCGGCATTTGATCCTGTTGCACATTTCCATCTCAGCAACGGCGCACGCGTCGAGCGTTTGAACTGGAACGGCAATGGCAAGCCGGACGGTTGGGCGCAGTCATTTGGTATGATGGTCAATTATCTTTATCACCTGCCGATGATCGAAAAAAATCATGAAAACTATGTCGGGCAGGGCGAAATCGCTGTTTCAAGCAGTGTGAAGCGCCTTTTGCGTTAGTTTCATGACATAACGAAGCCAGTAGAACCGCAAGGTTTTGGGGTGTTGAAGCGGTTTAATTGAAGCCAGAACGCAAATGTCTAAAGGCGATGCTTGCATGAGGTCAGCGAAGTTTGTATTAAGGCGCACTCATGCCGGTTCGTCCGGCGTGTTTGGTATGCTTGTGTGCGGGCGTGGCGGAATTGGTAGACGCGCCAGGTTTAGGTCCTGGTGAAGCAATTCGTGGGGGTTCGAGTCCCTTCGCCCGTACCACTCTGCAGACCATACATTTGGACCAGATTACATATTCGTTTAGTCATTTTGACTTTCTGACGTCCGGACTGCGTCGCGTAACGGACATTATTCGAACCAAGCAAAAGAGTTATCTATGCAGGTTACTGAAACCAAAAACGAAGGCCTGGCGCGCGAGTTCAAAGTCGTGGTGCCAGCCGCACTCATCGAAGAAAAAGTCGTCGCCAAGCTTGACGAGATCAAAGACCAGGTTCGCCTTCCAGGCTTCCGCCCGGGCAAAATCCCGGCGAAACTCCTGCGTCAGCGCTACGGTCAATCGGTCATGGGCGAAGTTCTTGAAGCCACTGTGAACGAAAACACAGGCAAAGTGCTTAACGACAATGACCTGCGCCCGGCCGTTCAGCCGAAAATCGAAGTAACCAAATTCGATGAAGGCGGGGATCTTGAGTTCGACATTGCTGTTGAAGTCATCCCGGCGATCGAAGCCATGGACTTCAAAAAGCTGAAGCTGACCCGCGAAGTCGTTGAACTCGACGATGCCAAAGTCAATGAAACGCTTGAGCGTATTGCAGCGGCACAGGGCACCACTGCTCCGTTGGCGCGCAAACGCAAATCGAAAACCGGTGATGTTGTCGTTATCGACTTCCTCGGCAAAATCGATGGCGAAGCATTCGAAGGCGGCAAAGCCGAAGCCTACGAACTTGAACTGGGTTCCGGCTCGTTCATCGAAGGCTTCGAAGAACAGCTTACCGGTGTTAACGCTGACGACGAACTCGTCGTTAAAGTTAAATTCCCGGAAGAATACGGTGCGGCTGAACTTGCAGGCAAAGATGCCGAGTTCGACGTAACCGTCAAAGAAATCAAAGAAAAGAAACCGGCTGAGCTGGATGATGAACTGGCCAAAAAACTCGGTCAGGACAGCTTTGAGGCGCTCAAAGACGCAATCCGCAAGGATTACGGTCGTGAGTACGAATCGGTCGCGCGTCAGAAAATGAAGCGCGAACTGCTTGACGCGCTGGCTGAGAACCACAAGTTCGAACTGCCGACCTCCTTGGTCGACAACGAACTCGAAGGTATCATTGGTCAGATCAAACAGGCCCGTGAAGCTGGACAGGAAGACGACGAAACCAAAGGCAAGTCCGAAGAAGAGCTGACCGCCGAGTTCCGCGAAATCGCAGAACGCCGCGTTCTTCTTGGTCTGCTTCTGGCTGAAGTTGGTCGTAATAACGACATTCAGGTTACTCAGGAAGACGTCAACAAGGTTCTCGTTGCCGAAGCCCAGAAATATCCGGGTCAGGAACAGCAGGTTATTGAATTCTACAAAAATAACCCGCAGGCCTTGCAGGCGCTTCAGGGCCCTGTATATGAAGACAAGGTCGTTGATTTCATCGTTGAGCTTGCCAAGGTTGAAGAAAAGACCGTTACCGTTGAAGAGCTTCTGAAGCCTGAAGAGGAAGAAGAAGCTCCGAAGAAAAAATCGGCTGCCAAAAAGGCACCGGCGAAAAAGGACGCAGAGAAAAAGGCTCCGGCCAAGAAAGCTGCTGCCAAGAAGCCGGCTGCTAAAAAGAAAGCTGACTAATCGGAAGTGAATACATCCTTACCGGAATCGGTTTGGGATCATGCAGGAGGATTGCAGTTGATGATTGAAGAACGGATGAACTCGCTCGTGCCGATGGTGGTTGAACAGACCAGCCGTGGTGAACGGGCCTATGACATCTTTTCGCGTTTGCTCAAGGAGCGGATCGTCTTCATCAACGGTCAGGTTCATGACGGCATGTCGTCGTTGATCTGCGCGCAGCTCCTGCATCTCGAATCGGAAAATCCTGATAAGGATATTTCGCTCTATATCAACTCTCCGGGCGGTGTTGTGACTTCTGGTCTCGCCATCTATGACACCATGCAGTACATCCGTTGTGATGTCTCTACGGTGTGCATGGGGCAGGCGGCTTCCATGGGGTCACTGCTGTTGATGGCCGGTGCAAAAGGTAAGCGTTATTGCCTGCCAAATGCACGTGTCATGATCCACCAGCCGTCTGGCGGCTTCCAGGGGCAGGCATCGGATATCGAAATCCATGCCCGCGAAATTCTGGCACTGCGTCAGCGTCTTAACGAGATCTATGTCGAACATACCGGCCGCGATCTCAAGACGATCGAAGATGCGATGGAGCGTGATAACTTCCTGACCCCCGATCAGGCCAAGGAATTTGGTCTGATTGACGAGGTGGTCACGTCGCGTCCGAAGACGGAAAGCGCCGAAAAGAAAGACTGATCGTCTGATAACGGTCGGTGAAAACGCCCCGGTCGTTGGCCGGGGCGTTTTTTTATGACTTGCCTCATGGCAGTTTTAAGTCATAGACAAGAGGGTGCGTGGCTTTTTGGCCGTTGATTGGAACTTGCGGGTTACTCAAACGTTTGGGTGATTAGAGTAAGGGGTTTCGCAACCACAATGGCGATCCCATATCAATCAAGTAGCCAAATGGCCGAAAAGCGCAGATTAAACGTTGAGATCGGTATCGTTTACCGGCTAACATGGCGATAAAAGATAACGTCAAACGTAATTGGGGTTTGTATGAGCAAATCGAATAGCGGGGACTCCAAGAACACTCTGTACTGTTCTTTCTGTGGAAAGAGCCAGCACGAGGTTCGCAAGCTCATCGCCGGTCCAACCGTATTCATCTGTGATGAATGCGTAGAGCTTTGCATGGACATCATCCGCGAAGAGCACAAAACCCATCTCGTCAAATCGGCTGACGGGGTGCCTTCTCCGCAAGAGATTTGCAAGGTCCTTGATGACTATGTCATTGGTCAGGGCCATGCGAAAAAAGTTCTCTCGGTCGCGGTTCACAACCATTACAAGCGTCTGCATCACGCCAGCAAGAACGAAGATATCGAACTGGCAAAATCCAATATCATGCTGGTGGGTCCGACCGGTTGCGGTAAAACGCTTCTGGCCCAGACCTTGGCACGGATTCTTGATGTTCCCTTCACCATGGCGGATGCCACGACACTGACCGAAGCCGGTTATGTCGGTGAAGATGTCGAGAACATCATTCTTAAGCTGTTGCAGGCTGCAGACTACAACGTCGAACGCGCCCAGCGCGGCATCGTCTATATTGACGAAGTCGACAAAATCTCGCGCAAGTCGGACAATCCGTCGATTACGCGTGATGTTTCGGGCGAGGGCGTCCAGCAAGCATTGCTGAAGATCATGGAAGGCACTGTTGCCTCTGTGCCGCCGCAGGGTGGCCGGAAACATCCGCAACAGGAATTCCTCCAGGTCGACACGACCAACATCCTGTTCATCGTAGGTGGCGCATTTGCGGGCCTCGATAAGGTGATCTCGCAGCGTGGCAAGGGTAGCGCAATTGGCTTTGGTGCCGATGTTCGTAGCCCTGAAGAGCGGCGCACGGGGGATGTCTTGCGCGGTGTCGAGCCGGAAGATCTTTTGAAATTCGGTCTTATCCCGGAATTCATTGGTCGTCTGCCGGTTTTGGCAACGCTTGAAGATCTCGACGATGATGCTTTGGTCCAGATCCTGACCGAGCCGAAAAACGCGTTGATCAAGCAGTATGAGCGTCTGTTCGATATGGAAGACGTTAAACTGACCTTCCAGACCGATGCGCTCAAAGCAATTGCCGAGAAGGCGATTCAACGTAAAACCGGTGCACGTGGCTTGCGGTCGATCATGGAAGGCATCTTGCTTGATACCATGTTCGACCTGCCAACCCTCGAAAGTGTCGAGGAAATCGTCATCAGTGCTGATGTTGTCGAAGGAAAAGCAAAACCATTGCTGATCCATGCGGAACGTCAAGAAGGTGTCGAGCACTCTGCCTGATATCAATTTCCCGCACCGGCAACCTATTGCGGTGCGGGAATTTCAGATTATCTTCTGAATGTTCGCGTTGCTGGCGGGGCCTAAAGCAGGACCGCAGCAACGTTTTGGCTCAGATTAGGGAATAGAACATAATGGTCGAATTAGCGCGTGGCGAAATATATCCGGTGCTGCCGTTGCGCGACATTGTCGTGTTCCCGCACATGATTGTCCCCCTGTTTGTGGGACGTGAAAAGTCTGTGCGTGCGCTCGAAGATGTCATGCGCGAAGACAAGCAGATCCTGCTTGTCACACAGAAAGACGCCGGTCTTGATGATCCGGCAGTCGAAGATCTCTATGAAGTTGGTACTGTTGCAACTGTTCTGCAGCTTCTCAAGCTGCCGGATGGCACGGTAAAGGTATTGGTCGAAGGCGGTAAACGCGCCGAAATTTCGGGATACGTTGATAATCCGGAATTCTTCCAGGCCCATGCTGGCGTGCGTGAGGATGCTGACGAAGACGACAGCGAACTCGAGGCCCTTGCCCGTTCTGTGGTCACACAGTTCGAACAGTACATCAAACTCAACAAGAAAATTCCGCCAGAAGTCCTGGTTTCGGTCAATCAGATCGAAGAACCAGCGAAGCTTGCTGACACGGTTGCATCGCACCTGTCGCTTAAGATTTCCGAAAAACAGGAACTTCTGGAAACCGCCCTTGTTGGTGACCGTCTGGAACGTATTTTCGGGTTCATGGAATCCGAAATCGGTGTGCTGCAGGTCGAAAAGAAGATCCGCAACCGCGTCAAACGCCAGATGGAAAAAACCCAGCGCGAGTACTATTTGAATGAGCAACTTAAAGCCATTCAGAAAGAACTGGGCGAGGGTGAAGACGGCAAGGATGAAGCTTCTGAACTCGAAGAGAAGCTGAACAAAGCCAAAATGCCCAAAGAGGCAAAGGAAAAGGCCGAAGCCGAACTCAAGAAACTGCGCAATATGAGCCCGATGTCGGCAGAAGCCACCGTGGTGCGCAACTATCTTGACTGGATGGTGTCTATTCCGTGGAACAAGCGTTCTCGTGTGTCGCACGACCTGAAAAAGGCGAAAAAGGTTCTGGATAAGGATCATTTTGGTCTGGAAAAGGTCAAGGAACGCATCCTTGAGTATTTAGCCGTTCAGGCGCGCACCAAAAAAGTCAAAGGCCCGATCCTGTGTCTTGTTGGTCCTCCCGGCGTTGGTAAAACCTCGCTTGGTAAATCAATGGCCAATGCGACAGGTCGCAGCTTTGTGCGGATGTCACTTGGTGGCGTACGTGATGAGTCTGAAATCCGCGGTCACCGCCGGACCTATATCGGGTCCATGCCGGGCAAGATCGTGCAGGGCATGAAAAAAGCCAAATATTCGAACCCGCTTTTCCTTCTCGATGAGATTGAAAAAATGGGATCGGATTTCCGTGGCGACCCTGCGTCGGCATTGCTTGAGGTGCTCGATCCGGAACAGAACTCGACCTTTAACGATCACTATCTTGAAGTCGATTACGATCTTTCTGATGTCATGTTCGTCACCACGGCGAACTCGCTTCGGATGCAGCAGCCGCTGTTGGACCGTATGGAGGTCATTCGTCTTTCGGGGTATACCGAGGACGAGAAGGTCGAAATCGCCAAGCGTCACCTGATTCCTAAACAGGTCAAGGATAACGGCCTGAAAAAGGATGAGTGGAGCATTTCGGATGACGCGTTGCGTGATCTGATCCGTTACTACACCCGCGAAGCCGGGGTCCGTAGTCTTGAACGTGAACTGGCCCGTCTTGCCCGTAAGGCGACCAAGCGGATTTTGCTCGAAAGCATCAAATCTGTGCGTGTAACCCCGCGGACCCTTGGTAAATATGCCGGGATCCGTAAGTTCCGCTATGGCGCAACCGAGGGTGAAGATCAGGTCGGTGTTGTTACCGGTCTTGCCTATACCGAATTTGGTGGCGATCTGTTGCAGATTGAATCGGTCACTGTACCGGGCAAAGGCAACATGAAAACCACCGGTAAGCTCGGTGAGGTCATGACTGAATCGATTCAGGCCGCGACATCGTTCGTGCGCTCGCGTGCCGTAGACTTTGGCATCAAGCCGACCCTGTTCCAGAAACGTGACATTCACGTTCACGTTCCCGAGGGTGCAACACCAAAAGACGGTCCGTCCGCTGGTGTTGGCATGGTGACGTCGGTTGTTTCGGTTCTAACAGGAAATCCGGTGCGCAAAGATGTCGCCATGACAGGCGAGGTCACCTTGCGTGGTCGTGTTCTTCCGATTGGTGGTTTGAAAGAAAAACTTCTGGCCGCATTGCGCGGCGGGGTGAAAGTTGTCCTGATCCCGCAGGAAAACGAAAAGGATCTCGAAGAGATTCCCGATAACGTTAAACGCGGTATGGAAATCATTCCGGTGTCGCATGTCGACGAGGTTCTCAGCCACGCACTGGTCAATCCGCTGGTGCCGATTGAGTGGGAAGAGGGCGTCGATGACGTTGTCGTCAAATCCAAAGACGACGAAGAATCGGATGTTGGTGGTGTGACCACGCATTAATAAACGCCCGAACTGGCAGAAATCAAAGGGGAGCAGCATGGTTGCTCCCCTTTTTCTGTGGATAACTTTGGCCAAGAATCGACAAAGGTCTATGTCTGGGGGAGTGTAAAGTGCAAAAAATCGAAAAAAACGTCAGAAACCGCAGAAAACTGCGTCTCTCGCATTGACGAGATGTTTGCGACCTGCTTACACTGCCCATGCAACAGGTTTGGGGCAAACCAAATTTCCTCATAACTCCGAACGTCCAAACAAGGGGGCCAGGAAGTGAATAAAAACGATCTCGTTGGAAGTGTAGCTGCTAAAGCCGATCTTTCAAAAGCTGACGCCGCTAAGGCAGTTGATGCTGTTTTCGATTCCATCACCGATTCTTTGAAATCCGGCGACGAAGTTCGTCTGGTTGGTTTCGGTACCTTCGCTGTCGCTGCTCGCGCTGCTTCAAAAGGTCGCAACCCGCGCACCGGTGAAGAAATCGACATCCCGGCATCGAAACAGCCGAAATTCAAGGCTGGTAAAGGCCTTAAAGACGCCGTCAACTAAGTTTGGCGATGTTTTGAATAAAAATGCCGGTGACATCAGTCACCGGCATTGCTTTTTCTAAAATCCATGCTATGTTCCGCCCGCTTTCGCAAAATAGCGCGGAAACATCGGGTGATTAGCTCAGCTGGTTAGAGCATCTCGTTTACACCGAGAGGGTCGGGAGTTCGAATCTCTCATCACCCACCATGATTAAGGCACCCCTAAAGGGTGCCTTTTTTATTTGTCTGTTTTTGATCGAATCACATCGTCGTCAAATTCGTTTCGGGCTGTTTTGATATTGCGCCGTTTTCTGCTGTAAAACGCGTAAAACAGGGTGCCACGGTTGACCATGTGGCAATGTTAAGTACCCTTGAAATAGAAGTTTCAATTTTCTGAAATGTATCGATTGCTTTTTGCAAAAAGCATGCTAAGTTCCGCCCCGCTTCCGCAGAATACAGCGCGGGAACATCGGGTGATTAGCTCAGCTGGTTAGAGCATCTCGTTTACACCGAGAGGGTCGGGAGTTCGAATCTCTCATCACCCACCACGATTAAGGCACCCCTAAAGGGTGCCTTTTTCTTTGCCTGTTTCACATCCCCGATAATTCCCGTCTTCCCACACGTAACGCCATCTTGGAAAGCAGGGTCCAAAGCTGCCATGCCTTAATGGCCCAAGTCCATTTCGTGCGTGAGCTGGCATCAGGATATCCTGCGGCGCGTCATGGAGAAAGTGTATGGTTCAAAAGGGTTCTAGGCCCAAAGTGCCGCGGTGCAATGTTTCTTGCGGCGCAGCTGTGCAAATCGCGTTCGGTCTAGCGAATCGGATCTATGGAGTGTTGGGTGCTGTCCATGGCGCGGGCCGGTGTAAATGACTGTAAAAGTTGACGCTTGCTAGCCTGACAGGCAATCTTGCCCTTATGGCCATGGGGAATTGGAAAATAACCATAATGAACGACCGTCAATCCAAGCTGATTTCAACGTGGCTCACGCCGTTTTGCCGGGATCTTTCGTCACTGGGCGGCAAAGTCGCTCTACGACGCCTCAGGAGCTTCCTGCTGGCGCTGTTGATGCCTGTGGTCCTTGTTGGCTGTTATCTCCCCGAAGCCTTCACCATTGATCTCAGTATGGAGCGCAACGGTGATTATCGGCTGAGCTATCGGGGCTTGCTTGTGCAGCCAACCATCACAGAGGGCCTTTTGGATGGCACTCTTGATGCCGATGCGGAAAAGGAAAAGGTCTCAGTTGTTTTGGCCGACCTGAAACGCGATTCCGGTGTGCGGCAGCTAACGTACAACGGGCGCGGGGTGTTCAACATCGTTTATGAACGCCGCAGCAATATCATGCGTGACAAAAGCTTTGTCTTTGTGCGCCGCAATTCCCGCATTCTCGAGATGTTCTTTTACACAGACTCCAATACCGTCGAAATTCGTGGCGGGTTCGTTCCTGATCGTTATGAGGAGCGCCTGACGGCATTGGGCTATCAAATGACGGGCAAGATTGAAGTTCGGACGTCTGCTGGCATTCGAAGCCATAACGCAGATGAGTTCACCAAGGTTGGTGGGCAGAACCGCCTGCGTTGGGAAATCAAGTCGATTACCGACCCGGTCCCGAACGTCATCATTGGATAATCAAAGCACACAAGTGGAATGGTGGGCAGGGGCAGGCTGCGCGCAAAACAGTCTTAGCCGTTGTTGACGATGCATAAAAGAAAAAGGACAGCGCAAGGCTGTCCTTTGTAAAATTGTTTTGACGTGGCCGCGGGGCTTAATAGACCATTTCGTCTTCGCCGCCGCCTTCGGAAATAACGATCTGGCCCTGTGCCGCCAGTTCCTTGGCCAGTTGCACAATCATCATTTGCGACTCTTCGACATCCGACAGGCGGACAGGCCCCTGTGCGTCCATGTCTTCGCGCATCATCTTGCCTGCACGTTCGGACATGTTCTTGAAGAACAGGTCGCGCATCTGATCGGTCGATCCTTTGAGTGCCAAGGCCAGTTTGTCTTTTTCCACCTGACGCAGCAGGGTCTGAACACCGTTGTTGTCCAGGCGTGCAAGGTCTTCGAAGGTGAACATGAGGGCTTTGATCTTTTCCGCAGAGTCACGGTTACGTTCCTCAAGTGCGGTAAGGAACCGGTCCTGACTCTGTCGATCAAGGCTGTTGAAGATATCGGCCATAAGTTCGTGGTTATCCCCGCGCGAACCGCGCGCAAGGTTGGACATGAACTCGGTGCGAAGCGTTTTCTCGATATTGTCGAGGACTTCTTTCTGCACGGCTTCCATGCGCAACATACGCATGATAACTTCCATCGAGAAGTTTTCCGGCAAAAGCGACAGCACGGCCGCAGAGTGGCCGGGTTTAAGCTTTGAGAGCACAACGCCGACTGTCTGCGGGTATTCGTTCTTAAGGTAATTTGCCAGAACGGCTTCGTTAACGTTGTTGAGCTTGTCCCACATGGTGCGACCCGCAGGGCCGCGGATCTCTTCCATGATGCCGTTAACACGGTCTTCGGACAGAACTTTCGAGAGCAGGCGTTCGGTTGTATCAAACGAGCCGACAAGCGAGCCGGTTGAAGAAAGCTGATCTGCAAATTCGACAAACAGGCGTTCAACGATGTTGGACCCGATGGTGCCAAGGCTCGACATGGTTTGGGAAATCTCCTTGATTTCCTCATCATCCATCATGCTGAACATTTTGGTCGCGTGTTCTTCGCCAAGTGCGAGCATGAGAATCGCAGCTTTCTCAGGACCGGCCAGTGATCTGTATTCTTCTTTAACGCGCCCCACGAGTGGTCTTCTCCGTCCTAATGACTCTGTTCGAAATCAGTTGTGGGATGTTCGAACTTGCCCCTATCGCACCGTAAGATAGGAGAAATTTGTCAACAATTCTATAAAAGCTGACGCCCCAATGCAAAACCCCAAACGAATTGAGGGCGTAAAATGTGCAGAAAGGGTTAATTCAGTACAAAAGGAGGCGAAATTGTCATTCACAGGGTGATGTTGGCGCGCCTAAATGTCGAAAGGGTTGAAAACACTGCTAGCTGCTTGACTTGGTTTTGGGTGTGGTCTAACAAAGGCGCGCCGAATGATGGTCATTTTGCGGGCGTAGCTCAGTTGGTTAGAGCGCCGGCCTGTCACGCCGGAGGTCGCGAGTTCAAGTCTCGTCGCTCGCGCCATGACCCTTCATCTGTTGCCTTTTATCGGGCGTTTCGTCTTTTCCGCGATCGCCTTTTCATGTGTTGCTAACGTTGCTTCGCACGATTGGGTCTTGATCATATCGATGCGCGGCCCGATATCGGACGATAGTAAACGGTACGAAAAGATTAGAAAGTTTCTGGACTTAAGGCGGGTCAAACTGTTCGAATGTCTGGAACTTGTGCGGTGCATACGCTATGGTGCGCCGATATTGGCCAGGTGGGGACCTGGTCGGGTCAGAAGGCCTGTTCTTGAGAGGTCAGAGAGATGCAAGAGCTTCTTTCGGAATATCTTCCGATCCTGGTGTTTATCGGGATCGCCGTCGGTCTTTCGGCGGTAATCATCATCGCGTCGCTGGTTCTTGCCAAACAGGCACCGGATGTCGAAAAACTGTCCGCATATGAGTGCGGTTTTGCGCCGTTCGAAGACGCGCGCATCAAGTTTGACGTGCGGTTCTATCTGGTTGCAATCTTGTTCATTATTTTCGACCTTGAAGTCGCGTTCCTGTTCCCGTGGGCTGTTACCCTCGGTGATATCGGCACATTCGGCTTCGTTTCGATGGTGATCTTCCTGGCCGTTCTGACGGTCGGATTTATCTACGAATGGAAGAAGGGAGCTTTGGAATGGGAGTGAGCACCAATACAGGCGCATCCCTGGCACCCGGCGCGGATCAGGATACCCTGCTTAAGGGCGTGTTTGACGAGATGAACGACAAGGGCTTTGTCCTTGCCAATCTTGACAAGCTCGCAAGCTGGGCAAGCACTGGTTCGATGTGGCCAATGACCTTTGGTCTGGCATGCTGTGCTGTTGAGATGATGCATTCGGCTGCGTCGCGTTATGACCTTGACCGGTATGGTCTTGTCTTCCGCCCAAGCCCGCGTCAGTCAGACGTCATGATCGTTGCTGGTACACTGACCAACAAAATGGCCCCGGCACTGCGTAAGGTCTATGACCAGATGGCAGAGCCGCGCTGGGTTATTTCGATGGGGTCGTGCGCCAATGGCGGCGGTTACTATCACTATTCCTATTCGGTGGTGCGCGGTTGTGATCGTGTTGTTCCGGTTGACGTATATGTTCCGGGGTGCCCGCCGACAGCCGAAGCGCTGATTTACGGCGTGATGCAGTTGCAAAAGAAAATCCGCCGAACTGGTGTTTTGACACGCTGATCCGTAATAGGGGGCTTGCATGAGCGAACTGCTCAGCGATAACAGCGCCGCATTGAAAGATCTTAAAGATCTTGTGGTGTCCCAGCTTGCAAACGAAATTCTCGAAACCGAGATTCGTTACGGCGAGTTGACCGTCATTGCCAAGCGCGATGACATTCTAAAAGTTCTGACCTTCCTTCGGGACGATACCGGCTGCTTGTTCAAGCAGCTTATCGACGTTTGTGGTGCGGATTATCCGGAACGCGCTGAGCGTTTTGATGTCGTGTACCACATGCTGTCGCTTAAGCATAACCTGCGCATCCGCGTTAAGGTACGTACCGACGAAGAAATCCCGGTACCAAGCTGTGTCTCGCTTTTCAGCGCCGCCGACTGGTTTGAGCGCGAAACGTGGGATATGTACGGTATCTTCTTTGCCGGTCATCCCGATCCCCGTCGTCTCCTGACCGATTACGGTTTTGAAGGTCATCCGCTGCGTAAGGATTTCCCGCTGACCGGCTATGTCGAAGTTCGTTATGATGATGAGCAGAAGCGCGTCGTCTATGAGCCGGTCAAACTGGTTCAGGATTTCCGCAATTTCGATTTCGAAAGCCCATGGGAAGGCATCCAGAATGTTCTTCCGGGCGATGAAAAGGCGGAGGGCAAGGCCTGATGTCCGAACAAAAAATCAAAAATATGACCATGAACTTCGGTCCGCAGCACCCTGCGGCTCACGGGGTTCTGCGCCTGGTCCTGGAAATGGACGGCGAGGTCATTGAACGTGCGGATGCCCATATTGGCCTTTTGCACCGTGGTACGGAAAAGCTGATCGAATATAAAACCTATATTCAGGCAACACCGTATTTCGACCGCCTCGACTATGTCGCACCGATGAACCAGGAGCATGCTTATTGCCTGGCCATCGAAAAGCTGATGGGCGTCGAAGTTCCCAAACGTGCTCAGTATATCCGTGTTCTGTACGCCGAAATCGGCCGTATCCTGAACCATATTCTGAACATGACGGCATTTGCGCTCGACGTTGGTGCGATGACGCCGCTTCTATGGGGCTTTGAAGAACGTGAAAAGCTCATGGAATTCTATGAGCGCGCCTGTGGTGCCCGTCTTCACGCCAACTATTTCCGTCCGGGCGGTGTTGCTGTCGATCTTCCGGCTGGCTTGCTTGAAGACATCGATGCCTGGGCTGATCAGTTTGACGTTTTCCTCAATGATTTTGATCGCGTTCTTACCGGCAACCGTATCTTTAAACAGCGTACGGTTGATATCGGAACCGTGACCGCCGAAGAGGCGCTTGATTGGGGCTTTACCGGCCCGAATATTCGGGCATCCGGTCTGGCATGGGATCTTCGCAAGTCGCAGCCTTATGACTCGTACGAAGATTTCGATTTTGACATTCCGGTCGGCAAGAACGGTGACTGCTATGACCGTTTCCTCGTGCGTTTCGAAGAAATGTGGCAGTCTCTGAAAATCATCAAGCAGGCCGTCAAGAATATGCCTGATGGTCCTGTAATTGTTCAGAACAACAAAGTGGCACCGCCGTCGCGCGCGCAGATGAAGCGTTCGATGGAAGCCCTTATTCATCACTTCAAACTCTTTACCGAAGGGTTCCACGTTCCGGCTGGCGAATGCTATGCCGCGGTCGAGGCACCTAAAGGCGAGTTTGGTGTGTATCTTGTTTCGGATGGCTCGAACCGTCCGTATCGTTGCAAAATCCGCGCCCCGGGGTTCCCGCACCTTCAAGGCATCGACTTCATGTCAAAAGGCCACATGCTGGCCGACGTCGTTGCAAATATCGGGTCGCTAGATATCGTGTTCGGTGAGATTGACCGATGAGCCATTTGAGAAGACCAGCTCCGAAAGAGCTTCAGCCTGTCAGCTTCGCCTTTACGCCAGAAAACCTGGATAAAGCGAAAAAGATCATCGCCAAGTATCCGGAAGGCCGCCAGCAAAGTGCTGTCATGCCGTTGCTTGATCTGGCACAGCGTCAGACCGAAGGCAATTGGGTTCCGACAGTCGCAATGGACTACCTTGCCGACATGCTCGAAATGCCTGCCATTCGTGTCTATGAGGTTGCGACCTTCTATACGATGTATAACCTTGCCCCCGTGGGTAAGAATTTCATCCAGGTCTGCACCACAACGCCGTGCTGGCTTCGCGGTTCTGCCGACGTTGTCGATACCTGTAAAAAGGAACTCGGCATTGGTGTTGGCGAAACGACGCAAGACGGTCAGTTCACCATGATCGAAGTTGAGTGCCTTGGCGCGTGTGTTAACGCACCGATGATGCAGATCAACGACGATTATTACGAAGACCTGACCGCAGATACGACCAAGGCCATCCTTGATGCCCTCAAAAAGGGTGAAAAGCCAAAAGTCGGTCCGCAAAGTGGCCGTAAAGGCTGCGAGCCGATTGATGGTCCGAAGGTTCTGAAAGCATTCTGTGGTTGCGGTGCTGCACCGCAGGACGCCGATGCAAGCAAAGGGGACGCCTGATATGCTGCAGGATAAGGATCGTATCTTTACCAACCTTTATGGTTTTCAGGACTTCGGCCTTAAGGGCGCGCAGTCACGTGGGAACTGGGATGGTACAAAGGGTTTGATCGAAAAAGGTCGCGACTGGATCATCGATGAAATGAAATCATCGGGGATGCGTGGTCGTGGCGGTGCCGGTTTCCCGACCGGCCTTAAATGGTCGTTCATGCCCAAAGAATCTGATGGTCGTCCAAGCTACCTCGTGGTTAATGCCGATGAGGGCGAGCCGGGCACCTGTAAAGACCGTGAGATCATGCGTAATGATCCGCATACTCTGATCGAAGGGTGCCTTCTGGCCAGCTTCGCGATGAATGCGCATGCGGCTTACATCTATATCCGTGGTGAGTTCTATCACGAAGCCTCCAATCTTCAGCTTGCCATTGATCAGGCATATGAAGCAGGGCTCGTTGGTAAAAATGCCTGTGGGTCGGGTTGGGACTTTGACATTTACCTGCATCTTGGTGCCGGTGCTTACATCTGCGGCGAAGAAACCGCATTGATCGAAAGCCTCGAAGGTAAAAAAGGTCAGCCGCGCCTAAAACCACCATTCCCGGCGAACTCGGGCCTTTATGGTTGCCCGACCACGGTGAACAACGTTGAATCCATTGCTGCGGTTCCGACCATTTTGCGTCGGGGCGGTTCGTGGTTCTCAAGCTTCGGCCGCGAGAACAATCACGGCACCAAGCTTTTTGCCATTTCCGGTCACGTCGAAAAGCCGTGCACCGTCGAAGAGGCCATGAGCATTCCGTTGCGTGAACTGATCGAAAAGCATTGCGGCGGTGTTCGCGGCGGCTGGGATAACCTTCTGGCGGTTATTCCGGGTGGCTCGTCTGTTCCGCTGATGCCTAAAGACGTTTGTGACGACGTGCTGATGGACTTTGATGGCCTGCGTGAAGTGGGCTCGGGTCTGGGGACGGCGGCTGTGATTGTCATGGATAAGTCAACTGACATTGTCTATGCCATCGCGCGTCTGTCGGAATTCTACAAACATGAAAGCTGTGGCCAGTGCACGCCGTGCCGTGAAGGTACCGGTTGGATGATGCGCATGATGACGCGTATGGTCCGCGGCGAGGCTACGCTTGATGAAATTGATCTGTTGTGGGATGTGACCAAACAGGTCGAAGGCCATACCATTTGTGCGCTTGGCGATGCTGCTGCATGGCCAATTCAGGGCCTTATCCGTCATTTCCGTCCCGAAATGGAACGTCGGATTAAGGAATATCGCGCGAGGATCGCGGCCTGAGAAGGACCTGTTGAGAGGGATTGAGACATGCCGAAACTAACAGTTGACGGTATAGAAGTTGAAGTAGAAGCCGGGGCGACAGTCCTTCAGGCCTGTGAAGAGGCCGGTAAGGAAATCCCGCGTTTCTGCTATCACGAACGCCTGTCAATCGCCGGCAATTGCCGTATGTGCCTGGTTGAAATGGAACGCGCGCCAAAACCGGTCGCATCCTGTGCCATGCCTGCAGCAGATGGAATGGTGATTAAAACCGATTCTGATCTGGTTAAAAAAGCGCGTAATGGCGTGATGGAATTCCTGCTGATTAACCATCCGCTTGATTGCCCGATTTGTGACCAGGGTGGCGAATGTGACCTTCAGGATCAGGCCATGGCCTATGGTTTTGATTCTTCACGTTATGCCGAGAAAAAGCGTGCCGTGAAGGACAAGGAACTGGGCCCGATCGTTAAAACGATCATGACCCGTTGCATTCACTGTACCCGTTGCGTGCGCTTCTCCGAGGAAGTCGCCGGTGTTGGCACCATGGGTGCTGTTTATCGCGGCGAAGATACCGAAGTCGGGCCTTACATCGAAGCATCGATCAACTCCGAACTTTCGGGCAACCTGATTGACCTTTGCCCGGTCGGTGCCTTGACCTCCAAACCATATGCGTTCACCGCCCGTCCTTGGGAATTGAAGAAAACCGACAGCATCGACGTTATGGATGCGGTTGGCTCGAACATTCGCATTGATGCGCGCAGCTCCGAAGTTATGCGTGTTCTGCCGCGCATCAACGAAGACGTGAACGAAGAATGGATTTCGGACAAAACCCGTTACGCCATTGATGGCCTGAAACGTCAGCGTCTCGACCGTCCTTATGTCCGTGTTGATGGCAAGCTTGTTCCGGCAAGCTGGGACGAAGCCTTTGCCGCGATCAAAGCCAAGGTTTCCGGTCTGGATGGCAAAAAGATTGCCGCCATTGCCGGGGATACGGTCGATTGTGAATCGATGACGGCGCTTAAAGATCTGATGGGCAGCCTTGGTTCTGCGAACATTGATTGTCGTCAGGACGGATCAAAAGTCGGCGGTCCGCGCAGCTCTTATATCTTTAACACCACGATTGCTGGCATCGAAGAGGCAGACGCCTGCCTGATCGTTGGCGCAAATGTGCGCGCCGAAGCACCAATCATCAATTCCCGCCTGCGTAAGCGCTGGCGTGCGACCAACGGTGATTTCCGCGTTGGTATCATCGGCGAGAAGTGGGATCCGACCTACAAGAACGATTATCTTGGTGCCGGTCCGGAAACCCTTGCCGAAATTCTTGATGGCAAGAACGACTTCGCCAAGGTTCTTAAAGCCGCCGATAAACCGATGATCATCGTCGGCATGGGTGCTCTGAACCGTGAAGATGGTGATGCTGTTCTGGCCGCAACCCGCGCAATTGCCGAGAAATTCGGCATGGTTGCCGGTGAGTGGAACGGCTTTAACGTTCTCCATACCGCAGCATCGCGTGTCGGTGGTCTTGATCTGGGATTTGTCCCGGGTGAGGGCGGTCTGGCAACCAACGACATCCTCGATGGCGCGTCAAAAGGCGCTGTTGAAGTTGTTTATCTGTTGGGTGCCGACGAAGTCGACATGAGCAAACTGGAAAAGGCATTTGTCATTTACCAGGGTGCGATGGGGGATGCCGGTGCGCAGGCAGCGGACGTGATTTTGCCCGGTGCTGCCTATACCGAAAAGAACGGAACTTACGTCAACACCGAAGGCCGCGCCCAGCAGGGCTGGCGCGCAGTCTTCCCGCGTGGTGATGCACGTGAGGATTGGTCGATTGTTCGGGCACTTTCCGGTGCGTTGGACAAAACCCTGCCGTACAACAATATCGATGCCGTTCGCGCGCGCATGGTGGAACTCAGCCCGACCTTCGCGTCACTGAACGTTCCGACCAAGGCCGAATGGACCGATTTCGGTAAAGCAGGTGAGATGAAGTCAGATGGCTTTATGTCCCCGGTTCGCAATTTCTATATGACCGACCCGATCAGCCGTGCATCGGTGACGATGGCCAAATGTACTGAGGCCTTTGTCAAAGATGCGGCTGCCGAGAAGGTTGCCTGAGTAAGGGGGGCGGCGATTTGATCGTCGCCTATTCCGCAAGGGGGTGTCCCAATTCAGGGACGAAACGCAAAAGATACGGTTTGACCGATGGAACTTCTTTGGGACGGATATATTGAACCACTTGTCTGGATCGTCGCCAAGATTTTGGCGATTGTGGTCCCGCTGCTGGTTGCTGTCGCCTATCTGACCTACGCTGAGCGTAAGGTTATCGGTGCTATTCAGCTCCGTAAGGGCCCGAACGTTGTGGGGCCGTTTGGCCTTTTGCAACCGCTTGCCGATGGTCTGAAGCTGTTTCTGAAAGAAACAATCATTCCGACAAGTGCAAACAAGGGCGTGTTCATCATCGCCCCGATGCTGACCTTCATTCTGGCCATTATTGCCTGGGCGGTTATTCCGTTCGACGAGGGCATGGTTCTGGCAGATTTGAACGTTGGTATTCTGTACCTGTTCGCGATTTCTTCGCTGGGTGTCTATGGCATCGTGATGGCCGGTTGGGCTTCGAACTCCAAATACGCATTCCTCGGCGCGCTGCGTTCTGGCGCCCAAATGGTCTCGTACGAGATTTCGATTGGCCTGATCATCATCTCGGTTCTGCTTACAACCGGCTCGCTGAACCTGAGCGACATCGTCCGCGGCCAGATTGGCGGCGTATGGGAGTGGAACTTTGTCTATCACTTCCCGATGTTCATCGTCTTCATCGTGTCCATCCTGGCAGAAACCAACCGCGCACCGTTTGACCTTCCCGAAGCGGAAGCAGAACTGGTTTCAGGCTATAACGTCGATTATTCGGCAATGACCTTTGCGCTGTTCTTCTTGGGTGAATACGCCAACATGATCCTGATGAGCGGCCTGTGTGCTGTTCTGTTCCTGGGGGGCTGGACCGCACCGTTGCCGTTCCTTGACTTCATCCCGGGAGCGATCTGGTTCATTCTGAAGATCTGTTTCGTTCTGTTCATCTTCCTTTGGGTCCGTGCAACATTCCCGCGTTACCGTTATGACCAGCTGATGCGTCTGGGTTGGAAAATCTTCCTGCCGCTGTCGTTTGCCTGGGTCATGCTCGTTGCTACGTTCCTGGTAGTTTTTGACAAGGTCCCGGCCTGATCGCCGCGCATCGGAAAGAGAGAGGTAAACGATGTCATTTATTGATCGGACGGCCCGGAGCTTCCTGCTCGCGGAACTCGTATCGGGTATGGCGCTCACCTTGAAATATATGTTCAAGCCAAAAGTGACGCTGAACTACCCGTATGAGAAAGGCCCGCTGAGCCCGCGTTTCCGTGGTGAACATGCCCTGCGCCGCTACCCGAACGGCGAAGAGCGCTGCATTGCATGTAAACTGTGTGAAGCAATTTGCCCGGCACAGGCCATTACCATTGAGGTAGAGCCGCGTGACGATGGTTCACGTCGTACAACCCGCTACGACATTGATATGACGAAATGCATCTATTGCGGTTTCTGCGAAGAAGCCTGCCCAGTGGATGCCATCGTCGAAGGTCCGAACTTTGAGTTCGCAACCGAAAACCGCGAGGAGCTTCTTTATGACAAAGACAAGCTTCTCGAAAACGGCGAGCGCTGGGAAGCCGAGCTTGCTGCACGATTGGAGGCAGACGCACCTTATCGGTAAGTGTCGCGTCTGATCGTTATAAAGAGAGTTCATGGATCGTTGTTTGCCAATGGGGCGGCAACGATTCGCCAAGGGGGTACCTTATGGTCGTACAGGCTTTGGCTTTTTACCTGTTTGCTACCATCGCGGTTCTGTCCGCGACAGCGGTTGTGACCGTTCGCAACCCGGTGCATTCGGTACTGTTGCTGATCTTGACATTCTTTAACGCAGCCGGGCTTTTCGTCCTGCTGGGTGCTGAGTTTCTCGCCATGCTGCTCGTCGTCGTCTATGTCGGCGCGGTCGCGGTTCTGTTCCTGTTCGTCGTGATGATGCTGGACATCAACTTTGTTGAAATGCGCCAGGGTTTCCTGAACTACCTGCCGATCGGGGTTCTGATCGCGGTTGTTCTGTTCGTCGAACTGGCGTTTGTCGGTGCCGGATGGACGCTGACCGACGAGGCGGTTGCGGTTCTTGCCCAACCAACGCCCGCAGGGGTCGGTAATGTCGAGGCACTTGGTCGTTTGATCTATACCGATTACGCATACATCTTCCAGTCGGCTGGACTGGTTCTGCTTGTTGCGATGATTGGCGCAATTGTTTTGACGCTGCGTCATCGTGAAGGTGTCCGCCGTCAGAAAATCTCCGAGCAGGTCAAGCGTACCCGCGCTGATACGCTTGAAATCAAAAAAGTTCCGGTCGGAAGGGGGATCTGATGGAAATCGGTCTTGCACATTATCTGACCGTCGCGGCGATCCTTTTCACACTCGGGATCTTCGGCATCTTTATGAACCGTAAGAACGTCATCATCATCATGATGTCGATCGAACTGATGCTGTTGGCGGTCAATATCAACTTTGTGGCGTTCTCGTCGTTCCTTGGCGACCTCGTCGGTCAGGTTTTCACCATCTTCGTTCTGACGGTTGCGGCGGCCGAAGCTGCAATTGGTCTGGCGATCCTGGTCGTCTACTTCCGTAACCGCGGCACCATCGCGGTTGAAGATATCAACATGATGAAGGGGTAAGGCAGATATGTATCCGTTGATTGTATTCCTGCCCCTGATCGCGGCAGCCATTGCCGGGACCATCACGCTGGTCGGCGCCATGTCGACCGCGAAAGATGCCCCGCATGACGCGCACGGTCATCACCATCATGGTGTTTCCTCCGCCGACCGCGTGGCACAGCTTGTCACCGTTTGCGGCGTGGTGATTTCCTTTATCATTTCGATCTTTGCCTTTGTCGATGTTGCCCTTGGTGGCAACCCGGTGACGATTGAACTGTTTACCTGGATCACCTCGGGCAACTTTGATGTCTCATGGGCGCTGCGTATTGATACGCTGACCTGTGTTATGCTGATTGTTGTGACCGGCGTTTCCTCGATGGTTCACATCTATTCCATCGGCTATATGTCGCATGACCCGGACAAGCCGCGCTTCATGGCGTATCTCAGCTTGTTCACCTTTGCGATGTTGATGCTGATTACCGCCGACAACCTGATCCAGCTGTTCTTTGGTTGGGAAGGTGTGGGGCTTGCGTCCTACCTTCTGATCGGTTTCTGGTATTCCAAACCGTCGGCATCGGCCGCAGCGATCAAGGCATTCCTTGTTAACCGCGTTGGTGACTTTGGCTTTGCCCTTGGTATCTTTGCGGTCTATGTGCTGTTTGATAGCGTTCAGTTCGACGTGATCTTTGGCAATGCCGAAGAAGTCGCCGGCACGACGCTGATGTTCCTTGGTTATGAATTCTCGGCTTTGGAAATTACCTGCTTCCTGCTGTTTATCGGTGCGATGGGTAAATCGGCACAGCTTGGTCTGCACACTTGGTTGCCTGACGCAATGGAAGGCCCAACCCCGGTTTCCGCCCTTATTCACGCGGCAACCATGGTGACGGCTGGTGTGTTCATGGTCGCGCGTCTGTCGCCGATCTTTGAATATGCTGAAACCACCTTGATGATCGTCACCATTGTTGGTGCGTCGACGGCTTTCTTTGCCGCGACCATCGGCTGTGTTCAGAACGACATCAAACGCGTCATTGCCTATTCGACCTGTTCGCAGCTCGGCTATATGTTCTTTGCCTGCGGTGTGTCGGCTTATTCTGCGGGTGTGTTCCACCTGATGACACATGGTTTCTTCAAGGCGCTTCTGTTCCTTGGGGCCGGTTCGGTCATTCATGCGATGTCTGATGAACAGGACATGCGCAAAATGGGTGGCATCTGGAAAATGGTTCCGCTGACCTTTGGCGTGATGATGATCGGTACGCTGGCCATCACCGGTGTTCCGGGTCTTGCGGGCTTCTATTCCAAGGATCTGGTCATCGAAAGTGCCTATGCGGCCCATACCAATGTTGGTCTTTATGCCTTCTGGGCAGGGATCCTTGCGGCCCTTATGACCTCGTTCTATAGCTGGCGTTTGATCTTCATGACCTTCTTTGGTGCTCCGCGTGCTGATGAACGGACCATGGCGCATGTGCATGAAAGCCCGGCTGTCATGACAGCACCGCTTCTGTTCCTGGCTGTCGGCGCGATCTTTGCCGGTTGGTTTGCCAAGGACTGGTTCGGTGGTGGCAACTACGAAGAAATGCTGAACTTCTGGAACGGTGCGATCTTCATGGCCGAGGGCCACACAGCCCTTGAAAATGCACACCATGTTCCAGGCTGGGTTAAACTGGCACCGTTTGTTGCGATGATTACCGGCTTTGCCATTGCGGTTGTGATGTACAAGCTTGTTCCGTCGCTGCCACGCACGCTTGCGAACACCTTCAACGGTCTGTATCGCTTCGTGCTGAACAAATGGTATTTCGACGAACTCTACGACAAGATTTTCGTAAAACCGGCCTTTGCACTTGGCTATGGCTTATGGAAATCGGGTGATGGTGCGATCATTGATGGTTGTGGCCCTGATGGGGTTGCTGCTGCCTGCCGTAACATCGCACGTCGCGTCAGCGCCATTCAGAGTGGTTTTGTCTATCACTATGCATTTGCAATGCTGATTGGCATTGCTGCGCTGGTCTCCTACACAATTTGGAAGATGGGTTAACGGGCGATGAGTGATTGGCCAATTCTTTCGATCGTCACCTTCTTGCCGTTGCTGGGCGCAGTTCTGCTGCTGTTCATCAATGGTGAAGAGGCGAATGTCGCCCGCAATTCCCGCGGAGTTGCGCTTTGGACGTCGGTGTTCACCTTCCTTGTATCTTTGATGCTGTGGGTGAACTTCGATAAAACAACTGCTGACTTCCAGTTCGTCGAACAGGCGGACTGGATGCCGGGCCTGAACATTTCCTATCACATGGGCGTGGACGGTATTTCCGTTCTGTTCGTCCTGCTTGCGACCTTCCTGACCCCGATTTGTATTCTGTCGGCATGGGAAGCGATCCAAAAGCGCGTGAAGGAATACATGATCGCCTTCCTCGTTCTTGAAACGATGATGATCGGTATGTTCAGCTCGCTTGACGGTTTGCTGTTCTATCTGTTCTTCGAAGGCGTCCTGATTCCGATGTTTATCATCATCGGCGTCTGGGGCGGTCAGCGCCGCGTTTACGCTGCATTCAAGCTGTTCCTTTATACGCTTCTGGGCTCGGTCCTGATGCTGGTTGCGCTGCTCGCGATGTATTTCGAAGCAGGCACCACCGACATCCCGACGCTGATGGCATACGGGTTCGACTATAATATGCAGTTGTGGCTGTGGCTGGCTTTCTTTGCATCCTTCGCGGTGAAAGTTCCGATGTGGCCGGTTCATACCTGGTTGCCGGACGCCCACGTCGAAGCACCAACAGCTGGTTCTGTTATTCTGGCTGGCGTGCTTTTGAAAATGGGTGGTTACGGGTTCCTTCGGTTCTCGTTGCCGATGATGCCACTGGCGTCTGAAACCTTTGCACCGCTGATCTTCACCCTGTCGATTGTTGCAATCATCTATACGTCTCTGGTGGCCCTTGCCCAGCAGGACATGAAAAAGCTGATTGCCTATTCGTCGGTTGCCCATATGGGGATTGTGACGATCGGTGCCTTCACCTTTAATCAGCACGGTATCGAAGGTTCGATCTTCCAGATGCTCAGCCACGGTGTGGTATCGGGCGCGTTGTTCCTGTGTGTTGGTGTTGTCTATGACCGCATCCACACCCGCGAAATCGACGCCTATGGCGGTCTGGTTCATCGCATGCCAAGTTACGCGCTGATCTTCATGTTCTTTACCATGGCATCTGTTGGTCTTCCGGGTACCGGCGGTTTCGTTGGTGAAATCCTGACGTTGCTCGGTGCGTTCGAAGCCAATACCTGGGTCGCATTCTTTGCTGCAACCGGTCTGATCCTTGGTGCTGCCTATGCGCTTTATCTCTATCGCCGGATTATCTTTGGGGCCCTGACAAAGGATAACCTCAAATCGATCCTCGATCTGAGCCCGCGTGAATGGCTGCTGTTTGCACCGCTTGTGATAGTTGTTGTCTGGATGGGGGTCTATCCGGTCTCCTTCCTCGACATCATGCATGTCTCGGTTGAGAACCTCGTCAACCAGGTCGAAACGGCCCAAGCTGCCGCGGCAAGTGCCGCCCAGCTGGCTGTGAATTGAGGGGAATGATCATGGGAGTTTCTATGCTCAACCTCGGGGCCGCACTGCCCGAAATCTTTATGGCAGTCTCTGCCTTGGCTCTGTTGATGCTTGGGGTTTTCGCCGGCAAGGACAAAGCGTTCCGTACCGTGTCCTGGCTGGCCGTTGCCGCCCAGATCATCACCGTCATCCTTGTGGTGACGGGCGAGGGCGGTCCTGCCTTCTTTGGCCAGTTCACCGCAGACGCCTTTGCACAGTTCTGCAAAGTCATGATCCTGATCGGCTCAAGTGTCGGCATCATCATGTCGATGAAGTTTGCCGAACGTGAAAACATGGCACGTTTCGAGTTTCCGATCCTGATCACCCTTGCCACAGTTGGCATGATGGCGATGGTTTCGGCATCCGACATGATGTCGCTGTATCTTGGTCTGGAATTGCAGTCGCTGGCACTTTACGTGGTTGCTGCGATCCGCCGTGACACGATCCGGTCGACAGAATCGGGTTTGAAATACTTTATCCTTGGTTCGATTGCCTCGGGCATGCTGCTGTATGGCATGTCGATGGTGTATGGCTTTACCGGAACCACCAATTTCGCAGTTCTTGCCGATACCCTTACGGGCGGTGATCTGCCGGTTGGTGCGATGGTTGGTCTGGCATTCATGTTTGCCGGTCTGTGCTTCAAGATTTCCGCCGTTCCATTCCACATGTGGACGCCCGACGTTTATGAAGGTGCCCCAACCCCGGTAACGGCCTTCTTTGCGGTTGCACCAAAGATCGCGGGTCTTGCACTGTTTGTCCGTGTTGCGATTGGGCCGTTTGGCGGCGTTGTTGCAGACTGGCAGCAGATCATCGTTCTGATCTCGATCCTGTCGATGCTTGTTGGTTCGTTTGCCGCCTTGCGTCAGGAAAACATCAAACGTCTGATGGCCTATTCGTCCATCGGTCACGTTGGGTTTGCGCTTGTCGGTCTGGCCGCAGGCACCGAGGAAGGTGTGACCGGCGTTCTGGTTTATCTCGGTATTTATCTTGTGATGAACCTGGGCACGTTTGCCGTGATCCTCTGCATGCGTCGTAATGACCGGATGAATGAGGAAATCACCGATCTTGCCGGTCTGGCCAAAACCAAACCGCTGATGGCGGCGATTACTGCAATCTTGATGTTCTCGATGGCGGGTATTCCGCCGCTCGCCGGGTTCTTTGGCAAGTTCTATGTCTTTAAGGCCGCCGTTGATGCTGGTCTTGTGACGTTGGCTGTCATTGGTCTGGTGACCTCGGTTGTCAGTGCGTACTACTATCTGCGCATCATCAAGGTCATGTATTTCGACGAGCCGGTCGAAGGGTTTGATCGCAATGGCACAGAAATGAACGTTATCATGGCAGTTGCCACGATCGCCATTCTGGCCTTTGTCTTCTTCCCGAACCCGTTGATGGATAGCGCAGCTATTGCTGCCGCCTCACTGTTCGGCCAGTAAGTATGAAGTCGAACACGATCCGTCTTCCAGAAGGTTTCTACCTTCACCAACTGGACTCGGTCGACAACACAAATGAAGAGGCCAAACGCCTCGCAGACAAGGGCGCCCAGAGTGGCGCCCTTGTTTTAGCCAAAACACAAACGTCCGGTCGCGGTCGCCGCGGGCGGGCATGGTCGTCGCCGGTGGGCAACCTGTATTCGTCGTTGTTGCTGCGTCCGACCTGTTCTCTTGCCGAGGCCGCGCGCCTGACGTTCCTGATTGCCGTTGCCATGGCCGAGGCGATTGAAACGGTCACGGGGATGCAGGTCCGACCCGACTGCAAATGGCCCAACGATCTGATGGTCAATGGGCGCAAGATTTGCGGTATTCTTCTTGAAAGTGCATCCAATCACCTGTCGTCGACCGACTATCTGGTCATTGGGACAGGGGTGAATGTGGCGTTTTATCCAGACGATTCCGAACGTCCGGCAACCTCGCTTGCATCCCTTGGCGCACCGGTTTCGGTTCGTGAACTTGTTTCGGTCTATGTTGAACGTATTGCATACTGGTTGCCGATCTGGGAACAGCAGGGCTTTACGCCAATCCGCGAAGCGTGGCTGACACGGGGATATGGCATTGGCGGGCCGGTTGTTGCCCGATTGACAGAACGCGAGTTGCAGGGAACTTTCGTCGGACTTGATGATGATGGTTCCCTTATCCTAAGAGAAGGCAGCGGGTTTGAGCATCGAATTGGTGCTGGCGAAGTTTTCTTCAGGGCCTAAATTGAATAATATCTTGCTGCGAAGTGGAGGCGTGTAAGCTTCATGTTGCTTGCGATTGATGCCGGGAACACAAATATCGTTTTTGCTGTCTTTGATGGAGATACCATCAAGGGGCAATGGCGTTGCTCGACTACAACCGAACGTACTGCCGATGAATTGGGCGTTTGGCTGCATCATCTGTTCACGCTTTCAGACGTGCCGGTTGATGCCATTTCCGGGGCGATTATCGCAACGGTGGTACCCGCGGCGGAATTTAGCTTAAAGACCCTGTGTCGTCGGTATTTCAATGTTGATCCGATGGTGGTTGGCGATCCGGATGTTAAACTGGATATGAACATCATCATGGACCGACCAAGCGAAGTTGGGGCTGACCGTCTAGTCAATGCGGTTGCCGCCCATAAGCTGTTTGGTGGTCCACTTGTGGTGCTCGATTTCGGGACTGCGACCACCTTTGACGTTGTTGATTACAACGGCGACTATCTTGGCGGCGTGATCGCGCCCGGCGTAAATCTGTCGATCAAGGCATTGCATATGGCCGCCGCCCAGTTGCCGATGGTCGCAATTGAAGCACCGCGCAATGTTGTTGGTAAAAACACCGTTGAAGCCATGCAGTCTGGCGTGTATTGGGGCTATGTTTCGATGATCGAAGGGTTGCTCGCGCGTATTCGCCAACAGCAGGGCCTTGAAACCATCAAGGTGGTTGCAACCGGTGGGCTTGCGCCACTGTTTACCAAGGCAGTAGACGAAATTGAACATTTGCATGGCGATTTGACCATGCTTGGCCTGTTGATGATTTACCGTCGCAACAGCCAGGAACAAGATACTCAGGCCCAATAAGGGTTTGCACCGGGCAGGGGCATAAGCCCCGCCTGATCAGAATGCCGAATGTAAAGGAAGACCGTCCGTGGATTTGTATTTGCCAAAAGACGAAGTGCTGTTTGTGCCGCTAGGCGGTTCTGGCGAGATCGGCATGAACATGAACCTTTACGGGTATGATGATCAGTGGTTGATGGTCGATATGGGGGTTTCCTTTGGCGAGGAAGGCCTGCCGGGTGTCGATGTCGTCATGCCCGACCCAACCTTTATCGAGGAGCGTAAGGACAAGCTTCTGGGGCTGGTTCTGACCCACGCACACGAAGATCACCTTGGGGCCATCCCGTATTTGTGGAAACGCCTTAAGTGCCCGATCTATGCGACGCCCTTTGCCGCAGCATTCCTCAAAGCCAAGCTCTCGGAAACCGATTTTGCCGACGAAGTTCTGATCCATGTGATCGAACTGGGCGGTCGGTTTACCTTGGGGTGCTTTGACATCGAATTTGTCACCATGACCCATTCGATCCTTGAGCCCAATGCCTTGGCCATTCGCACGCCCAAGGGGTTGATCGTTCATACCGGCGACTGGAAATTTGACCCTGATCCGCAGATTGGCGAAGCATCCGATGTCAAAAAGCTTGAAGAGCTTGGCGACGAGGGCGTTATGGCGCTGGTCTGTGACTCAACCAATGTCTTTTCCGAAGGCCAAGCCGGCTCCGAAGGTGACGTTGCCAAAAACCTGTCGAAACTGTTTGCCGAACATCCGCAAGGACGTATCGCGATTGCCTGTTTTGCCACGAATGTCGCACGTCTGCAGTCTGTGATCGAAGCGGCCCACGAAAACAACCGGTGTGTTGGCTTGGTCGGGCGTTCGCTGTACCGTGTGACCGAGGCAGCCCGCGAAGTTGGCTATCTGACATCCTATCCGAACCTTCTGACCGATCAGGACGCGATGGAAGTGCCCAAGGATCAGGTGCTGTTTCTCTGCACCGGGTCACAGGGCGAACCGCGTGCCGCACTCTCACGCATTGCCAAGGGCGATCACCCGATGGTTGAACTCGATCCGGGCGATACAGTGGTGTTCTCTGCGCGTGAGATTCCCGGCAATGAAAAATCCATCGGCTATATCCAGAACCTTTTGATCCGCCGTGGCATTAAGGTCATCACCGCACGCGATGAACCGATCCACGTATCGGGGCATCCGGGCCGTCAGGACTTGGCACGGATGTATCAATTGACCCGTCCAAAGATTCTGATCCCTGTGCACGGCGAAACCCGCCATTTGTGCGAACAGGCCGCCCTTGGGGCCGAATGCCAGATCCCTGAACAGGTGATCCCGCATGACGGGACGGTCATCCGTCTATCGCCGGGCAATTCGCAGGTCATTGGTGTGGCCGAAGCTGGCATTCTTGCGCTTGATGGTGGTCGTTTGCTCAAACGTGATGCAAACACCATCCGCAATCGCAACCGTATCGTCTGGAATGGCGTGATGTTTGTCACCGTGGTGCTTAATCAGTTTGGCGAAATGGTCAAGGACCCGATGATTTCCGCACCTAGCCTGTTTGATGAGGCAGATGACGATGTTCGTCTTGATCATTTTGCTGCTGAGATCGGCAATCGGGTAGATCGGTTGGGTGATGAGGAAGTCCTTGATGATTCTGCTGTGATCCTGGCGATCCGCCAAGCCTTGCGCCGTCCTGTGCGCCAGCGTCTTGGGAAGCGTCCGCTGATCGAAGTCCATCTGGTCCGCGTTAAGGAATAGCAAGGCGCTTTGAAATCCCGTTTGGTGGCCATATTCGACCAAATGGGCAATTGTCACGGGTGCTAACGCTAACCTAGATTAGAAGTGATCGGGCAGATCACTTTGCAGGAGTAAGAATATGATCGGACGGCTGAATCATGTCGCCATCGCAGTCCCCGACCTTGAGGCAAGCATTGCGCAATATCGCGATGTGCTGGGGGCTAAGGTCTCCGAACCGCAAGATGAACCGGATCACGGGGTGACGGTCGTTTTTGTTGAACTGCCCAACACCAAGATCGAATTGTTGTACCCGCTGGGGGAAAATTCCCCGATCAAGGGATTCCTTGAAAAGAACACCTCTGGCGGTATTCATCATGTCTGTTACGAGGTCGATGATATTCTGGCCGCGCGTGATAAGCTTAAAGCGACTGGCGCGCGCGTACTTGGCGACGAGGATCCGAAAATCGGGGCGCATGGCAAACCGGTTCTTTTCCTGCATCCCAAGGACTTCAACGGCACATTGGTTGAACTCGAACAGGTTTAGCTGATTGTGGGGCTCCCGATTAACCGCCTTGCAATCTGATCAAGTGATCGACACACGCTTCACCATCAACAAAAAGAGCATTTCATGAACTGGTTTTCCGGAACTCTGGTCTATGTCGTCATCTGGTGGCTGGTTCTGTTTATGGTGTTGCCCTTTGGCGTCAAACGCACCGAAAATGTCGAAGCCGGTCATGACAGTGGCGCACCGCAGCAAGCTCATATGTGGAAAAAGGTTCTGGCCACGAGTGCCATTTCAGGCATTTTATGGGTGGTGGCATGGTTCGTGATCACCAGCGGCATGATTGAAGTTCGTCCGCCGCAATAAGCGCTATGGTCCTTTGCCAAAACAGAAAACCCCGCACATTTGTTGCGGGGTTTTGTCGTTTGGGGCTGCACAAGAATGGTCGAGAAGGCGATAAACCAAAAAAAAAGCAAGATCCAAAGGATCTTGCTAAGATGCTATTTTTATAGCTGTTTTTCCCGTAATCTTCTTATGCTTCCTCCTAAGACCTGGGCATCTAGCACAGGTTTTAATTCGACGTCGCGCCTGCTTCTTGTATGCTTATTGGCAACAAAGCCTCCCGCAATTTTATGAGCGGCTGCGATACGCCTACCGCAACGATCTTGCGCCGTCAGCGGAGGACTAAAAAGCCACATGTTTCCGTTTTATGCAAGATGTTTTGACGAATATTCACAAATGATTCGATGCTGCATTGCACACAGATAGGGTGAAACTCAAAGATGAATAGTAATTCATTGGCTAAACCTATTAAGCGCCATGTTTCTGGTCTTAACATCAGACTATTAAAGGCATTGGCATCGGTTGCATTCATTTCTGCTTTGCCCTCCACGGGGTGGGCGCAAGCCGATTCTCCTTTCCCGTCATCACAGCAAAATGACGTTGGCCAAGGCAATAATGCTGCAGCACTGCCGCAGGGCGAAGACGCCAAGCCAACCATCACGGTAACACGTTCGGCCTGTAAGCAATTGGTCAAACATGTGCCCGACGATGATGTTGCCTATCAGTCCGGTGTGGATGTGCGGGGCAACAAGGTTGCACCGGCTGATCTGAACGGTGGCAGCAACATTCTGAATTCCTTGCCAAAGGAAATTGAGTTTCCGGTGACGGTTGATTTCTTCGAATATTCCGGGATTTCCGTCCCTGATGGCGTCAGTGGTGAGCAAAGCATCGGCAAGATTTCCTATCGTAACGGTCGGGTTTATTTTAACGATCAACCGCTGGGCGACGATGGTGCAAGTGCCGAACTGATCGAAGCCTGTCGTCAGGCGGGGTTCAGATAACGCCGCCCGGTGGGCGTTATGGGGGCAATCTGTACACACAGATGCAGGCCTTCGCGGACAATCGTAGTTTTGCCATCATTGGAAACTAACCAGACTGCGATCAGATAACATAAGTTCCAGCTTGCGTTTCGCGCGATGCTGTCGCATTTTCCGGGCAAGGTAATTCATAAACCCAACAATTCAGATTTGTTCATCACGAGGCATTGATGCGTCTTTCCCAGTTCTTTCTGCCGACCCTGAAGGAAACCCCGTCAGAAGCCCAGATTGCTTCTCACCGTTTGATGCTGCGCGCTGGTATGGTCCGCCAGCTCACGGCGGGTATCTATTCCTGGCTGCCGCTTGGCCACCGTGTTCTTAAGAAAATCGAACAGATCGTTCGTGAAGAACAGGACAAGATCGGCTTTAACGAACTGCTGATGCCAACCATTCAGCCCGCCGAGCTCTGGCAGGAAAGTGGTCGTTACGATGATTACGGTCTGGAGATGCTGCGCATTACCGACCGTCATGATCGTAAAATGCTGTTTGGGCCGACCAACGAAGAAGCCATCACCGATATCTTCCGCAATGATGTGCGTTCTTATAAGCAGCTGCCGCAGATGCTCTATCACATTCAGTGGAAATTCCGTGACGAGATCCGCCCGCGCTTTGGCGTGATGCGGGGCCGCGAATTCCTGATGAAGGATGCCTATTCGTTCGACATCGACTATGAAAGCGCGCGTCACACCTATAACAAGATTTTCCTGGCCTATTGCCGGACCTTTACGCGTTTGGGTGTGAAGGCGATCCCGATGGTGGCTGATACCGGCCCGATTGGTGGTGATTTGAGCCACGAATTCATCATTCTTGCCGAAACCGGTGAAAGTGAAGTTTTCTGCGATCAGAAATGGCTGGAAAAAGATCTGAGCGGGCAGGGTGTTGACCTCAATGACCGTACCGGCCTTGAAAGCTGGGTGCAGACGACACTTAAAGATTACGCCGCGACCGAGGACATGCATGATCCAGAACAGGATGCGGTTAAGTCATTGGGTGATGACCTGGTGACGACGCGCGGGATCGAAGTTGGTCACATCTTCCATTTCGGTGCGAAATATTCCGAACCGATGGGCGCAACCGTTCTTGGCCCGGATGGGAAGGATACCCCGGTGCAGATGGGGTCTTACGGAATTGGCGTTTCGCGTCTTGTCGGTGCATTGATCGAAGCATCCCATGACGAAAACGGTATCATCTGGCCCGACGCGGTTGCCCCGTACAAGGTTGGTCTGATCAATCTGCGTACTGGTGATGATGCTTGTGACGCGGCCTGCGAAGACGCCTATGCCAAGCTCACCAATGCTGGTATCGAGGTTCTTTATGATGACCGTGACATGCGTGCCGGTGGCAAATTTGCCGATATGGACCTGATTGGTTTGCCGTGGCAGATCGTCATTGGTCCGAAGGGGCTTAAAAACGGTGTGGTTGAGCTTAAAAACCGCAGAAGCGGCGAAAAAACCGAAGTTACCTTCGACGCCGCTCTGAACCAGCTTAGCGCCTGATTAAATATTAAAACACGGGGCAGCGATTGCTGCCCCGTTGTGATTTCCGGCTTCGTTTGATGTTTACGCATGCGGGGCCATTTCCTGACCAGCTTCCACAAGGATAGAGTGCCCATGTTCAGTCCGTTCGAACGTATGGTGGCCTTTCGCTACCTGCGTCCACGTCGGCAGGAAGGTTTCGTTTCCGTTATCGCCATTTTCTCGTTGCTGGGCATCATGCTTGGTGTGGCAACGCTGATTATTGTGATGTCGGTCATGAACGGTTTCCGCGCCGAATTACTTGGTCGGATTTTGGGCTTGAACGGGCATATATCGGTCTATGCACAAAGCAATGACGGCATTGCCAATTACGATGCGATTGAAAAAGAGATCGCTGAAACCGGCAATGTAAAGCTGTCTGTTCCTGTCGTCGAAGGACAGGTCATGGCATCGAAAAATGGCCGGGCAAGCGGTGCCATTGTGCGCGGCATGCGTCCTGACGATGTTAAACAGCGTAAAACCATTGCCGATAACATCGTGTTTGGGTCGCTTGATAATTTTAAGGGTGATGACAGCATCATCATGGGCGCGCGTCTTGCGATGAAGCTTGGTGTCGGGGTCGGTGATACCGTCAATCTGATTTCGCCCAAGGGCAATGTCACCGCATTTGGTGCTGTTCCGCGTGTACGGGCCTATACCGTGGCCGGGCTGTTTGATATTGGCATGTATGAATATGACAGCGGGTTTATCTTTATGCCGCTGTCTGCCGCACAGCTTTATTTCCGCCTGCCCGAGAAAATCACACATTTTGAAGTGATGCTTGATGATATCTCGTCACTCGATGACACCATGGATACGCTGTTGACAACGCTTGCCAGTGAAAAGCTGCGGCTGGTCAATTGGCAACAATCAAATTCCGGATTTTTCAATGCGTTACAGGTCGAACGTAATGTGATGTTCCTGATCCTGACATTGATCATTCTTGTTGCCGCCTTCAATATCATTTCGGGCATGGTCATGCTGGTCAAGGATAAGGGGCGCGATATCGCCATCCTGCGCACTATGGGGGCCACCCGCAAATCAATCATGAAGGTGTTCTTCCTAGCGGGCGCATCCATCGGGGTTTTGGGCACGCTGAGTGGTTTGATCATCGGTGTGTTGTTCTGCCTGAACATCGAAAACATCCGTCAGTTCATTCAGACCCTGACGGGCACCGATTTGTTTAATGCTGAAATCTATTTCCTGTCGCAACTGCCGGCCGATATGGATACGGGCGAGGTCGTTCTGGTCTGCGTCATGTCCCTTACACTGACCTTCCTTGCCACGGTTTATCCGGCATGGCGCGCGTCACGTCTCGATCCGGTGGAGGCTCTGCGCTATGAGTGATCAGGTCAAAACAACTGCTCAGGAACGCTCGCGTACTGTTGTTCTGCGCCTTGAAAAGATTGATCGTGTTTTCAATCAGGGCCCCGATCAGCTGGAAATCCTCAAATCAGTCGATCTTGAAATCCATCAGGGCGAAATTGTCGCCCTTGTCGGGCCGTCGGGTGCGGGTAAATCAACCTTGCTTCAGATTGCCGGATTGCTTGAAAAGCCTGACGGCGGTTTGGTGTCGATTGGTGGTAAACGCAGCACGGATTTGTCCGATCTCGCGCGGACCGAAATGCGCCGTCGTCACATCGGGTTTGTCTATCAATATCATCATTTGCTGCCGGAATTTTCTGCAATTGAAAATGTCGTCATGCCGCAAATGATCAATGGCCTGAAACGCTCCGAAGCCGAAGTCCGCGGTCTTGAACTCCTGCGCTGTCTTGGTCTTGAAAACCGGGCTGAACATCGTCCTGCACGCTTGTCGGGTGGTGAGCAGCAACGGGTTGCCATTGCGCGTGCCCTTGCCAATGTGCCAGACGTTTTATTTGCCGATGAGCCGACCGGTAACCTTGATCCGCAAACCGCGGCAACTGTCTTTGGCATGTTGATGTCGCTGGTGCGTGAAACGGGTCTGGCATCCTTGATCGCAACCCATAACCCTGCACTGGCAAGCCAGATGGACCGGGTTGTGACCTTGCGTGATGGTCATTTGGTCGAACTTGATCCAGCCGAACTCGCCTAGGTTCTGTCCCTAAGCGATCTTTCGCTACGGCTCAAAATTCTCTAAGCTGATCGAACGCGGTGTTTCTCCATTGTGCAAAACACCGCGTGACCAGTCTTTTGTCTTCTTTTCCGGGGTAAAATTACGATGGAAAACGGTTTCGTCCATCTTCGTGTTCACACCAACTATTCGCTTGCCGAAGGTGCCATCACGACGAAGGAGCTTGCCAAACTTTGCGCAGCCGACGGCCAACCCGCCGTTGCGATGACCGATACCGACAATATGTTTGGCGCGCTTGATTTCGCAGGCGCCATGAGTGGTGCGGGTATTCAGCCGATCCTTGGCGTGCAAATGGGTTTTGAGCGGTTTGGTGATAAGCCTGCTGTTGGCAAAATCATGCGCGAACCGATGCCCGATCGTCTTGTACTGATCGCGCAGAACAAGGAAGGTTATTTCAACCTTCTGAAGATTGTTTCGCGCGCCCATATGACGTCGGAGGCCGGAAGCGAACCCAAGGCGCTGTATGAGCACATCGAAAAATATTCCGACCATGTGATTTGCCTGACCGGTGGCCCGACCGGCCCCTTGGCGCGCCTTCTGGCCGAGGAACAGGTTGATAAGGCCGAAGCCTGCCTGACGAAATTAAAGGGCATCTTTGGCAACCGCCTGTATATCGAGTTGCAAAGACACGGTGAGGCGCTTGAAGAGCAGGTCGAACCGGGCTTGGTTAAGCTGGCGTATGATCATGACGTGCCGTTGGTTGCGACCAATAACTGCTATTTCCCGTCGGGGAAAATGTATGAAGCCCATGACGTGTTTATCTGTATCGGGCAGGGGGCTGTCGTCGGGCAGGATGAACGCTGGAAACTGACGCGCGACCATCGGTTCAAGACCGCAGATGAAATGCGCAACCTGTTCGCCGATATCCCTGAGGCCTGCGACAACACCGTGGCGATTGCCAAACGCTGTTCATGGCACGTCGAAAAAATCGATCCGATCCTGCCGCCCTTTGACTGTGGCGAAGGCCGCACCGAGGTTGATGAACTGCGCCATATGTCCGAAGAAGGCCTTAAGGGCCGGTTGGAAAAATACGTCTATACCCCGGACATGTCGGATGCAGACAAGGAAGAAATCGCCAAACCCTATTGGACCCGCCTTGATTATGAGCTTGGCATCATCAATCAGATGGGCTTTCCGGGCTACTTCCTGATCGTTGCTGATTTCATTCAGTGGGCGAAGGATCATGAAATTCCGGTTGGGCCGGGCCGTGGGTCGGGGGCAGGGTCGCTTGTGGCCTATGCGCTTTTGATTACCGATCTCGATCCCCTACGGTTCTCGCTTCTGTTCGAACGTTTCCTCAATCCGGAACGTGTGTCCATGCCCGACTTTGACGTCGATTTCTGTCAGGATCGACGCGGCGAAGTGATTGAGTATGTGCAGAAAAAATACGGTCATGACCGTGTTGCACAGATCATCACATTCGGTAAGCTACAGGCAAAGGCCGCCGTGCGTGACGTCGGGCGTGTGCTGAGCATCCCGTATGGCTATGTCGATAAAATCTGTAAAATGATTCCCGGTGACCCGGCCAAACCGATCCCGCTCAAAGAAGCGATCGATATGGAGCCGGACCTGCGCCGGATTGCACGTGAAGACCCCGACATCGACCGCTTGCTCACCATCGCCATGCAGATCGAAGGGCTGTACCGCAACTCCTCAACCCACGCGGCCGGGGTTGTGATCGGTGACCGCGATCTTGATGAGCTCGTCCCGCTCTATCGCGATCCGCGCTCTGACATGCCGGTGACACAGTTCAACATGAAGTATGTTGAAAATGCCGGACTGGTGAAGTTTGACTTCCTGGGGCTTAAGACTCTGACGGTGATTATTGAGGCCGTCAATTTGATGCGTCAACGCAAAGACGTCCCGCAAGACTTTGATATTAGTGCGATTGAGCTTGATGATCGTCCATCGTTCAAACTGTTGTCGGCGGCTGAAACCGTCGGCGTGTTCCAGCTTGAATCGCAAGGGATGCAGGACGTTTTGCGCGGTCTGAAGCCAGATACGCTCGAAGACATTATCGCTGTCGTGGCGCTGTATCGTCCGGGCCCGATGGACAACATCCCGCATTACATTGCGCGTAAGCATGGTCAGGAAGAACCTGACTACATGCACCCGATGTTGCAGCCGATCCTGCAAGAAACCTACGGCATCATGATCTATCAGGAACAGGTGATGGAGCTGGCCCAGATCATGGCGGGCTATTCGCTTGGCGGTGCAGATTTGCTGCGCCGTGCGATGGGTAAAAAAATCGCCGAAGAAATGGAAAAGCAGCGGTCGCTGTTTGTCGAAGGATCGGAAAAGAACGGTGTTGATCGTGGACAGGCATCCGACATCTTTGATCAGGTCGCCAAATTCGCATCCTACGGCTTTAACAAATCGCACGCAGCCGCCTATGCCTTGGTGGCCTATCAAACCGCGTTTCTAAAGGCCAACTATCCGGTCGAATTCATGGCCGCGTTGATGACGCTTGATATGCACAACACCGAAAAACTTGCGGTGTTCAAGCAAGAAGTCGAACGGCTGGAAATCGAAATTCTGCCGCCCTGCATCAACCATTCGCAGGTCGCCTTCTCGGTCGAGAACCACGAGAGTGGCGGTAAAATCCGCTATGCACTGGCGGCAATCCGCAATGTCGGCGATGCGGCGATGGAAAGCCTGGTTGCCGAGCGCGAAGCCAACGGGCCGTTTAAAGACCTTACCGATTTTGCATCGCGCATCGATAGCCGCGCAGTCAACAAACGACTGCTTGAAAACCTTGTCCGTGCCGGTGCGCTGGACTGTCTGGCAACCAACCGCAAAGTCATGCTGGAGCATGTTGATAAAGTCATCGCCGTTGCCCAGCGCGAAATGCAGGCGCGTAATGATGACCAGATTTCGATGTTTGGTGATGAAAGCGCCTTTGCCAAGGACGCGATCAAACTGCCTGATGAGCGTGACTGGGTGCCGATGGAAAAACTGACTGAGGAATTCTCGGCCATCGGATTTTATCTGTCGGCCCATCCGCTTGATACGTTCGGCAAAAGCATTCAGCGGATTGGCATTGCACCGATCAAGGAGCTGCCTGCCCGCATGCGTGCGCAGAATAAAGGGGCGATCAAACTCGCCGGAACCTTGATCAATGCCCGTGAAATGATTTCGAAAAAGAACGGTTCGAAATTTGCCTTTGTCATGTTCTCCGATCCGACCGGCAGTTTCGAAGTCGCCTTCTGGGCAGAAGCCTGGGCGGCATATAAAGAAATCATCAATGCCGGACGCCCGGTCTTGTTGATCGTGGCCGCCGAGATGCGCGAAGGGCAGCTGCGTATTCAGGGCCAACGGGTAGAGGACCTTGAAAAAGCCGTATCTGGTGCGGCTGAAGGCATTCGCATTCGGTTGAACCGCCCTGATCCGGTTTCAGAAATCCGCGAATTGCTGGAAACGGCGGGTAAGGGAAGGGGCCTTGTGACCCTGTCATCCATGTGTGGCGATGGCCGCATGGCCGAGATCGAGCTTGAAGACAGTTATAAGGTCGGGCCATCTCTGATCGGCGCCATCGGGGCTATTCCGGGCGTTGAATTTGCCGAGGAAATTTAGAGGAAACTTAATCGCCGGGTTTTGTGGGAGTTCAGACGCCGGTCGGCATGCGAGCAGGGTATCGCGGTCATTACCACTTTGCGGTTTTGCCAGCCCTCATGACGTTTCATCCTGCGGCGACCAGTTTTCTTCTGATACTCGCCCCACCGGCTGCAAGTCCCAGCACGATGAAAACCATCACCGCATGGTCCGGGCCAAACGCGTCCATCAATATCCCGAAAACTGGGGCTCCCGCCGTTTGACCAACTGCGATCATAAGAAAACCGATCATTAATCCCATCGCAGGGCGATTGGGTGACGCGGCAACGCCCCAGATCAAATACACCCCGGTTAACATGACATAAGAAGCCCCGAACAATGCACCGCCAAGAAGGGTGGTGAAGGGGGTTGCCCCTGTCATGCCGACGGCGAGAATACCAACGGACATCAATCCCAGAAACATCCAGTGGGTGCGGTTAAGACCAAAGCGCGCAACAAATGCACCGGCAAAAGCGCCGAAAATGCCTGCTGAACCGATGGCAACCCATAGCATCCCGATATCGTTTATCTTCCATCCCATGTGTAAGTTTGCCAACTGGCCGCCAAAGGACCAAAGGGCTGTACTGGCAGCCCCCATCAGAAACGCTGCGATAATCAGTCGCACGACATCATCAGTGATTGGCGGTAATTTTTGCGGCGAACTTGGGGTGTCGTCCGTGCGGGGCAGGCTTATGCGTGCGACGAATGCCATCAATAGGGCAACAAGCGCGAACCCGCCAAACGCCAAACGCCATTGCCCGGCAACCAACAATGCAATCGGGCCTGAAAGTGCAATGCCCGCACTTGTCCCGGCATTGATCGTGGTGTTTGTTATGTTCTGCTGATGACGTTTTACCGCTGCTGTGACAGCGGCGGCCATTGGTGGGGATGCCAAGCCCGTGCTTGATCCCGCCAAAAGTACAGCACCAGCAAGCCATACTGCGTTTGGTGCCGCAGCAATTCCGGCCATACCAATCGCTGCGACCAGCGATGCGCAGACTGCAACTGCACGTGCACCGAACCGCTCGGTTAACGTGGCCGAGGCGACAATTGCAATGCAATAGCCAAAAAATGAGCCGCCTGAAATGATACCCGATAAGGTAGGACCAAGAGAAAGATCATTGTCAATTTCTGGCAGGAACAAACCAAAGGCAAAGCGCGCAAAGCCATAACAAACAGCGATCAAGCCAAATCCGGTGGTTCCGATGCGAAGTGCAGCATTCATGATCGGGCCTGCGTAATCAGGACAGCCGCTGCGTCGCGTGCCGCAGAAATAGCACCTTCACCTTGGTAAACTGAAACGGATGTGGCGCCTTCAATCAAGATCAGTATTTGGTCGACGAGGGCGCTGACGTTTGCGTGATGAAGCCCGACTTCTGAGCGGACTATTTCGTCAAGTCGGTTGCGAAATGCCGCTTTATGATCCAAGACAACTTCCGCTATTTCTGGCGTGTTACCACCCGTTTCACCGTAGGCCCGCAGGAAAAGGCAGCCGCGCGCGCCTTCATCCCGAACCCATTCCGCCAGCGCGTTGAACAGTTCATCAAGACTGTTGACGTTGATCTTTTGCATGAAACGTTCGTCTCGCGCCGTCAAGACGGCGGTTACGAGGCCAGTTTTCCCGCCAATATGTTTGTAAAGCGTGCGACTGGACATATCTGCGGCTGCGGTCAAACGGTCCATGCTGGTTGCCATGAAACCATGCTGATCAAAAAGCTGCTCTGCGGCTGTGAGGAGTTTGGTTTTTATGTTCATATCAAATATGTAAAACGAACGTTTTACATCGTCAATGGTTTTTCGGTATGCATTTCCGATTCGATCAATGTCTTTACGCACGCCGGGGCGGCTGTTTCTTTGGGTTTTTTACTATGAAAATGTGGGGCTGATCGTTTAAAGTGTTGTTCCAGATTGCCGTTCTGGTTCCGCTGAGCAGGCAAACATGTGCCATTGCGTGTCAGCGGGGTTTTAGGGCTTGCATTCTTTACGGGACGGGATTAAAACCCGCTCGAACATCGCACGCGAAAGAGCGGCGACTGCCGTCATATGGCAACTCGTCCATCCGGTGTTTCATGCATGAGGCATGAAATTCCCTTTCGCGGAGGTATTAACCGGAAAAAGGTAGGAATTATCATGGCTTTGCCAACCTTTACCATGCGCCAGCTCATGGAAGCTGGTGTCCACTTTGGTCACCACACCCGCCGTTGGAACCCGAAGATGAAGCAGTTCATCTTTGGTGCACGTAACGACATCCACATCCTGAACTTGCAGGAAACTGTCCCGATGCTGCATCGTGCGATGCAGGCCGTTCGTGACGTTACCGCTTCAGGTGGTCGTGTTCTTTTCGTTGGTACCAAACGTCAGGCATCCCCGATCGTTGCTGAAGCTGCAAAACGTTGCGGCCAGTACTACGTGAACCATCGCTGGCTCGGCGGCATGCTGACCAACTGGAACACTGTTTCCAATTCGATCAAACGCCTCAAAGAACAGGACGAAATCCTGACTTCGGGTGCCGAAGGTCTGACCAAAAAAGAAATCCTGAACCTGACCCGTTCGCGCGACAAACTTGAACGCGCTCTGGGCGGTATTAAGGACATGGGTGGTCTGCCAGACATTATTGTCGTGGTTGACACCAACAAAGAAGCACTTGCCATTCAAGACGCCAAGAACCTGAACATCCCGGTTGTTGCGATCCTCGATACCAACTCTGATCCGGCGAACGTTCAGTACCCGGTTCCGGGCAACGATGATGCGATCCGTGCGATCCAGCTGTATTGCGATCTGTTCGTTGGTTCTGTTCTTGATGGTATTCAGGAAGAAATGACCGCTTCTGGCGCGGATCTCGGTGAAGCGGAAGAAGTTCCGGCTGAAGCGAACGCGACGAAAGAAGCAGCTGCAGAAGCAGCTTCCGCATAACTTTCATTTTGTACCCGGGGAAACGGCGGCTAGGATGCCGCCGTTTCTTTAGGTGTTAACTTGATTGCGTAATAGGGGCTTTAAGAAATGGCTATTACCGCTGCTCTCGTAAAAGAGCTTCGCGAAACCACCGGCGCTGGCATGATGGATTGCAAAAAAGCGCTTTCCGAAACCGATGGCAATGTCGACGCTGCTGTTGATTGGCTGCGGACCAAAGGTCTTGCAAATGCTGCCAAGAAAGCTGGCCGCGTTGCTGCCGAAGGTCTTGTTGCCGTTGCGGTTAACGGTACCAAAGGTGCTGTTGTCGAGCTGAACGCAGAAACTGACTTCGTTTCGCGTAACGAAGACTTCCAGAAATTTGTCAACGAAGTTGCCGTTCAGGCCGTTTCTGTTGATGGCGACGTTGATGCGCTGAAAGCTGCTGCTTTCCCGGGCACATCGCGTAACGTCGAAGAGCAGGTCACCCACATGATCGCCACCATTGGCGAAAACATGTCGCTTCGTCGTTCGGCTGGCCTGTCGGTCGAAAAAGGTGTTGTTGCTTCTTACATCCACTCTGCTGTTGCTACCGATCTCGGTAAAATCGGCGTTCTGGTGGCTCTGGAATCCGAAGCTGACGCTGCTGTTCTCGAAGGTCTGGGCAAGCAGATCGCAATGCACATTGCGGCAACCAACCCGGCTTCGGCAACCGTTGCCGATCTTGATCCGGAACTGGTCGAGCGTGAAAAAACCGTTCTGACCGAACAGGCTAAAGAATCGGGCCGTCCGATCGAGATCATCGAAAAAATGATCGAAGGTCGTATCCGTAAATATTACGAGCAGGTTGTTCTGGTTGAGCAAACCTTCGTGATTGACGGCGAAAACAAAGTTAAAGACGTAATCGAGAATGTCGCTAAAGAAGCTGGCAAGCCGATTACCCTCAAGGGCTTTGTTCGCTTCGAACTCGGTGAAGGCATCGAGCGAGAAGAGAAAGATTTTGCGGCCGAAGTTGCTGAGCAGCTGAACAAATAAAACATCTTTTCGAAATGGTGCGTTACGCACCATTTCGTGTATGATCCAGACCGGCGAGGTCGGCAGCGCAAATCCGCCCTGTTACTCGCCGGTCTTTTTATATCTGAATTTTGCATTTCCCGTCGTTGGGGGATGCGTGACATCGGCATTAAGAGGCATTGAAGACATGGCAGAAAACGACCAACTGAAATTTCGCCGCGTCCTTTTGAAGCTCTCGGGTGAGGGACTTCTAGGTAAACAGCAATATGGTATCGATCCTGAGACGGTCGACCGGATTGCCAGCGAAATCAAGGTCGTTCATGACATGGGGGCTGAAGTTTGCATGGTGATTGGCGGCGGGAACATTTTCCGTGGCGTCAAAGGTGCCTCTCAGGGCATGGAACGTGCCACAGCCGATTACATGGGCATGCTGGCAACCATCATGAATGCGCTCGCGGTTCAAAACGCGCTTGAGCGCCACGGTGTCCAGACTCGCGTTCAGTCTGCCATTCCAATGTCTTCCGTTTGTGAACCTTATATTCGCCGCCGTGCTGTTCGCCACATGGAAAAAGGTCGCGTAGTGATCTTTGCTGCGGGAACGGGCAATCCGTTCTTTACCACCGATACCGCTGCCGCATTGCGTGCGGTTGAAATGGGCTGTGATGCGCTGCTTAAAGGCACGCAGGTCGATGGTGTTTATACCGCTGACCCGAAAACGGACCCGACCGCGGAGCGCTACGACTCACTTACCTATATGGAAGTTTTGTCCAAAGATTTGCGTGTGATGGATGCATCGGCTATTTCTTTGGCACGCGAAAATGATATTCCGGTTATCGTATTTTCTTTGCATAATCCGGGTGCCTTCGCAGATGTTGTCTCTGCAAAGGGGACGTTTACGATTATTTCGAATGGAGACTGAACGTGTCTGACGTTGCTGGCCTAAAAAAGGACCTGTCCCGCCGTATGGAAGGGGCCGTAGAAGTACTGCACAAGGAATTTACCGGTCTGCGCACCGGACGTGCCAGTGTAAGCCTTCTTGAGCCGGTCATGGTCGAAGCCTATGGCGTTCCGACCCCGCTCAATCAGGTGGCTTCTGTCAGTGTTCCTGAATCTCGGATGCTTTCGGTTCAGGTATGGGACAAAACCATGGTCAAATCCGTTGAAAAGGCTATCCGCGATTCTGGCCTTGGCCTCAATCCGGCGGCTGATGGCACCCTTGTTCGTGTTCCGATTCCGGCATTGAACGAAGAACGCCGTGCCGAGCTGTCCAAAGTTGCTGGCAAATATGCCGAGCAAGCCAAAATTTCAGTTCGTAACGTCCGCCGCGATGGCATGGACCAGCTGAAAAAATGGGAAAAGGACAGCGACATCTCCAAAGACGAGATGCATGACGAAGAAAAAGAGATCCAGAAGCTGACCGATAAGGTCATTTCCGACATCGATGAGACGCTGTCGCACAAAGAACAGGAAATCATGCAAGTCTGACCATGGCTGTTCTGTCTTCGCAAACTCAACAAAAAGAACTGCCGTGTGTTCCGCGTCACGTTGCCATCATTATGGATGGCAACGGTCGTTGGGCCCGTGGGCGTGGAAAACCCCGTACGATGGGGCATCGTGCCGGGGTTGAAGCAGTGCGTCGCACGGTCGAGGCATCTGCCGAACTTGGCATTGAGTATCTGACGCTCTATGGGTTCTCGACGGAAAACTGGAAACGCCCGGAAAGCGAAGTCAGTGATCTCATGGGACTTTTGCGGCTGTTTTTAAAGCGTGAGCTTGCGACGTTGCACCGAAACAACGTGAAAATTCGCATCATCGGCGACCGGACACGTTTTGCCGATGATATTCGCGGTCTTCTGGCCAAGGCCGAAGACCAAACCCGTGACAACACGCGTCTTAACTTGACGATTGCGTTGAGTTACGGGGCACGGGCCGAAATTACGCAGGCCGTGCGCGAGATCGCGCGCAAAGTCGCATCGGGGGAACTTTCAGCGGATGCTGTTACCGAAGACTTGATCGAACAGAACTTGTCGACCGTTGGCATGCCCGATCCTGATCTTTTGATCAGAACCAGTGGTGAACAACGGATCAGCAATTTCTTGCTGTGGCAATCGGCCTATACAGAGTTTGTCTTTGAAGACGTTCTCTGGCCTGATTTTGACCGCAGCCATCTGGAAAGAGCCATTGACAACTTTGCCGGACGGGAGCGGCGTTTTGGTGCAGTCATCTGAAACCGAACGTCAAAAAGATACGAATTCCGGACTAAAACCACGCATTCTTTCTGCGCTGGTTATGACACCAGTGGCAATTGCCGCTGTCTGGTTTGGTTCACCCTATTTCGACATTCTGTTATTTCTGTTTTGCGCGGGCATGATGTGGGAATGGGCGCGCATGTGCGTGCCTGCCCATTATAACGGTGTGTCGATTGTCGCGGCTGTGGCCGTTGGCGTTGCCATGCTGATGCATATGACCGGGCAGGGTCCGCTTGCATTTATGCCAATTGCGATCGGTGTGATTATTGCCGTTGCCCGTGGGGGCAAAAATTGGCTGCTGGCTGGATTTGGTGTTCTTTACATCTCTCTTGCCGGATTGTCGGCATTATGGTTGCGCAATCAGGATGCTGACGGTCTTCTGACCATCATGTGGTTGTTCTTCCTTGTCTGGGCGACCGATACAGGCGGCTATGCCTTTGGTCGGGCGATTGGTGGACCAAAACTGGCACCGCGTTTCAGCCCGAAGAAAACATGGGCGGGTTTGATTGGGGGCATGTTCTGTGCTGGCGTTATTGGCGGTCTTGTGACCTATTTCAGCAATGATGCGGTCAACTGGCTCATTGTTCTGGTCAGTATGGTTCTGGCGATTGTGGCTCAGATCGGTGATCTGGCTGAGTCTGCTCTTAAACGGCGTTTCAAGGTTAAGGACAGCAGCAATTTGATCCCGGGGCATGGTGGGCTGCTTGATCGTGCTGACGGAATGCTGACGGTGTTTCCAGTTGCCTTTGCCATTGTCTGTTTCGCTGGACTCACATTGCGATAGAGCCTGATATCCATCCGGTTCCTTTCTGACAGGTGTTTGATGAATTTGAAGAAATCCGTCAGTGTTTTTGGCGTTACGGGATCTGTCGGCACAAGTACGGTCGATATTCTAAAAACGCACGCTGACAAATATTGCGTCGATGCGGTTACCGCGCACCGCAATGTTGATGCACTTGCCAAAACCGCCCGTGACCTTGGCGCAAAATGTGCTGTCATTGGGGATCCCGACTGTTTCTCCCAACTGCGTGACGCATTGTCAGATACCGACATTGAGGTGACGGCTGGCGAAGACGCCCTTGTCGAGGCGGCTTCACGGCCGTCTGATATTGTCATTGCCGCAATCGTCGGGGCGGCGGGCCTTAAGCCAACGCTTGCGGCCATTCGTCGTGGTGCGCGGGTGGGGCTCGCAAATAAGGAAACGCTCGTCTGTGCGGGAAGTCTGATGTCCCGGGAAGTTGTGGCGCACGGCGCAACCCTTATTCCCGTCGATTCGGAACATAGTGCGATTTTTCAGGTGCTCGAAGACCGGGCCGAAGACCAGATCGAGCGTATTTTGCTTACCGCGTCCGGGGGGCCGTTTCGGGCATGGTCACTGAACGAGATGAAATCGGTGACCCGCGCGCAGGCGCTGGCCCATCCAAATTGGGATATGGGTGCCAAAATCTCGATTGATTCGGCAACCATGATGAACAAGGGGCTTGAGCTGATTGAAGCGCGCCATCTTTTCCCGGTTCCCGAAGAACGGATCGAAATTGTTGTCCATCCCCAGTCGGTCGTGCACAGCATGGTCGAATATGCTGATGGATCTGTGCTGGCCCAGCTTGGCTCGCCCGATATGCGAACACCGATTGCCTATGCGCTTTCATGGCCTGAACGGATCAAGGTTGACGCACCGCGTCTTGATTTTGCCACGATCGGAGGTTTGAACTTCGAGGCGCCAGATATTGTTCGCTTCCCGGCACTGCGTTTGGCACGAGAAGCCTTGCAGGCGGGGGGCACACTGCCTACTGTCTTGAATGCGGCAAACGAGGTTGCGGTTGCGGCGTTCCTTGGCGACAAAATCGGCTTCCTTGCGATTGCAGAAATCGTCGAGGACATGATGGATAAAATCGGCAAGGAAGACCTTGTCGACCTGGATCAGGTATTTGCGACAGATGCCATGGTCCGACGTGAAACAGCAGCACGCATCGCTGCTGTTTAAGTAAATAACACCGGTTTTACCGGATAAGGGACGTCTTGATGGAAACCTTGCTTTCTTTTCTATTTGTGCTCTCGGTTCTCGTTTTTGTTCATGAGTACGGGCACTACTGGGTTGCGATCAAAAACGGCGTGAAAGTCGAAGCCTTTTCAATTGGTTTCGGGCCGGAACTGTTTGGCTGGGTTGATAAAAAAGGAACGCGCTGGAAAGTCAGTCTTCTGCCGCTTGGCGGATATGTGAAGATGTTTGGCGACATGAACCCGGCAAGTGCCGGGCAGCGTGATGACCTTGCCGAAGACGAAAAACAGTTCGCGTTCCATAACAAAAGTGTTGCTGCACGCGCTGCCATCGTTTTTGCGGGCCCGCTTGCCAACTTCCTGTTTGCTATTGTCGTTTTCACCTTCCTGTTTGCTGCCGTTGGTCAACAGCGCGCTTTGCCCGTGGTTGGCGAGGTCATGGACAACAGCCCGGCCGCGAGTGCCGGCCTTTTGGCCGAAGACCGCATTACCGCGATTGATGGTGATCAGGTCGAATGGTTCTCCGATCTATCTGAAATTGTCCGCGCTCATCCGGCCGAAGAACTGCGTTTGTCGGTTGTTCGCAACGATGCACCGCTTGACCTTCTTGTCACCCCGGAAGCTGTAACCTCCGAAGAGGGCGATGGCACGCAGACATTTGGACGTCTTGGTATTACTGCCGGGGCTTTTGAAACCAGTCGCGATGGCGTGATTGATGCCGCGGGGCGGGCGTTTACATCGTTCTATACCTTAACAACGCAAACATTCTCGGCCATTGGCGAAATGATCAGTGGTGATCGTGATAGTTCGGAATTGGGCGGACCGATCCGCATTGCGCAAATGTCTGGCGAAGTCGCCGAAGGTGGCTTTGGTCCCTTGCTGTTCTTTATGGGGTATTTGTCCATCAGCCTTGGGTTGATTAACCTGATGCCTGTTCCGGTTCTCGATGGAGGCCATCTGGTGTTTTATGCGATTGAGGCAATTCGCGGTAAGCCATTGGGGACAAAAGCACAAGAATATGGTTTCCGTATTGGCGCGGGTTTGGTATTCAGCTTAATAATTTTCGCAACCTGGAACGATTTGACGCAGTTGGGCGTCTTTAGTTTCCTCAAAGGACTTGCTGGCTAATGAATGACGGCAAAAGGGGGGTTAACTTGCTGCGTAGGGTAAAAGCAGCCGTAATTTTTACGGCTTTGCTTGGCGCGACGACGCCAATGATTGTGTCCACGGTTGCATATGCCCAAAGTTCGGGCGTGATCCGCGACATCAAGGTGGATGGGAACAATCGTATCGAAAGTGCGACCGTTGATGCCTACCTGACGGTTGCAGCGGGCGATCCTTACGACGCACAGAAAATCAACGATTCCCTTAAAGCGCTGTTTTCGACAGGACTTTTTGCCGATGTATCGATTTCATTCAATCAAGGCGTGCTTCTGGTTAATGTCGTTGAAAACCCGATCATTAACCGTATTGCCTTTGAAGGTAATCAGCGTCTGAAAGATGATACGCTCAGTACCGAGCTTCAATTGCGTCCGCGTGTGGTTTACACGCGTACCAAGGTTCAGTCCGACGTGCAGCGTATTCTTGAACTTTACCGCCGTAATGGCCGGTTTGCCGCGACGGTTGAACCCAAGGTCATCCAGCTTGAGCAAAACCGCGTCGATCTGGTTTTCGAGATTGAAGAAGGCGAAGCGACGGGCATTCGGAAAGTCAACTTCGTTGGCAATAAGGCCTTTGACGATGGTGAGCTTCTCGAAGTCATTCGCACAACCGAAAGTGCCTGGTGGAAAATCCTGACATCTGACGACAATTACGACCCGGACCGCGTGACGTTTGACCGTGAACTGCTGCGTCGTTTTTATCTTTCGGCGGGCTACGCTGATTTTCAGGTGCTGTCTTCCGTCGCAGAATTGACGCCGGATCGCTCCGATTTCTTCATCACATATACCGTCAGCGAAGGCAGCCGTTACCAGTTTGGCACGATCAATGTGGTGTCGCAGATTGACAAAATTGATGCCGAAGCATTGGTGCCTTTGATCGAAATCGAGGCTGGGGAATGGTACAATGCCGATATGGTCGATGACGCCATTGAAGTTTTGACCACCCAGGTTGGCGATCAGGGCTATGCCTTCATTGATATTCGGCCAAATGTGCAGCGTAACCGTGAAAACGGCACAATTGATGTGACCTTCACGATTGCCGAAGGACCAAAGGTCTATGTCGAGCGCATTAACGTTGTCGGGAACGTGCGAACGCTTGATGAAGTGATCCGGCGTGAATTCCGCCTTGTCGAGGGCGATGCGTTTAGCAGTTCGAAAATGAAGCGGTCTAAACAACGTATCGAGAACCTGAACTTCTTCAAATCGGTTGACGTCAAGACCCTGCCGGGCACAACGCCTGACCAGACTGTTCTTGAAGTCGACGTCGAAGAAAAATCGACAGGCGAATTCTCGATTGGGGCCGGGTACGGAACCGATAATGGTGCGTTTGGTCAGCTGGGCATTCGTGAACGTAACCTGTTGGGTAAAGGTCAGGATTTGCGTCTTAACTTTACACTTGGGTCTTCAGATCAACAGGTCGACCTTTCCTTTACCGAGCCATATTTCCTGGATCGTGAAATCGCCGCGGGTTTTGATCTTTATCGCCGTGAAGAGGACAACCAGGACGAAAGTTCTTACGACGAAGAGCAAACGGGCGGCCGCTTGCGCGCCGGGTTCAAATACTCCGAGGAACTGTCACATTCGCTTCGTTATGGTCTGGAACAGAATTCGTATTCCAATATCAACGAAAATGAAGCGTCACGACTGTTGTTGGCTGAAGAAACAGAATTCGTTGAATCTTCGATCGGTCACACACTGACCTATGACAAACGTGATAGCTCTTATTCTCCCACCGAAGGTTATTTCGCACGGCTGTCGAACGATTTCGCCGGGCTCGGTGGTGATGAAACCTATCTTCGCACGCGTATTGAAGGTGGATATTATTATCCGCTGGATCGTGAAAATGAGTGGGTGCTCTCGACACGTGCGTCGACGGGGTACATCTTTGGTATTGGGGACGACACGCGCATCTCCCAGCGCTTCTTTACAGGCGGTGCAAACCTGCGTGGGTTTGAATCGGCTGGCGTTGGGCCGCGAGACATCGCCACAGGCGATGCTCTTGGCGGCAAAACCTACTACACGGGGTCTGTGCAAATGGACTTCCCGCTTGGACTGCCGTCTGAGTTTGCCCTGAAAGGTCGCGTCTTTAGTGACTTCGGTTCGTCCGAAGGTGTAGACGGTGCCCGGCCTGGCGAAATCTATGACGAAGGTTCACTGCGTGGATCTGTCGGGGTTGGCGTTGGTTGGGAATCGCCGTTTGGCCCCATCGGTGTCGATCTGTCACAGGCCGTTTTGAAAGAAGATTACGACAAAGAGGAAGTGTTCCGTCTTAACTTCGGGACCAGATTCTAAAATGAGCATTATGAAATCGATCCGTAACGTCGCGTTCGCTGTTGCAGTTATCTCGGGCATCGGTTTGTCGACCGAAGTTCGGGCGCAAGATGCGTTATCGACGGAGACGCTTGCAAACGTCATGATCGTCGATATCGACGGTATCTTGCGTGAATCATCGGCAATGCGCGACGTCAATAAGCAGCTTAAAGAACGTCAGCAAGCCTATCAGCAGGAAATCGAAACCCGCCAGCAGGCCCTGCGTGAAGAAGACAAACAACTGGCTCAGCAGCGAACCCTGCTTGCCAATGATGTCTTTCAGGGAAAGCAAAAGGCCTTTCAGCAGAAAGTTGCCGATTTTCAGAAGTTCGCACAGGGACGTAACCGCGTACTTGACGAAGCACGTGCGGTTGCCAACGGAACTTTTCAGAAGAAGCTGATTGAAATCGTTGCCGCACTGGCCGAAGAACGTAAATCAACCTTGGTTTTACGCAAAAGTGAGGTCATCCTCCATGCCAAGGGGATGAACGCGTCGGCTGAAATCCTCAACCGTATCAATGCCGAACTGCCAACGATTCAGGTTGAATTCAAGGAAGGCTCGTAATGGCTGATCCGCGTTTCTTTCATCGCAAAGGACCGTTCAGCGTCAAAGAAATCGCTGAGCTGACTGGTGCGACCCCGGTCAATGCACCGGACGCGGAACGCCGTTTTGATGATGTCGCACCGCTGCAAATCGCCGACAGCACGATCCTGAGCTTCTTTGACAATCGCAAATACATTGATGCGTTCGTCGGAAGTAGCGCTGGTGCGTGTTTCGTGCGTCCCGAATTTGCAGATCGCGCCCCCAAAAACATGGTGCTTTTTACGACCGATGATCCGTACCGCGCCTATGCTAAGGCCGCAACGGCGTATTATCCATTTGAAACCGGTAATGGCATCATTTCGGATCGTGCGGTGATTGATCCAACGGCCAAGCTTGGCACCGGGGTTCAAATTGATGCCTGTGCCGTGATCGGTGCAAACTGTGAAATCGGGGACGGCACAATCATTGCGTCCAACGCGGTGATTGGCGACGGTGTTGTTATTGGTTCGGGCTGCAAAGTCGGTGCCGGTGCAACCATCAGCCACAGTTTGATTGGCAATCTGTGCCTGATTTACCCCGGTGCACGTATCGGTCAAGACGGTTTTGGCTTTGCCATGGGCCCGCAAGGCCATGCAAAGGTTCCCCAACTTGGCCGCGTTGTCATCGGCAATGATGTCGAGGTCGGATCAAACTCGACGATTGACCGTGGGGCAGGACCCGATACCGTGATCGGGAACGGGTGCCGTATCGACAATCTGGTGCAAATCGGCCATAACGTCGAACTTGGCATGGGCTGTGTTATTGTGTCCCAGGTCGGGATTTCCGGTTCGACCAAGCTTGGCAATTTTGTTGTTCTTGCCGGTCAGGCTGGCATAACCGGGCACCTTGAAATTGGCGATGGCGCCAAAGTTGCTGCGCAATCAGGTGTCATGAAAAATATCGGACCGGGTGAGACCGTGGGCGGAAGCCCTGCTGTCCCGGTCATGGACTATCATAAGCAGACGGTGGCCTTGTCGCGTCTGATACGAAAAAAGAAATAAGGACGATACGCATGACCGAACTGTTAAGTGTTGATATTCAGCGCATTATGGAAATGATTCCGCATCGTTACCCGTTCTTGCTGATCGATAAAGTAATCGATATTGCCCCGGGTGAGTCGGCGACCGGCATCAAAAACGTCACGATGAACGAGCCGCAGTTCACCGGTCATTTCCCGCAGCAACCAATCATGCCGGGCGTTCTGATTATCGAAAGCATGGCGCAAACGGCGGCCATTCTTGTCGTGCAGACTCTTGGTGAGGGTGCCGAAGGCAAACTCGTTTATTTCATGAGCATCGACAGTGCGCGTTTCCGTAAACCGGTGACGCCGGGTGACGTCATGCACATTCACGTGGTCAAAAAACAAAGCCGTGGTCCGGTCTGGAAATTCGAAAGCCAAGTCAAAGTGGATGGGCAAGTCGTTGCCGAGGCCACAATCGCCGCGATGATCCGGGATAACTGATAATGTCAAAAGTGCATCCAACCGCCGTCGTCGAAGATGGCGCGCAGATTGGTCAGGATGTCGAAATCGGGCCCTATTGCGTGGTCGGCCCGAAGGTTGTCTTGGGGGACCGGGTAAAACTGCACAGCCATGTGGCAATGGCAGGCGTGACAACCCTTGGTGATGAATGTGAAGTCTATCCGTTCGCCTCTGTCGGTCATGCCCCGCAGGACCTTAAGTTCAAGGGTGAACAAAGCCGCCTGATTGTTGGCAACCGTACCAAAATCCGCGAGGGTGCCACCCTTAATCCCGGCACCGAAGGCGGCGGGATGGAAACCACAATTGGCGATGACTGCCTTTTGATGACCGGGGCCCATGTTGGTCACGATTGTCATGTCGGGAACCATTGTATTCTGGTCAATAACGGAACCTTGGCGGGCCATGTCCTGGTCGAGGATTTCGCCATTGTTGGCGGTCTGTCGGCCGTTCATCAGTTTGTCCGCATCGGCAAACACGCCATGATCGGCGGCATGACCGGTGTTGATAGCGACGTGATCCCGTATGGATCGGTGATTGGCAACCGGGCCTATCTTTCCGGTTTGAACATCATTGGCCTGAAACGGCGCGGGTTTGATCGTGAAACGATCCATTCCCTGCGTAAAGCCTATCGCCTGCTGTTCGCACAGGAAGGTACGCTTGCCGAACGTGTCGAAGAAGTCTCCAAGGATTTCGAAGGCCTCGGTCCGGTGATGGAAATCATCGACTTCCTGAAAGCAGAAAGCATGCGTTCCGTATGCACACCAAAATATGACAGCTCCTCAGGATAATTCGCCGCCGAAATTGGGCATCATTGCGGGGGGCGGTTCGCTTCCGGCCCGTTTGGCTGCTGCTGCCAAGGCCGCCGGGCGGGCTGTTTTCGTTGTGATGCTTGATGGTCATGCCAATGACCCGACGCTTGAAAGCTACCCACAAACCACCTTGCGTCTTGGTGCCGCGGCCAAAATCCTTGATGCCATGCGCGCAGAGGACTGCGAAGATATTGTGTTGGCCGGCAAGGTGGCACGACCAAGCTTTTCCGCCATGCGGCCTGATTGGCGCGCCACCAAACTTCTGATGAAAGTCGGTATGAAGGCGCTGGGCGATGATGGGCTCTTGCGTCTTGTTGGTCAGGAACTCGAACGCGAAGGTTTCCGGCTGATCGGGGCGCATGAAATCCTGACCGATTTGGCGGTCGAAGAAGGCGTGCTTGGCACAGTTCAGCCAGATGAACAGGCAATGAGCGACGCCAAACACGGCCTTTCGGTGGCCCGGATCCTTGGTCAGGCCGATGTTGGGCAGGGCTGTGTAGTTCAACAAGGACTTGTTCTGGCTCTTGAGGCGATTGAGGGCACCGATGAAATGCTCCGCCGGTCTGCCCTGTATAAACGCGAAGGCGTCGGTGGTGTTCTGGTGAAATCGGCCAAGCCGCAACAGGACAAACGCCTTGATCTGCCGGCCATTGGACTAAGAACCATTGAAGAATCTCATAAGGCAGGCCTGCGTGGCATCGCACTTCTTGCCGGTGGGACCATGATCATTGACCGTGAGGCGGTTTTAGCCCGTGCTGATGCGCTTGGGATGTTTGTCGTTGGTTTGCGCGCGGATGATGATCAATGACCACTCAGACCGTTTCTAACGGCCCTAAGATCATGCTTGTTGCCGGTGAAGCATCTGGCGATCAGTTGGGCGGGCGTTTGATGGCTGCCATCAAGGCACAGGCACCCGATGCGCGCTTTATCGGCGTTGGTGGCCCGCGCATGGAACGTGAAGGCCTAAGCAGCCTGTTTCCGATGAATGAAATGTCGGTCATGGGCCTGACGGAAGTCGTGCCGCATATCCCGCATCTTCTCAAGCGTATTTCACAGACCGCAAAATTTGCCCAAACCGAACAACCCGATGTCGTGGTGACAATCGATGCCCCCGATTTCAGTTTTCGTGTTGGTAAGAAGTTAAAGGGGAAGGGCATACCGCTTGTCCATTATGTAGCACCCTCTGTCTGGGCATGGCGCGAAGGGCGCGCGCGCAAAATTGCCGGTTTCCTTGATCACCTTTTGGCTCTTCTGCCGTTTGAACCGCCCTATTTCGAAAAAGAAGGCCTGCCAACCACCTTTATTGGCCACTCAGCCGTCGAAGAGCGTCACGATGGGGATGCAGATCGTTTTCGGGCCAAGCATGGTCTGAGCGACAAGACAAAGCTGCTCGCTGTTTTACCCGGCAGCCGCAATTCAGAAGTCAAACGTCTGTTACCTGTGTTTAAAACCGTGATCACGGACATTGCGGCCAAATATCCTGATACACGCATCGTCGTGCCAACCGTAGCCAAGGTCGCCGATACCGTAACCGCGGAAATGAAAGATTGGCCATTGTCGCCCATCGTTGTTTCAACCGATCAGGAACGCCACGATGCGTTTGCCGCTGCATACTGTGCCTTGGCGGCATCGGGCACGGTATCGCTGGAGCTTGCCATTTCCGGTGTGCCCCATGTGATTGCCTATCAGGTGAACGCAATAACCGGCTGGATTGCCAAACGCCTGATCAAGATTGATACGGTAACCATCGTCAATTTGGTGCTGAGGCGTAAGCTTATCCCGGAATTCCTGCAAGATAAGTGTCAGCCGGGCAATATTACACCAATACTTGATGGCTTGCTCGGAGACAGTCCGATCCGCCAAGAGCAGAAGGACGGCTTTGACGAAGCCTGCCACCTGCTGGGGTTTGGCGGGCGTGCGCCAAGTGAAAAGGCCGCCGAGCAAATTTTGAAAATCATCGCCAAAAAATAGTCGACGCAGGGTGGTGTTATCGCCTGATAACGCATAGTTTCACGTCATTGATCACTTCATGACGGAGACATTGTTATGCGTTATTTGCACACGATGGTGCGTGTCGAAAATATCGATGATTCGCTGAAATTTTATTGTGACCTGCTCGGCATGAGCGAAACCCGCCGCATCGAAAGCGAGCAGGGGCGTTTTACCCTGATTTATCTGGCACCGCCCGCTGACGTTGACAGTGCCAAGGCAACCAAGGCACCGGAACTTGAACTGACCTACAACTGGGATCCGGAAAGCTATTCAGGCGGTCGCAACTTTGGCCATCTGGCCTATGAAGTTGATGACGTCTATGCGCTCTGTCAGAAACTGATGGATGCCGGTGTGACCATTAACCGTCCGCCCCGCGATGGCCGGATGGCATTTGTACGTTCCCCTGATGGCATTTCCATCGAGTTCCTGCAAAAGGGTGAAAACCTCAAATCAGCGGAACCATGGGCCAGCATGGAAAACACCGGAAGCTGGTAAAACACCGTCTCTTTATACGTTAGATGCAAGAAAGGCCCGGAAAACTCCGGGCCTTTCTTTTTGTTCAGATCGCGTCTGTGGTCGCCGCGAATTAACGCTTGTCGACCGGAACAAACGGACGTTCTGCGACGCCGGTAAACAGCTGACGCGGACGACCGATTTTCTGCGAAGGATCTTCGATCATTTCTTTCCACTGGGCGATCCAGCCGACGGTACGTGCAACCGCGAACAGCACGGTAAACATGCTGACCGGAATGCCCATCGCCTTAAAGATGATGCCCGAGTAGAAATCGACGTTTGGATAGAGTTTCTTCTCGATGAAGTACTCGTCTTCACGTGCAATACGTTCAAGTTCCTGCGCAACGTCAAGCAACGGATCGCTGACGTTGAGTTCTTTGAGAACTTCGTGGCAGGTTTCCTGCATGACTTTGGCGCGCGGATCGTAGTTTTTGTAAACGCGGTGACCAAAGCCCATCAGGCGGAACGGATCGTTCTTGTCTTTTGCTTTTGCAACATATTCCGGGATGTTTTTCACATCGCCGATTTCGTTGAGCATTTTAAGAACGGCTTCGTTCGCACCACCATGTGCCGGCCCCCAAAGGGACGCGATACCAGCAGCAATACATGCAAACGGATTTGCACCCGAAGAACCGGCAAGACGTACGGTCGAGGTCGATGCATTCTGCTCATGGTCGGCATGGAGGATCAGGATACGATCCATTGCTTTGGCCAGAACAGGATTAACAACATACTCTTCGCACGGGTTGCCAAACATCATCTGCAGGAAGTTTTCCGCATAACCGAGTTTGTTGTTCGGATAACGGAACGGCTGACCGATCGAATATTTATACGCCATCGCTGCGATGGTCGGCATTTTCGCAATCAGGCGATATGCCGAAATCAGACGCTGCTGCGGGTCATTGATGTCGGTGCTGTCATGATAGAAAGCAGACATCGCGCCAATAACACCAACCATAATGGCCATCGGATGCGCATCGCGGCGGAAGCCGTTATAGAAATTGCGCATCTGTTCATGCACCATGGTGTGCAGGGTGATGTCGGTTTCGAACTGTTTCTTTTCGGTGGCGTTTGGCAACTCGCCATAAATCAGCAGATGGCAAACTTCCAGGAAGTCTGAGTCTTCTGCAAGATCGTCAATCGCATACCCACGATGGCGCAGGATACCCACATCACCATCAATATAGGTCAGCTCGGACTGGCAGGAGCCGGTCGACGTAAAGCCAGGATCGTATGTGAAAAATCCAGTTTCAGCATAGAGTTTACGAATGTCGATTACATCCGGTCCTACGCTACCCTTAAGCACCGGCATCTCGATCGACTTGCCTGTGGCATTGTCGGTCAGTGTTACGGTGTGGGAAGTCTTGGAATTATCAGCCATGACTATTTTTCCTTCCCTGTTTGAACGAACACGGTTTCAAGTTGGATACAGCATAATGCTGCGGCGCACCAAGCGCAAACAGACTATTAGCTTTTTCGTTATTCGCTGTTGTTATGCACCGAAATGTCGGATGCGTTTCAGCGTTTGCTCTTTGCCAAGCACGATCATTACGTCGAAAATGCCTGGTGAAGAATTGGAACCTGTGAGCACCGCCCGCAAGGGTTGCGCGACTTTACCGAGTTTAAGATCGAGTTTTTCGGCAGTTTCGCGGACACTTGCGTCAACGTTCTCTTCGGTCCAGCTATCAAGCGCTTCGAGACTGTTGGCCAGTTCAGCAAACAGACCTTCGGGTGCGCTATCAATGAGGGACTGAGCTTTCTCGTTAAATGACGTAACGCCATCCGTAACGTAGAAGGCCGAAGAGCAGGCGAGCTCGATGAGTGTCTTAGCCCTTTCTTTAAGGCCTGACATGCCATTGATCAAGATTTCTTTTTGCGCTGCATCAATTGCATCGCTTCCAATCAGGGTCGCAACCCGTTGGGAAATCTCGTCTACTAGCCGCTTGTCGTCTGCCTGGCGCATGTAGATGCCGTTAAGGTTTGTCAGCTTCGCGAAGTCAAATCGCGCAGCACCCTTACCGACATCGGTGATGTCAAACCACTCAATTGCCTGCTCCTGGGAGATGACTTCATCATCACCGTGGCCCCAGCCAAGACGCAGCAGATAGTTGTTAACCGCTTCGGGCAGGAAACCCATTTCATCGCGATAGGAATCAACACCTAACGCGCCATGACGTTTGGAAAGTTTTGCACCGTCCGGGCCATGAATAAGCGGAATATGGGCAAATGTCGGTACATCCCAGCCCAGTGCGTCATACAAAGCTTTCTGGCGGAATGCGTTGGTCAGATGATCATCGCCGCGAATCACATTGGTGACACCCATGTCATGATCATCGACAACAACTGACAGCATATAGGTCGGCGTGCCATCGCCGCGCAGAATGACGTAATCGTCAAGCTGTTCGTTGCCAACCCGGACTTCGCCCTGCACCTGATCATTGATCACCGCATCGCCTTCTTGTGGCGATTTAAGCCGCACAACAGGCTTGATGCCCTCAGGGGCGTCAGACGCATCACGGTCACGCCAGGTGCCGTCGTACTTCATCGGACGGCCTTCTGCGCGTGCTTTTTCGCGCATGATGGTCAGTTCTTCGGGCGAGCAATAGCAATAATATGCCTTGCCTACATCCAGAAGGGATTGGGCAACCTCGGCATGGCGGTCGCGACGGGCAAACTGGAAAGTCGGCTCTTCGTCGGCGGTCAGGCCCAGCCAGTTCAACCCGTCAAAAATAGCTTCGACAGCTTCAGGGGTTGAACGTTCGCGGTCAGTGTCTTCGATACGCAGCAAGAACTTGCCGCCAGTATGTTTGGCATAAAGCCAGTTATAAAGGGCGGTACGTGCGCCGCCGATGTGTAAGAACCCGGTCGGGGACGGGGCAAAACGGGTAACAACCGTCATTCAATATATCCGTTATTTGGATGTTGTCGCTTGTCGCAAGGACTTTTGGCGTGCAGGCTATAGCACAAATGACACGCTGTTGCACCACAGCCGATGTTAGATAGAAACTAACCGCCGGGTAGGCTATTGGACATTCGTCGAAGACACTTCAGTGGAATATTGAAAAAACAATATCTTGTGGAGGTACCTTCACAGATTGCATCCGCTGTTGCACATCAAAGAAATAAATGGTTCCTGTCGTCGGTTCTCTTCTTTGGGTTGGGATGCGCGCTGTATTTTTGTCTTCCTGCGCGTATCTGGCCGCATCAGGCCGCCTTGGTTTTGATTCTTTTGCTGTGCGGATTTTGGCGGTCCCGTCGCCGGGCCATGGTGGCGTTTGTCCTGCAATCTCTGGCATGTCTTGTCGCCGGACTTTTGATCGCTGCTCTTCATACCCAGGCCGGGCCGACGAACCTTCTGACGCGGACGTTGTATTCAACCACAGTAACCGGCGTGGTTTCTGCCCTTGAACCGCGTGGAAGCCGATTGCGCGCAACCATCGATCCGACGCATATCGACGGTTTGGATCAGGATGGTTTTGATTGGAAAGTGCGGATCAGTTTTCTGGGCGATAGCGATCTTGCGATTGGCGATCAGATATCGGTCAAGGCACGCCTGTTTCCGTTGCGCCCGCCGTCCGTGCCCGGTGATCCCGATTTTGCCCGCAATCTTTACTTTAGTGATATTGGCGCAACCGGCTTTGCCTTTGGTCGTCAATTCGAAGTGTCTCGATCACAAAGTGATAAATCTAATGAAATCAGTTCATTATTAAGTTATTTCGAAGTTTTGCGACAAAGTGTATCGCGCAGGATTGACGATGGTATGCGCCCCCCGGAAGCTGGAATTGCCAAGGCCCTGATCATTGGTGAACGGGGTGATGTTCGGCCCGATATTGCCGAAGATTTGCGAAAATCCGGACTTGCCCATCTTTTGGCAATATCAGGCCTGCATATGGGGCTTCTGTGTGGAACGGTATTTTTCCTGATCCGCTTGGGCTTGTCGGCAGTCCCGACGATTGCCTTGCGTTATCCGATTAAGAAATGGGCCGCAGTTGGTGCGATGGTGGCCGGGCTGGTCTATCTTGGATTATCCGGCGCAACCGTTCCGACCCAGCGGGCATATGTCATGCTGCTTGTGGTTTGGGTTGCCTTGCTACTGGATCGACGCGCCATTTCGCTGCGTCTGGTCGGGGTGGCTGCGGTGATTGTTTTGCTCTTGCGACCTGATGTGGTTTTGGGCGCAAGTTTTCAGCTTTCCTTTGCCGCTGTCGGCGCGCTGGTTGCCTTTTACGATGGACCGGGACGGCGTTGGCTTGATGGGCAGGGAGCCCGGCCATGGTTTGAACGCGCGATGGTCTATCTGGTCGGGCTTGTCATTACGGGCATCATTGTTACCGCTGTGACGGCCCCGATCATTGGCTATCACTTCGGCCGGATATCCGCCTTGGGCGTGGTGGCAAACCTGATTGCCATACCGGTAATGGCGTTTTGGATCATGCCATTGATTGTTGCCGCACTTGCCCTGATGCCCTTTGGCTTTGAGTACCCCGTACTGTGGTTGATGCAGCCCGGTTTGACCGTTTTACTTGATACCGCATCCGGGTTGGGCAGTGTCGAATGGGGATTATGGTACGTTGCGGGCCTTGATGCTGTGGCGGTATCTTGCGCGATGTTAGCGCTAACATGGTGCGTGATCTGGCGGGATCGCTGGTTGGTGTTACCTGTGATCCCGATACTGATCGCGGGGATAATCATTCAATCGCGCCATCATTCTCCTGATATTCTGATTTCCGGCGACAGGGAAAGCTGGGCGGTGTTTGATCGCGACCAACAGGTTCTCCACATCCCGCAAAAACTGTCTTCATTTCAAAAATCCCTATGGATGGCGCGGTTTGGGCTGCGTCCTGAAAATGAAGACCGGCATCTGCAAACATGTGCCAATGATCCGTGCCGTGTTGTGATGGGCAGTGATGTAATGGGTGATGACGTAATGGGCGGTGATGGGCAAAAGATCATCGTGATCGCCAACACATTCGCCAACCCGTTCTATGCCTGTCGCAATGCCGATATCGTGGTCGATCTCAAAAGTGATCTGCCCCAAACCCAATGCCGCGCAGCAGGGGCTGGCATTCTGGTCGATGATGATGTGTTGTGGTGGCAGGGCGGGGTGACCATTGATCCGGACAATCATGAAAACCCGGTGAGATCGGTTCGAACCGAAACCGGCGGCTGGCCTTGGATTGTGATTGGCGGCAGGATCGCCCGCTGATCTGCACCGGAACCGGCAAAACAGCCGTAACAAACAGCGAGAAGCCGCCAAAAAATAAATCATCATACAAATGAATTTCGCCCGGCCTTCATCAAAGCCGGGCGAAACAAGAAACAGTTGTATGTATGGGGCAGGGCGTAGTCTGGCTTGCCTTAGTACTGGCGCAAAAGCCCCACCAGGCGTCCTTGAATGCGAACCCGGTCCGGTGACAATGATCGGGTCTCATAACGCGCGTTGGCTGGTTCAAGCATGACTTCACCGCGGCCGCGTTTAAGGCGCTTCAGGGTCGCTTCACTGTCATCGACCAAGGCAACGACGATGGTGCCGTCATGGGCCTGCTCGCACCGCTGGATCAGCACGGTATCGCCATCAAGGATGCCGGCATCAATCATGGAATCGCCTGAGACCTCAAGCGCATAGTGATCACCAGCCCCCAGAAGGGCGGCAGGAACCTGCACCATTGTGCTTTGATCGCGCAGCGCCTCAATCGGGGTACCCGCAGCAATCCGGCCATACAGCGGCAGCGAAATGGCATCACTGTTGTCAGAAAAGGCCGTCGGGACCGTTGTTGGCCGATGCGGGGTTTTGCGCGCACTGGCAAGCGATGTCACATTGTTTGGCGTTTCGGGCGCATCATCATCGCTGTTTTCTGGCAGGCGCAAGACCTCAAGCGCACGCGCACGATGGGCAAGGCGGCGGATAAAGCCGCGTTCCTCAAGCCCGGTAATCAGGCGATGAATGCCCGATTTGGATTTAAGGTCCAGTGCCTCCTTCATTTCATCGAAAGAAGGCGAGATACCGCGATCGCGAAGGTAATTGTCGATATAGACCAGCAATTCATATTGCTTGCGCGTCAGCATGATATTTTCCGAACCTGTAACAAGAACAAAAAGAATACATAGATGTTCTACTTTAGTTCTTTTTGCAGGTCAAGCGCATCGATATGATTTTACATCAAATGTATTTAATCGCCGGTATTATTCAAAATATGTGAATAATCGAACAGGGGATCAATCCGCGACGAAAGTGCCTGATTTGCCACCTTCTTTTCGGGTCACACGTAGATCAGTAATCTGCATGCCCTTATCCACCGCCTTGCACATGTCAAACACCGTTAGCGCCGCAACAGAGGCGGCAGTCAATGCCTCCATCTCGACCCCGGTTTTACCCGTGGTCTTGCAGGTGGCGGTGATCTCAACCGCATCAACGCCGTCAACCAGTTCAAGATCAACCGTCACCGATGTCAGCGGTAGAGGATGACAGAGCGGTATCAGATCCGGGGTTTTCTTGGCCCCCATAATCCCGGCCAATTGGGCGATGGCAAGAACATCTCCCTTTTTATGACCGTGATTTGCGATCAGCGCATATGTCTCGGCAGACATCAGAACGCGGGCCTTGGCAATGGCGATACGCGTGGTATCGGCCTTGCCCGAAATATCGACCATCACCGCGTTACCGCCAGCATCAATATGGGAAAGTTTGTCTGCCATAAAACTGTCCGATCCCAATCAGGCCGCGAGGCCAAGTAGTGTGCGGGTGGCCGTGGCAACGTCGTCCTGACGCATCAGGCTTTCGCCAATCAGGAAGCATTGCGCGCCGACCTTTGCCATGCGCGACAAATCATCTGGTGTGAACAGACCGCTTTCGGCGACCAGTAAACGGTCTTCATCAACCATGGCGGCCAGTTCTTCGGTGGTGGTCAGCGACGTTTCCATGGTCTTGAGGTTGCGGTTGTTGACCCCGATCAGCCGCGATTTGAGCTTTAACGCCCGTTCAAGTTCCGGAGCGTTGTGGACTTCGATCAAAACATCCATGCCAAGCGCATGGGCCGCATCCTCAAGTTCGGCGGCCAGTGTGTCTTCAAGGGCCGCCATGATCAGGAGGATGCAATCAGCCCCAAGTGCGCGGGCCTCGGTCACCTGATAGGTGTCAATCATGAAATCCTTGCGAAGCGCCGGAAGATCCACAGCAGCACGCGCAGCGACCAGATAGCTGTCATCACCCTGGAAATACGGCGCATCGGTCAATACCGACAGGCAGCTCGCCCCGCCCGCCTGATAGGCCTTGGCCAGTTCCGGCGGATTGAAATCGGCGCGAATAAGTCCCTTTGACGGGGAGGCTTTCTTGATTTCGGCAATCAGGCCATAGCGACCATCGGCCACCGACGTCTCAAGGGCCTTGATAAACCCACGTGGGGCAGATTGTTCCTTGGCCGTAGCTTCAAGGGAACTAAGCGTCGTGCGCGTCTTACAGGCCGCAACATGATCGCGTTTGTCGGTGCAGATTTTGGTCAGGACGTCGCTCACGCTGCATTTCCTTCGTTGGTGATCGTAACAAGGCCCTGCAGCGTTTCTGCAGCCTTGCCGCTATCAATGGCGTCGGCAGCCTTTTGAATGCCGTCTGCAAGGTCGCTTGCGATATCGGTGACCACAAGGGCGGCACCGGCATTCATCAAAACGATATCGCGATAGGCACTTTTCTGACCGGCCAGAAGGTCAAGAATGGCTTTGGCATTCACATCGGCATCGCCACCCTTAAGTGCATCAAGGGTCACGGTTTCAATGCCATAGTCACCTGGGCTGATTTCAAAGGTCGTGACCTTGCCATTTTTGACTTCGGCACCAAAAGTCGGTCCGGTGGTCGAGATTTCATCAAGCCCGTCATGACCATGAACAACCCATGCATGCACCGATCCCAAACGGTTTAGCACATTGGCAATCGGCTCAACCCATTCACGGGCGAAAACACCGAGAACCTGACGTTTTGTCTTGGCCGGATTGGCAAGCGGGCCCAGAAGGTTAAAGATGGTGCGTGTGCCCATCTCAACCCGGGTTGGCATGACATGGCGCATGGCCGAATGGTGACGGGTCGCCATCATGAAACACAGATTGATGTTTTTAAGCGCCTTTTCCAGAAGCGCCATGTCGGCATCAAGATTAACACCAAGCGCCATCAAGACATCGGCAGAACCCGATTTGGAGGATGCCGCCCGGTTACCATGTTTGGCAACGGTCGCACCGGCAGCAGCGGCCACAATCGCGGCTGCGGTTGAAATGTTATAGGTCCCGCTGCCATCGCCACCGGTGCCGCAGGTATCAACCGCGTTTTCAGGTGCGATAATCCCGGTCGCCTTGGCGCGCATGACGCGGGCCGCGCCGGTGATTTCATCGACCGTTTCGCCGCGAAGGCGCAAGCCCATCAGGAACGCGCCCATCTGTGATGGGGTAGCCTGACCCGACATCAGAACGTTAAAGGCTTGTTCGGCCTGTTTTTCGTTCAGCTTTTCGCCAGTTGCGACTTCGGCCAAGATGGCCTTGAGATCATAATCAGTCGACATACAGGTGTCCTCGGTTTGCGGTCCGGTGCAGGGTCATGCGCCGGTAAAATCGATAAAATTCTTTAATAATGCGTGGCCATGTTCTGACGCGATGCTTTCGGGGTGGAACTGAACGCCATGAATTTGATGGGTTTTATGACGCACCCCCATGATCAGACCATCTTCGCTTTCGGCGGTAATTTCAAGGCAATCGGGCAGGGTGTCGCGTTCAATGACCAAAGAATGATACCGTGTTGCTGTAAACGGACTGGGCAGCCCGTCAAACACACTTGTCGCGTCGTGGTTCATGGCATCGGTTTTACCATGCATGCAGTTTGGCGCACGGATGACCTTGCCGCCAAAGGCCTGACCAATGGATTGATGGCCAAGGCACACGCCCAGAAGTTTGACCTTACCCGCGGCCGCCTTGATCAGATCAAGGCAAATACCAGCCCGTTCCGGATCACAGGGGCCGGGTGATATCACAATGCCTTCGGGGTTCAGTGCAAGAGCCTCATCAACCGTGATTTCGTCATTACGGCGCACTTCGACCTCGGGGCCGAGTTCGCGCAGGTAATGCCACAAATTGAAGGTAAAGCTGTCGTAATTGTCGATGAGGAGATACATCGCGGGAAAGGCCTATGCATATTCAAGGTCGCCAGAGAATAAACGCACCTGCGGCCACGTCAAGCGGAAGCAGGATAAGGATTTTTTCGCCTGCATGGGGTGGTGATGGTCCGGGGTTAACAGGGTGCTAACCAGACGCGGTGTAAAAGCAGCAAAACAACAGCCGACAGGGTCGGTCTATAATCACCATATGGGTAGCACGATCCGGTAAACGAGGCCGGGCAAACAAGACTGGAGACGACCACGTGGCACGTCGGGCACAACCCGCCAAACGTAAAAAGGCGGCACCCAAAAAATCAACCCGCAAGAAGTCTGCACCGAAAAAGAAATCGGGCGGTATCGGTCGCCTGATGCTGGGCGGGGCTTTTGTGGCCGGGACACTGTCGGCGATCATTGCGGTTGGCAGTATGCTTGAACTTGACCGCGCCTCGGATGAATTTGGTCGTGCCGTCGATCAAAAGGCCCCGGATTATACCCTGGCTGAACCGGCCCCGACGCCCAAATTGCGCAAGGACTACAAGCTTTCGGAAGACACACCGACACGCGGTCGGACAGGCTATCTTGTTGGCAACGAGGAAGAGACAGAAGGTGCTGCACCTGAAACGGCGGCAGTACCAAAACCACGTGGCAACAAACCGGAACCAGATATCCTGCCCGGTGACAGTGGATCAGATCACGGTGTTGCGCCAGACAGTGACAGGAATGCGCCGTGGCGCAAATATGCCGCCCTTACCCCGAATGCCGGAAATGCGCCGGTGATTGCGATTGTCATTGATGATGCGGGGCTTGATCAACCGCGTACGGCACGCACGGTTTTGCTTCCAGGACCGGTCACTATTTCATATCTGCCCTATGCCCGCGATTTGCAGCCACAGGTCAATGCCGCGCGCAAGGCAGGCCATGAAGTGATGCTCCATATGCCCATGGAGCCGTCATCGGCATCGGTTGATCCGGGGCCGCATGCTTTGCTGGCCAAGTATGACCGGCAAAAGATTTTAAACGAAATGACATGGATGCTGGATCAGTTTGACGGTTATGTCGGGGTGAATAACCACATGGGCAGCAAATTCACATCCGACCCGGAACGCATGAAGATCGTGATGGAAGTCATGAAATCACGTGGTTTGATGTTCCTTGATTCACGCACCAGCGCCAAGTCGGTTGGTTTTTCAACTGCCAATGAGTTTGGCGTGCCCGCCATCACCCGTGATGTGTTCATTGATGACGCCGATGATGACGCCAAAATCGCTGATATGCTGGCAAGAATAGAGCGGGTTGCCGCCAAGCAGGGCTACGCCATTGCCATTGGCCATCCACGTGACCGAACGCTCAAAGCACTTCAAAACTGGATTCCATCGCTCAAAGCCAAGGGATTTGTGCTTGTCCCGGCGACAGAGGTTCTCAGGCGTACAACGCAAAGTGCGACAGGCTAGCCGCCGGACTGACAACAATCATCCATTTACCACAAAGGGCCGCATTCATGATGCGGCCCTTTGTGGTGCGAAATCGTTCTGAACTAAATGGCCTTAGGCAAAGCGATGGGCTTCGCGGGCCGCAGCCATAAGCGCGCCTGCCTTGTTTCGGCATTCCTTGTCTTCAAGTTCGGGTTGGCTGTCGACAACGATGCCAGCCCCGGCCTGAATGTGGATTTGTTCATCCTTGATCACGGCGGTGCGCAGCGCGATGCAGGTATCCATCGAGCCGTCGGCCGAGATATAGCCAATGCATCCGGCGTAAATGCCGCGACGGACCGATTCCAGTTCATCAATGATTTCCATGGCGCGGACTTTTGGCGCGCCCGAGACTGTTCCCGCCGGGAAGCCCGCCTTAAGCACGTCCATCGCATCGTATTTTTCGTCAACTTCACCCACGACGTTGGAAACGATGTGCATGACGTGGGAATAATATTCGATCTTTTCGCGGTCGGTGACGCGTACGGTTCCGGGCTTGGAAACGCGGCCCACATCGTTGCGGCCAAGATCCAGCAGCATCAGATGTTCTGAGCGTTCCTTGGGATCGTCCAAAAGGTCCTGCGCCATGACTTTGTCGTCTTCGGGTGTATGACCGCGGCGGCGGGTACCGGCAATCGGGCGAATGGTGACTTCGTTATCGCGCAGGCGCACCAGAATTTCCGGGCTGGCGCCAACCACCTGAAACCCGCCGATATCGAGATAGAACATGAACGGCGACGGGTTGATCCGGCGTAGCGCACGATAAAATGCGAAAGGCGGGAGCTGATAGGGCAACGTGTAGCGTTGTGACAGCACCACCTGGAAGATATCGCCTGCGCGGATATATTCCTTGGCCTGATCGACCATTTTATGGAACCCGGCTTCGTCGACGCTGACCTTGGGGTCGGGCAGGGTGTCGGGCACCGATTTCGAACGTCGGTCGATAAACAGATTGCGCTGGAACTGTAACACCACGTCATTGAGGCGCGCACAGGCCAGATCATAGGCCGCGTCAGCACTGATGCCGTCTTCGGGGCGTACAGGTGTTACCACGGTGACCGTGTCTGCGATGGTGTCAAAGCTTGCCGTGACCGTTGGGCGAATGAAAATGCCATCGGGAACACCAAGTTCATCCTTGTTGCTGTCGGGCAGTTTTTCCATCAGGCGCACAGTGTCATAGCCCATATAGCCAACAAGCCCGGCACTCATGGGCGGCATATTGTCGGGCAGGGTAATGTGGCTTTCAGCCATCAGCTTTTTCAGGCTTTCGAGCGGGGCGTCTTTTTCGGCGACAAACGCATCGGCATCGGCCATGGCGCGCCGGTTCAGTTCGGCCTTGTCGCCAAAACACCGCCAGATCAGATCGGGTTTCAGGCCAAGGAACGAATAACGCCCGCGAACAGCGCCGCCTTCAACAGATTCAAGCAAATAGGTGTTGGGCATGCCGTCGGCAATTTTAAGGAAAGCCGAGACAGGTGTATCGAGGTCCGCGGTGAGCGCTGTCGAGAGAACCTGCGAAATGCCGTTTTCGTAATTTTGCTTGAAACTGGTGAAATCCGGTTTGATTTCCATGGGGATGTCCGATTTCCGGTCTTGTGGTGTGGGTGGATTTTTATAAGAAAAAGGGCGGCCTGTTTAAACAAGCCGCCCTTTGCGTTGGATGATCAGTTTGCCGCGGCGGGCGCATAAAGCTCGTTGATCACGCTGTTGTTGATGCTGACCGAGATTTCCTCGTTCAAGTAATCAAGATACTGCGCGAGGATGTCCTGATTGATGGCTTGTTTAAGCTCATCGGTGACAGGGGCCGCATCAGCGGTGTCCGTATTGGCAGCCTTGATGTCATCAAGTTTGACGATGATAACGTTTTCGCTGGTCTGGAGTGCTTTGGCCTTGCCATCCTCAAGCGAGAACAGGGCAGCGGCAACAGATGGGCTAACGTCATCGTTAAGTCCATTGCCGTCACGTTTGGTCAGGCCGCTTTGTTTGACTTCCGCACCATCATTGGCCGCCGTGGTGGCGATGTCAGCACCTGTGTTGTTGATGTCATTGGCCAGTTCTTCGGCCTTGGCAAGCATCAGGCGTTGACGTTCATCGGTTGTCCATGCGGTCACAACCTCGTCACGTACGTCCTCAAACGGACGCAAGGCTGACGGGGTGATCTGGTTTACCCGCAGGACATAACGTACGCCGCCTGCAGTTTCTTCAAGCAGGCTTTCTTCGCCACCTTCGAGTTCAAAGATTTTGGCGTTGATTTCATCCGAACCATCGATGGTTTGACCGGCCAGACCTTCGCCACGGACAACGCCCGACAGGTCATAGGTTTTTGCCCCGACCTCGCGTGCCGCATCTTTGATCGGGGTGCCTGCACCAAGTTCTTCGTCGAAGGTGACAGCAAGATCATAGATCGCGTCTTCGGCTTTGAACTGTTTCAAGCCATCAACAACGGTGTCGCGAACGTCATCAAGTGACTGGGTTTTACCTGCTGTGATCGATGGAACATGCAGGATGTGCCAGCCAAGTGCGGTTTCAACCGGTTCGGAAACACCACCTTCAGGCAGATCAAAGGTCGCATCGCGCAAATCAGGAAGAATGTCATTGGCGGTGAATTCGCCCAGATTAACCATCGAGCTATCCATGCCAGCTTCTTTGGCGACGTCCATGAAGTCAGCGCCTTCTTGCAGACGTTTGTAAGCGTCTTGGGCAGTCTGTTCTTCGTTCGGGGCAAACAGGATCTGCTGCACGGTGCGTTTTTCCGGTGTCTGGAATTCGGCAATGCGCTGGTTATAGGATTCGAGGATTTCTGCGTCGGTCACGCTGATTGTGCTGATCAGATCCGCAGAAGACAGTGTCGCCAGGGTGACGTCACGGGTTTCAGGCGCGGTAAACTGCTGGGCATTGTCTTCGTGATATTTGCGAAGGGTGGCGTCATCGGCGGTTGCGATGTCGTCAAACTCTGCGCGGTTAAGGGTAAAGAATGACCCCGAACGCTGTTCGTTCCGATATGACACGATCTGCTGTGCCATGATTTCAGGAACTGCGGCAGTGCCGGTCAGGCTGCCAACGATCTGCTGGCTCATAAGATCGCCACGCACGCCGTCGATGAATTCCTGTTCCGTGTAACCTGCGGCATAGAGCGACTGCATGAAACGATCACGGCTGAACTGGTTGGTTGCCGGGTCTTTGAAATTGTCCGACGCAAAGATGGCGTCACGGACTTTTTCATCGCTGATGCCAATGCCCTTGTCGCGTGCGTCTTCACGCATGATCTTCTGGGAAACCAGTGACTGAACCGTATTGTTCAGGAGGCCCATTTGCACGGCCTGCTGCTGGTTGAAGTTCGGACCAAACACATTACGCATGTTCTGAACACTGCGCTGGAAAGCGCGGTCCAGTTCGACGGGGGTGATCGACTGATTGCCGATTTCCGCGACTTGACGTGATGTTCCAAGGTCAAGCATGGACGCATTGAGGCCCCAGCCGACGAAGCTCAATGCAATCAGGCCAAAGATGATTTTGGCAAAGATTGATTTCGAAAATTTGCGAATGCCAGCAAGCATATGAATAAGCCTAACAATTCGTGGTTTGGTGTCGAAATGGTGTCTCGACAGGTTATAATTTTGTCCGTCACGGTACGGAACCCGGTTCGGAATTGTCGCGCATCTTAATGGCGAGAGGTACCCCCGGCAACATCCGATTACATAGAACAAATAAGCAGGACAAAACAAGGGCCATATCACCACCGTTTCCGGGGCTTGGCGCAGAGCATGCCGCGTGCTAGAAACCGCGTATCAAGATAGAATGTAACGGATCGTAACCGGGCTATGCGCCCGACGACGCATTTGTTAGAGATACCGAACCTGTTTGACCCTGACCCAGCAAGAGGACCACATCCATGACCCAACGCCGTCCCATGATCGCCGGAAACTGGAAAATGAACTGTTTGCGCGCGGATGGTGTCGCGCTGGCCACGGCCCTTGCGGCCAAGGCGGGCGAACGCGGGACTTTGGGCTGTGACGTTCTTGTCTGTCCGCCGGCAACTCTGTTGTCGGAGGTTGTTGCGGCGACCAAAGGCAGTGCTGTTATGGTTGGCGGGCAGGATTGCCATGTTGCGACGTCGGGTGCGCATACCGGGGATGTGGCCGCCCCGATGCTGGCTGATATTGGGGCGGGTTATGTTCTTGTCGGACATTCCGAACGTCGTGCCGATCACGATGAAAGTTCCACCACCATCCGTCTTAAGGCCATTGCCGCCCATGATGCGGGGTTGGCCGCCGTTGTCTGTGTCGGTGAAACCGAACAGGAACGTGATCTTGGGGCGACGCTTGCGGTGGTTAATGGTCAGGTTGCCGTGTCGGTGCCCGATGGGGCGACGGCGAAAAACACGATTATTGCCTATGAGCCGGTCTGGGCCATTGGCACCGGGCGGACGGCCAGTGTTGCCGAAGTTGCCGAGGTTCATGCGGCAATTCGTGCTGAACTTGTTGAACGTTTTGAAGACGGTGATGAATTCCGTATTCTTTATGGTGGTTCGGTCAAACCGTCCAACGCGGCAGAATTGCTTGCTGTCGAAGATGTTGACGGTGCTTTGGTCGGCGGGGCCAGCCTCAAGGTTGATGATTTTTGGAAAATTATTGAAACTTGCGCCTAGCCAACAGCCATAAAACGGGTTAAATACGCATCAAATTTATGCCCGATCCGGGGCAGGTTGCGTTCGGATCGGAAGTTAGGACAAGAGTTTCGACACCATGCAAACAGTTATTCTGGTAATTCACCTTCTTCTCGCGCTTGGCATGATTGCCGTCATTCTCGTACAGCGCAGCGAGGGCGGTGGGCTTGGTATCGGTGGTAACAGCGGCGGCGGTGGCGGCGGCGGTTTTGGCGTGATGAGTTCACGCGGTGCTGCAAACTTGCTGACCCGCACGACTGCGATACTGGCCGGCGCGTTCATGATCACCAGCATCATCCTGGCCCTCCAGTCCAATAGCCACACCAAGCCAGCTTCCATCTTGGAGCAGGCTCCAGCAGCATCGTCCTCGGCGACCACGGATGCCCCAGCGGTTACTGAACCCGCTGAGGATACCGGGCCCGCGGCTCCGACCCGCTAGACAAAATAACCGACGACCCGAGGCGGCAAACTTGCCGCCTCATTTTTTGATTGTTGTATTTCCCGGTTCATGATGCACTGCATTGGAACCGAGGCTTTGTGCTTTGAGATGAGGCAAAGAAATGACTCGTTATATCTTTATCACCGGTGGCGTTGTTTCTTCGTTGGGCAAAGGCCTGGCGTCGGCTGCTTTGGGTGCCTCGCTACAGGCACGTGGTTTTACCGTTCGGTTGCGCAAGCTTGATCCGTATATCAACGTTGATCCGGGCACCATGAGCCCGTATCAGCACGGTGAGTGCTATGTGACCGAAGACGGGGCCGAGACCGACCTTGATCTTGGCCATTATGAACGTTTCACCGGGGTGTCATCGCGCCGTTCTGATAACGTGACCACCGGGCGGATCTATTCCAATGTGATTGCGCGCGAACGCCGTGGGGATTACCTTGGCGGGACGGTGCAGGTCATTCCGCACATTACCGATGCGATCAAGGAATTCGTTCAGTCCGATGCGACCGAGGATTTCGTTCTGGTCGAAATCGGCGGCACGGTTGGCGATATCGAAAGCCTGCCGTTCCTTGAAGCCATTCGTCAGATGGGCAATGATCTTGGCGATGGCCGGACCTTGTTCATGCATTTGACTTTGGTGCCGTATATTTCATCGGCCGGTGAGCTTAAAACCAAACCAACCCAGCATTCCGTCAAGGAACTGCAAAGTGTTGGTATTCAGCCTGATATTCTTCTGTGCCGGTGTGATCGTGAAATACCGATCAATGAGCGCCGCAAGATTGCGCGTTTCTGTAACGTGCGTGAAGCGGCTGTTATCCCGGCCTATGATGTTGATAACATCTATCAGGTGCCGATCAGCTATCACCAGTATGGTCTTGATAACGAAGTGCTTCATCACTTCGGCCTGCAGGCACAGGACCCTGATTTGCGTCCGTGGGATGAAATCTGCAACACCATCCGCAATCCGGAAGGTGAGGTCACCATCGGGATCGTTGGCAAATACATTCAGTTGCCCGATGCCTATAAATCCCTGACCGAAGCCCTTACTCATGGCGGCATTGCCAATAAGGTCCGGGTTAAGCTGGAATGGATTGCGTCAGACGCGCTTGAAAAAGAGGGCGACGTTAGCGAAATCCTGTCCAAGCTTGATGCAATCATGGTGCCGGGTGGTTTTGGCGAGCGTGGCGCAGAAGGCAAGATTGCCGCTGCGCGCTATGCCCGTGAAAACAAGGTGCCGTATTTTGGCATTTGTTTTGGCATGCAGATGGCGGTTCTTGAGGCGGCGCGTAACCTGGCGGGCCTTAAAGATGCATCGTCATCTGAATTTGGTCCGACGAAAACACCGCTTGTCGGTCTGATGACCGAATGGTCCAAAGATGGTGGGTCGGTTGAGCGACGTTCGGATGAAGACGATCTTGGTGGCACCATGCGCCTTGGCAATTACGAGTGCAAACTGGTTGACGGATCGCGTGCGCGTGACATCTATGCCAGTGAAACCGTTCTTGAGCGCCATCGCCATCGCTATGAAGTTAACGTAAACTTCATGGGGCAGCTTGAGGAAAAAGGGCTTAAATTCTCGGGCCTGTCGCCGGATGGGCGGTTGCCGGAAATCGTCGAATATCCGGATCATCCGTGGTTTATCGGCGTTCAGTTCCACCCGGAACTGCGGTCGCGTCCGCTTGATCCGCATCCGCTGTTTGTGTCCTACATCAAGGCTGCCAAAGAGCGCAGTCGTCTGGTGTGATCCAATTCAATCGCTTGCGTGCCTGAAGCCCTGAGTGAAAGTCAGTGAAGTGACCGAAATCAAAACCGTTAAAGTCGGAAATATCGAAATCGCCAATGACCGGCCGTTTGCTGTATTGGCGGGCCCGTGCGCGATTGAAAGCCGTGCGCATGCGCTTGAAATGGCCATTGCCCTCAAGGAACTTTCCGAGGGGATGGGCATCGGGCTTGTCTATAAAAGCTCGTTTGATAAAGCCAACCGGACCAGCACCACATCCAAACGCGGTGTTGGCATGTCCGAGGGGCTTGATATTCTGGCTGAAGTCAAAGCCAAGACCGGCCTTCCGATTGTAACCGATGTGCATTTGCCTGATCAGTGTGCGGCCGTGGGCGAAGTTGCCGATATCCTGCAGATCCCTGCATTCCTGTGCCGTCAGGCCGATCTTTTGCAGGCGGCGGGCAAAACCGGGCGCGTGGTTAATGTCAAAAAGGGGCAATTCCTGGCGCCTTGGGACATGGCCAATGTCGCCAACAATATTGCTGCCACCGGCAATGAAAATATTATGCTGTGCGATCGTGGAACCAGCTTTGGCTATAACACGCTCGTTACAGACTTCCGCGGACTTCCCACCATGGCCCGTCAGGGCTATCCAGTTGTCTTTGATGCAACCCATTCGGTTCAACAGCCGGGCGGTCAGGGCACCACATCAGGTGGCCAGCGCGAATTCGCGCCGGTGCTTGCACGTGCGGCCGTTGCGGTTGGCATCGCGGCACTGTTTATCGAAACCCACGATAACCCGGCGACGGCCATCAGTGATGGTCCGAACCAAATTCCGTTGAACAAACTCCCCGAAGTTCTTTCGGTCCTGATGGAACTCGACAAGGTGGCCAAAGCCAACCCGGTTCGTCTGGATATGTTCGACGTCTGAAAATAAAAATGCCGCCAGAACATGTCTGGCGGCATTGTTTTTGCTGTAACCCGCAGGCCCAATAAAGGGCTTGCTTCCTCGTCCTTAAGGAGAACGTTTCAGTCATGACCGCTATTATCGATATTCGCGGCCGCGAAATCCTTGACAGCCGTGGTAACCCGACGGTCGAAGTTGATGTCACCCTGGAAAATGGCGCCTTTGGTCGTGCTGCCGTTCCGTCTGGCGCGTCAACCGGTGCGCACGAAGCTGTTGAGCTGCGTGACAAAGAAGACCGCTATATGGGCAAAGGTGTCACCAAAGCAGTGGCCTCGGTCAATGGTGAGATTTTTGAAGCACTGGTTGGCATGGATGCAGAAGACCAGATTGCTGTTGATACCGTCATGATCGATCTTGACGGTACCCCGAACAAAGCTCGCCTTGGCGCAAATGCGATTCTTGGTGTGTCGCTTGCCACAGCCAAGGCTGCGGCCGAAGATGCCGGCCTGCCGCTGTTTCGTTATGTTGGGGGTTCGTTTGCGCGGACCCTTCCGGTGCCGATGATGAACATCATCAACGGTGGCGAGCATGCCGATAACGCCATCGATGTTCAGGAATTCATGGTTGTTCCGGTCTCAGCCGAAACCGGGTCAGACGCGATCCGTATGGGTGCGGAAATCTTCCATAACCTGAAAAAGGCACTGTCCGCAGACGGTCTGAGCACTTCGGTCGGCGATGAAGGCGGTTTTGCACCGAATATTGCCTCGACCGAAGCTGCAATCAGCTATGTGATGAAGTCAATCGAAGCTGCGGGCTATCGTCCGGAAGAAGACGTTGTGCTGGCACTTGATGCCGCATCAACCGAATTCTACAAAGACGGCAAATACGTGCTGGCGGGCGAGGGCAAGACCCTTGATGCCAGTGGTATGGTCAAATACTGGGCCGATCTTGTCGGGAAGTACCCGATCTTCTCCATCGAAGATGGTATGGCCGAAGATGACTGGGACGGTTGGGCAGAACTTACCGCAGCAATCGGTGCTAAAACCCAGCTGGTTGGCGATGATCTTTTCGTGACCAACCCGATCCGTCTGGCCGACGGCATTAAAAAGGGTGTGGCGAACTCGATCCTGGTCAAAGTCAACCAGATCGGCACACTGTCCGAGACGCTTGAAGCCGTCGAAATGGCCCATCGCGCAGGCTATACTGCCGTGATGTCGCACCGTTCGGGCGAAACCGAAGATTCGACCATTGCCGATCTGGCAGTTGCCACCAACTGTGGTCAGATCAAAACCGGCTCGCTGTCACGTTCTGACCGTCTTGCAAAATACAACCAGTTGATCCGCATCGAAGAGATGCTTGATGCCGGTGCGTATTATCCGGGTCGTTCGATCCTGAAGTAAGCCGTATCGGTTTTAAAGATCGATAGATGTTAAAGCGGGCCGTTCCGGGAATTCCGGGATGGCCCGTTTTCTGTGCGCAATGAGCGGTGCCCGAAAAGGCCGGGACGCCAAGGCAATGGTGGATGAAACGGCTGCTTCTGCGCGCTCTTGCAACACCATTTTCCTAATTCAGAATTACCTGTTTGACCGTATTTTTGTGCGTTTGAAGCGCGCGGTTAACTCTATTTTTACGCGTTTGGGTGTTACTTGACGGGTAATATTACCCGGTTTCTGACTTTAGCAGGTGCTATCTACCTGATAAGGCATGGAAATAACGCATGTTGTTTTCATGTTACGAGGCCGGAATAACTTTTAAAGCCGTCAAATCGGCTTTGTGCGTACGGGCAGGGGTAAATGTCTTCAACATCACCGGTCTTTCGTCGCCTTAAACAGGCTGTTGCACCGGTCATCGCATTTACAGTAATGGCGTATTTTATCTTTCACAGCGTGGAAGGTGATCGCGGTCTTTTGACCTATTGGTCGATGCAGGATCGTGTCACCGAGATTGCTTTGGTCCGCGATGAGACGACGCAAAAGCGCAAACTGCTTGAACAACATGTTGTGTCCTTGCGCGCCAAGCATCTTGACCCCGATCTGCTTGATGAACGTGCGCGTGCGATGCTTAATGCCGCCCATCCAGATGATGTGATTATCTTCCATCATGATGGCTACAGCGACACCGCAACCATCACAGCGCAGAAGTAATCTTCCCGGCACTACGTCATCGTTTCTTCCGGTGCTTTAAAACAGGCCGGAGAATCCATTGATTGCAATTATTGTAACTTTTGCCGTTTTGGCGCCGGTTTGGCACAAATCCTGTGCTTGATGTGAATATTTACAGTTGTGAAATGGCTTCAGTAATAAATCCCTTTGGATAAGGTTTTGTTTCAACTGACTTTTGGTTGAAATGCCAATTCCTCAGGAAAACAGTTGAGGGCGTTGATATTGAATGCCTTCTGGGGTTGTATTTGTTCTTTTACGGCTATGCGATATTATGTTCATAAAAGCATAGCATTTGTGACGTCAGGGAATGAACGGATTTTAAAGGATCGCCCCAAGTAGCTGAAAACCCTGAAAATCTGTATATTTGTGAAATTGCGATAATTAACCAATTTATGGTTTATCAGCAATTGTGCGTTGCAAAACAACGGTTTATTCAGTGTTAGATTACTTGCCCTTCCACGTGGTTTTAGGTAGTCATTTCGGTGGTCCAGTACCGAATTAAGCGCTCATACATGATGCTTAAGCGACAGCCATCCACCGGGAGGAAACATGGCGACCACGAAACGCAAACGCGCCACAACGCGCGCCGACAATCAGGCGAGCAGTGACGATCTCCTCAAATATTACCGTGAAATGCTTCTGATCCGTCGCTTTGAAGAAAAAGCCGGTCAGCTGTATGGCATGGGTCTCATCGGTGGCTTCTGTCACCTTTACATCGGGCAGGAAGCAGTCGTTGTCGGCATGCAGGCTGCTGTTACCGGCGACGATGGTGTTGTCACCAGTTACCGTGACCATGGACACATGCTTGCATGTGGTATGGATGCCGGTGGCGTGATGGCCGAGCTGACAGGTCGCGAAGGCGGCTACTCCCAAGGTAAGGGTGGCTCGATGCATATGTTCTCCAAGGAAAAGAATTTCTATGGCGGACATGGTATCGTTGGCGCACAGGTTCCGCTTGGGACCGGTATTGCCTTCAATTACAAATATCGCGGTGAAGACAAGGTCTGCCTGACCTATCTTGGTGACGGTGCCGTCAACCAGGGGCAGGTATACGAGTCCTTCAATATGGCCGCACTCTGGCAGCTTCCGGTGATTTATTGCATCGAGAACAACCAGTACGCCATGGGTACCTCTACCCAGCGTCATTCATCCAGTCCTGATCTTTATCAGCGCGGCTCTGCTTATGGCATTCCGGGTGAACAGGTTGACGGTATGGATGTTCTGGCGGTGAAAGCCGCTGGCGAACGTGCGGTTGAACACTGCCGCGCAGGCAAGGGCCCTTATATCCTTGAGCTGAAAACGTATCGTTATCGCGGTCATTCGATGTCGGATCCTGCGAAATATCGCACCAAGGACGAACTCGACAAGATGCGCAAAGAACACGATCCGATCGATATGGTCAAAAAGCTTCTTATTGATGGTGACATCATCGACGAAGCTGGCCTGAAAGATATCGACAAGGAAGTGAAATCCGACGTCGCAAAAGCGGCCGAGTTCGCACAGAACAGCCCGGAACCGGATGTTTCGCAGCTGTTTACCGATATTCTGATCGACGCGTGATCGCGAACTCTCGCGAACCGCTTTTGAACGATTTTTCCCGGGAGAGAGGGAACAATGCCGATTGAAGTTTTGATGCCGGCGCTGTCGCCGACCATGACCGAAGGCACGCTTGCCAAATGGATTGTCAAGGAAGGCGACACTGTCGCATCCGGTGACGTCCTCGCAGAAATTGAAACCGACAAGGCGACGATGGAAGTCGAAGCTGTCGATGAAGGTACTGTGGGCAAGATCGTGATCGCTGAAGGTACCGAAAATGTCGCGGTGAATGCAGTCATCGCGTACATCCTCGACGAAGACGAGGATGCATCTGCACTTGATAACGTTTCTGCGTCACCTGCGCCCAAAGCAGAAGCCGCACCGGCACCCGCCGAAGAAAAAGAAACACCGGCACCGAGCACGGCAAAGGCCGCCCCGGTTTCCGCAAGTGGTACGATTGAACGTGCGGAGTCCGATCCGCGCGCCATGAGTGTTGTTAACGCAACGCAGGATGAGAAAACCTACACCAGCTTTAAAACCCAGTCGGTGCGTGAAGCCTTGCGTGATGCAATGGCCGAAGAAATGCGCAGTGATGAAAACGTCTTTGTCATGGGCGAAGAAGTTGCGGAGTACCAGGGGGCCTACAAAGTTACCCAGGGTCTGCTTGATGAGTTTGGTGACAAGCGAGTTGTTGATACGCCGATCACCGAACAGGGGTTTGCTGGTCTTGCGACTGGGTCCGCATTTATGGGCCTGCGACCAGTTGTTGAATTCATGACGTTCAACTTCGCCATGCAGGCGATTGACCAGATCATCAACTCGGCAGCAAAGACGCTTTATATGTCTGGTGGCCAGCTTGGTTGCCCGATTGTGTTCCGTGGTCCAAATGGTGCCGCATCGCGCGTTGGTGCCCAGCACTCGCAGTGCTATGCATCATGGTATGCACATTGCCCGGGTCTTAAGGTCGTTGCACCGTATTCGGCAGCAGACGCCAAAGGTCTTCTCAAGGCGGCGATCCGCGACCCGAACCCGGTTGTCTTCCTTGAAAACGAACTGATGTACGGTCAGAGCTTCGAAGTTCCTGATGACGACAATTTCGTTCTGCCAATCGGTCAGGCCAAAATTGAACGCGAAGGGACCGATGTCACCATCGTTGCTTTCTCGATCATGGTTGGCAAGGCACTGAAAGCTGCTGAACAGCTGGCAGAGCAGGGCATCTCGGCCGAGGTTATCAACCTGCGTACGATCCGTCCGCTGGATGTGAACACGATCATTCGCTCGGTGATGAAAACCAACCGTATTGTCACCTGTGAAGAAGGCTGGCACTTCGCCGGTATCGGTGCGGAAATCGCATCGGCGGTCATGGAACATGCATTTGATTACCTCGACGCACCGGTTGCGCGTGTCGCCGGGGAAGATGTTCCGATGCCGTATGCTGCAAACTTGGAAGTGCTTGCACTTCCGCAAGAGCAGCACATCGTCGATGCGGCCAAGGCCGTTTGCTATCGCTAAGTGATACGGACAGGGGCAGGTGCGGTTGTAAAACGCGCCGCCCCGTTACCGGGAGAATGTGTTCATGCCTGTAAAAGTATTGATGCCGGCGCTTTCGCCGACCATGACCGAAGGCACCTTGGCAAAATGGCACGTCAAGGAAGGTGATACCGTTGAATCGGGCGATGTCATCGCAGAAATTGAAACCGACAAAGCCACGATGGAAGTCGAAGCCGTCGATGAAGGCAAAATCGGTAAAATCCTTGTTGCCGAAGGCAGCGAGGGGGTTCCTGTAAACGAGGTAATCGCGCTTCTGCTTGAAGAAGACGAAGACGAAAGCGCGCTTGACGGTGCTGATACGTCAGCAGCGGATACCTCGGCGGCAGGTTCCAAAGAAACAAAAGAGCCTGCACCAGCCAAAGAAGACGCACCAGCGGCTGCTTCTGCCCCGGCAGAAGCAAGTCAGGCACCAGCAGCCCCTGTATCTGGTGGTGAGCGCGTTAAGGCCAGCCCGCTTGCACGACGCATTGCGTCGAACGAAGGTGTTGACCTTGCGGCTGTAACCGGCTCTGGTCCGCGTGGTCGCGTTGTTAAACGTGACGTCGAAGCGGCCATGTCGTCGAAACCGGCAGAAAAGAAATCGGACGCAGAGGCTGCGCCATCTGCACCGGCTGCTTCTGCTGCACCGGCGGCATCTGGCTGGAACCCGGATTTGACCGGTCTTCCGGAATACGAAGAAGTTCCGAACAGTGGCATGCGCAAAACCATCGCGCGTCGCCTGACAGAATCCAAACAGCAGGTTCCGCATTTCTACCTGACGGTCGATTGCGAACTCGACAACCTTCTTGCCACCCGTAAGCAGCTGAATGAAAAAGCTGGTGACGGTGTCAAAATCTCGGTCAATGACTTTGTCATCCGTGCTGTTTCGTTGGCACTTAAAAAAGTCCCGGCGGCGAACGCCATCTGGACTGACAAAGCGACCCTGATGTGCAAGAAACAGGATATCTCGGTGGCGGTTGCCATCGAGGGTGGGCTGATTACGCCGGTTGTGCGTGATGCCGGCTCCAAAGGCCTTGCTGAGATCTCGGGCGAGATGAAAGCACTTGCTGGCAAAGCACGTGATGGCAAACTTAAGCCGGAAGATTATCAGGGCGGGACCTTCTCGGTTTCCAATCTGGGCATGTTTGGCATTAAGGAATTTTCTGCCATCATTAATCCGCCGCAGGGTTGCATTCTTGCCGTCGGTGCAGGCGAGCAGCGTCCGGTTGTTAAAGACGGCGCGCTTGCCATTGCCACGGTCATGAGCTGCACCCTGTCTGTTGACCACCGTGCGGTCGATGGCGCGGTCGGTGCCGAGTTCATGGCCGAATTCAAAAAGCTGATTGAAGATCCGCTGAGCATGCTGCTCTGAGGGTCCAAAGTTGCGCGGGGACTTTAATTAGTCCCCGCAAGCATTTGAATTTCAAGACCTGTAACCGGTGACGGGCAGGCGAAGGAGATCCTACGATGGCGGATAGCAATTTCGACGTAATCGTGATTGGTGCAGGTCCGGGTGGTTATGTAACCGCAATCCGTGCTGCCCAGCTTGGCCTGAAAACGGCTGTTGTTGAACGTGAACATCTTGGTGGTATTTGCCTGAACTGGGGCTGTATCCCGACCAAGGCGTTGCTGCGTTCAGCCGAAGTATATCGCAATATGAACCATGCAAAGGAATATGGCCTTTCGTGCGAAAAGCCATCCTTTGATCTTGATGCCGTCATTCAGCGGTCGCGTGGCGTTTCCAAACAGCTGACCGGCGGTGTTGGTCATCTTCTCAAGAAGAACAAGGTTACCGTCATCAACGGCGAAGCCAAGTTTGATGGCCCGAAAAAGATCGTTGTTGAAGGCAAGGATGCAGGCACCTATACGGCAAAGCATTACATCATTGCCACCGGCGCACGTGCCCGTTCGCTGCCGGGGCTTGAGGCCGACGGCAAGGTGGTCTGGGATTACAAAAAGGCGATGACGCCAGACAAAATGCCCAAAAGCATTGTGGTTGTCGGGTCGGGCGCAATCGGGATCGAATTTGCCAGCTTCTATCACACCATGGGTGCGGATGTGACGGTGGTTGAAATCATGTCGCAGATCATGCCGGTCGAAGATAAGGAAGTGGCCGCCCTTGCGCAGAAGATGATGACCAAGGACGGGATGAAAATCCTGACCGAAGCCAAGGTTGCCAATCTGAAGCGCAATGCGGATAACGTTGTTGTGACGGTTGAGACCAAAGACGGCAAGAAACAGGAAATCACCGTTGATCGCGTGATTTCGGCTGTTGGCGTGATTGGCAATACCGAAAACCTTGGTCTTGAAACCACCAAGGTCAAAGTTGATCGCAACGTCATTGGTGCCGATGAATATTCGCGCACCGCAGAACCAGGCATCTATGCCATTGGCGATGTCGCCGGTCCGCCGATGTTGGCCCATAAGGCCGAGCATGAAGGTGTGATCTGTGTTGAGAAAATCGCCGGTGTCAAAAATGTTCACCCGATTGATCCGCTTAAGATTCCGGGCTGTACCTATTGCCATCCACAGGTCGCCAGTGTCGGCCTGACCGAAGCCAAGGCCAAAGACGCCGGATACGATGTCAAAGTTGGCAAATTCCCGTTCATTGGCAACGGCAAGGCGGTTGCATTGGGGGAGCCCGAAGGTCTGGTGAAAACCGTGTTTGATGCGAAAACCGGCGAATTGCTGGGCGCGCATATGGTTGGGACCGAAGTCACCGAGCTTATTCAGGGCTTTGTCGTGGCCATGGGGCTTGAGACGACCGAAGAAGACCTGATGCATACGATCTTCCCGCATCCGACACTTTCGGAAATGATGCATGAGTCGGTCCTTGACGCCTATGGGCGTGCGATCCATTTCTAAAATATCGCGTTTTACCGGGCAAGCATGCCCGGTATGACGTACTTTGACGAATGTCGGTTTGACAAATACGTGGCGTGGCGGCACATTGCCGCCCGTCAAATCCTTCGGAGGTCACTCTATGTCGACGGCGCAGAACGAGGCGAAAGCACTTCGTCACCCGGAAAAGCAAAAACGCCCGGATCGTCCATCAGGACGCAAGCCGTCCTGGATCCGTGTTAAGGCGCCGACGTCGAAGGGGTATCAGGAAACCCGCGAACTTGCGCGTGGTCTGAACCTGCATACGGTCTGCGAAGAAGCGGCATGCCCGAATATCGGTGAATGCTGGCAGAAAAAGCACGCGTCCTTCATGATTATGGGCGACACCTGCACACGGGCATGTTCGTTCTGTAACGTTAAAACCGGGATGCCGAACGCGCTTGACCCGTTTGAGCCGGAAAATCTGGCGATGGCGGTTGCCGACATGCAGCTTAAGCATGTTGTGATCACGTCTGTTGACCGTGATGACCTTGCCGATGGCGGGGCAGCCCACTTTGCCCGCGTGATCGAAGCGATCCGTCATAAAGCGCCGGAAACCACCATTGAAATTCTGACCCCGGATTTCCGCGATAAGCCGGGAGCGGTTGAAATCGTCGCCAAGGCACGCCCGGATGTGTTTAACCACAATCTGGAAACCGTGCCGCGTCTTTATACCAACATCCGTCCGGGCGCGCGCTATTACCAGTCGCTGCGCATTCTGGATCGTGTGAAACAGATTGATCCGACGATCTTTACCAAATCGGGCCTGATGGTTGGTTTTGGCGAAGAACGTAAGGAACTCTCACAGGTTATGGATGATCTGCGTGTTGCTGATGTCGATTTCCTGACAATTGGGCAGTATTTGCAGCCAACCCTTAAACATGAGCCGGTCAATCGGTTCGTGACGCCTGATGAATTCGATGAATATGCATCGATGGCACGTGGTAAGGGCTTTTTGATGGTGTCAGCAACGCCGTTGACGCGTTCGAGCTATCACGCGGACCGAGATTTCGAACAGCTGCGTGAAGCACGTGAGAAAAAGCTGGCGGCGGCAGATCAGGCCAAAGCAAAAGCGGCACGCGCAACCGAAGCAGCCGAATAAGTTAGAAACGACACGCGCGACGATAAGGGGAGATATCGAGTGCCGACGCATGCAGAGCGCAGGAAGCTGCCTTATACGCAGGAACAACTCTTTGCACTCGTCGAGGATGTCGATTCCTATTCCGAGTTCTTGCCGTGGTGCGTTGCATCGCGTGTACGCAGTCGCGAGGGTGATGTTCTTAAAGCCGATCTTGTGATTGGCTTTAAGATGTTCCGCGAGAAATACACATCCAAAGTAACCTTGCAGCGCCCGGACCGGATTGATGTCGAGTATCTGCAAGGGCCGTTCAAATACCTCAACAACCATTGGGTGTTTGAAAAGGATGAGGACGGCGGGACGTGGCTTGATTTCTTCGTTGATTTTGAATTCCGATCAGCCCTGTTGCAAAAGATGATCGGTGTGGTCTTTAACGAAGCGGTCAAAAGAATGGTGGGGGCGTTCGAAAACCGGGCCCGCGAAGTGTATGGCGCGCCGAACGTGCCGCCATCGGGCGACTAACTCTCTTTTATATCTCGATCATGGAGGCTGGGGCAGGCGTATATCGCTGTGATCAGTCGCTTAGCATGTCGTTGATCATGGCAAAGGCTTGAAGGATGGTTGCCTTACGCACCGCATGGCGATCACCGGGAAAGACTTCGTGATACAGTTTGGTTGCTCGCCCTTTGCCTGCACAGCCAAAATGAACCAGGCCAACAGGTTTTAACGCACTTCCGCCACCCGGACCGGCAATGCCGGTGACAGAGACGGTAATGGTTGCATTCGGGGCGCGCTGTAATGCGCCTTCGCACATGGCCTTGGCGACCTGTAGTGACACGGCACCATGTTCGGCCAGTACATCTTGGCTTACACCGATCAAGCTGTGCTTTGCCTCGTTGGAATAGGTGACAAACCCGCAATCAACCACAGATGAGCTGCCATCGACGGCAGTCAGTGCGCCGGTGATTAATCCACCGGTACAAGACTCGGCCGTTGCGATCATTTCGCCCTGTTGGGTGCATTTTTCAATCAGATTACGTGCGGCGGTCAGGATATCGTCATCTATCATCATACAAATCCCCCGCTGATGAAATGATGGATGCCGGCAAGTATGATCATTGCGAATATTCCTGCCAGAACATCATCGCACATGATGCCAAACCCGCCCCCAACGCGGCGGTCAACCCAGCGGATCGGCCACGGCTTTAAAACGTCAAATACACGAAACGCGATGAAAGCCCCAAACAGCCAGGCAAGATCGATCCAGCCATTGCCAAGCGGAATGACCATCAGGCACATCCATTGACCGACAACTTCATCAATGACGATTTCACCGGCATCATGGACGCCGATCATGTGGCTGTATCGATCAGCGATAAACACGCCGAAAACGAAAACAACGATGCTGGCAACGATAAGGGCGGTGTTGCCACCGTAAGCCCACAACAACCAGCCGAACGGTAATGCGGCAAAAGACCCCATCGTGCCGGGGGCCTTTGGACTTTTTCCGCTATAGAACCAGGTGGCGGAGCAGGTGATCAAAAAACGGGAAAAAGGCATTACTGATCCGCACATTAGCTATTGAACATGCCATTAAGTACCATAGCAAAGCAACCGACCGGAGAAAATTTTGAAGTTAAGGTTGCGTTAACATGCTTGCCTGAGTGGCGAGTTACAGGTAGCGTAAAGATAAAGCAAAAAATAAGATCGATGGGGCTAAGAAGAAACAATGCGTGATCGGGGGTCCCGGACGCGTGAGTACGGGCAAGTAGGGGTTATATACTGAATATGTCGGCGTTTGAACGCACGCGTCGCTTGGTGAATAAATGGTTCCCGGACCGGCAGATACTGGTCCGATCAAACGATTCCGTTTACCAGCTTCGGCTTGGAAAATACGCACAGCTCGGTTTGGCTTCGTTCGGGGCGGCTGCCATTACGTGGATGGTCGGCGTATCGGGGTATAGTTGGTACCTTGATCAAAGGCTGGCGACGCGCGAACAGCAACTTTTTCGCAGCGAGCTGTCCTATAACCAGTTGATTACGCGGGTTACAGAAAGTCAGCGTCGGTTTGGCGAAATTACGACCCAGATGGAAGGGACGCACCGCAACCTTCTGTCGATGGCCGAAAAGAACATGCAGCTTCAAGCGCGTGTACAGGATTATACGTCCAAGCTCGAAAGCAGTGAGAAAGAAAAAACCCGTATTTCTGCGCTTCGGACGTCAATGGACAACCAGATGTCGGCCCTTCAGGGGCAGATCGACGGGATTACCAACCGTAATCTGGCGCTGCGCGATGAACTCGAAACAGTTGAAACTGTGATGTCGCGGCTCATGCGTGAACGGGATCAGGCCTTGCAGCGGTCAAAGAAGTTGCAGGTTGAACTGAGTGACACGCGCCAGCGTATTGCCGATTTGCATACCGTGCAGCAACAGGCGATGCAGCGGGTGGCAGAAACCGCAGACAGTACTATTCTTGAACTGGAAAGTGTTCTTGAAATGACCGGCTTGCAGCCGGAAGAATTTATCCTGCCGCCGATGAAGCCCGATGAACCGGGGATTGGTGGTCCGTTCGTGGCGTTTGAGCCCGAACATCCGCAGGACGAGGAATTCGTCAATACAGCCGTGGCCTTGAATGATCGCATGGATCATCTTGCCAATCTGAATGAGCGAATAACGAAGGCACCGATCGGGGAACCGGCAGGGGCTTACTATCTATCCAGTCCGTTCGGTAAACGAAAAGACCCGATCAATGGGAAATGGGCCTTTCATTCCGGTGTCGATCTTGCCGGGCCGGTCAAAACAAAGATCTTTGCTACAGCACCCGGAAAAGTGGTGCATGCAGGGTGGAGTGGCAAATACGGGAAGATGGTCGAACTCGATCATGGGAACGGCGTTCGAACCCGTTTTGGGCATTTATACAAGGTCCTCGTAAAGAAGGGCGATGAAGTAGGTTATCGAGACATCGTTGCATTGATGGGAAGTACCGGACGAAGTACGGGAAGCCATGTTCATTACGAGGTCTTGGTTAATGACAAACCGGTCAATCCGATAAAGTTCATTGAGGCGGGACGTTATGTTTTCAAAAACGAGCAAGACGAAACAAACGGCAACAACTAATCACGGTGGTTCTGCTGCCGAGAAGAAGGGTGGCCTTTCAGTAATTAATGCGGATCTTCGGGTAACCGGCGATCTGATTTCGGAATCTGATGTGCAGGTGGATGGTTCTGTGAATGGTGACATTCGCACCCGTAATCTGACCATTGGTCAATCTGGCGAAGTCCGCGGCGAAATCGTTGCCGACAAGATTCGCATTTGCGGTTCCGTCACCGGGCAAGTCCGAGCCCGTGACGTATCGCTGGCAGATACAGCACGCATGATGGGCGATATCCTTCATGAAAGCCTGTCAATCGAGCCCGGTGCCCATATCGAAGGGCACTGCCGCCGTATTGAAGGCCTTGCCGAAGAAGGCGGCCTGACGGTTATTCAGGCAGGGCAGGTTGTTGCGTCTCATATCAAAAAAGAACACAGCAAGTGATCTAAAGATGATCACCACGAGCGCGACCACGTGACCAACAAGTCGCGATCCGCTGGTTCCATAAAATGAAAGGCAGGCCCGTTTGGCCTGCCTTTTTTATTGGTCGTAATGTCGTCTGTCAGAAAAGCACTGTCCAGTGTTCCCAGTTACGCTTCTTGTGGTGCCTCAATCAGGGGCAAAAGTTCGTCCAGACCGTTGAGGACCACATCGGCCTGATGTGACAGACGTTCCATTGGTTGTTTGCTGCGATTGATCCATGCAGTGCGGAAGCCGAAATGCCCGGCACCGGCAATATCCCAGCCATTGGACGACTGGAACGATATCTCGGCGGCGTCAACTTCGAGCTGATCGACGGCCAACTGATAGACATCTGGGTGCGGCTTATAAGTTTTGAGATCATCAACACAGATAATGTGATCGAACAACGTAAGTATGCCCGATGATTTTGCCGCTGAAATCAGCATATGCTTGGCCCCGTTCGACAGGATGGCCAGCTTGTGGCCCTGCGATTTAAGGGTCTTGAGCGTTTCGACAACTTCAGGGAAGGTATCAAGTGACAGATAGGTTTCCATCAGCTTGGCGCGTAACACCGGGTCCTTTTTACCAATCTGTTCCATGGCAAAATCAAGGGCATCGCCGGTAACGGTCCAGAAGTCGGTGAAATCACCCATCAGGCTGCGCAGCCAGGTGTATTCAAGTTGCTTTTGCCGCCAGACTGCGGAAAGTCGCTCTGCCTCGTCGCCGACCGTGTCGCGGAACTTGGCAACGGCGGAGCCGACGTCGAAAAGTGTACCGTAAGCATCGAATACAAATGCGCGGCAGGATGAAAGTTCTTTATCGGACATATTTTCGACCTTCTTCTGACAAGCAGGATGGATCAAATTTGGTGCGATGGTAACCATTGTGCAAGCCGATGTGTTTTCCGACTGTGCGCAACGGTGGGTTTATTCGTCGGTCTTGGGGTTGTCTTGCCCCATCGCGATTTCGTCGCGGGCAAAACGCCTGCGATAGACATAGGTTCCTTCCATCACGCGCTGCACGTAATTTCGGGTTTCGCTATAGGGGATCATTTCAATCCAGTCGACCACATCAACATCGGGGTCGCGCGGATCACCATATTCGTTGACCCATTGGCGCACACGGGTTGGTCCTGCATTGTAACTGGCAATTGTCAGGACTTCTTCGCCACCCCAACGATCCAGCAACCGCGCAAGATAGGCACGTCCAACAGCAATGTTGAACGACGGGTCTTCGGTCAGACGTTCGGTTTCATATTCAAGGTCCAGCGACTGTGCCATGCGCTTTGCCGTTGCGGGCATTAATTGCATCAAACCGCGTGCACCGGCAGATGACACCGCATTCGGGTTAAACAGGCTTTCCTGGCGCATGATCGCATGTACAAGGCCAGGATCTGGATTGCGTCCCAACGGAACCTGTTCATGGACCGGATAGGCGGCATCAAGATAGCCGCTGCCAGAACGAATGCTTCGTTTGGCGGCAATAATGCCAAGGTCGGCCCGGCCATATTCACGTGCAAGATCGGTCGCCATGGCGAGATATTCCGGTTCATCATGTTCATAAACCAGTGCCATGATGAAGGGGCGGATGATGTTGCCAAGGCCAAGATCGCCAAGTTTGCGAACAACCTGTGTCAGTTCCTGATTTTCAAAATCTGCACGTTGTTTTGCTGTCGGGACAGGTTGGATCACTGAATAGCTTGGTTTGGCGCCAAGCGCATCGATTGCCAGTTGACCATAGAATGTATGGGCATGTTCCGCGGCAAGTTTATACCAATGGTGTGCACGGTCCTTGTCGCCAATTTTTTCACTGGCACGACCGGCCCAATAGGCACCGCGAGACAGGCTGATCGGGTACTGCACAACATCATAAAGGTTCTGGAAGTGCGTGAGGGCGATATCCGCATCGCCAAGGAACTCGAGCGCAATCCACCCAGCATACCATTCGGCTTCTGCAATATCCCCTGCATCGGTCTGACCATGGTTGGCGACCAAACGATAGGCATCGGTGATATGGCCCTTTTGCAGGGCGCGACGCGCCAAAATGGCCTTTTCAAGCCACCAGTATTGTGGGCGGATCGAGATGTAGGCCAGATCATTTGCCTGTGACAGCAGCAGATCACGGGCTTCCTGATCACGGTCCTTGATGCGACGCCAGCGAACTCGTTCGTATATCAATCCCGGATCATTGCGGTATTTTTCAGGGACGCGGTTGATTGCCGCATCCACACCGCCACTCATTGAGCGCAATGCTGCACGGGCCTTTGCCAGTAGGCGATAGTCGTCACTGACATATTCCATCGTGCGTGATGCCGGGCCAAGTCGGCCTTCCCACAACAGGCGGTCAAGGCGCTGTTGATGGGTATCCTGATCGATGTATTTGCTGTTCCGGTCAAGGAAACGGCGTTCCTGTCCACTGCCGAAATTTTCGTTGATCCAGCTTGCGCGGACCAAGGCGGTTGCAGCAGATACCTGTCCGGCGTTCAAAAGGGCCTTGATTTGGCGGGTTGCGCCATCGGCGGTTACCGGTGCAGATCGTTTGAACCATGCGAGAATTTCGGCGTCAGGCACCGCATCGGTCATGGCTTCTTCGGCACGCTGGCGCAGCAACGACTGACTCGGCCATTTTGGATGGGCGTCGATAAAAGTGGTGATTTCTTCAAAGCTTCGCCCCGAATTCGGGGCAACAAGCCACATCCATTCTGCGGCCTTTTGCAGCAACGGATCCTCAAAGTTCGGGAGCAATTGCTCAAACGTTTCTGTACGCCCGTTTTCAAGAGCATCAAGAAATGCATTCAGTCTGGCCCGGCTGACTGCGGAATAGGCCGGCGAGGGCGGTTGCGTTAGAAGAAGATTGTCTTCGTATGCCTCGGCCTTTGCCTGATTGCCTGTTGGCATCAGCATTGATAAGCCCAGTGCCAATGCGCAGACCGAAATCTTGCGGAAAGACGCTTGCGCCATGTAATTGTCCCCTTGTGCCTTTCGGCAGCTTTTGCGCTTTAGACCTGCGCATTATGGCAGTGAATTTGACAAAAGCCAAACAGTCCTCGTCGGAAATTGCAACCGCAATCGCAGAACCGACTTATTAATGTATACAGTGCTTGCGGGAATGACCAACAGCCGCTATTTTCGCGTCCGCTTTCAATCCATCCAAGATTTGGAGATCTCTATGTTTAAGGGTTCTATTACCGCTTTGATTACACCGTTTGACCGTGATGGTGCGATCGATGAAAAGGCGTTCCAGGATTTTGTGGATTGGCAGCTTAAACAGGGCACGGCGGGTGTTGTGCCTGTCGGAACCACCGGTGAATCGCCGACCCTTAGCCATGCCGAACACCATCGCGTGGTTGAACTGGCACTTGAAGTTGCCAAGGGGCGCGGCCCGGTTATCGCCGGTACAGGTTCAAATTCGACCGCAGAAGCCGTTTCGCTGACACGTCATGCCCAGAATGCCGGTGCGGATGCAGCCCTTGTTGTGACACCTTATTACAACAAACCGACCCAGGCGGGACTGCATGCGCATTACAAAGCGATTCACGATGCGACCGACATCCCGATTGTGATTTACAACATTCCGGGCCGTTCGACCGTTGACATGTCAGTTGATACCATGGCGTCGCTTGCGAAATTGCCGCGCATTGTTGGTGTCAAAGATGCGACCAGCGATCTTGAGCGTCCTGCATTGACCCGTTTGGCAGCAGGGGCTGATTTCTGCCAGCTTTCGGGCGAAGACGGGACAATTGTTCCCTTCCTTGCACAGGGCGGACATGGTTGCATTTCGGTGACATCAAATATTGCCCCGAAACTCTGCGCTGATCTTCATAGCGCATGGGCGGCAGGGAACCTTTCGAAGGTTCAGGAGTTGAATTATCGACTGATGCCGGTTCACAAGGCGATGTTCTGTGAATCGAGCCCCGGACCTGTAAAATACGCGGCAGAACTTCTCGGCCTGTGTGGACGCCACATGCGTCTGCCGATGGTCGAGATTGCCGATGAAACCAAACGCAAGGTCGAAGCCGCGCTTGAGGGCGCTGGTATTCTCGGCCACTAGGCGATTAAAGCTGATTTATGGCACCCAAGAAAGAGACCGATAACACGAATATCGTCGCGCAAAACAGGCGCGCCCGCTTTGATTTTTTCCTGACGGAAACTTTTGAAGCCGGGATCGTTTTGCGTGGAACCGAGGTCAAATCGCTGCGCGATGGCAAAGGTAATATTCAGGAATCCTATGCCGAGGCCAAAAATGGCGAAGTTTGGCTGGTGAACTGCTATATTCCTGAATATCAAAGCAAAATGCCGTTCGGGCACGAAGAACGCCGTCCGCGCAAGTTGCTGCTGCGTAAGCGTGAAATCACAAAAATGCACGACGCGTTGAACAAAAAGGGTTTCACCCTTGTTCCCGTGAAACTGTATTTTACGGAACGCGGCATCGCCAAACTTGAAGTAGCCATCGCGGAAGGTAAGAAAAAAGCCGATAAGCGAGAAGCGGTTAAAGCGCGTGATTGGCAGCGCGATAAAGCGCGTATTCTGCGCGATTTTAGCTGATATTGACCGTTAGCAGGTAACATCGCGCGCATGTGAATTGCACGCGGTCCAAGATTTAGTGATTAAATGGCGTCGTCATGGTGAACATGTTGACGCCATTTTCCGTATCAGCTTGTAGTAAAGGAGAGTTCTGTGACGCAAAGTTTCAGTGGCAAAATCAAGGACAAGCTGATTGCGGCCAAACGCAAATGGGCCGAAGACGGGCGTCTTCTGACCGGTGCTGCGGATGAAAAGCACGAGAACCGTTTGCCGCCGGGCCAACGTTTGGTCAAGGATTGGCCGGTTCTTGATCTTGGTATTACGCCGCATATCAGTCCAGATGCTTTTGAACTGTCAATTACGGGGGAGGTAGAAAACCCGCTCATCCTTGATTTTCAAGCGCTTCTTGATCTGCCAAATGTTCAGGCAAAGAATGATATTCATTGTGTCACCAGTTGGTCGCGGTACGATAATCACTGGCATGGTGTGTCGGCGTTGGCACTGGCTGATATCGTCAAGCCGACCAAAGATGCGACGCATGTTTTGTTCACCGCCCATGACGGCTATACGACCAATGTCCGAATTGATCAGTTCCTTGATGACGATGTGCTCATCGCCCACCATTGGGAAGGTGAGCCCTTGACCGAGGAGCACGGTGGTCCGGTTCGCGTGGTTATTCCGAAGTTGTATTTCTGGAAAAGTACGAAATGGGTGCGCGAGATCAATTTCGCCAAGCACGACAAACCGGGATTCTGGGAAGAACGCGGATATCACAATAACGCCGATCCCTGGACGGAGGAACGATATGGCTAGACTCGATTACCCAAGTAGCAAGTCATTTCAATTCGTTGTATTGTTTTCGCTTCTTCTTGTAATAGTCATTTTTTCCGGGAGAGGAAGTATGGCATCGGGTGATGCGCACACTGCGTATGACTTTTCATTTCCTGCCATTGATGGTGGTGAAATTAATCTGTCAGATTATCGTGACAAGCTCGTCTTATTGGTCAATACCGCATCTATGTGTGGTTACACGCCGCAATATGAGGGGCTGCAAAAGCTGTGGGACGATTACAAGGACGATGGTTTGGTCGTTCTGGGCGTGCCATCAGGTGATTTTGGGGGGCAGGAATATGGTGACGACGCAGCAATCCAGGATTTTTGCGAAGTCAATTTTGATATCGATTTCCCGCTGACGTCCAAAACCGGGGTTAAGGGGCCAGACGCTCACCCATTTTTTAAGTGGGCGGAACAAACACTTGGTGCGGATAATGCGCCGCAGTGGAACTTCCATAAATATCTGATTGGTCGGGACGGGGCGCTCATCAACAGCTTTGAAACGCGCGTCAAACCCGGTGATGATGAAGTCATCATCGCAATCAAGGCCGGACTTGCAGATTAGTAACTCATTTCCCGAGTAGCCTGACTTGACTTCAGATAGATGGGCGGCTGTGATTAACGCCGCCCGTCCATAACATCCAAAAATGCCAAGCCATATTGGTCGAGCTTTTTCACGCCAACGCCATTGATGGACATCATGTCTTCAAGGGTGCGGGGTTTGAAACGCACCATTTCCCAAAGTGTCCGGTCGCTAAAGATCACATACGGCGGGACATTCTGGCCCGTGGCGAGCTCACGGCGCATGGTGCGCAGCCGTTCCCAAAGATCGCGGTCTTCTTCATTTTCAAATTCAGTATCGAAATCGCGCAGGCGCCGCGTTGTTGCGCGTTTGCTTTCGCCCGGGTCTTTACGCATTTCAACGACTTTTTCACCGCGCAAAACCGGTCGTGAGTCTTCGGTCAGATAAACGCCGCCATGGCCTTCGACATCGACTTGCAGATACCCCATCGCGAGAAGTTGACGGAAAACAGACCGCCATTGCGGCTGGGCAATGTCTTTGCCAATGGCATAAACCGAGATGTTGTCGTGACCGTTCTGACGGATTTTTTCAGTTTTGCGGCCGATCAAAACCTCGATCACATGGGCCGGTCCAAACCGCTGTCCGGTGCGGTAAACCGCCGATAGGGCCTTGCGTGAGGCCTCGGTCGCGTCCCATGTTTCCACAGGTTCAAGGCATGTGTCGCAATTACCACAAGGCTCGTGGCGATCTTCGCCAAAATACGACAAGATGACTTGTCGGCGGCATTTGGTTGTTTCGGCAAGGCCAACAAGCGCGTCGAGTTTGCGCGATTCAATGCGCTTTTGCGCTTCGGGGGCTTCGGAGCCGGCGACCATGCTGCGGATCGATACGATGTCAGACAGGTCGTAATTCATCCACGCATTGGCGGGCAGCCCATCACGACCCGCACGGCCGGTTTCCTGATAATAGGCTTCCATGCTTTTGGGCAGATTGAGGTGGGCGACAAACCGGACGTTGGGTTTGTCGATCCCCATGCCAAAGGCCACGGTGGCGCAAATGATCATTCCATCTTCGCGCAGGAAACGGTCCTGGTGGCGTTGGCGCACGTCCTGTGTCAAGCCGGCGTGATAGGGAAGGGCCGGGCGACCATTATCGGTCAGCCATTGGGCGATGTCTTCGGTTTTGCGACGCGACAGGCAATAGACAATCCCGGCATCTTCGACGTGTTCACGGTTTAAGAATGACAATAACCGCTGTTTGGCGTTGCCCTTGGTTTCAATCCGGTACGTGATATTGGGGCGGTCAAAGCCGGTCAGAAAGCACTGGGCATCTGTCAGATGAAGGTTTTCGGCGATGTCTTTGCGCGTTGGTGTATCTGCCGTTGCGGTAAGGGCAATGCGCGGCACATGGGCAAAGCGCGTCGGCAACAGATCAAGGCGACGATACTCGGGGCGGAAATCATGGCCCCATTGCGATACGCAGTGGGCCTCGTCAATCGCAAACAGCGAAATGCTAATGCGGTCCAAAAGGTTTAAAAACCGATCAGATGCAAAGCGTTCCGGTGCGACATAAAGCAGATCGATGTCGCCATCAATCGCACGCGCCTCGATCTCGCGCGCGGCATCGGGGGCCAGTGTCGAATTGATAAAGGCGGCCTTCACGCCAAGCTGGCTTAGCGCGTCGACCTGATCTTTCATCAAGGCAATCAGGGGCGAGACAACAATCGCGGTCCCCGGTCGGCAGAGGGCTGGAACCTGATAGCAAAGCGACTTGCCGCCGCCGGTTGGCATCAGGACAAGCGCATCGTTGCCGGCAATCACATGGTCAATGACTTCGGCCTGTTGACCGCGAAAACTGTCATAGCCAAAAACGTCTCGCAGAACGTCAATCGGCAGACGTTGAGCAGGTCGGTCGAGCAAGTCGTGCATGGGTGGTATATCGGGCAATTTAACCGTCCAGATGTGCGCGGATGTCGACAAAGACGTTTTCAAACATCTCTGGCGTCAGGCGATAGGTCTGGGTGTTGTAGCGCGAACAGTGATAGCTATCAAACAATGTGATGCCATTTTCCATGCGATGTGATGCACGGTGGGCGAATTTAAATGCTGAAAGCTTCAAGCCATAGGTGCGCATCATTGCCTGATGGGCGACTTGACCAAGGCACAAAATGGCCGAAAGGTTGGTCATCGCGTCAAACTCACTGATCAGGAACGGGCGGCAGGTGTTGGCTTCTGGCCCGGTCGGTTTATTTTCCGGCGGAACGCATTTAACGGCGTTGGTAATGCGACAATCAAGCAGTTCCAGCCCGTCATCAGGACGTTTGTCGTAGGTGCCTTTGGCAAATCCAAATTTTTTGAGCGTGTCATAGAGAAGATCGCCGGCATAATCGCCGGTAAACGGGCGGCCTGTGGCATTGGCACCCTTTAGGCCGGGGGCAAGGCCGACAATCAAAAGTCGGGCATCAATCGGGCCAAATGGCCGCACCGGGCCATTGTAGAAATGGGGAAATTTTTCCTGATTTGCCCGGCGAAATTCAACAAGGCGCGGGCAAAGCAGGCAATCTCGGTCGGGCTGCTGATAGGCGGTCATGGCAGATCTGACAGTTTGCCGGTTACGGTGCGGGCCGTAACCGGTCGTGATCAGGATGGGCGGGGCACGGCGTTCAATCAGGTGTAGTCGAACTCATCATCAAGTTCAGGGTGGTCGGGGTGATCATCAATGTCAGGATGATCATCGTCGCGACGTTGCTGAACCTTGCGTGCGATTGTGCCTTCAAGGTCGGTCAGTTCGATGAAATTGTCGGCCTGACGGCGCAGTTCATCGGCAACCATCGGCGGGTTCGATTTAACCGTGGAGACAACCGTTACCCGGACACCTTTGCGCTGGATGGCATCGACTAGGCGGCGGAAATCACCGTCGCCCGAGAAAATAACAACATGATCAAGGTGTTGCGCCATTTCCATGACGTCAATCGCCAACTCGATATCCATGTTGCCTTTGATTTTGCGACGGCCAGTGGCATCGGTAAATTCCTTGGTCGGTTTTGTGACCATGGTATAGCCGTTGTAATCAAGCCAATCGACAAGCGGGCGAATGGGGGAATATTCCTGATCTTCAATCAGCGCCGTGTAGTAAAATGCACGGATCAACTGACCTTTTTGCGAAAACAGTTCCAAAAGGCGTTTGTAATCAATGTCAAAACCAAGCGCACGTGCCGCAGCGTAGAGGTTGGAGCCATCAATAAAGAGCCCGATCCGCTCTTGCGGGTAAAAAATCATCATATAAATTCCTCAAACATCAAATTTAAGTATGCTGTTCCTAAAAAAAACGGAACACCAAATGTTTACCGTGGGTAGGTGGACAAGGAAAGGTGAAAATGTCACAGAATGTCATAGACAGAATATGCTGACTCCCTTAGATATGCCGTCTTTCCCGACACCCACAGACCCGAAAGCCTGCTTTGTGAGCACCTCGTCGACGTCCAACAGTCACCATACGTCTGAAAACGCTATTCTGATCGCTTTCGGTGCAAATCTGCCTACCGATCAATATGGTGCGCCAGCGCAAACATTGAAGGCGGCACTGGAACATTTGGCCAAGGATGGCGATGTTTTGGTGGATTGTGTGTCATCATTTTATGAAACAGCCCCGGTGCCGGTTTCCGATCAGCCTTGGTATGTGAATGGTGTTGCGCGGTTGTCGACGGACCTTTCTGCCCATGATTTGCTATCACGTCTGCATGACGTTGAATCTGAATTTGGTCGGGTGCGTCGCGAACGCAATGCCGCGCGGGTGATTGATCTTGATCTGGTTGCCTATGGCCGTGAGTTGATCGCCGAAGACGGCGGAATTCAGGTACCCCATCCCAGAATGGCAGAACGGGCGTTTGTTCTTTTGCCGTTGCGCGATGTTGCGCCAGGGTGGGTGCATCCGGTTTTGAACAGGTCGGTCGAAGACCTGATTTCCGATCTTCCATCCGATCAGCAGATCAGACAACAGGTAGATCGCTAAAAAATGCAGTGAAAACCTGTTCTAAAGTGTGGTTTCGCTGTTGCAACACAAACGATCCGGCGCTATAAAGCTCGGTCTGGACACCCCAAAAGTTTTTCTGGAGACATTTATGGCGCGCGTTACCGTCGAAGATTGCGTAGACAAGATTCCGAACCGCTTTGAGCTGGTTATGATTGCTGCTCAGCGTGCACGCAACATTTCGGCTGGCGCTGAACTGACCATTGATCGTGACAACGATAAGAACCCTGTTGTTTCGCTTCGTGAAATCGCTGAAGAAAAAGTTGATTTCGACGAACTGCGCAATGGCTTGGTTCAGGGTCTGCAGCGACATGTTGAACCTGATGAACCAGAAGAATCCGAAGACGATTTCGGACCGAAACTGGTTGCAGAAGCAGTCCAAGATGCGTCGGTTGGTGTGGTTGCACCATCCGAAGAAGAATAAGGTCACAGCGACGTTGTTGTGAGACCGTTTCAAAAGAAAAGCCACGGTGTTTATCTTCCGTGGCTTTTTTTTGTCTAAATCGTACTATCTTATGAACGGGGCGTGGTTTGTGCCCCAGTCGTGATTTGCGGAGATGCCCCCTGAATGATGCGTCAATATGAACTTGTTGAACGGGTAAAGGCTTACGACCCCGATGCGTGCGAAACCACGCTTAATCGGGCCTATGTCTATGCGACCCAGAAACATGGTTCTCAAAAGCGCGCCTCGGGCGATCCATATTTTTCCCATCCGATCGAAGTCGCGGGCATTCTGACCCATTACAAGCTCGATTGCGATACGATCATCACGGCGCTTCTGCATGACACCATCGAAGATACCGATGCCACGCCAGAAGAAATTACCAAGCTGTTTGGCACCAACATCCTCAAGATGGTGGATGGTGTTACCAAGCTGACCCAGATCGAGTTGAAATCAGCCGATTCAAAGCAGGCCGAGAACTTCCGCAAGCTGCTGCTTGCCATGTCAGAAGACATTCGGGTTCTGTTGGTCAAGCTGGCGGATCGCCTGCACAATATGCGCACGTTGCATTACATCGACAAACCCGAAAAACGGGTGCGCATCGCGGCAGAAACGCTTGAAATTTATGCCCCGCTTGCTGAACGCATCGGTATGCATGATATCAAGGAAGAGCTCGAAGATCTGGCGTTTCAGCATATCAACCCTGAAGGCCGTGACTCGATCCTTGCCCGGTTGGAGTTCCTGCGTGAGAAGGACGACAATGTTGTTAATCGCATTGTCTCAGAGCTTAAAGACGTTATCGTGCGCCAGGGCCTGAAGGTTGATATTTATGGGCGTGAAAAACGGCCATATTCGATCTGGCAAAAGATGCAGCGCAAGAACATCACCTTTGGTGAGCTGTCTGACATCATGGCGTTTCGGGTTTTGGTCGAAGATATGCCGCAATGTTACGAGGTTCTTGGCTATTTGCATGCCAATTACAAAGTCGTACCGGGGCGGTTCAAGGATTACATTTCGACCCCAAAACCGAACGGTTACCGGTCCATTCACACAACCGTTCTTGGCCCGGAAAACCATCGTATCGAGGTGCAAATACGTACCCGTGAGATGCACGAAGTAAACGATAACGGCGTTGCGGCACACTGGGCGTACAAGCAGGAAGGTGGCTCGCAAAAGGCTGGCCCGCAAAAAGAAGGTGTGCAGTATCGCTGGCTGCGCGATCTGCTTGATATTCTTGAACATGCGTCCGAGCCTGAAGAGTTCCTTGAACACACCAAACTTGCGATGTTCCAGGATCAGGTGTTCTGCTTTAGCCCGAAGGGCGAAGTCATTGCATTGCCAGCACGCGCAACCCCGGTTGATTTCGCCTATATGATCCATACCCATATCGGCGACACTTGTGTCGGGGCAAAGGTCAATGGTGCGATGGTCCCGCTGCGCACCGTGCTGAATAACGGTGATCAGGTCGAGATCGTCACGTCAAAGGCGCAAACGCCTAATCCGACGTGGGAACGGTTTGTTGTTACTGGCAAAGCACGCGCGCGAATTCGCCGGTTCATTCGCCAGCAGCAGGAAGACCAATACAAGGACCTTGGCAAAGCGATCCTGCAAAAGGCGTTCCGTCAGGAAGGCTATGATTATTCTGACAAGGCCATTGATGGTGTTCTGAAAATCTTCAAGCTGCCAACGGTTGAATCATTGCTAAGCTCGGTCGGGGCAGGGCACCATACCGGGCGTGAAGTTGTTCATGCCGTATTCCCGGGATCGAAAGACACCGAAACCGCGCGCAAGATTATACCGCTTGAAAAAGGGCGCCCCCGCAAGCACGAGCATGCCATCCCGCTTAAAGGGCTTATTCCGGGCATGGCGGTGCATTATGCCGGGTGTTGTCATCCCTTGCCGGGCGATCGCATTGTCGGGATTGTGACGACGGGTAAGGGCGTTACGATCCATACGATTGACTGTGACACGCTTGAAACCTTTACCGAGCAGCCTGAACGCTGGCTTGATGTTGGCTGGGACAATGATGGCGACCCTGAACACTTCATCGGGCGCCTTGGCTTGACCGTCGGGCACGAGCAGGGCGCGCTTAGTTCCATTACCAGTGTGATTGCCAAGAACCATGGCAATATCACCAATCTGCGCTTTACCAACCGGACCACGGATTTCTTTGAGATGTTGATTGATGTCGATGTTGTCGATGTCAAACACCTGACCAATATCATTGCCGCTTTGCGGGCAACCCCGGTGGTCAATACTGTGGAGCGCGCGCGCGGGTAATGGGGAAACGTAACGTCCTTCGCCTTTTCGATTGTTTCGGCGTAAAAGCCTTGCCAAGTGCGCAGGTAGCACTTACCCATATGCCTCGACTTTGTCTTGGTTTACCTGATTTTTCCCAGAACTGATCCCACATGTTTCGGCGCCGCATCAAACCAAATTCCTTTGAAAAGTTTCGCAACGTGGTTTGGCCGCGCGGCGGATGGCGGCGCTCGTCGCAATATTTTGCCCACCGTGTCGCACGTTTGCCCGGTTCCCCCTATAGCATCGCCTCGGGTTTTGCGATCGGGGCGGCAGTTTCCTTTACGCCGTTTATCGGGTTTCATTTTGTTCTGTCTGCGATTCTAAGCTTTGTCTTGCGAAGCAATCTTGTTGCATCGCTGCTGGGCACGATTATCGGTAATCCCTGGACATTCCCGTTTATCTGGATATGGCTTTATACCAGCGGAAACTGGATACTCGGTGTGGATGAAACCGCACAGGCGGTTCATTTTGATATGACCGTTCTTTGGGATTTCATCACCTTGGGGCTGAGCTATATTGGCGGGGGATTGATTTTTGGCCATTGGGATCCGGCCGATCACACGACACTGGGAAATCTGTGGCATGGCATTGTCGATATTATCTGGCCGATGATCGTTGGCTGTGTTCCGACTTCACTTGTGGTCTGGATGCTGTTTTACTTCCCGGTGCGCCGTGCTGTGGGGATTTATCGCCATAATCGTATTTTGCGTCGCATGAAAAAATCGGATCGCCATGGTTTGGTGCCGATGCTCGAAAGTGCGAAGGAAAAGATCGGAAGTGCGGCAAAGAGTGCCACCAAAAAGCAGGATGAAACTTCATGAGTTCGAAACTTCGGCTCGGCGTCAATATTGACCATGTTGCGACTGTGCGGAATGCCCGTGGGGGTGTTGCACCTGATCCTGCACGTGCGGCCGCCCTTGCGCAGGCCGCCGGTGCAGACGGAATTACAGCGCACTTGCGCGAAGACCGTCGTCATATTTCTGATGATGACATGAGAAAGCTTCGTGAACATATTGATATCCCTTTGAATTTTGAAATGGCCGCAACCGATGAGATGCTGGCGATTGCGCTTGAAACAAAGCCGCATGCTGTTTGTCTGGTTCCGGAAAAACGTGAAGAACGCACGACCGAAGGCGGTCTTGATGTCGCTGGTGGTCACAATCATCTTAAGCGGTTTGTGTCTGAGCTTGGTGATGCTGGTATCCGGGTATCGCTGTTTATCGAAGCATCGAAAGAACAGCTTGATGCGGCCAAAAGTCTTGGCGCACCCGTTGTTGAAATTCATACCGGTGCCTATTGTGATGCGCAGACCGAAGATGACCGTAACCGGGAACTTCAGCGTATCGGCAAGGCTGTTGCCTATGGTTCTGCGATCGGGCTTGAAATCCATGCCGGGCATGGGCTGAATTACGACACGGTCAAACCGATTGCGGCGATGCCGGCTATTGCAGAACTTAACATCGGGCATTTTTTGATCGGCGAGGCGATCTTTGTCGGTCTGGAAGCTGCTATTGGCAAAATGCGCCGTCTTATGGATGACGCGCGTGGCATTGAAACGGGTGCTAAATGATTATCGGGATTGGCACAGATTTGTGTGACATCCGCCGAATAGAGACGGCTCTTGAGCGTCACGGCGAACGTTTCATGAAACGTGTCTTTACCGAGGTTGAAATTGCCCGTGCAAAGCGCCGCCCGCATCGGACTGCATCATCGCTTGCCATGTCTTTTGCTGCCAAAGAGGCGTGCTCAAAGGCATTGGGAACAGGCTTTCGCCGGGGTGTTTATCACAATACGATGGGGGTTGTGCATCAACCCAGTGGTAAACCTGACATGGTTTTGATAGACGGTGCTTTGAAAAGACTTGAAGAATTGACCCCTGACGGGAAAATTGCATCAGTGTATGTGACGTTGACGGATGAATATCCATTGGCCAACGCTGTTGTGGTTATTTCGGCGGATTGACAGATTAAAGTGATTGGTAAGACACGGAATGGAAAAGCTAGTGCATAAAAAGAAAACGGGTGGAATTCTCGATACTCTGAAAACCGTTTTCTGGGCCGTTCTCATCGCGCTTCTGGTTCGCACATTCGCATATGAGCCGTTTAACATTCCGTCCGGGTCGATGATTCCGACCTTGCTGGTCGGCGATTACCTGTTCGTGTCAAAGTTTTCGTTCGGGTATTCCAAGCACAGTTTGCCCTTCAGCCTGCCGCTGATACCGGGTCGTGTGATGGAATCACAGCCTGAGCGCGGTGACGTTGTTGTTTTCAAACTGCCGTCTGATACGTCGCAGGATTACATCAAACGTGTGATCGGACTTCCGGGTGATACCGTTCAGGTGACCAATGGACGTCTTTACATCAACAACAAGATGGTCGAACGCGAACGGATCGAAGATTACATCCTGACCGATGGGACCGGGCGTTCAGCAGCCGTTGCACAGTATCTTGAAACGCTTCCCAATGGTCGAGTGCACCGTATCCTTGAGCTGTTTGGCGATCAGGGGCCAAGTGACAACACCGAGCCATTTACCGTACCTGAAGACCATTTCTTCATGATGGGTGATAACCGCGACAATTCGGCAGACAGCCGCGCATTCCCGTCACGCTTCCGCTTCGTTCCGATTGAGAACCTTGTTGGCCGCGCTGAATTCCTGTTCTATTCCAAGGACAGTTCGCAGCCGATCTATGATTTGGGCAGCATCCGCTATGACCGCCTGTTCCAAGGGGTTAACTGATGGGCGATGGTGCTCCGCTGATCCCAGAAATTGATCACGGTTTTTCTGACCCGGACCTTCTGCGTGTCGCCTTAACGCATCGTAGTGCGGCAAAGGGCAAAGACGCACTGAGTGGGGGCAACGAACGCCTTGAGTTCCTTGGCGATCGTGTTCTTGGTCTGGTCGTGGCTGATATGCTATACACCCGTTTCGGGCGCGAACGCGAAGGGGCTATGGCCAAGCGTTTCGTCGCCCTTGTGCGGCGTGAGACACTTGCGCGTGTTGCAGTACAGATCCATCTGGGTGATCACATCCAGATGGCAAAAGGTGAACGCGCCGCAGGTGCCGATACCAATCCGGCAATTTTATCTGATTGCATGGAAGCAGTGATTGCCGCACTCTATCTTGACGGTGGCTTGGAACCGGCGCGTAGCTTTATTGAAAAGCTGTGGACGCCGCTTCTTGATGAAGATAACAAACCGCCTCAGGATGCGAAAACCCAGTTGCAGGAATGGCTGCAAGGACGCGGGAAGCCGCTTCCAAAGTATGAAATGGTTGGCCGCGAAGGCCCAGCCCATGCACCTGTTTTTACCATCGAGCTGACCACCAGTGACGGTGACAGTGTCAGTGCCGAAGGCAAATCAAAACGTGAGGCGGAACAGATAGCCGCCCAATTGATGTTGGATAAACTGAGCTATGAATGAGGTTCCCACACCTGTGAGTGAAGACAGATTACCTTATCAGCAGCGCTGCGGCTTTGTTGCACTTGTTGGTGCACCAAACGCAGGTAAATCGACCCTGCTGAACCAGCTTGTCGGTACGAAAGTATCGATTGTCTCGCCCAAGGTGCAGACAACCCGTACCCGTGTGCGCGGTATTGTCATGACCGAAGACGCACAAATTGTTTTCATTGATACGCCGGGGATTTTCGCCCCCAAACGCCGCCTTGACCGTGCCATGGTCAAAGCCGCGTGGAATAGTGCAGATGATGCGGATCTGATTGTTCTTGTTATTGATGCCGGGGCTGGTGTTACCGCAGAAGATCAGGCCATCATCAAGCAGCTTAAAGATCAGCACCGCAAAGCCATATTGGCCTTAAACAAGGTCGACAAGGTTACGGATAAGGAAAAACTTCTGCGCCTGTCGCAAGAGCTTTTTGCGCATGAAGTCTTTACCGATGTGTTTATGATTTCAGCCAAAAAGGGTGCCGGAACACAGGATCTGGTTAATTTCCTTTCGGCAAAAATGCCTGATGGCCCTTGGATGTTCCCTGAAGACGATGTGTCTGACATGCCGCTTCGTCTTCTGGCAGCGGAAATCACCCGCGAGAAGCTATATTATCAGCTTCAGCAGGAGTTGCCGTATTCTGCAACGGTGGAAACCGAGCTTTGGGAAGAGCGCAAAGACGGTTCAGTCAAGCTTGAGCAAACCATTTTTGTCGAGCGTGAAGGCCAAAAGGCCATCATTCTGGGCAAGGGTGGCAAACGGATCAAGGCACTGGGCAGTGATGCGCGCAAGGAACTTGAGGCGATTTTCGAACGTCGTGTTCATTTGTTCTTGTTTGTTAAGGTGCGTGAAAACTGGGGCGACGATCCCAATCGGTTCGCCATGTGGGGTCTGGATCCCAACGCCTGATTTAAACGCGCCGTACGGATGAGCTATCAATCACGGGATAGATAATGGAAATCGGATCGTTTTGGGGCGTTGTCTTGATTGTTGTTGGCGCTGTTGCCGCAATGATTGTTGCACGCATTGCCAGAAAACCTTTCCGGAAACGGATTGATCGTTCGTCCGTACGACGCGAAACCTCTTTTTTGCATCGACCACTTAACCTTGTTGCGCTGCTGGCAGCGCTGAGCATCTTTTTGCTCGGGTTGTTCTGGAAGATGACGGGCGGAGGCCCGAATTAATGACCAAACATTCCACCGATCCAATCGATATGGCTGTCGAAGACGTCGAAAACCGTTCCTGGGGTAGAAAAGCTGTTCTGGGCGTGGCGCTTTTCTGTCTTGCGTCCTGCTTGATTGGTTTCTTTTTCCTTGTGACCCGACTGATAGTGCCCAGCGGCTTTTTCTAAGGTGCGTGCATGGACTGGCGTGATGACGGCATTGTTCTTTCGACACGCAAACTAGGCGAAAATGCCGTTCGTTTATCCGTCCTGACCCGTGACTATGGCCGCCATGCTGGCATGGTGCGAGGTGCCACCAGCAAATCAATGCGCGGTACACTTGAGCCGGGCAATGAAGTGCGGGTGGGGTGGTCGGCACGGCTGGCGGAACATCTTGGGCAATTTCGCTGCGAGTTAACCGGTGCGCATGCGGCTGACCTTTTGCTGTCTGCGGGGCCGTTGATGGCGATGAGTTCGGCCTGTGCCATGCTTGATGCGACCTTGCCCGAACGTGAATCCCATCCTGATTTATTCCATGGAACCATCGCATTGCTGTCGGCTTTAAAGGCCGAACAGTGGCTGCCGGCCTATATCCGTTGGGAGGTCGGCCTTCTTGACGAACTTGGTTATGGTCTTGCACTTGATTGCTGTGCGGCGACAAATGCGACCACGGGGCTTGCTTATGTATCGCCCAAAAGTGGGCGGGCTGTGGCGGAAGAAGCCGGTCATGCGTATCGTGATCGTCTGTTGCCATTACCGGCCTTTCTTGCCGGTGGGCAGGGATCGGACGCACGCAAGGCCGCACCGCTTTCTGATCAAATACGCGATGGGCTTAAGCTTACCGGGTTCTTCATTCATCGCGATATTTTCGAAGCAAAAGCCCTAAAGCCTGTCGCGGCACGCGACCGTCTTGTCAGCCATGTCTGGCGGTCTGTGCCCGTGTAAGAAAAATAAATCACCCATTTTGTACAGCACATGTTGACCACTCCTACGCCGGGCGTAGTATGTTGCCAGAACAGTGAGACATTAACGCTAAAACCGTTTGTGTTGTCACACCTGTCCATTCTGCAAAGAAATAAGAAAAACCGTTCATGAGCACCAAGACTTCCGACCCGGCCGGTGCCGGCCAAATCAGGGAAACCCGCCTTGCCGACGCGCTGAGCGAACGTTACCTTGCTTATGCGATGTCGACGATCATGTCGCGTTCTCTTCCCGATGTTCGCGATGGATTGAAACCAGTACATCGCCGTCTTCTTTTCGCCATGCGCCAATTGAAATTGAACCCGGAACACGGGTTTAAGAAATGCGCGCGTGTGGTTGGTGACGTGATCGGTAAGTATCACCCGCATGGTGACCAGTCGGTCTATGACGCGCTTGTGCGTCTGGCACAGGATTTTGCGGTGCGTTATCCGCTTGTCGACGGGCAGGGTAACTTTGGCAATATTGACGGCGATAACGCCGCGGCCATGCGATATACCGAAGCCCGCATGACCGCCGTTGCGGCGGCTTTGATGGATGGTCTCGACGAGGACGCGGTTGATTTCCGGTCGACCTATGACGGTGAAGAACAAGAACCGATCGTCATGCCCGCCGCGTTTCCGAACCTTTTGGCGAACGGTGCGTCGGGCATTGCAGTTGGTATGGCAACCAACATTCCGCCCCACAATGCCGATGAGCTGTGTAAAGGTCTGATCAAGCTTATCGACAATCCGGAAACCTCCATCGCAGAGCTTGTGCGCTGTGTGCCGGGCCCCGATTTCCCGACGGGTGGTGTTCTGGTTGAGCCGCGTGAAAATATTCTTGAGGCCTATGCGACCGGGCGTGGGTCCTTCCGCTTGCGCGCCAAATGGGAAGTCGAAAAACTCAGCCATGGCCTCTATCAGGTTGTGATCACTGAAGTTCCCTATCAGGTTCAAAAGGCCAAGCTGGTTGAACGCATCGCCGACTTGATGATTGCCAAGAAGCTGCCGCTTCTTAATGATGTGCGCGATGAATCGACCGATGTTATCCGTCTTGTTCTGGAACCACGCACCCGTGCGGTTGAACCAGAACATCTGATGGAAATGCTGTTCAAAAACACCGAACTGGAAATCCGGTTTGGTTTGAACATGAACGTTCTTGATGGCGATAACACGCCGCGTGTGATGAATTTGCGCGAAGTTCTTCGCGCGTTTCTGGCGCATCGTCAGGATGTTCTGATCCGTCGTTCCAACCATCGACTGGCCAAGATCAATCATCGTCTTGAGGTGTTGGAAGGCTATCTTGTTGCCTATCTGAACCTTGATGAGGTCATCCGTATCATCCGGTTTGAGGATGAGCCAAAGGCGTCTTTGATGAAGGCGTTTGACCTGACAGAAGTTCAGGCCGATGCGATCCTTAATATGCGTCTGCGGTCTTTGCGCAAGCTCGAAGAGATGGAAATCAAGAACGAGCACGCCAAACTGACCGAAGAAAAGGAAGGCCTGGAAGCGCTTCTTGCCAGCGAGACAATGCGTTGGGAACGCATTCGCGACGAAGTCGAACTGATGCGCGAAAAGTTTGGCAAGAAAACAGCACTTGGCAAACGCCGTACCGAGATCGGCGATGCGCCAGAGGAAATTGAAGTCCCGCTTGAGGCCCTGATTGAACGAGAACCGATTACGATCATTTGTTCGAAAATGGGCTGGGTTCGTGCCCTTAAGGGGCATGTTGCCGATCTTGGCGATCTTAAGTTCAAAGATGGTGACGAAGGCCGCTTTGCGCTGAAGGCCTTTACGACCGACAAAGTGATTATCTTGTCAACGGCGGGGCGTTGTTACACCATGTCGTGTGACAAGCTGCCCGGTGGTCGTGGCAATGGTGAACCGATCCGTCTGTCAATCGACCTGCCACAGGAACATGACATCGTCTCCATGATCGTTCACAAGAATGATCGTAACCTGCTTGTGGCAAGTTCAGCCGGACGTGGTTTCCAGGTTGCTGAGAAAGACGTTGTCGCCCAGACCAAGAACGGCAAACAGATCCTTAATCTTGGTGCGGGTGAAGTTGCCAAGATATGCCTGCCGGTCGAGCACGATCACGTGGCCGTTTTGGGCGATAACCGTAAACTTCTGATCTATCCGATTGCCGAAGTGCCTGAAATGACGCGCGGCCGCGGCGTGATTTTGCAGAAATACCGCCAAGGCGGTCTTTCGGACCTGATCATGTTCAAGCTTGAAGACGGTCTGAGCTGGGCCATGGGCGGCAACGAAGGCCGTACCCGGACTGTGACCGATCTTGCCGAATGGACCGGCAAACGTGCCGGGGCAGGGCGCCTGCCGCCAAATGGTTTCCCACGGTCCAACAAGTTTGAATAAGCTTTGATTTGTTGAACGCAGAACGATTGAAAAGCCGGATGGAGCCGTTCCATCCGGCTTTTTTTATGGTCGGACGGGCCAAAGACATCTGAAACAGTATCCATGACAGTAAAAATGCCCGGAAATGGCGGAAATACGCACCAAAAGATATAGCGCTTTCGATGTTTAATATGTAACTTCGCAACCTGAATAACAGGAAGCCCGCAATTTTCCTGTGCGATACATAAGGGCTTGGGAGTGGAAAGTGAGATTTCTGGGAAATTTCGTCCGCGCGATTGATGGTCTGAATGACCTGATCGGTCGTGGGGTCGCTTGGCTGGTGATCCCGATGGTGGTGATTACTTTTTTGGTCGCCACATTACGATACGGCTTCGCGATCGGCTGGGTTTCGATGCAGGAAAGCTATATGTGGCTTTACGGCATCATGTTCATGGTCGGCGCGGGATATACGCTTTTGCATGGAGGTCATGTGCGCGTTGACGTGTTTTATCGTCCGGCATCTGCGCGCTATAAGGCGTGGGTTGATCTGTTTGGATCGCTGTTCTTGCTGATGCCGGTTATCATCATGATTCTGATGTATAGCTACCCGTATGTTGTGACCAGCTGGCACCGTCTTGAAGGGTCGCACGAAACGGGCGGTCTTCCGGGGCTGTTCCTTTATAAATCCGTGATTCTTGTGTTTTGCGTTTTGATGCTGCTGCAAGGGTTGTCCCTGGCAGCGCGCAGCGTTCTGGTGCTTGCCGGTCATAAAGAATTTGAAATCAGCGAAGAAGAGCACGAGGGCGTTTGATGACAGGTGAAGTTCTTAGCCTGGTAATGTTCGCCGTTGCGTGCGGCGTGCTTATTCTTGGTTTTCCGGTTGCCTTCTCGCTTGCGGGCACCGGTCTTGCTTTCGCACTGATTGGTAATGCGCTTGGCGCGTTTGATATGCCGCTTCTGGGCTCTTTGCCGTCACGCTATTTCGGCGTGATGACCAACGAGCTTTATGTTGCGATCCCGCTGTTCGTCTTTATGGGCGTGATGCTCGAACGTGCACGCATCGCCGAAAAACTGCTGACCACCATGGGAATGCTGTTTGGCACCATGCGAGGTGGTCTTGGTATTTCGGTGGTGATTGTCGGCATGTTGCTCGCGGCATCCACCGGTATTGTCGGTGCGACGGTTGTTACAATGGGCTTGCTGAGCCTGCCTGCGATGAACAAAGCCGGGTATGATCCGAAACTGTCGACCGGTATTATTTGTGCGTCGGGCACCTTGGGGCAGATCATTCCGCCGTCAATCGTGCTGGTTCTGCTTGGTGATATCCTGCAAGGGGCCTATGCCGAAGCACAGCGTTCGATTGGCAACTGGGCCCCTGAGCCGATTTCGGTGATGGACCTGTTTGCAGGTGCCTTTATCCCGGGGATCATGCTGGTTGCGTTGTATATCGGCTGGATCATCATCAAGTCGATCATTGATCCCGAATCTGCACCAGCCCTTGTCGAAGGCAAACGTCCGGAAGGGCTTTGGGGGGAGGTGCTGCGCGCACTTTTGCCGCCGGCTCTTTTGATTGTTGCGGTTCTGGGATCGATCCTGACCGGGATTGCCACACCAACGGAATCGGCTGCTTTCGGCTCTGTCGGTGCGATGGTTCTGGCGGCGTTCTATCGTCGTCTTGATATGGCAGTTCTGCGCCATGTTGTGCGTCAGACGGTTCAGGTCAGCGCGATGGTGTTTGTCATCTTGCTCGGCGCGTCGGTGTTCTCATTGGTGTTCCGTGGTCTTGGTGGCGATCAACTGGTTGAAGACCTTTTGCACAACCTTCCGGGTGGCACGTTTAGCGCGATTCTGGTGGTCATGCTGTTGATGTTCTTCATGGGCTTCTTCCTCGACTTCATCGAGATCGTGTTTGTTGTGGTCCCGATTGTCGGTCCGATCCTGCTTAAGATGGATATTGACCCGGTCTGGCTGGGCATCATGATCGCCATTAACCTTCAGACCAGCTTCTTAACCCCGCCATTTGGGTTTGCGCTGTTCTATCTGCGTGGTGTGGCGCCGCCCTCGATCAGGACGATGGATATCTATCGCGGTATTATTCCGTTCGTGGTTATTCAGATGCTGGGCTTGTGCCTTGTCGCAGCCTTCCCATGGCTTGCGACGTGGCTGCCAAGCGTTCTGTTCTAGCCACTAACAATATCCAAAACGATCTTGCGAGAAGGGCACCCAAATGGGTGCCCTTCTTCGTTTCTGGGCATCTTTCGGATCGAATGGTTTGTATGAAGCGCACATGAAAAAAGAGCTGGCAAAATGCCAGCCCTTTGTCGTTTCCGTAAGACGGAGACTTAGTATTTGAACGGCAGGATACGTGCCTGTGCGAAGGACGATTCCGAGAATTTCGACCATGCGATCGACTGGGTACGGAATTTAATCAGGCTTTCGAACACTTCCTGCGACAGTGGGTTGGACGAAACGAGATCACGCAGAACTTCGCCCGATAGTTTACCAAGGCCCGTCAGAATGTCGTCAGAGAACGGACGTACATCGACATTGTGCTTGTCACGCAGAGTCTCAAGCGCCTGATTGTTCCGTGCGGTGAATTCCGACAGGACCATCTGGTTCACGGCCGTGTTGGCCTGCGCAACAATTGCCTTGAGATCATCAGGAAGAGCATTCCATGCATCAAGGTTGATGAAGTTGTCGAGAACGGTTGCTGGTTCATGCCAGCCCGGATAGTAGTAATATTTCGCCGATTTATAGAGGCCAAAGGCCAAGTCGTTGTATGGACCAACCCATTCCGTTGCATCAATTGCACCAGACTGCAGAGCCGGCGGAATTTCGCCCCCCGGAAGGTTCACAACGTTTGCACCGGCTGCTTTGACGACTTCGCCACCAAGGCCCGGAATACGCATTTTCAGACCTTTGTAGTCATCAATGGTATTCATTTCCTTGTTGAACCAGCCGCCCATCTGGGTTCCGGTGTTGCCTGACGGGAAGAACTTGCAGTTCAGTTCAGCATAGACCTTGTCGGCCAACTCCTGACCGCCGCCCCACTGGAACCATGCATTCTGTTCCTGTGCGTTCAGGCCAAACGGCATTGCCGCAATATATTGAGTCGCGTCGACTTTGCCTTTCCAGTAGTAAGGCGCGCCATGACCCATTTCAACGGTGCCATTGCCAACAGCGTCGATTGCTTCAAATGCGGGGACAATTTCACCCGCACCGAAAACAGTGATTTGCAGACGGCCATCGGATGCTTTGTTGATGTATTCTGCAAGCAGATTCCCGCCCGTACCCAGACCTGGAAAGTTTTTTGGCCATGTCGTGACCAGACGCCATTCACGGACATCTTGTGCAATTGCCGGTTTGGCAAAGGTCGATGCAGCGGCAGCAGTTGCACCTGCTACTGCGGCGCCAGATAGAAATTGGCGACGTTTCATTTGTTACAGCCTCCCAAAGATGCAAGCTCATGATTTATATGTAAAAGCCAGTTAATTGACTTTGTCAGGCAGCTTATATGCGTCTTTGGGTGCAGGCAACCGGGGATCGAGTTGCATGATTGGACTTTAGTATAATGTGGAAAAATAGATGTCAGGAACTGCCGTTGGGACGGGCTTGGGTTGCGTCTTCTGACATGATTTCCCATCGACCGTTCTTGAAGCCTTCAAGCGGCTGGAAACGCATTTTATAAGACATTTTACGGCAATCAGAAATCCAGTACCCCAAATAAATATGAGGAAATTCAAACGCCTGTGCTTCGGCTATCAAGTCCAAAATGATGTAGGTCCCAAGACAGCGCTTATGTTCCTTGGGATCAAAAAAGCTATACACCGCCGAAAGACCATCAGACAAATTATCAACCAGTGCGACGGCAATCAGGCTGCCATCCGGACGCCGGTATTCAAAGATGGATGTGTCAATCGTGCTGTCTTCGACCATCGCGCGGTAATCACGCGCATCCATTCGTGCCATGTCACCATTGCCGTGGCGTGCATCCTGATAGGTGCTAAAAAGCTGAAACTGTTCCTGAGTAGCTGACGCAGGCACGATGCTGCGCACAATGTCGTCATTCTTGGCTTGAATGCGGCGAAAGGAACGACCGGGTTTGAAATCAGCACACGACACCCGAACCGGCACACAGGCGTTGCAATCGCTGCAGGCGGGAAGATACGCAATTGAATGACTGCGGCGGAACCCGGCACGTGACAGAAGATCATGAACACCATTGGATTCTGGCCCACGCAATTCTGTTACCAGCTTGCGTTCAAAACGCCCAGGCAAATAGGGGCAGGGCATTGGGGCCGTCATGAAATAATGCTGGGTAAGTCGGCGCTGATTGACTGTCATTTAGCTCTTCTGTGTCCCGATCACATTCAACCTTCTCTATTATATGAGATTAAGTGTTGTTTGTGACAGTTTAAAGGGCTGAGACACAAAAGGACCGCGCAAACCCGGTTTGCGCGGCTGTTTTATGGCTGTGACGGGACGGAGAATGACGGACGTCGCACCGGGGCTGGTGATGTTCTTGGGTCAATGTTTTCCCCCGACGTGCCCGTTGTTTCCCCACCTGTACCACTTTCCTGACCACCCTCAAGTGCGGTGCGTTCACCGGTACCGCGCAGCAACGTAATGCTGATGCGTCGGTTGCGCTCGTTATCAGGGGCCTCGGGCATCAGTGGGTCGGTATCGGCAAGACCGGCAACTTTGGCAAAGCGGTCCGTATTCAGACCAAGATCTTCAAGGGTTCTGCGTGTTGCAAGTGCGCGTTCAGAGGAAAGTTCCCAGTTTGAATAGCCGTCGGCGCGGTTAAACGGAACCGAGTCTGTATGTCCTTCAATTGCAACGTCTTGTGGTAGTTTTGCAATGATCTCAGCGACCTTTTGCAGAAGCTTTTTGGTATGTTCGGCCATCGACGGGCTGCCGCTTGGGAACATTGCTGTGCCGTCTTCGTCAAGCAGCTGGATGCGAAGGCCTTCATCGGTGTCTTCAATGCGGATATTCTTTTCGAGCCCTTGGAGCTCTTCGCTGCTTTCGATGGCTTTGCGAAGTTCTTCCTGAGCTTCATTGAATTCCTGTTCTTCCATTTGGGCCACGCGAATGGCTTCGCGTTCATCGGGCGATTGTTGTGGTGGAATATCCATACTGACGGTTGGAGACCCAAATTCAGACCGCAACGCACCTTCTTCGGCAAGACTGGTACCGCCCAGCAAACCACCCGACCCAGAGTCGTTTTGAGAAATGGTTTCGGGGGTGAAATAGTTTGATACCCCCTGAAGCTGTTCTTCGGTGGCGCTTGAAAGCAGCCACAGCAACAGGAAAAACGCCATCATTGCCGTCACGAAGTCGGCATAAGCAACCTTCCATGCGCCGCCATGGTGGCCGTGTCCACCTTTCTTGATTTTCTTTATGACGATATCAGGCATGCGTCGTACTTTTCCCTAAACCGGAACTTTACTATTCAAGAAAATCAAGCTGTTGGTGCATTTTGCAAAGCTTCATCAAGTTCCTTGAAGCTTGGTCTCAGGCCGTGCGGCAGGGATTTTCGCGCAAATTCAACCGAAACCTGGGGCGCATATCCTTGCATGTGCCCGATCAATGCAGCCTTGATGCAGGTGTAATATTTTGCATCCGTATCAACGGTGTTCTTGATGATGGAAGCCGTCGGGGCGACAAAGCCGTATGCGCCGAGAATACCAAGGAATGTCCCTACCAGTGCTGCCGCGATCAGGCCACCAAGAATTTCGGGGGGTTCTGTCACGGAACTCATGGTTACAATCACGCCCAGAACAGCAGCCACAATGCCAAGGGCAGGAAGCCCGTCGCCTACAGTCTGAACGGCATCGGAAACCGCGTGCTCTTCCTCGTGATGGGTTTCGAGTTCCTGATCAATGACAGCTTCCAGCTCATATGGATTGGTTGTGCCAAGGGTCAGTAGGCGAAGATAGTCACACATGAATTCCAGCGCGTGGTGATCCTTCGTCAGAATCGGAAAATTGGAAAAAAGGCTGGAACTTTCGGGGTTTTCAACGTGGCTCTCAAGTGCGAGATCGCCCTTGGATTTTGCAAGTCGAAAAATTGCGTAAAGGCAGGTCAGAAGCTCGACATAGGCGACCTTCTTCTTGGGGCCCTTCATGGCACGCAAGGTGTAGGAGAACGACCGTTTGACAACGTTTAGCGGATTGGCTGTCAAAAACGCACCAAATGCAGCCCCGAAAATAATCAGGACTTCAAGCGGTTGAACGAGAATGTCAAATGACCCGTGTGGTAAATAACCGCCCAGCACCGAGCCGAGTACTATGATATAACCGATTATCAGAAACACTATTTTTCCCCGTTATGCCGATATCGATACCGGATCAATTCACGATACATTTATCTGGCCCCAAGCTGTTTTTTGCATCCAGATAAGATGCAAGCCCCATCTATATGGTCCTATTAACTTTTAATGTTATTAATATCGCGTTTAAATCTGCTGCGAGATAGGTTTGACAGCGCGAAGATTAATCGCCATTTTCCCTTTGCCCAGAGCAAGGGCCGTTAGATAATATGTTTAGTCAGTAAGAGCATTCTTCAATATGTCATTCTCTCCGCGCGATTTTCGCGACTGTCTGGGTCAGTTCGCAACAGGTGTTGCTGTTGTGACGACACGCGCACTGGATGGGACCAAAGCAGGTATCACCATCAACAGTTTTGCCTCCGTGTCGCTTGAACCGGCCTTGGTCCTGTTTTCTGTCGATTGCCGGGCGGCGACACATGACATGTTTGCAGGCGAATGCACCCGGTTTTGCATCAATATCCTGCGTCAGGAACAGCAAACCCTGTCCGATCTTTTTTCCTCACCCGGTCAGAATGATTGGGATGGTGTGACCTATCGCGATGATTGTCACGGTGTTCCGTGTCTTAGCGACAGCCTTGCAACATTTTCGTGTAAGCGCCACGCGATCCATGATGGTGGGGATCACAGCATCATTGTCGGGCAAGTTCAGGAAATTGACTTGGGTAAAACCGGGAATCCGCTTTTGTATTATGGCGGGCGTTACCGCGGACTTGATTGCTAACAGCACCAAACATCAAAGTTAGAAAAAACGGGCCGCGGCGAAATGCTTGCGGCCCGTTTTTTATTTCACGTAAAGATATTGATCAATCAAGCGATGTGTTGCCAAGCAGTCTTCCGCCAAATCCAGCGTTAATCAGGCGTGCGATGACTTGTTCGGCATGTACTGTGTCGCGGACCTCAAGAACCATATCAACGTCGGTCTGTTTGGCCGGGACATCATAGAAATGACGCTGATGATAGACTTCAATGATGTTGGCTTCTTCTTCACCGATCAGGGTGCTGATAGTTGCCAATGCACCCGGGACATCAGGGATTTCAATGCGAACGCGCACAAGGCGGCCTTGACGGGCCATGCCGCGCATCAGGACCTGTGCGAGAAGGCGGGTGTCTATGTTGCCACCACTTATGATGAGGCAGACCTTTTTGCCCTTAAACCGTTCGGGATGGTCGAGCAGGGCGGCAAGTGGGGCTGCCCCGGCACCTTCGACAACGCTTTTTTCGATTTCAATCAGCATCTGGATGGCGCGTTCGATTGAGCTTTCCTCAACCAGAACCACGTCATCAAGTTTTTCCTTACAGATTTCAAGCGTCAGGCCACCGGGTTGCTTGACTGCAATGCCCTCGGCAATTGTCACGCCACCGCCAGTGAACTCCTGATCTGTCATGCCTTCAAGCATCGACGGATATAGCTTTGTTTCGACACCGATGATTTCGATGTCGGGTCGGCGCGCCTTGATCGCAGTTGAAATACCCGACGCAAGGCCACCGCCGCCAATCGGAACGACAATGGTGTCGATGTCGGCATTTTCATTGAGAATCTCAAGTCCGACAGTGCCTTGTCCTGCGATGATATGCGGATCATCAAACGGATGCACAAAAGTCAGTCCACGCTCTTGCTGAATTTTGCCCGCAGCCTCGAGGCTTTCGGCAAATACATTACCGATCAGGACAACTTCGGCGCCATGAGATCGCGTGTGATGTACTTTTGTGAACGGGGTGTTTTTAGGCATCACGATGGTTGCCGGAATGCCAAGTCGTTTGGCGTTATAGGCCACACCCTGTGCGTGGTTGCCCGCCGAGACGGCAATAACGCCTTTTTCGCGTTCTTGCGGTGTCAGGCTTGCCAGTTTGACATAGGCGCCGCGTTCTTTGAAGGACGCTGTGTATTGTTGGTTTTCAAGCTTAAGATAAACTTCTGCCTGACAAATATTTGAAAGCGTTAAGGACTTTACCAAAGGTGTTTTGGCAACGATGCCCTCTAACAGTCCGGCTGCACGGACGATATCGTGATAGGAAACAGCCATAATTTCCATGCTCCTGCGGCCACCATCAAGCTTGATGTGGTGGCAATATTATCATGTAACGGGTGATAAACGGGTTTAAACCGGGCCTGTCATTCGCGAATGACAGGGATCACATTCGCAGGTCGGAAATCCCAATAATCATGGCCATCGCACCGGCACGAAGCGTCGGACGGGAATGCGATGCGGGGATGTCATTGTATAAAGACATTGCCATGTTCTTTCAGGTTTATGGACGTATGTTCGAGCGCAGCTTTGCGGATAAGTCGCCTAAGGTCAAGGGCCGCAAAAGAAAAACCGGGTTGCAAAAGATGCAACCCGGCAAGGTTAAACGCCTGGCATAGGGTTGGTTTGGCGTTATTCCATGTTCAGAATGATGGTTTTCTTGTAGGTGAAATGTTCAAGCATGCTTTCAAGCGAGGCTTCTTTGCCCAGCCCGGAAAGCTTGATCCCGCCATATGACAGGTTGGGTTGAACAACAAGATTCTGGTTGACCTGAACAAAACCCGCTTCAAGGCGCTTGGTTGCCGTCAGTGCGGTTTTAAGGTCGGTTGTCCATACGGTTGCCGCCAGGCCAAAATCACTATCGTTGGCAAGCTCAAGTGCCTCTTCGAAGGTTTTGAACTTGAACACGCATGCCACCGGGCCAAATATTTCTTCGCGGGCGACGCGGGCGTTCGGATCAACATCGGTAAAGATCACCGGGCGCACAAACGTGCCATCGGCGAGCGCACTATCGGTTGGAAGGGCGCTTAGTTCATGTTTGGTTGCACCTTCTTTTTCGCCGATGTCGATGTAACTGCGGACCTTGTCGAACTGCTTGCGGTTGATGATGGTGCCGATGTCGGTTTCTTCGTCAAGCGGATCCCCCATCTTAAGGGCATTGACCTTTTCAATCAGTTGCTTAACAAACGCATCATGAAGTTTTTCATGAACAAGAATACGCGATGATGCCGTGCAGCTTTGCCCCTGACGGGTAAAGCGCATACCACCAACAGCACCGGCAATTGCCTTATCAAGGTCGGCATCGTCCATCACGATCATTGGTGATTTACCGCCGAGCTCAAGGGTGACCGGGATCAGTTTTTCAGCCGCAGCTTTGTAAACCGTGCGGCCGGTTTCGACAGATCCGGTAAAGGAAACTTTTTTGACGTCCTTATGTTCGACCAGTGGTCCACCACAGGACGGGCCAAAGCCAGACAGGATATTCAGAACGCCTTTGGGCAGGATTTCTTGCATGATCTGACAGACGCGCAAAGCTGCAAGCGGGGTATCTTCGGCTGATTTTACGACAACCGCGTTCCCCGCGACCAATGCCGGTGCAACTTTGATCGCCATCAGAAGAAGCGGCACATTCCAGGGAATAATCGCCCCGACAACGCCAACCGGCTCACGGGTGGTCAAGGTCATCATGTTGGGATTAAACGGGACGGTTTCGCCCTTAAGTTCGGAAGCCAACCCGCCGAAAAAGACAAACATATCGGCAAGAACCGATGCCTCGACCCGGCTTTCGGTGCGCAGTGCTTTGCCCGATTCAAGGGCAATCAAACGACCCAGTTCTTCGGTGTGCGACATCAGCACACGACCACATTCGGCAACCAGTTTGCCGCGTTCGCGGGCAGGGCGTTCCGCCCAGTCTTTCTGCGCCTTCTTTGCAACCCCAACGGCAATTGCCACGTCCTGGGCATCACCGTCTGCGGCCTGACCAATGACCTTGCCAGTTGCAGGGTTTAAGACATCAAAATTTTTGCCGCTTTGGGATGCAACGAGTTCTCCATTGATCAGGTGGCGGCCAGAAAGTTCGCGAGCAAGGCTGCTGGGATCAAGGATCGGGTCGATGGGCATTTCAGGCTCCCTGTATGTTGGTGTGCTGTGGCGCAGAAAAGCGTAAATCACACGATATTGGTTATTTGGTATTGTTTTACCAATTTATCGGTGGGCGTTTGGAATATCAAGATCAATTCGCCGGTTGGGGCATGACAGGGCCCAAAAGGGCTGCTACCCTTATGTTTATAAATGGCCAGCCCGGCGATAATGCGTGTCTGGGCGCCAGATACCCGTGAACGATGGAGTTTACATGCCGCGTCATTTCGATACGACGTTCGATGTTGTTAAGGAACTTAAGCCGTCCTATCCGGTCTATTGTCTTAGGCCCAATATCCTTCGAGAAACAGCGCAGCGCTTTGTCGATATGTTCCCTGGTGACGTTCTCTATGCGGTGAAATGTAATCCGCATCCCGAAGTCATGCGCTATCTGCATGAAGGTGGGGTGAGGCATTTTGATACGGCCTCGCCAGATGAAATTGCATTGGTGCGCCGCCAGTTCCCCGGCATGAAGTCCTACTTCATGCATCCGGTTAAAAGCCGCGATGGCATTCGCAGTGCACACCGGGTCTTTGGCATTGATCATTATGTGATTGATACCGAAGATGAACTTAAAAAAATCCGAGAAGAAACCGACGGCGACACCAATCTGAAAATCCATGTACGTTTGGCGACCCCGCCGGCCGGTGCAATCTATAATCTATCAGCAAAGTTTGGTGCCCGCCCAATGGCTGCGGCCGAACTTCTTAAGCAGGTTGACGCACTGGGCTATGAGGCCGGGCTTTGCTTCCATGTTGGGTCGCAATGCACGACGGCAAACGGCTATCGCATTGCGATTGAGCTGATCCGCCAAGTTGTCGATTTCTCGGGCGTGAAGGTGAAACACATTGATGTGGGCGGCGGTTTCCCCGGCCAGTATATGAACCAGCGCGGTCCGGCACTTGAAGAAATCATGGATGAAATCAAGGACTGCATCCGATGGCTTGATATGCCTGAAACGACCTTCATGTGCGAACCGGGCAGAGCTCTTGTTTCAAGCGGCGTGTCCCTGATTACCCAGGTGCAGCTGCGCAAGGAAGATCAGCTTTTCATCAATGATGGTGTGTATGGCAGCCTGTCAGAAACCGTGACCGGTCAATTACGCTATCCTGTGCGGCCCATGCGTCTTAAGGGCGAATTTGATCCTGAGGAAACGCTTGATTTCACCATCTATGGACCGACCTGCGACAATATGGATGTCCTGCCAGCAACCGTGAATTTGCCAGCAGATATTCGTGAAGGGGACTGGATCGAATTTGGTCATATTGGGGCCTATAGCAACGCGCTTGCGACGAATTTCAATGGGTTCCACCCGGAAGTCCAAGTTACCGTCGGCGAGGCTTTCCCGTTTGTCGACGGTGAATTCCCGTATGTTGCGTAATCTTTCCGCCTAACGCATTTCGCATAAAACCAACCATTACGGTAAAATAGTACTTGTTTACCGTTAATGGTTGGTTGCACTATGCTGCCCGCGAACAGGATCGGTGGTTATGTCTGCTGATCCAATGATAATTCATCGGGGAAGCGTTACTGTGACCAACAGCCTTTTTATGCGTATTCGGGACCGGTTCCCGGCTGATTTGTCGTCAGTTTTGATCGAAACACCAGATGGCAAGACTTATAGCTATGGCGATGCGGATACATATTCAGCCCGCATTGCCGGGCTTTTTATCTCGTTGGGGGCCAAAAAGGGAGACCGGATCGCGGTTCAGGTCGATAAATCACCCGAAGCCCTGTTTTTGTATCTTGGATGTATTCGTGCCGGTCTTGTTTATTTGCCGCTCAACACGGCTTATCAGGCGGGTGAGTTGGCGTATTTCATGGGCAATGCATCGCCGGTGATTTTTGTCTGTCAGCCGCATCGTGAAGCAGAAGTCAGCGCAATCGCCGCAGAACAGGGTGTTAAATCTGTTTTGACCCTTGGCACGGAAGCGGACGGGACGTTGGTCTCAGGCGCAGCAGAGCAGGGCGATGATTTCGCACCCGTGGCCTGTGCTGATGATGACCTTGCTGCAATCCTTTACACGTCGGGAACAACCGGCAAGCCCAAGGGCGCGATGATGACCCAGATGAACCTGTGGTCTAATGCGTCAACACTCGAAACGCTGTGGGGCTTTACCGGCGACGATGTCTTGCTGCACGCCTTACCGATCTTTCATACCCATGGCCTGTTCATTGCCTGCCACTGCGTGATGTTGTCGGGCTCAAAGATGTTTTTCCTGCCGAAGTTTGACCGTGATCAGGTTCTGGCGCTTTTGCCGCGCAGTACGGTCATGATGGGGGTTCCGACCTTCTACGTCCGTTTGCTGTCCGAGGATGATTTCACTGCCGATGTTAGCGCTAACATGCGGTTGTTTATTTCCGGTTCCGCCCCGTTGCTGTCCGAGACCTTTACCGCGTTTGAACAGCGCACCGGCAAGGCCTTGCTTGAACGCTATGGCATGACTGAAATGGGGATGGCGACGTCAAACCCGCTGGATGGTGACCGCATTGTGCATACGGTTGGACCGGCATTGCCCGATGTGGATGTGCGCGTTTGTGATGATGCCGGCACGATATTGGCTGCCGATGAGGTCGGTGTGCTTGAAGCGCGTGGTCCGAATGTATTTGCCGGCTATTGGCAGATGCCCGAAAAAACGGCCGAGGAATTTCGCGATGATGGCTTCTTTATCACCGGTGACATCGCCAAGATCGATGCCAAGGGATATGTCCATATCGTCGGTCGGGCCAAGGACCTGGTGATTTCCGGCGGGTTTAATATCTATCCCAAGGAAATTGAAACGCTGATCGACAAAATGGATGGTGTTGTTGAGAGTGCTGTGATTGGTGTTGCCCATCCGGACTTTGGTGAGGCGGTCGTCGCAGTGATCGTATGTAGTAGCGATGAATTGTCAGAAGACGATGTCATCGGTGCCATCAAATCACAGTTGGCCAATTTCAAAGTGCCAAAACGGGTATTTTTTGTGGGCGAACTGCCACGCAATGCGATGGGCAAGGTGCAGAAGAATATCCTGCGCGAAGAGCACAAGGCGCTATTTGCCGATTAGACGGCAGAACATTGATAAGCTCTGCGGGGTAGGTCATTCGTTTGGTCTATTGCAGCAGGCAGATAAAGAAAAACCCCGGCAAAACTGCCGGGGTTGTTTTCATCGGACGTTTCAGTCGTTGATTAACGACCGAAAGCAACGCGGTGTGCTACATCGTCGATCATGTCGCGGTTCAGACCGATGTCGGCAAGTTCGCGCGGATCAAGTTTACGCAGCGCAACCTGGGTCTGGTACTGAACGCGAAGAGCGCGGAGGAAAGCAAAAATTTTAGTTACGATCATTTCATCACCTATTTCAAACCGGCCGATTTTTCGGCGCCTGTTCAGATAACCGGCATGTTCTCACCGAAGGTATTCCGCATGCGGAATAGTTAACTGGTTTGACGTGTCGGTTTGTTTACAATGTATCGAGTGATCATCTGCTTGATGGCGCATTCACCAGTCGATACGTCCTATTCATTTCGTGAGGGCAATCTACGCTCGGCATTTGTGTAATTCCAATGCATTTTTTGCATGGCAGTCGCTTGGAAAGTGCAAAAAGTCACCAAATTGCAACGAATTGGCTTTAGTTCTGTCATGTAGCGATGCTTTTCGGTGTTTTATTGCTATGCTTGCGGCGCATGGCTAACGAAGTTGCTTAACGCGTAAGGGTTGTTTAGTCCCGAATGGCCTTGCATTAAAAAATTGGGATGTAAAAAGGTCGCTTAATCGGGTTGAATGGGCCCGCTATGCGTTTCGCACCCCATATGATCAGGAGAATCGAACATGAGCATCAACCGCCCCAGGCTCAATTTTGAGCAGGCAATCGAGGCCTATTTGCACTATGCGCCCCGTTTGCCTGAGGTGCGTGTCGATGCGGTGCCCCAAAAGACAGAATATGTTGAAAACCTTCTGTCGATTGCGGATCAGTTTGATTTGATCGTCTTTGATGCCTTTGGCGTGCTTAATAGCGGCCCAACAGCCATCCCCGGTGCGGTTGATACCATTGCGCATTTACAGGGCATGGGTAAAAGCATTGCTGTTGTTACCAATGACGCGTCAAGCTCGGCCGAGGCTATTTTGGCCCGCCACCGCAATCGCGGATTTGATTTTGATGCCCGCAGTCTGATCAGCAGCCAGCAATTTGTCGCCCCGATGATGAATAGCCATGGCGACATTACGTATTGGGGGGCAATGGCGCCAAAAGATTGGCCGTTCCATGTGCTGCCTGACACTGTTGAACCGCTTGGCGAAGACCGCGCACTATATGATGCGGTCGGTGGTTTCCTTCTTATTGATTCTGAAAGCTGGTCTGACTCCCAGCAGAACCTGCTCGAGCAAAGCCTGCGTGACAATCCACGACCGATTTTGGTTGGTAACCCGGATATCTGCGCCCCGATGGGGGAATTCCTGTCGGTTGAGTCAGGTTATTTCGCGCATTTGGCCGCAGATGCCTGCGGTGTGATGCCGCAATGTGTTGGTAAACCGTATCATCACGTATTCGAAGAAGTTCTGCGGCGGCATCCGGATGTAAAACGCGACCGTGTACTGATGGTTGGGGATACGGTTCATACCGATGTGCTGGGCGGGCTTTCTGTCGGGATTAAGACCCTTTTGGTGCATCAGGGTGGTTTCCTTGATGGGCAGGATATCGAAGGCGTATTTGCCCGTGCCGGTCTTCGCCCGCATTTCTGTGCCCGCGCTATTGGATTTGGCATCGGCGACAATATCAAAACCGAAGTCGCCTGATAGAAAATAAACCACATAGACCATACAACAAAGGGCCTCTGGTGAGGTCCTCTGTTTCGTTCAAGGATCTTTTAAGTCAGCTAATTACATTTGCGGATTAAAGCGCTTCGGCAACTTCGATTGCGCTGTAGGTCAGAATGCCCGATGCGCCGGCACGTTTGAAACACGACAGTGTTTCAATTGCGCAGCCAAGATAATCCAGCCAGCCATTTGCCGCGGCCGCACGCAACATCGCGTATTCACCTGACACCTGATAGGCAAAGACCGGAACGCCAAATTCCTGACGGACCCGATAAAGCACGTCAAGATAGGGCAAACCGGGTTTAACGATGACGGAGTCTGCACCTTCGTTCAAATCGTAAGCCACTTCGCGCATGGCTTCGTCGGTGTTGGCGGGGTCAAGCTGATAGGTTTTTTTGTCAGCCTTACCCAGCGCGCTTGCCGATCCGATGGCATCGCGGAACGGTCCATAGAACGATGACGCGTATTTCGCGGCATAGGCCATGATCTGCACGTTTTTAAGGTTCTCGCCCTCAAGCACGTCGCGAATGGCGCCGATGCGGCCATCCATCATGTCAGAGGGGGCGACTACATCACAACCTGCCTGCGCCTGAACCAGTGCCTGACGGACCAGTGCCTCGGTGGTTTCGTCATTCAGAATCTGACCATCAACCACAATGCCGTCCTGACCATCGGCATTGAACGGATCAAGGGCGACATCGGTGATCACGCCAAGGTTAGGGCAGGCGTCCTTGATCGCCTTGGTCGCGCGACAGACAACATTGTCAGGATTGTATGCTTCGCGCGCGTCCTTGGTTTTAAGGCTTACATCAATATAGGGAAACAGGGCGAGGGCCGGAATGCCAAGGCTTTGCGCATGTTTTGCCGTTTCAACCAAAACATCAATTGATTGGCGTTCGACACCGGGCATCGATGGGATTGGCATGCGTTGATTGGAGCCGTCCACAACAAACACCGGCAAAATCAGATCATGGGGTGTCAGCCGGGTTTCCGCGACCATTTTCCGCGACCAGTCGGACATGCGGTTTCGACGCTGGCGGTTGCGGGGGAATGCGCCATAGGTATGGGATTTGGCCATGATCTGTTCTCTATTTTGTGGGCTGCTTTGTGGGGCTATGTCACCGGCAGGACCGGCTGGTCAATTTATGCGGCAGAATGCGCGCCGGATCAACCATTGCCCGCAATTTGCAAACGCCGACGCATGGTTAGCAGATAAACAGGAATGATCAGAGACAGGAAACTGGCCGTGACGATAAAGGCATTTACAAGCCCGAATAACTCACCAATGGCACCAATAACCGGCGGTCCCGCCATGATGGCTGAATACCCCGTGGCCGCAATAATTGAAACCACTGTGCCACCGCCTTTGCCCGTGGCCTTTGAAGCGGCAGACAACAGCAATGGCAATATCACGGCAAGTCCCATCCCCGCGATGGCACATCCGATCCACGCCACAACGAAATGCGGAGACAATGCGATGATGAAGGTGCCGAGGGACGCCAGGCATGAACTGGTTAAAAGGACCTGTGCTCGGCCAAATTTCATCACCAGCATATCGCCCGACAATCGCGTTGCGGCCATGGCACATGAATAGATCGCAAATCCAACTGCTGCCATGGTCGGACCGGACGATAGTTCGCTATTCATAAAGACAGTTGCCCAGTCGGTAATCACACCTTCGCCAAATTGCCCGATGAAGGCACACACCCCAAATGGCAACAAAAACACAATGAGCGGGCGTCGTTTGAGGTTTTGGGTGGTCGGGTTGGGTTGCTGTATGTCAGGTTGAGATGTTTGAGCATGGACGGCGGCATCAGGGACAAGGCCCGCCTGCATGATCACATGTGCGATAAGGAAGATAGACAGCACGGTTGGCAAGTGCGCTGCGATCGGGATGGGCAGGGCAAACCACGCGGCCGCAATCCCGGCACCGGCAAAACCGCCGAGGCTCCAGAAGCCGTGAAGACCCGACATGATGCTACGGCCCCGAAGGCGTTCCACATTCAAGCCGTTGGCATTCATCGCGACATCCAGAAACGCGCCAGAAAAGCCCAAGGCAAACATCGCAATTGTGATGCTGAGATAGGACGGCATGAATGCAGGAAGCCCAACGGCAATGAAATAGAACAAACCGGAATAGCGTACGACACGTTCACTGCCGAAACGGTCAGCCAGCCGTCCGGCAATTGGCATTACGGCCAAAACACCGATGGCCGCCGCCAGCAAAATACCGCCAAGGTCATTGTGACCAAGATCAAGGCGTTCCTGAACCAGCGGGATGTGGGGAACCCAGCTCGAAAACGCAGCCCCATGCAAAAAGAAAATGGCGCGGACCCTGTTATGGGCTTTGGTGTAATCGTGCATGTCGTTTACGCCTGAATAACGTTAAGGCCGCGATCAGAATAATTGGCGAGGTACCCCGCCGAAAGTTTCCGCCCGGTCACAAGGTATGAAATCGCGTCAATGTCACATACGCGGTAAGGAAGGCTTGTTTCGAGTTTATCGGCCGTTGTGACGGCAATGATTTCAGCAGACTGGTTAATCATTGCGGCCTTGGTCGCGCGTTCTTCGGCCGTGGTGGTCGAAAGACCGGCTTCGGGGTGAAGTGCGCAGGTCCCCAAAAGGGCGATATCGGCATTGTAGTTACGAATTTCGTCAACCGTTGTCGGGCCGCTGACCACCATGTCGTTTTTCAGCAGCAGACCACCAATCATGATGACGTTGGCGTTGGGGTGCTTGGCCAGTTCAACCGCAACCATGGGGTTAACCGTAATGATCGTGCCGCGGCACGATGGTTTTAAATGCCGGGCGACCTCGCAGATGGTCGTGCCGCTGTCAAAAAAGAAAACACCGTGGTCGGGGATAAGGTCGTTTGCGGTTTTTTTTGCGATGGCCGCGCGTTCGGGCTGAAGTTCCTTGGCGCGTTCGTCATAGGTTGCTGTAGCGGTATTGGGCAGGATTGCCCCGCCGTGAATTCGGCGCAGGTGTCCTTCGTCTTCAAGTTGGCGCAAATCACGTCGGATCGTATCAAGGGATGCGTGAAACAAAGCGGCCAGATCATGGATATGGACGGTGCCATGGGCACGGACCAAAGTTTGTATTTCCTGTTGGCGGGTGGTGACGGACATGATCGTTTGCCTGTTGCGTAAATTGCACGTTTTGCATGTTTTGCCGATAATGCGCATTTACGGCGTTTGGGTAACGGGGTCAACAAAAAACCGGCCATGACATTTCATGGCCGGTCATGGTCTGATGCGATTGCTTTATCGTAACCGTGCAGATTGGTCAGGCTTTAGCAAGCGCCTGTGTCAGATCAGCAAGGATATCGTCAATATGCTCGATCCCAATGGAAAGGCGCACGTAGCCATCGGTCACACCCGATGAAAGACGATCTTCTTCTGAGAGCTGACTGTGAGTCGTTGTCGCCGGATGAATGGCGAGTGAGCGTGTGTCACCGATGTTTGCAACATGATAAAGAAGTTCCAGCGCATTGATAAACTTCTCACCGGCTTCCTTGCCGCCCGAAAGTTCAAAGCCCATCAAGGATCCGTAACCGCCCTTAAGATAAGTGTCCGCACGTTTGCGGCTTTCGCCATCTTGCTGGCTGGGATGAATGACCTTTGTGACCTTGGGGTGTTTGGACAGGAAGTCGGCAACCTTATTGGCGTTTTCGCAATGGCGTTCCATGCGTAGAGCCAAGGTTTCCATGCCCTGAATGGTCTGGAACGAATTGAACGGGGAGGCGGCGGCTCCAATGTCACGCAGCACGGTGCAGCGCAGTTTGATAGCATAGGCAACCGGGCCAATCGGTTTGACGGCCTGCGTCCAGACAGCCCCGTGATAACTGGGGTCGGGTTCGTTCAGAAGCGGGAAGCGGGTTGCATGTTTTTCCCAATCAAATTTACCGGAATCAACCACGATCCCGCCAACCGATGTGCCATGGCCAGCAATGAATTTGGTTGTTGAATACATAACAATACTCGCACCATGTTCAATCGGCTTACAGATCACAGGCGCGGCAGTATTATCGACAATCAACGGAATGCCGAGCTCATCGCCGATATTGGCGACATCACGGATCGGGAAAACGTGCAATTTCGGATTAGGCAGGGTTTCGGCGTAATAGGCACGTGTCTTGTCATCGGTCAGGCGGCGGAAGTTTTCAGGGTCAGACGGATCGGCAAAGCGGACCTCGATCCCCATCTGTTTAAAGGTATTGGCAAACAGGTTCCATGTGCCACCATAAAGGTCGGTGGAGCTGACAATATTGTCGCCAGCCTGGGCAATATTCAAAATCGAAAAGGTTGATGCGGCCTGGCCGGACGCCAGCGCCACGGCTGCAACACCACCATCAAGGGCGGCAACGCGTTGTTCAAGCACATCATTGGTCGGGTTCATCAGACGGGTATAGATATTGCCCAACTCTTTGAGCGCAAAAAGGTCCGCTGCGTGTTGTGTGTCACGGAACTGATAACTGGTGGTTTGATAAAGCGGTACGGCAACAGAACCAGTTGTCGGTTCGGCGCGGTATCCAGCATGGAGGACAATGGTTTCCGGTTTCATGGACGTCATGATGTCGTTTTCCCTGATTTATGATTTTTCTCTGAGGCAAAAAAGGTACGCGCACCGATAGGGCGTCAGCAAGAAACATTTGGTGATTTCGACAAATGTTTTGCACGTCGTTGGTGAGGCTGCGATGCATTGTGATAATTCGGTACTGTTATACCGAATGAATTGACAAACAGGCCGTTTCACGTTTACGTAAAGGGAAAATAGAAGAACATCAGAGGCGGCGATCCAATGGAATTCAACCTGACAGACGATCAGCAGGCTTTTGCTGATACTGCCCGCGATTTTGCCCAGAACGAAATGGCGCCAAATGCGGGTGAGTGGGACGCAAAACATATCTTTCCTGAAGAAACCCTACGCAAGGCGGCTGAGCTTGGCTTTGCCGCGATTTATACCCGTGATGAATATGGCGGGTCGGGCCTTGGGCGACATGACGCGGTTGTGATTTTTGAGGAACTGGCAGCGGCATGTCCGTCGACTGCGGCCTATATTTCCATTCACAATATGGCCTGCTGGATGATTGACAGCTTTGGGACGGATGCACAACGTGCCCGGTTCTTACCAAAGCTTGTCACCATGGAGCATTTTGCAAGCTATTGCCTGACCGAACCCGGTGCCGGGTCTGATGCGGGTGCCCTTCGGACCAGTGCGGTACGCGACGGCGACCACTATGTCCTAAATGGTGAGAAGGCGTTTATTTCCGGTGGATCGCGTAGCGATATCTATGTTGTCATGGCGCGTACCGGGGATGATGGTCCGGGCGGGATTTCGACCTTTATTGTCCCAAAGGACGCCGTGGGCCTGTCCTTTGGCAAGCTTGAAGAAAAGATGGGCTGGAACAGTCAGCCGACTTCGGCTGTTATTTTTAGCAATTGTAAGGTTCCAGCCGAAAACCGCCTTGGTGCCGAAGGCGAGGGGTTCAAGTTTGCCATGAAGGGGCTGGATGGCGGGCGCCTTAACATTGCTGCCTGCTCAATCGGTGGGGCGCGTGCCGCGATGGACCATGCGCGTGACCATATGAAAGTCAGAAAGCAATTTGGCCGTAGCCTTGATCAGTTTCAGGCGTTGCAGTTCAAATTTGCAGATATGGTAACCGAACTCGAAGCCGCCCGCTTGATGCTGCATAAAGCCGCATGGAAACTCGACCTTAAGGCCGATGACGCGACACAGTTTTGCGCCATGGCCAAACGGTTTGCGACCGATATCGGATTTCAGGTCTGTAACGAGGCCCTGCAACTGCATGGCGGATACGGCTATATTCGCGAATATCCGATTGAACGGTTGCTGCGCGATTTGCGGGTGCATCAAATTCTGGAAGGCACGAACGAAATCATGCGCCTGATCATATCGCGTGCCGCCCTAAAGGATTGAGAGATGACCAGCGAAAAAAACAACGATCAGAGCCAGCTGTCTGAAGTCCCCGTTTTGTTCAAAATGGACGGACCGGTTGGTCATATCCTGTTGAACCGTCCGCGCGCGCTGAATGCGCTAGATCTCGATATGGTGGACATGATGGCTGCCCAACTGAAATCGTGGGAAAATGATCCTGCGGTCAAGGTTGTTGTCGTCGAGGGGGCTGGCGAGAAGGCATTTTGTGCTGGTGGCGATATTCGCGGTCTTTATGATGCGCGCGCTGTCGATGATGAAGATATGCTCGATGCGTTCTATCGCCGTGAATATCATTTGAACCATGCCATCGCCAATTACCCAAAACCCTATGTCGCGATGATGGATGGCATCACGATGGGGGGCGGTGTCGGGGTTTCCATTCACGGTCGGTTCCGCGTTGTGACGGAACGCACCATGTTTGCAATGCCTGAAACCGGCATTGGCTTTTTCCCGGATGTTGGTGGTGGGTATTTCCTGTCGCGATGCCCCGGAGAAATCGGGATGTACCTTGGTTTGACCGGGGCGCGCCTTAAGGCGGCGGACTGTCTTTATGCAGGTCTTGCGACCCACGGTGTTCATGCCGATCAGGTCGCGGCAGTGAAAGCTGCGTTGGTGCAGGCCGATTACGGTTCGGATGCTTTTGCTGCAGTCACAGAGATTCTGACCGGGTTTCATGCCGACATGGGCGAGGCCAGCCTTGATGCGCAGCGTGATAAGATTGATCAGGCATTTTCTGCTGACAGTGTTGCGGCAATTTTTGATGCGTTGGGGCGTGAGGACACGGCGTTCAACGCAGATTGTCTTAAGACATTAAGTGGCAAGTCGCCAACAGCACTGTGCGTCAGTTTCGATCAAATCCGCCAAGGGCAGGATATGACGTTGGGCGAAGTGTTGAATATGGAGTTTCGCCTGTCACAGCGCATGGTCCGCAAGCCCGATTTGTTTGAAGGGGTGCGTGCCGTGATTATTGACAAGGATCATGCGCCGAAATGGCAGCATGGTGATGTTGGGCAGGTTGATCCGCGTGAAGTGGCCGAATATTTCGCGCCGTTGCCAGCAGATCGGGAACTGAACCTTTAAGTCACAGCGATCTGTGACGAATGTGATGCAAACAAAGTTCCGCAAACGGGACGTCAGAGGAGACTTCAAATGGCGAATATCGGTTTTATCGGCTTGGGTAATATGGGCGGGCCAATGGCGGAAAACCTGCTTAAGGCCGGTCATGCGCTGAAGGTCTATGACCTTTCTGCGGATGCGATCGCTAAGGCGGTGGATGCCGGTGCCACCAAGGCAGATACAGTTGCCCAGGCTGTTAGCAATGTGAACTTTGTTGTCACGGTCCTTCCGGCGGGCAAGCATGTTTTGTCGGTTTATGATGGGCCGGATGGGGTGGTTGCCAATGCGGCACCCGGAACGATCCTGATTGATAGCTCGACGATTGAAGTCGATGCCGCGCGCAAGGCCGCAGACTTGGCAAAGGCCAAGGGGTTTGGCGCTGTTGATGCACCTATATCGGGCGGAACGGCTGGGGCGGCTGCGGGGACGTTGACATTCATGGTTGGTGGCAGCGAAGCCGATTTCGCCAGTGCCGAGTCAATCCTTGATGCGATGGGCAGCAATATCATCCATGCGGGTGACAGTGGGGCCGGGCAGGCAGCCAAGATCTGTAATAACATGGTTCTTGGCGTGAATATGATTGCTGTGTCCGAGGCATTTATGTTGGCCAAGCGTCTTGGTCTTGATGCGCAGAAGCTGTTTGATGTTTCATCAAAGGCGTCAGGCCAGTGCTGGGCCTTGACGAGCTATTGCCCGGTGCCGGGGCCGGTGCCGACGTCACCGGCAAACCGGGACTATCAACCGGGCTTTGCGGTGGACATGATGCTTAAAGATTTGAAGCTGGCCCAGCAAGCATCGGCGGCATCGGGGGCAACAACCCCGATGGGGGCGCTGGCGGAAAGCCTTTATGCGCTTTATTCCAATGGTGGAAATGGCGGTATGGATTTCTCGGCGATTGTCAAAATGCTTGATGGTGAGAAGTAACGCATCATCTTGACGAGTTGTTACAACGGGTCCGGTTCGCCGGGCCCGTTTACGTTATAACTATTGCGTTGTCTGAAAATGCGCGCAAAATAGAGTGGTATTTTATCCCGAGTAAGGTTTTACGTTCGACATGAGCACGCGCCCAACCACGACCCGAGAGATTTATTTCGAACTGCGTCAGGTCGGAACCTATTTGCGGTGCACAGCGATTGACGGACAGACGGGAACAGAAGTGACTGTGGCAGGGCCGGTCAGCCGGAATCCGGAACAGTTGAAGCGGGTTGCTGCACGAAAACTTGAATACGTTCTCAACAAGGGATAATGTATACAATATAAAGAGCGGGTGGCGGTGTCGGTCAGTGTTTTATTCCAATTCCAAATCCGGATTTGGTGATTTCTGCTAAATTCCGAAAGCCGCTTGCAGCCTTTGAACACATGTGTCTAAGGTTTGCGCTCTAATCGCGTTCCCGGACGGAAGAGCCACAAAAAGAATGGCCGTCTCCGGGAGCTAAACGGGGTCCTACCCGATAACAATAAGACGGAGGCTTTGCGGGGTTTGCAAGGGGGCAAGGGGGAGACTATGTCTCATCCAATCAATACATATATCTATGACTTGATGCCTTCTGTTGATCAGGCGAAGACCTTGTTTGTCTGTGCCAAATCTAAGGTTGTGCAATGGATTGGGCTTATTTCCTACAACAATTGATCAACGGTCTGACGCTGGGAGCCATCTATGGTCTGATCGCCATCGGTTACACCATGGTGTATGGCATCATCGGCATGATCAACTTCGCGCACGGCGAGATCTATATGATCGGTGCGTTTCACTCCCTGATCACCTTCCTGATCTGTCAGGCAGCAGGGATTAGCGGTATTTTACCGCTCACACTTCTTTTGATGCTGTTCGTTTCAATGGTTCTGACCTCGATCTATGGTTGGGGCGTTGAACGGGTCGCATACCGGCCGCTGCGCGGATCATTCCGGCTTGCAGCGCTGATTTCTGCCATCGGCATGTCCATCTTCCTGCAGAACTTCGTTCAGATTTCTCAAGGTGCACGCGTTAAGCCGATGCAGCCGCTTATTGAAGGCGGCATCACCATGATGAAAAGTGCGAACTTCGATGTTCAGCTGAGCTATATGCAGATCATCATTATTGTTCTGACCTTTGTGCTGATGGTCGTGTTCTCTACACTGATTGCCAAAACATCACTGGGTCGTGCGCAGCGCGCTTGTGAACAGGATCGCACAATGGCGGGCCTTCTGGGCGTCAATGTCGACCGCACAATTTCGACAACCTTTGTCATGGGTGCTGCCCTGGCATCGGTCGCAGGGATGATGGTGACACTGTATTATGGTGTGATTGATTTCTACATCGGCTTTCTTGCTGGCGTGAAAGCCTTCACCGCCGCTGTTCTGGGCGGTATCGGTTCACTTCCAGGTGCGATGCTCGGCGGGCTCTTGATTGGTCTGATCGAGGCATTCTGGTCGGGGTATCTCACGATTGAATACAAGGACGTTGCGACGTTCGGTATTCTCGTTCTCGTGCTGATCTTCCGCCCTTGGGGTCTGCTTGGTAAGCCTGAGGTGGAGAAAGTCTGATGTCTTCTGCATTTGCTTCATCTCGTACCAGCGGCTCAGAGATCGTCAAGGAACTCGCGTTCTTTGCCGTGATTGCGCTGCTCATGTCGGTCATGATCCTTGGGGTCGAGACCGTTGACCGTCCTACTGGGCTTGAACTGGCTGTACGATGGGACCTTGTCCTGATCGCAATTGGGTCGACGGTTGTTGGCCGTCTTGCCCTGATCATTCGTCGTGAAGGTATTTCACGTCTGGTTCAGGCCCTCATGATTACGCTAGCTGCAGTTTGCGTTTTCGAAATGTTTGTGCGTTTCCGCGACATGGACGACCGTTGGGCATCGCCTGTGGTTCTCGACATGGCGGTTGGCAGCTTCACAAGTATTGTTGTGACGGTCTGTTTCCTCGCGATTGTTTTTGCCATCGCGTACTTCTCGATGAAGGAAAAGAGTGCTGTTGTCGTTGATGAAAGCACGAAAATTTCATCGAAAATTCAGGTTGCCTATCGGTCCAATACCAAAAAAATCGGTTTAATCGGGATTATCTTCTTCTTCATTTTCCCGTTGATCTTTGGTGAAAACCGTTCTGCGATCGACCTTGCAACCCTTGTTATGATTTACATCATGCTCGGTTGGGGGTTGAACATCGTGGTGGGGCTGGCCGGTCTTCTTGATCTTGGCTATGTGGCCTTCTACGCTGTTGGTGCATATTCCTATGCATTGCTGTCGCAGAACTTCGATCTGAGCTTCTGGCTGTGCCTGCCGCTTGCCGGTATCTTTGCCGCAAGCTTTGGCATTATTCTGGGCTTCCCGGTTCTACGGCTTCGGGGTGATTATCTGGCGATTGTGACCTTGGGCTTTGGTGAAATCATCCGTGTTATCTTGATCAACTGGTATGATTTGACCGGTGGCCCGGATGGCATTTCGTCCATTGAACGTCCGAGTTTCTTTGGACTGGCGGAATTTTCGCGCCGTGTTCCCGAAGGCTCCATCGGGTTTGGCGATTTGATGGGTATTGAATACTCATCCATGCATCGCCTGATCTTCCTGTACTACCTGATCCTTATTCTGGCGTTGGTTACGAACTTTGTAACCATGCGCTTGCGTAAATTGCCGATCGGGCGGGCGTGGGAAGCGTTGCGTGAAGACGAAATCGCCTGTCGTTCTCTTGGCATCAATCCAACCAACACCAAGCTGTCTGCATTTGCAATCGGCGCGATGTTTGGTGGTTTTGCTGGCGCGTTCTTTGCAACCCGTCAGGGCTTCATCAGTCCGGAAAGCTTCACCTTCCTTGAATCTGCTGTGATCCTGGCCATCGTTGTGATGGGTGGCATGGGCAGTCAGATTGGTGTGGTGCTTGCCGCGGTCGTGATGATTGGCTTCCCGGAAATGTTCCGTGAGCTTGCCGAGTATCGCATGCTGATCTTCGGGGCTGGTATGGTTGCCATCATGTTGTGGCGCCCACGTGGACTTTTGTCTTTCCGTGACCCGACCATCCTTTTGAATATGAGCAAGAAAGAAAAAGTTGCCGGAGAAGCCAAATGACCGACAACAACGTCCAACTTGAAGTCGAACACCTGACCATGCGCTTTGGCGGTCTGGTCGCCATTGATGATCTTTCTTTCACCGCGCGAAAGGGTGAGATCACGGCAATCATCGGCCCGAACGGGGCAGGGAAGACCACGGTCTTTAACTGTCTTACCGGTTTCTACGTTCCGACCGAAGGTCGTCTGACGCTTTATGCCAATGATGGGCCGCGTCTTTTGGAGCGTAGTGAAGGCTTTCGTATCCCACGCAACAATGGTGTGGCACGTACTTTCCAGAACATTCGCCTGTTTACCGGCATGACTGTTTTGGAAAACCTGATCGTGGCACAGCATAATGCCTTGATGGATGCATCGGCCTTTTCGCTGGCGGGTTTGTTCAATCTTGGTCGCTATGCCAAGGCAGAGAAAGAGGCGCTTGAAACCGCCAAATTCTGGCTGAACAAGGTTGGTCTGTATGATCAGGCCGACTGGAATGCCGGCAACCTGCCGTATGGGTCGCAGCGTCGCCTTGAGATTGCACGTGCGATGTGTGTGAACCCTTCACTGCTGTGTCTTGATGAACCGGCAGCTGGCCTTAACCCTCGAGAGTCTTCGGAGCTTAATGTTCTGTTGCAGAGCATCCGTGATGATCAGGGGATTGGTCTTTTGCTGATTGAACATGACATGAGCGTCGTCATGAAGATTTCCGATCATGTGATCGTGCTTGATTACGGTAAAAAGATCGCCGATGGCGATCCCGATGCCGTCAAGAATGATCCGGCTGTTATTCGTGCTTACCTCGGTGAGGATGAAGACGATGAATTGCCGCCGGAAGTCGCTGCCGACCTTCATCTTGATCCGAAAGCGCAGTGAGGGAGTAGATCGATATGTCCATGCTGAAAATTGAAGGTGTACATACCTTCTATGGCAATATCGAAGCCCTCCGGGGCGTCGATATGGAAGTCAACGAAGGTGAGATCGTTACACTGATCGGTGCCAATGGTGCTGGTAAGACGACTTTGCTGATGACGTGTTGCGGGTCACCGCAGGCCACCAAAGGACGCATTTTGTTCGAAGGTCAGGATATCAGTCGCATGCCAACGCATGAGATTTGCCATCTTGGTATTCAGCAGTCGCCCGAAGGTCGTCGCATTTTCCCGCGCATGTCTGTGCATGAAAACCTGCAGATGGGAGCTAACACCCAAGATCCGAAGTATTTTGAAGACGATCTTGAAATGGTGTTCGATTTGTTCCCGCGTCTGAAGGAACGTATCAACCAGCGTGCCGGGACGATGTCCGGTGGTGAGCAGCAAATGCTGGCGATTGGCCGTGCGCTTATGGGGCGTCCGCGTTTGTTGCTGCTTGATGAACCGTCGCTTGGCATTGCGCCGCTGGTCGTCAAGCAGATCTTTGAAACCATCAAAAAGATCAACCGTGAGAAGAAAGTTACGGTTTTCTTGGTCGAGCAGAACGCGTTCCATGCGCTTAAGCTTGCCCATCGCGGTTATGTGATGGTGAACGGCAACATTACCCTTTCGGGAACAGGTGCCGAACTTCTGGCCAATCCGGAAGTCCGCGCAGCTTATCTCGAGGGTGGCCACTAGGAGGGCGGATATGGAAGCGATTACAGGTACCAGTACTGGTGTCACGATCGGAATGACCGTCATCCTGATGGGGTTCTGTGCGTTCATGACCGGGCAGGCGATTGCCAATACGTGGCGTTCTGTCCATCAGCTCTATGCGTATTCATTGCTGCTGGGGCTGACTGACCGGTTTCTGACCTATGCGTTGTTCGAGGGCGAGTTGCTTTCGCTTTCGGGCTACATTTTTGACACGGTGATCATTTTTGCGATCATGTCGGCAGCCTTCCGCGTGACAAAGGTCAACAAGATGCTGTCGCAATATCCGTGGCTTTATGAGCGGGTCGGGCCGTTTGGGTTCCGCGCACGTGAAGGGGCGGACGTCTGATCATTCGATGGTGGCAGGGTGTTGCCACCATCACGTTGCTAAATTGTTGGCAGCGCATTGCTTTGTACTATTGCACACCAATTTATGGGTGTTAAAGTACACGGAGATGAAACCGGTAATCGGAAGATAAAACGAGCCGGTTTTGTGTCCAGAAAGACGGTTCTGTCATGGTGATGGAACCAACCTTTGGAACAGGGAGACTTCTCTAATGTCGAAAACCAAGCTCGGCCTTCTGGCAACTGCTTCTGCACTTGTACTTTCGATGGGTGTGGCAAAAGCAGACATCGTTATCGCGACCGTTGGTCCGATGACCGGCCCTTATGCCGCCTTTGGCGAACAGATGACCAAGGGCGCCGAGAAAGCTGTGGCGGACCTCAATGCTGCTGGTGGCGTTAACGGCGAAAAAGTCGTTCTCGAAATCGGCGATGACGCATGCGATCCGAAACAGGCTGTGGCTGTTGCCAACCAGCTCGTCAGCAAAAATGTTGCACTTGTTGCTGGCCACTTCTGCTCGGGTTCTTCGATCCCGGCTTCTGAAGTGTACTTCGAAGAAGGCATCGTTCAGATTTCTCCGGCTTCGACCAACCCGCAGCTCACCGAGCGTGACATGGACAACGTATTCCGTGTTTGCGGTCGTGATGACCAGCAGGGTGAAGTTGCTGGTAAATACTTGGCTGAAAACTATGGTGACAAGAAAATTGCCATCGTTCACGACAAGCAGGCTTATTCCAAAGGCCTGGCTGACGAGACCAAGAAAAACATGAACGCTGCTGGCGTTGAAGAAGTCATGTACGAAGCCATCACCCCGGGTGAAAAAGATTACTCGGCACTGGTGACCAAACTGAAATCTGAAGGCGTCGACGTCCTGTATTACGGTGGTTACCACACCGAGCTGGGCCTGATTGTTCGTCAGATGCGCAGCCAGGGCCTTGATACCCTTGCAATCTCCGGTGATGCACTGAACTCGCTTGAGTATTGGTCAATCACGGGTGATGCCGGTAAAGGCACGCTCTTCACCGCAGGTCCGGCTCTTGAAAAAGATCCGCGCAACGCTGAGCTCGTAAAATACTTCGAAGCTCAGAACTACAAGCCTGAAGGTTATACCCTTTACACCTATGGTGCGATCCAGGCTTGGGCACAGGCTGCAACCAAAGCCGGTACCACTGACTCCGAAGCTGTTATCGAAGCTCTGCACAGCGGCGATGCATTCGACACCGTTCTTGGCTCCATCTCGTTTGATGCCAAAGGTGATGTTGCTGCTCCGGGTTATGTTTTCTACGAATGGGAAAACGGTTCGTACGATTACGCAAAATAATCAAATCATCTGATTTGGGAAAAGCCCGGCGTCATGCCGGGCTTTTTTTATGGGTGGTTCAAGCAAAAACGCCGTTCTGAACAAACAGAACGGCGTTTTTGTTTTAGTCGTTTGGTGATCGGGCAGGGCGTGTTACTTCGCCTTGCGACCAAGACCGATTTTCTTGGCAAACTGCGAACGCTGTTTTGCATAGTTCGGCGCAACCATCGGGTAATCAGATGGCAGACCCCATTTCGCACGGTATTCTTCCGGCGTCAGGTTGTAGGTCGTGCGCAGATGGCGTTTCAGCATTTTCAGCTTTTTGCCGTCCTCAAGGCAGATGATGTAATCATCACCAACCGATTTGCGGATCGGAACAGCCGGTTTAAGCGGCTCTTGCTCTGGCTCGCTCTCGTCGGCGCGGATTTCGTCGAGCGAGCCAAAGACGGTCGAAATCAGTTCAGGGATTTGTGCCGCGGCAAGTGCGTTGTTACTCACATATGCAGAAACAATATCTACGGTCATCTGCAAGAGTTCGTCGCGATCAAGCACGCTATTATCGGCGTCAGCCATGAGTGACAGTTTCCTTTAGTTTGAAAATTACATAAAAATTAATGCACTAATTACCCGATATAGTCAAACAACAGAAAAGAGCAAGAGGATTTAATAATAAAATGGTTTAATCAAAGTACATTCGATTACATCAGTGGCACCCAATTGTCTGTTGTCATTAAAAGGCGGTCATGTCCGAAAAACTAATATTGTGGGCTGCGAATAATCGTGCTGGGTGTGCTTAATGGTGTTTCTTTAAGTTCATCACGCTTTGATCATTTGCGCGTATGTGGGGGCAATAATAATATTACAGCGTGTGTGAAGCGTCACAACATGACTGGCGCAACGATTTCTGTTGTTGGGGCGCATATCTGGTCTTCGTAAAACTTGCAGATCAGGGTGTCCTGCACGTTGGCAGTTTGCGTCCTATATGCTACAAGGCGCTCAAATTTAATCACTGACTTCGTTCAAGGGCGCGCCGATGACTGTAAAGACCATTGCCATTGCTGCCGATCATGGTGGCGTCGAACTTAAATCTGCAATTATCAGTGTTCTTAAGGATCGCGGCATTGAAGTTTTCGATTTTGGAACGAATGGCTCCGATTCTGTTGATTATCCGGACTATGCACAAGCCGTTGCCAAATCGATTATTGATGGTCAATCCGAAGCGGGCATTCTTGTATGTGGCTCTGGGATCGGCATGAGCATTGCCGCCAACCGTTTCCCGGAAGTGCGCGCTGCCTTGGCGCATGATCGCCTTTCGGCCGAGCTTTGCCGTCAGCATAACAACGCGAATGTTTTGTGTCTCGGCGCGCGCATCGTGGGTGACGCGAAGGCACTTGATTGCGTGGATGCGTTTATTTCGACCGAGTTTGAAGGCGGTCGGCACGCGCTTCGTGTTGCGAAGATGTCTTAATCCTACCAATTACACCGCCATCTGGCATCAACCAGACCGGGTTGGTTCGCTTCGGTTCGCACCAACCCGTCATATTGCATTGAGAGAGGCCCCAGCATGTCGTTCAAAGGCTTTTTCACGACCAGCTTGTCCGACGCCGATCCGGCATTGTTCAAATCCGTCACCGATGAACAGGATCGTCAGCAAAACCAGATCGAGATGATTGCTTCGGAAAACATTGTTTCCAAAGCCGTGATCGAAGCTCAGGGAACGGTTCTGACGAACAAATATGCCGAAGGTTATCCTTCGCGTCGTTATTACGGCGGGTGCGAATTTGTTGATGTTGCCGAGCAGCTTGCGATTGACCGCGCCAAAGAACTGTTTGGCTGTGAATTTGTCAACGTTCAGCCGCATTCCGGTGCACAGGCGAATGGTGCGGTTATGCTGGCACTGTGCAAGCCGGGCGATACTATTCTGGGGATGTCGCTTGATGCCGGCGGCCATCTGACCCATGGCGCACGTCCGGCCCTGTCAGGGAAATGGTTCAATGCCATCCAGTACGGTGTACGTGAAGATGACCTGACCCTTGATTACGATCAGGTCGAAGCCCTTGCTGTTGAACACAAGCCTGCCTTGATCATTGCAGGTGGTTCTGCCATTCCGCGCCAGATTGATTTCAAACGGTTCCGTGAAATCGCCGATAAAGTCGGTGCTCTTTTGATGGTTGATATGGCGCATTTTGCTGGTCTGGTTGCCGGTGGTGTGCATCCGAGCCCGCTTCCGTATGCTGATGTTGTAACCACCACCACGCATAAAACCCTTCGTGGTCCGCGTGGGGGCATGATCCTGTCGAACAATCTTGATATCGGCAAAAAGATCAACTCGGCTGTGTTCCCAGGCTTGCAGGGTGGTCCGTTGATGCACGTGATCGCCGCAAAAGCTGTTGCCTTTGGCGAAGCATTGCGTCCGGAATTCAAAGATTACACGCAGCAGATCATCGACAATGCCAAAGCGCTGGCAGAAGTTCTGGTGAAACGCGGTTTTGATATCGTGACCGGTGGCACGGATACCCATCTGATGCTGGTTGATCTTCGTCCTAAGGGCCTGAAAGGCAACACAGCAGAAGTCGCACTTGAGCGTGCGGGCATCACGTGCAACAAAAACGGCATTCCGTTTGATACCGAAAAACCAACCATCACCTCGGGTATCCGTCTGGGTACACCAGCCGGTACGACGCGCGGGTTTGGTGTTGAGGAATTCAAACAGATCGGTGAGCTGATCGGTGATGTTCTTGACGCAATGGTCGATAGCCCGGAAGGCAATTCCGAGGTTGAAGCCGCTGCGCGTGCGAAGGTCGAAGACCTTTGCAAACGCTTCCCGATCTATTCCTGATCGCGCCAAGAGCGAGTAAAGAAAATGCGTTGCCCGTTTTGCGGACATACTGACACACAGGTCAAGGATTCCCGTCCGACCGAAGAGCATCATGCTATTCGCCGTCGCCGGTTTTGTCCTGCATGCGGATCACGTTTTACGACATTTGAACGTGTTCAACTGCGTGAACTGATGGTTGTCAAAACCGACGGGCAACGCGAATTGTTCGACCGCGACAAACTGGCGCGGTCGATCTTTCTGGCCTGTCGTAAACGCCCGATCGAGGACGAGCGTGTTGAAAAGGCCTTAAATGGCATTCAACGACGCCTCGAAAGCAGCGGTGAAAGTGACATTACCACTGATACCATCGGTGAAATGGTGATGGAGGCGTTAAACGCACTCGATCAGGTGGCCTATGTGCGCTACGCTTCAGTGTATAAAAACTTCCGCGAAGCCCGTGATTTCGAACAATTCGTGGAAAACATGCAGGACGGGGAAGAAGAGGCGGACGCAGAGTAATGACAGCCCCCGCGTTAACAGAAGACGACCGGCATTTCATGCGGGTCGCGTTAAGCCTGTCTAAACGCGGTTTGGGAAATGTCTGGCCAAACCCGGCTGTTGGGTGCGTTCTTGTTTCTCCTGACGGTGTGGTTGTCGGGCGTGGTCATACCCGACCCGGTGGTCGTCCGCACGCTGAACGTGTTGCACTTGATATGGCAGGCAGCCTCGCAAAGGGGACTACGGCCTATGTCACTCTTGAGCCCTGTAGTCATTTTGGCAAATCTCCACCATGCGTATCAGGTTTGATTGATGCGGGTGTTTCCCGTGTTGTCAGTGCGCTTGAGGACCCCGATGCCCGTGTATCGGGGCGGGGCCACCAAATGCTGCGGGACGCAGGGATAAGTGTTGATGTTGGCCTTCTGGGCGATGAAGCACGCCGCTTGAACGAAGGGTTCTTGTCACGGGTTGAGCGTCATCGTCCTTTCGTGACGCTGAAACTGGCATCTACCCTTGATGCACGTTCGGCGACCGCGCACGGTGAAAGTCAGTGGATCACTGGAACAGAGGCACGCGCGCAGGGGCATCTTCTGCGGGCCAATCATGATGCAATCCTTGTTGGTGCCAGCACCGTTGTTGCCGATGACCCGACCCTGACATGTCGTCTTGCCGGGCGGGAGCATCAATCGCCTGTGCGCGTCATTCTTGATCGCACAGGGGCTGTGCCAGCATCAGCGAAACTTGTTCAAACCGCGAATGAAGTTCCTACCTGGCTTGTCGTATCAGACGATCACTTTGCCGAACTATCGGAAAAATTTGAAAAAACTTCGGTAAAAGTGATCGCTGTGGGATGCGTTGACGATCATTTAAACCTACATGACGTCATGCGAAAGTTGGCTGATCTGGGACTAACGCGTGTTCTGGTCGAAAGTGGCGGGAACCTGGCGGCCGGGCTGATCAAAGCGGACTGTGTTGATCGGGTCGTTCATTTTACGGCCCCGTTGATGATGGGCGATGATGGCAAGGCAATGGTCGCGGCACTGGGTGTCAAACAGCTTTCAGATATGCCACGGTTCGAACGTGTTTCGGTTCGCGAAATAGGTGAAGATATCGTGATAACTTACGACAATAAAACGGATTAAGTGCATGTTTACTGGCATTATCACCGATATTGCAAACGTTCGCGCAATTGAGAAAACGGGCGATACCCGTTTTGAATTCACCACATCATTTGATACGTCCAAGATCGTTTTGGGAGCATCAATTGCGTGCAATGGCGCGTGCATGACCGTGATTGAAACCGGCGACAACTGGTTTGCGATCGAAGCGTCTGCCGAAAGTCTTGACCGGACCACGCTTGGCGATCTGTCGACGGGATCGAAAGTTAATCTTGAACAAGCGACACGTGTTGGCGACGAACTGGGCGGGCATATCGTGTCGGGTCATGTGGACGGTGTCGCGATACTGACCAAACGTGTTCCTGAAGGCGATTCCTTGCGTCTGACCTTTGAAGTGCCGGAAACCTTTGCCAAATATATCGCATCAAAGGGGTCTGTGACCCTTGAAGGTGTATCTTTGACGGTCAATGAGGTTGACGGAAACACTTTCGGTATCAATCTGATACCTCATACACAGATACACACCACGTTGGGTTCGAAGCAGCCGGGTGACCGGATCAATTTCGAAATCGACATGCTTGCACGCTACGTTGCGCGCATGCTGGGCAAGGATTGATCACAGATGCCAAACAATTATCTTTCGCCGATTGAAGACGTCATCGAAGAAGCCCGCAATGGTCGGATGTTTATTCTGGTCGATGATGAAGACCGCGAAAACGAAGGCGACCTTGTCATTCCCGCTCAGATGGCAACTCCGGATGCCATTAACTTCATGGCGACCCACGGGCGCGGGTTGATCTGTTTGACCCTTGAGAACGAGCGGTGCGACGAATTGGGTCTGACAATGATGAGTGCCCATAACGGCACGCGTCACGAAACGGCCTTTACCGTGTCGATTGAGGCAAAAACAGGTGTCACCACCGGGATTTCTGCACCGGACCGTGCGCGTACGGTGGCGGTTGCCATTGATCCGAACGCGGGGCGGCATGATATCGTGACACCAGGCCATGTGTTTCCGCTGCGTGCGCGGGCAGGCGGGGTGCTTGTTCGGGCTGGTCATACCGAGGCATCGGTTGATATTGCGCGTCTTGCCGGATTGAATGCATCGGGCGTGATTTGCGAAATCATGAGCGATTCCGGCGAAATGGCGCGCCTGCCGGAACTTGTTGAATTTGCCAAGAAACACGACCTTAAAATCGCACAGATTGCCGATTTGATCCGGTATCGCCGCAAGCACGAGAAAGTCGTGCAGCGCAAGGCAACGACGAAGATCAAAAGTTCCAATGGCGGCGAGTTTGACCTTCATCTGTATGTCAACAACGTCACCTATGCCGAACATATCGCGCTTGTAAAAGGCGACATCAGCGATGACGCGCCAGTCTTGACCCGTGTGCATGCGCTTAATGTTCTTGATGATGTGTTGGGCGATACCCAGTCGGGTCATCATGGCCATTTGGCAGCCGCAATGCGGCAGATTGGCGATGAGGGACGGGGCGTCGTTGTCCTGATCCGTGAGCCGCGGCCCAACAGCCTGTCTTCTTCTGTTGCAAAACTGATTGAGATGAATGGCGGAGACGGCGAAGCCCTGCGTCAGGAATTGGCACAGGAAACTGGTGAAACAGATTTGCGCGATTATGGTGTTGGCGCGCAAATCTTGCATGACCTGGGCATTCGCGACATGATTCTGCTTTCAAATACCAAACGCCACATTGTAGGACTTGACGGCTTCGGCCTAAATCTGGTTGATCAGCGTCCGCTTGTCGTCTCGGAGGAATAAAACCATGAAAAACGCCCCCCACATTTTGATTGTGGATGCGCCGTATTACACGCATATCGTTGAAGACCTCGTGAAGGGGGCTGCATCTACTTTGGAAGCTGGTGGCGCAACGTGGGACCGTATTTCGGTATCAGGCGCGTTCGAAGTGCCAATTGCCATCCGTTATGCGGTACAATCGATGCAAGAGCTTGCAACTGGTCCACGCTATGACGGGTATCTTGCTCTTGGTTGTGTTATCCGTGGCGAAACGACCCATTACGATCATATCTGCGAAGAAGCCAACCGTGCTCTGATGCAGCTTTGCCTTGATCTTCGACTGGCGATCGGGAACGGTATCCTGACCGTTGAGGATGAGGCACAGGCAATCGCACGCTGTAAGGCCGATCAGAAGAACAAGGGTGGCGAAGCTGCCAAAGCTGTTCTGCGGATGATCGAAGTTCAAAACCATTTTGGAATCCATCACAAGTAATGACTGATAAACCAAAGGCATCTGCCGCACAGCGGCGCAGCGCAGCGCGTTTTTCCGCCATTCAGGCACTTTACCAGGCCGAATTGTCGCAGCTTTCGGCCGGTGACATCGTTCGGGAATATTCCGATTTTCGTCTTGATGGCGAAGGTGGACGTGATCTTGATATCACCAATGACGATTTGATTGATCCGGATCGCGGCTTCTTTGCCGATCTGGTTCAGGGGGTCGCGGCCCGCATGGTTGATATCGATGCCTTGATCGATGGCGCGCTTGAAAAAGGCTGGACAACCAAACGTTTAGAGACGGTTCTGCGCTGCATCATGCGTGCAGGCACCTATGAACTTATGGCGCGTGAAGACGTTCCGATGCGCGTTGTCATCACCGAATATGTCGATGCAGCACATTCATTCTTTGATGAGAATGAACCGAAACTTGTCAATGCGGTGCTTGACCGTATTGGCAAAACGCTGCGTGCCGGTGAAGCCGGGAACAGCTGATATGGCAGCGCGGTCAGGGGAATTTGATCTGATCGCGCGCCATTTTGCGCCTATTGCACTGCGTGATCCTGCGGCATTGTCGCTTAAAGATGATGCCGCAGTCTTTACACCGCCAACCGGCTGTGAAGTTGTCGTCACCACCGACGCGTTGGTTTCCGACGTCCATTTCCGCAATCTTGATGCCCCTGAGTTGATCGCCAAGAAGGTTCTGCGTGTGAACCTTTCGGATCTGGCCGCGATGGGCGCGACCCCGCTTGGCGTGGTTCTGACGGCAGGATATGGCCCCGATGTGTCCGAAGACTGGATAGAATGTTTTGCCAAAGGTTTTGGCGAAGATTGTGCGGCCTATTCGGTTGCGTTGATGGGTGGGGATACGGTCGGAACACCCGGTCCAACATTTTTCAGTCTGACGGCATTCGGATATGTCGCGACGGGCAGGGCTTTGCGACGCGATCAGGCGCGGCCCGGCGACCTTTTGGCCGTTACCGGTACGTTGGGTGACGCGGCGATTGGTTTGGCCGTCCTGGCGGAGGACTGTAATGACCTTGATGACGTGGCGCGCGATCACTTAAAAGACCGCTATTGGTTGCCTCGTCCACGCATTGACATCGCGAAATCCTGCGTTGCATTGGGAAAACGGTTTGCTGCGATGGATATATCGGATGGGTTGGCGGGGGATTGTCGCAAGATTTGTGCTGCATCAAACGTTGGCATGACGATTGATCGAATGAAAATCCCGCTGTCAAATGCCGCGTTGCAAGCCGTTGAGCATGATGAAAACCGATGGCAGAACGTTTTGGCTGGCGGCGACGACTATGAATTGCTGATCGCGGGCGCGCCAGATGACGTGGCCGCATTGGGGGATCAGGTGACGGTTATCGGCACGGTTACCGATAAGGTTGGACAAGTCGAATTGATCGGGCCAGATGGCAAAATGGCCGAACTCGCACCGGGCGGGTTCGACCATTTTCGATAAAGCCTGAATATTTTATCAGGATGCTGTTCTATTTGCCTTCACTGAAACGACCAAGGTTGCCAAACAGCTGTTGCAGAATGGTCATTTCACGACCTTCGGTCGGCGTGACACGATCTGATGGAATAACTGGTTTGCCGTCTTCAAGATCATATTCGCTTAGGATGTCGACACGGTTTGCCTTGTCAAAGCTGATCAGGACCACTTTTTGCTCAACGGTTTCGGGGGCAAAAAAGGCGACGGTTTCCGTCCTGCGCGAAATATAAAGCCATACATTTTCGTCGAACGCGGCGACGGTGGATGGGGAGCCCAAAATATCGGTGACGTCGCCCTTGGTCGATTCTCCGATTGTGATCTGTTCAAGCATTTCTGGTTCCGGCGCGTTACCGCGCGACGCGACCCGGGGACTGCAAGCCGATACATACAGGACGGCCAGTCCTGCCAGCATCATCAGGGGAATGCGTGTAGTTTTATTGTGCATGAAGCTCACCAGAGCGACCCTCTTATTGAAACCAAACCGGAATTGCCTTGAGTTTCTGCGCGATGCGCATGATATTGCCGGGCAATGTTTGGGGCAGATGCGCCCCTGAAGATTTACGGCATTCTGCGTGCCACGACAGGAATGTCAACGAAGGAGTGTTACTGTTGTTTGGATGGCTTAAGAAAAAAGACCGCAACCAGTCGGCTGCGTTCGATCTTTACACCGCAATGGTCACCCAGGCGCGCCAGCCCGTATTCTATTCAAAGCTGGGCGTTGCCGATACGCTGGAGGGCAGATTTGACCTTATTCTGGTCCATGCCTTCATCCTGTTTCGCCGCTTGAAAACCGAAAATGGTGACAAAGATCTGGCGCAGAAGGTATTTGACGTGATGTTTGCTGATCTTGATCAAAACATGCGTGAAATGGGCATTGGCGACGTTGGAATTTTAAAGCGCATTCGTAAAATGTCGGAATCCTACCACGGTCGGATCGTTGCATATGAAGAAGGTGTGCAAAGTGGTGCTGCCGAACTTGCCGCTGCCTTGAGCCGCAATCTTTATGCCGATACCGAAGTCCGTGACGAACAACTGATGGCATTGGTTGGCTATGTGCATGACGCACTGACCATGCTTGAAAAACAGCCAGTCTCAGAAATACAAAACGGCGATGTGCGTTTCCCGGCTGTGCCGGTGCCCGCCGTAACCGCAAACTAATTGAAAAAAGAGTCCACCCATGTCTAAAAAATATACCCCGGAATTTTCCCGCATCGTCAACACTGAAGAACAGGTCAGTAAAAAAGAGAAAATCATCCTTGAAGCCAGCGCACAGGAACGTGCGGCCTTGGCCAAACGGTTTGAGTTGGTCTCGATTGACAGCCTGACGGCTGAACTGACAATCATTGCGGCATCAAATGGCGAAGTAACGGTGCGCGGCCCAATGCATGCGCAGATCGTACAGAGCTGTGTGACGACACTTGAACCTGTGCCTGAAATGGTTGAAGACGAGGTCAAAGTACTGTTCTCACCGCACGTGTCAGAAGAAGACATGCCGTCAAACCCTGATGACCTTGAAGACCTGTCGGAAGATGAACTGATGGCGCTTCTTGATCAGCCAGAACCGCTTGTTGATGGCAAAATTGATGTGGGTGAGGTCGTTTCGCAATTTTTGGCCGTCGCAATGAACCCGTATCCGCGCAAAGATGGCGCAGAACTTCCTGAGGCTGCTTTGATCGAAGAAGAAGCTGATGAAGAACGCCCGAACCCGTTTGCCAAGCTTGCTGGTCTCAAAGAGCAGCTTGAAAAGAAGAAGTAAGCCGGTTTCGGCTTGAAAATTTGACACGATGTGTCAGGTGGGATGCCGGTCTTTACCGGCATTTCACTTTTATGGAATACAGTGCGGGTCGGTTACACTGGTAAGGTTGGTTCGGTTCGTGTGCTTTACCTTGTATCTGGTCGAGAATTCCGGTAATTACGGGCGTTCCGGCCAATAGATGACAGGTGACGGTCCAAAGGGCTACCTGCCGGAAATCCGGTTCAGATGTTTTAGAACAACCATAAGAGAAGACGTTGCCTGAACAGGTTTGCATATCACTTGACGCGATGGGAGGAGACCACGCGCCAGAGATGGTCGTAGCTGGTGCCGAGATCGCACTTAAGAGGCTCCCCCATCTCAAGTTTTTGATGTTTGGCGATGAAGCGCGACTTACGCCGCTGCTTGCCAAATACCCAGCATTGAAAGCGGTGAGCGAGGTTCGCCACGCTTCGCAAGAAGTCACGATGGACGACAAGCCTTCTGTCGCGCTGCGTCAGCGCCGTGACTCCAGCATGCGTCTGGCGATCAATGCGGTCAAAGACGGTAGCGCACAGGGTGTTATATCGGCCGGGAATACCGGCGCGTTGATGGCGATGGCAAAATTCGTTCTGAAAACCGTGCGCGGTATCGATCGTCCCGCCATTGCGACATATATGCCAACCCAGCGTGGCGAAACCGTCATGCTTGATCTTGGTGCCAACATTGAATGTGATGAAAACAATCTGGTGCAGTTCGCCCTGATGGGAGAAGTATTTACCCGCATTCTGTTTGGCCTTGAAAAACCGTCGGTTGGCTTGCTTAACGTTGGCATTGAAGAGCTTAAAGGCAACGAATCGGTCAAGAAGGCTGCGGTGATCCTGCGCGAAATTGATTTGCCGATCCGCTTTGCTGGTTTTGTCGAGGGCGATGATCTTGCAAAAGGTACGGTCGATGTGATCGTCACCGATGGTTTTACCGGCAACGTTGCCCTTAAAACAGCAGAAGGCACAGCACGACTTCTTGTGCATTTTCTGCGTGAAACCTTCAAAAGTTCATTCTTTGCCAAACTTGGCTATCTTCTTGCGCGTCGTTCGCTTCAGCGTTTTCGCGACCGTATGGATCCGCGCCGCTACAACGGTGCGATGTTGCTTGGCCTTAACGGTATAGCTGTTAAAAGCCACGGCGGCACGGATGCTCTTGGGTTCTCAAATGCGATTGGCGTTTGCCATGATCTGATTGTGAATAATCTCAATGACAGCATCAAAAATGAACTTGCTGCCTTTGAACAGGCCATGTCGGGTAAAACAGTAGAAGAAATTGCTGTTTCTGCCGGTCAGGCCGACTGATAAATTCAACAAAATACTAGAAAACTGGCGGTCTTCACATCATGACAGTTCGTTCTCGCATTATTGGTTGCGGCTCCTACCTTCCTGCAAATGTCGTAACCAATGACGAGTTGGCAAAGCGCGTCGATACATCCGATGAATGGATTGTTGCGCGCACAGGTATTCGTCAACGTCACATTGCAGCCGACGACCAGACCACCAGTGATCTGGCGGTTGAGGCGGCAAAAAAGGCGATGGAACATGCCGGTGTTACTGCTGCTGATATTGATCTGATTATTGTTGCGACTGCTACACCTGATAATACATTCCCGGCGACCGCGACCAAGGTTCAACACCGTCTTGGTGTTACCGGCTTTGCCTTTGACGTTCAGGCGGTATGTTCTGGCTTCATCTACGGTTTGACGACAGCTGATATGTATATCCGTAACGGTCAGGCCAAAACCGCCCTTGTGATTGGTGCCGAAACATTTTCGCGTATCCTTGACTGGGAAGACCGCCGGACCTGTGTTCTGTTTGGTGACGGGGCAGGGGCTGTTGTCGTTCAGGGATTTGAAGGTACCGGAACGCTCGAAGATCAGGGCATCCATGCCAGCCGTTTGCATTCAGACGGCAGTAAGTATGAACTTCTTTATGTTGACGGCGGCCCATCTGCCACCCAGACCGTTGGACATCTGCGGATGGAAGGCAAAGAAGTCTTCCGTCATGCCGTAACCAATTTGGCCGGTGTGATTCGTGAAGTTCTTGCTGATACCGGGCTTGAGGCCGCTGACATTGACTGGCTGGTTCCCCATCAGGCGAACCGTCGCATCCTTGACAGTACGGCCAAGAAATTCGGAATTTCGCCAGACAAGGTTGTGGTGACTGTTGATCGTCACGCCAATACGTCGGCTGCGTCGATTCCCCTGGCATTGGCAGAAGCCGTGCATGACGGACGCATTAAACGCGGCGATATCGTTATTCTTGAAGCGATGGGTGGTGGTTTTACCTGGGGTGCGTCGCTCGTTCGCTGGTAAAATGACGGCAGTTATCTTTGCTGTTAGGCAGAAAAGAACGCCATTTCCTTAAAAATCACAACATTCCGCCATAAAGCAGTGTATCCTGTTGATATTGACTGATTTCGCCACCAGATATAGCCTTGTGTATATAGTCCCGAAATAAGGAGGCGGCCTGTTATGTCGGAAACAACGATTACCCGTGCGGATCTCGCTGAAGCCGTTTACCAGGAAGTAGGTCTGTCGCGGAACGAGTCCGCCCAGCTACTTGAAACTGTTCTTGATGAAATTTCGACCGCGTTGATCAAAGACGAAGTGGTGAAGATTTCCTCGTTTGGAAGCTTCTCTGTGCGTCAGAAAGGCCAGCGTATCGGACGGAATCCTAAAACGGGTGACGAAGTGCCCATCTTGCCGCGGAAGGTTCTTGTGTTCCGACCGTCGCAGGTGCTGAAAGCCCGCATTAACGCTTAAGAAAAGAAGTCATGAAAACGAACTTGGGGGCTGCGGCGGGACCATCCCGCCGGACAGCAAAGTCTGATTCTGCCTTTCGCACAATTAGCGAGGCAGCAAAAGAACTTGGTCTTCAACAGCATGTGCTGCGGTTTTGGGAATCCAAGTTTCCTCAGATCCAGCCAATGAAACGGGCTGGCGGGCGGCGCTATTATCGTCCGGAGGATATCGAATTCCTCGCCAGTATTCGAACACTGTTGCATGATCAGGGTTTCACCATCAAAGGTGTCCAGAAGCTGCTTGATCAGAACAAGGGCAAACTTCCCGGTGAAATCACGGTAAATGCCAGTGATGTTGATCAGGGTTCTGTTGGCGGTTTTGCATCAAGTGTTTCAAGCAATACCGGCTTGAATAAAGCTGCGGTTGAGACTGTTCTTGGTGAATTACAGGAACTGCAGGACATCCTTCGTGCCAGCTTGCGGGACATCAAAAAAAATCCATAAAAACCATTTGCGTCTTTGGCGCCGCGCGGCTATTTATCGAGCCGCGCTAAAGAGCGCAAACATACGGTCGGAGCGTGGCGCAGCCTGGTAGCGCACCTGCATGGGGTGCAGGGGGTCGGAGGTTCGAATCCTCTCGCTCCGACCAATTTATTTCCCCTTACAGATAAATCCCACATCAGGTGCCTTGTAATGCGTCAGGTATCAGGCGTCCGACAGTTGTGATGTCGCCATCATCCGTGACACGGATCAGAATAATTTCGCCAGACTGTGGGTAAATCCCGGTCAGTGCTGTGATATTCACCTGATGGGTAACCATTAAGGCCTTCATGCCGGTCGGAAGACTGCCAAGGCGTTCAATCGTCTGATTGGTTTGGCGGTTTTGCAGACCACGGTCCGAGAAAAACGAATTAAGTGCTGGTTCTTCCTGAACGGCCCCCAGATCAAGCAGTGCTGCGGTTTCAAGGCACCGACACCACTGACTGCTTAGCACGATATCAATCGCAATGCCCTGCACGCGGATAAGTGCCCCTGTGGTGCGTGCCTGACTTTTTCCGGTGTCATCAAGATTACGCTGGGTGCTGCAATCGCCCAATTTAAATTCGGCGGGATCACCGGTTCCCGGCGCAATTGCATGGCGCATCAAGGCATGAACGCCCGGTTCGGCCAGTATTTCCCATGAGTCTTGTGGGGATGATTGCGCATTGGCAGGTATTCGTCCGAGCGTTAGTGCAACACAGACAGATACTACTGTGATGAGGATGGATCGCATGACACTTCACTTTCGTCGGTGACAAGGAGGTCTCCTTGATACCCGATGATCTGTCATACGGATCAGTTTGTATGCGTTGTCGCAAGTGAGCAGGATCGTCAGATCACAGGTTTTGCACAACGACTTGCCAGCAAGCAGGCCGTCCTGCGCATTGTAAAGTGCCCTATGGCCTATGCCAAAGGGTCACGCCTTTGCATTAGTCGTAGAAACACGGCGACCTTCGTCGGTCAGTTTGCAGATCAGCCAATCGGGCTTGATCGGATTGTCGAACCAGGGGGCCGCCCAGCCATGATCAATGCAGCTTTGGACTGTCTTGTCGCTGATCTGTTTGCCATTTTTGTCAAACAGTGGCAGTTTTCCGCCCGGTTGGCTCAGGCCCCGACGTAGCCATTCAAGCTGAACGTCGGTTGGTTTTGAATGTTTTTTACCCGTCATCGGTACTCCCTGCACCGTTATGGTATCAGTGATATATTCAACATTGGATGCCATCAGTGTGGCGGATAATCAACTTTGGAGCAATCGCAATGACAGCAGATCACTTTCAGCCAAGCGAAATGTCATTTTTATATGTTACCGTTCCGGATATGGACACGGCGCGTGTGATTGCAGGCGGTGCCATTGGCGAAAAATTGGCCGCATGCGCAAACGTGTTGCCCCAAATGACGGCTATTTACGAATGGGATGGGGATGTCGAAGAGGAAAGCGAACTTATTGTGATCCTTAAGACTGCAAAATCATCCGCATCTGCACTGGCAAAATGGATCGAAGACAATCACCCGTATGAGGTGCCTTGTATTCTTGAAATACCGCTTGGCCGGGGGAACCACGACTATGTCAACTGGTTGCAAAAGCAGATGGGATCAAGATCACGGTTGATGTGATTGCATCGCAGCGATTTGCCCCCTAGGATGGCGCAAATTTAATCCATTAGGTGACGTTTTTTAATGAACCAGTTTACTAAAATGGCCCTTGAAATGGGGCCTTTGATTTTATTCTTTGCCGCCAATGCGACAACCAATCTGATGACGGCAACGGCTGTGTTCGTTGCCGCTACGGTTGTCGCCCTTAGCGTATCTTACATCATCGCGCGCACCATCCCGATTATGCCGCTTATTGGTGGTGCTTTCGTGATCGTGTTTGGTGGATTGACCCTTTATCTTGATGACGATCTGTTTATCAAAATCAAGCCGACGATTGTGAACCTGTTGTTTGCAGCAATCCTGTTTGGTGGCCTGATGGCCGGAAAGCTTTTTCTCAAGCTGGTTTTGGAAAGCGCGTTCAAGGCAACCGATGAAGGTTGGCGTATCCTGACGTGGCGCTGGGCGATCTTTTTCGTTGTTCTTGCGGTGATCAACGAAGTGGTCTGGCGTAACTTTTCGACCGACACATGGGTTGCGTTCAAGGTTTGGGGCATCATGCCGCTCACCATGGTCTTTGGCATGGCGCAAGTGCCGGTGCTGATGAAATATCAGTTACCAGAAGAAGAGGGCGGCCCAGCGGCTTCCTGATCGACCGGACATAAAAATAGACAAAGGGGCAGGATATAAATCCTGCCCCTTTGTTGTTCAGCGAAAGGTGCTACGCGCGAACCCGGATGATTATGTGATCGGGAGTGCGATGCTGGCCGCTGCCTGTGCTGCGATGCCTTCTTCGCGACCGGTAAAGCCAAGTTTTTCGGTGGTGGTGGCTTTGACATTGACCCGGTCGATATCAATCGCAAGGATTTCTGCGACTTTCTGGCGCATCGCGCTTGTATGCGGTCCGATTTTAGGCCGTTCGCAAATCAACGTCAGATCGACATTCACAATCCTGCCGCCGCGTTGACGGACAAGGTCTGCGGCATGCTTAAGAAAGATATCGGACGCCGCACCTTTCCATTTCATATCGCTAGGAGGGAAATGCTGGCCAATATCGCCCGCACCAATCGCACCAAGGATCGCATCGGTTAAGGTATGTAGTCCTACATCGGCATCGGAATGCCCCTCAAGGCGGGCTGTGTGCGGCACTTTAACGCCACACAGGATACAATGGTCGCCCGGCGCAAACCGATGCACGTCAAAGCCGGTTCCCGCACGGTATTCTTCCTGTGGCATTGCCGTATCTTCCATTTTTTTCATTTCAGTGGGGGCGATCCAGTTTTGTGCCCGGCCAAAATCATCGCGCAGGGTGATCTTGTCATTCGCAGTTGCACCTTCGACGCAGACCACGTCCAGACCAAGTTGCTCGAGAAGGGACGCGTCATCGGTCTGTTCTTGACCCTCGAACTGCGAATGGGCATCCAAAATGGTCTTGAAGATAAACCCTTGCGGGGTCTGGGCACGGCGAAGGCTATCGCGCGAAATGGTGCGCAAAATGATGTTGTTTTCATCTGTTTGCTTGATCGTATCCGCGACGGGCAGGGTGGGTATGGCCCCGGCATGGGTTTCAAGGGCATGAAGAACCCGCGAAATAACCGCATCGGAAACTCCCGGCCGGGCGGCGTCATGGATCAAAACAACATCAGGCGATTTGCCCGCCAGTGCCCGCAAACCATTTAAAACGGATTGCTGGCGGGTTTGGCCACCGTTAACCGGTATTGGGATATCGGCCTTGCAGGCAACTTCGGACATCGCATCCTCGTACCAATCCTGATGGATTGGATTATATACGATTTGAATAAGGTCTGCGGATGTATGACCGACAAAGCAATCAACGCAGTGAGCCAGCAGGCTTTTGCCGCCAAGTTGGTGATATTGTTTTGGTAATGGGTCACCAAATCTGCTACCGCTGCCCGCAGCAACGATGACAACCCCGATTTTTTGGGTCATAAATATTGTGCCGTCGCTTGTCTGAATTGCGCCGCAGGCTATCTTTATGCGGAGAATTTGCCAAGTCGGCATTTTGCCTATCGAGATCTTTCGATCAAGACAAACGGATCAACGGACCTTCCTATGCTGGCTGCATACATTCATATCTTGGCGTTGTTACCGCTGACCGCGCAGATTTTGCGTCAGGAGCCGCGTCGCGACATATGGCTGTATGGATCGATTTTCCTGGCCGCGATCGGGACAATGGTTTTGCTTGGCGTGACCGGTGAAGAAGTGCAGTCACGCGGATTTGCCGCAGCCCTGCACTGGTCCGAGCTTACCGTTATTGTGATATTCGGCGGATTGGTGATTTGCAAGGGGCCGCAACAGGTTTGGCGACTGGCGGGCTATATCGGCGGGTATTTGTTGCTGTTTGCGGTGTTGGCGGCTGTTTTCAGTGTGTTGTTGTATCGCCATGAGCCGGCAACTGTTCACGGTCCGGCTTTATATTCTGGCTGGCTGTGGGCGCATATCGGCAGCTCGCTTGTAACCTATGCCCTTGTGACCTTGGCAGCGATTGCGGCAATGGCCTATGTTGTGCAGGAACATGCTCTCAAACATCGAAAGCCGACACGATGGAGCCGTCGCTTGCCACCGCTTCGCGATAGTGAATACATGTTGGTTGGCTTTTTGAAATGGTCGGCATGGGTGTTGGTGATCGGCATTGTATCGGGCTTTGCGCTTCGTTATGTCGAAGGCAGCCCCATTTGGTCGATTGACCATAAAATGCTTTTGACACTTCTGGGTTTTGCCACCATCTGCACGCTTATCTTTATCCATGAAAAGTCTACCTTGCGCGGTAGAATGGCTGTGCGCTTTGTTCTTGGGGCTTGGTTGCTGCTGACGCTGGCATTTCCGGGCGTTCGGTTTGTTACTGGTTATATCGTCGGCTGATCAGTGCGTAATTGCTGATCAGTGTGCGGTGCGATATGTCTTCGCCTTAAGTCGACACCCCTTAAAACATCCCCTGTTTTCAGTATATTCCTGATCGTTTACGTGCTTTCGCACAACGTTATTTCAGATGATACGCTTAGAGTTGTTGCAACTGGGGGCCAGTTTTATTAATCTGCCCAAGTTTTAGGCAATCGGAATTCCTTCATGTCATTGCAGATTGGTTCTGTACACGTGCCAGAGAATGTCATTCTGGCACCCATGTCAGGTGTGACTGACCTTCCATTTCGACAGCAGGTCCGCCAGTTTGGCGGTCACCTTGTTGTGTCTGAAATGATTGCGTCAGACGCCATGATTCGCATCCAGCGCCACGATAAGGAAGTGCGCAAGATGCATGGAGATTGTGCAGCCGAAAGCCCGCTTTCCGTTCAACTGGCCGGGACAGAGCCCGAAGAAATGGCGCAAGCCGCCAAGATGAATGAAGCACGCGGTGCCATGATCATTGATATCAACATGGGCTGCCCGGCAAAGAAAGTGACCAAGGGATACGCGGGTTCGGCCTTGATGCGCGATGAATGCCTTGCAGCTGATATCATCAAGGCCACCGTGGATGCGGTGTCTGTTCCAGTGACGCTTAAAATGCGGTTGGGCTGGGACGATGATTGCCGGAATGCACCGGCTCTTGCCAAAATTGCCGAAGACCTCGGTATTGCGATGCTGACCATTCATGGTCGTACTCGGTGCCAGTTTTACAAAGGCGAAGCGGATTGGGACGCTATTTCGCTGGTCAAGGATACAGTTTCCATTCCTGTTATCGGCAATGGGGACGTTAACAGCGAAGAAGACGCTGCTGAACTTTTGAAACGCTCAGGGGCCGATGGTGTTATGATTGGGCGCGGTGCGCAGGGGCGGCCTTGGTTCCTTGAACAAGTTTCACATTATTTGAAAACCGGCGAGAAGCTGGCTGCACCATCACTGGCAGTCCAGCTTGAAACCATCCTGCGTCACTATGACGCGATGATTGCCCATCATGGTCGTCAGGGTGTCCGGATCGCGCGCAAACATCTGGCCTGGTATTGCAATAGCCTTCGCAACGCGACGGAATTTCGGCGTGTTGTCAATGTATTGGATGATCCAGATAAGGTGAAAGATCAAATCCGCGCTTTTTACGAACCGCTGGTAGAAAACGAAATCAAACTCGATCGGCAAGCAGCCTGATCGTATTATAACAATAAAATGACGATGAAAATCGTTGGGGAAGAATTGAATGAGACTGGGATTTGGAAAAGGCAACGGGGTTGACCCGACGGGCGTATTGAACGCCATTGCGAGTGCCGTCGTCGTTGCCAACCGAGATGGTAATATCCGTTTTGTCAATCAGGCGACGGAACAGCTGTTTAACACCAGTGCAAGTGTTCTGTGCCGCACTAATCTGACGGACTATATCCCCGGTGATAGCCCGGTTTTTTCTTTGATCAGGCAGGCAATTGATGGCGCAACTTTGGTTGCAGACCACAACCTGATGATCGAAAGCCCGAAAATCGGTAAGCACACAGTCAATCTGACTGTCGGTTCGATGCCAGATGAAAGTGACTGTGCTGTTCTGACATTTGAACCGCGCTCTATCGCGCAAAAAATTGACAATCAGCTGCTGAGCCGAAATTCTGCCCGCTCTGTCAGTGCCATGGCGGCCATCCTTGCCCACGAAATCAAAAACCCGCTTTCGGGTATTCGTGGTGCAGCACAACTGCTTGAACAGACAAGCAATGAGGATGACCGGGTTTTGACGCGTCTGATTTGCGATGAAGCCGACCGGATTGTTGACCTTGTCGACCGGATGGAGATTTTCTCTGACAAACCGCTCGAACGTGGGGCTGTGAATATTCATACGGTTCTTGAGCACGTGCGTCGCCTGGCTGAAAATGGTTTTGGTAAACATCTGGTTTTCGAAGAGGTATATGATCCATCCTTGCCGCCGGTGTTTGGCAACCGCGATCAGCTCATTCAGGTGTTTCTCAATCTTTTGAAAAATGCTGGTGAGGCGGTCGATGCCGACGATGGTACGATCATCATTTCTACCCGCTATCAACACGGTGTCCGTCTTGCGGTTGCAGGTGCGGATGCGCGGGTGCATTTGCCGCTTGTCGTGTCGGTCCGCGACAATGGTCCGGGGATTTCGCCAGATATGCGCGAAAGCCTGTTTGACCCATTTGTGACAACAAAACCAACTGGTACGGGGCTTGGCCTTGCACTGGTGGCGAAAATTATTAATGACCATGGCGGCGTGATTGAGGTCAAGGATGTGCCGGGGGGCGGCGCTGAATTCCAGATCATGCTGCCGATATATAACCGTGCGCTGGCCGAAGATGTCGACGAGGGGGAAACAATGAAGAACAGGGGTGAAACCGTATGACCACGCGCCCGGCAAGAATTCTTGTAGCCGATGATGATCGTGCGATCCGTACAGTACTGACACAGGCGTTGTCCCGTCAGGGGCATGAAGTCCGCAGCACCGGCCATGGCCGCACACTTTGGGACTGGATTGCCGATGGGGATGGCGATCTAGTAATCACGGATGTGATGATGCCTGATGAAAACGGGCTGGATATGGTTCCGCGTATTCGCAAACTGCGCCCGGATCTGCGCGTGATTGTTATGAGCGCACAAAACACGCTTATGACTGCGGTTAAAGCCGCCCAGCGTGGTGCGTTTGAATACCTTCCAAAACCATTTGATCTCAATGAGTTGATAAGTATTGTTGATCGGGCACTCGAAACACCGCAGCAAGACGAAAAACGTGCCGCCACAGATGAAGAAGGCGATGACCGACTGCCGTTGATCGGCCGTTCAGCCGCAATGCAGGAAATTTATCGTGCGCTGGCGCGCTTGATGAATACCGACCTAACTGTGATGGTGACCGGTGAAAGTGGGACGGGGAAGGAACTTGTTGCACGCGCGTTGCATGAATACGGCGGGCGCCGTCATGGACCGTTTGTTGCGATTAACATGGCGGCCATTCCGCGTGAATTGATCGAAAGCGAACTGTTTGGGCATGAAAAGGGTGCCTTTACTGGCGCCAACGAACGCAAGGTTGGTCGATTTGAACAGGCCGAGGGTGGGACATTATTCCTTGATGAAATCGGCGACATGCCGCTCGAAGCACAGACCCGGCTTTTGCGTGTTTTGCAGGAAGGCGAATATACCCGTGTGGGTGGTCGTACGCCGATCCGGGTTAACGTGCGCATTGTCGCGGCAACCCACCGTGATTTGCGCAAATTGATCCGCGAAGGGACCTTCCGCGAAGATTTGTTCTATCGCTTGAACGTTGTGCCGATCCGTCTGCCGTCTTTGCGCGAACGTCTGGAAGATATCCCGGAATTGGTTAATCACTTCCTGATGCAAGCCAGCGAAGAGGGACTTCCGCGTAAAACACTGTCATCAGATGCGATGGCAAGGCTTAAGGCGCATCGGTGGCCGGGTAATATTCGTGAACTGGAAAACATGGTTCGCCGTCTTACCGCTCTTTACTCGCATGACGTGATCGGCGTTGATGTGATCGAGACCGAGTTCTCAGAAAACAGCATCAATGACGCGGCACCAAGTGCCGAGCCACAGTCACTGTCGGAATCGATCGAACGCCATGTCCGTGAGTATTTTGATGCCCATGATGAAGACTTGCCGTCTGCCGGGCTGTATGATCGCATCTTGCGCGAAATGGAACGCCCACTTTTGAATATCACCCTTGAAGCGACCCGGGGAAATCAGGTCAAGGCGGCCGAAGTTCTTGGGTTGAACCGTAATACCCTGCGTAAGAAAATTCGTGATCTTGGGCTGGAAGTCGTCAGAGGCACGAAATGAATAATACCGACCGTTCGATCTCCAACCGGTTTTTGCGGTCGGGCTTTGTACGGTTTCTGGGGCGGTTGGGCCAGTCGCGCAGGTTTGCGTTTGGCTTGGTCGCAGCTGCACTCATATCGGTAACTGCAACCTATCTTGCGATGACGGGGACGGCGCCATTCCAGCCCGATCCGCGTTTGATCCTGTTGCTGTTAAATGCCGATCTGGTTCTGGTTTTGCTGCTAGCAACACTGGTGGCCCGGAAACTGGTGCAGATTTGGGTCGAACGTCGGCGTGGTGTCGCGGGCGCAAAGCTTCACACCCGTATGGTTCTGATGTTTTCGTTGGTGGCGGTGACGCCGGCGATTGTGGTGGCTGTCTTTTCGGCCTTGTTCCTGCATTTCGGGATTCAGGGCTGGTTCAGTGACCGGATCAGAACGGCGGTCGAAGAAAGCATGGTGATTGCTGATGCGTACCTTAAAGAGCATCAGGAATTGATCCGTGCAGACGTCCTGGCGACGACCAACGATCTTCAACGGTTTGGCGTGAATTTCTCGACCAATGCGGATCGAATTTCCGACATTCTAACCGATCAGGCGCTGGCGCGTGGGTTGCCGGAAGTCTTGATGATTGATGGTTCTGGGCAGATTATTGCTCAGTCGGATTACAGTTTTTCGAATGATTTTGAACTAAAGAATATCCCGCCGGAAGTTTTTGACGACGCACGGATCAAGGATGTAGTCCTGATGATCGGGTCGTCTGATAACCGGATCCGGGCGTTGGCAAAAATCCCAAGTTTCGTTGATGCATATTTGCTGGTCGGCCGGTTTGTTGATCCCAACGTTCTGGACCGCATTGACAAGGCACGTCGCGCTGTTGATGCCTATGAAAGTCTCGAAGGTGAACGATCAGGGATTGTCATCACCTTTGTGATGATCTTTGTGTTGATTTCGGTTGTGTTGTTGCTGGCCGCGGTGACCCTTGGTCTTATGGTTGCGACGCGATTGGTGCAGCCGGTGTCCCAGTTGATCATTGCTGCTGAGCGCGTGCGCGATGGTGATCTGACGTACCGTGTACCGCTGGACGGGCAGGGTGACGAACTTGAAGCGTTGTCGCGTGCCTTTAACCGAATGACCGCACAGCTTGATACGCAACGCAATGAGTTGGTCGCGGCAAACCGGCTCAATGATGAGCGACGACGCTTTACCGAAGCGATCCTTGGCGGGGTAACTGCGGGTGTAATTGGCCTGGACCCTGAAAGCAATATCGAGCTGCCGAACCGCAGTGCATCCGATTTGCTGGGCGTGGACCTCGAAGATTATCTCGGTCAGAAACTAAGCACTGTTATCCCCGAGTTTGCGCCGCTATTTGGCGATCTGACCCGTGATGGAGACCGCAGCAAGCCGCGCCAGATCGAAATTCGCCGAAATGGCGTCAATTTGACTCTTCTGGCACGTGTTACCGCAGAATGGGCGGACGATGGTGCTGTTTTCGGTTACGTCGTCACATTCGATGATGTCACTGAGTTGCAAACTGCCCAGCGGATGGCTGCCTGGGCCGATGTTGCACGCCGTATCGCCCATGAGATCAAAAACCCGCTTACCCCGATCCAGCTTTCTGCTGAACGGCTTAAGCGGCGTTATCTCAAGCAGATTGGCGACGACAAGGAAGTGTTCCAAACCTGTACCGACACGATCATTCGTCAGGTATCAGACATCGGTCGTATGGTTGACGAGTTTTCAAGCTTCGCCCGGATGCCATCCCCCAAAATGCGTTCAGAGAAAATAACCGATCTTGTTAAGAGCGCTATTTTTCTTCAAAAACAGGCGCATACAAAGATTACGTATGACTTTGATTCAAATGCGTTTCGCGATCTGAAAATCTCATGTGATTCGCGTCAGGTTAATCAATGTCTGACAAATACGCTGAAGAATGCGGCTGAGGCAATTGATGGTCGCGATGGAGATCCCGGTGACTTGCCACCGGGGCGGATCGAAGTATCGATCACGCAATCGGATGAAACAAAACGCGTGTTTGTTGCGGTTTCCGATAATGGCCGTGGGCTTCCGGTTGAACATCGTGAACGTCTCACCGAACCGTATGTTACGACCCGTGCTAAGGGAACCGGACTTGGATTGGCGATCGTCAAGAAAATCATGGAAGATCATGGTGGAGAACTGATACTGTCTGACGGTGTTGAAGCGGGGGCAACGGTTACGCTTTCCTTCCCGCTGGTTGTTGATCTTGCAACGGACGATCCAGCGGACGACACACATTCCTAAGGCAGTTGATCCAATTGCCTGCCTTACAATGAAAACAGAAAATTGATTTGGTCACGATATGGCGCACGACATTCTGATTGTCGATGATGAACAAGATATCCGGGCACTTATTTCCGGTATTTTGGAAGACGAGGGCTATACCACACGACAAGCGGGTTCGAGTCAGGAAGCGCTGTCGCAGGTTTCTGCGCGCCGCCCCAGTCTGGTTGTGCTCGATATCTGGATGGATCAAAGCGACCACGATGGTATTGAGACGCTTAAGCTGATCAAACGTGAACACAGCGAAGTTCCTGTTGTGATGATTTCAGGCCACGGCAACATTGAAACAGCTCTCGAAGCATCGCGTAGCGGTGCCTATGACTTCATTGAGAAGCCGTTTAATACGGATCGTCTGTTGCTGGTTGTCGAACGCGCCATTGATGATGCGCGCCTGCGTCGTGAAAACCGTGAACTCACCCTTAAGGCTGGCGGTGATAACGAACTGATTGGCAAGTCTTCTGCGGTTAATAACTTACGTCAGGCGGCCGAACGTGTTGCCAGAACGGGCAGTCGCGTCCTGATCAATGGACCAGCAGGGTCGGGCAAGGAAGTCATTGCGCGGCTTATCCATAAAAAATCAGCACGGTCAGAAGCCCCGTTTGTTGTATTGAACTGTGCAAATATTTCGCCTGAAACCATGGAAGAATCCCTGTTTGGTGCGGAGGCATCCTCAGATCGCGATGCGCGCACCGGTGTGCTTGAACTGGCGCATGGCGGCACGCTTTTGCTTGATGAAGTGGCTGATATGCCCTTGGAAACGCAAGGGAAAATTGTCCGTGTTTTACAAGACCAGACGTTTGAACGTGTCGGTGGTGCGCTTCCGGTAAGTGTCGATGTCCGTGTGATTGCGACAACCGCGCGTGATCTTGAAGCCCGGATTGCCGAGCAAACATTCCGTCAGGATCTTTATTACCGCTTGAACGTGGTTCCGCTTGAGGTGCCATCACTTCAGCAACGTCGCGATGATATCCCCGAACTCGCCGAACGGTTTCTGGTACGCTATGCAGAGGCCACTGGCCTTCCGCAACGTAAACTGTCGCCAGAAGCCATGGCGACCCTTCACGCATATGACTGGCCGGGGAATGTTCGCCAGCTTCGCAACGTCATTGAACGTTTGATGATCATGGCGCCGGACGACAATACAACCGATATCATCACGGGCAAGATGCTGCCGTCTGAACTGTTTTCGGACATGCCGACATCGCTAAGTTTTGACAAGACCAGTGAAATCATGGCATTGCCGCTGCGCGAAGCACGCGAGATGTTTGAAAAAGAATATCTGCAGACACAGATCGACCGGTTTGCGGGCAACATTTCCAAAACAGCGGCCTTTGTCGGAATGGAGCGTTCCGCATTGCATCGCAAGCTTAAAAGCCTAGGTGTTGGCGGCTGATTATCAGCCAATTGATATCAGTCTTAGGACAACTCTGATTACCAGTCGCGACATCGCAGGCTGCTGTGAACGGGAGAATACACGATGAAGGTCATCATTTGCGGGGCCGGGCAGGTGGGTTTCCACATTGCCAAATATCTGTCGGCAGAAAACAATGATGTAACCGTGATCGACCAGTCCGAAGAACTGGTGCGGAAGATCTCTGACACACTAGAGGTCAAAGGCATCATCGGGTTTGGCTCACACCCCGATATTCTCCAGCAGGCAGGCGCAGAAGAAGCCGACATGCTGATTGCGGTGACCTTTGCTGACGAAGTCAACATGACAGCCTGTCAGGTCGCGCATTCATTGTTCAACGTACCGACCAAGATCGCCCGTATCCGAAGCCAGACCTATTTGCAGCCGGAATGGGCCAGCTTGTTTGGCCGTGAAAAGTTGCCAATTGATGTGGTGATTTCCCCGGAAATGGAAGTGGCCCGTGCTGTTGCACGCCGACTGCAGGCGCCCGGTGCGTTCGATATGATCCCGTTTGCCGATGACAAGGTCAAAATCCTTGGCCTGCGGTGTAGCGAAGATTGCCCGGTGATCAATACGCCCCTGCGTCAGCTTCATCAGCTGTTCCCGGATTTGAATATTTCGATCCTTGGCATGATCCGAAACGACAAGCCGGTTTATCCCAAGGGCGATGATCAGATGCTGGCCGGTGACCTTGTGTATCTTGCTGTATCAAGCGATCAGGTGGATCGGGCAATGTCCGCATTCGGGCACGAAGACCCCGAAGCACGCCGTATTGTCATCTTTGGTGGGGGGAATATTGCGCTGTTCCTGGCTGAGGAAATCAACAAGAACTTCCCGGGCGTGACCACGCGCCTTGTCGAGGCCGACGCCGAGCGCGCGCGCTATGTCGCACAGAAGTTGCCAAAGAAAAGCGTGGTTTTGCACGGTGACGTGCTTGATCCAGAATTGCTTGAAGAAGCAAACGTTGGCAATGCCGAGGCCGTGGTAGCGCTTACCAACGATGACGAAACCAACATTCTGGCATCTTTGCTCGCAAAGCGGTATGGCTGCCCGCGTGCTCTGACGCTGATTAATAAAAGCACCTATAACTCGCTGGTGTCCGAACTGGGCGTTGATGTTGTCATCAGCCCGCGCATGACGACGGTCTCGACGATCCTGCATCACGTCCGCCGTGGGCGTATCCGTGCGGTTCATAGCCTGTCAGAGGGCTTTGGCGAGGTGCTTGAGGCTGAGGCACTTGAAACAGCACCGATTGTCGGTAAGGCAATTAAGGATATTGCCATGCCAGCCAGTGTGGTGTTTGGCGCAATCTTGCGAAATGGCGAAGTTGTCATGCCGCGTGCCAATACCGTGATCGAAGCAAATGATCGCATTGTTGTCTTTGCCGGGTCTGAGCAGATCAAAAAGGTCGAGAAAATGTTTGCTGTGCGTCTCGAATACTTCTGATCTGCGTCGGGATTTCTATAATCCTCATACAAATCATATCCACCCAAGCCACCGGATTTCGTTATGTCTGACCAATTGCCCCATCGACCAAATGCCGTCCTGTTTGACTGGGACAACACCCTTGTTGATAGTTGGGGCACCATTCAGGCAGCCCTGAACATGACATTTGAAGAGTTCGACAAACCCAAATGGTCGCTTGATGAAACCAAGCAACGGGTTGCCCGATCACTTCGTGACAGTTTCCCTGTTTTGTTTGGCGAAGATCGCTGGGAAGCGGCCAAGGATAGTTTCTACGCGCATTTTCGCAGCATTCACCTTGAAACGCTGACACCTTTGACCGGTGCCTATGATCTTTTGTGTGCGCTGCGTGAAAACGGGACCTACATCGGTGTCGTCAGCAACAAGAACGGCGACTTCTTGCGCAAAGAGGTTGAACATCTTGGCTGGACCGCGTTTTTTGGTCAAATTGTCGGGGCGACAGATGCCGCAAATGATAAACCTGCTGCCGATCCGGTGCATATGGCAATGGGCGACTCTTCGGCGCCGCAATATGAGAATCTCTGGTTTGTAGGGGATAGTGTTGTCGATATTCAATGCGCGCGCAACGTCGGGGCAACTGCAATCCTAATCGGGGATGAAATTACCGGACACAGTGATGCGCAGAATTCCGCGAATCTCGAACCTGATTGGCATTTCGCTGATTGCGAAGCGCTTGTAAGGGTTGTAAAAACCTTTACGAAAGTCTTATAGTTCAGGTTGGTCATTAAGATGGGGCTGGAACCGTGACGAACTTGACGTCGATGGTTCCGCATTTTGCTTGGCCGCCCGAAACTAAAAAAACGCTCATAAAAGAAGGCTAGGTCTAACCAATGGCGGAAAAATCACAAAATGTTCAGGACGTTTTCCTGAATTATTGCCGTAAAAACAAAACGCCGGTTACCGTGTTTCTGGTCAACGGAGTCAAATTGCAGGGGATTATCACCTGGTTTGACAATTTCTCTGTTTTGCTGCGGCGCGATGCTCACACCCAGCTCGTGTACAAACACGCGATCTCGACGGTAATGCCGACGACACCGATCAAACTGTTTGATCCGAGCCAGCCAGCAACGGAAGAAGAAAATAGCTGAAGAATCTCTGACGTCGGGGGGAGGCACTGAGCCGGAAGCCCCCCGAGTCCTCGTTTTCCACCCGGAACTAAAACGCGCGGACCAGAAAGCGTCCTGGCGCGACGCGTCGTCGCGTCTGGCCGAGTCAATCAGTTTGACTGGCGCGTTGGATTTTGAAGTGGTGGGCGCAGATATTGTGCCCATCGCAAAAGTACGTCCTTCTACCTTATTCGGGAAGGGCGTTACTGAACGGCTCGGTCTGCAGATCAAGGCAGAAGAAGCCGACATCGTTATGATCAATGGCCAACTTACCCCGATCCAGCAGCGTAATCTGGAGAAAGAGTGGAAGTGTAAGGTTATTGACCGTACCGGTCTGATCCTTGAGATTTTTGCTGACCGTGCGCGGACCCGTGAGGGACGCTTGCAGGTACAATTGGCATTGCTGAGTTATCAGCGGTCACGACTGGTTCGGACCTGGACCCACCTTGAGCGTCAGCGAGGTGGTCGCGGCTTCCTTGCCGGCCCGGGTGAACGTCAGATTGAGATTGACCGTCGTTTGATCGGTGACAAACTTGCCAAACTTCGGCGTGAGCTTGAGGAAGTTAAAAGAACACGTGAGCTTCACCGCGAAGCACGTCGCCGTGTGCCATATCCTATTGTGGCCTTGGTGGGTTATACCAACTCCGGAAAATCGACGCTGTTTAATCAGCTGACCACGTCCGAGGTGTTTGCCGAGGACATGCTGTTTGCAACTCTTGATCCGACCATGCGCGGTCTGATCTTGCCAAGTGGACGTAAGGTCATTCTGTCTGACACTGTCGGATTTGTTTCCGATTTGCCGCACGATCTGGTGGCAGCATTCCGTGCAACACTTGAAGAAGTGCTTGAAGCGGATTTGATTGTCCATGTCCGTGATGTGGCTTCGGCAGAAACCGAAGAGCAAAGGCTTGATGTGCTTGAAGTTCTTAAGGAACTTGGACTGCAAAAGGCAATTGACGGTGAAGAACTTGTTGAAGCGCTTAACAAGATTGACCAGCTTAAGGGTGATGACCTGCTGGCGGTGAACGAGTCAGCGGCGCGCCACGACAACACGATCGCCATTTCGGCCATCAAGGGCACGAATTGCGATGCGCTTCTGGGCTTGGTTGAAGACCGGCTTACGGAACATATGCCGGTGTTTGAGCTGTGTGTGCCGTATTCGGATGGCAAATCGCTGGCACGTCTTTATGAGCATGGTGAAGTTCTTCAGCGCACAGAAGGCGATGACGGCATTGCCATTCAGGTGCGGATTGATTCTACGCGGGTGGGGCGTTTTGAAGACTGGTGTGCTAAATCTGGTTTTGAAATACACGTTGTCTGATTGTCGTTAAACGCCAGAAGGAGAAATTGCGTGGTGGTGAAAGTCGATATTGAAAAAGTAACCGGTATCATCCGGGACGTATCGGCTGCTGAAATTGCCCCGCGCTTTGGCCAACTGGCCGATGAAGATATCGAGGCTAAAACCCACGCGCTTGATCTGGTGACCATCGCTGACACAGAAGCCGAACGCGTTTTAACTGCCCGGTTAACCGACCTGTTACCGGGCAGTATCGCCTTGGGCGAAGAGGCCGCACATGCCGATCCGAAATTGCAGGACCGTGCATTTGCGGCATCCGATCCCGTCTGGATCATTGATCCGGTCGATGGCACCAAAAACTTTGCCCACAATCGTCAACCGTTTCGCTGCATGGTTGGTCTGTATGTTGCGGGCGAAACAGTTGCGGCATGGATTGTTGACCCGATTGAGGGAACCGCAACCGTGGCCGAAAAGGGTGCTGGGACGCGCTATCAGGATAATCCTGTTTCGGTGCGATCTCACATCACAAAAGCCGGCGATGCCAAAGGATTTCTGATTTCCTATGCGCGTGACCGTCTTGTAAGTCATTACGGACATATGGATTTCTTTGACACCGTTGCGCATTATTCATGCTGCGGTGCTGAGTATGAAGAATTGGCACGTGGTGATTTCGATTTTTGTGCCTATCGGACTCTAAAGCCTTGGGACCACGCGCCGGGCACGCTTTTGGTGCGCGAAGCTGGTGGGCATGCCCGCTATATTACCGAAGACCGTAATAATGAATATAACGCCAATGCAGAGGCCCCCGGACTTTTGTGTGCCAGTTCCGAAGACCTGTGGTCTGAGATGAATGAAATTCTTCTGCCGCTGTTTTCGTAAGTCGATCCGAGCCACGGCTTGACGCAAGATCGCAGGATTTGTCAAATCGACGCGTGTTAGCGTTTTCAAAGTGCACAACAAATTGCATGAGAGAACGATGAACAAATTACATGCCCAACGCTCCTACCAAGACCGACTTGCGCGCGTGCAGGCCCACATCCATGACCATCTTTCTGACGAACTTGATTTAAATCGACTGGCCGACATTGCCTGCATGTCGCCAACGCATTGGCATCGCATTTATCACGGTGTGTTTGGCGAAACGGTGGCCGCGACGGTAAAGCGCGTTCGCCTTCATAGCGCGGCCGGGATGCTGGCAAACAGTGCAATTCAGATTGATGAGATCGCCAAACGATGTGGCTATCCCAATCTACAATCTTTCACCCGAATATTCTCTGACAGCTATGGGATGCCACCGGCGCGCTATCGCAAGGAAGGCAGCCATCGCCAATTCCATGACGCCCTTGAAGAGCAGGGTGAAAGCGTCTGTGGTCCTTGGACTGTCGAAATACGCGACGTGCCTGAAATGTCGCTTTTGACCATCGATCACCACGGATCATTCATGCAAATTGGCGAGGCATTTGATCGCCTGTTTGGGTGGCTTGCGGTGCGTGACCTGATTGAGCCAAATGTCAGACTTATTGGCGTGTATCACACCGACCCAGATTCCTTTGCCGAAAACGATCTGTTCTCAAAGGCGGGTGCGCTACTTGATCAGACGGAAACAATTACGATTGAGGCGCCGGTTGAACGCACAGTGGTGGAGGCCGGAAGATACGCATGCCTGCGGTATAAGGGACCATATGCTGATATGAAATCAGCTTATTTATGGTTATTTGGCAAATGGTTGCCGCAGTCTGGTGAAGAAGTACGCGAAGGCCCCGTGTTCGAGGAATATTTGAACAACCCGCGTGAAACGGCACCAACCGAGTTTTTGACCGAGATTTATATGCCGCTTGAAGGTTGACGCACATTTTATATGAAGGGGCAGGTGTCGTGCCGGTGCACTTATGCCTGACCCCGTTCAACCTTCTTGGCCTTATTCCAAAGCACGTCCATTTCTTGCAAATCGGACTGTGACGCGGTGCGGCTGTCTTTCGCCAGTTCATCTTCAATGAAGTGGAAGCGACGGGTGAATTTATGGTTCGCATGCCGCAGGGCGACTTCGGGATCAACGCCAAGCTTACGGCCAAGGTTCGCCATGACAAACAACATGTCGCCCAATTCATCCTCGATACGGTCTTGATCGGGGTTTTCGGTCATTTCGGCTTTGAGCTCGTCAATTTCTTCATGAAGCTTGTCAAACACTTCATCCGTACTTGGCCAGTCAAAGCCAACACGTGCAGCACGTTTGGTCAGCTTTTCAGCCCGCATGAGTGCGGGGAGGGCGCTGGCAACACCGTCAAGCGCGCTGTGACGGTCGTGACCCTTTGTTTCGGCCTTTTGCGCCCGTTCAGAAGCCTTGATTTTCTCCCATGTCTGGTTGACGCCATCGGTTGTGGTGGCGTCCCCATCGCCAAATACATGTGGATGACGGCTGACCATTTTCGCATTGATGCTGTTGGCGACATCTTCGAAGGTAAAATGGCCTTCTTCCTGTGCCATCTGCGCATGGAAAACCACCTGCAGAAGCAAATCCCCCAACTCATCGCGAAGTTCGTTCATATCACCATCGGCAATGGCGTCGGCAACTTCATAGGCTTCTTCGATGGTGTAGGGGGCGATGGTCGAAAAATCCTGTTCCAGATCCCAAGGACACCCGCCATCCGGGTCGCGCAGCTTGGCCATAATATCAAGAAGGTCGTTAATCGCTTTGCTGTTATGGGTGCTCATGCGGGCTTTCCTGAGAAACGGGCGTTGGACTAGAATAGACAGATAAGTCCTATCGCGACGCACCATCTCTGACAATGACAAGTATGGGGTTGGCGCAAAACAAAACCCGCAGGCTTTTGCAAGCACTGCGGGTTCTGATGTGATGTTAGGATGCCTTAAGGCTTATGCAGCCTTAAGCTTGTCCTGTTTGTTAGCGCTATCATTCTTGGTCTTTTTGTCTGATGCGCCTTCTTCTTTTTTACCTTCAACAAGACCGCGATGCAGGGCAACGATTGCCTTGTTGAAATCGCCTTCTGCCACAACAAACTGCAGATCGACGCGACGGCTCGGGAAGTGCGAGGCAACCAATTCAACGCCGGCCTCATCAAGGACTGTCACAGCACGTGCAAACAGACCAGGCTGATCGATGTTGGCGCCAATTACCGAAACAATCGCGACCTTACGGGTCTGAACGGTTGCTTCAGGGTGCTTTTCCTCGATCTCGTCAACACAACGACGAATCTGTTTCAGCGGTGCTGATACATAATGCGTAATTGTATTGGCGTTCAGGTTCTTGGTAACGGTCGGAACCTTATAACGTTTAAGCACGCTAAGGATTGATTCTTCGCTGCCCGGAATACCCACCATATCCTGATTGAAGACCTCAATCTCGAACGCAGTCGGAACGCCAGTGACTATCTCAACCCGGCTGTTTTCCGGATCCCAATGATCGTCAATGACCGTACCGGGATGTTCCGGTTCAAAGGTATTGGCGATACGCAGCGGAATGTCGTTCTGACGCAAGCCCTTGGCTGCACGCGGGTGGATGGCTTCCATCCCCATGTTTGACAGCTGATCAGCCACGTCATAGCTCGTGCGGCCAATCGGGCGCACGGCATCTTCGCCGACGATGCGCGGATCAGCGCTTGAGAGGTGGAATTCCTTGTGAATGATCGCTTCGCGCGCCTGTGTCAGGCATGCAATGCGCGAGAAGGTGACTTCACTATAGCCGCGGCCATAGATGCTCATCAGGCCTTCGCTGCACTGGGCATAGCCAGTTGCAATCGCAAGCTGACTGCTAAGGTCAATGTCGTCGAAGACTTTTGAAATGCGACCATCAAGGGTTGATGCTTCTGGCTCACGCCACCCCGAAAGATCGGCGAATACCGCATTTACGCCCTTGGCGCGCAGCAGCAACATGGTGTTGTGCGCGCTATGGGACTCACCAATGGCAGACAGCATTTCACGAACGGTCAGCAGGTGCTTTTCAAGTTTGAAATGCCCAAAGCTGCACAGGCGATGGAGGTCCATCAAGCAGCTGCGTGTACCTTCAACGCGTTCCTGAACAAAGGCATTGGCCAGTTTCAGTTCGGGTGCATCACCAAAGATTTCCTCGTTGATGGCACACATCTTGTCGGCAACTTTGGTCAGGGCATCGCCCCAAGCCCAATCGGTTTCCGATCCGGCATAAAGCTGATAGACGCCTGCTTCACCGGTTTTCTTGTTTTCCAGCAGAAGGTCGGTGAACCCGCCATAAGCTGAAACGACAAAGACCCGATTATACAGTTCTTCTTCGCTGCGATTGCCGACCAGAATGTTGTCCATGACCGCTTCAACCTGGGTCATCGACGTACCACCGATCTTGTGAACGCTATGCCCAGCGTCCGTTTTTTTCTGGGCTGAAAGCATGTTGCCTCCTTTGGGGGCGTATCCTTGAAAACTATTATTTCTTAAAGTCTGGGGCGGTTTTATCCCCCGCCCCAAACCAAAAGCTTAGCTGGCGAGTGCGTCGCCATCGAGCGGGTAAACCCCGTTCTCGTCATGGACTTCGCGGCCATTGAGCGGCGGGTTGAACGCGCATGCGACAACCATATCCTCGGTGCCGCCGCGCAGATAATGGCGGTCGTGCTTATCTAGGATGTAAACCGTTCCTGGCTCAATTTTGTATTTTTTGCCATCGGCAATGGTTTCGACTTCGCCGTTGCCTGAGATGCAATAGACGGTCTCGAAATGATTGGCATAGCAAATTTCGGTTTCGGTACCGGCATAGATGGTGGTGATATGGAAAGAGAAGCCCATACCATCTTCAGCAAGCGACATACGCGTGCTTTCCCAGTTGTCGGAAACCACACGGCGACCGGATGCTTCACATTCTTTCAGGGTGCGAACAATCATTTTTAACTCTTTGAATTATTTAAGGTGTGGGGCTATCTAGGTGGTAGGGAAGGGCGACACCCAATGGCATCGCCCAACCTTATTATTCCGCAGCGGCTTTGGCTGCAACAACGTCCTTGCCCATGGCTTTTGCAGTTGCCAGCTCAAGGATGTCAAGGCCGTGCCCCAAATCCTGCTTGGAGATGATCAAAGGCACAAGGCATTTGACAACTTCATCTTCCGGGCCGCTGGTTTCAATGATCAGATTGTGTTTGAAGCATTCCTTGGTAACCTTCGATGCGAGTTCACCGCTTTCAAAGCAGATACCCTGCATCAGGCCGCGCCCTTTGCGATAGATTTTTCCGTCGCCATAGCGTTCGGAAATTTCTTCGAGACGCTTGCCAAGGAATTCAGCCTTGTCAGACACTTCGGATGCGAACTTATCATCTGACCAGAAGTGATCAAGGGCTGCTGCGGCTGTTACAAACGCATGGTTGTTACCACGGAAGGTGCCGTTATGTTCGCCCGGATGCCAAACGTCAAACTCCGGCTTCATCAGAAGAACGGCAAACGGCAGGCCATAAGCTGACAGCGATTTCGAAAGCGTAACCATATCAGGCTTGATACCAGCGGGTTCAAAGCTAAAGAACGTGCCAGTACGGCCGCAGCCTGCCTGAATGTCATCGACGATCAGCAGAATGTCGTGCTTACGACAGGTCTGTTCGAGCTTTCTCAGCCAGCCAAAGTCAGCCGCGTTCAAGCCACCTTCACCCTGAACTGCTTCAACGATCACAGCTGCAGGAAGTGACACACCGCTTGAGTTGTCGGACAGAACACGATCAAGATAGTCGACGGTATCAACACTGTCGCCCATGTAGCCGTCAAACGGAACGGCAACGGCGTTGTCAAGCGATACGCCAGCAGCGCCGCGGTGATGCTCGTTACCGGTGATGGCGAGCGCACCCAAGGTGCAGCCATGGAAGCCGTTGGTGAATGAGATCACCGTTTCGCGGCCCTTAACACGACGTGCAAGTTTCAAAGCGGCTTCAACAGCATTGGTGCCGGTTGGACCGGTAAACTGAACCTTGTATTCCATGTCGCGCGGCTTGAGGATTTTGTCTTCAAGCGCGGTCAGGAAGGCTTCCTTGGCCTTGGTGTGCATGTCCAGACCATGGGTAATGCCGTTTGATTTGATGTAATCAATCAGCTTTTCCTGCAGAACAGGATGGTTATGGCCATAGTTCAGGCTGCCGGCACCGGCAAGGAAATCGAGGTAACGGTTGCCGTTCTCATCGGTGAGCCAGGCGCCTTCGGCTTTTTCAAACGTAACGGGGAAGGAGCGTGCATAGCTCTGAACTTCCGATTCAAGGCGATCAAATACAGTCATGGTTCCCTCTTTCAGATTGGGAAAAGTCAAGTCCACTTGTCATGTCAAACGCCCCGGCGAACGGGATGTTCCCAATAACGGCTTTTGCCGTTTTGAGGCATGAAAGCAGTGAAAATGGTTGTTGAGGATTCAGGCCGCGACGCGTTCGACGTCTTCACGTTCAAACGGCCCAATCTGCCACAGGATTTCACTGGCAGCCGCGCCGTCAAAATGCGTTTCGCGTTCAAACTGAACTTTGCGTTTGACGTCGGCGCCGAGCTCGCGTGCGACTGAACGGAACACACCCTGAGACGGCGCATTGGTTGACGTGATCGTCGTGTTCAGTTGCGACACATTGTAGCATGCCGGGCGATCCAGAATATCAAGGATCAAACGTTTCGCCAGACGAAGGCCACGGGCCTTCGGGGAAACGGCAACCTGCCAGATAAAGAGCTGCTCAGTACTTGGAACGATGTAACCGGAAACAAAGCCCACGGCTTCGCCATCGAGTTCCGCAATCGCGCATGTGTCGCCAAAGTGCGAGCACTGCAGCAAGTTGCAATACATCGAATTTTCATCCAAAGGCTTACAATCGGCGATCAACGCATTGACCGTTGCGCCGTCGGTGGCCTTCGGTTTTCGGATAATCAGGTTGGCTTTGCGGCCGGTGTTGCCTTGATTGTTGGCAATTTTCATCGGTCTGCCTGCTCTGTTATTTCGATATGCGATCATTCATGTCGCGAGAGATGTATAGAATAACGATACAAATTGATCAACCCTTTCTCGATGAAAATAACGTGAAACCATTTAAGACATTGATGTAAAAGAAAACATAAATTAATCGGTCTTCGATATTGATGGATCGATGTCGCTGACATATTTTCGTCACGAAATACCGAAAATCGATGAAATAAAATATCATATATCGATGGAAGATCGTCTTAAACCGTTGCGGTTTCCCGGTTCTGGGGCTAAAACATCTTTTGTAGCAGGACAACAATTGACGCCCGGAAATTCAAATGGACAAATTGCATGAAGCGTTGATCTCCATTCGCCGCATTCTACGTGCGAGCGATATTCACGCTAAAAAACTTGGTAAAATCACCGGGTTAAAGACATCGCAGCTTCTGGTTTTGCAATCACTGGAAGAATACGGCGAGATGACGGTTGGCCAGATTGCCGCCAAGGTGAACTTGGCACAGGCATCAACAACCTCACTGGTTGATAAGCTTCAGGCGATGGAGCTTGTCTTGCGTGCGCGTGGTGACACGGATAAGCGCAAAGTGTTTGTCCGCTTAACGGATCAAGGACGTTCCATCCTTGATCGGGCTCCCATGGCACTGCATGACAGATTTTCAGATAACTTCAATGATCTTGAAGAATGGGAACAGACGTTCCTGATCGCTGCCTTGCAACGTGTGTCCGGCATGATGGATGCAAGCGACATCGATGTCGCACCACTGCTTGATCATGATGTAATTGTCGATAAAAACTGACGGTTAGGCGTCATCCCGTCTTTTTTGATTCCCGGAAATCTTAGTACTTAAAGGCGGAAAAATTCCTTCGGTGCAGAACGCTTACCGGATAGGGGTGTTATTCTGCGCGTTCTTGCGCTGCATATGGCGCTGGAACCACTTGGCCATGATCGGCGCAAGTAAAACGATTTCAAATATCCGCACGATGTGGTGGAACGCAACGAAGCTTGGCTCGACATTCAGCGCCAGTGCGATTAGCGACATCTCAGCCACGCCCCCCGGCGCAAACGCCAACAACACAGCAATGAAATCAAGATCAAGCCACTGCGATACCATCCAGGCAACGCCGCCGGTAAAAGCCAAAATCACCAGCGTTGCAAAGATCGAATAACCGGCAAGCCGCGCCAGAAATGATAATTTCACGCCGGCAAAACGGCTCCCGATGGCCGAGCCAAGGATCAAAAGGCTTCCAGCCAAAAGCCAATCAGGCAAATTACCTTCAACGATCCCGGTGACGTGCAGAACCATGCTGGCAAGCATTGCACCTGTCATATAGGCAGCCGGGACGCGAAGTTTGCGAAACAGCAATACAGTGAGAAGGGCGGCACCACCTGTCAAAAGACCTTCTGACAGTGTCATATAGACCGCTTCACCATCGCCATGACCGCTGGCAACGACACCCGTAATCATTAAAACGATCAAGGGAGCGGACATGACCAATAACAGAACGCGCAAGCCTTGCGTTAAGGCGATTTCCTGTTCGTTTCCGCCGGCAGCAGCGCCAAGGACAACCATAGGCGTCAAACCACCTGGCGTTGCAGAAAACAGGGCCGTTGCGGGGTCAAGCCGGGCGATTTTGGTATAGAACCACGTCACAAGAACCGTCACGACGGGCACATAAATCAGCACCGCAATCATACTGATTGGCCAGCGGGCCGCCTGATTAAGGGTTTCAGGGGTAAAAGACGCGCCAAGAAAGATGCCGATCACACCCAAAATGACCGAACGAAACTCCATCGGAATGCCCATCTGAACGCGCATCAAGCTTGCCACAAAAGTTGCAAGCATCGGTCCCATCATCCATGCGAGCGGCATGTTTAGGCTATGTGCGATCAATCCTCCAACAAGGCCGATACCAAGGGCAATAGAGAGTCTTTTGAAAAAGCGCGGTGTCATTACACCCGAAATACGGTTGATCCAACTGGACGTGGCTGGATCTTCGGGTGATCTGCTCATTATGCGCTGGCCTTGTTCTTGTTGATCTGTTCGAGGAACCCATCAATCGCATCGCGCAGTCGCGATGCTTCGGTATTAAGTGTGTTGGTTGCGCGCGTGACATTTTCCGAACCGTTGTGAACGCGGGCGGTTTCGGTATCAAGAGCGCCAACCGCCTCAGCCACCGTGCGCATCCCGCCATTGGCATCATCAATGCTATCGGAAATACCAGCCGTCGATGCCTGTTGTTCTTCCACAGCTGCGGCAATCGCCGCGGCCGATTGATCAACCTCACCAATCACATTTGCAACACTTTGCAGTGCGCCGACGACATTGTCTGTCAGGCCACGGATCTCATCGACCTGATTGGAAATATCTTCGGTCGCGCGTGCGGTCTGCGATGCAAGATTTTTAACCTCACCGGCAACGACGGCAAAGCCCTTGCCAGCGTCCCCTGCACGGGCCGCTTCGATGGTAGCATTCAGGGCCAGTAGGTTAGTCTGGCTTGCGATGTCTTCGATCAGGCCGACAATATCGCCAATCCGCTGTGTCGCGTTGGTCAGCTGTTCAAACAGGGCGCGGGACTGTTCACTTTCCGAGCGTGCCTTGCCAGCGATTTCGGCCGAATTCTGTGCCTGATGGCCGATTTCGGCAATGGCTTCGGACAGGCTTGCCGTGGTTTGCGATACGGCTTCGATATGATGGAGAACTTGTTCGGAATGTTGATTGGCATCAGCAGAACGTGCGCTTGCCGAAGTTGCGATCTGTTCCATTTCGCTTGCCGATCCGTTCAGTGAACCAAATTCACGGTCAAACCCGGAAAGGGCATCCTGAACAGTGCGTTGGAAGTGATCGGTAGCGCGGATCAGGTCCTGCTGGCGTTCGCCTTCTATTGTTCGGACGCGTTCGCGTTCCTTGCGTAGGCTTTCGGCTTCTTTGGACTGATCGCGCAAAACGGTAACAGATCGTGCAACAGTGCCGATTTCATCACGGCGTTGAACGCCACGAACATCAATGTCCAGATCGCCATTGGCGATTTGTTCGATCAGATGTGAAAGATCTGTCATGGGGCGTGAAATGCGCCGTGAAACGAACACAGAAACCACCCCGGCAATAAACACAACAAGGACGGCAACAATCACGAACACTCGTTGCAAGGCTTCTGCCTGTGACGATGCATTGGCAAAGGATGTTTGGGCCAGTTCGTGGGTCTGTACCAGAATTTGATTAAGCGGCACCTGAAGGGCACGGAATGTTTCATCGGCCTGCGCAATGACTTCGAGTGCGCCGTAGATGTTCATTTCGCTTTCAACTAGGAACTGGTCAACCTGTTCGATGTATTTCTCATAGTTGCTGGTGAACTCGTCGCCACCAACAACCGCAAGCCGTTGTGCGAGCGGGGCAAGGTCTTCTGAAATATGGCTAACCTGTTCGCGCAACTCCGGAACAGTCGCGGCATTAATGCCGTTGGAATCCCATGTTAGGATACGAAACAGCGATCCATGCACCTCGTTCAGTGCGTTGCTGAGTGTGAGTGCGTCAGACCGCCGTTCATAGGCTTCGACGCGAAGGCTGGTGAGAGTGTTTTTCTCGCTTTCAAGTGTGGCGACCGTTGCAATCCCCATTGCAACGATCACAACCATCAGAAAGACCGGGACCAAAAGTGTTTTTGGCCCAATCGCCAAATTATCAAGAAAGCGCATTCATCCAATTCCTTCGCGTCGGAAGCTTTTCAGGTCTTAGAATTCACCGTCGTTTGGCACCGCTTTGCGGTTTTTTACCCATTGGCGCAGGTTGCCGACCAAAGGTGCTGACAGGAACAGGGCACTGAGCAGAAGGATGACAAGCGTGATCGGACGTTCCCAAAGGAAGGCCAGCGAGCCATCACTGATCATCAATGCACGGCGCAGGTTTTCTTCCATCATGCTGCCCAAAATGAAGCCCAGCAGCATCGGCGCCATCGGATAGTTCAAAAGACGCAAACCAATGGCGATTGCTGCGGCAATAACCATCATGTGAATATCAAAGGCGTTAAAGGTCACCAGATAAACACCGATCAGCGAGAAGAACAGCACGAACGGGACCAACAATTGCTGTGGCAAAGCCAAAAGGCGCGAGATGTAAGGGATCAGCGGCAGGTTCAACACCAGAAGAACAATGTTGCCGATATACATCGAAATAATAACCGACCAGAAGACTTCCGGCTGTTCAACAAACAGACGCGGCCCCGGCTGGACGCCATAGGAAATCAGCGCTCCCATCATGACCGCCGTCGTACCAGACCCCGGAATACCAAGGGTCAAAAGCGGGACGAACGAGCCAGAACAAGCAGCATTGTTAGCGGTTTCAGGGGCAGTAAGACCACGAATGGACCCCTTGCCGAACTGAAGCTTTTCCTTGGCAGATGCAATGTTGCGTTCCATGCCATAGGCAAGGAAGGATGCAATTGTCGCACCGGCACCGGGCAGAACGCCGGTAAAGAAGCCAAGCACCGAGGATCGACCGATCACCGGGATCATGGTTTTGACTTCTTCTTTGGACAGCTTCATTGAGCCAAGGTTTTTAAGCGCCCGTTCTTCGTCGGTGCGTGTGTCCTTGGTCGGACGCAGGATCGACAGAAGGGCTTCGGAGAGTGCGAAGGTCGACATGGCAAGCAACAGGAAGCTGATGCCGTCAATAAGGTCCATGTTGCCAAAGGTAAAGCGCGCAACACCCGCTGCTGGGTCGGTTCCAATCGTTGATAACATGATGCCAAACAGCGTCATGGTGATGGCCTTGAGAACCTGACCTTTACCGGCAAAGGCCGATACCGCCGTTAGGCCCAATACCATCAGGGCGAAATAATCACTCGACTGGAACGATAGCGAAACAGAAGCAAGAACAGGGGCCGCAACCAGCAAGAAGATCGCCGCAATCGTGCCGCCGGAAAATGACGAGTAGGCGGCAATTGCCAGTGCTTTGCCAGCCTGACCTCTTTGGGCCATTGGGTAACCATCAAAGGCAGTCGCAACGGTGCCGGCAACGCCGGGTGCGTTAATCAGGATTGACGATGTCGAACCGCCAAAGATGGCACCGTAATAGACACCGGCCATCAGGATCAGGCCGGTAGATGGATCAAAGCCGTAGGTGATCGGGATCATCAGCGCAATTGCGGTGATCGGACCGAGCCCCGGCAACATGCCGATAAAGGTCCCGGCGAAACAGCCGACAGCAACCATCAGAAGGTTGATCGGCATGACTGCGGTCGAAAGACCGGAGAAAATTCCTTCAAGCATTTCTTTCGCCCTAACCCAGCATTTCGAAGATGTCACCCGGTGCCAGATAAATGCCCATCAGTTGGGTCAGCAGGTACCAGAAAATGAAAACAACGGGGATGGATGCACCCAGCAAAACCTTGATCCGGCGTTCGCCAAGAACGGCAAAGCCACCGACCAAAAAGATCGTGGTTGAGATCAGGAAGCCGAGATAGCGAATGGTAAATCCATAAAAGACCATCAGCACACCAAGCTGAACAACACGGCCCCATTTCAAACCGCGGAAGGCGGCCGAAAGGTTGCCGGCCTCTTGATTGGCCGGCATGACCAGTTGGATGAAGGAAACCAAACCTAATATCCACGCAAGCGCATTAGGAAGGGTTTGAGCATTAAACGGCGCATCTTCGTCGCCAAACAGCAACGGGATATCATCGACATAAAACCCGTAGATCAGCGCAAGGCATAGAAAAAGCAGTGCGCCGAATTTGTCACGATTGATGGACATGGCGTGGTTTCCTTCGGAAGTCTTTTTATCGGTTTTCTAATGGCTTATTTCAGGAAGCCAAGATCGCGCATCAGGTCGCCAACGACCTTTTCCTGATTTTCCATAAAGGTGGAAAACTCTGCACGACCTTTATAGATTTTTTCCCAGCCGTTACGTTTGCGCACGGTGTCCCACTCCGGGGTTGCCTGCACGTCTTTGAGAAGTGCTGCATACGCATCCGCTTTGTCAGCCGACAGGGAAGGTGAGCCAAAGTAACCGCGCCAGTTGACGAATTCTGCATCAATGCCGAGTTCGCCGAGTGCCGGAACTTCCGGAGCTGCTTCGATACGTTCGTTCGAGGTCACTGCGAGAATGCGAATCTGACCTGCTTTGGCGAGTTCAAGAAGTTCACCAAGACCGGTCGACAGAACGTCGGTTTCGCCCGACAAAAGACCTGCAATTGCTTTGCCGCCGGCATCATACGGAATGTATTTTACCTGTTTGGCATCGCCGCCACCCTGCTGCACAGCATAGGCTGCAACAATGTGGTCCATGCCGCCACGGACCGAGCCACCACCAAATTTGACCGATGACGGGTCAGATTTGACAGATGCAACAACGTCGGTGAAAGATTCGAATTTGCTGTCTGCCGGTACGGCAAAGGCCGCATATTCAGCAACAACAGCAGCAATCGGGGTCAGATCGCGGAACGACTGCGGGAAGACCCCGGTCAGCGAACGCACGATGATCGGAGTGGAGTTGACCATCAAGGTGTTATCAAGGCGATCAGCAGCTTCGATCATGTAAGCAATGGCTTTACCGCCGCCGCCGCCAGACATGTTTTCATAAGATGCGGTGCCAACCAGACCAGATTTGGTCAGGGCTTCACCTGTACCACGTGCGGTACCGTCCCAGCCGCCGCCTGCGCCGCCCGGAATGATGAAGTGAACTTCATCCATTTCTGCAGCTTTGGCAGTCGTAACAGCAAAAGCAGCCGTTGAAACAGCGACAGCAGTTGCTGCAACCATAAATCCGCGACGCGAGAACATCGTCAGCTTGTTCATCAGGGTCTCCTCCAGACACTAAAGCATTTTCCCAAGCCACCAAAACGGTGGCGCGCCGATCATTAAGGACAGAACTTCAGCAACGGAGAACGATCACGACCTTTCAGGTGTGCAAACGCAACCTGACTGTCGAATTGAAAGTAAGTCCTCCCTTGCCGATATTCTTGTTTTTGATCCTTGGGCGGTTTTACCCCCTGATCGGCAGTGGCAGGACGTTAACAGCCAAACCTGTCACCAACCTGTCATTGCCAACAATCAGGTGAAAAAAAGGCATATGTTTTATGAAGCTGTGGCATAGACGGTGCTGAATATGGCGGGAAAGTGGGCCTTACGCTGAAAGAGAGCGGCCACATTCAAGGGCATGAGATTTCAATAAAGACAATACGCTCTGGCGTTTTTCTGCTGTAAACCGGCTGCCCGGACCCGACAATGACAAAACACCCAACATTTGTTTGTGTCGGTCAAGAACCGGAACAGCGATGGCTGAAATATCAGGGTCGCGTTCACCGTGGCTTTGCGCAAAACCGTGTTCAAGGACTTCTAGCGCCCGATCATCAACGCCGTTGCCCCACGCACGAATAACATGTCCGGCGGCCCCACGGTCACAGGGTAGGATGGCACCTTCTTCAAGATGATGGCGCAGGCTGCGCGATGAGTTTTCGCGAAACAGGCACAGGCGGTTTGACCCTTCCGGGACATAGAAAGAGGCTGTTTCACCACTTTGATCAACAAGTGCGCTTAGATGTGGGCGGACAACGTCATCCATCCTAAATGATCGCCGATAAATGGACCCCAATCGCCATAAGGCCGGGCCCAATCGATATCGCCCACGCCCCGAAATCATCAGAAAACCATTCGACTCTAATGTTCCGGCCAGTCTTGAGATGGTGCTTTTGTACATTCCGGTGCGTTCAGAGAGGTCCTTAAGCGACAGATCGGCATCCTGATCGGTGAAGACATCAAGGATCATAAGTGCGCGTTCAACAGCGCTAACATTCTGTTCTGACATGGTCTTTCCAAATTCCGAGGGTCCGCATCGTGATCGCTGACTAATTGAACCGTTTTGCGAGGACTGTAAATTCTATATAATAGAACATAATTCTACTAGGCAGAATATTAGGAAATAGCATGCAAAATACCAAACCGCTTCATGGTGTCACGGTTTTGGACCTGACCAATGTGCTTGCCGGACCGTTTTGTTGTCATCAACTGGCACATCTTGGCGCAACAGTGATTAAGGTCGAAGCTCCTGGGCGCGGTGATTTGGCCCGGCAACTGGGTGCGGATGCCGGTTTGAATGAAAAACTGATGGGGGTTTCGTTCCTCGCCCAGAATGCCGGGAAGAAATCGATCACACTTAATCTGAAAGACCCGCGCGGCAAGGATATCCTTAAAAAACTGGTCAAGCAGGCCGACGTTTTAGTTGAGAATTTTCGGCCCGGCGTGATGGATCGGCTTGAGCTTGATTATGACGTGTTGTCCAAAGTGAACCCGGCTTTGATCTATTGTGCGATATCCGGGTTCGGGCAAAGTGGTCCGATGAAAAAGCTGCCAGCTTATGATCAAATCGTGCAGGGCCTTTCTGGTATCATGACCATCACGGGTGAAGAAGATAAGGAAACCTATCGGGTCGGGTATCCGGTTGCCGATACCATTGGTGGTCTCACGGCAGCTTGTGCGATCAGTTCAGCACTTGCGGGTAGGGCTCTTGGCAATAATGAGGGCAAGGGCAGCTTTATCGATATTTCGATGCTGGAATCGGTCGTTGCGACCATGGGCTGGGTTGTTTCGAACTTCCTTATTGCCGGGCAGCAACCGACCGCAAACGGCAATGACAATTTCACGTCATCCCCGTCCGGAGCGTTTCGTACTGCAGATGGTCAAATCAACATTGCGGCGAATAAGCAGGAACAGTTTGAAGCCGTGTGTGATGTGCTTGAACTAGACACGCTTAAAGCCGACCCTCGCTTTCTGACCCGTTCTAATCGTCTTTCAAACCGCAAAGAATTGGCCGGGTTGCTTGAGAGGGTACTTCAAACAGGTCGTACCGATGACTGGGTGCTGGCATTTAATGCGGTTGGTGTTCCCGCCGGTGCGGTTCTAACAGTGCCACAGGCACTTTCATTGCCACAAATCGCCGATCGCGGAATGATCGCCGATTTTGCAAGCGTGCCGGGTGTTGAGCGTGACATTCGCGTCTTGCGCACGGGCATGAAGCTTAATGGCGAAGCCCCAAGTGTCGATGCGCCGCCGCCCGTTTTGGGACAGGACAATGAAACCATTTTGGCCGGGCTTGGATTGTCGGCCGATGAGATCAAAACGCTGAAAGCGGAGGGCGTATTGTGAGCGAGAAAACAGCACGTGATGTCGAACACGAAGTATCGGACTGGTGGCAAAGCTCGATCATCGATATGAAGCCCGGCGAAATTCGCTATTCAGGGTATGCCATCGAAGATTTGATCGGAAATGTCAGCTTTCCGGCAATGATCTGGTTGATGACACGGGGTGATTTGCCCAATCCCAAGCAGGCAAAACTGCTTGAGGCAGCATTGGTGGCTGCTGTTGATCACGGCCCACAAGCTCCAAGCATTGCTATTGCCCGCATGGCGGCAACCTGTGGCGTTGGACTTAACAATGCAATGGCAAGTGCCGTAAATGTGCTGGGCGACGTTCATGGTGGTGCGGGCGAGCAAGCGGTTGCCTTATATCGCGATATTGCACGACGTATTGATGATGGCGTATCCGTCGCGCAGGCGGTTTCGGACGGGCTTGATCACCAGATTTCCGAACATGGCAAGCATATCCCCGGATTTGGGCATCGTTTCCATCCAACCGACCCGCGTGCGCCGCGTTTGTTGGGGCTGGTGGAGGATGCGGCCAAAGACGGCATTGTTGAGGGGCATTTTGGCATGGTTGCCCGTGAAGTCGAAAAGACGCTTGAGGCGCGTAAGGGCAAAAAAATTCCGATGAACATAGATGGTGCGACGGCGGTTATTTATGCCGAGTTGGGATTTGATGCGCCCCTGGCACGTGGGTTGTTTTGCCTGTCACGGTCGGTGGGCATTCTTGCCCATGCGTGGGAGCAAACTCAGCAAGGTGGCCGCAACAAAGGCCCAATCCCGCGTCGCATGATCTGGAACTATACCGGGCATGAACCGCGCCTCGTGCCTGTTGAAAATCAGGAAGGTTGATCATTATCAAATACTTGGCAGGATGTATTTTAACGTCGGTTTAAAAGTGCATCCTGCCATCGACGAATAAACCGCTGACGTTTTGCCTGATCAAGATACACCAGCAAGCCGGGACCAACCGGAAAGGAGCGTACACGTTCTCCGTAGCGGTCAAATATCAATGAGGAAAATGGACTTTGCGGAACATCGGCGCGCACCGGGTTAAAATTACCTGCGTCCTGCAGAACGGTCTGTCCTTCGATTGATAGCATGTAATCAAGGAAACGTGCGCCGAGGTTCGGATTGCGCGCCCCGCGCGGGATGATGGCAATACGCGAATAAACCACAATGAAATCATCGGGAAGGATGACGCCAAGGTTGGGTGTTCTGTGGCTGAAGGTTTCCGCATAGGATCCTAGAAGGTTATAGCCAAGGACGACCTGACCGTCGGCGATTTTTTCCAGCATGGGTGAGGTGTTTGAATACAGCTTTACCTTGGATTGACCCAGTTGCCGGATAAAATCCCAGATACCGGGGAAAAATCGTTCATCACGGGCAAGAAAGAGAAAGCCAACGCCGCTGCGCTCGATATCGTAGGTTGTTACTTTTTCGCTGAGTAAATCATCATTGGCACGCAGCAGTTCAAGGAATGCTTCGCGTGTGCGTGGTGGTTCCAGTTCATTTTCGCGGAAAAATTCCCGATTATAGGCAATTACGGCGGGTTCCTGCGTTACGGCGAATGCTTCGTTGCGCCAACGCGCCCAATTGGGCAGGGCATCCGTTTGCGTACTTTGGTGGGCGATTGCGTATCCGTCATTTGCCAGCTTCATCTGCAAATCCATGGATGAACTAATGATCAGATCGGCATTGGCGGCACCACTGGCGCGTTCCTTGATCGTCATGTCATACATTTCAAGTGTCTGAAGCTGATGATATTCAATGCCAACCTGTGGGTTGTTCTGCTGAAATGCTTCGATGGCGGGGCTAAAAGCGCCAATGTCGGCAGAGCCGTATATAACGGCCACCTGATTGTAATCGGTCAGAAGGGCTTGTTCTGGGTCGGCGGGCTGGCTTGCGTGCAGGGCAGGGAACTGAAACACCTCGGCAAACGCAGAAGATGCTTGCATCGCGACGGCAATGACACATAAACGAATACAGGAACGTCCCAAGGTCATAGTGTACTATCCTAAGCGGGCTTCGATTGTCGATTTCATCGGCCAGAACTACCGACTTGGTATGATGCACCAAATCTGCGGAACCCGATTATCGGTTTATCAGGGAAGAGTACGACAAACAATGAGAGTCCTCGTCGTCGAAGATCATGCCGCACTGGCGGACGGCATAGCCAGATCGCTTCGGCAATCTGGCTATGCCGTTGATGTGATCGCAGATGGTGAAGAAGCCGATGATATCCTGCGCACGCAGGAATACGGGTTGGTCGTGCTTGATCTTAATTTGCCAAAGCTTGACGGGCTTGAAATTCTGCGCCGGTTGCGTCATCGCGGTGCCGAAAGTGCTGTTTTGATCCTGACCGCGCGCGGAGATATCGAAGATCGGGTCAAGGGTCTTGATCTTGGCGCGGATGATTATCTGGCAAAGCCGTTTGAACTGGTCGAGCTTGAAGCCCGCGTACGGGCATTGATGCGGCGTAATGCCGGCACGCACAACACCCAGATCAGATGCGGTCAACTGGTATTTGATACGGTGGCACGGCGCGTCATGATCCATGGCGATGACATTGAAATTCCACGCCGCGAGCTTAATATCCTTGAAATTCTGCTGTTGCGGCTGGGGCATGTTCTGAGCAAGGAGCAGATTGCCGATCAGTTGGCCGGGTTTGAGGACGATATCAGTGCGAACGCGGTAGAGCTTTATATCAGTCGTTTACGCAAACGCGTTGAAGCGGCTGAGGTCAAAATTCAGACGGTACGCGGACTTGGTTATTTGTTGAAAAAGACATGAAATGGCGTAACGGATCACTCAGGCGACGGCTGATTATCTGGCTTCTGATCCCGCTTTTGGTGATCAGTTCTTTAATGCTTCTTGAAGTGCGAAGCAATGCTGTTCGCTCGACAAATCAAGCATTTGACCGCGCACTTTTAAGTTCTGCATTGGCGATTGCCGACCGTGTTGTCCTGATCGGAGGCAAGATAGAAGTTGATGTACCGTATGTCGCACTTGAGATGCTGACAAGTTCGGCCGAAGACCGCGTGTTTTATCAAGTTGGCACCATACAGGGTGAATTTATCACCGGGTACGAAGATTTGCCGCCGGTACCAGACGCGTTATTGCCACTGCGCGAAAATCCGGTGTTTTATGATGCGGTGTATAACGGCGAAAATGTTCGCATTGGCGCGTTGTCGCGCTATGTCGCCAGCGTTCGAAAGGCAACACGTTTTCAGGTACTTGTTGCTGAAACCATGGGTACCAGAACAAGTCTGAGCGAAGATATCCTTGCCAGTGCGGCTGCGCGTCAGATTGCACTGATTGTGATTGCGGCTGTTATTGTCTGGTTTGGTATCGGGCAGGGGCTCAAACCGCTCACACGCCTTGAAGAGGCACTTAACCGTCGATCGCCAACCGATTTGAGGCCGATTGAGCATGATGTTCCCAATGAAGTGCGGCACCTCGTCGGCGCGATTAATCATCTTTTTCAACGCCTTGGCAACAGTTTGGCAACCATGCAGCGCTTTACAGCGGATGCCGCACATCAGTTGCGCACGCCACTTGCCGCATTGCGCACGCAGTCTGAGTTGGGCCTTCGTGAAGATGATCCGGAGAAACTACACCAGATCATGGCAACGATTGCGACGTCCACCCAGCAAACGTCGCATTTGGCCAATCAGTTGCTGGCATCGGCCCGTGCCGCACCGGAAGGCCTTGCCGGTCGACCGTTTGAGAAGATTGATCTGTGTGACATCACCAGAACAGTGACAGCATCAAAAGTCATGACGGCCATCGAAAGCGGCATTGATCTTGGATATGAAGGCATCACAGAGCCCACCGTGATCATGGGCAATGCCACTTTGATTGAGGAGCTTTTAAAGAACCTTGTGCACAATGCGCTGACATATTGCCCGGAAGGAAGTGCAGTCACAGTCCGACTGGAAGATGACGTGGTGCGCAACAGTGTGATCTTGACGGTCGAAGACAACGGTCCGGGAATTTCATCGAAATACCATAAGGATGTTTTCAAACGGTTTTATCGTATAGCCGAGAACGGAGAGGACGGGTGTGGGCTTGGATTATCGATCGTCCGTGAAATTGCGCTGCGTCACCATACGACTGTGAAGCTGACAAAACCTGATGATCACAACGGATGTGTCTTTACCGTTCAGTTCGAGCGGGCGGACGCAGCAAGCGATACATCTGCCTAAAAAGCTGACCGAATGGTCGTAGAGAAATTATAGAATGGCGCGCGTGGCGACCGCAGTACAATACAGTTCCGCAAATTCAGGATCGACAGTCGCCAATTTCAAAGTCGCTCATTAGCGTATGGATCGGAATCTTGCGATCAAACACAGCTCGTGTCGCTTTGTCTTTTCGGCCAGATACCCGTAGTATGTTGAGTCATATCAGATTACAGACACCTAATTTGTGGAGTTCCGAATCTGACTTTACCTGCTTTAGGCGGTTTCTGAGGACTTTACGACAGAATCGCGCTCTACCAATAGGCACTCGACTTTGATTTGGTTGGGGTTTGCGAGTAAGCCGCCAACGCTATCAATCAGGAGTTCCGCGCCAATTTCCCCCATTTCGTAGTGTGGTAAGATCAGCGTGGTAAGAGACGGGTGGGTGTGCTGCGCAATTTCCCGGTCATCGAAGCCGATCACAGCGACGTCTTCCGGAACGCTAAGGCCCAGTTCGCGCAAGGCATCAAAACACCCAAGTGCCATCAAATCATTGGCGCAAAAAATCGCATCCGGCGGATTATCCAAAGCCATAAGTTCGTGTGTCATTGAGTAGCCTGTTGAAGGCTCCCAATTGCCCGGACGAACGAGTTCCGGGTGGAATGGCATATCGTTGCTCGCAAGTGCCTGTTTGTATCCTTTAAGCCGGTCTCGCGATGCGTCGACACCTTTTTGGCCGTTAATGATAGCAACGCGTTTACGTCCTGCGCTGATCAGTCGTTCTGTCGCTGCACGTCCCCCGACAAGGTCACCTGGTAAAACCGACGGTAGTGTGCGTGTGCTATCGTAGCAATTAACGAGAACGGTTGGCTTTTTTGACAGTGCTGGCGGCAACTCTACCAGTCGGGTGAGGATCGTACCGTAGAGAAAGCCAATGACATTTGAATCTGCCATCTGATTAACGATACTGGCTTCGATGTTGGCATTGCCATGGCTAACGGCCAGACAGACATTAATCCCGTATTCCAGTGCCTTATTGTGCGCGCCTTCAAAGGCGAGGGCCATCCAGGGGTCTGTGCTGATTTCATCTACGATGAAGATAATCGTAGAGCGGACTTTACTGCTTGGCGCCATTTGGCTTTCTCGACGAACAAGCTGGTAACCAACGTCGTTGGCAGAATCGATCACGCGCTGTCGGGTTGCTTCGGTTAATTTGGCAGGGCTACCGTTTAGCACAAGCGATACCGTCGCCTGCGACACGCCGGCCATTGTCGCCACATCCATCATCGTAGGACGGTTTTTGCCACCGTAGTGTTTCTTTTCCGACATTGACTTGTTCTGCCTCTGGTCTTTTGGCCAAGCACTATTCTTGAGCGGTTGCATCAGGTGTCCCGAAACGGACTGACAAATTCAGCCGTTAATTCGGCGACTTGATCGATTTGGCGCGGGGTAGGTCACCAAAGCGCCAATGGTAATACCTTTTCGGTTGTATCAAGACAACCCGTCAGGCGGGAGAAAGATAATAATTATTAATTGGTCCGAATCATGAATTTATCCGGTTCATTTATCGCAAGGTTACTTGACTCATTATTATTAATAAATATTATTAATTCAACAGGGAGAAAAATTAATGAAGATTCTGATTACGGGCACAACCGGAAAGGTTGGCAAGGCGTTCTTGCCAGCATTCCTTGAAAAACCACAATTTTCATCCGCGGAGGTCGTGGCACTGTGTCACAACCGTCGAATTGAGGCGGGTGAACGGGTGGAGGTCGTGACCGGATCGCTTGCAGATTCGCAAGCTGTTGCATCGGCAATGGACGGTGTGACCCACGTGCTTCACATGGCTGCAGTGAAAGAAAGCCCCGATCTGGTGATTGATGTGGCGATCAAGGGAATGTTCCTGTTGCTTGAGGAAGCCCGCCAGTCAGCGACACTAAAGCAATTCATCCTGATCGGAGGGGATTGCAGTGTCGGGCATATTTTCAAGAACTATCCAGCACCTATTACTGAAAACTCGCCGCGGAAAGCATACAGCGGGTGCTATGCGCTGACCAAGGTGCTTGAGGAAGTCATGATCGAGCAATATCAGATCCAGTATGGCCTGAACGGCACTGTTTTACGTGCGCCCTGGATCATGGAAAAAGATGATTTCAAACACGCGCTCTCATTCGGTCCAGACCAATTTGGTGGGCCAATCTGGAGTGATTTGATGAGTGCGGACAAGGCAGCGCGCCTTGGTCACGGGGGATTTGTTCCGTTAATGCGCGACAGCACCGGGGCGTCGCTTAAACGCAACTTTGTCCATGTTGATGATCTGGTTGCTGCCTTGCTGGCGGCACTGGATAACCCGCATGCAAAGCAGGAGCTTTTTAATATAGCGATGGATGAGCCGGTCGATTACGCGTCGGTGGCTGAATATCTTCTGCGGACGCGGGGGATGGAGATTGTTGAAATACCTACGCCATTTCATAGCAACTGGCTGGACAACACAAAGGCGCGTCAGGCGCTTGGTTGGCGGCCGCAAGTCGATTTCGAGGGGATGATCGAGCGCGCCTGGTCTTATGAAAGGAAGCCGAACGATCCTCGGACAATCTGGTATCCGGGGTAATCAACTCCGGGCCAGACCAACTAGGGAGAGCGAAACGTGAAAAATAAGATGTTATTAACTCTCACATCTGCGTTGATTCTTGCGACAGGTGTTGGTGCCGCAAATGCCAATGATAAAAAGACATTGGCCATTGTAGTTAAAGGCTTGGATAACCCTTTTTTCGAACAGATTAATCTGGGGTGTCAGAAGTGGATGTCCGAAAACAAAGACTCGGAATATGAGTGCCTGTACACAGGGCCCGCTTCAAGTGCTGACGAGGCAGGTGAAGTTCAGATCGTCGACGATCTGCTGACCCGTGGTGTTGCCGCAATTGCAATCTCACCTTCAAATGCGCCGGCAATGGCAAACCGCATCCGTCAGATCAATCCGGATGTGCCGGTGATGACGATCGATGCTGATTTCCTTGAAAAAGATCGCGATTTGCGTGCGACCTATCTGGGGACGGACAACTACCTAATGGGTGTTAAAATGGCCGAAGAAGCCATGACATTAAAACCGTCTGGTGGGTCTGTGTGTCTTCAACTGGGGAATGTTGCCGCAGACAATATTAATGCGCGTGCCGCCGGCTTCCGGGACACGATTGCCGGCACCAAAGGCATTGAGCGCCTTGAAAGCACCAATGGCTGGACGGAAATCGAGGGTTGCCCTGTATTTACAAATGACCAGGTCGATCTGGCCAATCAGCAGATGGCAGATACCTTTACCACAAATCCAGATTTAGACGCCTTTATTCTGATTGGCGGCTGGGCCCAGTTTGCACCACAAGCCTATGCGCAAGTAACCGACCAGGTGATGGATCGTCTGAAATCCAAAGACATGATTTTGATTGCAGGCGATACGCTTCCTCCGCAGACGCAGGCTTTCCGTGATGGGCGTAGCCATGCTCAGGTCGGACAGCGTCCGTTTGAAATGGGCTACCGCGCGCCAGACGTCATGATCGAGTTGATCAACGGAAAATCAGTCGATGATCCACTGTTCACCGGGCTTGATGTTTGCAATCAGTTTGACCCGGGTTTCTGCGCGGACAACTAACATCGAGAAATCATGAGCTGGGCCGGGTCTGTTTTCCAGATCCGGCCCAATTTTTATCAACTTATGGCAAGGCAGGCAGCAGGCGTGGCAACAAGAAAAATCAACTGGGGCATTCTTTCGACAGCCAATATTGGGCTGGAGAAAGTGATACCCGCAATCCAGAACTCGGCTTCTTCGAATGTTTTGGGGATTGCATCGCGGAACGCTGAGCGTGCAGCGCAGGCGGCTAAGGATCTTGGGATTCAAAAAACATATACCTCGTATGAGGCGTTGATTGCGGACCCGGAAATTGACGCGATCTATAACCCGCTACCAAACGATATGCATGTAGACTGGACAATAGCCGCAGCGAAAGCCGGCAAGCATGTGCTGTGTGAAAAACCTATCGGACTAAACGCCCAAGATGCCGAACGGCTTCGCAGTTGCCCAAAAGATGTAATGGTCACCGAGGCTTTTATGGTTCGCTACCATCCGCAATGGCTTCGTCTTCGTGAAATGGTCCGAAGCGGTGAGTTGGGGCAGGTGCGCGCCATTCAGGCGGCCTTTAGTTACTTTAATGATGATAAGAATAACATTCGCAATCGTCCGGAAAACGGGGGCGGTGCGATGATGGATATCGGGTGTTATCCAATCACTGCCGGCCGTTTCCTGTTCGAAACGGAACCCCTGCGGGTAACCGCGCTGATCGAGCGCGACCCGCAGTTTAAGACCGATCGCACTGCGAGTGTCGTTGCGGATTTTGGGGGCGGCCGACAATTGTCCTTCGTTGTATCGACGCAATTGTGCCCGTACCAGACATTAAATGTGTTCGGAACGAAGGCCCGTGCTGAGGTCATGATTCCCTATAACGCGCCAGCAGGTGAGGAAACAGTCGTAATCGTTGATCACGGTGAAAGTTTCGATGGCAGCATGGCGGGGTGCGAGATCATACCGCCATGTGATCAATACACCGAGCAGGCTGAACAATTTGCCCAAGCAATTCTGACGCAAACACCATTGCCACACGGGATTGACGATTCCATTGCCTCCATGCGCGTCCTTGACGCGATTTTCGCAAGCGAAGTCCAACAAAAATGGGTCAATGTCTGAGATGAGATATCAACTTACGGTTTTTTGGCGAAAAGAGCTTGATCCAATATTATTAATTATATTATTAATTAATCAGCACGAAGATAATTTATAAACACAGATGTGCTGGCAATTTATCGGGAGGACTAACAATGAAAATTGCATCAACAGTTGCGGCGTTCAGTTTGTCGATGGTTTTGGCAGGCGGAGCATTCGCACAAGAAAAACAACAACTGGCTTTTGTGGTTAATGCTGCATCTGACTTTTGGAAACTTGCCGAAGCGGGGGTTGAAGCTGCACAGGCTGAACTGCCGGAGTACGAGTTGCAGTTTCGCTATCCTGCACAGGGGACCGCTGCGCTCCAAAACGCATTGATGGATGATTTGGTTGCGGGCGGGACCGATGCGATCATGATTTCATCGGCAGATCCGAAGAACTCTATCGATGCGTTTAACCGCATTGCAGCCCAAGTTCCGCTGTTCACCACAGATAGTGATGCGCCGCAAAGCGACCGTATTTCCTATTTGGGGTCGTCGAACGTCGCTGCTGGTGTTCAAGCTGGTGAAATTGCGGTGCAATCTATGCCAGACGGTGGAAAATGCATGGGTTTTGTCGGTTTCCTTGGTGCGGATAACGCCATCGAACGTATTGCAGGGTTCCGTCAGGCAGTCGAAGGGGCAGGCATCGAGCTCATTGACGTTCGTGGCGATGATGTTGACTTTGCCCGCGCGCGTTCAAACGTCGATGATGTACTTGCGGCCAGCCCGGACATCAACTGCATGGTCGGGTTCTATTCCTACAACCCGCCTAAAATTTATGAAGCATTGCAGGCTGCCGGAAAATTGGGGCAGGTCACAGTTATTGCGTTTGACGAAGACCCTGTAACCCTTGGGGCTGTGCGTGAGGGCAGTTTTGCAGGCACGGTTGTTCAGGATCCCTATCAGTGGGGGTATCAGGGCATGCACCTGATGGCTGATTATCTGGAAGGTGATACGTCACAGGTTCCAGATGATGGTCTTATTATTGTGCCCACCAAAGTGATCGATAAATCCAATGTCGATGCATTCGAAGCAATCGTTAAGGAAAGAATAGGCGGGTAATTTCTTCCCCCTGCCTAGCGAGTGGGTGTGTGCGGATATGAGACTGCGGGCGTGCCCACTCGCACCTTTTGTTGTTATCGAAGACATTGGGAAGCCGAATGTAATGAGTGCAGTGCAGAGGCTTGATCTGAGACTTGAGGGTGTCACCAAGGTGTACCCGGGCGTCGTCGCATTGAACGACGTGTCTTTGCAGATCAAAGCTGGTGAAGTGGTTGGCCTGCTTGGGGAAAACGGGGCGGGAAAATCAACCCTCATGAAAATTCTAGGCGGTTTGATTGCGCCAACTTCGGGACGGATCATACTGGATGGTCAAGAGCATCGCAGGTTCGATGTTCAACAATCACAGCAAGCAGGTATCGCTTTCGTTCATCAGGAACTGAATGTTTTCGATAACATGGATGTTGCGGCAAACATCTTTTTGGGGCGTGAAAAGGTTCGTGGGCCACTGCGTCTTACTGATAGAAAACGCATGAATGAATTGGCGCAACCGCTCCTTGATCGTGTGGGCGCACAGTTTCATTCAGACACACCGGTTTCGACGTTGTCGCTGGCGGAATGCCAGTTGCTTGAGATTGCCAAAGCTTTATCGATGAATGCGCGGTTGGTCATTATGGACGAACCGACGTCAAGTCTTACCCTGTCTGAAACCAACATGCTGTTAAAGGTGATCGCGGATCTAAAGGCGGAAGGGATTGCAGTTGTCTATATTTCCCATCGGCTGAGTGAGGTTGAGGAATGTGTCGACCGTGCAGTTGTTTTGCGCGATGGCCATAATGTCGGAACGCTAGAGCGTGAAGACGTTACCCATGACGCCATGATCCACATGATGATTGGACGTGATCTTAAGGCGCTTTACACACCTCCTGCACAAATGTCGTCCAAACCAATTTTATCCGTCAGAAACTTTTGCATCAAAAGCAAACCTGATCGTCCTGCAAGCTTCGACCTGATGGCAGGAGAAATCCTTGGTGTCGCCGGACTGATTGGCGCCGGACGTACGGAGCTGGCCGAGGCCATCTTTGGTGTTGGTCAAAAACTTGACGGAGAGGTGTTGATAGATGGTGAGCACCTAAACACGAAATCGCCGGCCGATGCGATTGCCGCCGGGCTTTATCTTGTTCCGGAAGATCGTAAACGTGCTGGCCTAATTCTGGATTTTCCAACGGTCGAGAATATTACGATGGCCAGTCTTTCGGCCTTTACGTCGCACGGGCTGGTTTCGCAAAAACGCCAGATTGAAGTGGCCGAAGTGCAGCGGAGTTCTTTGTCGATCAAGACACATGATGTTTGCCGCGCTGCCAATGAAATGTCAGGCGGAAATCAACAAAAAGTCGTTCTGGCAAAGTGGCTTTCGATGGATCCGAAGGTCATCATTTTCGATGAACCAACCCGCGGGATCGATGTGGGGGCGAAAGCCGAGATTTACAGTTTGATGCGATCTCTGGCTGATCGTGGAGTAGGGGTGATGATGATATCGAGTGATATGGAAGAGGTGATCGGTGTGTCTGACAGGATTGTCGTAATGAAAGACGGAGTGATCACTGGGGAATTGCCACGCCTGAAATTTTCCGAAAGTAACGTCCTTAATCTTGCCGTCGGCAGGGTACTGGAAGAGGCCTGAAAAATGCAAAAAAAAGACATCGGTTTGGCGGTTCTGATTATCGTTGTGGGTATCATCGTTTACATGCGAAACCCACTTTTTCTCTCGCCAATTAACCTTGGCAACACTGCAAACCTGATTGGGTTGTTTGGGTTGTTCGCCATTGGGCAGGGTTTTGTCATCATGACGGGCGGCATTGATCTTTCTGTTGGATCGGTCATTGCCCTGCTTGGCGTCCTGTTTGTCGATATGGTCGGTAAATTTGGCGTTCCATGGCCCTTGGCCGTCACACTGATGATTGTCTTGGGGGTGGCAATTGGTTTAGCACACGGCGTTTTAATAACCCGGTTTAAACTGCAGCCATTTGTCGTGACGCTATGCGGGTTGCTGATTTATCGCGGGATCGCCCGGGGATATACGGCGGAATCTACTGCTGGTTTCCCATTCGGGTCGAGCTATCCGCAATTAGAATGGCTAACAATCGGGCGCAGCTTTGGTGTGCCACATTCATTTGTTGCGATGCTGATCGTTGCTGCAATCATGTGGGTTGTTTTGCACCATACCGTCTTTGGCAGGCACCTTTGCGCAGTCGGCAAGAATGAAGAAGCGGCACGTTTCTCAGGGATCAATACCCGGTTTGTGACCATCGCGGCTTACGTAATATGTGCGGTGTTGGCGTCTATCGCGGCGATCTATTTCGCAATGTTCACCAAGTCTGTTCAGCCGTCATCTCATGGCAACTTTTATGAATTGTACGCGATTGCCGCGGCTGTATTGGGCGGATGTTCGCTTCGTGGCGGCGAAGGCTCAGTGATTGGTATTGTTCTTGGTGCCGTGCTGCTGCAGGAGCTGCAAAATCTTGTCAACCTGTTGGGAATTCCGTCTTCACTGAACTTCGCAGTGATGGGCGCTGTTATCCTGCTTGGCGTTTTGGCAGATCAGCAATTTGCGGCCTATCGCAACAGAAAGAACACTGAGCGCGCTTTGGGTTTGCTGCAAAAATCATAAATCACAATAAGAAGCACTCTGTGCATTGCCTGATAAATCGGTACTGCGGCAGAGGAGGGGGGATTAATGAACGTTCTGGAATTAAAAAACATATCCAAAAGCTATGGGGCTATTCAGGCACTTAGAGACGTTTCATTGGCGATTGAACCCGGGGAAGTTGTCGGTCTAATGGGCGATAATGGTGCTGGGAAATCCACGTTGGTCAAAGTCATTGCGGGCAATTTCGCACCAAGTTCTGGTGATATTTTGATCTCTGATCAAAAAACGGTATTTCACAAGCCATTGGATGCCCAAAAAGCTGGTATCGAGGTCGTCTATCAGGATCTTGCAATCTGCAACAATATGACGGCCGCTTCGAACGTATTTTTGGGGCGCGAACCGACCCGTAAAATCGGGCCGATAAAAATCGTCGACTATGCATTCATGCGTAAACGGTCTGCTGAGTTGTTTGCACGTCTGAAATCAGAAACCCGACCACGTGATTTGGTGCACAGAATGTCTGGTGGACAGCGTCAGGCAGTTGCAATTGCCAGAACGCTTTTGAGTGATGCAAAGATCGTTCTGATGGATGAGCCAACAGCGGCGATTTCCGTTCGTCAGGTCGCAGAGGTTCTTAATCTGATCCGGCAATTGAGTGATCATGGGATCGCAGTGGTTTTAATAAGCCATCGCATGCCCGATGTATTTGAAGTTGCTCATAAAGTTGTTGTGTTGCGGCGTGGGGAACTTGTGGCCGACAAAAAAGCGTCAGACTCGTCGCCAGAAGAAATCACAGGCCTGATTACCGGGGCAATTGAAACAGCATGAGTGGAAATGAAAAAGGAACAATGAGCATGTCAGATCCTACTCTTGCTGATGCCATTAACCGTTCACAGCATCACGGATTGATCGCGCGCATTACTAGTCAGCAGATTTTCTGGGTGTTTATGGCTGCTGTGTTTGCCTGTCTTGCATTAACTATTCTCACAGACAGCTTTGCCACGGAACGTAATCTTTTCAATGTCACACGCAACTTTGCGTTTGTCGGGATTGTTGCGCTCGGCATGACAGCGGTCATTGCCTCGGGCGGCATTGATTTATCGGTTGGCTCGACCTTGGTGATTTCTGCGATGACTGTAAGCGTCATAATGTCTGCAGGAATGCCGTTCTGGGTAGGGTGTCTCGCAGCACTTTCGGTTTCAATGCTTGTGGGCGCCATAAATGGCGTTTTGATCGCATATGCCAAGATGCCACCATTTGTCGTCACGCTTGGTATGCTGTCTATTGCGCGTAGTCTGGCCATGGTGTTGTCGGACAACAAGATGATTTATGAATTTGGTCCTGATCATGACTTTTTGCTGTGGCTTGGCGGCGGCGCGACATTTGGTTTGCCACATCCGCTGATCATTTTGATCATTCTGGCGGTTACAACGGCTTTCGCGTTCCGTCAACTGCGCTGGGGGCAGCATTTATTCGCAATTGGTGGCAATGAGAATGCGGCTGTTCTGACCGGTATCCCAGTCGCGCGGATAAAAGTCAGCGTCTATATGTTTTCTGGCCTGATGGCCGGTATTGCAGGTGTTCTTGAAGTGGGCTGGCTTGGTGGTGTTACGACCAATCTGGGGCAAGCTATGGAGTTGACCGTGATTGCTGCGGCTGTGATTGGTGGGGCTAATTTAGCTGGCGGCGGCGGCACTGCATTCGGTGCTGTGATCGGGGCACTATTAATTGAAGTGATCCGCAACAGCCTCATTCTGTTAGGCATCAGTACATTCTGGCAAGGAACATTCGTTGGGGCATTTATTGTCATTGCTGTTGCGTTTGATCGCTTCAGGCAGGAGAAAACATAATAGTATCAATCGATAGGTGGTGTGAGTTGATATATGACATTTAGTGTAGGGTTTGGGGCGCACTGAAACTATAGCTGGTTATTATTTGTCATAATATATATTATAGAACTAATTGGCATAGGAGAACGGAGCCCTTTTTCCTCTAACAATTCGCGGCCTCGTCGTGAGATGCTCGATCTGATCAATTCACATTAATAACAAGCCCGTCATACGCAGGTTCAACATTGTGCGGTGTATCCGCCATCGCCTTCGCGTAATCAAACTGGATGCTCATGTGGGTCATATAGACCTGCTTGGGTTTGAACTCCTCAACCCAGCCCAACAGCTTTGCAACATGGGCATGTGTGTTGTGCGGTTTATGGCGCAGGCAATCGACGACCCAGACATCAAGATCATAGAGGTGTTGTTTGGACGCCTCGGGGAAATCAACCACGTCGGTCGAATAGGCAAACTTCCCGATCTTAAAGCCCAGCGTCTCGCAGTAGCCGTGGTCCTGAGAGAAAACTGTTATTGGCACCCCTGCTGCCTCAAACGGTCCAGAGATCACATGCGGGACCAGCACCGGTTTAAAAAAGAACTCAACGCCGTCAGGAAGTGGCGTAAAGACATAAGCAAACCGATGATCAATGTCCGAGATTGTCTGCGCCGATGCGTAAATGTCGATCGGTTGTCCCATTGCAACATTGAGCCAACGCACATCGTCAATACCGTGGACGTGGTCGGCATGCGCATGTGTAAACAGGATTGCGTCAAGATGATTGATATCGTGAGACAATGCTTGCTGGCGAAAATCCGGCGTCACGTCGACAAGAATCTTCTTGCCAGCTTCCTCGATCAGGATCGAGCTTCTTAAACGCCGGTTTTTGGGGTTTTTCGGGTCACAATTGCCCCATCCAAGGCCAACAGATGGCACACCATTTGATGATCCACAGCCCAGAATGGTTACCTTCGTCACCGTGCGCCATCCCCCAGCGCCAGAAGGTTGTTACGATCAGCCTTGGTAAACAGATTAAAGAAATTGTCCGTCGTGATCCGGGCGATTTCTTCGACGCTGACACCTTTAATTTCCGCCAATTTTGCCGCCGTATAGGCGACATAACTGGGTTCATTGGGTTTGCCACGTTTTGGTACAGGTGCCAGATATGGCGCATCTGTCTCAACCAGCAACCGATCCAGCGGCACATCTTCAAGAGCGGCACGAATTTCCTTGGCGGAGTTAAACGTGATGATGCCCGAACACGAAATGTAAAATCCGATTTTCAAGGCTCGCTGCGCCAAGGCCGCAGAACTTGAAAAACAATGGATAAGTCCGGGAAACGGCCCCTTTTCATATTCTTCTTCAAGAATATCCATCGTGTCATCATCCGCGTCCCGGGTGTGAACGATCAAGGGCAACCCGGTTTCACGACAGGCCGCGATATGCGCACGGAAGCTTTCCTGCTGTGCATCGCGCGGGGCATTATCATAGAAATAATCAAGGCCGCTTTCACCGATACCAATGATTTTGGGATCAGACGCCTTTTCGATCAGGGCGTCGGGGGTTGATATCCCCTCCTCGCCCGCCTCGTGCGGATGAACCCCGATCGTGCAATAAATATGGTCTGCCTGCGCGGCAACCGCACGAACCTGATCGAACGTTGTCAGTTTCACGCCGATGCTGACCATCATGCCAACACCGGCATTTTTCGCACGCGCGACGGTTCCGGCAAAATCATCGGCAAATTGCGGGTAGTCTAGATGGCAGTGGCTGTCGACTAAAGCGACATTCATGCCTTCTCTCCTTCGGCTTCCGGGTCAACAAAGCGTGGGAAGACGCCTTCGGGTTTGGGCAACTCGGTGCCAACTGCCAATGCGTGATCAGGACCAAGGGTTTCAAAGCCGCGTTTGTCATCGGCAAGAACCAGAAGATCAAGAATCTTTGCTGCGGAATCTGGCATGATGGGTTGAACAAGGATCCCGACATGGCGGATGACTTCGGCCAGAACATAAAGAACCGTTTCCATGCGTGCCGGATCGGTTTTCTTTAAGCCCCAAGGCGCCATTTCATCTACATAACGGTTGGCATCGCCCACCAGGCTCCAGATTGCTTCAAGTGCCTTGTGGAAGGCCTGTTCGTTAAACAGCGGACGCACGGTATCGAGCATTCCGTATGCTTTACCAAGAATATCCTTGTCGGCATCTGTGAATTCGCCCGGCGTCGGAACCGCTGCATTGCAGTTTTTATGGATCATCGACAGTACACGTTGGCACATATTGCCAAGGTCGTTGGCCAATTCACTGTTCATCCGGCTGACCATGGCGCGATGGCCAAAATCACCATCATTGCCAAACGGGACTTCGCGCAGCAGGAAATAACGGGTTTGATCAAGGCCATAGCGTTCCGTCAGATCATAAGGATCAATGACGTTGCCGATTGATTTCGAAATCTTCTGACCTTCGTTGGTCCACCAGCCGTGCGCAAACACACGCTTGGGCGGCGCGATGCCTGCTGCAAGCAGGAATGCCGGCCAATAAACAGCGTGAAAGCGCAAGATGTCTTTTCCAACCATATGCAGGTCCGCTGGCCAGAATTTTTCAAGTTTGGCCGGATCGACGTCTGGATAGCCAATAGCCGTCAAATAGTTGGTCAGCGCATCAAGCCAGACATACATGACGTGATCTTCATCATTCGGTACCGGTACACCCCATTTAAAGCTGGTGCGTGATACCGAAAGATCGTGCATGCCACCCTTAACAAAGCTGATGACTTCGTTACGACGTGATGGTGGTGCGATGAAATCGGGGTTGTCGTCATAGAACTTCAAAAGACGATCACCCCAAGCCGACAGCTTGAAGAAGTAGCTCGGTTCCGACACCCATTCGACGGGAGCTCCCGTCGGTGCGATTTTTTCACCGTCTTTTTCGATCAGTTCTTTTTCGGCGTAGAATGCTTCGTCGCGGACCGAATACCAGCCGTCATAGGAGCCAAGATAAATCTCGCCCTTTTCAAGCAACGTCTTCCACAATGCCTGACATGCTTTCTTATGACGTTCTTCCGTGGTGCGGATGAAATCGTCATTGGAAAAATTCATGTGTCCGGCCAGATCGCGGAAGTTTTGCGATACCTGATCGGTAAATGTTTGCGGATCAATGCCTTTGGCCGCAGCAGATTTATCGACTTTCTGACCGTGTTCATCAGTACCGGTCAGGAACATCACATCAAAACCGTCAAGGCGCTTAAAGCGGGCCAATACGTCACATGCCAAGGTGGTATAGGCATGGCCAATATGTGGCTTGTCATTGACGTAATAGATCGGTGTCGTGATGTAATAGGGCTGTTTGTGCCCGGTCATGGCCGCAAATCCTTCGCGCAAGTCGTGAAACAAAACGGCCCAATTGGGCCGTGATGATCGAAATTTCGATTATTGGTCGTTGATGTCAGTTTCGCATGGTTTCTTCAAGCATGAAGAATGCATTCAGCAAGGCTTGTTTACGATCAAGATGCAAACCACGGGTCGCGCCCATCAATTCGTTGATCTTTTCCCATACCTCTAGCCATTGATCAAGCGGTTGCGATGCTGCCATACGCTGCATGGCTGGCAATTCACCGTCAACAATCTCACGTGGGGCTTGGCCAGTCGCGGCAAACCGGATCATTCGTGCCAGCCACCAATGCAAAAGTTCGGTGATTGTCGCGAACGATGCATCCTTATCGGCGGCGGAAAAACGTTCGGCAAACTTGTGTTGTCCGGCGACATCAGCATTGGGGAGTGCAGCAATAAGGGTGACCAACTCGGTATAAAGCTCAAGCCCGCCAACTTCGTGAAGCTGTAAGGCGCGGCCGACACTGCCTTCGGCCAGACCAGACAATGCATCGCGATCGCCAAGATCCATGTCCGGGCAATAACGCCCCAAAAGGTCAACAACTTGATGTTCTTCAAGTGCCCCAAGATTAAGACGGCGACAGCGTGACCGGATTGTCGGCAACAACCGGCCCGGATGATGCGCAACCAGGATCATCAGGGCGTTGGCAGGCGGTTCTTCCAGAACCTTCAAGATCGCATTGGCGGCATTTCGGTTTAGCTCGTCTGCCGCATCGACAATGACAACACGCCACCCGCCCTCGGCCGAGGTTTTAGACATGAAATTGCCAACTGTCCGCACACTGTCGACCGTGATTTCGCCCTGTAGACGCTTTTTCTTTTCATCATATTTGCGTTCAATGACCTTAAGGTCACCGTGCCCACCACCTGCGATACGGCGAAAAACCGGATTTTCCGGATCGACGTAAAGACCATTTGGGCTGTCACCAAATAACCCTGCACCACCGTCAGCCTCGCCGCCCGAAAGGATAAAGCGCGCCATTCGGTAAGCAAGTGTCGCTTTGCCAACCCCACGCGGGCCACACAACAGCCACGCATGATGCATGCGCTTGCTGTTCCATGCATCCAGAATGGTTTTCTCGGCCTCTTCGTGGCCCAGAAAGGCATCGTTTTTGCGTGGGGAGAAAATGTCGTCTTCGGTTTCCGTCTCGTCAGCACGGGCCATAAGGTTAGCTCCCCTGCCCGGTTAGGCCGTTTTTCACCGCGGAAATCATTCGTTCGGCGACAGTATCTATGTCACTATTGGCATCAATCATGCGGCAGCGATCCGCATCAGTTTGCGAAATTTCCTTGAACCCGTCACGCAAACGCTGATGAAATTCGACGCCCATGCGCTCAAACCGATCTTCGGCAGCGCTGACATTGGCAAACCGTGCCCCTGCCCGGCCAAGACCGACTTCAATTGGCAGATCAAAGATCAAGGTAAGGTCCGGCTTGAAATCGCCAATGGCCAAAGCCCAGAGATTGCGGATGTACTCAGCCCCTAAGCCATGGCCATAGCCCTGATAGGCAACTGATGAGTCGGCAAATCGATCACACAGAACAACTTTACCATCGGCCAAGGCCGGTCGAATGGTGCGTTCAACATGATCACGGCGTGAAGCAAACATCAAAAAAGCTTCAGTCACGGCATCCCAGCGACCGGGATCGCCGGTGAGCAGCAGGTTACGGATTTCCTCAGCACCAGGAGCCCCACCCGGTTCGCGGGTGACGACGACATCGCGTCCCTGATGGCGGAACCATTCTTCAAGACGTCGAATTTGAGTGGTTTTTCCGCTGCCTTCGCCGCCTTCAAAACTGATGAAAAGGCCGGGCTTTTCACTCACCCGTTCGCTCCCCACAGCAGATATTTGATCGCAGCCCCAATGCGGCCAATGAACCCAAGGCGACCAACATCATGTGCGGCATAGAGCGGGAATTCACGGGTTTCCTGATCAGCCATTTCGACTTTCAACGACGCGACTTGTGCGCCCTTGGTAATCGGTGCGGGGATCGGTCCCTCGTAAACAACGGAAACTTTCATGTCATTACGCGCACTGCGTGGCAAGGTCAGAAGAATGTCCTTATCCGAAACAAGGTCAACTTTTGTTTCCGCACCAAGCCAGACATTGGCCGAACCAACTGTTTCGTCCTTGGCAAACAGATCGTAATTGTCAAACTCACGGAAACCCCAATCAAGCAGTTTCTGTGATTCGGTACGGCGTTCTCGCACCGACCCAAGACCATTCACGACAAGGATCAAACGACGACCATCGCGCTCAGCTGACGCGGTCAGGCCGTACCCCGCCGTTTCAGTATGGCCGGTCTTAAGGCCGTCAACACCTGCACTGGTTCCCAAAAGCGGGTTGCGGTTGGGTTGACGGATGCCGTTATAGGTAAATTCTTTAACTGAATAGAGTTTGTAGAGTTCCGGGAAATCGCGAATTGTATCGCGCGCCAGTGTGGCAAGGTCATGAACGGTGACAAGATGCCCTTCTGCCGGCCAGCCTGTCGCATTTTTAAACACCGACTTGGTCATGCCGATGTTGCGGGCTTCTTCGGTCATTTCCGTGGCAAAGGCATCTTCTGTCCCGGCCAGCCCCTCTGCAACGACGATGGCGGCATCATTTCCCGATTGAACAATAATCCCGTGAAGCAGGTCGGAAACAGAGACGTCGGAGTTTACCTCAACAAACATCTTGGAACCGCCCTTGCGCCAGGCTTTTTCGCTGACGTGGAACGTATCATCCATCGATACACTGCCGTCCTTGATATGCTTAAACAGCATATGGACAGTCATCATTTTGGTCATGGAGGCCGGTTCGGTCAGCGTATCGCCTTCCTTGTCCAACAGAACAGTACCGGTATCAAAGTCCATGATAAAGGCTTCACGCGCATTGGTCTCAAGGGCATGGGCGCTGGTCATTGACATCGCCATGATAGACCCAAGTATCGCGGCACCTGCCACTACTCGGTTCAGACGTTTCTTGAACGGAATTGGCGGCATCAAAGTCATAGCGTCCTAACCTTGTAAACTAGAATTCAGTTGTACCGGGCGACCGGCGTCTTCAAGCTGTTGCTTATGTCGCAAATCCGGCAAAATTGTGCAACAGTCTGAGAGTTTTCTCATAAAACAAAAATCTGTTTGGCGCATAGACTTCTGAGCCTGTGCCATTCGCAAACAGATCAAAAACCATAAACGATGTTTAGCAAACCGAACTTGATTTCGGCGCCCCACCCACGTTTTCTGCACATTCGACCACAACTTTTGCACCGTTCTGGCCTGTTGCAATCACCCGTTCGAGCAAAATGTCTGCTTCGGGAACGGTATTAAGCGGACCTAATCGAACACGGTAGAATGTCGTCCCTTTAACCTCAATCGGTTCTATCTTGCTTGGGCCCATGTCATACAGACGATTGCGCAGATTAAGCGCATTGTCATAGATCGAAAAGGCCCCTGCCTGAACATAGATCGCCGATGTCGTCACCGGCTCCACGCTAATGACGGCCGCTTCTTCGATTGTACCTTCAAGGGAGTTTTGTTCAACACTGGCCTGCGTGCTTGGTGGTGGTGTCAGGATAATTTTAGATGTGGTTGGCTCGCCACTATCCGTGATTGGACCATCATCAAGACGCACCGTTTCCACGGTATCCCGCGGTGCCGCCGTGACCGTTTTCTGCTCGGCGGCTGAGACTGCAACTGTTGGTGCGGCTTCGCCTTTTGCAATGGCGGCCATCTGTTTGCTGTCGAGTTCGACCACTTCTACAAGGACTTTGGCAGTGCCCTTTTTCTCAAACCCGAGCAATTGGGCTGCACGGCGCGACATATCGATGATCCGGCTATGAGCAAATGGACCACGATCATTAACACGCACTTTTAGCGAACGTCCGTTTTCAAGGTTGGTAACACGCACGACACTTGGCAAAGGTAGGGTTCTGTGGGCCGCTGAAATTTCATACTGGTCGAAAGTTTCACCATTCGCCGTTTTCTTGCCATGGAATTTTGGCCCATACCAAGAAGCAATGCCGGTCTCGCTATATTCATAATCGACTGCCGGATAGTACCACTGCCCTGCAATCTCATAGGGGTTGCCAATTTTATAGTGCCCAACCTGGGTTGGCTGTGACTGACCACCCCCGAGGCGTTTTGCCCCGTGAACTGCAAGCTGGGTTTCGGCACAACCTGAAAGCAGCACCCCCAAGGCAACAGCAGTGATACCAATGCGTCCTTTGGTAAACATCCGTCTAAACGCACTGTTATTCGTATCTGGCATCAAGGTGTCCCCGCTTAAAGATGCTCTGTTCTTTGTAACATCCGGCACTGAATATCACATAGCGTATGCTTGGTCTTAGTACCCGGCGATTGCATCGGCCAAGGTGCCAACAGCAATGGCAAAGTATGTCGACCGGTTCCAATGCATGATGGTGTGGAAATTGTTATAAACCATATATGCGGGACCTTCACCGTCATTTACGATGATAATCGATGCATCCATATCTGCTTTGGGAAGATCACCGCCATTTGGCATTCTAACGCCAACTTTTTGCCATTCGCTGATCGGTTTGCGAATATCACGTCCTTCGAGTTCCTTGTCGAAATCCTTGGGAAGCGTAATTTCACGACCCCAGCGCTCATCAGCATTCCAACCAACCGTTGAAAGGTAGTTCGCTGCGGATGCAAAGACATCTTCCTTTGCGCCCCAGAGGTCAATCTTTCCGTCGTCGTTCCCGTCACGGGCATAGTTCAGGAAGGTCGATGGCATGAATTGGGCTTGCCCCATTGCACCGGCCCATGATCCGGTCATGTCCTCAGCCGCAATATGTCCGGCATCAATGATCGTCAGCGCATTCATAAGCTCTTTGCGGAAGTATTCCGCCCGCCGACCTTCGAACGCCAGAGTGGCGAGTGAATCGACCACCGAGTAACCACCCGTATGGCGGCCAAACCCGGTTTCAATCCCCCAGAACGCCGTCAGATATTGACCCGGCACCCCATATTTCTTGGCGGCGGCATCAATGACGGCGCGGTTCTCTGCATATTTCGCGCGGCCTTCGTTAACACGTGATTGTGGCACGACACGCTGGAGGTATTGCTCGAACGTCAGTTTGAATTCAGGTTGGCTGCGGTCATATTCGATGACCTTCGGGATCGGTTTCGTGTCGGCGAACGCGATTTCAAGCGTCGGTTCTGAAATGCCCTTGGCAGCAGCTTCTTTTTTAAAGGCGACAAGCCAGTCTTCGAACCCTTCAGTGGTGAATTCCGGAAGCTTTTCGTCAGTCTGCGCAAAGGCAGGCGCGCTTGCGGTGATTACCGCAAGTGCGGAAGCGGCAGTCAGGAGTTTCCAGAATTTCATCAAAAGCCTCATCCAAGATATCAGTTACCAGCCTCCTTAGGCATCGGCCCAGGAAACCATTCATCTGTTCGCCCGGTCCAGTAATAGGCGGTCAATCCAGCCCATTCACGCAGACCACGGCTTAGGGATTTGATACCGCCTGAGACGTTAAGACTTGCTAAATGAAGGTCATCAGAAGTGAATCTTCCGACCGGATAGGCAATAATTTTCCATCCTGCTTGGCGGAAAACACCAACAGCGCGTGGCATATGATCCGCTGAAGTCACCAAGACCCAAGGCTTTTGTGATTTTTCCGGCCAACGGCCAAAGACCAATGTGCGCGTGTTCACAGCATTCTCATGTGTGTTACGTGCTTCGGTCTCAAAATACATGTTCGGGGTTCGCAGGCGCGAATCGCTTAGCCATTTTTGCAAGACTTCCGCTTCACTAAACCCTCGATCGACCAATGCGCCGTCCTTTCCCGTAAAAATCACCGGTTTGTCAGGATGACGATGGGCAAGGCGCAACATCGTAAACACCCGGTCCGGGGCGCTTAAAAACTGCACATCGCCACGATCTAGGTAGCTGGCGGGATCAATAGTGCCAGACAATGTAATAACGCCAGCAAACTCGGTATGATCAAGGTCTGGCTTGGCAAACCGTGTTTCAAGCGTATGTGACAGAAATCCCCCAACGGGGATGATTGTGATCAACACCGTAATGACGGTAACGCCAATCAACGACATAACGGCAAATCGGCGGGTTCGCTTCAGGCATATCAACAGCACAAGCAGCAACAGAACAACGCCATGGACCAATCCAATATTGATCAGATAGCCAACAGTTTTGGATAAAAAATAAAACACGAGAAATCAGCCTGATGAAAGTCGATCCAGAGTTGCGGTCACCATACTGTATCGATGCTTTTTAACCAGCTTTTGATACAATACGCGATTGCCCTATTGACAGTAAGGCACTGCCAATTTATTGAAAGCGCCCAGAGCGATATGCTCCAACCGATTTTGCGGAGAGGTGGCAGAGCGGTTGAATGCAACGGTCTTGAAAACCGTCGTGCCTTTACGGGTACCGTGGGTTCGAATCCCACCCTCTCCGCCATTCCTTCCGGCTCAGATCAAACGTCTATAATGCCTTACAGGCCAAACAGCCTGAAAGATGCCGGGCTGTGTTCGTAGCAACGCAAACCACATCACAAAGGCCCAAGATATGAGCGAATTACCACCCTGCCCTAAATGCCAGTCAGCTTACACCTATGAAGATGGTGAATTGTTGATTTGTCCAGAATGCGCACATGAATGGTCTGCAAGCGGTGATGCGGCATCGGAAAATGTCATTCGCGATTCCAACGGCACCCCCCTTGCGGATGGCGATACTGTTTCTGTAATAAAGGACCTCAAGGTCAAGGGATCTTCGTCCGTTGTCAAAGTTGGCACCAAGGTGAAGAATATCCGCCTTGTCGGTGGCGATCACGATATCGATTGCAAGATACCGGGAATCGGGCAAATGGGACTGAAATCAGAGTTTGTAAAAAAGGTCGTGGAATAACACCGATTGATCATTACAGCCTTGATCTCCAAAGAAAAAGCGCACCAGATTTTGGTGCGCTTTTGTCGTTCAGGGTGCTTTGACGGAGGTTAGTCCGCACCACCTGTTCGGAACGTCGTTCCCGGTTTTGGGTTAACGATCCGTTGGATGAAGAAGGTCGCAATGGCAATCCCGATACCGATCAGATCGGTCAGAATGCCGCCTTCGATCATGAACAGGGCAGCTGCCACCAACGCAATACGCAGGAACCAGACCGCGGTTCTACCAAGGAACCAGCCCTGCACGCCAGAAGACAATAAGAACACGCCGACAATGGCCGTTACCAGCGCCTGGCCGATCTGCAGATAGGTACCGTCCATCAAAATGGCGGAGTTATAGAAGAACATGAACGGCACGATAAAGGCAGCAATGCCGATCTTGAAAGATGCCATCGATGTTTCCATCGGATTGGCACCGGATATACCGGCCGCCGCATAAGACGCGAGTGCCACGGGCGGAGTAATTGCCGAAACAACCGCAAAGTAAAACACGAAGAAATGTGCTGTAAGCGGTTCAATTCCAAGTTCAATTAACCCTGGCGCAACCACAGATGCCGCAACCGCATACGCCGCCGTTGTTGGCATCCCCATCCCTAAAAGAATGGCAATCATCATCGCAAACACTAGCGCCAATAGCTGAGATGCTTCGGCCAAACCAAGCAGGAGGTTAGAGAACCGCGCGCCAACACCGGTCAGGGCGATAACCCCGACAATGATACCAGCACAGGCACAAACTGCGATGATCTGGATCGACATTGCCCCGGCCAGCTCGAATGCCTTGGCAACCGATTTAATGCCAACCCTATGGGGTGTCAGCCAGCTGACAACGACCGCTGCCACGGTGGCCAAAGTACCCGCACGAATGACCGAATAGCCCATGAAAAGGGCGATGATCAGGATGATGATCGGAAGGAAGAGAAATACCTTTTTGACCATTTGGTTAAAGCGCGGCAACTCGTCTTCTCTCATGCCGCGCATACCAAGCTTGGCGGCTTCGAAATCGACCATGAAATAGATCGAAACGAAATAAAGGATGGCTGGAATAACGGCGGCAATCGCGATCTCGGTATAGGGAATACCGGTGATCTCGGCCATGATGAAGGCACCTGCCCCCATGATCGGCGGCATGATCTGCCCGCCGGTCGAGGCCGCAGCTTCAATCGCACCAGCTGTTTTCTTGTGGTAACCTACCTTTTTCATCAAAGGAATGGTCAGCGACCCGGTTGCAACGACGTTGCCAGCCGACGTACCATTGATCATGCCCATCAAACCCGAAGCAAAAATCGCAACCTTTGCCGGGCCGCCCCGTGCCCGCCCCGCAACTGAGAAAGCAAAGTTGACGAAATAATCGCCTACCTTTGAAGCCTGAAGGAAGGCTGCAAAGATGATGAACAGAATGATGTAAGTCGATGAAACGGCCGTTGTTGGGCCAAGGATACCTGCATCGGTGTAAACCTGACTAAAGAAACGCTGCCACGTGATGGCAGGTGATTGCAGGAACCCCGGTAGAAATTCACCAACGAAGACGTAACACAAAAAGATCGTCGCAATGATCACAAGTGCAAGACCCGCAACCCGGCGGGTTAGCTCCATGATCAAAAGTGTTCCCGATACCGCCGCAATCGATATGCCGATCGGGGCAAACGGCGTGCCGGTCGAGTTGCGCATCAATGTGCCGTAAATCGTAATCAAATAGAGCGCTACAGCCAGACCACAGACGGTCAGCACGAAATCTGGTGGGGAATATTTTTCGCGACTGGTTTTATGTAACCATGAAAGGACAATGCCCCCAATGGTCGCTACCATCAATGGCGCGCCAAACAGCCATGTTTCATTAAATTTAATGCCTGCATCAATGCCATTCCACATGACCCCATTGTCAATTTGAAAGGCAAAACTGACGGCGGTTCCAACAGCAACAAATGCGGGTACCAGCAAGACATAGGAAAGATACCCCAGGAGCGGTGTCTCACTGGTACTATCTTCGACAAAACTGTTTGCCGAATACCACAGAAAACCAAGTGCCAGCGCACCAGCCACATGAACTATGCGGAAATTCCATGTTTCAAGTGGGAAATCGGGCAAGAATGCAAGATCAACCAAGCCGCCTGTCATGCCTGACAAAGACACCCCATTCAGGGCAAGCATATGAAAGGCCGCATAGATCGCAGCGGCCAGGGTGATGAAGGTTAGCCCCCTGCCCTCAAAAAGACGGCGATTGCTTTCAACCGGTTCATCATCAACGCCTTCAGCGATGAGAGGTTCGTCTTCAACCTGGCTGTTTTCGGTCATCAGGTTTCCCCACACTCTTGGTTCATTGTTTTTGGCCACTTCATGCGGCAATTGAAGAAAAGCGGGCCGCCATCCTTTGACGGCCCGCTTTATCGACATGCTTAGGCGTGATTTAGTTGATCATGTCGGCGGGAATGCTCGCACCATTTTCGTTAAACCACTTCGCAGCACCCGGATGCCACTTCATGACTTTGTTTTTGTTCCAGTTGGCAGGAACAGTCGAACGTGCCGCACGGTGAATTGACACCATGCGATCGTTGTCCGACATCACAACGTCGGTTGCGGCATAGACAAAGCTTTCCGGGAGATCACAATTGGCAATTGCGAAGTTCCACATCGACACTGAACGTGCCGGTGCCGTCAGCGTGGTATAGGTGTCTGCTGCAATATCAAACTCAGATACCGGGAATGCATCCATGATCTTTTGCTGCTCATCAGCAGTGAACTCGATGATGTTTACATCAGTCTGAACTTCAAGCTGGCTCACGGCCGGAACCGGGACACCGGCTGCGAACGCGATCACGTCAAGCAACCCATCCTGAAGCTGACCGCCAAGATCTGACCAGCCCCCATTGCGGCGTTCGAAGTCAACACCGAGTTCTTCCAGCATCCGTGGGAAATAGGTGTCCGAGGTCGAGCCTGCTGGACCAAAACCAATTTTTGCACCAGCCGGAATTTCGGCAACGGACTTAATCCCCGAAGACGAAAGTGCGGTGATCGAGAACGGTGTCTGGTACATCGGGAACATTGCACATGCGTTGGTCATCTGAACGCCCGGTGCAATCGGATTGGTCCCGGCAAGTGATTCTGCCGCTGGGCCCATTGTGGTCATACCAAAAGCCGCTTCGCCGGTGTGAACCAGTGCCATGTTCTGCATTGGGCCACCGGTGACTTCACCACCACCGGAAATGCCAAGCTCTTCGGCAACAAGGTTTGCCCAGCCAGAACCATATGCGAAATACGTTCCGCCCTGTGAAGCGGTGCCGACAGTAAAGCTGTCAGGCCAACCTGCACGATCCTGTGCCACGGCTGCGGTGCTCCCGAACGCGAACGCGACAGCCATCCCTGCAAATAATGCGCGTTTCATTTATTTCCTCCGATTGACGGTAATTTTTAAGACTTTGCCCCCAAAGCCATTTCCTCATATGGGGAAACCAAAGGTTGAAGGCAATGAGCCATATTATCAATAGGTAAAACGCCTCATTTGAAAAGTGATGTCGATCTCTGCGCCCCTGATACTTTGGTCGTACGTCTCGTGTTTCTTGGGGCACACACACCTCATTCTTTTCTTATGTAGCTTTCAAATCAGCCGATTAATGGCTTGCAAAGCCCTGTAATCGACCCAGCCTGAAGAAGAATTGGCATTTTCAAAAGGTTTGGGCGATAGGGTTGAATATTGTTGCCGCCGTCGAACAACAAGGGGCGGTGCCCCAGGAAATCGCCAGTAGTGTATCGCGTGCGGCATCGGGAACGCAGGAAGTCTCGCAAAATGTCGCCGCCGCATCGGATGCATCGACGATGGTCAGTGAAGAAGCTAATTCCCTATTGCCGTCATCAAACGAAATGTGCGAGCAACCTCATCGAATGCATGATGAAGTTCTTCGCTTCTTGCAATCGGTGCTTCCCAATCAGTGATATGTTTAAAGTCAGAACAGGTCAGAGTTCACCAAGCCCTACCCACCTTTAGATAGTGCCGGGTTTGAGATAACGAAGAGGAATTACACGGTATGGACGTTTCGAGGACGGAAAATACCCGTGATATTTAGCCCCCTGTCAAACAATCCAATATTTTTAAGTGGTTTTTTATTGCGTAAAAACACGTACTGATGCACGATTTTTGCGGGAAGATTGCGCAAAGTGCTTATAAAGCAGGCAAAGTCGTAGATTTCTTCATAAAACTGCAAAAACCTGTGGAAATACCTGCGACCGACAGGCAATTATTTACCCCACAAGGAACGCTACTGCGTGAATTGTAGGGGGACATCCGTTTGCAGATGTTAAAGACGAATTCGAATTTCAGAACTTTCAACAGGGGAAATTTTAACTCGATATGAGCAAAAACATACCCGCCTTGCAGGTTGAAGGGATGTTCAAAAGTTTTGGGGACCACGAAGTTCTCAAGGGCATTGATTTGACAGCCAACACCGGCGATGTAATTTCCATTATTGGTTCTTCAGGCTCAGGCAAAAGTACATTTTTGCGCTGCATCAACCTTCTTGAGACCCCGAACGCGGGGAACGTCCATGTTCATGGGGAATTGATCCGCATGCGCACCCTCAAGGACGGCAGTCAGGATGCGGCCGACAAAAAACAACTCCAACGTATTCGCACCAAATTGGCGATGGTGTTTCAGAGCTTTAACCTCTGGAGCCATCTGACCATTCTGGAAAACGTGATCGAAGCACCTGTACATGTTCTGGGCATTCCGAAAAAGGAAGCCATCGAACGCGCGGATGCGCTGCTGCATAAAGTCGGCATGTACGAGCGTCGCGATTACTATCCGGGGCATGTTTCTGGTGGACAGCAACAGCGCGCGGCCATTGCACGCGCACTTGCCATTGAGCCCGAAGTTCTTTTGTTTGATGAACCAACATCCGCACTCGACCCGGAACTGGTTGGCGAAGTTTTACGTGTCATGACAGATCTGGCAGAAGAGGGTCGCACAATGCTTGTGGTGACCCACGAAATGGGATTTGCCAAAGGGGTATCGAGCCACGTGATGTATCTGCATCAAGGATGCGTTGAAGAGTTCGGCGACCCGAAAGAAGTTTTCGAGAATCCAAAATCAGACCGCATGAAACAATTTCTTCAGCGTGATTTCTGATCTGGGGTGACAGCTGCATTGATATGCAGCTGTCCAAGAATAGCCGTAAGAATTGCGTGCTGTTCCAATCAACAAGGGAGACTATGAATGAAAAAATGGATCAAGGTTGCAACCGCTGCTGCGCTTGGCGTGGCAATGAGTGCTTCTGCGGCAAATGCTGCATGGGAAAAAGTGGTTATTGCGACCGAGGGTGCTTACCCCCCGTTCAACGAGATTGATGCCAACGGCAAGGCCATCGGTTTTGATGTTGATATTGCAAATGCTCTTTGTGAATCAGCTGGCTTAACCTGCGAAATTGTCACGCAGGATTGGGACGGCATGATTCCTGGCCTGTTGGCTAAAAAGTACGATGCCATTATCGCCCAGATGTCGATCACCGAAGAACGGAAACGTTCGATCGATTTCACCAACTATTATAGTGCCAGCCCGGCCGTTTTCGTTGGTAAGGAAGGCATGGAAGTCAATGCCTATGCCGATGGCGAAGTTGTTGAAGATGCACTCGATGGCATGGTCGTTGGTGTCCAGCGTTCGACCACGCATTCTTCGTTCCTCGAAGATAACTTCCCGGGCGTTGAAATCCGTCTTTATGACACCCAGGATAACGCGTTGCTCGATCTGGTTGCTGGTCGTATCGACGTGACCCTGGCTGATTCCGGCGTACTTTTGAAATGGGTAGAGTCTGATGACGCCGCCGGATATGCATTCGTATCGGATGCATTTGCACCGGAAGAATGGTTTGGTGCTGGCGAAGGTATTGGTATCCGTAAGGAAGATCAGGATTTGAAAGAAATCTTCAACAAGGCGCTGGCGGACATTCTTGCCGACGGCACCTATGAAGAAATCAACAAAAAATATTTCACATCCGTCAACCTGCATTCGCGTTGATCAACGGATATTTCGGGGCGGCACATAGTTGCCGCCCTTTTCCGTTTCTGTTGGTTCAGGTCATCGCACACGAATGATATCGATGGGCATCAAGGTTTGCTGGAGAAACCATGTTTGATTTATACGGCCGCGGCTGGCAAATGCTTGAAGGGGGATTTGTCACGATTCAGCTTTGCCTATCTGTGTTGCCTTTTATGATCATTATCGGGTTGCTGGGGGCATCGGCGAAATTGTCGTCGTTCCGCCTGCTGCGTATTATAGGTGAAAGTTACACTGTCATTATCCGTGGAATTCCCGAACTTCTTGTTATTTTGTTGATTTATTTTGGTGGTACCATTGCCATTCAGAATCTTGCTGAGTGGCTGTCGGGCGAAGAAACCCGCGTTGATATTCCAGCATTCTGGTCAGGGGTCGCGGCCTTGGCATTGGTTCAGGGCGCGTTTGCGTCTGAAGTCTTCCGCGCAGCCATACAATCCATCCCGGTCGGTCAGATTGAAGCAGCAACCGCATGTGGCATGACACCCCGCCAAATATTCCTGCGTATCAAGCTTCCACAACTATGGCGGTTTGCCCTGCCCGGTTTGAATAATCTGTTTCAGGTTTTGATCAAGGATACGGCCCTTATTTCTGTGGTCGGTGTTGAGGAAATCATGCGCAAGGCCGCAATCGGCGCCGGAACCGAAAAAGCACCCTTTACCTTCTATCTTGTTGCGATGTTGATGTTCCTGGCCTTTACGACGATTTCTCTTTTCGTTTTCAACCGACTTGAAAAGCGGGCTGCCCGCGGGATCGCGAGGGCCTGATAGATGTTTGAAGATTTTATTTATGTTCTGACAAAATATGATGTCTGGTTGTGGCGCGGATTCTTGCTGACAGCGCAGCTTTTGGTGATTTCTGTTGCCTTTGGCACCGTTCTGGCCATTCCGCTTGCGGTGGCCCGGGTGTCCAAGAAAGTCTGGATACAGGCCGTTCCCTTTGCGTTCATCTATATGTTCCGCGGCACCCCCCTGATCGGGCAGTTGTTCATGATGTATTACGGGGTCGGTCAGCTGGTTGCCAACATTGATGGCATTCAGGACCATTGGACGTGGACATATCTGCGCGATCCATACTGGTACTGTCTTCTGACATTTGTTCTCAATACCGCGGCCTACGTCGCCGAAATCATGCGCGGTGGCATTCAAAACGTTCCGAGCGGTGAAATCGAAGCAGCACGCGCATGCGGGATGACTCCGTTCACCACCTACCGCCGCATTATTTTCCCGCGTATGTGGCAGATGATCTGGCCTGCCTATACCAATGACGTCATTTTCACCCTTAAAGCCACATCGCTGGCATCGACGGTGACCTTGATTGAATTAACCGGTGCCGCCCGCAAGATTGTTGCCCGCACCGCCCTGCCCTATGAGGCGTTTATTTCCGCTGGTCTGATTTATCTGATCATTGTGTATGTCCTGACACTTGGCTTTAAGATGATCGAGCGGTACTTACGGCGAAGCGAAAAACGTAAGGATAAACTGCCCGGTAAAATCAAACCCATGGGGGTCTGATTTGAATGTTTTTGGTCAACATGTGCTGTCGACAACGCAGTATTGATATCAAAAAATTGTATAGTTTCATCACGTCATATCGTTGCCAACGCAGGACCAGAAAATGCAAGAAGACCGCATTAACCTTGTGCGTCCGCAGATGGGGACATCCAGAGCACTGACCGTGCGCCGCTATGGCAAGGTCGGCAGTGGGCCGAAAGCCTATTTTCAGGCTGCCTTGCATGCCGATGAACTTCCCGGTGTCATTACCCTTCATCACCTTGAAGCCTTGCTTAAAGAAGCCGACGCCAAAGCTGAAATCACCGGCGAAATCGTTATTGTTCCGTTCGCCAACCCAATCGGCTTTACCCAGTATGTCGATATGAAACCACTTGGCCGGTTTGAAATGCGCAGTGGTCAAAACTTTAACCGGCATTATCCGGATTTAAGCCCGGCCCTGATTGAGGCGGCAGCATCCAAGCTGACGCAGGATGCCGATCAGAATGTTGCAATTATTCGTAGCGAATTGCGACGCCTGATTGCCCTGCACCGCAAAGACAGTGCACCGCTAACCGATCTTGTTGATTTGCGTCTGACCCTTGCGGAACTGGCGATTGATGCAGATTATGTGATGGATTTGCATTGTGACTGGGAAGCCCCGATGCATCTTTACATCAGCGATCACAACTGGCCAGATGCGGCTGACCTCTCAGCCCAGATTGGCTCGGAATGCAGTTTGATTGCCGAAATCAGCGGCGACAATCCGTTTGACGAGGCTTTCAGCCGTCCATGGGTCGAGTTGCGCCGGGTCTATGGCGATAAATTCCCCATTCCAATGGCGACCCTTGCCACAACGATTGAGCTTCGCGGCGACCGCGATGTCTATGATGACTATGCCATCAAGGATGCCGACAATCTGTTTAAGTTCCTGCAGCGTCGCGGCCTGATCAAAGGCGATCCGGGAGCGCTTCCTGATGCGAAATGTGATGCCACGCCTCTTTCGGGTGTTGACCGTGTGATGGCACCGCATGGCGGCATGGTGGTTTTTGGCATTGATGCAGGAGCAATCGTCAAGGCGGGTCAAGAACTTGGATATGTTCTTGATTGCGAAACCGGTCAGAGAACCACATTTTCAAGCCGGACCAACGGCGTTCTTTATTCGCGCATTGGCATTCGCCTGATCGTTCCGGGTGGGTATTTGTGTTCTGTCGCTGGCGCAGAACCATTACCGGGCCGCGAAGGGCAACTTTTACTGTCAAAATAATCCATCAGACGGGTCATTGGCAGGTTCTGATTGAAACTGTGTTTTGGGACGGATTGATTGATTGCTTGGCCAAGGTTGGATACCTTTGTCGCCGGTATTCAGTCTCGATTAGACCGTGATTGAAACCGTCTTTCGTCATCATCGTTAAATGGTGATGCACACCAGAATAATTTGCGTTCTACGCGTTGCAAGGATGACCTGATGTTCGACCCGAAAACCGTTCCCGACGTTATTAAAATGGCCGCGAAAAAGGCCGTTTCTGACGCCGAAACCGCGCGTCGCGCCATTTCCGTTCTGGATCTGACCAGCTTGAATGATGACGATACGCCCGAGGTAATTGAGGCCCTGTGCAAACGCGCGCAAACGCCTGCGGGCAATACAGCTGCGGTTTGTGTGTTCTCACCGTTCGTTGAAACGTCATGGCGGGCACTGGGCCAAAGCGGGGTTAAAACCGCGACAGTGGTTAACTTCCCCGAAGGCGGCACCAATGCCCAGCGCGTTGGCGATGAAACAGCCGACTGCGTTGCCAAGGGTGCCGATGAAGTTGATCTGGTTCTTCCCTATAAGGCGTTTCTGTCGGGTGACTTGGCAAGTGTGGTTGATGTTCTTGACGCAACACGCACGGCCTGCGGCCCCATGACCACCATGAAAGTCATCCTTGAAACTGGTGAATTTGATGACTTGTCAAAGATTTATGACGCCGCACGCCTTGCGATCAAACATGGTGCGAATTTTGTCAAAACCTCAACCGGGAAAGTTCCGGTTGGTGCCACACCGGAATCAGCTGTTGCCATGCTGACAGCCATCCGTGATGCGCGCGATGAAGATGGTGCTATTGCTGGTTTCAAGGCATCTGGCGGGGTGAAAACCACCGATGACGCGGTCCTTTATCTTGCAATTGCTGATGAGATCATGGGCGACGGCTGGGCAACACCGCAAACCTTCCGGTTTGGGGCAAGTGGCGTTTTAACCCCCCTGCTGGAAACCTGCGGCCTTGATCAGAACAATGCACCTGCGGCGACTGGCAACTACTAGAAAAAATTACTATCTGCCAGACAGAATAAGACGGCAGAACATGGTTAAAGGACAACATTAATGGCACGTGCCATCATCATCGTGGCAGACAGCTTTGGCATTGGCAGCGCACCGGATGCGGCCAAATTCGGTGATCAGGGTTCTGATACTCTTGGTCATATTGCCGAACATTGTGCACAGGGCCTTGCTGATAACGATCAACGCAGTGGGCCATTGCATATTCCAAACATGGTCGCACTTGGTCTGGGCGAAGCCGCAAAGGACGCCACTGGTCGCGTTCCACCGGGATTGGATCATGGCGGTGCGATCCTTGGGGCGTTTGGCCATGCCAAGGAACTGTCACGCGGCAAAGACACCCCAAGTGGTCATTGGGAAATTGCCGGTGTGCCCGTCGATTTCGATTGGGGCTATTTCCCGCAAACGGTTCCGACGTTTCCAACGGAATTGACCGATGCCTTTATCAAACAGGCAAAGCTGCCCGGGATTCTTGGTAATTGCCATGCATCTGGCACAAACATCATTGCCGATCTTGGTCAGGAACATATCAAAACCGGCATGCCGATTTGCTATACATCGGCCGATAGCGTGTTTCAGATTGCCGCACACGAAGAACATTTCGGTCTTGATCGGCTTTATGACATCTGCGAAATCGCCTTCAAACTGGTCGAGCCGTATAACATTGGCCGTGTGATTGCCCGCCCGTTCATAGGCGAAAGCCCGGCGGATTTCAAACGTACTGCAAACCGTCGTGATTTGGCCATCCCGCCGCACAAACCCACTTTGCTTGATCTGTTCAGCGATGCGGGCGGTACGGTTATTTCGGTTGGCAAAATCGCTGATATCTATGCCCACCGTGGGATTGCGAAAAAGGTCAAGGCATCGGGCAATATGGCCCTGTTTGACGCCATGATGAGTGAAATCGCCGAAGCACCTGATAACAGCATTGTGTTTACCAACCTTGTCGACTTTGACATGGAATTCGGCCATCGTCGCGATGTGCCGGGCTATGCCAATGCACTTGAAGAGTTTGATGTCCGTATCCCGGAATTGCGCAACGCCCTGAAACCGGGTGATCTAGTGATTGTGACGGCAGATCATGGGTGTGATCCGACCTGGCGTGGGAATGATCACACGCGTGAGTTTGTGCCGGTACTGGCCTTTGGTCCTGCAATTGCGCCCGGCCCGTTTGGAATGCGCGAAACCTTTGCGGATATTGGCCAAACGGTCGCCGATCATTTAGGGATTGCGCCGCTTGCAACAGGCACGTCTTTTTTAAACGGATAACGCAATGAATTGGCATGCTGGACAAAACGAAACATCATTGATGCCGATCCGTATCGAGGCAATCGTCGATACGATTTGTCCATGGTGCTACATCGGTAAAAAGCGCCTTGAAAAGGCATTGTCGCGCGAACAGCTTGATAACCTGATTATCAACTGGCGGCCTTTCCTGCTTAACCCGGACATGCCAAATGGCGGCATTGACCGGAAACTTTATCTGTCGGCCAAGTTTGGCGGGGCTGAAAGTGCCACGCGCGTTTATAAGGCCATCGAAACGGCCGGGGCAGCCGTTGGCATTGATTTTAAGTTCGACGACATCAAAATCACACCGGATTCAAGAGACTCACATCGCCTGATTTTCAAGGTGTGCTCAGAACGCCCTGCCGTTGGCAATGCCTTGGTCGAGGACCTGTTTGTGGCCTATTTCCTTGAAGGTCAAAACATTGGCGACCTTGATATTCTGGCGGAAATTGCCGTAACACACGGCGAAGACCGAAATGAAATCCTGGATTACCTTGCCGGCGATATGGACCGTGATTTCGTTGGACAGGAAAACCGGGTTGCACATCAGATGGGTGTGACCGGTGTTCCGTGCTTTGTCTTTAACGGTCGTCATGCACTGTCGGGCGCACAGGAACCTGAAATTCTTCAGCGCATGGTGCGGCTTGCCCGACAAGAAGAAACACCCGCATTATAAAGGTGGATCGATAAAGAAAAAAGGCGGAATAACAATTTTTTACCCGCCTTTTCTTTATGTTTTTTCTGCGATATCCGAAAGCCGTTTCATTAAGCGTTTCAGACCTTCCAACCGATCGGTCGGTCCATCCCAACCCGCGGCATAGACGATCTTATGGTCGGGACGCAATCGGGCAACACCGACCTGTTGCTGAATAAAGCCGACCAGTCCGCCCGGATTTGGGAATTCATTGTTACGCAGGGTAATCAATGCCCCTTTTGGCCCGGCATCAAGCTTTTCAATATTGGCAACACGACACCATTGTTTGATGGTCACAACATCCAGAAGGTTCTCCACCTCTTTGGGGAGTTTGCCGAACCGGTCAATCATTTCTGCTGCAAACTGATCGACTTCTTCCCGTGATCGCAATTCAGAAATCCGCCGATACAGCCCCAGACGCACGCCCAAATCAGGCACATAGCGATCCGGGATCAGAACCGGCATACCGATATTGATCTGTGGAATGAAGCTTGCCTCGTCAGAGGCCTCGATCTCACCCTTGGCTTCGGCCACAGCTTCTTCGATCATTTGCTGATAAAGTTCGATCCCGACTTCCTTGATATGGCCGGATTGTTCTTCGCCCAAAAGGTTCCCGGCCCCACGAATATCAAGATCGTGGCTGGCAAGGTTAAAGCCAGCACCCAAGCTATCAAGGGTCTGCATGACCTCAAGCCGCTTAAGCGCTGTTGCGGTCAGTTTCTTGCCATTCGGCAGTGTCAGATAGGCATACGCACGTTGTTTTGACCGCCCAATCCGACCGCGCAGCTGATAAAGCTGAGCCAGACCAAACATATCCGCACGGTGAATGATCATGGTGTTGGCGTTGGGCACATCAATGCCCGATTCAATAATGTTGGTCGCCAGCAACAAATCAAACTTGCGATCGGTAAAGTCGGTCATCACCTGTTCAAGGTCACGTGCACCCATTCGACCATGGGCAACATCAAACTTGATTTCCGGAACAAGCGCTTCGAGTTCCTTGGCAACACGCGAAAGCTCATTGACCCGTGGGCAAACATAAAACACCTGCCCGCCACGATGGCGCTCGCGCAAAATTGCCTCACGGACAACCACCGGATCGTACGGTGTGATGTATGTCCGCACGGCAAGACGGTCTACCGGCGGTGTCGCAATGATCGACAGTTCCTTAACCCCGGTCAGAGCGAGTTGCAGGGTGCGCGGGATAGGTGTAGCCGTCAGGGTCAGAACATGGACGTCAGATTTAAGTTCTTTCAGACGCTCTTTATGTTTAACGCCAAAGTGCTGTTCTTCATCGACGATCAAAAGACCAAGGTCTTTGAAATGAACACCATTGCCAAGCAAAGCATGCGTGCCGCAGACGATATCAACATGTCCGCTTTCAAGGTTGTCCTTGACCAGCTTGGCGTTTTTACCGGTCACAAGACGCGACAGTTGCTCAACACGCACAGGGAGCCCGTCAAAGCGTTCCTTGAAGTTCAGGTAATGTTGACGACACAACAGTGTTGTCGGGGCGACGATGGCAACTTGTTTGCCTGACATCACGGCTGTAAAGGCGGCCCGCATGGCGACCTCGGTCTTGCCAAAGCCGACATCGCCACAGACAAGACGATCCATCGGCTTTCCTGCCGCAAGGTCGTCGAGCGTATCGACAATTGCACGTGCCTGGTCTTCGGTTTCGGCAAAAGGGAACCCGGCACAGAATTCGTCATAGCTGCCTTCAGGCGCGCTGAGTACGGCACTTTTGCGCAAATGACGTTCAGCCGCGACCTTGATCAGTTTGGCCGCCATATCGCGAATACGTTCGCGCAGCTTGGCCTTACGCGCCTGCCAGGCAACGCCGCCCAGCTTATCAAGGATTGAAAGCCCCTCGTCCGAGCCATAGCGCGACAGGACTTCGATATTTTCCACCGGAACGAACAGCTTGTCACCGCCGTCATATTCCAGCTCTAGACAGTCGTGCGGTGCACCACCAGCCGTAACGGTCTTTAGGCCAAGATACCGTCCGATCCCATGTTCAAGATGAACCACAAGATCGCCTTCGGAAATCTCGGAGGCCTCACGCAGGAAATTATCAGCCTTGCGACGGCGCCCACCCGGGCGGCTCATCCGGTCGCCAAGGATATCCTGCTCGGTGACGAACCAAAAACCTTCTCGGCGAAAACCGCGTTCCATATCAAGGATAACAACCGCAACCTGCTCAAATGTCAGATCATCGGTAATGTCTTCCCAGCATTCTGCGGTAACGACTTTACCAACACCATGTTCACGCAAAAGCGAAACCATACGATCACGCGATCCATCAGAATAGGCCGCAATGGCGATCTGGTTTTCTTTGCCACGTTGTTCGGTAATGAAGTCCCGCAACGCTTCGTAAAGGTTGGTATCGGCCCGTGCGCGCACATCACCAAAATCACGCCCTGCACGCGCGCCAATGTCGTAAATCCCGCGTTCGGGATCTTCGGCCTCGTAATAAGGGGAAAATTCAAGGACAACCCGGTCCGACAGCATACGGTCAAATTCGGCCTGATCCAGATACAGCCGTTCGGTTGGTACCGGTTTATAGACGTTGTCGCCCGAAAGTCCACCACCCTTGATGTTCAAGCGCGCCTGATAGTAGTCATCGATCATCTCAAGACGGTTTTCAAGGACTTCGCCGTATTGGTAATCAAGGCTAATGACAGTACCGGGCAGATAGGCGAAAATCGTATCAAGCCCATCATGAAACAGCGGCAACCAATGTTCCATGCCGCCATATTTCAGGCCGTTACTGATCGATTCATACAGCGGATCAGTTTGCGAAACCGCGCCAAACAATTCGCGATAATTGCTGCGAAACCGTGAAATGCTTTCGGGGTCGAGAAACACTTCACCAACCGGCATAAGAGCGATTTCCTTGACCTTGCCAATCGTGCGTTGGCTTTCAACGTCAAAACGCCGGATGCTTTCGATCTCATCGCCAAAGAAATCAAGCCGCACTGGTTCATTCATGCCCGGTGCGAAAATATCGACGATATCACCACGCACGGCATAGTCGCCCGGCTCCATCACCTGTTCCGACCGGTTGTAGCCCATCCGCTCGAAATAAGCGGTCAGTTCCGCGCGGTCATATTCCGCCCCTGCCTTAAAGGCCAGTTTTCCGGCACGCATAACATCAACGCGCGGTACGCGCTGCAGGATCGCAGCCGCCGTTGTCAGGACAATTCGCCCGTGTCCGGCTTTGGGGGCGTCCCCTTCGGCCAAAATGGTCAGTGTTTCCACGCGACGTGCGGTGACTTCCGAAATCGGCGAGACACGGTCATACGGCAGGCAATCCCACGCAGGCAGTGTCAGGACTTCCACCTCACCAGCGAAAAAGCGTAATGCTTCTGCCAGCTGCGCCATGCGTTTGTCATCGCTTACAACATGCAAGATCGTGCTGTTCGATGCCTTGGCATCAAGCAGTTCACGCAAAACAAGTGCGTCCGCACCTTCGGGGACACCACCAACGCGTTTTCGGCCTTTGGATGATAAGATTTCTTTGATTTTTTTCAATGTTTTATCAGGCGTTGCTCAAATCCTGAATCATATGCAGCACATCGGTATCATACTCCGCCGGTGCTGCTTCCTTACGCGTCGCCCATTTGAAAAAATCAGCATCGGGAACGTCCACAATCAGGGCTTCAAATGTATCAAGCTGTTCTGCGGTCAACGTCGCAAGATGCTCGTCCATAAAGCGACCGATCAGGATATCGTTTTCCTTGGTACCACGATGACCACCACGGAACAGCAGCTTCTTGCGCCGCATTTCAAGTTCCGAAATGTTATCTGTCATAATCGATCTCCTGACTTAATTCTGCACAGCAGCCTTTTGCACGGCGCTATATGATATTCTGTGGCATGGTTTGTACGGTAAAATACGCTTTTGGTCCATGCCGTGATCAGGTGATTTTGCATCAAAGGGTGACTTGATGGTTGTTGCGCGATAATTTTGTTGTATACCCGTCCGGTAAACCTATTTGTTCTATTAACGTTCTCGTCGAAAGTTGCAACGAAAACCGACATGCGCCCGGAAATTTTATTCCCGCTTTTTGCCGAAATCGAAACCCTGCCCGGTATCGGGCCGCGGTTAAAGCCACTGGTCGTGCGCTTGATCGGTGGTGAACATGTTGCCGATTTACTCTGGCACCTGCCATCGGGGATCATTGACCGTCGTTTTTCGCCACCACTTGATGAAACAATCGATGGTTCGGTTGTGACCATGGATGTCTGGGTCGAACGCCACGAGCCATCCCCAAACCGGCGCCGGCCCTATCGCGTGATTTGCAAAACGCTCAGCGGTACTCTGGTCCTGTCATTTTTTAATGCGCGGGCCAAATACCTCAATGATGTGCTTCCCGTCGGGGAAAAGCGCATCGTGTCGGGCAAGGTCGATCATTATCGTAACGAATATCAGATCACCCACCCCGATCGGATTGGCACAGAAGCCGAGCGCGCGGAAATTCAAACCGTCGAGCCGGTCTATCCGATGTCTGCCGGTGTGACGGGCAAAACCCTGACCAAGGCAATGCGTGCCGCCCTTCAATTGGTTCCAGAACTTCCGGAATGGCACGACCCGGCATTGGTTGCGCGTCATAAATGGCCTGATCTCGCCAGTGCGCTTCGCACAATTCATAACCCCGAAGACGCCGCTGATCTATCGCCTGATCATCCGGCCCGCCAACGGCTTGCCTATGACGAATTGCTCGCCAATCAACTGGCCTTGTCGCTGATCCGGGCAAAAATGCGCAAGCTTGGTGGGCGCGTGACCAATGGTGCGGGTGATTTGCGACAAAAGCTTGCCGCGAACCTGCCCTTTGCCATGACAGGCGCACAACAACGTGCACTGGCCGATATCTATGACGATATGGCCAGTGAAGGCCGGATGTTGCGCCTTTTGCAAGGCGATGTTGGTTCGGGCAAGACCGTTGTTGCGCTGATGGCCATGCTCAATGCTGTGGAATGCGGCCGCCAAGCAGCCATAATGGCACCGACCGAAATCCTGGCCCGTCAGCACTTTGAAACGATAGGTCCATTACTCGAACAAATCGGGATTAAATGTGCGATCCTAACCGGGCGTGACAAGGGTAAAGCCCGCAAGGCAACTCTTGAAGGGTTTGCCAATGGTGATGTGCAGATTGCCGTCGGTACCCACGCGCTATTTCAGGATGATGTTGTTTTTTCTGACCTTGCATTTGCCGTTGTAGATGAACAGCACCGATTTGGCGTTCATCAACGTTTGATGCTGGCTGGCAAAGGCCAAGCTGTCGATGTTCTGGTCATGACCGCGACCCCGATCCCACGCACCCTGACCTTGACCGCATTTGGCGATATGGAAGTATCGCGGCTTGATGAAAAGCCACCGGGACGAAAACCGGTAGATACCCGCGTTTTGCCGATTGATAAGGTCGATGACGTCATTTCGGGCATAGGGCGCGCTATGCGCACAGGCACCAAAATCTATTGGGTCTGCCCGTTGGTCGAAGATTCAGAAATTCTCGACCTTCAGGCTGCCGAGGAACGCTATCGCATCTTGGTTGAGTTGTTCGGTGACGCCCGCGTCGGGCTTGTGCATGGCAAAATGAAGGCTAAGGAAAAAGATGAAGTCATGGAGCGCTTTGCCCATGGCGATACATCGGTCCTTGTTGCGACCACCGTTATTGAAGTCGGCGTCAATGTACCTGATGCCACCATCATGGTGATTGAGCACTCCGAACGATTTGGCCTGGCCCAGCTTCATCAGTTGCGCGGGCGTATTGGTCGTGGGGATGCGGCGTCCACCTGCCTGCTGCTTTATGGCAGCCCGTTGGGACAGGTTTCCAAGGCGCGCCTTAAGATCATGCGCGAAACAGAGGACGGCTTTATCATCGCCGAAGAAGACTTGAAACTTCGCGGTGCGGGCGAAGTTCTTGGTACGCGTCAAAGCGGACTTCAGGAATATCGCTTGGCCAATCTGGAGTTACACGGCGATTTATTGGCAATTGCCCGCGATGATGCCCGTCTGATTGTGGATCGTGATCCAGATTTACAAAAAACACGTGGCGAAGCGTTACGTTTGTTGCTGTATCTGTTCGAACGCGATGAGGCCGTGCGATACTTCCGGTCCGGATAAAAAGACGCCGCGAGTAAGAACCGTATAGACAGACACAACAAAGGACGCAGCCAGCTTGGCATGCGCCCTTGTTTTAACTGTTAGTCACCGGCAACGGCCAAGTGATCACGCGTCTTCGCGATGTTTGTCATCTTCGCCCTGCCCGGCCTTCCCGGTATCTTCGGTACTATCGGACTTTTGACGGGGGGCAATGTCACGCGAAACCAAAATGGGGCTGTTTTCTTTTTCGCGCAGCACATCAAGGTCTTCGTAGGTTTTCGACGAAACCCGCGGCTGTTTCTGTTCTTCGGGCGAACGGCGATCCGGTGGGGTTACAATACCGCCAGACATCACCATCTTGATGGCCTCTTCGACCGACATATCAAGAATGACGACATCCTGACGCGGCACAAACAACAGGAAACCCGATGTCGGATTTGGCGTTGTCGGCAAAAAGATGTTGATGACCGTATCTTCGGTAAGGTGTTGAACCTCGCCCTTGGTTTCACCAGTAATGAACCCAATCGCCCACATGCCGCGGCGTGGATACTCAAGCAACACCGCCTGGCGGAATGCATTGGACTGATTGGCCAGAACCGTTTCAAGAATTTGTTTGATCGCACCATAGATGCTGCGCACTGCCGGAATACGGCCCAGAATGCGCTCATACAGCTTAATCAAAGCACGACCGGCAAAGTTGGTGGTAAACCAGCCAACCATGGTGATGAACACCAGCATAACCAGAAGACCAAATCCCGGAATACCGTATTCCTGGTAGCCGTCAGGAAGATATGCTTCGGGATTGTAATGTGCCGGGATCAGCGGCATCACCTTGCTGTCGACAAACTCAATAAACCACCAAGCCAGTCCAAAGGTAATCGCAAGTGGTGTACTGATCAGAACACCGGTCAGGAAATAGGCGCGCACACGCGCAAAGAAACCCGGGCTCGGCAGTGCGGAGCCGTGCTTGTCCGCGTCATGTTTATCGTCGCGCTTGGCGTTCATTGGTCACCTGTGCTGATAAGCCGCATTAGAATACCCAAACCGTAAGAATAGCTTTTGGCATTCACCATTTATCAGTATGAATATGGTACTACTGCGACATTGGATCAGGGATAACTCCCTATTTTTAAGTGATACCAGCATTCAAGATTGCGGTGCAACCAAACAAACAGCAAATCATCAAATAGCAGCCCGATGGAGTTATTTTGAAGGTCTGGATTGTCGAATACATATACGACGACAATGGGTCAGTCGGCATCAAAACATCCAAAGTACGCGCACCTGACTATGAAACAGCGCGTCAATTTGCGGTTGGAGATGCCCCGGCGGTTGATTTTGTCATGTCGTTGCGTCCTGAATCAGAAGAACAGTTTTTGGGCACCCCAACCATTCGCGCCCGCGAAATGACCGGGAAAATCGTTCACGAGGTCCCCGACCCCGATGATGATCTTGAAGACGATGAAGACGATGAAGACGATGAAGACGATGTCTGACCCCGATGTTCGTACATTCCTGCCGCGCCCCATCATCGGTGTCGGGGCTGTGGTCTGGCATGACGATCATGTCTTGCTGATCAAACGGGGCAAAGAACCCAACATTGGTAGCTGGAGCCTTCCTGGCGGGGCTCAGGAACTTGGCGAAACGCTTGAACAAGCGGTCAGGCGTGAAATTCTTGAAGAAACTGGCATCGAAATATCCCCCCCGGTTCTTGTCGACACGGTGGACCTGATTTCACCCGCACCGGATGGCATCATCCAGTATCATTATACCCTGATTGATTTTACTGCCGAGGCCGTTGGTGCGGATTTATGTGCCGGCGGAGATGCCGCCGACGCGCAATGGGCCGATGCAACAAGACTTGCCCCGTATAAGCTTTGGAACAAGACGATTGAAATGATCGAAAAGGCAAGACGTGTTCGCGGTAATGCGCAGCCGCGCTAAAGGCTCACGTCATGAGACCATAATGCGCCCGACCAAAGCGACCTGTGCTGATACCAGCAATGCCCCTATTCCTCATACAAAAAGGCGACACCCATTGGATGTCGCCTGATTTTGTCGGATGATTGAACTGATCACGCTGCGGCGTGTTGGCTCAGAACGCTTTCCTGAATTTTCTTAAAGGCACGGGCCTCAAGCTGGCGGACACGTTCACGGCTAACACCGAAACGTTCGCCGAGTTTCTCAAGCGTAATCGGATCGTCGCTGAGGAAACGGGCTTTGATGATTTCCTGTTCACGTTCCGGGAGTTCACCCATCGCGTTTTTCAGCATACCATTATTAAGCACGCGTTCTTCTTCGTTTCCGACCAAGGCTTCCGGGCTTGGCGCATCCGATGACAGGGTATCGAGATACTCCATGCCTTCGTCTTTGGGCATCGGCGTATTGAGCGAGAAATCACGCGCCGCAAGACGGCGGTTCATATCAAGCGCTTCACGATCCGTAACGCCAAGGCGTTCGGCAACCTGAGATGCCTGTTCTGGCGACAATTCACCATTGTCATAGATGTTAAGCTGACGTTTGGCTTTGCGCAGGCTGAAGAACAGCTTTTTCTGTGCAGCCATCGTGCCAAGCTTAACCATCGACCAGCTTTGCAGGACGTATTCAGTTACGGCAGCACGGATCCACCACATCGCATAAGTCGACAGGCGGAAACCACGTTCCGGGTCAAATTTCTGAACCGCACGCATCAGGCCGGTATTGCCCTCTGCCACAAGATCAGCCATCGGCAGGCCATAGCCGCGATACCCGAATGCGATTTTGGCAACAAGGCGTAAGTGACTGGTGACAAGCTTGTGCGCAGCAGCAGTATCGTCATGATCCTGATAACGGTGCGCAAGCATGTATTCTTCGTCCACGGTCAGCATTGGAAACTTCCAAACTTCGCGGAGATATCCCGAGAAACCATCTTCCTGGGAAACAGCTGGTAATTTAATGGCGCTCATTTTCTGTCCTCCTGAGAGGTTAACGCGTCGACACCTGTATATGCATACGGAGCCAGTCAGAATTTAGATGACGCGCAAACACTGTCGTTTGTGAACTTATTCACGTGGATGACCGGATTAAGACCAAGAAGGCCAAAGTCGTCCGGTCGCATTTTCATCCCATTGAAAGGTCTATGGGAGAGGACAGCTGATGCGAAAAGAGTCTGTATTCATGGTGTCTCATCCTTACTTGAAGCAAATCGACAATTTCATTGTCCGCCAATAGGCCGGACTTCGATCCGGCGGTGCCTTTGGGCCCCCACCCGCACAATTAATATATCTAAACCCGACCAAATCCGTCAAGAACTTCTGACCAGCGTTTCAGTTATATTAATCACTCGATATCAGCGTTTTAATTTCTATACCCGACTTTTCCTGTCGGGAATGAAAAGCGCCAATAACTCACGGTATAAACGATATAAGGCGAAACAAAGGCAAACGACCCAAATTGCGCAGCAGAGTTGACCATCAGTCACGTACTAGGGTTTCCAACGATCCTGACACAGAAAATGTTCCCCCCGAGCTGGAAATCACTACGATGGCGCGATACCATTATGTTCGCCCGCAAACGATCAAGACCGGAAGCCAAACCATGCCCGATTCCTCAGAAACAGACCTTTGCCCGTGCGGCAGCTCACGCAGATTTGATCACTGCTGCGGTCGGTTTCTATCCGGCGCAGATTATCCGAGCACAGCGGAAGAATTGATGCGATCCCGCTATTGTGCCTTTGTTCTGCGCAATGGCGCCTATTTGTCCGATACCATCGCCGCTGAAAAGCGCGGTGCGTTCGATGCAAAAAGCATTGAACACGATCAAACTGATTGGATCGGGCTTGAGATCATTGACCGCAAAGCAGGTGGATTGCTCGATCAGACGGGACAGGTCGAATTCATTGCCCGATTTAATGAAAACGGGCAGCACCATCACCTCCATGAACGGTCAAACTTTGAACGCCGTGCCGGTAAATGGGTGTATGTCGATGGTGATTTCCCAAATGCGAATGGTATCAAACCGAGCGCAGCGCCCCATCGGGCCGGACGTAATGATCCCTGCCCGTGTGGATCTGGCAAGAAATTTAAAAAATGCTGTGGATAAATATACACTGGCTGAGAAACTGAGGGTTCGTCAGCTTTTCCCGACGACTTCGAGTGCCCATTGGTGAAATAGCCTTATAAGCTGGCTGTGCGCGTCGTGATAGGACAGCCAAATCAGTTCATGATCATCTTCAAGTGGCGGCCCAATACGTTCGACCATTTCACATTGAAAAAACGTCGCGCGCTTTAGTCGGTAACGGCCCTTGCCGGGATTATTAATATACTGGGATGCAAAGCCAATCCGGGACAGGATCCGAACCCGATAGCCAGATTCTTCATAGGCTTCACGGTGAAGGGCATCACGTTCGCTTTCGCCCGGCTCAACCCCGCCACCAATCAGGACCACACCCTTTGGCGTTTTGGCCACGGCAACCCTGCCCTGATCATCCTTGATGACCGCATAGGCACAATCCTGGACTGTGTAACTTTGCCCCATGCGCGGGGTTCCAAATATCGGAGCGACCAAAATGGGCAACCTTGCCTTCGACCTGTGGGTGCGAACCCTGCTGCGCAGGATCGTATAATTGTTTTATATCGCAATAGCGCGATCAAGCATTCCTTGGCAACGAGTGACATCAAACCGCAATGACGTTTCTCGTGCATTATCGAAATACGAATGTAATTCCGCGTCGCTTGCCGGGGTTACACACGCCCCACATTCAGCGACAAGTTTTTCATGGTATGGCGTCGGTAGCTCAAGCGCCTTGCGTTTGTTCCTGAACAGGAATTTCTCGGATAATGCAAAATCATACTGCATGTTGCGGTACAAAATTGTCTGGTAGTTCGCATGCAGGCCGATATTCCCGTCTGGCGTAATCAGGAATAACGGAAACATCACGGCAAGATCCGGAAACACGCGATTTGGGTAAACCTGCCCTTTCCAGTATTTCTCAGCCAAATCCGTGTAGCCATCATAATCGTTAATCGGAAACACTCTGGCTTTGGAAAGTGGCAATATTTCCACTTTATCCTTGCGGATGTCGACCGTGTCATTTGAGACATCGACATATAGACTGCCAAACTGAAAAGCGTTCTGAAAATACTGATTTCGCAGATTACCCCAGACACGTTTTGCCAAGCCACCGTTGCGTACAAAGTCACGTATTGCAACTAGTCCGGGACTTGTTGCAGAATCAACCTTTTGCTCAAGAAGGCTTTTAACCCCAAGGGTGATTTCCTGACAAAACCCTTCCGGGTACGATTTGCCGCCCTTGTTGAGCGACACATCAAAACTTTGGTCATACTGCTGGCGCAGCAAAAGCATATCGTTATGCAATTCCTTGATCCGCGGCAGAAGGTATTTCTTGGTTAATTTGACCTGCTTGAAATTGACGGGTGATATCTGTTCGTCTTCTGCCCGTGCGGTGATGTCTTCAAGCGTAAGCTTTTGAGGTGTCGTCATTATGTGATCTTCTTATTCCAACGTTGGATCGCATTAAAATGGCATTGGATCGGCATAAAGAAAACACCCCAAAACACAGATCGCGTTTTGGGGTGCCTGAAAAATAACTTTGGAGTCTGACTTAGAACGGAATTTCGTCATCAAGGTCCGGGGCGCCAGTCGGGGCAGAACCGCCACCAGAGGACGAACCACCGTTGCCCCAACCTGCGTCAGAACCGCCGCCACCGAAGTTGCCGCCGTTGTCCTGTCCGCCGCCGCCATAGCCGCCGCCAGACGACGATCCACTACCCATTCCGCCACCTTCACCGCCACGACTATCAAGCATGGTCAGGTTGGAGTTGAAGCCTTCCAGGACAATTTCAGTGGTGTAATTGTCTTTGCCGTCCTGCCCCTGCCATTTGCGGGTCCGAAGAACGCCTTCGATGTAAAGCTTGCTGCCTTTTTTAACAAAGCGCTCCACGACATCTGCAAGACCTTCGTTGAACACAACAATACGGTGCCATTCGGTACGCTCGCGACGCTCACCAGACTGACGATCTCGCCACTGTTCGGAGGTCGCAATACTGAAATTGGCGATTTTCTTGCCAGCCTGGGTGAACCGAATTTCAGGGTCGCGGCCGAGGTTTCCGACGAGAATGACTTTATTGACACTGCCAGCCATGGGTTATCTTCCAAAGTTTGTGTTTGTCCGTGGCCCTGTATGCACAGGACTTGTGAGTTATCATTGCGCAAAAATGCGCTGCATTAAAGTTTCAAGTTCGACGCGGTCTATTTCATCAAATGAATTGAGTTCGACACTATCGACGTCGAGCACAGCAATCAACTGCCCATCCGCATTAACAACCGGCACGACGATTTCCGAATTGGACCGACTGTCGCACGCGATGTGTCCCGGAAAGGCATGCACATCGGCAACCAATTGCGTTTCGAGCGTTGACGCGGCTGTCCCACAGACACCACGCCCAATCGGGATGCGTAAACAGCCAAGCGTGCCTTGATACGGCCCGACAACCAGTTCATTTTGTTTATTGGGATCAACAACATAAAATCCCGTCCAAAAGTAATAGTCGAACTTTTCGGACAAGATGCAAGACACTGTTGCCATCAACGCAGTGACGTTTGTTTCGCCTTCGGTGATGCTAACCAGTTCTTTTGTCGCCTCTTCATAAAGCGCCTTTTTCTGATCTGCCTGCATGATGGTCTCCTGAATTCTGAGAGACTACGAACTACCCGCTCGTCAGGCTTGAGACAAGGTTAAATTGATCCATATCCCAAAACAAAAGCACCCCCGACGACAGATCATCGCCGGGGGTTCATCAGGCACAAATTAGATATGTTCAAATACGCTTGCCGGTTTCGGAGTCAAACAGATGGATCATGTCTGGGGTAATGGACAACGTAAGCACCGTGCCCTTGGCGAACTGATGCGTTCCCTGAACACGCAATGTCACGTTTTCATTCCCGATGCCAAAATCAAGATACACAAGCGTTTCCGCACCAAGCGATTCGACCATCCGCACAGAGGCGCTTACCGGCCCGGCATCATCGCCACACAGGCGGAAATGCTCGGGACGAATGCCAACCGTCACATTGCGTCCGGCCTCGACATCGTGATCAAGGTCAAGTTTGACCTTATCACCGACAACAACATGCGTGCGATCATCTGATACTTTGCCGGGCAGGAAATTCATCGCAGGTGACCCGATGAAGCCCGCAACAAACAGGGTTTCGGGCTTTTCGTAAATATCGATCGGGCTTCCGATCTGTTCGGCAACACCCCCATTCATGACGATCAGGCGATCCGCCAGTGTCATGGCCTCGACCTGATCGTGGGTTACGTAAACCGATGTAATCCCAAGGCGTTGCTGAAGATTTTTGATTTCAAGGCGCATATCAACGCGCAGTTTGGCATCAAGGTTGGACAATGGTTCGTCAAACAGGAAAACCTTTGGTTGCCGGACAATGGCACGCCCCATAGCCACACGCTGGCGCTGGCCACCCGAAAGCTGGCTTGGTTTACGCTCAAGATGGTCTTCAAGTTGCAGGATGCGCGCAGCTTCACGCACTTTGCTGTCGATTTCCGACTTGCTATGGCCCCGGTTGCGAAGACCATAGGCCATGTTGTTGTAATTGCTCATGTGTGGATAGAGCGCATAGTTCTGGAAAACCATCGCGATATCGCGATCGGCTGGCGCAACCTTGTTGACGACCTTGTCATCAATGCTGATCTCGCCGTCCGAAATGCTTTCAAGACCGGCAATCATGCGCAGCAAGGTGGACTTGCCACATCCTGACGGCCCGACAAGTACAGTAAATTCACCGTGCTGAATCTCAAGATTAATCCCATGGATCGCCTTGTAGCCATTCGCGTAAGTTTTTTCGGCCTGATTAAGTGTAACAGTTGCCATCGTAGTATCCTGTATGCGGACAAGTTATTTTCAATTCTGAGGATCAAGGGAGACAGAGCTTATTTTTCTGTCTCGACCAGACCTTTGACGAACATGCGTTGAAAGACCACCACCACCAGAACCGGCGGAATGGTTGCCATGATTGTCAGTGCGAATGCCTTGGGGAATTGCGGAATCTGCCCGCCTTCATAAAGCGAGTTATAGACCTGCTTGATCCCGATCACGATGGTGTAAAGCTGATCATCGGTGGTCATCAAAAGCGGCCAGAGATACTGGTTCCACCCAACAACGAACATGATGATAAAGATCGCCGCAATCATCGTGACCGATAACGGCACAAGAATATCGATGAAAAATCGAATGGGCCCTGCTCCATCCAAACGGGCTGCTTCAAGCAACTCATCTGGCACCGAACGGTAAAATTGCCGGAAGAAAAATGTCCCGGTTGCTGACGCAATCAACGGCAATATCAATCCCGTATAGGTGTTCAGCAAACCAAGGCTTGCGACGACTTCATATGACGGTACGATACGCACTTCGAGCGGCAATAAAAGGGTTGAGAAAACCACCCAAAACAGCGGAACAGCGAGCTTAAAGCGGAAGTAAACAATGGCATAAGCCGCCATCATCGAGATGATGACCTTGCCAATGGCAAAGCCAAGGCCAAGCACCATGCTGTTAAACAGCATCTCAAGGGCGGTCACCCTGCCCTTTGTTGCTGAGGGATCAAACAGGATTGCACCATAGTTTTCAAAAAAGTGCTCCCCCGGCCAAAACTGTAATCCGTTTTGAAAAACAAATTCACGGGTGTGGGTGGAAGACGCAAACGCAATCCAGACGGGCATGATCATAAAGAGCGCGCCGAGGATCAAAATTGCGTGGTTGGTAAATATACGCCATTTCGACTGATACATGACGGCCCCCCCTAGTAATGAACTTTGCGTTCGATGAAGCGGAACTGGAACACGGTCAAAACACTGACCATGATCATCAGCAAGACCGACTGGGCCGAACTGCCGCCCAAGTCCGCACCAAGGAACCCGTCGACATAGACCTTGTAGACAAGCGTTGCGGTCGCCCCGCCGGGCGATCCTTTGGTCGATACGTCAATGATGCCGAACGTTTCAAAGAAGGCGTACGTCAGATTGATCACCAGCAAGAAGAAGGTGGTTGGCGCCAGTAATGGGAACGTAATTGTCCAGAACCGGCGTTCCGGGCTTTTGCAATCAAGTGTGGCTGCTTCCTGCACGGATTTGGGAATGCCCTGAAGCCCGGACAGGAAAAAGATGAAGTTCACGCTGACCTGTTTCCAGACGGCAATCAGAATGACGACAAATGCTGCGTCATTGGCATTCTCGATATGATTGAACTCAAAGCCAAAGCTGTTGAACGCCATATAAAGGTCCCCCATCAGGGGATTAAACAGCATGTTACCCAGCAAGCCGGCCACCGGTGGTGCAATCGCATAGCCCCACATCAAAAGGGTTTTGTATGATTTGGCACCGCGCACAACTTCGTCGGCGCGTACCGCCAAAAACAAGGAAATTGCGATTGATAAGACCGAGACAAGAACGGAAAAGACGACCGTAAAAATGGCCGACCGCGTCCATGAGCTGCTCGACAGGACGTCTTCAAAATTTCTGAACCAGACAAACTGCGAAGACATGCCAAACGCGTCTTCAAGCAGGAATGACTGATACACAGCCTGGGCCGCAGGCCACAGGAAGAATATGGAAATAATCAGAATTTGGGGTGCAACAAAAAGATAGGGCACCGCGCTATGTTCAAATTGTACGCGCTTCATCGCCTACGCCACCTTCAAGCAAGTCCGGAAAATGCAAAACAGGGCGACCAACAAGGGCCGCCCCGCATTTGCGAAAAGTAGATTAGTTCGAATAGGTGTCGTTGAAACGCTTCAGAAGACCGTTTGCTTCTTCTTCAATCGTTGCAAAGGCTGCATCGATGGTTTCTTCACCGTTCATCATCTTGTCGACTTCGCGGTAAATAACTTCACGGATCTGAACATAGAAACCAAGGCGATAGCCTTTGGTCCACTCACCACCTTCTTCCGAAAGCTGCTGAATGCCAACTTCTGCATCCGGGCTTTCCGTGTAGTAGCCGTCTTTTTTCGCCAACTCATAAGCAGCGTTGGTGATCGGAACGTAACCGGTTTCTTTGTGCCAGTAGTACTGGGTTTCCGGTTTGGTCAGGAATTTAAAGAACTCAGCAACGCCGGCATCCTGTTCGGCACTATGACCGGCAAAGGCAAACAGTGCTGCACCACCGATAAAGGTGGATTTCGGCGCGTCGCCGACACCTTTCCAGTATGGAAGGGTCGAAGTACCAAAATCAAACTGTGCGGATTTGCGCAAACCACCGAATGAGCCGGAAGAACCGATCCACATTGCGACCTGCTGCTGAACGAACGCATCCTGGTTCGCACCCCATGCACGACCGTAGTAGCCGTAGTAGCCAGCATCTTTCCAATCCTTGACGTGCTGCCAGTGATCTTTGAGCGCGTCATTATTGTAAAGGACTTTGGCATCGGTGCTGTCGTAACCGTTGTTGGCGGTTGCCATCTGCAGGTTATGACGCGACATGAAGTTCTCAAAGAAAATCCATGGGCTGTGCGACTGCGCAAGGGCGGTATAACCGGCTTCTTTGAGCTTCGGTGCAGCCGCTTCGAATTCCTGCCAGGTTTTCGGAACATCTACGCCCGCTTTGGCCAACGCATCTTTGTTGTAATACAGAAGCGGGGTCGAGCTGTTGAACGGCATGCCGATCATTTTGCCGTCTGAATCGGCAAAGAAGTAACGCACACCCGGGATGTAGTCGTTGATGTCGAATTTGACATTGTTGGCTTCAAGCAGATCCTGAACTGGCTTAACCGCGCCCTTTGCATTGATGATGGTAGCGGCACCGGCATCAAAGATCTGGATGATGTTTGGCTGGTTTTTCGCGCGGAACGCTGCGATGCCAGCCGTCATGGTGTCTTCGTAACCGCCCTTGTTGACAGCCACGAGATGGTATTCATCCTGGCTTGCGTTGAAGTCTGCGGTGATCTGATCAACCACGCCACCAAGTGCCCCATCCATTGCGTGCCACCAGGTGATCTCGGTTGCGGCCTGTGCGGTGTTGCCAAGGGCAAACACTGCGGCAGCTGCCATTAGAGTTTTGCGAAACATGATTTGTTAGCTCCCAAATAAAAATACGTCTGCGTCAAACCGCCTGTTGTTCGGTTGAGCGCAACACGTCTTTTTTCTGTCGAGAACCGCATTTCCTCAAGTGACAGTTTTCGGAAATTTACTTTTTGAACTTATAAATACGCAATAATGACTATTTAACAGGGGTATTCTGCACGATATCCATAAACTAAAATGTTCAAGTGAACAGACATCAGAGCCATTTAGGTGTCCTTGATCACGAATACTTTGCCTTGAAACCAATACGGGTGAAGATATTTTATCGTTTTATATTTGATGCTTATGTTAAAAAACTATGACTCTGCAACATTGTAGAAACATACGCAGTGACGGCAAACAACAACTTGAACGTAAAGAAGGGCGGCAAATCTGCCGCCCTTCCAATAGTTTCATTTGTGAACATTAAGTGCGTTAAATGATCATGACGTCTTGTCGCGCTGCACAAACACCGACAGCAACGCAAGCCCGCCAGACACCACCATCAGCAACAACGACAATGCATTCAACACCGGCGTCGACCCTTGTTTTAACCGGTCAAACATCGCGATTGTCAGAGGGGCATCCGACCCCACCAGCATCAAGGTCGTGTTGAAATTCTCAAACGACATTAAGAACGCAACGATACCTGCCCCCACCAAGGCGGGTTTCAGGAACGGAATGGTCACTGTCCAAAGGGCTGCACGCCGGGACGCGCCAAGATTTAAGGCCGCCTCTTCGAGGCTGACGTCAAATTTGCGCAGGCGGGCTGAGATCACCAAGGTCGTGATCGTTGTGATAAAGGCAAACTGGCCAATAATCACAAGGAACAGCCCCGGACGCAGGAATTCAAGATCCCATCCAATAGCCTCCTCTACGCCATTGGCAATGGCATTGGAAAAGACAAGTATCGAGATGCCGAGAATAACCCCGGGAATGACCAGCGGTGACAGCGAAACAATATACAGCAGGTTCTTGCCCGGAAACTGGCTGCGTTCAAACAGGAACGCATTACATGTACCAACCGTGACCGACAGAACAGTCACCCAAAAGGCCACAAAGGCAGAGACACCAATACTTTCAAGCAACTTACTGTCGTTGAAAATCCCGATATACGGCCCTTCGGTTCCAAAGAACCATGCAAGTGTGGCTCCTTCCCATGGCATAGATGGGAACAGGCTATCATTAAACGCAAAAACACCAACAACAATCAGCGGTGCACTGAGATAGATGAAAAATAGGGTGATATAGCCCGAATAAAGACCCTTATAGAATTTGGGCTGCGGAATACTTGGAATCATGATGCGCCCCTAGCCCACGGTTTCTGAAAGTGTCTGTTTGCTGAGCTTCAACCCGACCCAGACAATCAATGAGGAAAGCACCAGCAACAAGAAGCCAAAGGCAGAACCCGATTCCCAGTTAAAGCGCGTGATGAACTGGGTGTAAATTTGCTCGGTGAACCACAGACTGTCTTTCCCGCCCAAAAGGTTCGGTGTCAGGTAATTGCCCAACGTCAACATAAAGACAACGATACAGCCCGATGCAATACCGGGCATTGCATGTGGGATGACGATGTCGCGGGTGACCGTAAAGCCATTGCCGCCAAGGTCATATCCCGCCTCGATCAGGCTATCATCGAGACTGTCGAGGACCGACACCAGCGGCACGATCATAAACAGCATGGATGTGTAAACCAGACCGACCATAATCGTCGCATCATTATACAGCATTTCAACCGGCCCATCGGCAATTCCGGACCACTGCAAGAAGTTGCTGACCACACCGCTTTCACGCAGCAGGATCATCCAACCGAATGTCCGGACAAGTTCTGACACCCAGAACGGAATCAAACACAGCAGGAACAAGACGTTCTTGCCTTTTCCCCGCATGAATTTTGCAATGTAGTAGGATACTGGAAAGCCGATTACCAACGTCAAAAAGGTCGCAAAGATCGACATGACGGCGGTGCGAACGTAGGTATTCCAATACAGCGGCTCTGAGAAGAACTCGATATAATTGATCAGGCTGAACTCGTATTTTCCATACGAAATGCGTTCGCGCATCGACACCAGAAACAAGTCGATGTGCGGCAGAACCACCAGCAGGAACAACCATAACAGCAACGGGAATGCTAATAATAGCAACCCAAAGCGAAATGTGCCGCCTCCTTTCACAGAAGTGCCATTGCTCATGCCGTTGCTCCACCATCTGACGCGGCAAAGCATCTGGTCTGCTCAAAGCTCCAGGACAGATTGATGTTATCGCCAGCCTTGACCGATGCGAACGCACCGGTTTGCGGCAATGCGACGGTCATCTCGTGACCTGTGGTGGTTTCGCGGACCTGAAGACTGCTGGCAGCACCATTAAACAGCACGTTCTCAACCTTGGCCGACAGAGTGTTATCAACCGCCCCTTCGCCGTCAATGGCGATGGCCTCAGGGCGGACAAAGACGTCAACCGCCTGCCCGTCTTTCAGGGCCGCATTCGCGTCGCGCTTGGCGACAACCTTGCCTCCAGCCGCCAGATTGATTTCGACTTGATGGTCATTCCCGCCACCGACAACACCGTGCCATCGGTTGCTTTCCCCAACAAATCCGGCAACAAACGCCGTTTGCGGATTGTAATAAAGATCTTGTGGCACACCGACCTGCTCAAACCGGCCCGCATTCATCACGGCAACCTGATCAGACATCACAAGTGCTTCGGACTGATCATGGGTGATGTAGACAAAGGTGGTGCCTATTTCGTGCTGCAATTGCTTGAGCTCAACCTTCATATGTTCACGAAGCTTTAAATCAAGTGCGCCAAGCGGTTCATCAAGCAACAGCACCGCAGGATCAAGCACAAGACAGCGCGCAATCGCAATACGCTGTTTCTGCCCCCCTGAAAGCTGGCTGATCTGTTTTGGACCGGAATCGGGCAACCCTACGCGTGCCAGTGTCTCATTGACCTTTTGCGCGATGGTGGCCTTGTTTACGCCGCGACGCTTTAAACCGTACGCCACGTTTTCCGCCACATTCATCATCGGAAACAGAGCCAGATGCTGGAAAACCATATTCACCGGGCGACGGTTTGGTGGAACGCCCAAAACCGATGCCCCCTTAATCAGAATATCGCCCGATGTCGGTGCCTGAAAACCGGCAAGCATTCGAAGCAACGTGGTTTTCCCACAGCCACTTGGTCCAAGAATGGAAAAGAACGACCCCTTGGGAATGGCAAGCGAGATGTCATCCACAGCAGTAAAGTCGTCAAATTTTTTGACCACATTGCGGCATTCAAGGTCAAACTGATCAGCCATGGGAGCCCTGTTCTCGTTATATTTTTTAATGAAATAACCATGACGGCAATTGCCATCGTAAAAAGCAGAATGTCCCCGGCATAAACCCATGCCGGGGACCAGAATATTGGCGTCGTCTCGGGTCTTAGTTCGACTGTGCGGCTTTCACACGATCAAGCGTCTTGCCTTCAAGCACTTCCAGACCCGCCGGAACGGTCGGATACCACTTGATGTTATCAAGGTCTTTTGCCGGGAAGCTGCCCTGGAACTGAGCTTTGAGCTTGTCATCAGCAAACTCGTCAGCTCCTTTGGACGCGGTGAAGTTGCCGACATCCGCCGTAATCATTGCGGCAATTTCTGGCTGCATCACAAAGTTGATCCACTTGTAAGCGGCATCTTCGTTCTTGGTTTTGCTCGGCAGAACAAAGGTATCGATCCAGCCAAGGGCACCCGATTTCGGGGCGACAAAGGTGATATCGGCATTGTCGTTGTTCAATTTCCACCCACCGGTATCCCAGGCCATGGCGGCAACAACTTCACCAGAACGCACAAGGTTCAGCAGCGCATCGTTGCCTTCCCAATAGGTTTTGACGTTTGATTTGCAATCGATCAGTTTGGCTTCAACCGCATCAAGGATTTCCTGATACTTTGCTTCGTCGCCGTAGGCCGCAAACGGATCAAGACCCATCGCGTAGGCGAACCCGATCAAGGTTGGACGTTTCAGGCGATAGGAAACCTTGCCCGCAAGATCATCCGCACAAAGATCGGTGTAATCGGCAACGTTTGCAGCCTTGGCTTTATCAACAATCAAACCGCTGGTGCCCCAAACGTGAGGCACGCCGTAGACTTCCCCATCAACCGTTGTGTTGGTCTTGGTCGCAGCAAGCATGGACGGAATGAATTTCGCGCTGTCGACTTTCGACAGGTCTATTGGTTTATAGATGCCGTATTCAAGTTGCGCGCCAGCAATACGATCCTGTGAAGGCTGCGCAAGGTCAAAGCCCCCGCCACCGGTGGCGCGAAGTTTGGAAATCATGTCTTCGTTGTTTGACAACGTCACTTCAACATCGATGCCAGTTTCTTTTTCAAATGCCTCGATGACGTCATCGGGGGCATAGCCACCCCAAGTCAGAAGACGAAGTTCATCAGCCTGTGCAGCCGAAACAAGAGAAACCATTCCTGCAATTGCCGTAAGGCCGAGCAAGGAACCACGCAATGCGCCGTGTTTTTTAGACATTTTGAACCCTCTAAATGAACGTGATGGCATTTCCCTGAACCCGGAGCACACCCTTTTTAGGCTTGGCGACATCCAGGCGGGGGCATTATCGCAAACTCATTTGTTGATACGAAAGGAAAAATGAACTTTTTTCTTTCCTTTGAACACCTCGAATTCATTTTTGCGCCATGCGTCCATCAAGGGCAAGTTAAAGTTCTGCAACAGTTTTTCCGCCGCAACGCAACATTTCAGCCCACTCTAAGGCCCTTCCAAAAGCAAAGGGGTGCCGCATGCGACACCCCTTCTTGCTCTTACCACCAGAACGCGGTCGGTTATTCGTCCGCGCTATATTCCGCCGGGCAATCGACCTTGGCAAAGGCCTTGCCGTTACCATTAAACAGATGCGCAGCCCCTGCCGATGCGGATGCTGTGACGGTTTCACCGATCTTGACCCGGCTGTGGCCCGGTGCGCGTACCGTGACACGATCGCCATTGGCAAGTTTCAGATAAAGATAGGTCGAATCGCCCAGTTTTTCGACAACATCGACCTCGCCGTGGACTGTCAACTCACCCGTGTTGCCAAGAGAAAGATGTTCGGGACGAATGCCAAGCTCGACCTGATTACCAACCTCGTTCTGGTCAACATCAAACGGCAGAACGGACGGTGTGCCGCCCGGGATTGAAACGGTTACCTTGCCGGGTTCAACCTTGTCGATCCTGACATTGGTAAAGTTCATCGCCGGCGATCCAATGAAGCCTGCGACAAAGCGGGTCTGAGGATGATGATAAAGCTGCATCGGGGAGCCAACTTGCTCGACGTTACCACCATTCATCACAACGATCTTGTCAGCCAAGGTCATGGCTTCGACCTGATCGTGTGTGACATAGACAATGGTTGATTTCAGTTCCTGATGCAGCTTGGCGATTTCAAGGCGCGTCTGAACACGCAGGGCTGCATCAAGGTTTGAAAGCGGCTCGTCAAACAGGAACACCTTTGGCTGGCGCACAATGGCGCGGCCAATGGCAACGCGCTGACGCTGCCCACCCGAGAGTTCCGACGGACGACGGTCAAGCAACTGATCAAGTTGCAGGATACGGGCGGCTTCGCGCACGCGCGCATCAATTGCGGCCTTGTCCTGTTTGTCGAGTTTCAGGCCAAAGGCCATGTTCTTATACACCGTCATATGCGGATAGAGCGCATAGGACTGGAACACCATGGCAATGCCACGATCCCGCGGGCTTTTGGTATTTACCAGATCGCCGTCGATCATAAGATCGCCACTGGTGATATCTTCAAGCCCGGCAATGATGCGCAGCAAGGTTGATTTGCCGCAGCCGGACGGTCCGACAAAGACAACGAATTCACCATCTTTTACGTCCAGATCAATGCCGTGAAGCACATCAACAGCGCCATAGCTTTTGTGGATCTGGTCAAGTTTCAAGTCAGCCATTTATTCAAAGCTCCTGTCAGCCAACACTTATTTCACCGCGCCAGACGTAAGGCCGCGAATGAGTTGTCGGGAGAAAATCAGATAAAGGATCAGGATCGGAATGATCGCGAGGCTAAGTGACGCCAGAACTGCGTTCCAGTCCGTCACGTACTGCCCGATGAATTGCTGCACACCCAGCGTAATGGTCTGTTTGCCATCACCCGGTGCTAAGATCAGCGGGAACCAAAGATCGTTCCAGATCGGGATCATCGTAAACACAGCCACCGTCGCCACAGCCGGACGGATCAGCGGCAGGATAACCGCGAAGAAAATCTTGAATTCCCCGACCCCGTCACAGCGCGCGGCTTCTTTCAAATCCTTCGGAATTTGATGCATGAACTCAGTCAGGATAAAGATCGCCAAGGGCAATCCTTGGGCGACATACACCAGCACAAGTGCTGTCAGCGTATTTATCAATCCCAAATCAACAATCAGATTAAGGATCGATACCGAACCAAGGCGGATGGGCACCATGATCCCGATGGCAAGATACAGCGCAAGCACCGTATTGCCGGGAAACTTGTATTCCGACAACGCCCAGGCTGCCATCGCAGCAAGCAACAGGACAATCGCGATGGTGATAACCGTGACGGTGAAGCTGTTGTAGAAAAACACCTCGAAATTCGACTTGGCCAAAACCTTGGTAAAGCCTTCAAGGCTGAAGGTTTCCGCATTCGGAAATCCCATCGGATCGCGAAAAATGGCTTTGCGCGTTTTAAAAGCGTTAATCACCACCAGGAAAATCGGATACAGCGCGACCAGCGTGTAGGTCAGTAGAATACCATGCACGATGACAGCGCGGCTTGCGTCTTCTCTGCGTATGTTTTTGAAACTCATCATCGCCCCCGATTACAACTGATAGCGCGAAAGACGGCGCTGCACGGCGAACAAATAGAACAAAACACCCGCCAGAATGATCAGGAACATCAGTGATGCAACCGTCGCCCCAAGATGCGGATTGCCCAGCTGCAGCTGATAACCAAAGAACGTGCGATAGAACAACGTCCCCATGATATCGGTTGCAAAGTTTGGCCCCGCCAGCGCACCCTTTACGGCATAAATCAGGTCGAAAGCATTGAAATTACCAACAAATGTCAGGATCGAAACCATGGCAACCGTTGGGAAAACAAGCGGCAACTTGATGTGCCAGAACACTTCAAAATGGGTCGCGCCATCGACAACGGCGGCATCAACCAAATCATCGGGAATGGCAAGCAAGGCGGCATAAATCAGCATCAAGGGAATACCGACCCACTGCCAGACTGAAATGAATGACAGGGTAATCAGCGCACTTCCTTCTTTGCCAAGCCATGGGCCAAACAGCGATTTCAACCCGATGATATCAAGCAGGTCCGCACCCACCCCCCAAACGGGGCTTAGGATCAACTGCCAGATAAAACCGACAATCACCACGGACAACATTGTTGGCATGATCATCATCGTCCGATAGCTGTTGCGAAAACGCAGGCGCGGCAAACTTAAAATACCGGCAAGCGCAATCCCGATCGGGTTTTGGATCAACATGTGAACAGCAAAGAACTTCATATTGTTCCAGAAACTGTTCCAAAAGGTCGCCGCCCAGTCCGGGTCAGCCAGAACGGTGCGATAATTGTCTAGGCCGACAAAAGCCGCCTCGCCGCCACTTGGCGTCGCATAGAAGCTAAGACGGATGGAATCAAGTAGCGGATAGATCATAAACAATGTGTAGATGATCGTTGCTGGAGCCAGAAAGGCAATCACAGGCAATTTTGCCTTGCGCCAATCGGTCATGGGGCCGGAATGCGCCATACCCTGTCCTGTATTTCCAAGATTAAAAGGTTGAAGGCATTTTGCCTTCCAAATGTGCTGACCGCGCAATCATGCCCGGCGGTCAAAACAGTCTGGTCTAAGTGCGACCATGACTGAACGGGCAATAAAGCAAGGATGGCAGAAACCAGACGTTCCCGCCATCCTCTGAAGTCTTATTGATGCGGAGCGTACCACTTCGCCAGACCAGCTTCGGCTGCGCCAGCAGCTTCTTCTGGTGTAAGGGTGCCGTTGATCACCTGTGCAGAAAGGTTCCACAGATCATTTTCAAGATTCGGCGTGCCGCGCGACAGGATCTGATACGAGTTACGAATGGTCGACTCGCATTCTTGACGCCAGCTGACAAACTCGTTTGCAACCGGATCGGTAATTTCGACCTTGTGGTTGGACAACGAGAAGAAGCCCGGCAGTGCGTTAGAATAAAGTTCCGCGAACTCTGAGCCTGTCATCCACTCAAGGAAGATTTTGGCTTCTTCGGCATTTTTGGAATCCGCATTCAGACCCAGTGCAATGTCGGTATGGTCACTGATGTAACAGGTATCCTGACCCGCAGGTGCAGGCGGCGGGAATGCGCCGAATGCGAAATCAGCCTGATTGTTAAACAGCGAGATATCCCACGAACCTGCCGGATAAACGGCCGCACGACCCAGCGTGAAGAGGTTCTGCGCATCCGGATATGAAATGGCTTCATAGCCATCCGGAAGATAGTTCTTCCAGGTCGCAAGCTCGGTAAAGGTATCGACATATGGCTTGTCGGTGAATTTCGCGCTGCCGTCGATCAGGGCTTTACGGCCCGCTTCACCTTTCCAGTGGTTCGGACCAATGTTTTGGAAGCCCATGGTTGCAGCTTCCCACTGGTCGGCCGTTCCCATTGCCATTGGAATGTAGCTGCCCTCTTCCTTGATTTTATCAAGGGCGGCATAGAATTCTTCGCTGGTTTGCGGAACTTCAACGCCAACTTCTTCAAAGGCTTCTTTGTTATAGATAAAGCCATGAATAACCGATGCCATCGGCAAGCAGAAGGTCGCTGATCCGTCATCCGTCTGCCATGCCGATTTGGCAACGTCAGAGAAGTTGTCGATTCCCTTAAGGTCGTCAAGAGCAGTAAGGTTACCCTGCTTGTAAAGCTCAAGCGACGCATCAAATGGACGGCAGGTAATCAGATCACCCGCAGTACCACCGGCCAACTTGGCATTGACCGAAGCGTTGTATTCAGTCGGCGGGGTCGGTGTGAAGGACACTTTAATGTCCGGGTGTTGCTCATTGAATGCCGGAATGATCTTGTCGTTCCAGATATCAATATCATCGTTACGCCAGCTTTCGATAACAAGCTCGCCGGCCGATGCCACCATCGGAACCAGGGCGACACTTGCCGCCAGGGCCCCGGCCAGGCCTTTTGCTAAGACTTTATTCGACATTTATGCCTCCTCTGATCAATGTCGGCGGACCAGCACCCAAAAGATGTTAGTCCCGATACTCAAGTGCTGCCCGGAGATTTCCATTAGACAGTCCAAGAATTTCTTTTGCCCGTGCGATACTATGGCCCTTGGCCACCAGAACGGCGGTGCGAATATCAAAACCTGATTGTGTCAGCGCGTCTTTGGCGCGCGCACCATCACAAGATGCGATGTGCGCAACAATGCGGATGGCGCGCTCATGCAGTTTGATGTTTTCTGCGCGCATGCCAACCATCAGGTTATCAAACAATCGACCAAGCTTGTTCATGACAAGGGTCGAAAGGATATTAAGCGCGGCCTTTTGTGCCGTCCCTGCCCCCATGCGGGTTGAACCGGCAACAACTTCAGGCGCACTATCAAGGAAAATGCCACTGTCGGCGATGTCGATCAATTTGCCATCCGGATTATTGCAAATGGCAACGGTGAAGGCGCCGCGTTCACGCGCCAGCTCAACCGCACGCACGGTATAGGGCGTCGATCCACTGGCTGCGATGGCGATCACGGCATCGTTTTCGCCGATCTCATGTTGATGGATTTCGCGCGCAGCAAGATCAACGTCGTCTTCCGCACCGTTAAATTCATTCGGCGCGCTTTGCAACCCGCCTGCCAGCATGACAATGGTATGCTCTTCGGGCCAACCGAAGGTTCCGCCAAGTTCCTTGGCGTCCTGCCATGCAACAGTACCAGATGTGCCTGCCCCGACATAAACGAGACGCCCGCCGCCCCCCAGGCGACGCGCTATCCCGTTTGCGGCTGTCGCCAAATCCGTAAGGACTGGACCAACCGAGGCCACAGCACGCATCTGGCCTTCCCACAAGGCCATAAGGAAATCGGCGTCGGACCATTGATCCAACCCGGCAAATCGCAAATCAAATTCTTCGGTGCGTGATGCCATTTTTCCGTCTCCCTCTCCAAATTAAATACCATTGTGATACCAGCGACGCAAGATACTTCGTAAATATTTTATGCGACGACACTGCATAGAGGCATATATTTAATATAATTCAATTTTTTATGAGGATTTTTAAATCTCTCGCTACATATTCTACGTGTATCTACGGATTCCAAAGACAGACCATTCACATCTACAGTGGCGTTATATTGGTATTGATTTTTAAGATACCACTCTGGTATGGTTCGGACAGCAACAAGAAGACGGTTACACAAACAATGCAAAACGAACGGCTTTATCTTGGTATTGATGGCGGCGGCACCCGCTGTCGCGCGCGCATTGTAAATGCGTCCGGCGATATACTGGGAGAAGCTGTTTCTGGTGGAGCCAATACCCGACTTGGCATGGACCACGTCTTTGGTGAAATTGTCGCGGCCGCCTCCCTTGCGCTTGAAAAAGCAGGCATGGATGACTCTAGACTGGGCGATCTTCATGCTGGGTTAGGACTGGCCGGGCTTCCACTTGAACGTGAACGTAAACTTGCCCATGCCTATCCTCATCCTTTCGCCAGCATATGTTTTGCCACTGATGCCTATACGGCCTGCCTTGGCGCCCATGATGGTGCAGATGGCGCAATCCTGATTGTCGGAACAGGTACCTGTGGTCAGGCAATCGTCGGCAACCGGGAGCTGTCGGTCGCGGGCTGGGGGTTCGAGGTTTCCGATATCGGAAGTGGCGCACGCATTGGCCGTGCCGCGATCGAAACAGCCCTACTCGCCCATGATGGATTGACCAGTCAAACCGATCTGACAAAACAGGTTATGGGGAAATTTAACCACAACCCCGAAGATATCGTCGCCTTTGCCGAAACGGCACGTCCGGCCGACTATGGCAGTTTCTGTCCACTGGTGTTTGACGCCGAAGCAAAGGGTGACGCTGCGGCTGGCGCGATCATTGATATCGCGGTTCAGGCGAATTTGCAGATTTTGCGCAAACTGACGGCGTTTGGCGCTTCGCAGATCACTCTTATGGGCGGACTGGCCGATCAAATGGCCAGCCGCATGCCCCGCGACATTGCGGATCAACTGGTTTCGGCCAAGCACGATGCAATGCATGGCGCAATTCTGATGGCCAAACAACGTGAAAGAACGGCGGCATGATCACAACCCCGGACATTATTGAGAACCTGCGCACGCGCGACATCGAAAACACTGGAAATGGGCCGCTTTATCGCCGCCTTCAATCCGCACTTAAGGCCGTGATTGATGATGGGGTTTTGCAAGTTGATGATGCGCTGCCAAGCGAGCGTGACCTTGCCAACGAACTGGGCATTTCGCGTGTCACGGTACGTAACGCCATGCGTTCATTGGTCGATGAAGGCGTTCTGGTTCAGCGCCATGGCGCGGGCACGTTCGTAGCCCCGCGTGTTGAACAGGCGCTTTCACGTCTGACATCCTTTACCGAAGACATGATCACACGTGGCATGGATCCGGGGGCGATTTGGCTTGAAAAAACAATTGGTCACGCATCCCCGGAAGAAGCCATGGCTCTGAATTTGTCCCCTGGCACCGAAGTCACGCGCTTGCGCCGTCTGCGTACCGCCAACGACAAGCCAATGGCACTGGAATATGCGGTCATTCCGCGCGCATTTTTGCCAAGTCCTGATGAAGTGGACAAATCACTTTATGACGCGCTGGCAAAATACAACAAGAAACCCGAACGCGCCCTGCAGCGCCTTCGGGCTGAACTTTTTGATGGTGAAACCGCAAAAATTCTGGGTGTGCCGGACGGCAGTGCAGCACTTTATATCGAACGCCGCTCGTTCCTTGCCAATGGGACACCAGTCGAATTCACACGGTCCTACTACCGTGGTGATAGTTATGACTTTATCGCAGAAATGCAGGTAGATGCCCGCTGATCAAAAGATCGGGCACCTTGCAGAAAATGAGGGAACACTGGATATGACAACAAGCTGGCGCCCGAAAACCCAGATGGGCCGCGAATTGGCAGAATCCCCGGATGTTGTTGCCAAACAACTCGTCCACAACAAGGCAGCAATCGACACGCTTGCAACGGAACTTCGCGCCAATCCGCCGAAATTCGTTGTCACATGCGGTCGTGGTAGTTCAGATCACGCCACCCTTTACGCGAAATACCTGATTGAAAGCCAGCTTGGCATTCCGGTTGTTTCTGCGGCCCCGTCGATTGTGTCGATCTATAACCGTACCGTTGCCAGCAAGGACGCACTTTTCATTGCGGTCTCGCAATCTGGCAAGAGCCCGGATCTTGTCAAAAACGCCCAAGCTGCGCGGGATGCCGGTGCGCGGACTGTCGCCTTGGTAAATGTTGTCGATTCCCCACTGGCCGATACGGTTGATCACGTTATTCCGCTGCTTGCCGGACCGGAAACAAGTGTTGCCGCCACCAAGTCCTATATTGCGACCCTGTCGGCGATTGCTCAGATTGTTGGCGCATGGACCCAAGACACCAGCTTTAACGACGGTCTAAGCAAACTTCCGAACCTGCTAACGTCCGCACTTGATCAAGATTGGCTCGGTGCGTCTGATACCATTGCCAAGTCTGATGGTCTGTATGTCATCGGGCGTGGCCCGGCCTTTGCCATTGCGCAGGAGGCTGCCCTGAAATTCAAGGAAACCAGTAGCTTGCACGCCGAAGCGTTCAGCGCAGCTGAGGTAAAACATGGCCCAATGGCGCTGGTTACCAAAACGTTCCCGATGCTAGTGTTTTCACAGCAGGACGCATCGCGTGACAGTGTCGAAGATTTCCTGACTGAAATGCGCGGAAAAACAGATAACCTGTTTGCAGCCGAAACCGGCTATGCCGATATCAAGGGACACCTTCCGGTGGTCGAGGATATCCACCCGCTTCTCGCCCCGATTGCCATGATCCAGACGTTCTATACCCTGGCTGAAAACGTGGCACTCGCGCGCGGCTGCAATCCCGATGCGCCGCCGCATCTTTCGAAAGTAACGGAGACCCACTGATGTCTGCATTTGCCATTACCAATGCCCGTATCTTTGACGGCACAGATTTTCTGAACGGCAAGTCGGTCATCGTGCGCGATGGCAATATCGATACGATTGTCGACGCGGCCGCCCTGCCCGCTGACCTCACCGTTATTGACGGTAACGGACAGATGCTTGCGCCCGGTCTGATTGATGTTCAGGTCAATGGTGGTGGCGGCGTGTTGCTTAACGATCAGCCCACGGTCGATGGCGTGCGCGCCATCATGCAAGCGCATCGCAAATATGGCACAACCGCCATGCTGCCAACCTTGATCACCGACCATCGAGGCAAGATGGAAATCGCCATTGCTGCGGTAACAGATGCGATTTATGCAGGTGTTCCGGGCATTGTCGGTATTCACCTTGAAGGACCGTATCTCAATCCTGAACGTAAAGGTGTTCACAGTGCAGATATCATCCGGCCGATGGAAGATGACGCGATTGAGCTTCTAACCCGGCTGCCAAACGGTCGCATTCTGGTCACAATGGCCCCGGAAAAGGCCGCCAAAGGCACCATCAAGGCCCTTGCGGACAAAGGTGTTCTGGTCTGTGCCGGGCATACGGCCGGAAATTACGCTCATATTCAAAGTGCCATTGACGAAGGCCTGCGCGGTTTCACCCACCTGTTTAACGCCATGAGCCCGATGACCCACCGGGAACCGGGTGTTGCCGGGGCGGCAATGGCCGATGACACAACCTGGTGCGGCCTGATCGCAGACGGATATCATGTTCACCCCGCCGTGCTTAAGGTTGCCATTCACGCCAAGGCCACGGGCAAGATCATGCTGGTGACCGACGCCATGCCAACCGTGGGGGCCGATGACAAACGCTTTATCCTTGGCGGTGAAGAAATCATTGCAGCTGATGGTCGCTGTGCGTTGGCCGATGGAACATTGGCCGGGTCGGACCTTGATATGATCAGTGCCGTGAAAAACTGCGTTGAAATGGTCGGGCTTGATCTGGGCGAAGCGCTGCGTATGGCGTCCCTTTATCCGGCAGAATTTTTGAAACTCGATGACAAAATGGGCCGGATTGCACCGGGATATCAGGCCGATATGATCCTGTTTGATGACGCATTCAATGTGTCGCGCAGCTGGATTAACGGCGCAGAATAATCATAACAATCAATATATTATCAGGTTTTAAGGAGGCACAAAATGAAGCCCGTTCGTATTCTGGTTATCGGTCTTGGCAATATGGGCCTGTCGCACGCAAAGGCCTATCATGCGCTTGATGGATACGAAATTGTTGGCATTTGTGCCCGGTCAAACATTCCTGCGGAAAAACTCCCCGATGGGTTTGCTGATTACCCGCAGTTTACCGATTTTTATACCGCATTGGCGCAAACCAAACCCGATGCCGTGTCGATCAACACCTATACCGAAACCCATGCTAACTTTGCCGTTGCCGCCTTTGAGGCTGGTGCGCATGTGTTTATCGAAAAGCCACTTGCCGCCACAGTGGAGGACGCTGAACGGGTTGTTGCCGCAGCCAAGAAGCATGATCGCAAACTGGTAATTGGCTATATCCTGCGCCATCACCCGTCCTGGGAAAAGTTTGTTGAAATCGCCAAAACGCTGGGCAAACCACTTGTTATGCGCATGAACCTCAATCAGCAAAGCAGCGGTGCCTTTTGGGAGACCCATAAACGCCTGCTCAACAGCGTGTCACCGATTGTCGACTGTGGGGTGCATTACCTTGATATGATGTGCCTGATGACGGCGGCCAAACCGGTGTCGGTCAATGCCATGGGCGTGCGACTTTCCGAAGACGTCGCACCAGATATGTATAACTATGGCCAACTTCAGGTCCGCTTTGATGATGGGTCCATCGGCTGGTACGAAGCCGGATGGGGCCCGATGATCAGCGAAACCGCCTTTTTTGTGAAAGACGTCATCGGACCAAAGGGCAGCGTTTCCATCACCGATGTCGAAGAAAAAGGCGCTGGTTCAGCCGATATTGATACCCACACCAAGACAAATGCACTCAAACTTCACCATGCTGCCACAAACAGTGCCGGAGAATTTACACAATTGGACGAGATCATCAAAACTGATGACGAGCCCGATCATGACGGCCTGTGTCTGCGTGAACAGCAATTTTTCCTAAAGTCTATAACGGAAAATCTTGACCTTACGCAGCATATGGAAGATGCATTGGGCTCTTTGCGGATTGCCCTTGCTGCGGACCAGTCGGTTCGGACGGGGGCACCTGTTTTACTCTGACCCCCAGGAGGAGTACCCACATGCCTTCCGTTAAACCCGGTGTTGTTACCGGTGCTGCCTATCGTGACCTTGTCGCTGCTTGTAAGCAGGACGGTTACGCCTTACCCGCTGTCAATATCACATCGTCAAGCACGATGAATGCCGCCCTTGAGGCCGCTGCAAATGCCGGTTCTGACATTATCATTCAGCTTTCGAATGGCGGTGCACAGTTCTTTGCCGGCAAGGGCATCAAGGACGCCGCGGCTGCCCGCGTTGTGGGCGCCGTTTCAGCCGCACGCCATGCACAGCTTCTGGCTGAGTATTATGGTGTTGCAGTTGTCCTGCATACCGATCACGCGAACCGCAAGTTCGTGCCATGGGTCGATGAAATGCTGAAATGGAGCGAAAAGGCCTATGCCGAAGAAGGCAAAGCGCTTTACAGCTCGCACATGCTTGATCTTTCCGAAGAACCACTCGAAGACAATCTGTCGACCTGTGAAACCTTCCTCAAGCGTATGTCCGCCATCGAAATGAGCCTGGAAATCGAACTGGGTGTCACAGGTGGCGAAGAAGACGGGATCGGCCATGAACTCGATACCTCGATCGAGGAAATTGATCCGCGTCTTTACACCCGTCCCGAAGAAGTCGAAGAAGCCTATCGTCGCCTGTCACCGCTCGGCCATTTCTCGGTCGCAGCAGCGTTCGGTAACGTGCACGGCGTTTACAAGCCGGGCAACGTCAAACTGCGCCCTGAAATCCTTCTCGAAAGCCAGAAATTCGTCGCCGAGAAGCATGGTCTTGGCGACAGCCCGTTGGACTTCGTGTTCCACGGTGGTTCGGGTTCGGAAAAAGCGAAAATTGAAGAAGCTGTCGGCTATGGTGTTTTCAAAATGAACATCGATACCGACACCCAATTCGCCTATGCCCGCCCTGTTGGCGAATATGTCGAAGCAAACGACCGTGCCTTTAAGTATCAGGTCGATCCGGAAACCGACAAACCGTATAAAAAACAATATGATCCGCGTGTCTGGATCCGCGAAGCTGAACTTTCGATGGCCGCCCGCCTCGAAGAAGCCTTCAAGGATCTTGGTGCGACCGGTCGTTCGGTGACCAAAGGCTAATCCGCCTGAAACGGTCAAAAGATTTGTGAAGCCCGCCGGACTTGTTCGGCGGGCTTTTTCATGCATCCATGTGGACCTTGGTTGCGAAAAAGATCTCTCCTGACAAATACTGACAGGAACTGTCAGGGGCATGCTTGCGTATACAGGTTGCCTCCTCTATACACTTTCGAACAATTCAGGAACAAAAGGCCCGACATGCTGACGAAAATTTCGGTTCGCGGTGCGAAAGAACACAATCTGCAGAACATTGACGTTGAACTGCCCCGTGACGCCTTAGTTGTGATTACCGGCCTGTCAGGATCGGGTAAAAGTTCACTGGCATTCGATACAATCTATGCCGAAGGCCAGCGTCGCTATGTCGAAAGCCTGTCGGCCTATGCGCGGCAGTTTCTTGAATTGATGCAAAAGCCCGATGTCGAATACATCGATGGCCTGTCGCCTGCGATTTCGATTGAGCAGAAAACAACGTCGCGCAATCCGCGCTCGACCGTTGGTACTGTCACCGAGATTTATGACTATATGCGTCTTCTCTGGGCGCGTGTTGGCATCCCCTATTCACCGGCCACCGGATTGCCGATTGTCAGTCAGACCGTATCGCAGATGGTCGACCGCGTGCTGGAGATGGAAGAAGGCACACGCCTGTATCTTCTGGCCCCCATCGTGCGTGGCCGCAAAGGTGAATATAAAAAGGAACTACGTGATTTGCGGTCGCGCGGTTTCCAGCGCGTCAAGATCGATGGTGAAATGTATGACATCGACGATGCCCCTGACCTCAACAAGAAACTCAAACACGATATTTCGGTTGTTGTTGATCGCCTGATCGTCAAGGACAGCATCGGAACGCGCCTTGCGGATAGTTTTGAAACCGCCCTTGAACTGACCGACGGCATTGTTTTGGCCGAAGATGCCAAAACCGGCGAGACCACCGTATTTTCCGCCAAGTTCGCCTGCCCGGTTTCTGGCTTTACGATTGAAGAAATTGAACCACGTCTGTTCTCGTTTAATAACCCGTTTGGCGCCTGCCCGGCCTGTGATGGTCTTGGTACCCAGATGGAATTTGATCCGATGCTGGTTGTGCCTGACGAAAGCAAAACGCTTGACGATGGCGCGGTTGCCCCGTGGGCCAGCACAACATCGAAATATTATCTGCAAACCCTGAAATCTGTCGCCAAGCATTTTGGCTTTAAAACCAACGTTGCGTGGGAAAAACTGCCCAAAACCGCACAGGACACCATCCTGTTTGGCTCTGGCGACGAAGACGTCACCGTGACCTATGACGATGGATCGCGCAGTTATAAGGTTTCACGTCCGTTTGAAGGCGTTATTCCCAACATGTCGCGTCGTTGGCGCGAAACCGACAGCCAGTGGGCCCGTGACGAACTTTCCAAATACCAGATGGTGTCAAACTGCCCAACCTGTAACGGTCAGCGCCTCAAACCCGAAGCCTTGGCCGTTAAGGTCGATGGGGCTGAAATATCGCGTATTACCGACCTTTCAATCGCCAAGGCGGCCGATTGGTTCTTGGCCCTTGAAGACAAACTCAACCCCAAGGAAACCGAAATTGCGCGTCGAATATTGCGTGAAATCAATGATCGCCTGCGTTTCCTGCGTGATGTTGGTCTGGATTATCTGTCGATGTCGCGGACATCGGGCACCCTTTCGGGCGGTGAAAGCCAGCGTATCCGACTGGCATCGCAAATTGGTTCGGGGCTGACCGGAGTTCTTTACGTCCTTGATGAGCCTTCTATTGGGTTGCATCAACGCGACAATGACCGTTTGCTTGAGACGCTTAAACGCCTGCGGGACCTTGGCAATACGGTTCTGGTCGTCGAACATGACGAAGACGCCATTCGTGCCGCGGACTATGTGGTCGACATGGGTCCGGGCGCGGGTATTCACGGCGGACGCATCGTTGCCGAAGGTACGCCTGAGCAAATTCAACAGAACCCCGACAGCCTGACGGGCAAATACCTTGTCGGAACCGAACAGATTGCCGTGCCAAAGGAACGCCGCCAAGGCAATGGCAAATCGATTGCGATCAAAGGCGCCACAGCCAACAATCTGCAAGGTGTTGATGCTGAATTCCCACTGGGCAAATTCATCTGTGTTACCGGTGTTTCAGGTGGTGGCAAATCAAGCCTTGTGATCGAAACGCTCTATAAGGCGCTGGCAAAGCGGATGCACAATGCACGCAACCATCCCGGCGCCCATGACAGCATCACCGGTGTTGAGCATATCGATAAAATCATCGATATCGACCAAAGCCCGATTGGCCGAACACCGCGATCCAACCCGGTGACCTATACTGGCGCCTTCACACCGATCCGTGAATGGTTTGCCCAACTGCCCGAAGCCAAAACGCGCGGTTACAAACCGGGACGTTTTTCGTTTAACGTCAAAGGTGGTCGCTGTGAAGCCTGTCAGGGCGATGGTGTTATTAAGATTGAAATGCACTTCCTGCCCGACGTTTATGTCGAATGTGATCAGTGCAAAGGCAAACGATATAATCGTGAAACGCTCGATATATCGTTTAAAGGCAAGTCGATATCTGACGTTCTTGATATGACCGTTGAAGAAGGTGCGGATTTCTTTAAGGCCGTACCATCGATCCGCGACAAGATGGAAACCTTAAAACAGGTTGGTCTTTCCTATATCCATCTGGGTCAACAGGCCACCACCCTGTCGGGCGGTGAAGCACAGCGTGTCAAACTGGCCAAGGAACTGTCAAAGCGTGCGACGGGTCGTACGATTTACATTCTTGATGAACCCACAACCGGGCTTCATTTCCATGATATTCGCAAGCTTCTTGAAGTGCTCCATACCATTGTCGATCAAGGCAACACAGTTGTCGTGATTGAACACAATCTTGATGTCATCAAGACGGCCGACTGGATCATTGATATTGGGCCTGAGGGTGGTGACGGTGGCGGGAAGCTTGTCGGATGCGGGACGCCCGAAGACATCATGGCCAATAAGAAAAGCTATACCGGACATTACCTTAAGCGTCATCTGGGGCTTAAATAGAACCAAAATGGGGCAGAATATCACTGCCCCGTTTTGCTGTGATCAATCTGTACGGGCAACCCTGTCTTCAACGCGCTTGACCAGTGCTGTGCTGAGCCGTTCGCTGAATCCTGACAGGAATGCAAACACCAAAACAATCGAGATTTGCTGCCCTGCGGCGGCTGAATTACCAATCTGGTCAAGATCATCAAGATTGTGCAACTGATCAAGCGGGATTGGCAGGATTCCTGCGCGCAGTGCTAGCAGAACCAGAAGCGCAAAGCAGAACCCCATGCAGGGCCGGAACAGGAAATTAAAGAACACCGAGGCCGGTTCCATCTCGTTCCATTTCACATCCTTGCCAAGCCGCATCATCATGCTGGTCAAAGCCCCAATCGCGCCAAAACTGCCAACAAAGAACAACAGGTCATAACTAAAGCCAAATATCTTGCCCGAACTGCCGCTGATCAGGGTATCGACCTGAACAAACAGCAAAACGGCGAACACAAGAAAAATCGGCGACAGCGCCAATGCGATGGCGGCAATCCGAAGGCTGCGATAAAAAGCTGCTTCGACCGGATTAGGTTGCGATTTCGGTACGGGGCGACGGCTATCCCCCTGCAGGTCATGCAAATACCCTTGCACAAACCCTTCCCGTCCCTGATTAAGGGCCAGCAACATGATCATGGCGTCAGACAGTTTTCGTTCTTCGGGAATATCGGAAACCGCGTCATTTGCCCGCCACCAACGCAGGAACGACCGCATCACCAGCGACGCGCGCCATCCCTGACGGGTGGTGATGATATATTCAATCATGGCGTCGATATCTGCTGTTGCAAACACACCATCGCCGGAACTGGCAAAGGGAAATCCGATATGATGGCCGATGACCAATGGCTTGGGGCTGGCATCAGGTGACGTGCCCTTATCTGGGACGTCAGGACAGTCGAGGTCACGACGCCAACGGCGACTGGGCACCAGACCGATGACCGGACAATGGGTCGGTTCATATCCATAGGGATGATGCGGGTAGCTCATATGTCTGCCATTTTCGCCTGTTTCGGGATAGAACGGCTCTGTCCTGAATGACGCGCCTGATGTGGCATTGTGAAAAATTCATATCCACATGCATGAAACCGGCACCACAGTTACGTAATTGACTTGAAATCTGCCCCTTTGCACAGCTATGTGTGTGCCAGGTTTTAAAACACATTCTTCGCGAGGAGTTCGCACACGTGAGTACGGTCAAACCTGTTCATATTATTGGTGCCGGTCTGGCCGGTAGTGAAGCCGCCTGGCAACTGGCCGAGACTGGCCTGCCCGTCATCCTTCATGAAATGCGCCCGGTGCGACCAACCGATGCCCACCATACCGACAAATGCGCCGAACTGGTCTGTTCGAACTCGTTTCGGTCCGATGACAAGGAATACAATGCGGTTGGCCTGATCCATGATGAAATGCGCCGTGCTGGTTCCATCATCATGCGCTGTGCCGATGAACACAAGGTTCCCGCCGGTGGTGCGCTTGCCGTTGACCGTGAGGGTTTTTCTGCTGCTGTAACAACCGCACTGGAAAATCATCCTCTGATCACGATGGAACGTGGCGAGATTGATGGCCTACCGCCCGTGGAATGGGAACACACCATCATTGCTACCGGCCCGCTGACCTCTGGCCCGCTTGCAGAAGCCATTCGGACCGAAACCGGCGAAGAAAGCCTCGCCTTCTTTGATGCGATTGCGCCGATTGTCTATAAGGAAAGTATTGATTTCGACAAGGCATGGTTCCAGTCGCGCTATGACAAGGGCGACGGTAAGGATTACATCAACTGCCCGATGAATGAGGCCGAATATAACACCTTCATCGATGCCCTGATCGAAGGTGATAAAACCGAGTTTAAAGAATGGGAAAAAGACACACCCTATTTTGATGGCTGCCTTCCGATCGAGGTTATGGCTGAACGTGGCCGCGAAACCCTGCGTCATGGCCCGATGAAGCCGGTTGGCCTGACCAACCCGCATGATCCAACCAACAAGCCACGCGCTATTGTTCAACTGCGTCAGGATAATGCCCTTGGTACGCTTTACAATATGGTCGGCTTCCAAACCAAACTGAAATACGGGGCACAGGCCGATGTCCTGCGCACCATTCCGGGGCTGGAAAAGGCTGAATTTGCCCGTCTTGGCGGCATTCATCGCAATACGTTCCTGAATTCACCACGTCTTCTGGACGGCAACCTGCGCCTTAAATCACGTCCTGATGTGCGGTTTGCCGGTCAAATCACCGGCTGCGAAGGCTACGTTGAAAGTGCGGCTGTCGGGTTGATGGTTGGTCGCTTCACCGCCGCAGAAAAAAGCGGAAAAACACTTCCCACCCCGCCGCTTGCAACCGCGATGGGTGCATTGCTCAACCACATCACAGGCGGTGCGGATGAAAGTACGTTCCAGCCCATGAATGTCAATTTCGGCCTGTTCCCTGACCTTGAACTGACCAAGCGCGTTAAGGGCCGGGATCGTAAAAAGCTTTATTCAGATCGCGCAATCCCGCTGTTTGACGCATGGTTATCGGAAATCGCCGCTGCCTGATAAAACGACAAAAGCCGCTTCATCCGAAGCGGCTTTTTGATTGGGCAGCAGCCCTTTGATCAATAGCCCTTTTTTTCCTGACGCAGGAGCTTTCCGGTAACATCGCGGATCGGCTCCCCATTGCGGAACCGCTTGAAGATCAATTCCATATTGCCTTCATCATCGAGCTTGCGTTCATAGACCTGCATCTCATACCCACCGTCATCGGTGATATAAAGTGCATGGATCGTCAGTGTGCGATCAACAATCCGCGCCCAAAAGAACGGTTCCCCCTTAAGCGGATCATTGGGAACCCGTTTACCAAACAAACCGGACCGCATGGCGCTTCCGTAGATGTCTGGTCGATCCGTGCCATAGAATTCGATGTTCAGTGAAGCGGTCTTTTCGCGACCGTCAGATTTGTGAATTACTGTGGTCCAATCGACGATAAAACCGCGGTCTGCTTTGACGATTTTGACATCAAGATCACGGGCCTGCAATTCCCCTTCGGCGTGTTCAATGGTTTCACCATGATACTCACCCAAAAACGGTTCAATGCTTGCGGCCTGCGCCGAAATTGGCAAAAAAAGCCAGCTCAGCATCAACAAACTAACAAACCACTGATATCTTTTGCCGATGTTCTTATGTGCCATTCGGGTCCTCGCCTAATAAGATCAAGCCGCCTTTGCGCCCTGTTATCAAAGCGTTTTTAACGCTAGCACGGCCAGATCAGAACTGCCTTATTCTTTTGCTTAATTTAGATGACATTTTCGCAATATCCAGCAACACCGCGAAATTAATTCAGTATCTCTTGAACATCCCGTTCAATGTCAGGCGCAAACTTGCCGGACGGGCAAGCCCGAACTCTGCAGAAAATGGATCATAACCAGCCTTTGCCAACTTGCGAAGATACCCATCGGCCAGCACAACCGGCAGTCCTACGGCCAGGGCACTTTTGGGCAATGCTTTGCGGGCAGAACGGGCATCTTTGATCCGTTGACGTGCAAGCTCAGCCAGCGCACGGACAAAGGTTTTGACCTCATCTTTTTTGCGGAACTCAAAAATATCACCTTGGGCAACGTTATGGAGTTCCATCTGATCTTTGGGCAGATACAAGCGTTTTGCACGACCGTGAAAAACAATTGCGCGCATGATACCGACAAGACCATATGCATTTCCGGCCAGCCGGGCGGCATATTCAGCATCCTCACCCTTAGCACCGAGCAAACGGGCAGCAAGCACAGAAAGATGACCAGATGTCTGATCGATATAGCAATCAAGCTCGACCTGATTTTCCGGCTGACGATCTTCAAGATCAAATTCGCGTGCTGTCACCAGTGCGCCAAAGTCCTCAACAGACAGATCACCAGATTTGACCAGCTCCGCCAGTGGTTCGATCACCTCATGCTTGCGTACTGTGCCGTCTGCCAGATCAGACAAGGCATCATGCCACCATTGCACACGAATGTGCCCCAGCATCACTTCACTGACCATTTCGCGGGTTTTCGACACTTCCTGATTAAACGCATACAGGGTGAAAAGGTCGTCACGCTTGTCGGGACTTGCGAAAAGCGCACACAAGAAACGATCGCGGTCGTGGCGCCGAACATAGTCAGCGCAATAAGGCAATTTTGGCGTATCAGTCATCGTCATTGTCTTCATCCGATCTTACGCGTTTCGCGCTGATCGTCGCTGCTGCTTGAAGGATTTTCTGGCATGGTTTCGACATACAGCGACTGCGACGGGAATGCAAATCCGGCCCCCGCTTCTTCGACAATCCGCTTGAATGCAATGATATGACGGTTGCGAATTTCACGCCACGTCACCCAATCGGTCGTGGTGGTGAAATAGTACAGATCAATATTTATCGAACTTGCCCCAAAATCAGACAAATGCACCATCTGTGCGACTGCCGTTTGTGCAACGTCTTCATCATTTTTCAGAAAATCACGCAACTGGTCAACAATGGCTTCCATCTGCTTTGCAGTGGTCCGGTACTCTAGGCCAATCGACATTTTGATACGGCGATGCGTCATGCGTGACCAGTTAATCACCGGTGAATCGACGATTTGCGCATTTGGCATGGTGACAAGTGCCTTGGCAAAGGTCCGGACCTTTGTGGCACGTAGACCGACGACTTCGATGGTGCCTTCAAAATGCGGCGTTTCGACCCAGTCACCCCGTTTGTAAAGGTTATCGGCGAAAATCGTCAGGCCACCGAAAACGTTGGCAACAGAATCCTTTGCCGCCAATGCAACAGCCATCCCCGCAAGGCCAAGACCACCGAGGAACGCCGAAACATCGATGCCCCACCCTTCGAGCAAAATGACAATCCCGATTACGGCAATCAGGGTTTTAATGCCACGGATAAAGAACTGCCTTAAATCATCACCCAACCCCGCACCGAACCGGCCAATCAGGCGATTAAACGACAGTCCAAGCGGCTCGACCGCGCGAAACATCGCCCAGAACACGCTAAAGCCTGCCGCAAGGCTGGTGGCATCAAACAACACCGTTTCGATGTTCAGGGAAAGGTCAAGCAGCTCAATGGCAAAATAAATGCCGACAATCATCACGAGAGCCTGGAGCGGCAACGCAAAAGCATCAAGTACATTCGCAACCGTGCTTTGCTTGTTCTGATGCGCCAATCGGCGCATGCCCCCCAGAATAGCGGCGGCCAAAACCCGTTTGAGGATGAAAAACACAATCAGGACAACAAGCGCACCAATCCATCTTCCGATGTCACCACCACCAATCATATCGACCCAGTTATTCAGTTGGCCAATGACTTCGGTGTTCAGGCTGTCGAGTTCTGTCGAAATTTCATCCATGACTTCTAAAGCGTTCTACTGTTAATGTTTATTGACGATAGGCCTTGCGCGCAAAAGCAGCGACCTGCACCTAGAAGGCCTTTGTATAACAATTAAAATGGCACAGGCATATGGCATCATTGACATCTGGCCGACTACACGTGATTGGCGGCGGCTTAGCCGGTTCCGCCCTTGCAACACTGATGGCAGAAGATGGTGTCGACGTTACCCTTTACGATCAGGCAGAACCATTTGAAAGCCGTTGGACGCGCGGCATGCAAACATCTCCTGAAAGCCACAAGGTTTCTGAACCGGAAATATTTTACGATCCCGAAGGGCTCGTCGCAGATTTCTTTGCCCGCTTCCCTGAAATTCCGGGAAAACTTGTCAGACCGGCACATGGTGTCCTTGGCCTGAAACGCGGTCGACGCAAACCAGCTATCGTTACCCTTGACGAGGGCCTGGCACATGCCTTGGTCAACCGGCGCAGCGGCCCACTAATGCGTGCTATCACGGCTTTTGGTCTTTGGCAAAAGCGTTACGCCAGTGAAGACAGTCGCGTTGAATTACCCAAAGGCATGGGCAATGCTGGCATAGATCCCGACGATGACCGCCCGAACCCCGGCACTTACCACCGGGACGGCTTGGCGGTTTTGGCCGAAGTTCTGTTTTCAATGCCTGCACACCGGTGTTCGAACGCCCTGCTTGGCCGGGTTATGTTGCCACGGATAAAATCCCTGCTTTCCAAAAATCATAAACCGGTTTTTTCAGCCATTGACCCGATCATCTTAAATGACATTGCGCTACCAACCCTGCGCGACCGGTTTATCTGTGCAGGTGGTAGTGTCGCGGCGTGGGCGCCACTTGGCGACATCGACAGTACATCGGAATACGCAACGGATTTGCTGTTTGGCGAAGATACTCAGATCGTTCTCAAACCTGATGATGCGGTCGTGCTTGCGCTTCATCCAAAGCAACTATGTGACACGGTTCCCGACATCGGCTTTGCCCCGGCCCCGGCCCGTCGCCAGACAATGGCATTTGAAATGCGTCGGCCATTTGCCGAACCACGCTGCCTGTTTACGTCTGACGATCTTGTTCGGGCGATTTACTGCAACCGTCGCCATATTCAGGTCAGCCTAAGCAGCAATGTTCATCTGCCATCTGATGGCACGGCGGATCAATTTGCCCACCGTATTTGGCAAAAGTGCATCTGGCTTAGTGATCAGTACTTGAACCTTGACCTTAGTGCGCGGTCGGAAAACACCAATAATCAGGGCTGTCCTAAGTTCAGTTTTGTAGACGCGGAAGCCCCGTTTCCCGAACTCACACCCGGCTTGGCGGCTCTGCGTTTTCGGCTACAGCCCCCTTGGAAGAACCTGTTTCTATGTGGGGATTCGTTTCCCGCAGAATACGCACCCGGCCCCGCCGCCGTTTTTGCCAGCGTCAAACAAGTCCGAAGCCAGTTACAGACATTTTTCGCCGTTTAAACGGCGATAATTGCCGCAGCAACCCTACGTCCTTCAGACAGAAGAACATTATAGGTCCGGCACGCAGCACCGGTATCCATTGGTTCAATGACGATGCCATGTTCTTTAAGAGCGCGGCGCCATTCCATTGGAACGCGGGTTAAGCGGTTCCCCATGCCCAGCAGAAGGATTTCAACAGTATCGGCGGCATCAATAACGCGGGCAAACGAGTCTACCGTAATGTCATCAACGGATGTCACATTCCAAGAGTAGACCGCTTCAGGAAACATCAGGATTGATCCGGCAACAGAATCTTCGCCAAAACGAAACAGACCGTCACCATAACTGGTAACCATTTTACTGCCTTCGGCGACCATCGGATTTAGTTCAGTAGCCATACGGGCCCTCTTTTCGTCGTTCGCTAAATTTTCTCTGGATTTAGGTACATATCAGCGCGGGGCAACCGGTTGCGCCGTAACTTTTCCGCGCCACAGAATGAACAATCCCGATAGAACGACGATACCACATCCGATCATCATCATCATGTCGGGTTCTTCCCCAAACAGGGTCATCCCCAAAGCAATACCAAACAAAAGCCGCGTATATCTAAACGGCGTAACTGCGGACACATCGCCGCTGCGCATTGCCTTCATTAAGGCGCTATAGGCAAATGCCCCCATGAGCACCGCGCCCAGGAAGAAGAAAACACTTTTCCCATCAAACCAGGTGAACGCTTTCCCATCCCAAATCGAAAACAACACACCGGCCAGAATGATGGCAACGAATCCATAAAACCCTAAAAGCGATGTGCTGAGTGATACTGGCGCAGCACGGCTTGCCAGATCCCGTCCGGCAAAACCGATTGTTCCAATCACCGCCAGTAACGACAAAGCCGAAAAGCTGTCGGTGGTCGGACGCAGAATAATTAAAACACCGATCAAACCAATCAGGATTGCGCCCCATCTCCGCCAGCCAACCTTTTCGCCAAACAGAATAGCTGCACCAAGAACTACGATAATAGGTGTCGCCTGAAGAATGGCCGTGGTCGAGGAAAGCGGGGTCAGTGCCAATGCGAGCACGTAAAACAACCGGCCAATAACTTCAAACACGACCCGTATCCCCATGGCGCGGGACAGAACATCAGGGTTCAGCAGACTTTTCTTCTGGATCCGCGCGATAACCGCAAACAGAAGCGTTCCGCCAAGACCAAAGACAATAAGAACCTGCCCAACCGGATGCGTTTCCGAGACCGCTTTAACAAACGCATCTTCAAAGGAAAACGCCACCATGGCCGCCATCATCCAAAGGCTACCGATCAAATTGGCGCGATGAACGTTGCGCGCATCTGCGTGGGGCGTCATGTGCAGCAGCCTGTTTTTGAAGGATTTTTACCGAGCTTTAGAAGACACTCGTTAGGAACGGACCAAAAGGAAGGCCGGGTTTGTTGTCGCACAAACCCGGCCTTTCTGTAAACGTCTATCGATCAACTGTGGTTGATCAGGCGTTGGCTTCCTGCCCTTCTTCGCCTTCTGGAATTTTACGCTTAAGGCGCAAAACAACCAGCAATGGCGACGCGACGCAAATCGATGAATATGTGCCGACAACGATGCCAAAGATCAGCGCCATGGTGAAGCCACGTATCGCTTCCCCGCCAAATGCAAACAACGCAATCAAGGCCAGCAATGTGGTAAATGACGTCATTGTCGTACGCGACAGGGTCGAATTGATCGACAGATCCAAAAGATCCGTGAGTTCCATTTTGCGGAACTTGCGCAGATATTCACGAATGCGGTCAAACACAACAACCGTATCGTTAATCGAATACCCGGCGACCGTTAGAATGGCGGCCAAGGTCGCAAGGTCAAACTGAACACCGGTAATGACAAAGAAGCCAATGGTGATCAGAACGTCGTGCAAAAGTGCGACGACGGATGCCACTGCAAACTGCCATTCGAAACGGAACCAGATATAGACCATGATCAGCAAAAGAGAGATCACGACCGAATAAATCCCGGCTTCCTTAAGCTCGTCACCGACCTTCGGGCCGACAAGTTCGCTTCGGCGAATGGTGACACTGTCGCCAAGGGCGTCAGTCACCTGGGCCAAGGCGGTCATCTGGGCTTTTTCGTCCCCATCCTGACGCTGCAACTGAATCAGGACGTCATCGGGTTCGCCGAATTCCTGAATAGACACATCACCAAGACCAAGACTGCCAAGATTATCACGCAATGCGCCGATATTTGCCGGGCCGTCCGTTTTGATTTCCACAAGAATACCGCCGCGGAAATCAATGCCGAAGTTAAGCCCCTTGGTGAAGAACAGGCCAACAGAGACCAGCACCATCACCAAGGACACGATGTAAAAGATCTTCCGGAATTTGAGGAACGGGACGTTCACGTCATCCGGGATAAGATGCAAAGGTTTCATATCTTCCCTGTTCCCTTCCTCAAAGTACCAACTCGTTCGGACGACGACGCTTGATCCAGACTGCAATCAGCAGTCGAGTCAGCCAAATCGCCGAGAACATGGATGTGATGATGCCAATTGCCAGCGTCACGGCAAAGCCCTTGATCGGGCCAGAGCCAAAGCTAAACAACACCAATGCCGCAATCAGCGTGGTGATATTGGCATCCAAAATGGTCGACATCGCGCTGCGATACCCGGCATCAATCGCATTAATGATCGTCCGCCCGTTACGCCGTTCTTCACGGATACGCTCAAAAATCAGCACATTGGCGTCAACCGCCATACCAACCGTCAAGACGATCCCGGCAATCCCGGGCAACGTCAACGTCGCCTGAAGCACAGACATCACCGCCAGCACAAGGATCAGGTTCATCATAAGCGCGATATCGGCATAAATACCAAACCGGCCATAGCTGATGACCATAAACGCGATAACAAACACCAGACCGAGAACTGCAGCGATTTCACCTGCCTCAACAGAGTCCTGACCAAGCCCCGGACCAACCGAGCGTTCTTCAAGGATTTGCATCGGTGCAGGCAGTGCACCAGCGCGCAGCAGCAGTGCCAGATCATTTGCTTCCTGCACACTGAACTGGCCGGTAATGATGCCGCTGCCACCAAGGATCGGTTCATTGATCCGCGGGGCTGAAATCACTTCACCATCAAGCACAATCGCAAGGCTGCGTCCGGCACTTTTGCTGGTGACGTCACCAAACCGTGCGCCGCCTGCCGCATCAAAGCGGAACGAAACCACTGGGCGGCCGTCGCTAAAGGTTGGTTGGGAATCAACAAGGTTGTCCCCCGACACAACAATACGGCGATCAATCAGATATTCCCGAATGCCTGCGGCCTTGTCCCCTTCGTCCGCAGACGGAAGGATCATGGTCCCGGGCGGTAAGCCGCTGGACCGCGCATCAGCAGCCGTTTTCTGGCCATTGACCAGATGGAAGTTCATCTTTGCCGTACGACCAAGAATCGCACGCAAACGCGATGGGTCATCAAGGCCCGGAACCTGCACCACGATGCGGTTTGTACCCTGACGCTGAATGGACGGCTCGGTTGTGCCAAGTTCGTCGACACGACGGCGTACCACCTCAACCGATTGGCTAAGCGCCCGATCGATCAATTCCTTCATCGCAACTTCGTTATAGGAAACAATGATATTGTTCTCCTCGCCGCTCATGACGGTATTGGGTTCGATATTACGCACCAGCTCGCGGGCCTTCTCGGCATCCTCGGCTTTGAGAACGGTAACTTCCGCACCCTGCAAAGTCGCTTCACGCGGACGGTTACGGATCTGTGCCTGACGCAATTCTGATCGAATAGAATCTGCCAATGCATCATAGCGTTCACGCACAACGCTGTCGGTATCAACCTCCAGCAACATGTGCGACCCGCCGCGCAGATCGAGGCCAAGATTGACCTGTTTGCTCGGCAGAAGGCTCGATTCTGTCGGAAGAACGTCCTTAGGCAAGAAGTTCGGTGCGGCGTAAACCACACCCAAAGCACACACCAAAAGAACCAGTGCTGCTTTCCATTTTGTAAAATAAAGCATGTGTTCTTTGACCGGATTTGTCTGGATCAACCTTGGTCTGGTTCCAAGGTCCTTGGAACAACGGGTATTTTGTACCACTCAGGCCACCGGTAAAATGCAAGAAGGCGGAGCCAGATGCTCCGCCTTGCTTTGCTCGAAGAGATTAGTCTTTTTTGGTCTCTTCTTCGTCTTTTTCTTCTTTTTCTTCTTTGGCGTCGCCCTTGGCCGGTTCAGTTTTTGACAAAACCGTTGAAACCATGCCGCGTGCGACTTTGACTTTTACACCATCGGCAATCTCAACCGACAGCTCGTCGTCACCAATAACTTTTGCAACGGAGCCAATAAGACCACCTGCGGTAACGATTTTATCGCCACGGCGGATCGCCCCAAGCATTGCTTTATGTTCTTTCTGCTTTTTCTGCTGCGGACGAATAAGCAGGAAATAGAAAACAACAAAAATAAGGATCAGCGGTGCAAATTGCATAAGTGCGCCAGCACCATCAGAACCACCTGCGGTCTGCGCAAAAGCAGTCGAAATAAACATTAGTAACTCCTAATCCCTCAGGACAAAATATATCAACTGCCGGAATATAACGGTGTCAAACGTCAAAGCAAGGAAGAACCGGATTTTTCCGGGTTAAATCACCATTTATGTGGTCTTGTTCACCAGCTTTCTCGCCTTTCTGGCGTCAACATCCTATTCCTTTACGCCACGGGTATGCTAGCTTTCGCGCCATAAACCACCGTCACCAAGAACAAGAAACATCCAAGAGGCCTCAATGACCACAGATTTTGACAAATTATTGCCGACCCTCGAACGAATTGCGTCCGCACTTGAACGCATGGCCCCACCTGCACGCACGCAAAATGACTTAAGTGCCGCAGATGCCTTCGTCTGGCAGGCCGAAAACAGCTATCTTCAGCCGGTTCGCAACGTCAACCGCATTGATATCGATCTATTGCAAGGCATCGGCCAACAAAAAGAGATTCTTTATAATAACACCAAACGCTTTACCGATGGCCTGCCCGCCAACAACGCTCTTTTATGGGGCGCACGTGGAACCGGTAAAAGCTCCATCGTCAAAGCCATGCATGCAAAGATCAACGCTGAAACACCTGCTGCACTGGCACTGGTGGAAATTCACCGCGAAGACATCCCCAGCCTGCCCGACTTGCTGCATATCCTTCAGGAAAGCGGCCGAAAAACCGTGCTGTTCTGCGACGATCTGTCGTTTGACTTGCATGATGAAAGCTATAAATCGCTCAAGGCCGTACTTGAAGGCGGTGTTGAAGGGCGGCCAAAGAACGTCATCTTTTACGCGACATCAAACCGTCGCCATTTAATGGCCCGCGACATGATCGAAAATGAACGATCAACCGCAATCAACCCGTCAGAAGCCGTCGAAGAAAAGGTCTCCCTGTCCGACCGGTTTGGTCTGTGGCTTGGCTTCCACAATATTTCCCAGGATATCTATTTCGAAATCATCGAAGGATACGCCAAGGAATTCAACCTCGACATTACCACCGAAGAACTCCATGCCCGCGCAAAGGAATGGACCGTCACGCGCGGCAGCCGGTCGGGTCGTGTCGCATGGCAGTTCATTCAGGAAATTGCAGGCGAACTTGGAAAATCAATCGACTGATTTCAAACACTTATCAAATCATCATACAAAAACACCCGGTTTCGCACCGGGTGTTTTTTATCGTGATACCATAACGCTTGGTAGAAACTTCATCGGGTCCGATGATTCCCGTCCTCGCCGTATTTCAAAGTGTAATTGCGGGAAGGTCACAGCCCCGGTTGACCCGACACTTGAAATGTGTTGGCCACGGGTCACAACATCACCACGTGCCACCATGGGGTTTTCCGTATGGGCATAGGCCGTCACATAGTTATCGGCGTGCTTGATCAGGATCAGGTTACCAAACCCGCGCAACTCATTACCTACATAGGTCACAACACCGTTTTCCGCTGCTGTAATTGGTGTCCCGCGGTTGGCTTGAATATTGATGCCGTCGTTAAACAAGCCGCCATTGCCCGCACCGTATTTCAAAACAACCTTGCCCTGAACCGGCCAGATGAAGCCTTTTCGGCCTGTTGGTTCGGCCAGAACAACATCTTTGCGAACATTACTGCCCTGCCCGGCTTCGGGAGTCGACTGGCGATCTGATTGCCAACTGCGCGTTGTGGCGAATTCCTGCTCGGCGGCTGCGGCATAGTCCCGTGGCTTGATGCCGGGTGTGGGAATACTTCCACCCCCTGTTGGCGCAACACGTGCAACAACGGTTTCTGGCCGTGAAGGCGTACTTGAAGGCGGCGTACTTTTGGTCGGAACATTAACCACCTGTCGCTTACCACCAATGGTTACCGTTTTGGTTGGCGCACTGGGTGTGGACGACGCAACAGCGGTCGGCGGCATGCTGTTATAGTCCGATTGCCACGGCGGCAACACCAAGCGCTGCCCCGGGTAGATCACATAGGGCTCACGCAAATCATTGCGCGATGTAAACCGACGAAAGTCTGTGCTGTAACGTGCCGCGATCTGCGAAACCGTGTCACCGGGTTCAACGGTAACGACGCGTTCGCCGTTTTTGAGTTTCGGCATGCTATACGGGCTATAGCTTGCGCCATCGCCATACACGACCGGCACAGGAACAGAGTTCAGCAAACAGCCGCTCAGGGCCGCAGTTGTCATACAGACAAGCAGCAGACTTTTCCCACGTTGGACAGCCTGTGTGACACAATTTTCCATCATGGGGCCTAGTGTCCATGATCAGCGGTTAACAATCAGTAAGCACCGACCGCATTTGGAAAATTTTACTGTAAATTCGGGGTGCGTTTTGACAGAAAGCCTAGAATTCTTCCGTACCAGGCAACATCGGCACAAAACGGACTGGCATCAGTTCAGTAACCTCAACACCGCTTGGCGTCCTTAACACACGCAACAGCAACTGCGTATGCGATACCTCGCCAACCGGAACAACCATAATCCCGCCAACCGCAAGCTGATCAACCAGAACCGGCGGCACATCCTGCGCTGCTGCGGTCACAATGATCCGGTCAAACGGCGCTTGTGCTTTCCAGCCCAGCCCGCCATCGCCATGCAAAGTCGAAATCGTATGCAGGCCAAGCTCACGGAATTTTTCCTCCGCCTCGCGCAAAAGCGGCTTGTGCCGTTCAAGAGTGTAAACCCGGCGTGCAAGTTTGGCCAAAATCGCCGCCTGATACCCAGACCCTGTACCGACCTCAAGAACCTTCATCCGATCATTAAGCTCAAGTGCCTGCGTCATGAGTGCGACGATATAGGGCTGGGAAATGGTTTGCCCCTTACTGATGGGCAAGGCGACATTTTCCCACGCACGCTCAACAAAGGGGTCCGCAACAAATGTCTCGCGCGGGACATCGGCCAATGCCTGCAAGACAGTCTCGTCATGAATGCCATCATGACGAAGCGCCTCTAGCAGATTGGCTATTTCTGTTTCACGGGTAATGACCGGCTCGTTCACGGAAATGCTTTCGTCAATTTTTCGTGCGTTTCGTAGTGGGTAAAATCAAGACTGATCGGTGTTACCGAGATATCGCCTTGTTCGATCACCCGCAAGTCTGCATTTGGATCTTCGGGAAGTTCCGACAGGATTGCGCCAATCCAGTAATAAGGCTCCCCGCGCGGATCATGGCGTTCGGCAATGTGATCGCCGATTTTACGCTGCCCCTGCTTGGAAATCCGCACACGCGCGCCACCGTCCGCCTCGTGCTCGGGGAAGTTCACATTGATCAAAACACCCTTTGGCCAGGTTGTCTTCACCAATGTTTTTGTCACGTCATAAAGGTATTTTTCGGCAATTGTCCAATTGATCATGTCACCGGAAAAATACTGTGAAAACGCAATTGCTGGCACATTAAGAAGCGTTGCCTCCATCGCAGCAGCAACCGTCCCGGAATAGGTCACATCCTCGCCAAGGTTTCCACCCCGGTTAATGCCCGACAGAATAATGTCCGGCGGTGTATCGCGCATGATCTGCTGCAGCCCCAAAAGGATGCAGTCCGTTGGGGTGCCATCAACCGCGTAGTGGCGTTCATCACGCTTATGAATGCGAAGCGGGCGGCGCAGGGTCAATGAATGCCCTGCACCACTTTGTTCCGTCGACGGTGCAATAACCCACACATCATCGGAAAATTCACGCGCCAAGCGTTCAAGCAGCTTGATCCCCGGCGCGTCAATGCCGTCATCATTGCTGATCAGGATACGTGCGTTCGATAGATCAATCATACCGTGATGCCTTAACCGCGCGGTGAGATAACCTCAAGTCCGCCCATATAGGGTTTCAGCGCATCCGGAACACGGATGGAGCCATCTGCCTGCTGATAGTTTTCCATGACCGCGATCAGGCAGCGGCCAACAGCAAGTCCCGACCCGTTCAGGGTATGAACGAAATTGGTCTTTTTGTCGCCAGCCGCGCGATACCGCGCATTCATGCGACGGGCCTGGAAATCACGGGTGTTAGAACAAGACGAAATCTCACGGTATTTACCCTGGCCTGGCAACCAGACTTCAATGTCATAGGTCTTGCAGGCCGAGAACCCGATATCACCCGTGCACAGGATAACCGTACGATACGGCAGACCAAGACGTTCAAGAACCGTCTCGGCACAACGTGTTTTACGGGTAAGTTCCTCGTCGGACTTTTCCGCCTCAACCACCGACACCATTTCCACTTTGGAAAACTGGTGTTGCCGGATCATGCCACGGGTATCGCGCCCGGCCGAACCGGCTTCTGACCGGAAACACTGCGTCAATGCGGTAAAGCGCAACGGAAGCTTTGCCTGCTCAATGATGTCGCCAGCAACCTGATTGGTCAGGGTGACCTCGGACGTCGGGATCAGCCAGTAATCATTGGTGGTCTTAAACGAATCCTCGGCAAACTTCGGCAATTGCCCTGTGCCAAACATGGCATCATCACGCACTAGCATCGGGGTGATGGTTTCTTCATATCCATGTTCGGTGGTGTGCAGGTCAATCATGAACTGCGACAGCGCACGTTCAAGCTTGGCCAACCCGCCGCGCAGGATGACAAATCGCGAACCCGACAGCTTGGCTGCGGTTTCAAAGTCCATCATGCCAAGCTTTTCGCCGATTTCGAAATGTTCGATTGGCGTGAAATCGAACGTCGCAGGTTCCCCCCAACGGTTGACCTCGACATTATCGTCCTCGTCGTCACCGACTGGCACTTCAGGGTCAAGAATGTTAGCAAACGATGACAGCAGAAGATCAAGCTGCTCGTTCAGGCTGGCCTGACCGTCTTCCGCATCCTTGATCTTGTCCTTGAGCGTGCCCATTTCGGCCATCAACTCGTCAGCATCTTCGCCATTTTTACGAAGCTTGCCGATTTCACCGGAAATCGTTTTGCGGCGTGCCAGCATTTCCTGATGTTCTGTCATCAGTTTGCGACGCTCAACGTCGATATCCATCAGACGTTTCGCAGTAATTTCCTGCTTGCGCACGGCCATCGCCGCGTCGAAAGCCTCGGGGTTGTCCCGAATCCATTTAATGTCGTGCATCGAACAGCACCCTGTCAGTCAATTATTTGTGGCTTTATACGATGGGGTGGACACAAGGTCCACCCCATCAAATCAGACGTTTGAAGGCCGATGATTTCAATTAACGTGCGTTATTGAAATCGTCTTCCCCGTCATCATCGCGAGACGGTCCCGACAAGCGCGGAGAACCATCTTCAGAAGAAGATGAACGGGTCAGAGATGTCTGGCCATCATCATAGGATGCACCTGCCGCAGCCGCCCCTTGTTGATCAACCGTATCATCGGTTTTGGCAACAGAACTACCGCCAGAAGGATCATCTTCCGGATCATCACCATCTTCTTCGTCTTCTGCCTCGGCTTCCGCAGCACGCTTGGCGCGCTTGCGTTCAGACATCCGGGCCATGATGATGGAAATCTCATAGAGAATAATGATTGGAATCCCCAACCCAACCTGCGAAATCAGGTCGGGTGGCGTCAAAACGGCGGCAAAAACAAAGGCAATAACAACAGCATATCGGCGTTTCTTCGCCAAGCTATCGGCCGTCACGATCCCTGCGCGTGCCATCAGCGTAAGCAAAACCGGCAACTGGAAACAAAGACCAAACGCAAAGATAAGCTTCATTACCAAAGACAGATATTCATCGACTTTGGCTTCAAGCTGAATTGCTAGGTTGGATGCGTCACCGACCTGCTCAAAACTCAGGAAAAACTTCCACGCCAGCGGCATGATGAAGTAATAAACCAAAGCCCCGCCTGCCAAAAACAGAACAGGTGTTGCAAACAGGAACGGCATGAAGGCCGATCGTTCGTTTTTATACAGACCCGGAGCAACAAATGCCCAAAACTGCGACAAAAATACCGGGGTTGAAACGAAACAAGCAGCAAAGAACGATACTTTGACATAGGTGAAGAATACTTCGGTCAAAGCCGTATAGATCATGCGCCGATCCGGCCCCATGATTTCTGCCAGCGGTCGCACGAGGAAACCATAGATATCCTCGACGAAATAATAGCAGAGCCCAAAGGTCAGAAACAGCGCCAAGACAGCCCATGTCAGGCGATTTCTTAGCTCTATCAGATGCTCCATAATCGGCATCTGCTCGTCATGCGATTGCATGTTCACGCCTGGCTCTCCGGGTGGTCTTTCTTTTTGCTATTAGCAGCTGACGATTTGGTATTTGACGACTTGCTTTCGGCGGCAGCCGGTTTTTCGTCCGAGCCACCAGTGTCCGCCGACTTTGCCTCAGATGCCTTCGCATCTGTTGCTTTACCGTCGGCTTTGGGTGCGCCAATCGTCTTTTCCATAAAATCGGTGGGGTTGGTACTGGCACTGCTCACCTGCTTGCGCAGATCATCAAGTTCCGCTTCGCGGATGATGTCATCAATGCCACTTTGGAATTCGCGCGCCATTCCGCGCACTTTTTTCCAGTACCCCGCCAACTTGTACAGAAGATGCGGAAGCTCCTTGGGGCCGACGACAAATAATGCCACGACGGCCACAAGAGCCAATTCGGTCCAGCCGATATCAAACATATGACACGCCTATCTGAAGGAAACCCGACAGACGATCAGGATTTCACTGAATCCTTGTCTTTGCTCTCGGTCGAAACCGATGCAGAGGTCGTGTTTTCGATGGTCTTGGCCGAAGCGCCAGCATCGTCATCTTGTTCTTTTTCGTTAATGCCCGCTTTGAAGCTCTTGATGCCCTTACCCATGTCGCCCATCACTTTCGGCAGTTTACCTGCGCCAAAGATGATCAGGACAATCGCCAGAATAAGAACAATTTGCCAAACGCCAATACCCATAACTTCTTTCTCCAAAGATCCGTTCTGCCTTCCGGCGTTATGCACGGATAATGGCAGAAAGCCCCCCACTGTGCAATGCGACGGATGGGTTAATACCCGTGATTGCAATCCAATTGTAATTTAGCATTCTGTCCCGGTTAGATTTCAAGGGACAGTTGGCCGTATCAGGACATAGGAAACACGAAGGTCATCTCAGGATCAAGCGTAATAGCGACCGAATTCTGATTTAATGTTGAAAAGCGCCGTGGCACGCGTGCATGAATGTGCCCGCCCTTTTCCAGCGTCAAATGCATCAGGTTGACTTCACCCAATGCCCGCACGGCATCAACATTGGCCATGATATCGTGACCATTCACGGAATCACCGACATGAAGTCCTTCGGGACGCACCAATACGTCAACCTCGGTTCCATCGGCAAATTCATCGGTGGTGATCTGACCGACCGGTGTTTCAATAATGCCATTGCGCACGGTTGAGGAAAATTGGTTCACTTCGCCAAAGAATGACGCAACAAAACGGTTTTCCGGCTGAAAATAAAGCGATTCCGGCGTCCCGTCCTGCATGACCTGCCCTTCGTTCATCACGATAATACGGTCGCCCATATACATCGCTTCCTGAGGATCATGGGTCACCATGATGGTTGCAATACCGGCATTTTTCAAAACATGAAGGGTCGTATCGCGCAAATCTGCGCGCCGTGCGACATCCAGTCCGGAAAACGGTTCATCAAGCAACATGATTTGCGGGGTTGGTGCCAATGCGCGGGCCAATGCAATCCGTTGCTGCTGACCACCTGAAAGTTCGTGCGGATAGGCATCAAGGTATTCTGACATGCCAACCTGTGTCAGCGCACGTTCAACCGCCTCACGGCGCTGGGCGTCGCTAAAATGCTTCAGGCCAAAGCCAATATTCTTGGCAACCGTTAAATGCGGAAACAGTGCATAGTCCTGAAAAACCATACCAACGCCGCGTTTTTCCGGTTCAACATAGTCACCCGGGTGGGCCACGATCTGATCATCAATGGCAATTTGCCCGAACTGAAGTTTTTCAAGCCCCGCCGCCAGCCGCAGCGCAGTTGTTTTTCCGCAACCAGACGGGCCAAGCAAACAGACAATTTCTCCTGGGGCGACATCGAAACTAATGTCGTTCAGAACCCGGTTGGAACCGAATTCGTGACTGACATTCGACATCCTCAAACCGTCGGGCATCAACAAACTCTTTATCTGGACGTGGTCAACGCACGAAAGGTGCAAATGATTAGCGAAATCTTTCACAGAACTTAAGCGCCCGCCGCCCTTCTTGCAAGGCGCAGAATAACTTCGGTTACCGGGCCCTAAACGATCAGGTGTCCGATACCTCTTTTTCATCAAGAAGATTGGGATTGTCGGAATAAATCGTCTCGTCGAGTTCTTCGAGATTGCGCGTCGTCAGGGCTTCTTCGACAACAGAATCGGTCACTTCACCGTCGTCAACAAGGTCAGGCAATGCTTCGTCATCAGAATTCGCCCCATACCGGCCCATTCCCGGACGGCTATCAAGCAGGCCCGCGGCCTTAAGGTCCGCAAGACCAGGCAAATCATCACGGTCTTCAAGACCAAAGTGGTCAAGAAATTCATCCGTTGTCGCCCAAAGAACCGGTCGCCCCGGCACACGTTTACGCCCACGAGGCCGGATCCATTTGGCCTCCAGCAGAATATCAAGCGTGCCCTTGGACAGCGCCACACCACGGATTTCTTCAACCTCGGAACGGGTGACCGGCTCGTGATAAGCAATGATCGCAAGCGTCTCGAGCGTGGCACGCGTCATTTTCTTGGCTTTTTCGACCTCGATATGCAGATCACCGGCAAGATCAACAGCGGTACGAAACGCCCATTTATCGCCAACCCGGTTCAGATTAACGCCGCGTGATGCGTATGTGTCCTGCAAAACCGTCAGTACGTCTGAAATATTGGTTCCTTCGGGCAAACGTGCGGCAATGACACGTTCGCTGATCGGGTCTGCGGATGCAAACAACACAGCCTCGACAATGCGGACATGCTGAAAATCGACTTGCGGGCCGGTTTCGACCCCATCGATTTTAAGCTGCGCGTCACCGGTTACATCATTTGGCATTCACTTACCCCTGCCCCTTATTCTTCGATCAAATTATCATAGGGTCGATCATTGCGGGGCAAATCGCCCTCGCGCGGTTTTTGGGGCGACCGCAACATGATCGGACCAAACGTTTCTTCCTGCGAGATTTCCAGTTCCCCATCCCGACACATCTCAAGGCTGGCGACGAAATGGGCCGCCAAGGCCGACCGGGCTTTTAAAGGGGACCCAAGGCCATGGGGCATAAACTCAAGTAATTTGGTCCAGGTTGGTACAACACGCCGCCCAAACAGATCGCGTAACCGCCGGATTGCATCATCCATCGCATAAAGGTCAAACGCCTCAATCTCAAGCGTCTTGGCTTCTGACGTCAACATGATCTGGGCATAGGATTTCAAAAGATCATAAAGCGACGCATCATAGACCGATGCCGTTGTCACGCGGATGTCCTCAGGTGCGCCCCGGGCAAAGAAATCACGCCCCAGATTGGGCTGTGCCAGCAACTTTTCACCGGCCGCCTTCATCGCCTCAAGACGTTTTAGCTGGAAGGCCAGTAGCTCAGCCATTTCTTCGGCGCTGAGCTCGTCCTCGTCGTTGTCTTGCTTGGGCAACAGCAATCTGGATTTCAGATAGGCCAGCCACGCTGCCATCACCAGATAATCCGCCGCCAGTTCAAGCCGAAGCCCCTGCGCGTTATTGATAAATTCAAGATATTGTTCGGCAAGATCAAGGATCGAAATCTTGATGATATCGACCTTTTGGTCGCGTGCCAGTTCAAGCAGAACATCAAGCGGGCCTTCAAACCCGTCCAGATCAAGTATCAGGCGTTCGGCAAGGCTCGGTTCATCATCGTCGACCGGTTTCTTGTCGAACACCTCATCTGGAATTTCCAACTCGAACTGGTCTGCCATCTATCCCCCTGCCCAAACCCGCGCATTACGCCGAGCGTCAGGCAAATATCGCTGCCAGAAAATGGACCAACGCATTGGCCGGTTCAATCACCAACCACTGAAAGATCGGAAGGTAGATGCCAAGCTTTGATGTCACATATGGCAACAAGAATACCAGACCGATTAAAATGATCATGCCGGTTTTTTCCATACGCGCCAAGACCCGTGCAATCGGAAGCGGTGAAATCGCCGTAAGGACCCGCCCGCCATCAAGTGGCGGGATCGGCAGCATGTTAAACACCGCAAGAATACAGTTCAGCCAGATCGACTGGTTGAGCATCGTACCAAGCCAGTCATTGACCGCCGGGGAAAAGCTTGGCAACCACACCAAAAGCAGGATCGATACAATCGCCAACAAAACATTGGTCAACGGCCCGGCAACAGCAACGCCAATAACCCCAAGGCGTTGGGGATGCAGACGATGAAACGCCACGGGCACCGGCTTGGCATAGCCAAACAAAAACGGTGCCGCGGTGATCAACAACAACGCCGGGATCAAAACCGTACCAACCGGATCGATATGGCGAATAGGGTTCAGGCTTAACCGGCCAAGCCGCTGGGCGGTATCATCGCCAAACAATTTCGCGGCAAACCCGTGGGCTGCTTCATGCAATGTCACAGCAAACAGCACCGGCACAACCCACGTTGATGCCGAGATAATAAATTCAATCGCGTTACTCACGTGCCGGTATCCTCAGCCTGCCAAACAGGCGCAAGAAGATCGGCAAGACGCATCCGCCAATCTGTCAGTTGGCTTGATGATGGTTTATCGATTTTGAAACTGGAAATCTGATTGGTAAAGTTTTGTGATCGCAGAAGTGCCGCTCCGCTCAACAACGGCGTCATGGAAACAACTTCTTCCATCTCGGTGCGTTTGCCATTGCAATGAAGCGCAATGTCACAGCCCGCACTCAGGCATTCATGGGTGCGGCTTGCAATCGAACCACCCAGTGCCTCCATCGACAGATCATCACTGATCAAAAGGTTCTCAAAGCCGATATCACCCCGAATGACATCATTGATGATCGTCGCGGACACCGTGCCCGGCCGTTGATCATCAATCGCGGTAAACAGCAAATGGGCCGACATCGCCGCCATAACGTCTTTCATCTGACGAAACGGTGCGAAGTCAAACTCGGACAACTCAGCCCGCGTGGCACCAACAATCGGCAGGTCCTTGTGACTGTCGACCGCAGCACGGCCATGTCCGGGGATATGTTTAATGATCGGCGCAATCCCGCCGTCGAGCAACCCGGCGGCAACCGCACTGGCCAGAACCACAACGCGGGCCACATCCGCCCCATAAGAACGATCACCGACAACATCGCTCATGCCCGGAAAACGTAGATCAAGAACCGGCGCGCAGGTGGTGTTAAACCCGGCTTCGCGCAAATCCATCGCCATCAAACGGGCATTGATATAGGCCGCTTCACGGGCGTCTTCGGGGGATTTATCAACCAACTCGCCAAACACACCGGCCGCCGGGATTTTACGCCAATGGGGTGGCTTAAGCCGCATCACACGGCCACCTTCCTGATCGACAAGGATCGGGACGTTGTTTTTGCCAACAACATCGCGCAGCTGATCGGTCAGGGTGCGTATCTGATTGTGGTCTTCGACATTGCGCGCAAACAGGATAAAGCCATAAGGATCGGCTTCGCGAAAGAAGCCCTTTTCCCAATTACTCAGTTCCGTTCCGCCAATCCCGAGGATACAGGCGCGCGGCTTTTTAACTTCAAGGCCGGACAATCAGGCACCCCACTTTGCGTTGTTTCAAATCACCACACAGCTTTTCTGCCGCCGAGGCATCGGCAACCGGGCCTGCCTGCAGGCGATAGTAAACCCCCTTGCCTTCAATCTCGGTACGCTGCACGAACATCTGAAGGTTACCCAACAAGTCTTTGTTTTTCGACGATAATCTTTTCCATTCCGCCGATGCTTTGTCTTCCTCACGAAGTGACGCCAGTTGAATGCGAAAATCGCCGGTTGCCGTGGTTTTCGCTTGCGGCTTTTCCGGGGACGTTGCTTGCGGTGTTTCTTTGGCCCGCGCATCAACCGCGGCAATCGCCTTTTCGGCATCACTCAGCGTATCAGGCGCCTTAATTTCCGGCGCGGCCATGCCCGAAGACGTATCCGCCGCATCCGCTACATCAGCAGCTGGGTTTTCGGCTGCAGGGTCGACTTTCACGTCATCCGCATCGGCACCGCCATCATTCGATGCCACCGTATCGGAAGATTTCGGTGCTGTTGGCATCACATCCGGCGTGCGCGGCATATCTGGCAGTTCCTGAAGCACGACATCCGAGTCCGGATCAACATCGCTTAGCTGGTCATAGACCGTCGTATTTCGGTGTGGCACTTCCATACCGCCCGGATCTTCGGGCCGTAGCTTGATCGGCGCTGGATCAGGCAGAAGGATGGGTAATTTCCCATCATCCTGAATGGGTTGCCCCTGATTGTAAAACCAGTAACCTGCCCCGGCAAGGCCGCCGATCACAACAGCCGCCCCGAAGAACACGGTCATAATTCCCTTCAACTTGCTTTTGCCAGCACCCGGCTCGGCTGCATAGTGTGCTTCGCGCTCGGCATGAAGGTTGTTACCGTGTTCTTCGTTCATATTTTACATCTCCTCGACAGGCGTGACACCAATCACATCAAGACCCGATGCAATGACAGTGGCCACAGCACGGATCATCGCAAGACGCGCCAATGTCGTCGCCAAATCATCGGCGATGATAAAGCGAAGTTCGGTATTGTCGCGTCCCTTGTTCCACAATGCATGGAATTCAGCTGCAATTTCTGTCAGGAAAAAGGCAATGCGATGGGGCTCATGCGCGGTTGCGGCCTGCTCGACAATACGCGGCCATTCTGCCATCCGGCGCACAAGAAGCTTTTCCTCGTCTGAAGACAACAACGACAGGTCTGCCGTCTCAAGCGTTGCCACCGAAAAATCCTGCCCCGGGAAGGCTTCTTTGGCCTGACGGAACACAGAACTTACCCGCGCATGCGCGTACTGAACATAAAATACCGGGTTGTCTTTGGACTGTTCGGTCACTTTGGCAAAATCAAATTCAAGCGACGCATCGTTTTTGCGAGTCAGCATGATGAAACGGACAACGTCCTTACCAACACGTTCGACAACATCGCGCAGCGTGACAAACGTCCCGGCCCGCTTGGACATCTTAACCGGCTCGCCCTTATCAAACAGGCTGACAAGCTGACAAAGCTTTACGTCCAGATCGCCTTCGCCACCGGTAATCGCCTTAGTTGCCGCCTTCATGCGTTTGACGTAGCCACCGTGATCGGCGCCAAACACGTCGATCATCAGGTTAAATCCGCGCTCATACTTATCAAAGTGATACGCGATGTCGGATGCAAAATAGGTCCAGCTGCCGTCGGACTTCTTCAACGGCCGGTCAACATCGTCACCAAAATCGGTTGCCCGGAACAGGGTTTGCGGGCGCGGCTCCCAATCTTCGGGCGTTTTGCCCTTTGGCGGCTCAAGGACGCCGACATAGATATCGCCCTTTTTCTCAAGGTGCTCAAAGGCCGATTGAACCTTGCCCGCCTTGACCAGCCCGTCTTCGGACGTAAAGACATCATGTGCGACGCCCAGAAGACGCAAATCTTCCTTGATCAGCAACATCATCTCGACAATGGCAAAGGTCCGGAACTGCTCAAGCCACTCGGCTTCGGCGGCGTTGCCCCATTTATCACCTTCGCGCTCGGCCAGCTTTTTGCCCGGCGCCACCAGATAATCGCCCGGATAGAGGCCTTGTGGAATTTCGCCAATGTCTTCACCAAGTGCTTCGCGGTACCGCATATGAAGCGACCGTGCGAGAACATCAACCTGCGCGCCGGCATCGTTGGTGTAATATTCCTTGGTAACGGCATAGCCCGCCTTAGCCAGAAGATTGGCCAAAACGTCCCCGACCACAGCCCCCCGGCAATGACCAACATGCATCGGCCCCGTCGGGTTGGCTGAAACATACTCGACGTTGATTTTTTCGCCCTTGCCCAGATCGCTGCTGCCATATCCGGTGCCAACTTTTAGCACTTCGGACACCTGTGACAGCCAGAACTGATCGGCCATGCGCAGATTGATAAAGCCCGGACCGGCGATTTCGACCGTGTCGATGTGATCAAGCAATCGAAGTTTTTCAGCCAGTTTTTCGGCAAGGTCGCGTGGCTTCATGCCCGCAGCCTTTGACAGAAGCATGGCGGCATTGGTCGCGGCATCCCCATGAGACGCATCGCGCGGCGGCTCTACCGTCACGCGCGCGGTGTCACTTCCCCTCGGAAGAACACCATCATTCTCAAGGGCGAGAAGCTGTTTCTCGATGTCGCTTTTCAACAGGCTGAAAACATTCATAACTTTGGTCTTTGCATATTTTTGTTTGTGGTCAATCGGACCATGTGACTGCGGCTGTTTTGGGACATTTCCGACCAAAAGGCAAGCAACGGGTCTTTTGAATGCCTACAGGTTTTGACATTTCAGCCATGCACGCTAAATAGTGACTTAAATACTATGATCTGACCGTGCTATGATGTCGCCAAGGATCGTAACGACCCCCGCCATAAATCTGGCGGGTTGAAGATCAAGGAGTGTTGAATGACCGAAGCTTCACAGCAAGTCCAGATGACCGAAAGTGCTGCAAATCGTATTCAGGAACTGATCGTAAGCGAAGGTGCATCAAACACGATGCTCCGCTTGCAGGTTTCCGGCGGCGGTTGCAGCGGTTTTCAGTACGAATTTTCACTGGATGCTGACACCACTGACGAAGATTGCGTTTTCGAAAATCACGGTGCGAAAATGGTGATTGACGAAGTCTCGCTCGATCTTCTGGGCGGTGCAGAAATTGATTACGTCCGCGAGTTGGTTGGGTCCGCATTTCGTGTGAACAATCCAAACGCCACGTCATCATGTGGTTGCGGATCGAGTTTCTCGATTTGATCCGTACCGACAAAACGATTTATAAAACGGGGTTCGTTATTGCGAACCCCGTTTTGTTTGACCAAACTCATCTGATCCCATTGGAATCGAGGCCTGAATGAAAATCGCTACCTGGAACGTCAATTCAATCAAGGCCCGCCTGCCCAATGTTATTGAATGGCTGCAAGAAGCCAAACCCGATGTTGTCCTGTTACAGGAAACCAAGACGGTTGATGACGGTTTTCCGGCAATGGAAATCGAGGATCTTGGCTACAACATCGCGATTCACGGCCAAAAAACCTATAACGGGGTCGCCATCCTGTCGAAATATCCGATCGAGGATGTTGAGCGCGGCCTGCCTGGCAATGACGACGACGAACAAGCCCGCTACATCGAAGCGACGATCAGTTCCCCCCATCCGGTGCGGGTCGCGTCCATCTATGTCCCGATGGGAACGGCTGTTGGCGATGAAAAGTTCCACTACAAACTGAACTTCCTTGATCGCCTGATCACGCGGTTTGAAAAAATTCGCGCAGAAGGCGAAGCTGCGGTCATGGGGGGCGATTACAATATCGCGCCGGACGATTCGGATGTTTATGATCCGGCAAAACTGCATGAAGCGGTCTTATGTTCGACAACCGAGCGCAAACGTCTGCGCACCATGATGAACATGGGCTACACCGACGCGTTCAGAACCTTCAACCCAAAAGGCCATCAATACAGCTGGTGGGATTACCGCGCGGGTGCGTGGAACAAGGACAATGGTTTGCGCATTGATCACCTGCTTCTGACCCCGGCTGCCGCAGATCGCCTGAGTGCGTCGGACATTGACCGTGACCCACGTGGCAAGGAAAAGGCATCCGATCACACCCCGGTCTGGTGCATGATCGACGATTAACGTCTTTGGCTGGCACCATACCGCGCCAAAACCACTGTTAAACATCATAAAGGGCAGCACCGAAACCGGGCTGCCCTTTGTGTTTTGTCTTTATCTTCGCCAATCGCCAGACTGGCGTGCAGGTTCTATTCCGCTGCCTTTTGCATGGCGGTGCGATAGGCAACGATATCTTCGATGCTGATCACAACCATATCATGCTGTTTGGCGTAGGAAATCAGCTCCGGCAGGCGCGCCATCGTTCCGTCAGGGTTTGTGACCTCACACAACACGCCAGACGGCTTAAGCCCGGCCAAACGCATCAGGTCAACCGTACCTTCGGTGTGGCCACGACGTTCCAAAACACCACCTGCCCGCGCACGCAGCGGAAACACATGGCCCGGACGCGCAAGATCGGATGACTTTGCACCATCGGCAATTGCTGTTTTGACCGTGGTCACACGATCCGCCGCCGACACCCCGGTCGTCACACCGACCTTGGCCTCAATCGTGACGGTAAAGCCCGTCCCCATACTTGATGTGTTATCCGCAACCATCGGCGGCAAATCAAGTGCCGTGGCCTTTTCGTCTGTCAGACACAGGCACACAATGCCGCTGCAATCGCGGATCAGCATCGCCATCTGTTCGTTTGTCAGATTTTCTGCGGAAAAAATAAGATCGCCTTCGTTTTCGCGATCTTCGTCATCGACAACCAGAACACCTTTGCCTTGACGGATGTCAGCAAGTGCGCGTTCTAAACGCTCTTGCGGATCGCCAAAGGTCGAAAGACCTGATTCCTGATGAACACTCTGATTCATAACCGTCCTCCTCGGATGGCGGCTTACGAATCAGGGCACAAAAGAAAGGCCCGGCATATTGGCACACTGCACCAGATACCGGTCGTAGACAAAAAGCAATTAACACCCAACCGGGTGATCTTGCCTGTCACGCTTTATCCTCTCCCATCCGGACTATTACCGTCGGCTCCGGATTTACACCGGATCTGCTGACCCTGCTGACCCAGATGGATCAACAGGCGCTCGCGGGCTTTTCAGTTTCCTGAATTTACCGCCGGTAGGGACTTGCACCCTGCCCTGAGAATAAGCGCCGTGTTTCAACGACAAACCTGATCAAAATTGATCAGGTACGCGCGCACTTTAGAAAAGCTCTGCGCGCTTGTCAAACCTGTTAAAACACGACCAAACGCATGCTAAACGCACGGTTTAGATTTCTGAGAGAACCTTCCCCAGCCGGAAATGGAAATCGCATCCGTTTTTACGGGCCTCACGCGGTGCCCATTGGCAAACCGCGCAGCGTTTGTCTGATGATCGTTTTGGGGTTTTGCATTCCTGCTTAAGATACGGGCCAAGCACCGCATCGATGTAGGTTCCCTGAAACGCTTCAACGCCAAGACTGCGCCCCATACGAAGGGCCGTGCGGCTATCACACCGCGTCAGGATAAGACTCTGATCAACAAACAGATTGGCAAACTCCCGAAGCCGTTCGGTAACTTCTGTGCGGCGTGACCCGATAATGTTCTGATCCCAGATCACCTTGACGAAATCGACATTCATTTTTCTGGGCGACAAAAATTCAAGTGCCGGAAGTGTAATGCGATCTAGGCCAACACGAATCCCAACCGATTGAAGAAACGCACAGGCATCTTCAAATTCCCACCAATTGGCAATCGCATTTTCCATCGAAAACTCAATCGCCAAATTCTCAATCAGCTTGCCATTCCCCGACCCGATAAAATCACTGAATGTTTCACTCAAAACAGTTTGCACCTGCATATTCAAATGCAGCCGGTCGGGGAAAATCGATGACGCGATGGACTGCGTCACATCCATGACCTTTTCATCGAGAACTCGCGACAGGATTTCAAGCTCTCCGGGACCTTCAAGCAGAAAACTTGCAAGGTGATGCTGACGCAAATAATCAAGCGAACAATAAAGTTCATGGCCGAGAATTTCGCGACTGTTGTCGTGGACGCCAACGATGGCTTGGCGACGGCAGGAATCGAAAACCGCATCTACCGTCACGGCACCACGCAACATTTCTGCCATATCAAATCGTTGGGATGGCTCGTTTGAAAAATGCCCTACGGCAGGCAATCCCAGTAGTTCCAAGACCTGTTTCTCGTCAATTGGCCACTGGAACCGGTTCCAAAGCGTGTCGGGTATATGGCCAAGACCTTGCCGTTCAATGACATCGGAAAGAGTTTCACGAACATGGTCGACAAAGTTATCGTCACCTTCCGCCCATTTCCCGCCACGCACAAAGGCAACCATCCCGTTTTCAAGACGATGGACCTGCGTGTTTTCTGGCAGATGGTGAAATGCATCACGGGTAATCGCCCGATAATCTTCTGTGTCCAAGCGCAAATCCATCGGGATATTAAGAATCCCGAGATGCGGCTTTTTTCCATTTGCGGCATGCTTGCGCAGGCTATCGACAAAACGGCTTAGGGGGACGGCGGGTTTGGCAGCTTGGGCGGTCATCGGCAATCCTGATCTTAAGGCAAGGACGCGATACTGACAGCCGTTTATTAACTTACTCTAAACTCTTATACCATTGCATAGATTACCCTCCACCATTCGTGTCAGCATGGTAAAGATATCTTGGGGCTGTTTGGCATTCCCGATCGGTGCCCTATCCAGGGCCATGACCGGCCTCATTCCCTGCAACGCATTGGCCGTAAACAGCATATCCATCTCGGACAGCTCAAGTGGTGTTCTCGGGTCAAAACGGGTTTCAATACCGTTTGCCTTGGCACAATTGATCACAAAACTACGTGCCAGCCCGCACAGAATGCCAGTAGTACCGTCCGGGGTCCAAAGCGCCCCATCCTTGATCCCAAACAGGTTTGCAATCGTGGTTTCGGCCACAGAACCGTCCACCGACATGATCAATGCGTCATCTGCCCCGGCCTGTTGGGCCTCCTGTTTGGCAACGATGTTATCAAGATAATTCAGGCTCTTGATTGTTCCGGCAACCGACCACGGATTACGGCGGATTTTTTGCGCCGTTATCAACGTCAATCCGTCAGATGACGGGGCTGGCGTAAAGGGTGCTGTTGTTACCATGATGGTTGGCGTTGGGTTTTCCGGCGGCAACAGGCCGCGTTGACCACTTCCGCGCGACAAAGACAGGCGAACAACCGCACTTTGCAATCCATTGCCCTGACACAGCGTGGCAATAATTTCGGCAATATCATCACCAGATGGCAACATCTGTGACGACAGCCCGATCACAGCGGCATGTGCCGCCAGCCGCTCCATGTGCGCATGAAGCCAGGCAACCGTGCCACGATGGGCACGCATGGTTTCAAAAAAGCCATCCCCCAAGAGAAACCCGCGATCCGTTGCAGGAATAACCGCATCTTGCGCGTTTAAATATGTGCCGTTCAACCAGACTTGCATATGGCACTCCGCTTTGTGGCTCTGTGATCTGCCGCAAGTTTAAGGAAATTGGCCAGCAAGTCATGCCCCTGTTCGGTCAGGACCGCCTCTGGATGGAACTGAACACCATAAATTGGCAACGCCCTATGGGCAAACGCCATCACCTCACCGTCCGGCCCTGTCGCCGTTTGCGCCAGACTGCCATCAACAGGCAAATCGACAATCAGGGAATGATAGCGCGTTACGCGCAACGGCTGCTTTAAGCCGTTAAAAATGCCATCACCATCATGGTCAACATCCGATGTCATGCCATGTATTGGTCTTTTGGCGCGCGTGACCTTTCCACCAAAGGCCTGTGCAATCGACTGGTGCCCCAAACACACGCCCAGCATGGCAAACTCCCCGGCCAGATCCCGGATCAGCGCAAGGCTGTTACCAGCCTCATCTGGCCCACAAGGACCGGGCGAAAACACCAGCGCATCCGGACAGCGTTCGCGTACCATATCGGTGGTGATTTCATCGTTGCGGACGACCTCAACCTCCTGATCCAGCTCGCGCAGGTACCGGGCGAGATTGAAAACAAACGAGTCATAATTGTCGATCAAAAGGATCATCGGACGATCCCCAGCGCTTCGAACATTTTGGCGGCTTTGACCATGGTTTCGGCATATTCATGGTCCGGTTGGCTGTCCGCAACAATGCCGCCACCAACGTTAAATGCCATTCTGCCCTTGTTCATGCAAATGGTTCGAATGGCGATGTTGGTATCCATGCTGCCATCAAACCCGATATAGCCAATCGCCCCGCAGTATGCACCGCGTGTGGTTTGTTCAAGCTCTGTGATGATTTCCATCGCACGTATTTTCGGCGCACCAGTGATGGAGCCACCGGGAAAACAGGCAGCCAAAAGATCGATTGCTGTTGCATCATCAAGTTCGCCAGTCACTGTCGATACCAGATGATGCACATTGGCATAGCTTTCAAGCGCGCAAATCGTCGGCGTCTTGACCGAATGCGGCTTACAGACCTTGGAAATATCATTCCTTAAAAGATCAACAATCATAACGTTCTCTGCGCGATCTTTGGCAGATAACATTAATTCCTGTGCCAGTTCAGCATCTAAAATGGGGGTATCCCCGCGCGCGCGGGTTCCCTTGATCGGGCGTGTTTCAACAACGCCGCCCGTCACCTTTAAAAACCGTTCTGGCGAGTTCGACAGAACCGCAACATCACCAAAATTCAGGAAGGCCCCAAACGGTGCGGAACTAACAGTCGATAGCCTGCGATACAGTCCGAACCGTTCCGGAATGGAACCTTGGGCATATTCCGCCCGAAAACTTTGCGACAGATTTGCCTGAAAAATGTCCCCGGCAAAGATGTACTCAATCACTTTACCCACAGCATGCAGATATGCATCCTGATCAAAGTTGGACGCCCATGTAGTGATATCTGGTTGATGCGGCACATCTGGCACATCAAAAAGCGGGCGGGCCAACCGCAAATACTTGCGCAACATGGTCATGCGTTCAGCTGCACGTTGGTCTCGGGCTTGGTTTTCTTGTGCAGGCATCCCCGTTGAAATCAACCACATGCGGCGCTGGTGCAGATCAAATGAAATCACAAGATCATAAATACCAACGGCCATATCGGGCATTTCCAACCAATCGTCATCGGCAACGGGAAGCGTTTCGGTCTGATGGGCCAGTTCATAGCCAAAGTACCCAACCACGCCGCCCTGAAACGGTGGCAGGTCTTCCTGCTTTTCGTGGCGATACCGTGCAAGGAGATCGCCCAAAACATCAAACGGGTTGCCCGGCACAGCAAAACCATCAAGGGTCACCTGCCCGTTCTTGGCTGTCAGTTTATGAAACGGTGATACCGCGATATAGGCATAGCGGTCCCTGTCCCCGGAATCGAGAAAATGGCTATCGGCAAAGGGCGCAAAAGCCCCATAGGCATCAACCGGTTCAATAAAGGGACATTCTTCAATCAGCATGGCACGCGGCAGTCTTGCGGGAGTGATGGAACAACGATCCGCACCCAAAGCCAAAAATCAGCCAAGCCGCGGGACCGTTTGCATAACGTTGGCGACAATCTATGCGATTCGTCACCGCACAGGGGAAGATTTTTATCACAGCGCGCAAGGTGCCTATTCAAGCCAAGAAAAAAGGGCCAACCCCACGCGGCTGACCCTTTTTTCATCGCGTTATTTATGCCGCATTACATTGCTGCAATACGATCATATGCCTCGTTCAGCTTGGCAAGCGTGTCTTTTGCTTCTTCAAGCTTGGCTTTCTCTGTTGCCACAATATGATCCGGCGCGCGGCTGACGAAGTTTTCATTCGACAGTTTGCCTTCCTGACCCTTGATGTATCTGGCCTTGCCCTGGATTTCTTTTTCCAGACGGGACTTTTCAGCCGCCACATCAATGAAATCAGCAACCGAAACAAACACGGTCACACCGTCAACTACGGTCTGGATGGCCCCCTTGGCGATAGCTTCGATATCGCCCTGCCCCTTGAAGCCGATTTCGGCAACACGCGCCAGACGCTTAACCTGTGCTTCTTGCGCGCTCACCGCGGCCTTCATCGCATCGGTGGCATCAACCAGATAGATTGGCACCTCCGCCCCCGGGGGGACATTCATTTCAGAACGCACACCACGGATGTCACCGATCAGACGGATCGACAGATCAACTTCGGCCTCTGCCGCACGATCAATCAGGGTCTCGTCAAACTTCGGATAGCTTGCCGACATCAGCATGCTGCTGCGGTTATCAGAAATCTTGTCCCACAGTTCTTCGGTGATATAGGGCATGACCGGATGCAAAATCAGAAGGATCTGATCAAGAACCCATGCGGTGACCGCACGGATTTCGGCCTTGGCCTCTTCGTCATCGCCCATCAGAACCGGCTTGGCCAGTTCCAGATACCAGTCACAGAAAGAACCCCAGACGAACTGATAGGCACTGCTTGCCGCCTCGTTAAAGCGGTAGGCTTCAATACCCGCACCAACCGATTTGGATGCTTCAACCGTTTTACCAACGATCCAGCGACCAAGGGTCGATTTCACGTTCGCCGGATCAAAACCATCCACCGGTTTGCATTCATTCATCTCGGCAAAGCGTGCGGCATTCCAAAGCTTGGTCGCAAAGTTGCGGTATCCCTCAACCCGCGATGCCGCAAGCTTGATGTCACGCCCCTGTGCGGCCAAAGCCGTCAGGGTAAAGCGCAGCGCATCACAGCCATATTCGTCAATGAGTTCCAACGGGTCGATAACATTGCCCTTGGATTTGGACATCTTCTGGCCGTTTTCGTCGCGCACCAGCGCGTGGATATAAATATCCTTGAACGGGATTTTCCCATCCATGAAATGCATGCCCATCATGATCATCCGGGCAACCCAGAAAAAGATGATGTCAAACCCAGTCACCAGAACGTCACCCGGATAATATTTATCAAGCTCCGGGGTTTTGTCTGGCCAGCCAAGGGTCGAATATGGCCACAAGGCGGATGAGAACCACGTATCAAGAACGTCGGTTTCTTGTGTCAGTTCAACGTCTTTTCCGTAATGGGCCTTGGCTGCGGCAATCGCTTCTTCTTCGGTTTCTTCAACAAAGAATTCGCCGTCCGGGCCAAACCATGCCGGGATACGATGCCCCCACCACAATTGGCGTGAAATGCACCATGGCTGGATGTTGCGCATCCATTCGAAATAGGTGTTTTCCCAGTTTTTCGGTACAAACCGAATGCGCCCGTCTTCAACCGCCTCAGTCGCCGGCTTGGCCAGAACTTCGGCATTCACAAACCACTGGTCGGTCAGATATGGCTCAATGACAACGTTCGAACGGTCGCCATAGGGCACCATGTGAACGGTGTCTTCGATTTTCTCAAGCAGGCCCAGCTCATCCATCTTCGCGACAAGAAGCTTGCGCGCCTCGAAACGGTCAAGACCGCGATATTCCTCGGGTGCTTCGTCGTTGATGCGCGCATGGTCATCAAGGATGTTGATCTTTTCCAGACCACAGCGTTTACCAACTTCAAAGTCATTGAAATCGTGCGCCGGGGTGATTTTCACCGCACCGGATCCTTTTTCAGGGTCGGCATATTCGTCGGCAACGATTTTAATCCGGCGGCCAACGATTGGCAGAATGCAATACTGACCAATCAGGTCCTGATAACGTTCATCATCGGGATGAACCGCAACACCGGTATCGCCGAGCATGGTTTCCGGACGCGTGGTGGCAACAGTGATAAACTCACCGTCACGGCCTTCGATCGGGTATTTGAAGTGCCAGTAATGGCCTTTGACCTCTTTCTGTACGACTTCAAGATCGGAAATCGCCGTCAGAAGCTTCGGGTCCCAGTTCACCAGACGCTTGTCACGGTAAATCAGGTCCTGTTTGTGCAAAGTCACGAACACTTTGCGCACAGCCGCCGAAAGGCCCTCGTCCATGGTGAAACGTTCACGCTGCCAATCAGGCGACGCGCCAAGGCGGCGCAGCTGATTGGTGATGGTGCCACCCGACTGTTCTTTCCATTCCCAGACTTTTTCGATGAACTTTTCGCGACCAAGGTCATGGCGCGTCACGTTCTGTTCGCCAAGCTGGCGTTCAACAACCATCTGGGTTGCGATGCCCGCATGGTCGGTGCCGGGCTGCCACAGGGTGTCCTTACCGTTCATACGGTTATAACGCACAAGAATGTCCTGAAGCGTAAAGGTCAGCGCATGCCCCATATGGAGGCTGCCGGTCACGTTGGGCGGCGGCATCATGATGACATAGGGATCGGCTTTTGACGCCGAATCGCTGGCAAATGCCCCCGATTTTTCCCATTTATCGTAAAGTCTGCCTTCAACGTCGGCCGGGCTGTAGGTCTTCTCCAACATGGTCTTTTGTCCGCTGCGGGTTTTCATCAATCTTACAAAGAAAAAGCGGCGCACCTTGGGCGCGCCGCTTAAATTCGAATATCGGCTCGCCTACAAGTCTTCGGCGCGGTTCACAATCCGCTCGATTTCTTTTTTCACAAGGCGTTCGATCATATAGGGCAGGTTTTCGTCAAGCCATTCCTTAAGAAGCGGGCGCAGCATATCGCGCACCAAATCTTCAAGAGTGATGTGACCTGCGTTAAGTCCAAGAGCAACTGCGCGTTTCTTTGCAACAGCTTGCGCCAGTTCCGAAATGGTCCCGGTGGCCGTTGATTCCGTCAAATTGGAAATAAGCGGCTCGTCATCGTCTTCGTCATCATAGACAGCCGGGATCGATGGTTCTGGCTCTGGTTCTTCAAACTCGTCTTCGAAGGGATCAGGCTCCGGCTCGTCATCAAGCGGAGTCTCATCGAAATCAAGCATATCATCAAGTTCAAGCTCTTCTTCGGGCTCGTCAAGCTCAAGTTCTTCGGGTTCTTCGTCAAACTCAAGCTCTTCGGGCTCTTCATCAAGAACGAGCTCGTCAATTTCTTCTTCCGGCTCAGGTTCTGGCGCGGGTTCGGGCTCCGGTTCTGGTTCCGGCTCTGGCGTTGGTTCGGGTTCAGGAGCGGCTTCCTGTTTTTCTTCATCCCCCTCATCGGCAAGAATTTTGCGGATGGACTGGAGGATGTCCTCCATTGAAGGTTCTTGTTGCCCGTCACTCATAATTAAACTTCCGCACTAGTGTCATTACCCAGACCGATCCGTCCCCTGGTGCGGACGGGATACAGAAGAATCCCGTCCTGGCGCCCTAACAGGTCAGTCTGTTCCCCACCACTGGTCCTTGACTTTATTATAGTTGGACTCAGTGTCATAAACATCCACAGGCAGGCCAAGCACCTGCGCATTCAATGCGCCCATGGCAGCCTTAACCTGGAATTCGGCAACGGCTGCATCACGGCGCGATCCAACAAGATCAACACGTGCCTGCAAAAGTTCCTGTTCCTGATCAAGGACATCAAGAACCGTACGCGACCCGACAGAGGCTTCGCGCTGAACACCATCAAGAGCAACTTCAGCCGAAGAAACCTGCGCCTGCTGAGACTCGATCCGTGCACGCGCAGTTACAAGCGTTTCCCACGCACTGGTAGCATTTTCAATCACAGCCCGGCGGGCTTCGTCCACCTGCACACGCGCCTGACCAGCGGTCTGCTTGGCGGCACGTACAGAAGAATAAACAGCACCCTGCTGATACAGCGGAACCGAAACCGATGCGATGATGTCCGCACTGTCGACCGTCATATCCTCGTTAGATGCTTCATATGCACGTTCAACACCGGCCGAAAGACTGACTTCCGGATACAGCGAACCTTCGCTCAGACTGATATCTGATTTTGCCGCTTCTTCGGTATAAATGGCCTGCAACACATCAGGATGCTGATCCTGTGCGATTGCCAAAACATCGGCAACACTGGTCGGCAAGCCCGCAAGCGAGTTTGGAATTTCAAGATTGGACGGTGGATTACCCACCAGGCGCTCATACTGCGCGCGCGTATTTGCCAATGCACCCTGTGCCGAAATCAGATCGGCTTTGGACCCGGCAAGACGTGCCTCGGCCTGCGATACGTCCGTACGTGTCACTTCACCAACTTCAAAACGATCACGGGTCGCCTCAAGCTGACGATCAAGAACGCGCGTATTGTTCTGGTTCAGTTCAACAACAGCAGTATCTCGCAGCACATTGAAATATGCTGTTGAGACCTGCAACATCACATCCTGCTCGGTCGAGCGAAGCGAAGCACGTTGCGCTTGAATACGCGATTCTGCACGGTCTGTTTCAGCAGTCGTCCGCCCACCACGATACAGTGGCTGCGTCACATTCAGACCAACGGTATAAGGTGTGAGACTGTTATCCGTCTCCGTCCCGTTGACTTCCGTTTCGTTTTCACGAAGACCGGCATCACCATTCAGCGACACGCTGGGACGCCAGTTCGACAGCGCCTGCGAAATTTCTTCATCGGTCGAGCGCAATGCAGCACGACCGGATTCAAGTGTCGGGTTGCTCTGGTATGCCTTAATAAGAGCGTCCTCGAGGCTTTCTGCAGAAGCGCCATGCGCAACCAGTCCCCCGGTTGCTAAAATACTGCAGGTCAGCAAGAACCGTTTTATCATTTATCTACCCTTGTAAAATCCAACACCAAGTCCCGACCCCGGCGCAGTTTCACGTATGGTAACGACGGAACGAAAAATTTCCAACAAAAGAGGCGCTTGTACCCAAAAAAAGTATTGTGCCTCTTTTTCCGTCGTCACGACCATCAATCGTAGCGTGTCATATCCGGCTCTACTTCAAGCGCCCAGATATCTATACCGCCACTAACATTAAAAACATCTTTAAATCCGCATTCTTCAAGGAGCATCCCCGCATGGCGACTGCGAACGCCATGATGACAAATCACCGCCAGTGGCTTTTCTGGCGACAACTCCCCGACCCTGACCTGCAACTCCGATAACGGAATATGCCGGGCACGATCAATCATGCAAATTTCAACTTCCCAGTCTTCACGTACGTCCAACACGTCCAAAGGCTGTTCACCCGAAAGGCTGGCAGCAAGTTCACGACAACTTATGTCTCGGACCATTTAGGACAACCTGTTGTACATACTCAAAAAGAGATGCCCGACCAAAGCCGGGCATTCCGAACATCAAATTAGAACACAAAACTCTCGGTCGGCTCAAATCCCGGAAGATACGGGATGTTTGCATCAAACAGATCGCGATGACCAATAACACCGTTCTCGCGCTCATAAAGACGCGCAATCCCGACTTTTCCTTCGGCGCGCACAACTGCCAGAAGACGACCGCCTTCTGAAACCTGCTCAAGAACGCCTGCCGGAACTTCCGTTACCGCACCGTCAAACACGATCACGTTATAAGGTGCCTGCTTGGGATACCCTGCAGCCAAATCGCCTTCGACAACAATGACATTGTCATAGTTGGCACTCTGGAAGGTCGCCTCGGCCGAAGCGGTCATATCCTTGTCGCTTTCAACGGCAACAACCGTTTCTGCGACACGCGACAAAAGTGCCGCGCCATACCCGTAACCCGCACCAATAATAAGGGCGACGTCCGTCTCGGCAATTTCGGCACACTGCATCAGGCGCGCGATAACCATCGGCTCCATTGCATAGCGACCGCCGCCAACGGCAATATCTTCGTCGACATAGGCAACGCCGCGTTTTGCTTCGGGCAGGAACAGTTCGCGTGGAACTTCCTCCATCGCAGCAATGACCAAGGGATCGGTGACCTTGTTGGTCCGAACCTGATTTTCCACCATATTATGGCGCGCGATTTGGTAATCCATGTTTATCTGACCTGAAAATTCTCGCGAGAAAAACACCGCAACCGTCTTTATCGTCCCCAAAGCCGCTTGCGATCATTGCCCTGTTTATAGTCAGCACATAAGCACCTGACAACATCCGATCAATGGCAAAGCAGAGATTGGGCAATAAAAACCACAATATAAGCACGTCACGGCGCGCCTGACGCGCATTCAACCCCATCAAATTTCGAAAATTCAGCCGATGCTGAAATTTCGTACTTTTGGCAGCCTACATCCAACTTCAATCACTTCGATCTTGCTGCAAAATATAGGAATGTCAGACTTGTAAAGCGTTTTACGTGCAACAACATGACAAAGTGCAACTGATCTTATTCTTGATGAATTAACCATTAGTATAATATTCCTATACCAACAGCCGTGCCAATAAGGTTTGGTGACAGCAGCTAAACGACGACACAATCACGTTTCATGGGATGTGCCGTTGGGACGCTTGATGATTTTTGTAGGGGGCATCCACACCATGCGTGACAATGGTCAGGTGACGAACCGCGAAGTCCTGATGAAAGACAAGGATATCCTTGTTTCGGGAACAGATACTGGCGGTCGTATCCAATTCACGAATAAAACTTTTGTTGATATTAGCGGCTTTGCCGAAGATGAACTTGTTGGCGCCCCACATAACATTATCCGCCATCGTGACATGCCCAAAGAGGCATTCGCCAATCTGTGGGAAACCATCAAATCAGGACTTCCCTGGCAGGGTCTTGTCAAAAACCGGTCGAAAAACGGTGACCATTACTGGGTCCGCGCCAACGTTACCCCGGTGATCGAAAATGGTGCTGTCTCGGGCTACCTTTCCATCCGAACCAAACCATCCGAAGCCGACAAAAAGCGTGCTGAACAAGTCTATGCTGACTTGCGCAACGGCAAAGCCCAGAACATCGGCCTTGAACAAGGTGAAATTGTTCAAACCGGCCCAGCCGCGCGGTTTAAGACATTCTTTGCGGGCATCAAAGGAAGTCTGACCTTGGCGTTCGGCACCATGGTTTTACTCATTGCAGTGATTGGCGGATATGGCATCTGGGGTGAGTATAAAACTGAACAGTCACTGGAAAGCTTATACAGTGATCGTATTCGTCCGCTGAACATGCTCAAACAGATATCGGATGACTATGCTGTTTTTGTCGTCGATGCCTCTCATAAGGTTCGAAACGGAAACTTCACGTGGCAAGAAGGCATTGAAAGTCTTGATCTGGCTGAAGACCGTATCAAGGAAAACTTAGATAAATACCTTGCCCACGATCTTGGCCCTGCCGAAGCCCCGATCGTTAACGACATCAAACAGATGCTCCCCGTCGCAGATGAATTGATTGCCCGTCTGCGCGATATTTTTGAAGATAAGGACACAGCAGCTCTTGATGCGCTGGTGAAGGACGAACTCTATCAAAAAATTGATCCGCTAACGGAACTGATCGGTAACCTGTCAATTCTGCAAAACGATATTGCCTCAACCAACGTTGACGATGCTGGAGAACAGTTCGTCTTTACTGTGGTTCTGCAACTCGTATTGGTTTGTTTGGCAATTGCGCTGGCTTGCATCTATGGCGCTTGGTTAATCAGGAAGCTTCGCAAACCGCTCGAAGCGATGGAAGTACATTTCGATGCCATTGCGCGGACCGATACCTCTCATCTGATTGATCTTCCGACTGTGACCGATTTTAAACCTGTCACACAGCAGCTGCGCACGCTGCACGCCAAACTTTGCTATGCAAAACTTGAACGTGAAGAAAATGAAAGCAAAGCAGCCACCCAGCGGGTTGGCGCCTTGCGTGGCCTTGCTGAAACAGTTGAGAAAGAACTGCAAAAAGTCGTACAGGCCATTATCGACCAAACCCAGCGCCTGAATGAATCCGCAGGTCAGATGGCCGGATCGTCAGAAAAAGTATCGGCAAACTCTGAAAGTGTTGCCGCAGCAGCCCACGAAGCACTGGCAAACGCGGAAACTGTATCAGGCGCGTCCGAAGAACTCGCCGCATCCATCCGCGAAATTACCCGCCAGATCGAAGAGGCAACATCCCTTACCGCTGAGGCCAACGCGGCAGGTGAAAGTGCAGAGAAAACAGTAAGCTCACTCAAAGACAGTGTTGACCGCATTGGTGAGGTTGCCGAGCTTATCGGTGATATCGCGGCACAAACTAACCTGCTTGCGCTGAACGCAACGATCGAAGCGGCCCGCGCCGGTGACGCAGGCAAGGGATTTGCCGTGGTGGCCCAGGAGGTCAAAAACCTTGCCAATCAAACAGCTAAGTCAACCGATGAAATCACCCGTCAGCTGGGTGAAATTCAGAATGTCACCGGATCTGTTGTCTCAACAGTTCAGCAAATGACGGCAAGCATCCGCCGGGTTGATGAGGTTGCCTCAAGCGTCGCGATTAATGTGCGTCAGCAAGATGATGCAACCCAGGAAATTGCGCGCAACGTGGTCCAGACAGCCGAAGCCTCCAACGAGGTAACAGAAAAGATTGGTCATGTTGCAAGTGAAGCCCAGGAGAACCTCAAACGTGCGGCACAAATGAGCAAGATTGCCGAGGAAGTCGATGACAGCATTGCCGAACTTCGCGCAACGCTTGTTCGCATCGTACGTACGGCAACACCGGAAGTTAACCGTCGCCAAGATCCGCGGTTTGATGTTCAGCTTGCTGTGACAGTGACCATTGGTGGTAAATCCATTAAGGGTCAGACGATTGACCTTTCCAAGGGCGGGACAAAAGTCAGTCTGGCTGAAACTATCCCGCAAGGCGCGAAAGGTCAGATCAAAATCGACGGGCCTAACGTCACCCTTCCGTTCGAGGCTGAAAACGTTCTTGATACGATTGCCAACCTTGATTTCGCGCCAAACAAAGACCGCGAAGACAAACTTGCCCCATGGCTAAAGCAGCGTTTTGGCAGCAGCACGGAAAAATAAAAAAGTAATCGCCAACAACGATGGCAATGTCATTCAAGGCGCCCGGGATTGCTTTCCGGGCGCTTTTTTCTGTTTTGGGCATGAAATCAACACGCTGGTCGAAAAATCTGGAATTGGGTGCTTGACGGGTCGTATTCGATGGGGCTATACACCGGCCAGCCAACGCTAAGGCG